>ERZ808232.3-NODE-3-length-402152-cov-30.097733_pt1 | contig 402152 bp, 381 predicted proteins | sample MGYA00521281_ERZ808232 | MGnify/ENA primary metagenome ERZ808232 (study PRJEB31515, sample SAMN02941833) | indoor metagenome | biome: House; feature: Kitchen Counter; material: surface | place: USA: Illinois | collected 2012-02-13 ... | reverse complement strand
AGGGGGTCAAAATTGGAAGCCGATACGGGGTCAAATTTGAACGCCGATTGACAGCCTATCCGGCGGCCGGCAATCTCGGCGGCGGCGGATTCATGACGATCGAGCTCGCCGACGGCCGCAAGACCTTCCTGGATTTCCGCGAAACCGCGCCGAAGGGCGCCACCGCCAACATGTATCTCGACAAGGACGGCAACGTCATCAAGGGACTCTCGACCAAGGGGCACCTTGCCGTCGGCGTGCCGGGCTCGGTGGCCGGCATGGAATATGCGCGCGAGAAATACGGCACGATGAAGCGCGCGGACGTGATCGCGCCGGCGCTGCAACTCGCGGAGGACGGCTTCGTGCTCGATCGCGGCGACGTCCAGATGCTGGACTCGTCGATCGACGATCTCCGCGAGGATCCGGCGTCAGCCGCGATCTTCCTCAACAACGGCAAGCCGTTCGCGGTCGGCGACCGGCTGGTACAGCACGAGCTGGCCGAAACCCTGCGCGAGATCAGCAAGCGCGGCACCGACGGCTTCTACAAGGGGTGGGTGGGAGCGGCGATCGTCGCCGCGAGCCAGTCCGGCAAGGGCCTGCTCACGCAGGAGGATCTCGACAGTTACAAGGTCCGCGAGCTGGCACCGGTCGAATGCGACTATCGCGGCTATCACGTGGTCTCGGCGCCGCCGCCGAGCTCGGGCGGTGTGGTGATCTGCGAGATGCTCAACATCCTCGAGGGCTATCCGCTCACGGAACTCGGCTACCATTCCGCGCAGGCGGTGCACTACCAGATCGAGGCGATGCGCCACGCCTATGTCGACCGCAACAGCTATCTCGGCGATCCCGACTTCGTGAACAATCCGCTCGAGCGGCTGCTCGACAAGAACTACGCCGCGAAGATCCGTGCCGTGATCGACCCTGCCAGGGCCGGCGTGTCCAAGGAGATCAAGCCCGGCGTTCCACCGCATGAAGGCAGCAACACCACGCATTATTCGATCGCCGACAAGGACGGCAACGCGGTGTCGGTGACTTACACGCTGAACGACTGGTTCGGTGCCAAGGTGACGGCGGCCAAGACCGGCGTGCTGCTGAACGACGAGATGGACGATTTCACCGCCAAGGTCGGCGTGCCGAACCTGTACGGCCTGGTACAAGGTGAAGCCAATTCGATCGGTCCCGGCAAGCGGCCGCTGTCCTCGATGAGCCCGACGATCGTCGCGAAGGACGGCAAGCCGGTCATGGTGCTGGGCACGCCGGGCGGCAGCCGGATCATCACGGCCGTGCTGCTGACGATGATCAATGCCATCGACTACGGCATGAATGCGCAGGAGGCCGTCGACATGCCGCGGTTCCATCAGCAATGGCTGCCGGAAGCGACCAATGTCGAGGATTTTGCGTTGTCGCCGGACACACGGAAGATCCTCGAGGGCATGGGCCATACCTTCGGACCGCCGCAGCCGGCCAACCACCTCGCGGTGATCATCATCGGCGCACCGTCGCTGGGCGGCAAGCCGGTCGGCGGCAACCGCTTCTATGGCGCAAACGACCCACGCCGCAATTCGGGGCTCGCCGCCGGCTACTGATTGTGGTGGGACGTCGCAGGACTGTACGGCGCAATCAAAGAGGCCGCCGCTGTGCGGCCGTGCCTGTCAGGTCATTCTCGCGTCAGGCCACGGCGGTCGATCTGCCGTCACCGTCCTGTCCACTCGTGAGCAGCAGGCGGCGGCGGATCGCGTCCTCGACCAGGGCGAGGGACTGCTTGGCCTCCCGCGCCTCGGCTTCGGCGGCCTGGGCCCGGTATTCGATCGCATCGAGTTGCTCCTGCTGCGATTCGATCCGCCGTCGGGCCTCTTCGAGCGCCCGGGACGCGTCCCTCAGCTTGCGCTCGGTGACGGCGATGATCTCGAGCTGGGCCTGTTCGGCGGCCTCGGCGCGCGCCTCGCTGGCGCGGGCCCTGTCCTCGATGAGACGGAACATGTCCGCCGCCTGATAGACGAGGTCCAAGGCCTCGGCGCCCGCCGCCGATGTCGGCGGTCTTGGGAAGCCGAGAACATTCTGGTCGGCCGTAAAAGGCCGTCTAAATCCGCGCAGTGCCATGGTATTCAGCCCGTCGCGAGTCAGCGTATGCCAACAACCTGCAGTAGTTATAGTTAACAAACCATTAGCGTGGCGTGGCGCTAGCGGCTGTCCACCGCTTTCTGCCGCAGCGCCGCTCATAGCGGCAGCCGGGTAGTGAGACCGAGATTCGAAGCCGCGCTTTTGTTTCGCAACTCAGCCGCTGCGCAAATGCGGCGATTGGAGTCAGGCAGACGATCCGACAGATGCGCGAATCGAGAAGCTGGGTTCCCGAGGGGATGGATGTATCGCCCTCGTCGCATCGCGCTGATTTGGTCGTGCGGCGAAGCCCGGCTCTATGGCATAAGTTTGACGTTTGGCTTGCTTAAATTCTCCTGCGTCGAATTGCAGGTCCGGGGAGCGACCGATATACCGGACCGCCTAAGTGGCAGGCAGCTGGCTCAGAATGAGCGGCGTATTCGCCACGGAAATCTGGTCGAATGAAATTTCTGTTGCGGTTCTTCGGGTTCCTGTTCACCGCGGGAACCATCATGTTCCTGGCCGGTCTGGCCGCGGTGGCGGGGTTGTTCTGGCATTTTTCCAAGGACCTGCCCGACTATTCGCAGCTCCAGAACTACGAGCCGCCGGTGATGACGCGCGTGCACGCGGCCGACGGCTCGTTGCTCGGCGAATATGCCAAGGAGCGCCGGCTGTACCTGCCGATCCAGGCGGTGCCGAAGCTCGTGATCAACGCCTTCCTGGCGGCCGAGGACAAGAATTTCTACGAGCATGGCGGCGTCGACTACACCGGCATGGCGCGCGCCGGCGTCGCCTACATCCAGAACTTCGGTTCCAACCGCCGCCCGCAGGGCGCCTCCACCATCACCCAGCAGGTCGCCAAGAACTTCCTGCTGACCAACGAGGTGTCGTTCTCGCGCAAGATCAAGGAAGCCCTGCTGGCGATGCGAATCGAGCGGGCCTATTCCAAGGACAAGATCCTCGAGCTCTACCTCAACGAAATCTATCTCGGACTCGGTGCGTACGGCATCGCGGCGGCCTCGCTGGTCTATTTCGACAAATCGGTCAACGAACTGACGGTCGCAGAGGCGGCGTATCTGGCGGCGTTGCCGAAAATGCCGGCGAGCCTGCATCCGGTGCGCAACCATGCGCGCGCCGTCGAGCGGCGCAACTATGTGATCGATCGCCTGCAGGAGAACGGCTGGATCACCGCCGCCGACGCCGACAAGGCGCGCAAGGATCCACTGGTCGTCACCAATCGCAGCAGCGGCGCGCATACCTTCGCCGGCGAGTATTTCTCCGAAGAGGTCCGCCGCGACATCTTCGAACGCTATGGCGAGAAGAAGCTTTACGAAGGCGGCCTGTCGGTCCGCACCACACTCGATCCCAAGATCCAGGTGATGGCGCGCAAGACCATGGTGGCGGGGCTCGTGAACTATGACGAGCAGCAGGGCTATCGCGGCGCGATCCAGAAGCTCAGCCTGACCGGCGACTGGGGCGTGCCGCTCGCCGAGGTCAAGTCGCTCTCCGACATCTCGCCGTGGCGAATGGCGGTGGTGCTGGAGAGCAACGACCAGTCGGCGCGGATCGGCTTCCAGCCCGGCCGCGAACTGGGTGGCGCCATCAGCAAGCAGCGCGAAACCGGCATCGTCACGCTGGAAGGCGTGCGGTGGGCGAGGGCAACGTCCGGCCCGTACAAGGGCAAGACGCCGACCGCGGTGGCGCAGGTGTTGCAGCCCGGCGACGTGATCTACGCCGATCCGCTGTTCTCCAAGGACGGCAAGCCCGTCGAGGGCCAGTACCGGCTGCGCCAGGTCCCAGAACTGTCGGGCGCGATGGTGGCGATGGATCCGCACACCGGCCGCGTGCTCGCGATGGTCGGCGGCTTCTCGTTCGACCAGAGCCAGTTCAACCGCGCGACGCAGGCCTACCGGCAGCCCGGTTCGACCTTCAAGCCGATCGTCTATTCGTCGGCGCTCGACAACGGCTACACCGGATCGACGGTGATGATCGACGGCCCGATCGAGATCGACCAGGGGCAGGGCAACATCTGGCGTCCGGAGAACTTCTCGACCGGCAAATATCAGGGCCAGGTCACGCTGCGCAACGCGCTGCGGCTGTCGCTCAACACCGTGACGGTGCGGCTCGCGCAGGAGATCGGCATGCCGCTGATCGGCGAGTACGCCAAGCGGTTCGGGGTCTACGACGAGCTGCCGAACTATCTCGCCTATGCGCTCGGCGCCGGCGAGACCACGGTGATGCGGATGGCGACGGCCTATTCGATGATCGCCAATGGCGGCCGCCGCGTGAAGCCGACCCTGATCGACCGCATCCAGGATCGCTACGGCCACACCATCTTCAAGCACGACCAGCGCGAATGCCGCGGCTGCGATGCGCCGGAAGGCTGGAAGAACCAGCCCGAGCCGCAGCTGATCGACCACCGCGAGCAGGTGCTGGACGCCATGACGGCCTATCAGATCACCTCGCTGATGGAGGGCGTGATCCAGGCCGGCACCGGCACCGCGCTGAAGGAGGTCGGCAAGCCGCTCGCCGGCAAGACCGGCACCTCGAACGAGGCCAAGGACCTCTGGTTCGTCGGCTTCTCGCCGGATCTCGTGGTCGGGCTCTATGTCGGCTATGACAAGCCGCGTTCGCTCGGCCGCACCGCGCAGGCCGGCCGGACCGCGGCGCCGATCGCGCGCGACTTCCTGAAGCTCGCGCTGGCCGACAAGCCGGCGACCCCGTTCAAGCAGCCGGTCGGCATCCGCCTGGTGCTGGTCGATGCCAAGACCGGCCTGCGTGCCGCGCCGGGCCAGAACCGGGGCGTGGTGCTCGAAGCCTTCAAGCCGGGCCAGGCACCGCCGGTCTATGACAACAACATGGTCCCGGGCACCGATGTCATCGACGGCACCCAGGCCGGCATTTCGCCGGACGCGGATCGCGCCGTGATGCGGTCGGGAACGGGCGGGCTGTACTGAGCCCGTCAGGGTCCGACCAACCAGTCCGGCGCGCCGCCGTCACAACGGCGGACGCGCCGCAACCTGGCAGCGACGTCATATCGTCGCTTTGATCGGACGCAGATAGCGCTGGGCTTCAGGCGAGGCCATGAACGGCACATTATCCAGCTCCGGCTTGACGGCGAGCGCGCGAACGTTCTTCGGCGACAGGCCGAAATATGTCTTGAACGCCCGCGTGAACGCGGAAGGGTGACTGAATCCGAACTCGAATGCGAGCTGTGAGATCCGTGGGCGCGGCATCAGTGGATCGGTCATGCGGCGGAATGCGTAGCGGAGCCGCCGCTCCATGATGTAGGCGCTCACTCCGCCGAGCGGCTCGAATGCGCGATAGAGCGTCGAACGGGTCACGCCGAACTCGTCGAGGAGCGTCTTCGGCCCGAGCGACGGCTCGGCAAGGCGTCGCTCGATCGTGGCCTTCATGGCGACGAGCGAGGCGCCGCCGCCGGCATTCGCACTGACGTGGTCTCGCGACAAGGTCTCCAGGCATGCGGCAACCATCTGGATGATCGCATCCGCGATCGGACGTGCCTCGACCTGCTTCATCGCCGGGCCGATCGCCATGCTGCCCTCCATCAAACCGAGCAGGACGCGCGTCAGCGCTCCAGGCGCAAGCACCAAGCCATGGGCGATCTCGAGCAGCGGACACAGCGCTTCGAGCTTGTGCCGGGAGACCGCCAGGCTGATGTTCTCGACGGCGGGCGCTTCGATCACCGTCTCCTGCGAGAGGTCGATGAACGCCAGCTCGCCCTTGTTGACGCGCTTTCTCGTGCCGGTCGTTTTGAGGACGAAGTGGCCGCTGGTGTAGCAAACCACCAGGATCTGGTCGTTCGCCGATTGCGCGATGGTCGCGAGGCTGCGCGTGAAGCGGCAGGCAGAGCTCTTGGTGCGCGATACCGTGACGTCGGGCAGGCAGAAGACCTCCGCCTCCGACCAGAACGGCGCTCGTTCGGCGGGGTTCGGAATCTCGAAGTCGAACACCGGCCGCATCATCTTGCGGTATGCGGCGACACTGCCGGCGTCGGTCTCAGGAAAATGCATCCCAAAGCAATCGATGCACGGAACGGGCTTTGCGGACAAGGGCAGCCCCCTTGGGCGAACTGGAAAGGCCATCTCATAGCCGAACGGACAGCCGCCGATCAATGCGACGCGCGCCTGAGCCGGCAGCCCGGGCCGCGAACTGGCGGTCCGTCTCAATTTTTTACCTGCCAGTCCCAACACGGTTCGTCGGTGTTGAACTCCGCTGAGATCGCCGCTGAATAGTGCCGGGCTACGGCTGCGCCGCCGTCAGCCACGTCGTTGCCACGGCACTCGGAATTTTTTGGAAACAGGAAGGCACTTAAATGGTTTTCAGACTCGCATTCAAAGTGACTGCACGGTCGACCATGATCGCGCTGGGGTTGACGATGGCCATTGCAGATCATGCATCCGCGGCTGTGTGTGGGGGAACGTTCTCGGCGACCGGCGGGGGAGTTCAGTGCACGGTCGGTCAAACGGGCCAATATCTCATCAACGCTGTCGGCGGCAGCGGCGGAGGCACCTCCAACAGCGCCGTACACGGTGGCTTCGGTGCCTCGGTTTCGGCTGAGTACTATCTCACGGCAGGTGAGGTCCTCGATCTCTACGTGGGCCAGGCTGGCGCATCGGCGCTATCGAGCGGCGGCGGTGGTGGCGGCTCGTTCGTCCTGATCGACAGTTCACGAACGGTCTTGCTGGTCGGCGGCGGCGGAGGCGGTGCGGGGTATAATGGCAATGGGACCAATGCCAGTTTGACACCTGATGGAACGGCAGCCTCTGTCAGCCAAGGGTATCCGGGCGGAGCGGGCGGAACGGGTGGCTACGGCGGCGCATCCAATGGAGGCTCTGGAGGCGGTGGAGGCATCCTGGGCAACGGCGCAACCGGCAACGGACCCAGTGGCGGAGGTGGCGGCGGTAAGGGGCTGACAGGTTCGCCCGTGCTTGCGGGCGGCGCTCCGCGCGACAGCATAAGTGGAGCAGGTGGATTTGGCGGCGGCGGTGGTGCCGGCGCCGGCACCGGCGCCGGAGGCGGGTATAGCGGCGGCGGCGGCACAACGAACTATGGTGGTTTCGGCGGCGGCGGCGGCAGCTTCGTGAACAACTCGTTCGAGGGCTACTTGTTCGTCAACCTGCCTGAATTGGCCAACACGCTGGGCGACGGTTTCATTACGATCGGCCTCGCGCCAAGCGTACCGGAGCCGTCGACCTGGGCAATGATGCTGCTGGGCTTTGCCGGTCTCGGATTCCTGGCGTTCCGCCGGCGCGCGATCACACCATTCGCCTGATTCGTACGCCACACCGGGTCGATGAAGCCGCCTTCGGGCGGCTTTTTCGTTCGCCGCCCATTCCGTCGATTCACTTCTGCTGGGCGCAGCTCGCGAAACAGGCCGTCTTTCCGAAGATGTATGAAATTTGCCGAGATGGGCTCCGCGATCGGCGGATCAGTCGCTGATCCCTGATGGGAATCTAGCGTTTGGCTGGGGAACCTGGATTCGAACCAAGACAAACAGAGTCAGAGTCTGTTGTGCTACCGTTACACCATTCCCCAAGAGCTTTCCATGATATCAACAGCTTAGCTGGATGTCTGGATATCTCGGTAGAGCGGGTCCGCCTGCCAAATCGGCGTCCGCGCGAGTGCGACCTTCTACCCGCTTGGTCCGGGGCTTGGCAAGCGTTGATGGCGGGCACGGACCCGAAAATCGCGAATCCCGTGAACTGTGGCCATCGTCGCATCGAGGGTGGATTCACCCGGCGCAATCCACCATGGTTTCGCGCGTGTGACCTGGGGTCTTGCGGCAGAGGTTTAAGGTGATGGACGAAATTCTGTATGCCCGCGAAGCATCGATCGGCGTCGACGAGTTCATCGAGGTGCTGCGCCAGTCGGGCCTCGGCGAGCGGCGTCCGCTGGGGGATACCGACCGGATGGCGCGCATGATCGCCAATGCCAATCTGATCGTGACGGCGCGGAAGGCGGGCACGCTCGTCGGCGTCTCGCGCGCGCTGACGGATTTCGCCTATTGCTGCTATTTGTCGGACCTTGCGGTCGATCGCCAACATCAGGGACACGGCATCGGCAAGCGCCTGATCGCGGAAACCCGGCGCCATGCCGGACCTGAGGCGATGTGCCTGCTGCTGTCCGCGCCCGACTCGATCGGGTTCTACAAGACGATCGGTATGCCGCAGCCGGACAACGCGTTTCTCTACAAGCGCGAGCGATAGGCTCGCGACCGGCTTCGCCGCCGTCCCCCTTCATTCGTCGACAATTGACTTCCTTGGTTGCGGCCGTAGCCCTACGCTGCCGCTGCAACCGAAGGAGCGAGCGATGGCAGACGGGATTCATTATACGTCGTTGATCAACGGTCATACGTTGTTCAAGTCCGAGCTCGGCGGCGTCACGCGCGTAAGCGCGAAGGAACTACCGATCCTCAATCGGCTCTCCATCAAGCGGCTCGTGCTGGCGGCGGGATCGATCCGCGCGCCGCATTGGCACGCGAACTGTGCCGAGCTTGGCTATTGCGTGTCGGGCCGGGCACTGGTCTCGATCCTCGGCAATGGCAGCACCTTCTCCGCATTCCAGGTCGGTGCCGGGCAGATGTTCCTGGTCGAGAGCGGAGCCCTGCACGCGATCGAGAACATTGGCGACGGCGAGGCGGAGTTCATCCTGGCGTTCCGTCATGAGCAGCCGGAAGATTTCTCGCTCGCGGGAGCCTTCGGCGCGATGACCGATGCCGTGCTTGGCAATGCGTACGGTATGCCGGCCGCGATCTTCGCCGCGATTCCACGAACCACCGATGGCGCCTATCTGCTCCGTCGCGAAGGACCGCCGCTCGTCCCGGCCTCAGCCGACCTCGGCAATCCGCACAAATTCGACGTCGAGCGCCAGTCGGCCCCGGTCGAACTCGGCTACGGCTCGGCGCGACTGGCGCGCGACCAGTTCTGGCCCGCGCTCAAGGACATCTCGATGTACTCGTTGCGCATCACAGCCGACGGCATGCGCGAGCCGCATTGGCACCCCGAAACGGCCGAGATGGGCTACGTGCAGAGCGGGCACGCGAAGATGACCGTTCAGAATCCCGACGGCTCGATCGATAGCTGGGAGCTGGCGCCGGGCGACGTCTACTTCATCCCGCGCGCCTATCCACATCACATCGAGGTGTTGGACAATGACGAGATCCACTTCCTGATTTTCTTCGACCAGCCGACCCCGGGTGACGTCGGATTCCGTGCTTCGACCTCGGCGTTCTCGGCACCGGTGCTGGCGGCGATGCTTGGCGTGCCGGTCGGCCGGTTGCCGCAATTTCCGCGCACCGTCGCCGATCCGCTGATCGTGCAGCGCGTCAATCCGGAAGGACATTTCGATCGGGGTTGAGCGGCGCGCCGCGATCGTCCCGAGGCTGACGGCTGCGCTGCACGGGCGATATATCCGTCATCGAACGGCGCTACCGTGCCGTATGAATTTCGGACGTTGCATCTTCATCCCCTGCATTGCCTGTCGCTTCATTGCCATACGGGCCGGCCTTTGCTGGCTGTTGCTGACCGTCTCCGTGAGCATTGGGGTCGGCGCCGAGTCCGGCACGACGATGCCGCTGCGCGTCGCGATCTACGATGTCGAGCCATATGGTGGAAAGGGCAGCGACGGCCTGTTCGATGGTGCTAGTGTCGAGCTTTGGCGGCGTGTCGCGGAGGATTGTCACTGGCCGTATCAGCTCACGCTGATCGCGCGGCTCGATGACTTGCTCTCGGGACTGGAAGCGCACCGCTACGATGTCGGGATCGGCGCCATCACGATCACGCCCGAGCGTCTGACGCGGGTCGACTTCTCGTATCCGACGCATCGGTCCGGCGTGGCCGCCGTGTTCGCGAAAAGGACCGGAGCCGCGTCCGCGTTCCATGACTATGGCACGGCCGCGGGCGAACTCGGGATTCTGATCGGCGCCATCTTCATCTTGCTTGCGATCATCGGCGTGCTGATGTGGTGGTTCGAGCGGCCGCATGCCGGCAAGGACGGTTCGACGGAAACCGCATCATCGGTGACGTCGTGGCACGAGGGCGTGTACTGGGCGGTGGTGACGATGACGACGGTCGGCTACGGCGACAAGACGCCGAAGACCCATCTTGGCCGCGCGCTTGCCGTGCTCTGGATGGTTGGAAGCCTGGTGCTGGTATCGCTGTTGACGACTAATTTGATCGCGCGGATCACCGTCAGCCGCGTCGAAGGCATTATTGCCAATCGCACGGGAGATCTGACCGGCAAGCGGCTCGTCGCGGTGTCAGGTTCGTCCGGCGCCGAATATCTCGATGACCAGCGCCTGGCCTATCAGAAGTTCGACAATCTGCCGGACGCGCTCGGAGCCGTCGCCTCCGGCAAGGCGGATGCCGTGGTCAACAGCATCGGCGCCCTGCAATATCTGGTCAGAACGCGCTTTGCGGATCGCCTTGACCCTCCGCACGGCGTGCTGGCGCCCGCCTATATGGCGTTTGCGCTGCCGATGAATTCCGAGTTGAAGCGGCCACTGGATCGCGCCCTGACCGTCGTCTCCGCGAGCCCCGAGTGGCGGTCGGTCGAGGACACGTATTTTGGTCAGTGAGAAGGTTCGCTGCGCGCACGTCGAGGCGCGCGAGGCCGTGACTACGCCATCTCCGCCTTCAGCAGTAGCAGCAGGCAATCGGCCAGCCGCGTCTCGATCTCCTTGTCGCGCAGCGAGAGCGGGCCAGGATCGTTGAGGATCGCGTTGACGAGCGTGCCGAGCACGACCTGGAAGCCGAAGGCGATGGCGCGGGTCTTCGCCGCCTTGCGGCCCTTGCCCATCGCACGCAACAGGAGAGGGGTGGCGTGCTCGGTGGTCGCACGCGCAAGGCTCTTGAACGTCGTCCACCTGTCCGGTCGGGTGTCATCGTGCTGGAGCGCCGCGCGCAGCACGCCCTCGTGGGCGCGGATCCAGCCGACCACGCCTGACACGACGCGGCGACAGAGGTCGTCGAGCGCGACATCGCTCGCGGGGCGATCCATCCGGGCCAGATGCCGCGCGCCGTCCTGCGCGGCGAGCGCGATCAGCGCGTTGAAATAGGCGTCCTTGCTCTCGAACCGGCTGTAGAAGGCGCCGACCGTGGCGCCGACCTTGCCGCACAGGGCTTCGATTGACAGTTCCGCGAGGCTCCGCGTCCGTAACAATTCGGCGCCCGCCCGAAGCAGCGCCAGCGTCGTCTCGCGGCTGCGCTTCTGGCGCGAGGGGGTGACGCCGGGAAGGTCGAACTGCTCCGAAAGCCGCGGCATTCGCGCTTGCATCTCCTGATTTCAATAATCATAATTCGGATTATGATTTGAGGCAATCCGCCGGGACGAACACCGGGGCAACCGCCGATGTCGGCGAGGACAGGGAGAGCGCCATGAGCGAGCATCGGATGCCGCCGTTCGGCGGCAGCATCGGCAAGACGGTCGCGACCTCGAAGCCGTGGTGGCCCGACGCGCGTCAGCCGCCGGCCGGCGCGCCGAACATTCTGGTCGTGCTGTTCGACGATGTCGGGTTCTCCGATCTCGGCTGCTACGGCTCGCCGATCCGGACGCCGACCATCGATCGGCTTGCTGCCGAGGGCCTGCGCTACAGCGGCTTTCACACCACCGCGATGTGCTCGACCACGCGCGCGGCGCTGCTCACCGGGCGCAACCATCATTCGGTCGGCGTCGGCTGCCTCGCCAATTTCGATTCCGGCTATCCGGGCTATCGCGGCAAGATCGCGCGCGAGGCGGGGACGCTCGCCGAGATGCTGCGGCAGCACGGCTATCGCAACTACATGGTCGGCAAATGGCATGTGACGCCGCTGACCGAGAGCGGCGCCACCGGTCCGTTCGACGGCTGGCCGCTCGGTCGCGGCTTCGATCGCTTCTACGGCTTCCTCGACGCGGAGACCGACCAGTATGCACCGGAGCTGGTGTCCGACAACACGCATGTTGATCCTCCCGGCAATTACGGGACCGGCTACCATCTCACGTCGGATCTGGTCGACCAGTCGATCCGCTTCATCGCCGATCATGTGGCCGACCGTCCCGACCTGCCATGGCTGACCTGGCTTGCGCTCGGCGCCTGTCATGCGCCGCATCAGGCGCCGGCCGACATCATCAAGAGCTATGACGCCACCTTCGCCCACGGCTGGGATGTTGAGCGCGAGCAGCGGATGGCGCGGCAGAAGGCGATGGGACTGGTGCCGGCAGCCACCAGGATGCCGGCGCGAAACGACGGCGTAAAGGCGTGGGACGAGCATTCCGCCGACGAGCGGCGCGTGTTCACGCGGTTGCAGGCGGCCTATGCCGGCATGCTCGACCATGCCGACCAGCATCTGGCGCGGCTGATCGGATTTCTCGACACGGCCGGCATCCGCGACAACACGCTCGTGGTCGTGATGTCGGACAATGGCGCCAGCCAGGAGGGCGGCCCGCTCGGCTTCGTCAATGCGATGGGGCCGTATAATTTCCGGCCCGAGCCGGTGCCTGTCAAATTGCAGCGGATCGACGACATCGGCGGGCCGGACACGCACTCGAACTTTCCGCATGGCTGGGCCATGGCCTCGAACACGCCGTTGCGGCGCTACAAGCAGAACACCCATGGCGGCGGCATTCGCGATCCCTTCGTGATGAGCTGGCCGAAGCGCATCAAAGCCAAGGGCGAGCTGCGCCATCAGTTCGTCCATGCCTGCGACCTGACGCCGACGCTGCTCGATTTGATTGGCGTCTCCGCGCCGGCCGAGATCGGCGGCTGTCCGCAAATGCCGCTCGAGGGCGAGAGCTTTGCCAGCTCGATCGATGACGCGTCGGCGCCGTCGAAGACGTCGGCGCAGTATTTCGAGATGTTCGGCCATCGCGGGCTCTGGAAGGATGGCTGGAAAGCAGTGTCGTTTCATCCGTCAGGCACGCCGTTCGAGAACGACAAATGGGAGCTGTTCCATCTCGATCGGGACTTCTCCGAGGTGGACGACCTCGCGGCCACGGAGCCCGAGCGCCTCGAGCAGATGATCAAACTGTGGTGGAGCGAGGCGGAGGCGCACAACGTGCTGCCGCTCGATGATCGCTTTGGACCGCGGTTTGCCGAGAATGCGGCACGCTTCCACGGCGCGCGGACGAAATTCACCTTCCATGCCGGCATGGGGCACGTGCCGACCGATGTCGCGCCCGACGTGCGCAGCCGCAGCTACAGCATCGAAGCGCAGGTCGAGATCGGGGACGGCGGCGCCGAGGGCGTCCTGATCGCACATGGCGATGCCACCTCGGGCTACAGCCTCTACATCAAGGACGGCTTTCTGGTGCACGACCTGAATGTCGGCGGCGGCCACGAACTGGTGACGTCAAGCCGCAAGGTGGCTGCGGGTGCGCACCGGCTCGGCGTGCATGTCGAGCGGCTGCTGCGCAAGGAGCCGCCGGCCAAGGGCGCGCGGACCGGCGTCAGCGAATACACGTTGACGATCGATGGCGAGCCGGTCGGATCGATGCAGACCCAGCTCGGCTTCCACAATTTCATCTCATGGTCCGGGCTCGACATCGGGCGCGATCGCGGCAGTCCGGTCTCACGCTACGAGGCGCCGTTCGAGTTCACCGGCAAGCTGTTGCAGGTGACGGTCGTCATGCATGACGACCAGAAGCTCGACGGCGACGGCGTCGGCAATGCGCAGATGGCGCGGCAGTAAGGCGCCGCGCTACTTGATCCTGTCGTAGACCGTCGCGAAGTCGGCCAGCGGCATCGGGATGCTGATGGTCTCCTTGCCGAGATTCTGGAACGAGACCTTGAGTTGCTTGCCCGATTTCAGCTGGGCCAGGACGTCGGCGGCGATCGGCGCGTTGATGTAGCAGCCGCGCGCTTCGCAGGTCTGGATCGGCACATCGACGGCCTTGCCGTCGTCGACCTGCAGCTTGGCGCCGGCCGGCAGGTTCAGTCCGAGCGGCAGCTGGACCAGCGCGACCGGTGTGCGGGTGTCGCCGGGGACGCGGATGTTGACCAGCACGATGAGCTGGCCGGTCTTGGTGAGCACCGCGGTCTGTTCCATGGCACATTCGAGCGGCGCGTCGCGGCTCGCGCTGGTGCAGCGCGCAACCCAGCCGGTGTTGTTGCCCGAGCCATCGCCTTGAGGAGCGGGCGGAGCGGCCGCCGGAACCGGGGCGGGCGCATTCTTGCCCTTGGGTGCCTGGGCATGACCGGAGCCGACCGCGGCGAACACGGCCAACAGGACGGCGAGCGACGTTGCGACAATCTTCACGATACCGGCTCCGACATGAACATCTTTCGGATGTGCCGGGAAGCGGGCAAAGTCAAGTCACTCGGCGGCCTGCTTGACCGATCCGTCTTCGCCGTCGCCGGCGTCATGGTCCGCGCGCGGCGAGCGGCCCCAATTGGCAAACGCGTTGGAGAGCTTGTCGAGATAGAGATAGACGACCGGCGTCGTGAACAACGTCAGCGCCTGGCTGACGATCAGTCCGCCGACCATGGCGTAGCCCAGCGGCTGGCGGATTTCCGAGCCGGTGCCGGTCCCCAGCATCAGCGGCACGCCGCCCAACATCGCCGCCATCGTCGTCATCATGATCGGGCGGAAGCGGAGCAGGGCGGCCTGGCGGATCGCCGCCACCGGTTCCATGTGCTGATCGCGCTCGGCGGCGATCGCGAAGTCGACCATCATGATGCCGTTCTTCTTCACGATGCCGATCAACAGGATGATGCCGATCAGCGCGATCAGCGAGAAGTCGAAGCCGGCCGCCATCAGGATCGCCAGCGCGCCGACGCCGGCCGAAGGCAGCGTCGACAGAATGGTGATCGGGTGGATGTAGCTCTCGTAGAGAATGCCGAGGATCAGATAGACCACCACGAGCGCCGCCAGGATCAGCAGCGGCACGGTCGACAGCGATTGCTGGAAGGCCTGCGCGGTGCCCTGGAAGCTCGAGCTCAGGGTCGGCGGCGCGCCGAGGTCGACCATCGCCTTCTGGACCGCCTCCGTCGCCTGGCCGAGCGCGACGCCCTGCGCCAGGTTGAACGAGATGGTGATCGCCGGGAATTGGCCCTGATGGCTGATCGACAGCGGCCGCACCGGCACGGTGGTCCACTTCGCAAAGGTCGACAGCGGCACCTGTTCGCCGGTCAGCGGCGACTTGATGTAGATGTTGTTCAGCGTATCGACCGAGCCCTGCAACTCGGGCAGCACCTCGAGGATGACGTGGTAGCTGTTGAGCTGGGTGAAGTACTGCGTCACCTGGCGCTGGCCGAACGCGTCATACAGCGTATCGTCGATCAGCTGCGGCTGGATGCCATAGCGAGAGGCGGTGTCGCGGTTGATCTTCAATTCGAGCGTGGTGCCGCTGCTCTGCTGGTCGGTGGCGACGTCGCGCAGTTGCGGCAGCGTCTGCATCTTGCTCAGAATCTTCGGCGCCCATTCGTTCAGTTCGGCGAGGTTGGCGTCCTGCAACGTGAACTCGAACTGGGTGCGGGTCGGGCGGCCGCCAAGGCGCACGTCTTGCGCGGCCTGCATGAACAGGCGGGCGCCCAGCACCTTTTCCAGCTTCGGGCGCAGCCGGGCAATGATCTGCTGCGCATTGGCGTCGCGCTCGCTCAGGGGCTTCAGCGTGATGAACATGTTGCCGTTGTTGCCGGCGCGGCCGCTGCCGCCGATCGCCATTGCCACCGTCGCGACGCCCGGATCCTGCATGACGATCTTGCTGAGCTCTTCCTGCTTGCCTTTCATGTCCGCGAAGGAAATGTCCTGGCCGGCTTCCGAGGTCGCGCTGATCAGGCCGACGTCCTGCTGCGGGAAGAAGCCCTTCGGGATGATGACGAACATGTAGATCGACAGCGCCAGGGTGGCGAAGAAGATCAACAACGTCGTGCGCTTCCAGCGCAGGGCAATGTCGAGCACGGTCTCATAGCCGCGCAGCATGGCATCGAAGCCGCGCTCGCTGAGCTTGTAGAGACGGCCGTGCCGTTCCTCATTGTGGGCGCGCAGGAAGCGCGAGGCCATCATCGGGGTCAATGTCAGCGACACGAACATCGAGACGAAGATCGTCATCGCCAGCACGACGGCGAACTCGCGGAACAGGCGGCCGATGATGCCGCCCATCAGCAGCAGCGGGATCAGCACGGCGACCAGCGAGATGCTGATCGAGACGATGGTGAAGCCGATCTCGCTCGAGCCCTTGAAGGCGGCCGCCATCGGCTTCTCGCCTTCCTCGATATAGCGGCTGATGTTCTCCAGCATCACGATGGCGTCGTCGACGACGAAGCCGACCGCGATCGTCAGCGCCATCAGCGACAGATTGTCCAGCGTGTAGCCGAACACCCACATCAGCGCGCAGGCGCCGAGCAACGCCAATGGCACCGTCACGGCGGGGATCACGGTCGCCCAGAAGCTGCGCAGGAAGGCGAAGATCACCATCACGACCAGGAAGATGGTCAGGAGCAGGGTGAACTGGACGTCCTCCACCGCGGCGCGGATCGTGGTGGTGCGGTCGGAGATCACCTCGATCTTGACCGCCGGCGGAATGGCGGCGACCAGGCGGGGCAGTGCCGCCTTGATCTTGTCGACTGTGTCGATGACATTGGCGCCGGGCTGCTTGAAGACGACGAGGAACACGCCGCGCTTGCCATTGGCCCAGGCGGCCTGCTTGGCGTCCTCCGGTCCGGTGACGGCCTGGCCGATGTCACGGATACGCAGCGGCCCGCCATTGCGGTAGGCGATGATGACGTCGTTCCAGGGCTCCGCGGTGAGCAACTGGTCGTTGGCATAGATGGTGTAGGCGCGGGTGGCGCCGTCGATATTGCCCTTCGGGCTGTCGACGGTCGCGATATTGATCGCGGCGCGGACGTCTTCCAGCGACAGGCCCTTGGCGACCAGCTTGGCGGGATCGATCTGGACCCGGACCGATGGCTTCTGCTGACCGCCGATGATGACCTGCGCGACGCCGGAAATCTGGCTGATCTGCTGGGCAAGCTGGGCGTCGACGGCGTCGCTGACCGTGGTCAGCGGCAGCGTCTCCGAGGTTGCCGACAGCAGCATGATCGGCGCGTCCGCCGGGTTGACCTTGCGATAGGTCGGCGGCGAGGGGAGGCTCTTCGGCAATTGGCCGCTGGCGGCGTTGATGGCAGCCTGGACGTCGTTGGCGGCGCCGTCGATCGAGCGGTTGAGGTCGAACTGGATGGTGACCGATGCCGTGCCGAGATAGCTCGTCGAGGTCATCTGCGCGATGCCGGGGATCTGCGCGAACTGGCGCTCCAGCGGCTGCGCGACCGAGGTCGCCATTGTCTCCGGGCTGCCGCCCGGGAGCGTCGCGGTGATCTGGATGGTCGGGAAGTCGACCTGCGGCAGTGGCGCGACCGGTAGCAGCGGATAGGCGACGAGGCCGACGAACAGGATGCCGGCCATCAGCAGCGAGGTGCCGATCGGGAAGCGAATGAATGGTGCGGAAATTCCGTCGCTCATTCCTGCGTAACCTTCGACTGGGACGGATCCGAGCTCGCCACCGCCGTGGTCACCAGGGTTCCCGGCGAGACCTTGTACTGGCCCGCGCTGATCACCTGCTGCCCCGGCGACAGGCCTTCGTCGATCACCGACTTGCCGTCGATCGACTGGCTGACCTTGATCTTGCGAAGCTCGGCCTTGTTCTCCTGATTGACAGAATAGGCGTAGAGGCCATCGGTGCCATGTTGCACCGCGTCATCGGGGACGACGGTGGCATCCTTCAAGGTTCTGACCAGGAGCCGGGTTGCGACCGACTGGCCCGGCCATAGCGCATGATCCTTGTTATCAAACACCGCCTTCAGCCGAACAGTCCCGCTCGTGGTGTCGACCTGATTGTTGATCAGTGCCAGCGCGCCGGTGGACAGCACCCGCTTGCCGTCGGTGGTCAGCGCAATGGTCTTGGGCGGCGCCACGGCCAGGGCTGCCTTGATATCGGGCAACTGGTCCTCAGGGGCGGTGAAGATCACGGTAATGGGCTCGATCTGGGTGATCGTCACGATGCCGGTCTGCGCCGAGGCATTGACGATGTTGCCGATATCGACCAGTCGCAGGCCGACGATGCCGTCGATCGGGGACTTCACGGTGGCGTAGTCGAGCTGGGTCTGGGCGTTGAAGATGGCGGCATCATCGGCCGCAATCTGGGCGGTGAGCTGGGCCACCGTGGAGCGCTGGGTGTCGAGCTGCTGGCGGGTCGCGAACTCGCCGAGCTTGGTGTAGCGCTGCAAATCGAGGTTGGCGTTGGCGAGATTGGCCTCGTCCTGGGCCTTCTTGGCCTTGGCCTGGTCGAGCGTCGCCTGATAGGGCCGCGGATCGATCTCGACCAGGGTGTCGCCGGCCTTGACGAACTGGCCTTCCTTGAAGGCGATCTTGGTGATCTGGCCGTCGACCCGGGTGCGGACCTGGACGGTGTTGAAGGCCTGCACCGTGCCGAGACCGGTCAGGTAGACCGGGAAGTCGGCCTTCTCGACCGGCGAGATCTTCACCGGAACCGCCGGCCGTTGGGCGGCGCGCTTCTGCGCAGCTTCGGCCGCCCGCTGGTTGTCCGTGTACTTCTGCCAGCCGAAATAACCGGCCGTGCCAAGCGCCGCGATCACTAAAACCCAACCGATGGAGCGTGACTTTGACATGCGGACTCTTAGGTTCGACGTAACAATAAAGGGTGATTGAAACGGTTCACAGAGCTTGCGGATATAATATGCGTGCACTTAATGTGTAAACACACCAAGGCTTGAGAATCCTAAACATTTGGAAAGGTTTAGGTCAGAAACGAGTGGAAACAATCCGTCTGGGAAACACACCGAGGACCCCTATGTCGCTCGATCTCAAACGCCAGTTCATTGCGCAGCTCGTCGAGAGTTCGAGGCTGCTGCGCAACTATATCGATCATCGTGCCAAGGCGCGAGGGACTACGCGCGCCCAGTGGATCGTGCTGTTCCGTCTGCGCGAGCAGGAGGGGCTGTCCCAGGTCGACCTCGCCGACGTGCTCGAATTACAGCCGATCTCGCTGGTGCGTCTGCTCGATCGCCTCGTCGAGCACGATCTGCTCGAACGCCGTCCCGATCCCAGGGATCGCCGCGCCAATCGGCTGTTCCTGACCAGAAGCGGACGCCGCCTGGTCGACGATCTCGACAGTCTGCGCGATGCAATCGCCTGTGACGTGCTGCGCGACGTATCGGACAAGCATGTCGAGAGTGGCCTCGCCACGCTCCGAGCGGTGAAGGACCGCATCAAGGCGCTTGGCGATGAGGCCGAGCACATCGCTGCGAAGTAGCGTTCAGCGGCTGCCGCCTGCGCGACCCGGTTGAAACGCATCGGGGTTGTCGTTCATATCGCGCAACGACGACGCGAGACGACGGGGGCGGCGATGGATGAGTTGAACGGGCGGATGATGGCTTGCCAGATCCTGGTCACCGGATTGATCGCGCGCGTCGCCAACGAGCAGCGCGATCCGCTGCGGTTTCTCACCGACTTTCGCGACGAGATCAAAGCGGTGGTCGATGGGGTCAATATCGCCGGGCTCGAGAACAGCGATCGGGTCCGGCAGGTTGCGCAACGGACCATCGATGAGTTGTTCGCGCTGATGAAGCCGCCGAGCGCCGAGTGATCGGTGTCGCTTCTGAGTGCAAATGCAGGGCCTCGCCGACCAAACGCGGACTCCATTTTAGAACGATTATTAGAACGCTTAAAAATTGCAGTTTAGAACGATTTCAAACCGTAGATTAGAATCGCTTTGAACTGAGGCGATTCAGGCGAACTGTGGCGCTGATCGCATTGATAAAGAAAGTCACGCTCGATAACCGAAGGTGACAGTTCGTCGCAGCTTCATTTCGCGATCGAACTTGCTTTTTTGGGGGCGTGCAAGAAATGAGCAATATGAGGGCGCCGAGGTCGCTGCGTTTCGAAGCAGCGACTGGTTCGGCTGATGAGACGAGCTATTCCGCCGCGAAGGTCTCCGCGGTCGCGAGCCTGATTGCGGTGGCATCGTTTTCGGGGGCCGAAGCCCAGCAATCGAACCTGCCGCCGGTGAACGTCGATGCTCCGGTTGCGCGTCCGCGCCCGGTCACGTCCAAGCCGACATCCGATCAGGTCCGCGCCCGTAACGCGCTGCGCCGTGCCGCGCGGCGCGCTAATCAACAGGCGCAACAGGCGCCGGTGCCGTTTCCCAACGCCGGCGGTCTTCCGCCCGACCGCAACCCCTACGCCGACCCGGCAGCGCCGTATAAGGGCGACCGCTTGCAGGCATCCTCGAAGTTTCCCGAGCCGATCCTGAACACACCGAAATCGGTCACGGTGCTGACCAAGGACATCCTCGAGGACAAGAACGCCACCTCGCTGAAGTCGGCGATCCTGAGCACTGCCGGCGTCACGCTCGGCACCGGCGAGGGCGGCAACGCGTTCGGCGACCGCTTCTTCATCCGCGGCTTCGACGCACGCAACGACATCTTCATCGACGGTGTACGCGATCCCGGCGTCAGCGTCCGCGAGAACTTCTTCACTGAGCAGGTCGAGATCCTGCGCGGCCCCGGCTCGTCGTTTGCCGGCCGCGGCACCACCGGCGGCGCGATCAACATCGTGACCAAGCAGGCGACGACGGAGAAGAGCTTCTACAACATGGACACCACGTTTGGCACCGACCAGACCAAGCGTGTGACGCTCGACGTCAACCAGGTGATCAGCCCGACGCTGGCGATCCGCGCCGGCGGCCTGTTCCAGGATGCCAAGGTCGCCGGGCGCAACAACACCACCGACGACCGCAGCGGGGCATTCGTCGCGGCGAAGTGGACGCCGATCGACGCAGTGAAGATCACCGCCGATTACGTGCACACCGACCTCCACGGTATTCCCGACTTCGGCGTTCCCTACTACCGGCCGGGTTCACCGGCGCCGGGAAACGTCTTCACCAGTACCGCGGGCGGACCGTTCCCGCAGTTCGGCTCGCCAGCCAACAATTTCTATGGCCTGGTCAATCGCGACTTCTTCAAGGTGCAGCAGGACATCGGAACGATCAGCACCGAGGTTCATGTCACGCCGGATCTCGTCCTCTCCGACAAGTTCCGCGCCTCGCGCGCCATGAACAACTACATCGGGACGATCGCCGAGTCGCCGGTCATCGCGACGCCGCTCTCGGCGTCCACGATCACGATGAATCCGCAGAGCCGCTATCAGATCACCGACGTGGTTGCAAACCAGAGCGAGGCGACCTACAAGTTCGACACTGGCGGCTTCAAGCACACGGCGGTCGGTGGCGTCGAGATCTCGCGCGAGACCTCGTATATCGACAAGTATACCGGCCTGAGTTCGGAGCTGACGACTGGTACGCCGTTCAACGGTGCCGGCTCGATTTCCGGCGTCAACGTGTTCTCGCCGCAATACACTTACGCGCCGTTCACATCGACGCCGACATTGAGCGGCCTGCCGACCAACCTCGCGATCGACACCGCCAGCGTTTATCTGCTCGACAGTGTCAACTACCACGACCTCGTCATCCTCAATGGCGGCATCCGCTACGACGACTACTCCATCAAGACCAGCGGATACGGCACGGTGGCTGGCGCGACGACGTTTGGCGCACAGAGCGCCGACTTCGGCATGCCGAACTTCAACCTCGGCCTGACGCTGAAGCCCGCGCCGAACGGCAGCGTCTACGCCGCATATGCGACCTCGTCGAACCCGGTGGGTGCCGAATTCGACGGCACCAGCACGGCGTATGGCGGCCTGTCGCCGATCCTCAACGGCAGCTCCAACCAGATCTTCGGGCCGGAAAAGAACCAGGCGATCGAAGTCGGCACCAAGTGGGAGTTGTTCGATCGGCACCTGCTGGTGACGGCGGCGCTGTTCCAGACCAACAAGGAGAATGCGCGCGAGGCGCAGAACGTCACGCCGACGACCGGCACGGCGACCTGTCCCTATCCGGTCACCAACCCGCCGACGACAGGCTCCGTATCGTGCATTACCGCAGGTGCGGCCTATTGGGTTCGTGGCATCGATCTCGGCGTCGGCGGCAAGATCACCGACAAGTGGAGCGTGTTCGGCGGCCTCGTTCTGATGCAGTCGCAGGTGACGAAGTCCAATGCGCCTTCGCCGCAGCCGCTGCTGTACCCGACCAATGTCGGGCTGCCGCTCGCCAACATCGCGCATCAATCGTTCAGCATGCTGACCAAATACCAGCTCACCGACATGTGGGAGCTCGGCGGGCAGGCGGTCTACCGCTCGAAGATTTATGGCGGCACGCTGCTCGCGGCCAACCAAGGCACCTCGCTGCCGAGCTACTGGCGCTTCGACGCCTTCGCCGAAGCGAAGGTCGACAAGCACTGGACCGTGAAGCTGTTCGTCAACAACATCTTCGACAAGCGCTACTACGATGCGCTCTACCAGAGTGCGACACCTTTCGTACTGGAAGCGCCGGGACGCGCCGCGTATCTGGTTGTTTCAGCGCGCTACTGACGAAGGCTTCGCGGCACGAGATGCTGGTCTGTGTTCCCAACGTATTGAGCAAGGCTGATGTGGCGGACTTCCGCCGCATCATGGACGCCAGCGGATGGGAAGACGGCCGCTCGACCGCAGGCGCTGCGTCCGCGCTGGTCAAGCGCAACGAGCAGCTGCCGCCCGACAGCGAGGTCGCGCGGCAGCTCGGCAACCGCGTCCTGACGGCACTGTCGGCGAGCCCGCGCTTCATCTCGGCGGCGATCCCACTTAGAATCTTTCCACCTTTGTTCAACCGCTACGCCGCAAGCGACGGGCACCATTTCGGCCTGCACGTCGACAATGCGGTGCGCGGCGACAAGCTGACGGGGTTGCGGATCCGCACCGATCTCTCGGTCACGCTGTTTTTATCTAATCCAGAGGATTACGATGGCGGCGAGCTGGTCATCGAGGACCTCTACGGATCACATGAAATCAAGCTGCCAGCAGGAGATCTCGTACTTTATCCTGCTTCCAGCTTGCATCTGGTAACGCCGGTCACGCGGGGGACCCGGGTTGCGTCTTTTTTCTGGCTCCAGAGCATGGTACGTGATGCCCACGCGCGCAGCCTGATCTTCGATCTTGATACTGCGATCCAGGCGCTGGTGGAGCGGCTGGGGCGCGATGACCCTGAAACGGTCAAATTGACCGGCATTTATCACAACTTGATCCGTCACTGGGCTGAAGTGTAACTGATGATGACATCCAAGTTCCTCGCTGCATCCGCCATGGTCGTCGCCCTGGCGATGTCCATGCTGACCGCGCCGGCTTCGGCGCAGCAGCAAACGGCACCTGCCGTGCAGCCCGCGCCCGTGACCCGGCCTCAGCCCGCGCCCGCGGCTCAGGTACCCGCCGCGCAGCCCGCGGCGATCGCCCAGCCTGCGGCCGCTGGCCAGACCGCGCCGGTGGCCCAGTCGGCGCCCGCGGTGCCGCCAGCGCAGGTTGCGCCAGCACCTGCGGCGGCTCCCGCACCGATGGCGAATGAGGCGTCCTTGACTGCCGCCGCGGGCGGCGATGCCAAATCGCCGAAGTCGACCAGCACCGGCCTGCACGAATTGTCGCCCTGGAATATGTTCCTGAACGCCGACATCATCGTGAAGGCGGTGATGCTCGGTCTCGCCTTCGCGTCGCTGGTGACCTGGACGGTGTTCATCGCCAAGATGGTCGAGCTGACCGTGGCGCAGAGCAAGCTGCGTGGCGCGCTGGCCAAGATCGCTGAATCGCGCTCGCTTGCGGAGGCGCAGTTCGCACTCGGCGCCAAGGGCAGCGTGTTGTCGTCGTTCATCGCAGCCGCGATGCGCGAGGGGCGGCTGTCGGCGGGCATCTCCAGCGACAGCGGCATCAAGGAACGCGCGGCGTCGAGCTTCGCCGAGATCGTGCGTGCCGAGGCCCGCAAGATCCGCATCGGCATGGGCCTGCTTGCGACCATCGGCGCGACGTCGCCCTTCGTCGGCCTGTTCGGTACCGTCTGGGGCATCATGAACAGCTTCATCGGCATCTCGAAGTCGCAGACCACCAACCTTGCCGTGGTGGCGCCGGGTATCGCGGAAGCGCTGCTCGCCACCGCGATCGGGCTCGTCGCGGCGATCCCTGCCGTGATCATCTACAACCACTTCTCGCGCGTCACGAAGGTGTATCTCGAGCTCGTCAACCGCGCCTCGGGCGCGGCGGGACGGCTGCTGTCGCGTGATCTCGATCGCACCCACGGCAGCGTTCCGCATGGTGCGCGTGCCGCGGCGGCGGAGTAGGCGATGGCAGTCTCGATCTCCGAGAACGATGGCGACGACGATTTCGCGGAATCCCACGAGATCAACGTCACGCCGTTCATCGACGTGATGCTGGTGCTGCTGATCATCTTCATGGTCGCGGCGCCGCTCTCGACCGTCGACCTGCCGATCGATCTTCCGACCTCCAGTGCGACGCCGCAGAAGAAGCCGGACAAGCCGACCTATGTCAGCATCAAGCCCGACCTCACGCTGGCGATCGGCGAGAACGCGGTGAAGCGCGCCGACCTGATCAATTCGCTGGATGCGGTGCCCGACATGAGCCGAGACAAATACGTGTTCCTGCGGGCGGACCGGATGGTCCCCTATGGCGAGCTGATGGGCGTGATGGAACTGTTGCGCGGCGGCGGCTACACCCATGTGAAGCTCGTCGCGCTCGAGGGCGTGCCGGGAGCGCCGGCGGCCCAGCAGGCCGAGCCGGCCAAGCCCTGACGGCGAAGCGCGATGTCGACCAACCCCGATCTCGACCTGCGTACCTCGAAGCGGCTCTGGGTGATCGCCGCGGTGATGGCGGTCGGGCTGCATCTCGGCGGCGTGGCGTTGGCACTGGCAAATTTGCGCGGCGACGACGGCGACGAGGGACTTGGCGCGGCCGGCGCGGAATACGCCGTCGAACTCGCCTCACCGGATGTACCCGAGGAAGCAGCACCGCCCGGCGCGCCGGCTGACGAGCAGCAGGCCGTTCAGGAGATGGCGCAGCAGAAGGCAGAGGTGAAGGACACCGACCTGCCTCAGGAAAAGCCTGTCGAGGCCGACGACCCCGACCGCATCGTGACGGAGGACACCGCCAAGAAGCAGAAGGAGGAGGAGGCCAAGGTCGCCAAGGTCGAGACCAACGCGCAGGAAGCACAGCAGGCCTCGGAGCAGGCCGCGCCAACCAAGCTGGAGGACGCGCGTCAGGCCGAGACCACGAAGGCGCCAAACCCCGGCATCGGCAAGGACAAGCTTGCGATGACCGCCAGATGGGGCAAGAAGATCAGCGCCTATCTCGACCTGCACAAGAAGTTTCCGGAGAACGGCAAGGTCAAGACGGCGAAGGTCAAGATCGCGCTCGTGCTCAATCGCGTCGGCAAGGTCCTGTCGGTCGCGGTGCTGGAATCGTCGGGAGACGCCGCCTTCGACGACGCCGCGGTCTCGATGGTCCACCGTTCCGATCCGGTCCCGGCGCCGCCGGCCGACCTGACCGAGGATCAGTTCTCCTTCAGCCTCGACGTCAACTACAACAAGTCGAAGCAGTAAGGGCCGCGTAGCTCGCGAGGATCGGCAACCCGGGATCCTCGACGCGGATCAGAAGCTCCTGAGCGTCGAACGTGCGCACTTTCCCGTCATCGGGAATCCCCAGGCCTTGCCGACGGAATGCCGCGTGACTGCGCGCACCGCCAGAGATCGGAGCGACCGCCAGTCGCGTGATCAAGTGCGTGGGGAGCCGCTTCGCATCCGGCGACTCGTCATGCGCGAAGCCGCAAATAGAGATTGTTCAGGATCAAGGCGACGCCGGTGATGCATGCGCCCGCGATCTGGACCCGCGTCGGTACGACGCCAATGATCGCCGAGACGGTGAACGCGGTGATCGGCACGACGTCCATGAAGAGCACGCCGTTCAAAGGCGTCAAAATCTTGTTGCCGAGATTCCAGCACAGCACGCCGGCGACGCTGGCAACGAGGCTCATGTAGAGAAGATGCGGAATGATGAAGAGCAGATCGGCCGCTGCCGGCAATGCGATCACCTGCGTCAGAGCGAGGATCGCGTTGATCGCGACGATCGTGGTCAGGCCGAGCGACATCGTCATGGTGGTGTATTTGAGGGCCGACCAGCTTGCGAAGCGTGCCGCGCTGAAGGTGTAGATCAGCCAGAAGATCATTCCGAGCACGATCAGCGCGTTGGCTGAATAGTTCTGCGGTTCGTGCAGCAGCCCGCCGACATCCCCCTTGGTGATGACGAGCGCGACGCCGCCAAACGACAGCAGCACCAGCAGCAGCGTGACGGGCGGCGGGAGAACCCTGCGGATCACCGAGATGATGAGGATGCCGAGCAATGGTTGCGTGGCGGCCATGATCGATGTCGTCAAGGCTCCGTCGCGTCCGGCCAGTTGCTGGCCGAGAAACACCAGGAAACCGAAGCCGGCGAACCCGATCGAGCCCAGCAGCCAGGCGAGAGCGATCGGCTCACCCTTCAGGTTCAGCGCGTCCGGCCCTTCCTTGATCCTGAGCAGGACGAGCGAGATTGCGGCCGCGATCAAATAGCGCAGCGACGTGAAGGTGAAGGGATCGACATGGGAGAGCGCGCTCGACATCACCGGAAACATCAGGCCGAACGAGACCGAGGCGGCGAGGCAATACAGAGTCCCCCTGAGGTAGACGGCGCGCGCGGAGCCGCGCTGGATGTCTGCGGACATCGATGGTGCCGGCGACGACGTGGCGGCGTTGGTCATGAACTTCTCCAGGCATGGCGGTTCGATCGCGAGGCTCGACCGTGCGCGCGAGACGCCATTCTTGACCATTGGCACGAATGACATATATCGTGAATATCGTGCCAAATTCGCAACATACGAAGCCGGCAGGCAGGGCCCGGCGGGACAGCGCCCGCAACAGGGTGGTCGCGCTGCTGGCCTATGACGGCGTCAATGCTTTCGAGCTCGGCATGGCGCTCGAGGTGTTTGGCCTGCCGAACATGGGCCGCGACTGGTATCGGGTCGCGGTGTGCGCGGAGCGGCCGGGTGTGCCGGTTGCGGCCGGGGCCGGCGTCAAGATCGTCGCCGACGTCGACTTCTCGTTCCTGTCGCAGGCCGGCACGATCATCGTGCCGGGCTGGCAGGACATCGAGGCGTCACCGCCCGAGGCGGTGGTCACAGCGCTTCGCCGCGCGCATGCGCGCGGGGTCCGCATCGCATCGATCTGTTCCGGCGTATTCGTGCTGGCTGGCGCCGGACTGCTGGAGGGCCGGCGCGTTGCGGCGCACTGGGCGCATGCCGAGCCGCTGGTGCACCGGCATCCTGCGCTGCGCGTCGATGCCAAGGTGCTCTATGTCGACGATGGGGACATCATGAGTTCGGCGGGACGTGCGGCTGGTCTCGATCTGTGTATCCATATCGTGCGCAAGGATTTCGGACCCGAGATCGCCAATGATGTGGCGCGGCGCCTGGTGATTCCGGCGCACCGCGAGGGCGGGCAGGCGCAGTTCATTCCTAATCCGGTGGTCCTTGCCGACGGCGATCCTCTCGCCGAACTCTGCGCATGGATGCGCAGGCATCTGGATCGCGACCTGACGATCGAAGGCCTTGCAGGCAGGGCGCGCATGAGCCGGCGCACCTTCATTCGGCGCTTCGAGACCGCAACCGGCATGTCACCCGGTGAATGGGTGCTGCAGGAGCGCATGACGCGGGCACGAGACCTGCTGGAAGCCACCGCCATGTCGGTCGAGGACGTCGCGACCGCGGTTGGCTTCGGCACCGCGGATGCGCTGCGCCACCATTTTCGCACCCGCCTCGACACCAGTCCGATGCGCTATCGGTTGGACTTCGCCCCGAAGGCAAGGCCGCCGCTCAAGGCGGGCCAGCGAAGCTGACCCGCCTGATAGGGCAATGACGACGTCTCAGTTCTTCTTCACCAGCGGGCAGGCGCTCTTCTCGAGCGGCAGGAAGGCTTCATCCGCCGGGATGGTCGCCATCAGCTTGTAATAGTCCCACGGATACTTCGATTCCGACGGCTTCTTCACCTCGAACAGATAGGCGGGATGGATCTTGCGGCCGTCGACCCGGATCGAACCCTTGCCGAACAAGGGATCGTCGGTCGGCAACTCCTTCATCTTGGCAACGACGGCGCGCCCGTCATGCGGATTGCCGCCGAGTGCTTCCAGCGCCTTGAAGTAGTGGATCAGCGAGGCATAGACGCCGGCCTGCACCATGGTCGGCGGGTTCTTCTTGAACCGCTCCATGAAACGCTTCGAAAAGGCGCGGGTCTGGTCGTTCATGTCCCAGTAGAAGCTTTCGGTGAAGTTCAGCCCTTGCGCGACGTTGAGGCCGAGCGAGTGCACGTCGGTCAGGAACATCAGCATGCCCGCAAGCTTCTGGCCGCCCGACACGATGCCGAATTCCGCGGCCTGCTTGATCGCGTTGGTGGTGTCGCCGCCGGCATTGGCAAGGCCGATCACCTTGGCCTTCGAGCTCTGCGCCTGCAACAGGAAGGACGAGAAGTCGGCGGTGTTGAGCGGGTGCTTGACGCTGCCGAGCACCTTGCCGCCGCCCGCGGTGACCGCGGCCGTGGTGTCGCGCTCGAGCGCCTGGCCGAACGCATAGTCTGCGGAGATGAAGAACCAGGTGTCGCCGCCGGATTTGACCAATGCCCGGCCGGTGCCGTTGGCAAGCATGTAGGTGTCGTACGACCAGTGCACCGTATTGGGCGTGCACTGCGAGCCGGTGAGATCGGACGAGCCCGAACCCGAGTTCAGATTGACGACGTTCTTGTCCTTGGCGAGGTTGGCGATCGCGAGGCCGACATTGGAGGCCGCGAGATCGACGAACACGTCGACCTTCTCGACGTCGATCCATTGCTTGCCGATGTTGACGGCGACATCGGGCTTGTTCTGGTGATCGGCCGAGATCAGGTCGATCTTCCAGCCCTTCGCCAGCAACCCGGAATCCTCGATCGCCATCTGCGCCGCCACCGTCGAACCGGGGCCGCCGATGTCCTGATACAGACCGGACTGATCGCCGAGTGCGCCGACCTTTGCGACCTTGTCCATCGTCTGCGCCAGCGCATTGCCGGCGAACACCAGGCTCGTGGTCATGACCAAGGCTGCAATGGAACGCTTCATCTTCCCTCCAGTATGATTTTGTTTTTTGAGTTCCTCATTATGCCCGGCATCGGGCGCATCGCCTAGGGCAGTGGCGCAAGCGATCGTGCGCGATATTCCACGCTGCGGCGATTGAAACGGCCGTTACGCGCGACGGGATGCCGCGGTGCGAGCTGTCGATGATGGAAGCCGGAAATGAGGTGTCGCGGCGACGGCGCTATTTCCAGTAGTAGCGGATCGCGACATAGACCACGACGAGGCACGCGAAGATCAGCGCCACCGGCAAAGGACGTTTGGCGTTGGGGTCGGATGTGGTCGCCTTCTTGGCCGGCAGGCGGCGGAACGCCGTGACGTTTCCGCTGTCGGCGACCGGTTCGCGCGTGCGCGCCGGAACCTCCGGCGCTTTGCCGGCGCCGCCCATCTCCGCGTAGTAGGTGCGGTACATCTCCTGGATGGTGGTCTCGCCGGCCTCGGCCTCGCTCATCTGCTCCAGCAGCTTCTTGTAGATGGCGAGGAAATTCTGCGCTTCGGGGGGCAGGGCTGAGGCGCCGTTCAGCTTGGCCATCATCTTCCAGGTCGCAAAGTCCGCCCGCGCGCGGGTGTCGGCGCGGCGTGCAATCAGCATATCGGCAGCTTTGATCACCATGGCCTCGAAGCGTTCCTGTCCCAGCGCACGGCCCCGGATCAGCATCGGGGCATGCTTGAAGCAAAGCTATGTGTTTCCCGTAATCAGGAGAAGGGCGTTCGCCACATAGCCGGTCAGAGTTCGCAGTATCGTTGAAATAACATCAAGATTTAGGCCGACCTGCCTGCCGATCACCGGCAGCAGGATCAACAGCCCGATCAGGATCAGCATGCCGTAGGGCTCCAGCCGGGCGAGCGGGATCGCCAGCGGCCGCGGCAGCAGCCCGACCGCGACCCGGCCGCCGTCCAGCGGCGGGATCGGCATCATGTTGAAGATCGCGAGCACGATGTTGATCAGGAATGCGTTTTTCAGATTGTCCGCGGTCCATTTTGCCGCATCTGCCGGCACCAATGGCAGTGCGTGGAATGCCAGCGCCGCCGCGGTCGCCAGGATGATGTTGGTCACCGGGCCCGCCAGCGCCACCCAGACCATGTCGAGCTTGGGGTGGTTGAGGTTGCGGAAATTCACCGGCACCGGCTTGGCGTAGCCGAACAGGAACGGCGAATGCGCGAGCAGCAGCATGGCCGGCAGGATCAGCGTGCCAAAGGGGTCGATGTGCTTCAGCGGGTTGAAGCTGACGCGGCCGAGCTTCCATGCGGTGTCGTCGCCGAACCGGTGCGCGACGAAGCCGTGCGCGGCTTCGTGAAACGTGATGGCGATGACGAGCGGCAGCACCCAGACGGAGATGTCGTAGAGGGAGATGTTCAATTGCGTGCCGCCTTGGGTTCGCTTGGACCGGACCCTCAGGCTAACACGGATTCGATAACGGCATTGCCGGCGAGCGCTGCGATGCCTCAGCGCGTGTCGGGTGCGACGGCCGGCTTGGCCGCGCGCGCTGCTTGCGGCTGGGTGGTCGCGATCCAGATGCCGGCGAACACGGCGACGATGCCAGCCATCAGATTCCAGCTCAGCGGTTCGCCGAGCAGCGCTGCGCCGACCACTGAAGCCGCGATCGGGTTCACGGTGACGGAGATCGCCACCCGGGTCGGCGTCGTCCGCTCCAGCGCGAAGGCCCAGAGATAGAAGGTCAGCGCCGCGCCGAAGGCCCCGAGATAGATCGCCCCGAACCATTGCGCCGCAGCGAAGCCGGCAACCGGCGCGAAACTGCCGCGCAGCAGCGATGCGACGATCAGCACCACCGCTCCGGCCGCCATCGCTAACGTGGTGAAGGGGATCGGGCCCGAGCGCCGGATGAAGGGTTTCGACCAGATGCTGTAGAGCGCCATGCACAGCGCGGCCGCGACCATCAGGAGATCGCCGCGCCAGGCGCCCGGTGGCGCCGTGGTGAGGCCGGAGAGCAGGGCCATCGCGACGCCGAAGATCGTGACCAGGACGCCCGTGGTCTTGCGTGCGGTGAGCGGCTCGGCGCCGAGCGCGGCGGCGACCAGCATCGTCAGCAGCGGCAGCGTCGAGAGCGCGAGCGCGCCGCGCGCGGCCGTGGTGAAGATCAGCGAGGCGTTGAACAGGACCGGGAACGCCGCAAAGAACAGCAAGCCAAGGCCGGCGACGCCCGGCCAGTCGCGCGATGGCGGCCAGCTTCCCCGTTGCAGCAGCGCGAGCGGCAGCAACAGCACGACGCCGATGCCGAAGCGGAACGCGCCGATCGCCAGCGGATCGATCGTGCCGACCAGAAACCGCGTTGCCCCGATCGAGGTTCCGCCGAGCGCGCTCGACAGCACCGCCGCCAACACCCCCCAGATTTCGCCCATCCCGTTCGATCCCGCTGTTTTACTTGCGCAATCTAGGGACATCGGCATAATCAGGGAATAGAATAAGATTGATCAATCAAATCACGGATTATTATGAGTTCGCCTGTCCTCGACCCGGATCTGTTGCAGGCCTTTGTTGCGGTGGCGGACCATCGTTCCTTCACCCGCGCCGCCTCGGCGCTGAACCGGACCCAATCGGCGATCAGCATGCAGGTGAAGCGGCTGGAGGAGCGGCTCCAGGCCGAGCTGTTTCATCGCAGCACCTCCAGCGTCGAGCTGAGCGCGGCCGGCGAGGGATTGCTCGGTTACGCCCGCCGCATCCTGAGCCTCAATGCCGAAGCGGTCGGCCGGGTGCGCGCGCACGGCACCGACGGCCGGGTCCGCCTGGGCGTGATGGACGACTACGGAACGCTGATCGTGCCGCCGTTGCTCAAGGATTTCATCGCCAATTATCCGTTGATCCATGTCGAGATGGAGACCGGGCTGACGTCGTCGATGACCGACCGGCTCGGCGAGGCCTATGATCTCGTGATCGCGATGCACCCGGAAGGGCGCGGCGAGGGCGAGTTGCTGCGCACCGAGCAGGCGGTGTGGGCCACGAGCGCGGCGCATCGTGTCGAAGACCTCGATCCGCTGCCGGTCGCGCTCTATCCGCAGGGCTGCCTGTTCCGAAGCTGGGCGATGCAGGCGCTCGACCAGGCAGGCAGGCCGTGGCGGCTCGCCTTTGTCAGCCACAGCCTGTCCGCGGTCGAGGCGATCGCCGCGCAGGGCCTCGCCGTGACCGTGGTCAAATCGGGCACCTTTCCGCCGACGCTGCGGCGCTTGAGCGCGCGTGAGGGCATGCCGCGGCTGCCGCGGGCCGAAATCCGCCTGCACCGCGCGCCAAACCTCGCGCGCGCTGCCTCGCTATTGGCCGACCATCTCGTGGCCGCGCTGCGGCAGCCGGCGAAACGAGCCAGCTAGAGCGTTTTCGAGCGAAGTGGATACCGGTTCGCGTGAAGAAAACGCGTCAACACAAGAACCTAGAGCCCCGTTCCGATTCCATCGGAACGGGAACGGCTCTAGTACGTAGCCCGGCCGCCGGAGATGTCGAACACCGCGCCTGTCGAGAACGCGCAGTCCTCCGACGCCAGCCACGCCACCATCGAGGCCAGCTCCTCGACCTGCACGAAGCGGGCCTTTGGAATCTTCGAGAGCATGAAGTCGATATGCGCTTGCGTCATCTGGTCGAAGATCGCGGTCTTCGCCGCCGCCGGCGTCACCGCATTGACCAGGATGTCGTGCTGCGCGAGCTCCTTGCCGAGCGATTTGGTCAGCGCGATCAGGCCGGCCTTCGACGCGGAATAATGCGCGGCGTTCGGATTGCCTTCCTTGCCGGCGATCGAGGCGATGTTGACGATGCGGCCGTATTTCTGGCCGATCATGGTCGGGACGATCGCCCTGCAGCAGATGAACGGACCCTCGAGATTGATGCGCATCACCCGGCGCCAGTCGTCGAGATCGGTTTCCCAGACCGGCTTGTTGGCGCCGGTGATACCGGCATTGTTGACCAGGATGTCGATCTTGCCGAAGGCCCGCAGCGTCTGATCGCGCGCGGCGTCGACCGCGTCGGGATCGGTGACGTCGGTCTTGATCGCGATCACGTTCTCGCCGATCGCGCGCGCGGTCTTCTCGGCCAGCGGCTGGTCGAAATCCCAGATCGCGACCCTGGCGCCGGAGGCGACAAAACGCTCGGTAATGGCGCGGCCGAACCCTTGGGCGCCGCCGGTGACGACGGCTGCGCGGCCGTTGAGATCGATCTTGTTCATGTTGGATGCCTTTGCGAGCCCATCAGAGCATGAAGCCGCCGTCGACGACCATGTCGACGCCGGTGGTGAAAGCAGCCTCGTCACTCGCAAGATACACAGCCATGGCCGCGATCTCGTCGGCGGTACCGAGCCGGCCCATCTTCTGGCGGGCGACGAACTTCTCGCGTCCGTCCGGGCCCGCGGCAGCTGCGCGCTCCAGCATCGAGGGTGTCTCGACGGTGCCGGGGCAGATCGCGTTGCAGCGGATGCCCTGGGTGATGAAGTCGAGCGCAACGGCGCGCGTGAGCAGCGAAACCGCCGCCTTCGACGCGCTGTAGACGTAGCGATTGGCCGGCGGCCGCAACGCCGCGCAGGACGAAATGTTGACGATGCTGCCGCCACCGCCTTCCAGCATCGCGGGCAGAAACGCCTTGATGGTCCGGTGCATGGATTTGACGTTGAGATCGAACGAGAAGTCGAAGTCTTCGTCGGAGCACTCCAGAATGGTGCCGTGATGCACGAAGCCCGCCGCATTGAGCAGGATGTCGATCTTGCCGACGCGCTTGGCGAAGCTGTTGACATCGGTGGTGCTGCGAACGTCGAGCCGCGCGGTCTCGGCGATGCCGTCCTTGCTGAGCGTGGCGATGCCGCTCTCGTTGATGTCGGTGGCGATCACGGTCGCGCCCTCGCGGGCGAATGCGATCGCGCATGCACGCCCGATGCCTGCCGCGGCGGCGGTGACGACGGCGCGCTTTCCCTTCAGTCTGTCTGACATGGAAGTCTCCTCGAAGTCCTGATTGGATTTGTTGCCGCCGTCATTGCGAGGAGAGAAGCGACGAAGCAATCCATACTTCCGCGGGGGAGAGATGGATCGCTTCGCTGCGCTCGCAATGACGATGCGGAGCTAGTGATTGTCGCGCGCGACGCCGACCCGGCCCGCGATGTCGTGGTAGCGCGTCGCGAGCTCGAGGCAGGCGCCGGTGGCGTGCTGGCCGACGGTCTGGCGGTAGAGCTCCTGCCACGGTGTCTGGTTGGCCGGGTGCGGGAAGCCGCCCTTGGCCTTCAGCTCGGCGCGGCGGGTGCGCAACTCGTCCTCCGAGATCATGATGTTGGCGCTGCCCTTGTTGAGGTCGATGCGCACCTTGTCGCCGGTCTTCAGGATCGCAAGCCCGCCATCGGCGGCAGCCTCCGGCGAGGCGTTGAGGATCGATGGCGAGCCCGAGGTGCCGGACTGCCGGCCGTCGCCGATGCAGGGCAGGGACAGGATGCCGCGTTTGATCAGCGCCGCCGGCGGCTGCATGTTCACGACCTCGGCGCCGCCGGGATAGCCGATCGGGCCGGTGCCGCGGATGAACAGCACGCAGTGCTCGTCGATACCGAGCGCGGGATCCTCGATCCGGTCGTGATAGTCCTCCGGACCCTCGAACACGATGGCGCGGCCCTCGAAGGCGTTGAGGTCCTTCGGGTTGGACAGGTAACGGTCGCGGAATTCCTTCGAGATCACGCTGGTTTTCATGATTGCGGAATCGAACAGATTGCCGCGCAAGACCAGAAAGCCGGCGTCCTTCACCAGCGGCTTGTCGTAGCCCCAGATCACGTCGCCGTCGGGCGCAGGCGCTTCCTTGCAGTTCTCGCCCATGGTGCGGCCGTTGACGGTGAGGGCGCCTTCATGGATGCGCTTGTGCTTGATCAACTCGCGCACGACCGAGGGCACGCCGCCGGCGCGGTGATACTCTTCGCCGAGATAGAAGCCGGCCGGCTGCATGTTCACGAGCAACGGCACGTCGTGGCCGTATTTCTGCCAGTCGTCGATCGACAGCTCGACGCCGACATGGCGCGCCAGCGCGTTGATGTGGATCGGCGCATTGGTCGAGCCGCCGATCGCGGAGTTGACCACGATGCAGTTCTCGAACGCCTCGCGGGTCAGGAAGTCCGACGGCTTGAGGTCGTCCCACACCATGTCGACGATGCGCTTTCCGGTCTCATAGGCGATCTGGCCGCGCTCGCGATAGGGCGCCGGGATCGCCGCGCAGCCCGGCAGCGAGAATCCGAGCGCTTCGGCGAGCGAATTCATCGTCGAGGCGGTGCCCATCGTGTTGCAATGGCCGACCGAGGGCGCCGAGGAGGCCACGATCTCGATGAACTGCTCGTAGTCGATCTCGCCCGCGGCAAGCCGCTCGCGGGCCTTCCACACCACGGTGCCGGAGCCGGTGCGCTGGCCTTCGTGCCAGCCGTTCAGCATCGGGCCGCCCGACAGCACGATCGCGGGCAGATTGACGGTCGCCGCCGCCATCATGCAGGCCGGCGTGGTCTTGTCGCAGCCGGTGGTCAGCACCACGCCGTCGAGCGGATAGCCGAACAGCACCTCGACGAGGCCGAGATAGGCGAGGTTGCGGTCGAGCGCCGCGGTCGGGCGCTTGCCGGTCTCCTGGATCGGATGGGTCGGGAATTCCATCGCGATGCCACCGGCGGCGCGGATACCCTCGCGGACGCGGTGCGCGAGCTCGAGGTGATGCCGGTTGCAGGGCGACAGGTCGTTGCCGGTCTGGGCGATGCCGATGATCGGCTTGCCCGACTGCAATTCCTCGCGGGTCAGGCCGTAATTGAGGTAGCGCTCGAGATAGAGCGCGGTCATGCCCGGATTGTGCGGGTTGTCGAACCATTCCTGGGAGCGGAGCCTGCGGCCCTTGCCCTTCTTGGTCTCGCCTGCGGCGCCGTGCCCGTTGGTGTGGGGTTTTGTCATTGGTTTCTCCCGCAATGCAAACTCTTGATCGGCCCATTCAAGGGCTCTGGTTCAACGTTGTTCTACCTTGCGCAAATCGTCGCGCATTACAAACCCAGCCGATCACGCACAGGTGTTTCACTGGATGGATTGGACCTTAGTTGAACCATCTTGGTTGCGCTATCATTTTATCATTTTCGTCTCCCGTGTGACGGGCCGGTGTCGGTCGGATGTCAGTTGCGTCGCGTCGAGCTTTGCCGTTCCATGACGCTGAAGCCGAGATCGACGACGGGGTCGGCAGGCCTGCGGCCTTCCAGCGTCTCGATCACCATGGTGGCGGCGTTTCTGCCCATTTCGTAGCGGTTGGTGCGCACGCTGCTCAGCGTTGGTTCGCTCGATGCCATGAATTCGAGGTCGTTGAAGCCGACGATTGCCATCTGCTCCGGCACCGCCACGTGCCGGCGCTTGCATTCGAACAGCGCGCCGAGCGCAAGGTCGTCATTGACGCAGAACACGGCGTCGATGTCGGGCGCCTTGGCGAGCAGGTCGGCAAACAATGTCCCGCCCAGCGTCACCGAGGTCGGTATCGCCGTGGTGACAATGAGTTGCGGATCAAGCAGCCCGGCGTCGGTCATCGCAGCGCGATAGCCGTCGAGCCGACGCTGTACCCTTGGATCCATCCGCGCGCCGAGGAAGCCGATCCGCCGGTAACCCTGCGCGAGAAGGTGGGCGATCGCTGCTTTTGCTGCGTCAAAATGCGAGAATCCGATCATCATGTCGATCGGCGAGGGGCCGACCTCCATGATTTGCACGATCGGGCAATCGACGGATTCCATGATGCGGCGGGAATCGGCGGTCTGGTTGATGCCGGTCACGATCAGCCCTGCCGGCTTCTGGGCCAGAAACAGACGCAGCAGGCGCTCTTCCTGCAGGATGCTGTAGCGGGTGTTGGCGAGCTGAATGCTGTAGCGGCTGCCGTCGAGTGCGTCATAGATGCCGCGCAGCACGTCGGAGAACACGTTGTTGGTCAGCGACGGGATCAGGACACCGATCACCTCGGTGCGCTGCGACGCCAGCGCGCGTGCCGCAAGATTGGGCACGTAACCGAGTTCTTTTGCCGCACTTTCGACGCGCGCGCGCTTGCCGGCCGAGAGGGCTTCCGGATTCCTGAAGAAGCGTGAGGCCGTAATCGGGCTGACGCCGGCGAGCTTCGCGACTTCGGCGAGCCGGATCTTGCCTGGCATGATGCGTTTTCGGGCCATTTGCCGCTCATACCACGACGTTCGTCGCAGACAAACCGATATTGACAGCGCTACCAAGCGGTTGCTAATCGAACGATTGCCAAAACCAGATAAACTGCGGACAATAACTTCAGTCCAACAGTGCCGTGCTCTCTGCGCGGCCGGAACAAAACAGAGCGGTGGCGGCACTCGTCGTACGCCGTCGGGAACGTGAGGAGGGAAGTGGATGTCGTCGGTCCAGATTCGCGACGTGCGGAAGTCGTTCGGCAATTTTGAAGTCCTGCACGGCGTGACGATTCCGATCGAGGACGGCGAATTCGTCGTTCTGGTCGGCCCCTCCGGCTGCGGCAAGTCGACCCTGCTGCGCATGCTGGCGGGACTGGAGAACATCACCTCAGGCACGATCTCGATCGGCGACCGCGTCGTCAACAATGTCCAGCCCAAAGAGCGCGACATTGCGATGGTGTTCCAGAACTACGCGCTCTATCCGCACATGACCGTCGCCGACAACATGGGCTTCTCGCTCAAGCTGCGCGGCGCCAAGCCCGAGGAAATCTCGACCGGCGTCAAACGCGCTGCGGAAATCCTCGCGCTCACCCCGCTGCTCGACCGCTATCCCCGCCAGCTCTCCGGCGGCCAGCGTCAGCGCGTCGCAATGGGCCGCGCCATCGTGCGCGATCCGCAGGTGTTCCTGTTCGACGAGCCGCTCTCCAACCTCGACGCCAAGCTGCGCGTGGCGATGCGCACCGAGATCAAGGAATTGCACCAGCGGCTGCGCACCACGACGGTCTACGTCACCCACGACCAGATCGAGGCCATGACCATGGCCGACAAGATCGTGGTGATGCATGACGGCATCGTCGAGCAGATGGGCTCGCCGCTCGAACTTTACGACAAGCCGGAAAACCAGTTCGTGGCAGGCTTCATCGGCTCGCCCGCGATGAACTTCCTCAAGGGCAAGGTCAAGGTTAACGGAGCTGCCTATTTCGAGGGGCCGAACGGCGTCAAGCTGCCGCTGAAATCGGCGCCGGCCAATTCCGACGGCAAGCCGGCGGTCTATGGCGTGCGGCCCGAGCATTTCACCATCGCGGATGACGGCGCCGAGGCCGAAATCGTGGTGGTCGAGCCGACCGGATCGGAGACCCAGGTGTTCGCCAAGCTCGGCGGCGAGCAGGTGGTCGCAGTGTTCCGCGAGCGCCATCTGTTCAATCCGGGCGACAAGGTTCGGCTCAAGCCGGATCCGGCGCTGGTCCATCTGTTCGACGATGGCACCGGCAAGCGGCTGAACAGCTGAGGAATGTGGCGCCCGCACTTCGCGACAGCGCATCCTCATGACGAGACTACCGGCCCGCCGTTTCTAGGCGGGACATGCGACGTCTGAAACGACAACCAAAAAACGGGAGAAAATTGCCAATGTCGATTTTTAGTACGGACCGCCGTTCGCTGCTCAAGGGCGGTGCGACCATGCTGGCTGCCGCGGCGACGATGTCGAGCGATCAGCTGCTCGGCTATGCCAAGGCCTGGGCGCAGACCTCGCAGTGGAAGCCGGAGCCGGGCGCCAAGATCAATCTGTTGCGCTGGAAGCGCTTCGTGGAAGCCGAAGACGCGGCCTTCATGAAGATCGTCGATGCGTTCCAGAAGGCCAACAACATCACGATCAACGTCTCCAATGAATCCTACGACGACATCCAGCCGAAGGCCTCGGTGGCGGCGAACACGGGGCAGGGCCTCGACATGGTCTGGGGCCTCTATTCGCTGCCCTTCCTGTTCCCGAGCAAGTGCGTCGACGTGACCGACGTCGCCGACTATCTCGGCAAGAAGTGCGGCGGCTGGGCGGATTCCGGCAAGGCCTACGGCATGCTGAACGGCAAGTGGATCGGCATTCCGGTCGCTGCCACCGGCGGCCTCGTCAATTATCGCGTCGCGGCCATGGAGAAGGCCGGCCACAAGGAATTCCCGAAGGACCTCGCCGGCTTCGCCGATCTCGTCAAAGGCCTGAACAAGAACGGCACCCCGGCCGGCATGGCGCTCGGTCACGCCTCGGGCGACGCCAATGGCTGGCTGCACTGGGCGCTCTGGGCTCATGGCGGCAAGCTGATCGACAAGGACAACAAGGTCGTCGTCAACTCGCCGGAGACGGCGAAGTCGCTCGAATACGTCAAGGGCCTGTACGACAATTTCGTGCCGGGCACCGCGTCCTGGAACGACAGCTCGAACAACAAGGCGTTCCTCGCCGGCCAGTTGCATCTGACCGTGAACGGCATCTCGGTCTATGTGACGGCGAAGAAGGAAAATCCGCAGATCGCGGAGGACATGAACCACGCCCATCTGCCGGCGGGTCTCGACGGCAAGACGCGCGAGTTGCATCTCGGCTTCCCGATCCTGATCTTCAACTTCACGAAGTATCCGCAGGCCTGCAAGGCGTTCACCGCCTTCATGCTCGAGCCGGAGCAGTTCAATCCGTGGATCGAGGCGGCGCAGGGCTATCTGTCGCACTTCCTGCTCGGCTACGACAAGAACCCGGTCTGGACCGCGGATCCGAAGACGACGCCGTATCGGAGCGTGGCGCAGACCGCGTCGACCCCGGCGGGCGAGGCGCAGATGAGCGAGAACGCTGCGGCCGCGATCGCCGATTTCGTCGTGGTCGACATGTTCGCGAACTATTGTACCGGTCGCGAGGATGTGAAGACCGCGATGGCTTCGGCAGAACGCGCGGCCAAGCGTATCTTCCGCTGAGCGACGGCCGGCGCTGCAAGGCGCCGGTGATCGGGATTGCAGCAATCGGAAGCGACACCCGGCCTGGACTGGTCGGGTGTCGCTGTCCGGTTTGGAGTTGAGGGCGAATGAGCACTGTCCAGACATCAATGCCGGCGCGCGCAGCCGCAACGGGTGAGCCGTCGGCCTGGTCGCGGCTCAAGGGAAACCGCAATTGGGCGGCGTTCTGGTTCATGCTGCCGACGGCGGCATTCCTGATCCTGTTCCTGGCCTATCCGCTCGGCCTCGGCGTCTGGATGAGCTTCACCGACGAGCGCATCGGGCGTGCCGGGGCCTTCATCGGGATCGAGAACTATCAGTGGCTGTGGGATGACTCGATCTTCTGGCTGTCGGTGTTCAACACCCTGCTTTACACGCTGATCGCAAGCGCCATCAAATTCGCGATCGGGCTCTATCTCGCGCTGCTCCTGAACCGGCACATGCCGTTCAAGGCGGTGATCCGGTCGATCGTGCTGATCCCGTTCATCGTGCCGACCGTGCTGTCGGCGATCGCGTTCTGGTGGATCTACGATTCGCAGTTCTCGATCATCTCGTGGTCGCTGATCAAGCTCGGGCTGATCCACACCAACATCAACTTCCTCGGCGACACCGAGTGGGCGCGGGCGAGCGTGATCTTCGCCAATGTCTGGCGTGGCGTTCCGTTCGTCGCGATCACGCTGCTGGCCGGCCTGCAGACGGTCTCGCCGTCGCTTTATGAAGCGGCCACGCTCGACGGCGCCACCAGCTGGCAGCGCTTTCGCTTCATCACCTATCCGCTGCTGACCCCGATCATCGCCGTGGTGATGACCTTCTCGGTGCTGTTCACCTTCACCGATTTCCAGTTGATCTGGGCGCTGACCCGCGGCGGCCCGGTCAACGCCACGCACCTGATGGCGACGTTGAGCTATCAGCGCGGCATCATCAGCGGCCGGCTGGGCGAGGGCGCCGCCATCGCCACTGCGATGATTCCCTTCCTGATTGCGGCCATCGCCATCTCCTGGTTCGGCATGCAGCGTCGCAAATGGCAGCAAGGATCGAGCAATGACTGATTCAACCTTGCAATCGAAGGCCATGGCCGGCAACACCGGCGATACCACCGAGGGCATGAGCTATCTGGAGTCGCTGCCGCGACGCCTGGTGACGCTCTATCTGCCGCTGTTCATCATCCTGGTGGTGCTGCTGTTCCCGTTCTATTGGATGGTGCTGACGTCCATCAAGCCGGACGAGCAGCTGATCGACATGGACAAGTTCAACCCGTTCTGGGTGGTGCATCCGACCTTCAAGCACATCAGCAAGCTGCTGTTCGAAACCCAGTATCCGCGCTGGCTCTGGAACACGATGTATGTCGCGGTCGGCGCGACGTTCCTCTCCATCGTCGCCAGCGTGCTGTCGGCCTATGCGATCACGCGGCTGCGTTTCAAGGGCGCGGAGGCCGTCGGCGTCCTGATCTTCTTCGCCTATCTGGTGCCACCGTCGATCCTGTTCATTCCGCTGGCGTCGGTGATCCAGGCCTATGGGCTGTTCGATTCGCCGCTGTCGCTGATCCTGGTCTATCCGACGCTGCTGATCCCGTTCTCGACCTGGCTGTTGATGGGATACTTCAAGACCATCCCCTACGAGCTCGAGGAGTGCGCACTGATCGACGGCGCATCGCGCTGGCAGATCCTGGTCAAGATCATCGTGCCGCTGGCGATCCCCGGCCTGATCTCCGCCTTCATCTTCTCGTTCACGCTGTGCTGGAACGAGTTCATCTACGCCTTGACGTTCCTGCAATCGACACCGAACAAGACGGTGCCGGTCGCGATCGTCAACGAGTTCGTCGATGGCGACATCTACAAATGGGGCTCGTTGATGGCCGGCGCATTGGTCGGGTCGCTGCCGCTGGTTATCCTTTACGCGTTCTTCGTTGAGCATTATGTGTCGGCCATGACGGGCGCCGTGAAGGAATAGCACGGCCCCATTCTGGAACTTGGAAGAACAAGAAAAGGAGCAGGCTCGTGCACATTCTGATTCTGGGCGCCGCCGGCATGGTCGGCCGCAAGCTGACCGACCGCTTGCTGCGCGAGGGCCGGCTCGGTAACCGCGACATCAGCAAGATGACGTTGCAGGACGTGGTCGAGCCGCAGAAGCCCGCGGACGCCAGGATCCCGCTCAAGGTGGTTGCTTCCGATTTCGCCGATGCCGGCGCCGCGGCGCCGTTGATCGCCGACCGCCCGGACGTGATCTTCCATCTGGCCGCGATCGTCTCGGGCGAGGCGGAGGCCGAGTTCGACAAGGGTTATCGCATCAATCTCGACGGTACCCGCTATTTGATCGAGGCGATCCGCGCCGTCGGCGGCGGCTACAAGCCGCGGCTGGTGTTCACGTCCTCGATCGCGGTGTTCGGCGCGCCGTTCCCCGAGAAGATCGGCGATGAGTTCTTCCATACGCCGCTGACCAGCTACGGCACCCAGAAGTCGATCTGCGAGCTCCTGATCAACGACTACACCCGCAAGGGGCTGCTTGACGGGATCTCGATCCGCTTGCCGACGATCTGCGTGCGACCCGGCAAGCCGAACAAGGCGGCGTCCGGCTTCTTCTCCAACATCATCCGCGAGCCATTGGCAGGCGAGGAGGCGGTGCTGCCGGTCTCCGAGGACGTGCGGCACTGGCATGCCTCGCCGAAGTCGGCGGTCGGCTTCCTGATCCATGCCGGCACCATGGACCTGAACGCGATGGGGCCGCGGCGCAATCTCAGCATGCCCGGGATGTCGGTCACCGTCGGCGAGCAGATCGCGGCGCTGGAGCGCGTTGCCGGCAAGAACGTCACCGCGCGGATCAAGCGGGTACCCGATCCGACCATCATCAGCATCGTCTCGGGCTGGCCGCGCGATTTCGCCACCGACCGCGCGTTGAAGCTCGGCTTCACCACCGCCGAGAAGACGTTCGACGATATCATCCGCATCCACATCGAGGACGAGCTCGGCGGCAAGTTCGCCGCTTAGTTTCGATCCGGCGCGCGGGTCTTATCATGACCAGGGTTGCCAGCATCGGCGAATGCATGATCGAGCTGCGTCAGGCGCCGGGCGGCCAGCCCGGCGGGCTGTATTCGCGCTCCTATGGCGGTGACACACTCAACACCGCGCTCTATCTGTCGCGCCTTGGCGTCGACATCGACTACATCACGGCGCTCGGCGACGATGCGCTGAGCGACGAGATGATCGCGGGCTGGGCAGTTGAGGGCATTGGGACAAAACGTGTCGCGCGGTTGGCGGGCAGGCTGCCGGGGCTCTATCTGATACAGACCGACGACCGTGGCGAACGGCGTTTCTTCCATTGGCGTGACAGCGCCGCCGCGCGCGAGCTGATGGACCTGCCGGAGACGGACGACATCCTGAACTCGCTCGCGACCTACGACATCGTCTATCTCTCCGCGATCACGCTCTCGATCCTGCGCGAGGACGGACGCGAGCGGCTGATGGCGGCGCTGAAGCGGGCGCGGCTGCTGGGAACACGCTTCGCATTCGACACCAATTTCCGCGCTCGCGGCTGGCCGGATCTGGGTGTCGCGCGGAAGGTCTTCAGCAGCGCGTTCGAGACCGCCGATATCGTGCTGGCATCGACCGAAGATCTGGCGCCGCTTTATCCCGGCGAGAGCAACGCCGCGCTGCTCGCCGGCATCTCGAGCCCCGAGGTCGTGCTGAAGCTCGCCGAGCCCGCCTGCATCGTGCGTTCCCGTGCGGGGACGAACGAGGTGCGGGCGGAGCCGCTCATCAAGCCGGTGGTCGATACCACCGCGGCTGGCGACAGTTTTGCCGCGGCCTATCTTGCCGCGCGGCTCGGTGGCGCCGAGCCCGTGGAGGCGGCGCGCGCCGGTCATCGGCTGGCCGGTGTCGTGGTGTGCTATCCCGGTGCGATCATTCCGCGTTACGCCATGCCACCGAGAAAGACGCCTCGTCCCCCACCATCGCGCAAGGCCTCCCAATGACAACGATATCGAAGCAGGACCGGATCGCTGAGCTGATCCGCCAGGCCACCGTGATCCCGGTGCTGACCATCGAGCGGCTTGCCGACGCCGTGCCGCTCGCCAAGGCGCTGGTCGCGGGCGGCGTGCGCACCCTCGAGGTCACGCTGCGCACGCCGGTCGCCGCCGATGCGGCCAAGGCCATCATCGCCGAGGTGCCGGACGCGGTGGTCGGGATCGGCACCATCCTCAACGCCGACGATCTGGCGCGCGCGGCGGCGCTTGGCGCCAAATTCGGCATCAGTCCCGGTGCGACACCCGAATTGTTGCAGGCGGCGGCCGCCAGCGGGTTGCCGTTCGCGCCGGGAATCGCGACCGCGTCCGAGTTGATGCAGGCGTTGGCGCACGGCTTCGACGTCGTCAAATTTTTCCCCGCCGAGCAGGCAGGCGGTATCAAGGCACTGCGGGCCTTGGCCGGTCCATTCCCGCATGTCAGGGTCTGTCCGACCGGCGGGATCGGCGAGGCCAATGCGGCGACCTGGCTCGCCGAGCCCAACGTGCTGGCGGTCGGTGGTTCCTGGCTGTGCCCGGCCACCGATATTCGCGCCGGCAACTGGGCCGGCATAACCGCCATGTGCGCCAAGGCGATGAAAACGCTGAAAGCCGCCTGAAGATACGCTACATAACTCCCTGAACAGGAACAGGGAGATACGGCCATGACCGCCAGCATCGTGGGTTGGGCGCACACGCCATTCGGAAAGTTCGACGCGGAAACCGTTGAGGGTCTCGTCGTCAAGGTCGCCAACGAGGCGCTGGCCGATGCCGGCATTGCCGCATCGGATGTCGACGAGATCATGCTCGGCCATTTCAACGCCGGCTTCTCGCCGCAGGATTTCACGGCTTCGCTGGTGTTGCAGGCCAATCCGGCGCTGCGCTTCAAGCCGACCACCCGGGTCGAGAACGCCTGCGCCACCGGCTCCGCCGCCGTGCATCAGGGTATCCGCGCCATCGAGGCGGGCGCCGCCAAGATCGTGCTGGTGGTCGGCGTCGAGCAGATGACCCGGACGCCGGGTCCGGAGATCGGCAAGAACCTCTTGAAGGCATCGTATCTGCCCGAGGACGGCGATACGGTTGGCGGCTTTGCCGGCGTGTTCGGCAAGATCGCGCAGGCCTATTTCCAGAAATACGGCGACCAGTCGGACGCGCTGGCGATGATCGCCGCCAAGAACCACAAGAACGGCGTCGCCAACCCCTATGCGCAGATGCGCAAGGATTTCGGCTTCGAGTTCTGCCGCGCCGAGAGCGACAAGAACCCGTTCGTCGCCGGTCCCCTGAAGCGCACCGATTGCTCGCTGGTGTCGGACGGCGCTGCCGCGCTGGTGCTGACCGATGCCGAGACCGCCAAGAGCATGGGCAAGGCGGTCAACATCCGCGCGACCGCGCACGCGCAGGATTTCCTGCCGATGTCCAAGCGCGACATCCTCCAGTTCGAAGGCTGCACCACCGCCTGGCAGCGCGCGCTGGACAAGGCCGGCCTGCAACTCTCCGATCTCTCCTTCGTCGAAACCCACGACTGCTTCACGGTCGCCGAACTGATCGAATATGAAGCGATGGGCCTGACGCCGAAGGGCCAGGGGGCGCGCGCGATCAAGGAAGGCTGGACCCAGAAGGACGGCAAGCTGCCGGTCAATCCGTCCGGCGGCCTCAAGGCCAAGGGCCATCCGATCGGCGCCACCGGCGTCTCGATGCATGTGATGACCGCGATGCAGCTCACCGGCCAGGCGCCCGAGGGCATGCAGCTCAAGAACCCGCAGATCGGCGGCATCTTCAACATGGGTGGTGCTGCGGTCGCCAACTACGTCTCGATCCTCGAGCCGGCCAAATAGCTTGACCGGTGAAGTAGCTTGAACATTGCCGAATGGCTGGCGGCGACGGCGCGGGCGCGTCCCGATGCGCCGGCGCTGCTGACCGGCTTTGATCTCGACGCCGACTACGCGACCTTCGCCCGCCGCGCCGCCTCGATCGGGGCGGCGCTGGCGCGCGATCACGGCATTGCCACCGGCGACCGCGTCGCGTTGTTTGCGTCGAACTGCACGCAATATCTCGAATGCCTCTACGGCATCTGGTGGATCGGCGCGGTAGCGATCCCGATCAACGCCAAGCTGCACGGCCGCGAGGCGGCGTGGATCTGCGGCAATGGCGGCGCCACGCTCGCTTTCGTCTCCGATGACACGATCGGCGCGCTGGCGGAAGCCAGGGACGATTGTCCCGCCGGCATGACCATGCTGTCGGTCGACAGCGACGCGTACCGGACGATGCGAGGCGGCGGGGGTACACCGGCGCCGCTATCGCGCGAGACCAATGACCTCGCCTGGCTGTTCTACACGTCGGGCACCACGGGCCGGCCCAAGGGCGTGATGCTGAGCCACGGCAATCTGCTGGCGATGTCGCTGTGCTATCTCGCCGACGTCGATCCGGCGACCCCGCACGATGCCTCGCTCTATGCCGCGCCGATCTCGCATGGCGCCGGCCTCTATAATTTCCCGCATGTCCGGATGGGCGGCCGCCACGTCGTCCCCGAAACCGGCGGCTTCGATCCGGACGAGGTGCTCAACCTCGGCCGCCAGCTCGACAATGTCGTGATGTTCGCGGCACCCACCATGGTGCGCCGCCTGGTCGATGCCGCCAAGAAGCGCGGCGAGAACGGCGAGGGGCTGCGCACCATCATCTATGGCGGCGGGCCGATGTACACCGCCGACATCCGCGATGCGATGGCGACGATGGGCCAGCGCTTCGTGCAGATCTACGGCCAGGGCGAGTCGCCGATGACGATCACGGCGCTGTCGCGCGACTGGCATGCGCAGAGCAATCATCCGCGCTATCTCGAACGGCTGGCGTCGGTCGGCACCGCGCAGAGCGTCGTCACCGTCCGCATCACCGACAAGGATGGCACGCCGCTGCCCGCAGGCGAGACCGGCGAGATCGAGGTCAAGGGCGCAACCGTGATGCTCGGCTACTGGAACAACCCGAAGGCCAATGCCGAGACGCTCAGGGATGGCTGGCTGCGCACCGGCGACGTCGGCCGGCTCGATGCCGACGGCTTCCTGACGCTGTCGGACCGCTCCAAGGACGTCATCATCTCCGGCGGCACCAACATCTATCCGCGCGAGGTCGAGGAAGCGCTGTTGACCCATCCCGACGTCCGCGAGGTCTCGGCGATCGGTGTGCCGGATCCGGAATGGGGCGAGATCGTCGTCGCCTGCGTGGTGCTGGAGGACGGCGCCAGCGCCGACGATGGCGGGCTCGACGCGCATTGCCTTGCCTCGATCGCCCGCTTCAAGCGGCCGAAGCGCTACGTCTATCTCGATGCCCTGCCGAAGAACAATTATGGCAAGGTGCTGAAGACCGCGCTGCGGGAGATGATGGCCAAGGGCATGGGCTAAGGCGATCGGGCCGGGCCAAATCGAAAACATCGAAAACAACCCCATGCAAAGCAGGGATTGGGGCGCTGGAGCCGTTAGGGGATAGGCCACAGCCCCCCGTCGCGCTAAGCTGCCTGCGCCTTGTCACCGGGAGAACGGACCATGGGTATCGAGACGTCCCTGTCGCTGTCGGAAGTGAACGATCGCATCGCGATCCTCCGGGACAATATCAGGCAGCTGATCGAGCAGGCCGCGGGCGCTGCCGGCGCCGAAGTCGAGGAACGCATCGCCGAGCGGCTCGAGCAGCAGAATGCGGAACTGGAAAAGCTCCTGAAGGCGCGCGAGGCGATGACCGGGCAGTAATGGACGAGGAACGGCGGGCGCCTGATCGGCCCGCGCTGCGTTCCGCCGCGCGGAAACGACCCAACCGCCGCCACGCATACGCCCATACGCCCGGTGCCGCTTGATCTCGGCAAAGACCTCCCGTTACTAGGCTTCAATCCAGAACAGCCGGGGAGCGAGCAGCACGATGGGACCATTGCAGGGTATCAAGGTCGTCGACATGACGACCGTGCTGATGGGACCCTACGCCACGCAGATGCTCGGCGACTACGGCGCCGACGTCATCAAGGTGGAATCGCCCGACGGCGACGTGACGCGGCAGATCGGCCCGACCCGGCATCCCGGCATGGGCCCGGTGTTCCTCAACACCAACCGCAGCAAGCGTTCGATCTGCCTCGATCTGAAAAAGCCCGCGGGCCGCGAAGCGGTGCTGCGGTTGATCGCAAAGGCCGACGTGCTGGTCTACAACGTGCGTCCGCAGGCGATGGCCCGGCTGCAACTCGGCTACGACGTCGTCGCCAAGGTCAATCCGCGGCTGATCTATGCCGGCGTGTTCGGCTTCGGCCAGGACGGGCCGTATGCCGCCAAGCCCGCTTATGACGATCTGATCCAGGGCGCGACCGCGCTGCCGGCGCTGATGGCGCAGACCTCGGACGGCGTGCCGCGCTACGTGCCGAATGCGCTGGTCGATCGCATCGTCGGCCTCACCGCGGTCGGCGCGATCTGCGCGAGCTTGGTGCATCGCGACCGCACCGGGCAGGGCCAGCGCGTCGATATTCCGATGTTCGAGACCATGGCCGGCTTCGTCATGGGCGACCACATGGGCGGGCTGACCTACGACCCGCCGCTCGACAAGGGCGGTTATGCGCGCCATCTCTCGCCAGACCGGCGGCCGTACAAGACGCTGGACGGCTACATCTGCGTGATCGTCTACAACGACAAGCAGTGGGAGAATTTCTTCAAGGCGACCGGGCGCGACGATCTGCGCAACGATCCGAAATTCGCCACCTTCGCCGGCCGCGCCACCAATATCGATGTGGTCTATGCCGAGCTCGCGCGCATCCTTGAGACCAAGACCACGGCCGAGTGGAACGAGATCCTCGAGAAGGCCGACGTGCCCGTGATGCCGATGCACGATCTCGAGAGCCTGCTCGAAGACCCGCATATGGTCACGACCGGCGTCTTTCCCGTGGTCGATCACCCGACGGAAGGGCGCATCCGCAGCATGACGCCGTCCGCACGCTGGTCGGAGACCAAGGTGGAGCCGAGCCGGCTGGCGCCGCGGCTCGGCGAGCACAGTGAAGCAATCCTGCGCGAGGCCGGTTTCTCGACCGAGGAGATCGCAGCGATGGTGCGCGACGGCGCAGCCAAAGCGGCGCAGGCATAGGAGCACGACAGATGGATTTCGCACTCTCCGCCAACCAGGAATCGATCCGCGACGCGGTGGCAAAAATCTGCTCGCGCTTTGACGAAGCGTACTGGCTGAAGAAGGACAAGGAGGGCGGCTTTCCGGCCGACTTCCACCGCGCGCTGGCCGATGCCGGCTGGCTCGGCATCTGCATCCCGGAGGAATATGGCGGCTCCGGCCTCGGTATCACCGACGCCGCGATCATGATGCGCACGATCTCCGAGTCCGGGGCCGGCATGTCGGGCGCGTCGGCGGTGCACATGAACGTGTTCGGGCTCAATCCGGTCGTCGTGTTCGGCACCAAGGAACAGTGCCAGCGCATGCTGCCGCCGATCATCGACGGTCGCGACAAGTCGTGCTTTGCGGTGACCGAGCCGAACACCGGCCTCAACACCACGCAGCTCAAGACCCGCGCGGTGCGCCAGGGCGACAAATACGTCGTCAACGGCCAGAAGGTGTGGATCTCGACCGCGCAGGTCGCCAACAAGATCCTGCTGCTGGCGCGCACCACGCCGCTGGAGGAGGTGCGCAGCCCGACCCACGGTCTCAGCCTGTTCTACACCGATTTCGACCGCAAGCGCGTCACCGTGCATGAGATCGAGAAGATGGGCCGCAAGCCGGTCGACTCCAACGAGCTGTTCTTCGAGAATTTCGAGATTCCAGTCGAGGATCGCATCGGCGAGGAGGGGCGCGGCTTCGAATACATCCTGCACGGTATGAACCCCGAGCGCATCCTGATCGCGGCCGAAGCGGTAGGCCTTGGCCAGATCGCGCTGAAGCGGGCGTCGGACTACGCCAAGGGTCGCATCGTGTTCAACCGCCCGATCGGCATGAACCAGGCGATCCAGCATCCGCTGGCGAAGTGCTGGATGGAGCTCGAGGCGGCCTGGCTGATGGTGCTGCGCGCCGGCTGGCAATATGACCAGAACCTGCCGTGCGGCCCCGCGGCGAACTCGGCAAAGTATCTGGCGGCGGAAGCCGGCTTCCATGCCTGCGAGCAGGCGGTGATGACCCATGGCGGCTTCGGCTACGCCAAGGAATATCACGTCGAGCGCTACTTGCGGGAATCACTGATCCCGCGCATCGCGCCGATCAGCCCGCAGCTCATCCTCAGCTTCATCGGCGAGAAGGTGCTCGGCCTTCCGAAGTCGTATTGATGGATGAGCGACGGATGTCTCCACTTGTCATTCCGGGGCGCGCCGCTTGGCGCGAGCCCGGAATCCATACTCACGATGGTGGTTATGGATTCCGGGCTCGTCGCTTCGCGTCGCCCCGGAATGACGCTCTGAGAGAGGTGCGCTGACATGAGCTTCGTCACCGGCGTCGGTCTCACATCCTACGGCAAGCATGAGGGCTCATCATCGCTCGACCTGATGAGCAAGGCGGCCGAGCTCGCGATCGCAGACGCCGGGCTGAAGCGTACCGACATCGATGGCATCCTGTGCGGCTATTCCACCGTCTCGCCGCACATCATGCTCGCGACCGTGTTTGCCGAGCATTTCGGCATCCGCCCATCCTATGCTCATGCCGTGCAGGTCGGCGGTGCGACCGGACTGGCGATGACCATGCTGGCGCATCAGCTCGTCGATGCCGGCGTGGCGAAGCATGTGCTGGTGGTCGGTGGCGAGAACCGGCTGACGGGGCAGAGCCGCGACGCCTCGATCCAGGCGCTCGCCCAGGTCGGGCATCCCGACTACGAGGTGACCTTGGGGCCGACGATCCCGGCCTATTACGGCCTGGTCGCGACCCGCTACATGCATGAATACGGCCTGACGCAAGAAGACCTTGCCGAGTTCGCGGTGCTGATGCGCAAGCACGCGCTGATGCATCCCGGCGCGCAATTCCATGAGCCGATCACGGTTGCCGACGTGATGGCCTCGAAGCCGGTGGCGATGCCGCTCAAGCTGCTCGACTGCTGCCCGGTGTCGGACGGCGGTGCCGCTTGCGTGATCAGCCGCGAGCCGACCGGCGAGCGGCGGGTCCGCGTCCGCGGCTGCGCACAGGCGCACACCCATCAGCATGTCACGGCTGCGCCCGCGTTGAGCGAACTCGGCGCGGAGATTTCGATCGCGAAAGCAAAGCAGGCAGCGGGTGTCGCGATCTCGGACGTGCGCTACGCCGCGGTCTACGATAGCTTCACGATCACGCTTGCGATGCTGCTGGAAGACCTCGGTCTTGCCGGGCGCGGCGAGGCGGCGGCGCGAGTCCGTGCCGGCTATTTCAACGGGGATGGCGAGATGCCGCTCAACACCCATGGCGGCCTGCTCAGCTACGGCCATTGCGGCGTCGGCGGTGCGATGGCGCATCTGGTCGAGACCCAATTGCAGATGACCGGCCGCGCCGACAACCGTCAGGTGCGCGATGCCTCGGTTGCGCTGCTGCACGGCGACGGCGGCGTGCTGTCGTCGCATGTCAGCATGTTCCTGGAGCGCGTGCGATGAGTGAACCGATCGCTGATTGGACCAAGGGCGCGGAAGCCATCGTCTACCAGACCTGCAACGCCTGCGGCGCGCGGCAATATTTCCGCCGCAGCTTCTGCGCTGCCTGCGGCTCGCCCGACCTCGCCGAGCATCGCGCCAGCGGGGCAGGGACGGTGTATGCGACCTCGCTGGTCTGCCGCGCCGCAACGCCGGAGACCCGGGCGCATGTGCCCTACAACATCCTGCTCGTCGACACCGACGAGGGCTTTCGCATGATGGCCCATGGCGACACCGACCTTGCGATCGGCGACAAGGTGTCGGCGCGCTTCACGCAGTTCGCAGGACGGCTGGTCCCGTATTTCGCAAAGGCGAAATAGCCCCGTCATTGCGAGCGAAGCGAAGCAATCCATGGTTGGACGGGGAGCATGGATTGCTTCGTCGCCGCGCTCCTCGCAATGACGGCCTTTACGCGTTACTCGACAGTCGTCACCGCCAATAGAGCACAACGCTGGCGATGACGAGCATCGCCGTCACCGCCAGCACCTGCGCAAGCGCTTCCGAGGCCGCCCTCCTTGTGGCTTCCTTCATGCGTTTCCCCTAAGACCTGGGCGTGACTCATCGTTGCGCCCGGAGAGCGCAAGACGGCCAGATTTTGAACTCGGAACACCCCGCGTCGAGCATTCGCTCTTGATGAGTCCCCACTCAGCGAATATCGACCGCGTCAGGGTTGTATGGGAATGCGGCGGCAATTTGACTCGCGCGTGTTGCTCCTGCGACGGCCGCCCGATACTGTTCGGAACCCAAGAGACACGACAGCAAGAACAAGGTTAGGAAATGGCCCGCATCGACTACTCAGATCCCGCGCAGGCAAGCCCGCGCACCCGCGAGATCCTCGACAAGAACCGCAACGCCAACATCTTCCGCATGATGGCGCACTCGCCGAGCTACTTCGAGCAATACTGCCGGCTCGGCGGCGCGATCCGCCACAAAGGCGAGCTCGATCCGGTCGTGCGCGAGCTTGCGATCACGCGCACCGGCATTCTCTGCGAGGCGCCCTACGAGATCGTTGCGCACAAGCGCATTGGCAAGAATGTCGGCGTCACCGACGAGCAGAACGCGGCGCTGGAGAACTGGCAATCGGCGAGTTGCTTCGATGAGGTGCAGCGCGCGGCGCTCGCCTTCACCGATGAAATCGTCAAGCTGAAGAAGCCGACGGATGCCACCTTCAAGGCGATCGCAGCCAAGCTGACGCCGGCCGCGCTGATCGAGCTACAGCTCTCGGTCGGCTTCTACATCATGACGTCGAAGTTCCTCGAGACGTTCGAGATCGACATGCAGCCGGTGACGGAAGTGGTGAGCTGATCCTCTCTTCGCCTCGTCCCGCCTGCGGGGAGAGGTCGGATAGCATGACATGCGATCCGGGTGAGGGGGGAGCCTCCGCGAGTCCAACTAGAACATGATGAGATTAGGTTGAGATGGAGCGGCGTCGAAGGTTCACCTTTCCCTTGGGAGAGGTCGATTTGCGTAGCAAATCCGGTGAGGGGTTTCGGTCTATCGAGAGCGCAAGAGCCCTCACCCGGCGCTTCGCGCCGACCTCTCCCCGACGGGGAGAGGCGGACCGAGACCGCGCCGAGCCGATTCAATCAAAGCTCATCCCGCTTTAGAAGTCATTTTGCGGAGTCGGCCCCCACCTTAACCCGTTCTCTGCAAGTGGGCGCGGGAGAAGAAAGACCTAGCCCGACGTCAGCAGATCGACCTTCGCATTGGCCACGATCAGCCGCTCGGCGAGGATCTGCGCGAGATTACGCATGATCCGCTCGCCGGCACGCGGGTGCTGCTCGCGGAAGCGTTCGAAATCCGCGATCGTCACCTCGTAGGCGGTTGCCGACATGTCGGCCACCACGTCGGCCGAGCGCTTCGGCTCCAACAGCGCCATCTCGCCGAACGCCATGCCGGCGGTCAGCGTTGCGAGCCGGATACCGTCGGGCAGGGTGACGTGGACCACGCCGCTGCGCAGGAAGAACAGCGAGCTCGCTTCGCTGCCGGCCGCGATGATCCTTTCATTCGGCTGGTAGGTCCTGACCGTGCAGAGCGGAGCAAGATCGGCGACCTCGTCCGCGCTCAATCCAGCAAGCAACGGTTGCTCGGCAAGCTCCGTGGTCTCGAGGAAATCGATCGAGCCGCCATAACGGTAGACGATCTGGTCCTCCGCCCATTCGATCGCGGTGTCGAGCAAATAGAAATCCCTGATATTGCCGAGCCGGTTGGTCCACTCGCTGATCGTCGCCCATTCGCGCGAGGTCCGCTTGATGCCTGAGAGGATCACGGTGACGCCGAGCTCGGCGAGTTCCTGGAAGGCTTCCGCGACCAGCCTTGCGCCGGCGCGGGTCGTCGCGGTGACGCGGCGCAGGTCGAAGATCACGAATTCGGGCCGCGGGCTGCCGGCGAGGCGGCGCGAGACATAGTCGACATTGGAGAGCGACAGCGTGCCGACCAGTTCGATCACGCGCACCTCCTGGAAGTGCCTGGCCAGGATCTCCTGCTCCTGCGGCCGGCGCAGCCGGCGGGACGGGTTCTTGCCGATGTTGTAATCGGCGATGATGCTGTGGCGGGCGTCGTCGCTGCGGTTCAGCATGTGCAGGTCGTAATGCGCCGACAGCGCTTCGCACACCTTGATGCCGCGCACGCTGTTGCCGTGCTTGTCGAGCTTCGGCGAATAGCTGCCGAGCCCGAGCCGGGCCGGCAGTGCCGCCAGGATGCCGCCGCCGACGCCGCTCTTGGCGGGAATGCCGACGCGGTAGATCCATTCGCCGGCGTAGTCATACATGCCCGACGAGGTCATCACCGAGAGCGTACGCGCGATCGCGTAGGGCGTCACGACCTGCTCGCCGGTCAACGGATTGATGCCGCGGTTGGCGAGCGTCGCCGCCATCACGGCGGTGTCGCGCGCGGTGACCAGGATGGCGCATTGCCGGAAGTAGACGTCGAGCACCGCGGGCACGTTCTCGGTGATCACGCTGTTGGTGCGCAACAGATAGCCGATCGCCCGGTTGCGGTCGCCGGTGGCGCTCTCCGAGGCGTAGACCGCCTCGTCGACGTCGAGCGCGCGGCCGGCGAAGCGGCCGAGCGCGTGGCGGATATAGTCGAACGCGCCGTCGCCCTTGTCGGCATGGAGTAGCCCGGAGCAGGCGATCGCCCCCGCATTGACCATCGCGTTGAACGGATGGTTGTCGGCATTGAGCCGGATCGAATTGAAGGGGTCGCCGGACGGCTCGACGCCGATCACGCTCTCCACCCGCTCGGCGCCCAGGGTGTCCAGCGCCAGCGCGAACACGAACGGCTTCGACATCGACTGGACGGTGAAGGGCACGCGGGTATCGCCGACCTCGTAGACGTGGCCGTCCAACGTCGTGAGGCTGATGCCAAAATGGGCAGGATCGGCCTTGCCGAGCTCGGGAATGTAGTCGGCAACCGCGCCGCCGGCTTCCGGGAGGAAGTCTGCGTAACAAGTGTGCAGAAACCGCAGCAGCGGCGGCTTCGAGTTGGACCAGGCCGTGGTGGTGGCGGTGACGGGAGGCGGCGATCGTTTCATCGCCTCCTGTTGTGCAACGCAATCAGGGCGCGCGCAACTGGTTCGGAACCAGTGCCTGGCGGCGGACCAGCATGAGCGCGACCAGCACCGTCGGGGTGAGGATCGCAAGCCCCAGCAGCGTCACCTGCACCTGCGACAGCGGGTTGATGCCGCCGCCGGGCGTCGCCAGCACGAAGCCGCCGATCACCAGCAGCACCCGCAGCGGCCATTCCAGCGCACCGGCGCCGCGGAGGTCGCCGACAAAGGCCTGATAGCCCTGGATGCCGCCGCAGATGAACAGCGTGCCGCAGGCCGCCAGCGCCATCAGGCCGAGGCCGGCGAGATAGGGGCTGTCACCCTGCATCACCAGCGCCGGGTTCAGCACGAAGAAGAACGGGATGAAATAGATGATGCTGCCGACCCACATCGATTCCCAGCCGGTCTTCATCGCGGGCGAGCCGGCGATGCCGGCCGCGGCAAAGGACGCGATCGCGACCGGCGGCGTGATCGACGACAGCATGCCCCAATAGAAGATGAACATGTGCACCGCCATCCGGTTCAGCCCGAGCTTCTCCAGCGCGGGGGCGACCAGGATGGCGAGGAAGATGTAGCAGGCCGTCGTGGTCAGACCGAGGCCGAGGATCAGGCTGGTGAAGGCGCACATCACGAGCAGCAGGAACGCGTTGTCGCCGGCGAGCGTCAGCAGGTCGTTGGCGAGGCTCGAGACCACGCCGGTCATCGAGAATGCGCCGATCAGGAGGCCGCAGCCGGCGAGGATGCCGACCAGTTCGACGAAGGTGCGGCCGTTGACTTCGAGAAACTTGCCGATCGTCGCGAACGTCCAGCGGGTGTCCCTGGAGAAGATCTGGTTGAGCACCAGCAGCAGCGCGGTGGCATAGAACGGCGCGTGGCTCTCGCGCTTGAAATACAGCAGCATCACGATCAGCAGCGCGATCACGAAGACGTAGTACCAGCCGTCCCTGATCGTATCCATCACCCGCGGCAGCTCGGCGCGCGGGATGCCCTTCAGCCCGTGCCGCGCGGCGTAGGAATCGACCTGCATGAACAGGCCGATATAGTACAGCGTCGCAGGGACGATCGCGGCGATCGCGACCTCGGCGTAGCTGATGTTGAGGAACTGGGCGATCACGAACGCGGTCGCGCCCATCACCGGCGGCGCCAGCACCGCGCCGGTCGAAGCGCAGGCCTCGATCGCGCCGGCATAGGAGGCGCGGAAGCCGCTCTTCTTCATGACCGGGATCGTCATGGTGCCGGCGGTCAGCACGTTGGACACGATCGAGCCCGACATCATGCCGAGCAGGCCGGAGGCGAAGATGCAGACCTTGGCGGCGCCGCCACGGAAGGTGCCGCACAGCGCGAAGGCGAGGTTGATGAAGAACTTTCCGGCGCCGGTCATCATCAGCGCGGTGCCGAACACCAGAAAGCCGATCACGGTGTCGGCGAAGGCCTGGATCGGAATCCCGAGCAGGCTCTCGCCGGACAGTACGTGATAGGCCGTGGCCTGGTCGAGCGTGAGCTGCGAGCCGCGGAACGGGCCGAGCCAGCCCGCTTCGGCGAACAGCGGATAGACCGTGAAGGGCAGCACGCTCAGCAGCAGGCTCCAGCCGCCGGTCCGACGCAGTGCCTCCATCAGCATCGCCCACATCACGAGGCCGGCGATGATGACGTTGCGCGGCGCGCCATCGGATTCCCAGCCATACTGCGCCGCCTTGCGCACGTTCAGCATCAGCCAGATCGAGGCGACGAAGGTCGCCACCGCGAGGGCGAGGTCATACCAGGGAATGCGCTTCAGCGGCGCACGCTCCGTTCCCGGGAAGATCAGGAACGTGAACGGCAGCATCAGTGCGATCAGGAGATAGAAATACTCGGTGTTGAGCTGGGTGTAGTCGACGAAGAAACGCAGCGAGAATTGCTGGTTGATGCAGAGCAGGATGGTCGCGGCGGTCGCCGCCACCAGCGCCCAGCGCCAAGGGCCGCGCAACGAGCGCACGCGGGTGACCTCGGCCTCCTGCAAATTGTCGAGGCCGGCATGCGGATCCTCGAACTCGATTCGCTTCGCAGGCGCAGCCGCGGCGTTATCCGGCATCACGCATCCCCCAGTGCTGTTGGTTTGGGCCGCAGGCTCGTCAGGTGTTACTCAAAGCCGTTGGGCAGGTCGGCTTTGGCGAGCGCGGTGGCGCGTGCCTTCATCCAGCCGTCGAGATAGGCCTTGTCGTCTGCGGGCGGGTTCGACTTGCCGTAGTCGGTCCAGGCTGTGGCCAGCACCTGCTGCCGCTTGTAAAGCGCGTTGTTGTGCGCCTCCTGCTCGTCGCTCCAATGGCCGGCCTCCTTGAGCGCCTTGACCGCGCCGGGATGCACGGGAACGACCCAGTTCCTGGTCTGGCGGTCGGCGCCGAGGCCGGCGGCCCCGGGCGCCGAGTCCTTGTAGGCGTCGTAATTGACGATCATCGCCTTGGTGATCGCGTAGATCTGATCGGCCGGCTGCGCGGCGTAGGCGACGAAGATCGGGTAGGGGTAGTTGCCGAGCTGGATCGGCTTGTCCGGCGTGATGCCGGCGCCGCAGGTCGCGGTTTGCGGGAAGAAGAACGAGCCGACCTTCTTCACCCGCGCCCAGCCTTCCTTGTCGTTGGCCGGCAGCGGCGGCCACATCAATCCGCGCGGCGAGGTCTCGGCTTCCTTGGCGGGACCGGTGATGGTGGTGCCGAAGGCAGCGTCGGCGTCGTTGTTGATCAGGCCCTTCCACATCGCGCCATAGCTTGCGAACTCGACGATCTTGACGTCCTTCTCGGTGAGACCGCCGAAGGCAAGCATCGCGAGCGCGTTCTGGTTCAGCGCCGGCGAGCCGACCACGAAGCCGACGCGCTTGCCGCGCAGATCCTTCATTTCCTTGACGCCGGCATCCGCCGCGACGCCGAGCGCGCCGCAATTGCAGTCGACCGACGACAGCAGCAGTTGCAACGGCTGTGGGCCCCATTCCCTGGCGCCGAACTCGAACACGCCTTCCTGTGCGAAATAGGTGCCGGATCCCATCGCCGAGGAGATCGCGCGCTTGGCGCGCAGCGGGGCGAGACGGGCGACGTCGTTGCCGGCCGGCAGCACGCGGACGTCGGTGCCGTATTTGTCCTTCATCATCTTGCCGACGCCGACCGCGATGTTGAAGCCGGCGGTGCCGGTGTCATAGGCGGTCACCGCCATGGTCGGCGGCAGCTTGATGTCCTCGGCCGAGGCGGGCAGGGCAGCGACGAGTGAAATGCCGGCAAGAGCGGCAGGCGCGAGCGCCATCAGCCGATGGATCATTATTCCTCCCATTGTTTCGCTGTGCGAAACTTTTGCGGGCGGGATGATTGCATCGCGATCCGGCGATGGCAACGCTACGTCAGGCGCAACTTGGCGATTTCGGGCGTTGCATCACCGGACAGATTGTCGCGGCTGGGCCGAAAGGGCGGGATCTCAGGTCTCGATGATCGCGACCGCCTGGCCCTCGGCGATGACATCGTCGATCTTGACCAGAATCGACTTGATTTTGCCTGCTGCGGTCGATGTGACCGGGATTTCCATCTTCATCGCTTCGACGAACGCAATCTCGTCGCCGCTGCCGACCTTGCTGCCGGCTTCAACGGGAAGAGCGCAAACGCGTCCGGCAACTTCGGTCACGACCTTGATCTCTGGCATTCCATTCTCCGATACCGTCTTGCGGAAATTTCATCCGGCGAACGGCTTTTTGTTGTGGCGGCAGATTGCCTGAGGTAGTTTCTTCTGCAAGTGGAATTTTATTCCGTCATGCGGAATGGAGAAAAACAAGATGGGAAGGCGCTCGGAACGGCTCAGCCGGCAGGGAATGCTCGCCAGCGAGACAGGCGATGGCGAGGTCATCCAGGTGGTGTCGCGCGCCTTCGATGTGCTGCGGTGCTTCGAGGGGCACGAGGCCCGGCTCGGCAATCTCGAAATCTCGAACCGCTGCGGGCTGCCGCGTTCGACGGTGTCGCGCTTGACGCACACGCTGACGCGGATGGGCCAGCTGGTCTATCTGCCGCGCGACCAGAAGTATCGGATCGGTCCGAGCGCGGTCGCGATGAGCACCTCGATGATGAAGGGGTTGCAGCTTCGCAACCTGATCCGGCTGCGCTTGCAGGATGTCGCCGATCAGCTGCCCGGCACGGTCGGCTTCGTCATCCCCGACCGCTTTCAGCTGGTCTATCTGGAGTTCGCCCGCGCCGCCAACGCGCTCGGCCTGCATGAAGCCACCGGCAGCCGCATCTCGATGGCGACCACCGCCGCCGGCCACGCCTACACCGCAGCGCTCGATCCCACGGTTGGCGATGCCCTGATCGCGGAGATGGAAGGCGAGTTGCCCGACGGCGCCAAGATGCTGACGCCGCGCATCGAGGCCAACCGCCGTCACCTTCAGGAGCACGGCTACGTCGTCGCCTGCGGCCTGTGGAGCCCGCACATCAACGGCGTCGCGGTGCCGGTGTGGTCACCGCAGTATCAGACCTACGTGGTCGCCACGATCGGCCTGCTCTCGGCGATGTATGACGAGGCGCGGCTGCACCGCGAGGTCGCGCCGCAGATGGTCGACCTCGCCGCCGCGCTCGGCAGCCTGCTCGAGGGCGCCGACGGCGACATCTTCAGCAATCGGATCGAACGCAAGTCGCTTCCGGTGACGGCCCATAACAACAAGATCATCAAGACGGAGGCACTGAATGAACTGGAAGCCGGAACTCGACGACCTCGCCCGGCGCGAAGCGTTCGCGCGGGAGATGGGAGGCGTTGACAAGGTCAAGCGGCAACGCGACCAGGGTCGGCTCACCGTTCGCGAGCGCATCGACAAGCTCGTCGACAACAGCAGCTTCCACGAGGTCGGTGCGATCTCCGGCATCGCCGAATATGACGAGAGCAACGAACTCAAGCATCTGACGCCGGCGAACTGCGTGTTCGGCCGCGCCAGGGTCGACGGCCGCACCGTGGTCGTGGTCGGCGACGATTTCACCGTGCGCGGCGGCTCGGCCGATGCGTCGATCTCCGCCAAGCCGCTGATGGCGGAGGAGATGGCGCACGACTTCCGCCTGCCGATCGTCCGCGTGATCGAAGGCTCCGGCGGCGGCGGCTCGGTCAAGACGATCGAGACCAGGGGCGCCGCCAACCTGCCCGGCGGCGTCGGCGGCACGCGTTGGTACTGGTACACGACCGCCAACCTGGCGCGCGTGCCGGTGGTCGGTCTCGGCCTCGGCTCGGTCGCGGGCCTTGGCGCCGCGCGGCTCGCGGCGACGCATTACTCGATCATGACCAAGAGCTCCGCGATGTTCGTCGCCGGCCCGCCGGTGGTGAAGCGGCTGGGTCAGGATCTGACCAAGCAGGAGCTCGGCGGCGCCGACATCCAGACCCGCGCCGGCGCGATCGACCAGGCCGTCGAGACCGAGGAGGAGGCGTTCGACCATGCGCGGCGCTTCCTGTCCTATCTGCCGTCGTCGGTCTACGATCTGCCGCCGACCATTCCCTGCACCGACGATCCGGAGCGCGCCGAGGAGTCGTTGCTTACGGCGGTGCCGCGCAATCGCAAGCAGGTCTACAAGATGCGGCCGATCATCGATGCGGTGGTCGACAAGGGCTCGTTCTTCGAGGTCGCGAGCAATTTCGGCCGCCCGGTCATCACCGGACTGGCGCGGATCGAGGGCAGGGCGGTGCTGCTGCTCGCCAGCGATCCGTTCCACTATGGCGGCTCGTGGACCGCGGATGCCTGCGCCAAGGTGGTGCGCTGGGTCGACTTCGCCGAGACCTTCCATCTGCCGGTGGTCTATCTGATGGACTGCCCCGGTTTCATGATCGGGCTCGAGGCGGAGAAGTCGGCGACCATCCGCCACGGCGTGCGGGCGATGGCCGCGGTCAACCAGAGCACGGTGCCATGGTGCACCATCATCATCCGCAACGCGTTCGGCGTCGCCGGCGTGGTGCATCAGCCGGCCAACCGCTTCTCGATGCGCTATGCCTGGCCGTCGGCCTATTGGGGCTCGCTGCCGCTCGAGGGCGGCATCGAGGCGGCCTATCGCGCCGAGATCGACGCGGCCGCCGATCCCGCCGCCAAGCTGCGGGAGATCGAGGACCGCCTCAACAAGCTGCGCTCGCCGTTCCGCTCGGCCGAGAAGTTCTGGGTCGAGGAGGTGATCGATCCGCGCAAGACGCGCTCGCTGCTCTGCGAGTTCGCGCGCCTTGCCGAGCCGATCCGCAAGGCCGGACCGCCGAGCAACATGTCGACGCGGCCGTAAGACCTCTCAACCGTCATTGCGAGCAGCTTCGCCTCGCTCGCAATGACGGCAGAAGAGACGATCTCTACTACTCCGCTTCGCGATGCACGTCGTGGATCACGATGCCCATGCCGTTCTCCGGCATCTTGATCCATTCGCGCCGCTTCAGCGAGCGCTTGGTGTCCTCGTGTCCGCTGGCCCAGTGCTCGCGCATCGAGGTGCCGGAGAACTCGTGGTCCTTGGCATCGCCCTCATAGGCCTTCTGCTGGTAGATCAGCTGCAACAGCGTGATCCCGGGCAGTCGGCTGTTCGCCTTCTTGAGCTGGCGTTCTTCTTCCGAGAGCTGATCGTCGGGGATTTTTCCCAGCGCGTTGTGCAGGGCAGTGCGCAGATTGTAGGTCTTGCGGTAGACGTCGGTGTTGTAGCGGGTGCGCGACGAATACATGATGTCCTTGTGGCGGGCCATCACGTCCTGGATGTCGCGCGGCAGCGCGCCGCGGGCCGAGAACAGGTCGACCTGGAACACCAGCGAGTTGGCGTTGTCCTCCTGGTCGAGCAGATGCTGTAGCGGCGTGTTGGAGACGATGCCGCCGTCCCAGAAATGATCGGTGCCGACCTTGACCATCGGCAGCGCCGGCGGCAGCGCGCCGCTCGCCATGATGTGCTCGGGGATGATCTCGTCATGGGCGTTGTCGAAATAGATGAAGTTGCCCGACAGCACGTTCACCGCGCCGACCGCGAAGCGCATCTTCTTGGAATTGATGCGATCGAAGTCGACCAGCTCGAGCAGCGAGTCACGCAACGGCGTGGTGTCGTAGTAGCTGGTGGCGGTGCGCGCGCCCGCCGGGCTGAACCACGGATTGGTCTGATGCGGGGTGAAGAAGCCGGGCTGCCCGAGCGTCGTCGTCATCCATGAGCTGGTAAGGTTGCGCGCCTTGCGGAAGATGTCGCCGTCCGGCGTGTAGTGCCAGATCTTGCGGCTGGTGATGCGGTCCCAGAAAATGTGCAGCCGCTCCAGCCGCTTTTCCGGCGGGTTGCCGGCGATGATCGCCGAGTTGATCGCGCCGATCGAGACGCCGCAGACCCAGTCGGGCTCGATGTTGGATTCGTGCAGCGCTTGATAGACGCCGGCCTGATAGGCGCCGAGCGCGCCGCCGCCTTGCAGCACCAGGGCCACGCGATCGCAACCCTCGGGGCGCCAGCCCGGCGTCGCATGATCGATATCGTCAAGGCGAGGGGATCGCGCATCCATATCAGGCCCTCCAAAATGCGCGGCGAGAATTCAGCGTGCCGATGACGCCGTGATGACAAGCCCGGCGCCCGTGCGCCGCGCATCCGCCATGCCTGCCTGCATGGTTAGCAATGGGCTCCGCCGCGCGACGCGGATCACACCAGCGCAACCGAGGTCACGCGCCTGACGGAAATCCCTCACATCGCTGTCAATCTCGGCCGATAGCCTCCGGGAGATATTTGCAAACAGGGGGTTATTGCGATGCGCAGGGAAGATCTGCTCAAGCTTCCGTCGATGCCGGCCGCCGGCCCGAGCTATCCTGCCGGTCCGTATCGCTTCATCGATCGCGAATTCCTTGTCATCACCTACGAGACCGATCCGGAGCTGATCCGCGCCGGCCTGCCTGAGCCGCTGGAGCCGATCGAGCAGGCGATCGTGCATTACGAATGGATCAAGATGCCCGACAGCTCCGGCTTCGGCAGCTACACCGAATCCGGCCTCGTGATCCCCGCGCGCCTGCACGGCGAAGAGGTCAACTTCGTCTGCCAGATGTATCTCGACGATGATCCGCCGATCGCGGCCGGGCGCGAGATCTGGGGCTTTCCGAAGAAGTACGCCCATCCCAAGCTCGAGATCGTCAAGGACACGCTGACCGGCACGCTGGAATATGCCGGCCAGCTCGTTGCGATGGGCACGATGGGTTACAAGCACGAGAGCATGGCGGGTAATGGAGACGTCACCCGCGCTACGCTGTCGAAGACCCAGGTCAATCTCAAGATGATCCCCGGCGTCGATGGCCATCTCGAGGTCTGCCAGCTGGTCGCGATCAACCTGACCGACATCGTCGTCAAGGGCTCGTGGATCGGGCCTGGCCGGCTGCATCTGGTGCCGCATGTCAACGCGCCGGTTGCGGATTTCCCGGTCAAGCGCGTGGTCGGCGCGCATCACTACATCGCCGACCTGACACTGCCGTTCGGCCGCGTCGTGCACGACTACAACAAGGAAGCCGCGGAGGCCGCCGCGCCGACCGGCCTCGCCGCCGAGTAGCGGCAGGCTGCCGACAGGGCCGGAGAACGGGCGCGGCCGCTCAGGCCGCAGCCGGTTTCGGCTCGGCCGCAGGCTTTGGCTGCGGCCGCGCGATCGCCAGCACGGACAACGCCGCAACGACGCAGAGTGCGCCGGCAATGAAGAACGCCGGCAGATAGCTCGCATAGAGTGTGCGCGATACTCCGGCGCCGAACGCGGCGGCACCGGCACCGAGCTGATGGCCGGCGAAGATCCAGCCGAACACCAGGTTGGCGCGCTCGGCGCCGAACCGCTGCGCGGTGAGGCGCACCGTCGGCGGCACGGTCGCGATCCAGTCGAGGCCGTAGAACATCGCAAACAGCGACAGCCCGTAGAAGGTGAAGTCGGAGTAAGGCAGGTACAGCAGCGACAGGCCGCGCAGGCCGTAGTACCAGAACAGCAGCTTGCGATTGTCGTAGCGATCCGACAGCCAGCCGGAAATGATGGTGCCGAAGAAGTCGAAGATGCCCATCGCCGCGAGCAGGCTTGCGGCCTGCACCTGCGGGATGCCGTAATCCAGGCACATCGGGATCAAGTGAACCTGGACGAGGCCGTTGGTCGAGGCGCCGCAGACGAAGAAGGTCGCGAACAGGATCCAGAACACCGACGATTTGGAGGAGTCGCGCAGCGTGCCGAGCGCGGCCGCCATGATCGGCGCGTTGGCCGGCGGCGGCGCGGGCAGGGGCGCGGTGCCGTCGTCGCCGAACGGGCGCAGGCCGACGTCGCCCGGCCGGTCGCGCATCAGCATCAGCACGGCGAATGCGGCGACGCCGAGCACGATGCAGACCGCGCCAAGCGCGATGCGCCAGCCGTAACGCTCGGTGATGGTCGCAAGCAGCGGCAGGAAAGCGAGTTGCCCGGTCGCGACGCTCGCGGTCATGATGCCGATCACGAGGCCGCGCCGCGCCACGAACCAGCGCGAGGCGATCGTCGCGCCGAGCACCAATGCCGTCATGCCGGTGCCGATCCCGATCACGACGCCCCACAGCAGGATGAGCTGCCAGACCTGCGTCATGGCGAGCGACGCCAACAGTCCGGAGACCACGATCAATTGCGCGGCGAGCGTGACGTTGCGCAGCCCGTAGCGGTTCATCAGCGCGGCGGCGAACGGCGCCATCAGCCCGAACAGGATGAAGCGGATCGACAGCGCCGAGGAGATTTCCGCGGTCGACCAGCCGAACTCATTCTGCAATGGCACGATGAAGACGCCGGGCGCACCGACGGTGCCGGCCGAGATCAGCGCGGCAAAGAATGTCACCCCGACCATCACCCAACCGTAGTGGATGTTGCGGCGGGCGAGGGCAGCGGCAAGCGAGTTCGAGATCATTGGGTTCCAGATCAAATGCAATGAGGTTTTATCGGTGATGCGCAATATGGCACGGGGTGCCTATGTCTAAAATGGCAAAGTTCCCTCATTTTCGGACATTGAGCTGAACGGTCGCGTCACGTCTCGACGGGCCTCTCGGAGAGGCCGGCATCTCTGCGCGTCGTTGCGAGCGAAGCGACTTGTCCGCCGGAGCCTTGGCGAAGGCGGAAGCAATCCATCGATCCGCATATGCGGATATGTGGATTGCTTCGTCGCTAGCGCTCCTCGCAATGACGGGGCTCGAGCCTCAGTGCGTGACCCGCTCCACCGCGATCGCGGTGGCTTCGCCGCCGCCGATGCACAGCGCCGCGACGCCGCGCTTCAGGTTTTGCGCCTCCAGCGCGTGCAGCAACGTCACGATCAGCCGTGCGCCGGTGGCGCCGATCGGATGGCCGAGCGCGCAGGCGCCACCATTGATGTTGAGCCGGTCTCTGGGGATGCCGAGGTCGCGCTGCGCCGCCATCGCGACCACCGCGAATGCCTCGTTGATCTCGAACAGGTCGACATCGCCGACGTTCCAGCCGACTTTGTCGAGCAGCTTGCGGATTGCAGGGATCGGCGCCGTCGTGAACCACTGCGGCTCCTGGCTGTGGGTGGCATGGCCCTTGATCTCGGCCAGCACCGGCAGCCCGTCGCGGTCGGCGAGCGAGCGCTTGGCCAGGATCAGCGCCGCGGCGCCGTCGGCATTGGCCGAGGAGGCGGCCGGGGTGATGGTGCCGTTGGCGCGGAACGCCGGCTTCAGGCCGGGGATCTTTGCGGGATCGACCTTCAGCGGGTGCTCGTCATTGGCGATGATGCGCGGACCGGCCTTCTCGCTCAACGTGATCGGCGCGATCTCGGCCTTGAAGGCGCCGCTCTCGACTGCCTTGCGGGCGCGGCTCAGCGTTTCCATCGCGAACGCGTCCTGGTCGGCGCGGGTGAACTGATACGCCTCCGCCGTCGCCTCGCCGAAATCGCCCATCGAGCGGCCGGTCTCATAGGCGTCCTCGAGCCCATCCATCATCATGTGATCGATGATGCGGTCGTGCCCGGCGCGGTAGCCGCCGCGCGCCTTCTGCAACAGATACGGCGCATTGCTCATGCTCTCCATGCCGCCGGACAGCACGATCTCGGCCGAGCCGGCCTTGATGATGTCGTGGGCGAGCATGGTCGCCTTCATGCCGGACCCGCAGACCTTGTTGACGGTGGTGGCGCCGGTGGCATCCGGCAGTCTGGCGCCGCGCGCGGCCTGGCGGGCCGGAGCCTGGCCCTGGCCGGCCGGCAGCACGTTGCCCATGAACACTTCGTCGATCCTTTCGGGCGCGAGTTTCGCGCGTTCGAGTGCCGCGCCTATCACATGCGAGCCGAGCTTGTGCGCCGGCAGCGAAGTAAGGTCGCCCATGAAGCGACCGAGCGGGGTGCGGGCGGCGGATAGGATGACGACGGGATCGACGCTGGTTGCCATGGCGGAACTCCGTTCAATGCGGGAATCTTATAGAATTATATGTATCATATGATGCGGTGCAAAAAATGCAACTGCGGCGGTCATGACAAAATGTCGTGTTCGGATGAATGAGCGGCGGAGCGTGGACGCCGGAGTTTTGGCGGAGTCGGCAAGCCGAGCAATGATATCGGAGTGTGCTCAACTCTTCCCGCATGTCGTCCCTGCGAAAGCAGGGACCCATACGCCGCGGCGGATGTCGTGGTTGGGACTCGTCGTTCCGACATCGCGCACCAACAACCATTTGTGGTTATGGGTCCTGGCCTTCGCCGGGACGACGCGGGACTACACGTCGCCCGCATTGACGCCCGCGCATTTTCCGGCCATACACCGGGCATGAACAAGCTTTTCTCAGCCGCATCGACCACCACCGCGACCGCTTACGGCGGATCGCCTGCTGGTTGCGCGCGCTAGAGAGAAGCGTCCTTCACCCAGAAAAGGCCCCGCCGGCGACGGACGGGGCCTTTCTGTTTCTGATGATCCCGTCCGCGCTCTGCCCCCGACAAGGAACGTAGCCATGGACGAACTCGATCACAGACATCTCGGCGTGCAATTGAAGCTCTGGCACCTGCAGGACGATGCGCCCGGCATGGTGTTCTGGCATCCGCGCGGCACCGCGCTGTACCGGGTGCTGGAAGACTATGTCCGACGCAGGATGCGTCGCGCCGGCTATGCCGAGGTCCGCACGCCGCAAGTGCTGCCTCAGGCGCTGTGGAGCCGCAGCGGTCACTGGGACAAGTTCGGCGCGCACATGTTCCGGATCGACGACGGCGAGGCGGCGATGGCGCTGAAGCCGATGTCGTGTCCCTGCCATGTGCAGATCTTCAACAAGGGGCTGCGCTCATGGCGCGAGCTGCCGATCCGCTATGCCGAATTCGGCGCCTGCCACCGCAACGAGCCGTCCGGTTCGCTGCACGGCATCATGCGGACGCGCGGCTTCGAGCAGGATGATGCGCATGTGTTCTGTCGCGAGCAGGACGTGGAAGACGAGGTCGCGCGCTTCATCGCCCTGCTCGACGAGGTCTACCGCGAGCTCGGCTTCCCCGACTATGAGGTGGCGCTGGCGACGCGGCCTGCGCTGCGCGCCGGGGACGACGCGACGTGGGACTGGTCGGAGGCGAAGCTCGGCGATGCCGCGCGGCGCTGTGGCCTCGTGCTTCGGATCAATCCCGGCGAGGGCGCATTCTACGGGCCGAAGCTGGAATTCGCGCTACGCGACCGGCTCGGGCGGTCGTGGCAATGCGGAACGGTGCAGATCGACGGCGTGTTGCCGCAACGGCTCGGGGCGTCTTACATCGCGCCCGACGGCAGCCGTGCAACGCCGCTGATGATCCACCATGCGATCTTCGGATCACTCGGCCGCATGATCGCGATCCTCCTCGAGCACTATGGCGGCGTGCTGCCATTCTGGCTCGCACCGGACCAGGTTGCGGTCGCCCCGATCTCGCAGGAGCAGGCCGGATATGGCCGGGACGTGCTGGCGGCATTCGAAGGTGCCGGTATTCGCGCCGTCGCCTATGACAGCGCCGACACGTTGTCGCGGCGCATCGTGGCGGCGCGTGATATGGCGGTGCCGGTCATGGCGATCGTCGGCGGGCGCGAGATGCGGGAAGGGCGGGTGAGCCTGCGCCAGCGCGACGGCGTGCAGGCCGACCTTGCAATGGCCGAGGCGGTCTCCTGCCTGCGGGCGCGCCTGACCGGGTGCGGTCGTGGTTGAGGCATCCATCTACGCCGACTGCCAGGCGTCGAGCAGGAGGAGTGATGGCGCGCCGGTTCGCTTTCGCGGCTGCTGCTTTGGCGGCCGAGCCGGCAGTCAATAGCGACCACCGTCGCGCTTCTGTTGCGTGATCCATTCCGACAGGGTTTTCGTTTTCGATCCTTGTCCGCCCGATGATCCCCGTCCGATGCTCTTGCCGGAACGGGCTGGCCGAGGCTCGGCCGACTTGGATTCCACGATTGTGGCCGCGGCCGTGGTCGATCTCTCGGCAGCTTCCTTTTCAAGACGCAGCTTCCTCAATCGCGCCATCTTGTCACGCTCAGCCTCGATCACTGCTGAGTCGGACAACAACGCCTTGGGGTGGACCTCCGCTGAACCCCGGACTCCGATGATCGTCGTCTCGCCGAGCGCCTTGCAGGCCTCGAGCCGATGCAATCCCTCGAGCAACACGAGCCTGCTCTCATCTGGTCGAACGAGAATCGGGATTTGTTGTCCAATTTCCAGGATACTCGCGGCGATCTCTTCGACGACCTCGGGCCTGAGGGTTTCCCTCTTCTTCAGGGGAACGTAGATCTGGTCGATTGGAAGGTTTTCCGGGCTGGGCACGGGGTTATTCCCTCCTCAGGGGCGGTCCAGAAGACAAAGTTCAACGATAAAGCGCTACGCCGTGGCCGCAGCCTTGTAAACCGGGCCGGCCTGAAGCGATCGGCCTACATGGCCTAATCCGATCGCCAGGCGCCGAGCAGAAATCGTCGCTTCGGCGCCGCGCCTGCCTGGTTCTGCACCTCGGGCAGATCGATGGCGTAACGCTTCATCAGCAGTTTGATTGCGATCCCGATGATCACGAACGGCGTCACATAGATTGCGAATACTCCGAAGGCCGTCATGGGCTGCTCCGCAGCTTTGGAACGGGCATGCTACCCCAAAGGCGCACACAGCCGTAGCTAAAACTGTATGGTGCACGCTCGGTTTGCGTTAACCGAATTCTCGCACGCCGGTAATCCAGGGTTGCGAGCTGGTGAGGCCGTTTACCGGCCGGGTGCTAAGCATCGCCGGTTGTGCAATGGAAAGTTCCCGCCGCAATGTCCGTTATCGCTGTCGAGCAGTCGCGCACGCGCATTCCGCTCTCCGTCAAGATCGGCTTCAGCGCCTTCATGGCCGTTTTGGTGCCGGTCTATACCTACTGGTACGGGCCGACCAATTTTCTCTATTTCTGCGACGTCTCCCTGATCCTCACCTTGATCGGGGTCTGGACCGAGAGCGCGCTGTTGATTTCGATGTGTGCCGTCGGCCTGCTGGTGCCGCAAACCTTCTGGGTGGTCGACTTTCTGGCGCATGTCGCCGGTGTCTCGCTGACCGGAATGACGAACTACATGTTCGATCAGGACCTCTCGCTGTTCCTCCGGTTCCTGTCGGGCTTTCACGGCTGGCTGCCGTTCCTGCTGCTGTTCCTGGTCTGGCGGCTTGGCTATGATCAGCGCGCGCTGATCGCCTGGAGCGCATTGGCCTGGGCGCTGCTGTTGATCTGCTACTTCGTGATGCCGGGACCGCGGCCGGACCCGGGCATGACCCCGGTCAACATCAACTATGTGTTCGGCATGAGCGACAGGGCGCCGCAAGACTTCGTGCCGCCGCTGGTGTGGCTCGCCGGCCTGATGATCGGCCTGCCGCTGCTGGCGTTCATACCAACCCACCTCATGTTGCGACGCGCGGTGCCGCGCATGGGCTTGTGATTCGCGAGAACGCCAGTCCGTTGTCGGGAGGATTTTTCCGGTAACATTCGCCAGACGAGTCGTTTGAGGAATTTCTTGTGACGCTATCGCGACGATCCGTCCTCAAGGGAGGACTAGCAACGGTGCTGGCTTCGGGAGTACCGGCGCACGCCGAGTTCACTCCGAGGCCCATCATCAACGACGCCAGCCGGCTCAATCCGACACCGGTGGCGCGCCACGTCGCGCTTAGGGCCGCGCCCGCCGACGACATCGTCGGCACGATCCGGCAGGAGATCGCCGCGGCCAGGACCGAGGGACGTCCGTTCGCCATCGGCGTGGCGCGCCACTCGATGGGCGGCCAGTCGATTCCGCGCGACGGGGTCGCGATCACCCTGACCGGCGGGCACATCGAGACCGATCGCGCCAACATGACCTATCGCGTCGGGGCGGGGATGCGCTGGTTCGAGGTGATCCGCGCGCTCGATGCGCAGGGCTTCTCGCCGGCGGTGATGCAGTCCAACAGCGATTTTGGCGTCGGCTCGACATTCTGCGTCAATTCGCATGGCTGGCCGACGCGCTACGGTCCGTTTGGCGCTACGGTGCGCGCGGTGAAGATCGTTATGTCCGACGGACAATTGGTCGAGTGCTCGCGGACCAAGGAACCGGAGCTGTTCGCGCTCGCGATGGGCGGATACGGCCTGTTCGGGGCCATCGTCGAGCTCGAGCTCGACATGGTGCCGAATGCGCTGATGCAGCCGACCTATACGAGGATGCAGCCATCGCAATTCGCCGATGCTTTCGTCAACGCGGTCGAGAACGATCCCGCGGTGCGGATGGCCTATGGCAGGCTTTCGGTCGCGCGCGAGAGCCTGTTCGACGAGGCCCTGATGATCACCTATCGGGCAGCCGCCACGCAGCCGTCGCCGCTTCCCGCCGTGGTCGACCATGGCGCGCTGACGGGATTCTCCCGCGACGTCTATCGGCTGCAAACCGGGCGTGAATGGGCGAAGAATTTCCGCTGGTTCATGGAAGCCTCGGTCAGCCCGTCGATCGCTGGCGCCGCCACCCGCAACACGCTGATGGTCGAGCCGGTGGTCAATCTGGCGTCGGGAGACGGCACGCGGACCGACATCCTGCATGAATATTTCGTTCCGCCGGATCGATTCAACGGCTTCGTCAATCTCTGCCGCGCGGTGATCCCGAAGGCGAAGTCGGAATTTCTCAACGTGACCTTGCGCTATGTCGATGCCGATCCGGTCGCGGTGCTGGCCTATGCGCCGCAGAAGCGGATCGCGGCGGTGATGTCGTTCTCGCAGGAGATCAGCCCGGAGGGCGAGGTCGACATGATGCGGATGACCGAAGCCCTGATCGAAGGCGTCAAGGATCTCGGCGGCGCGTTCTATCTGCCATACCGGCTGCATGCCCGGCGCGACCAGGTGCGGTCGATCTATCCGCGTACCGAGCAATTCGTCGCCGCCAAGCGCCGGCTCGACCCGTCATTGGTGTTCCGCAACATGATGTGGGACGTCTATTTCGCTTGAAGGAGCGCAGGATCATGGATCGCTCTCGTCTGGCCGCCGCGCTGCTCGGCGCCGCATTGCTGTTCGCTGCGGCGACCGACTACATCCCGGCCTTCATCGACACCGAAGGACGGGTGTTCGGCCTGTTCCATCTCGATATCTACAAGGATGCGCTGCATCTGGCCTCCGCAGCCTGGGCGATCGCGGCAGCAGCGATTTCGCGGCAGGCGTCGATCTTCTTCCTGAAAGTGTTCGGCACGCTGTATTTCCTCGACGGCGTGATGGGCGTGTTCACCGGCTCCGGCTATCTCGATCTCAGCATCTTCATTGATGGCGTCCGCTCGACCTCGACCTTCGTGAAGGTGGCCTCGAGCGTGCCGCATCTCGCGCTCGGCGCCTTCGGCATCGTGACCGGATTTTCGGCGAGGAGCCGGCTGGCATGAAATGGTTTCGGCGGATCGCGGCCGTCATCGGTGTCGCCGTTGTCGTGTTCGTCGCGGGCTGCGCGGCGCAGATCGGCTACGTCCAGTACGCCTGCACGCCGGACGATTCCCTGGCGCCCGCCACCGCGGCCTTCGGTGTCGACGATGCCAAATACGCGCGGGCGGAAGGCGATACGTTCCTGACCTATCCGGAGTGGTACATCGTCTATGCCTATTCCGATCTCGCCGGCGTGACCCGCGCGGCCTCGGAATCCTCGTTCGATTACTACCGCAGCGTCAGGGGCTTCTGGTCCAGCCTCTGCGGCGCGAGGCGCTCCTCGTCGTCGGCCCGGCCCGCCACGCCGGACCAGATGATCACCGACTACATCATCGGAACCAGCTTCACCGCCGAGATGGCGGTGCAGGGGCTCTATGAGCGCACCATCGGCGCGCTCACCGTGGCGTGGCGCGGGTCCACGCGCACCAAAGAGGACGAGTTCAACCAGGCGCTGCTCGACGACTACGCCAAGTTCCTCGAGCAGACGCCGTGGTACCGCTATCCGTTCGCCGACAAATTGTCGGCGCTCTGGCACGACGTGCCGTTCGAGCCGTCGCTGCGTTCGGTGGAGCGGCGGTTTTCGCTGTCGCTGCAATATGGCGTCAAATCGCTCTACGCGAAGGCGATCGGCGCGCTCGCGGGATTGTCTCCCGCCGATCTCGAGATCGGCAGCGTCGTGCTGGCGCCGTCGGCGCAGGCCCTGCCGCCGGATAGCCGGATCCGCCCGGTGCGCGAGGTGCGCGCGGCCGACGGCCGGCAGGGCGTGCTGATGATCACGCCGCGCTATCGCGAGTTCACCGGCATCATCAGGGAGATCGGCGCCAAGGGGCTGTCGTTCGGCGAGATCGCGGGCAACACCAGGATCCTGACGACGGTGCTGGTTCCCGCGGGACAGCTCCCGCAGGTCGGCGGCGCCAGGCCGATCTTCGAGACCGACGTGCAATCGATGCCCGGTTGGCGCAGAGTGGGCTACGATACCGAGGTCGCCACGGTGGCCGCGTTTCCGGCCACCGTCGAGGCGCTCGGCGCCAGGTTCGAACATGCCTACGACTACTGAGGCAAGGATTGCTCAGGCAAGGCGTCGCTTGCTTCGCTTCGCCGGCGGCGCCGCCGCGGTGCTGGTGGTGTGGTTCGTCGGGATGGCCGCGGCCGCGCTCGTCGTGACTCCCACCGTCGTGGTCGCGTTCGGCGATCCGGGCCGGCTGGCCGGCGCCGACGGCGATCTGCTTGCCTCCGGCCGCGGCTTCCTCGCGATGCGGACGGCCGACGAGGACACCGTCAAATCGCTCTACAGCCGTGGCGCGTGGCTGGTCTGGCCGGTGCTGACCGCCGGGTGTGGCCGGCGATGACGCGATGGATCCGCCGCTTCGCGATCGGTGCGGTCGTGGTCGTGACCGGCCTCATCGGCGTGCTCGCCGTTGGACTGGGCGCGCTGCGGCTGGCTGCGCATCTCAGGGAAACGGAGAGCGCAGCCGCGGCGGCGCCTGCCGACGGCAAGTTTGTCGACAGCGGCCACGGACGCCTGTTCGTGATGGATCCGGCGCCGCCGGGCGGCATTCCGGTGGTGCTGTTTCATGGCACCGCGGCCTGGAGCAAATTGTGGTGGCGCACGACGGCGGCGCTCAAGGCCGATGGCTACAGGCCGATCGCGCCCGACCTGCCGCCGTTCGGCTATTCCGAGCGGCAAGGCGGCTACACCCGTGCCGAGCAGGCCGCCCGCATCGACGGCATGATGACGGCGCTGGGGGTGGGGCGCGCCATCATCGTCGGTCATTCCTTTGGCGCAGGCGCGGCACTCGAATATGTCCTGCGCCATCCGGACCGTGCGATCGGGCTCGTGCTGGTGGATGCGGCGCTGGGGCTGACGCAGCCGCCGTCCGATCCGCCGGCGCTGCTCGCCTATCGTCCGCTGCGCGAGCTCGCGGTGGCGGCGACGGCGACCGATCCGCTGGCGACGCGCTTCCTGCTCTCCAAGCTGATCTACCGCAAGGACGCCGCGAGCGATGAAACGCTCGACATCCTCAAGGCGCCGATGCGCGTCACCGGGACGACATCCCATATCGCGGACTGGCTGCTGTATTTCACCGGCTCGGATCGTGCGGCGCTGAGTGCCTCGCGCGACGAGGTGTCGAAGATCAAGGTGCCGGTGGCGATGATCTGGGGCGATCGTGATGACGTCACGCCGCTCGCCCAGGCCAACGATCTCCGCGCGCTGATCCCGCAGGCGTCGCTCAAGGTGATGCAGGATGTCGGGCACATTCCGCAGATCGAGGATCCCGCCGCCTTCAACGCTGCGCTGATCGATGCGATCAGGCAGCTTGCGTCCGCCGATCCGGCGGTCGCGCACGCCGGGCGAAACTAGCCGGGCGGTGCAGCACGCCGTCGCGCATGGCGGCATGCGGCGGCTTCGATTGACACCGATGCTGTCGGCGCTACGCTTCCGGAACCGGGGTATTTCGCCAAGAGAATCAAGACCCAGAACAACCAGGCCCCGGACGAAACAAGCAAAGGGCAGGACACGCCGTGACACGCGTCATCGCGTCTTGAGCGGGACCACGCGGACCTCCGCGCTCGCGCCATTCCGGATTCGCAGCTATCGCTTTCAATGGCCGTCGGACCTGCTCACCTCCTGGGCGTTCGAGGTCGAGACGCTGGTGCTCGGCTGGTACATCATGGTCGAGACCGGATCGGTGCTGCTGCTGACCGTGCTTGCTTCGCTGCAATATGTCGGCACGCTGGTTGCGCCGGTCGTCGGCATGATCGGCGACCGCATGGGGCATCGCGATTTGCTGGCCGTGATGCGCTTCGCCTATACGGCGCTCGCCGGCACCATCATGACAATGGCGCTATCAGGACATCTCGCGCCGCTCAACGTCATGATCATCGTCGCGATGATGGGCGTGATCCGTCCGTCGGACCTCGGCGTGCGCGGCGCGCTGCTCGCCGACATCATGCCGCCGCAGCAACTGGTCGGCGCCATCAGCCTGGCGCGCACCACGCAGGATTCGGCGCGCATCGCCGGCGCATTGACCGGGGCGGGATTGTTCGCGGCGCTCGGCATCGGTTACGTCTATGTCGGGATCGCCTGCTTCTACTTCGTCGCCGCCATCCTGATGCTGTGCATGGAGCGTCCAGCCAAGACGCACAGCACAGGCGATCAAGCTGATATCGATCTGCCCGGCTCAAAACTGCTGCGCGACCTGAAGGAAGGCATCGTCTACGCCTGGAGCGGGCCCGGCATGCGTGCTGCGCTCTGCGTTGCGTTCCTTGCCAACCTCACCGCGTTTCCGCTGACCAACGGCCTGCTGCCATACGTCGCGCGCAACATCTTCCATACCGACCAGACCGGGCTCGGCTATCTCTCCGCGAGCTTCGCGGTCGGCTCGCTGATCGGCTCGATCACGCTCAGCATGGCCGGCGGCGTGCGCATCGCGCGGCTTTTGATCGGCGCGACGCTCGCCTGGTACGCGATGCTGCTGGTGTTCGTCGAGCTCAGGACCATGCCGGTGGCGATGGCCTGCCTGGTGCTGGCCGGCATCGCACAGAGCATGTCGATGATCTCGGCCGCCGTGATGCTGATGCGCAACGCCAGCGCCCATCTGCGCGGCCGCGTGATGGGCGTGCGCATGATGGTGATCTACGGCCTGCCGCTCGGCCTGCTCGCCGCCGGCAGCCTGATCGACCTGATCGGCTACACCGCGACCGGCACCTTGCTCGCCGCCGCCGGCTTCATCGCCATGCTCGCGATCGCGCTGCACTGGCGGGCCGATCTCTGGCCGACCCACGCGCCGGCGAATGCGCGGTAAGGGGCGCGGCGCGATGCCGCGCCGTGGCTGTGGATGCGCCAAAAGGGCGCGACAGCGTGGGCAAGCTGTCGTAGATCATTCTTTGCGCTGCAATTTCCCTATGCAAGATTTTCTCGACCGATTTTGATCCCGGAATGCTCGGCCTTTTGACCCGCCTTGGACTGCGCTTCGACGACATCGTCGAAGAGCGCCGGTTCGTGGACCAATATGTGCGGGGCAATATCGGCTGGACGCAGGTAGCGATGCTGCTCGGCGCGTTCACCTATGCCGGATATGCGTTCTGGGATTGGGTGCTCTATCCCGAGATCCTGCCGATCACGCTGGCGATCCGCGGCGGCACCGCGGTCTTGGTTCTGCTTCCGCTCACCGCGTTGCTCTGGATGCGGGCGATGAAGCCGTGGGCCGAAACGATCTTTCTGGTCTATTGCGTCATTCCAGGCTGCGTGCTGCCGAGCGTCTACTTGGTTCTGCCCTCGGGATTCACCTACGCGGCGCCTGGCGTGATGATGGTGATCCTGTTCGTCTCGACCATGCTGCCGCTGCGGATCGGTCCGCTGGCGGTGTTCTGTCTCACGGCATGGATTGCGCTGTGCATCGCTGAATCGCTCGCCCCGGCTTTGCCGCCGGGGCTGCGCTTCATCAATCATTCCCTCGTCCTCAACGCTTATGCCCTGTCGCTTTATGCCGTCGCCGCCCGTGAGTTTCGCGCGCGCCAGCAGTTTCGGACCGCGCAGGCCTTGCGGCTGGAAAAGGAGCGCTCGGAAGCCTCGCTGCGCGATTTGCATGCGACGCAATCGCAACTCGTGCAGGCCGAGAAGCTAGCCTCGCTCGGGCAACTCGTCGCCGGCGTGGCGCATGAAGTCAGCACGCCGCTTGGCCTCGCGCTCACCACGTCGACGACCATGGAAGCCGATCTTCGCGCGATGAACGAGGCGCTGAAGAGCGCCGCCGTCCGCCGATCGGATCTGACCAAGGGCATTGCGCGGATCGAGCAGGGCCTTCGACTGACCTCGGACAACCTGCATCGTGCCTCCGAGATGGTGCATAGCTTCAAGCAGGTGGCGATCCATCAAGCCGACGAGGAGCGTCATACGTTCGAACTTGGCGGCTGGTTGTCCGAGTTGGTGGCGAAGCTCGGGCCATTGCTGTCCCGTCAGGGATTGATCGTCGAGGTCGAATGCCCCCAGGGAATCATCCTCAACAGCTATCCTGGCGCGCTGGCGCAGGTGATCAGCAGTCTCGCGTTCAACGCGGCGGCGCATGCCTATCCCGATGGCGGAGGCGGGCGGTTCACCGTGACGGTCAGCCAGCTGGACCAGGCGCTGGCGCGGATCGCTTGTGCCGACCAGGGCGTCGGCATCCCCGAGGCGTTGCAAGCACGCGTCTTCGATCCGTTCTTCACGACCGGGCGAGAGCGAGGCAATATCGGCCTCGGCCTGCACATCGCGTTCAATACCGTTGTCTCGTCACTCAACGGCCGGATCGCGCTGGAGAGCGAGCCCGGTCGCGGCACGCTGGTGGCGATCGAGATACCCGTCTCGACCTGAGCGGTCCGCGCCGTCACGCGGCCGTGGCGGTTACTGCGCCGCCTTTCGGATGTGCACCGGCACCGACTTGTACGACGGTGTGCCGCTTTCCTTATCCTGATAGTCGAGTGGCACCAGGCCATTGGCTTCGGGATAATAGGCGGCGACCGAGCCGCGGGCGATGTCGTAGACGATCGCGGTGAGCGTAAGACGGCGCGGTGCGGGCGAGGGCAAGGCGGTCTCGATCTCGACGAGATCGCCATGCGCCAGGCCGCGCGCGGTGAGGTCCGCCTCGTTCGTGAATAGCACGTCGCGTCGTCCGAACACGCCGCGGTAGCGGTCGTCCAACCCGTAGATCGTGGTGTTGTACTGATCGTGGCTGCGGATGGTGGCGAGCTTGAGCACTGTGCTGTCCGCCAGCACCGGGTCCTCTTCGAGCCCGTCGAAGATCAGGAATTCGGCCTTGCCGGACGCGGTGGTCCATTTGCGCTCGGTCGGCGGCAGCGGCAGCCGGAAGCCGCCGGGCGTCCGGATCCGCGCGTTGTAATCCTTGAAGTCCGGGAACACGCCCTCGATGGCATCGCGGATGCGATCGTAGTCGGCGATCAGCTCGGTCCACGGCACCTTGCTCGACGGCAGGGTCGCCATCGCCATGCCGGCCACGATGGCCGATTCCGAACGCAAATGTTCGGACGCCGGATTGAGCCTGCCGCGCGAGGCGTGCACCATCGACATCGAATCCTCGACGGTGACGACCTGCGGCCCGCTCGCCTGGATGTCCTGCTCGGTGCGTCCCAGCACCGGCAGCAGGATCGATTGCTTGCCGACCAGGAGATGCGAGCGGTTCAGCTTGGTGCCGAGATGCACGGCGAGATCGAGCTTGCGCATGGCGGCGGTGCAGCGCTCGGGATCGGGCAGCGCGATGGCAAAATTGCCACCGAGACAAATCAGCACCTTTGACTTCCCGTCGTCGATCGCCTCCATCGCTGCGACCGCGTCGTGGCCGTGATGGCGCGGCGGCTTGAAGCCGAAGGTGCGCTCGATACCCTCGAACATCGGGATGTTGGGCTTCTCGGTGATACCGACGGTGCGGTTGCCCTGCACGTTGGAGTGACCGCGCAGCGGGCAGATGCCGGCGCCCGGCTTGCCGTAATTGCCCTTCAGCAGCAGCAGGTTTGCGATCTGCTGGACATTGTCGGTGCCACGCATGTGCTGAGTGATGCCCATGCCATAGGTGATGATGGTGGCGTTGGATTTCGCATAGGCGGCGGCGACCTCGCCGAGCTGGGTGCGGTTGAAGCCGGAGACGGTTTCGATCGACGGCCACGCCGTCGCGCGCAGGTCGGCGGCGAACGCCTCGTACCCATTGGTGTGCTCGGCGATGAAGCCGTGATCGAGCACGCCCTTCGTGGCGTCATCCATCTCGATCAGCGCCTTCATGATACCCTTGAGCACCGCGGCGTCGGCGCCGACCTTCGGCTGGTAGTAGGTCGAGGCGATCCGGGTCGAACCGAGCGTCGCCATCTCGATCGGGTCCTGCGGATCGGCAAAGCGCTCCAGCGCGCGCTCGCGCAAGGGATTGAACACGATGATCGGCACGCCGCGTCGCGACACCTCCCACAGCGTGCCCATCATGCGCGGATGGTTGGTGCCGGGGTTGTGGCCCATCGCGATGATCAGCTCGCAATGGTCGAAATCGTCCAGCGACACCGTGCCCTTGCCGATGCCGATCGATTGCGGCAGGCCGACGCTGGTCGCCTCGTGGCACATGTTCGAGCAATCGGGGAAATTGTTGCTGCCGTATTCGCGCGCGAAGATCTGGAACAGGAAGGCGGCTTCGTTCGAGGCGCGGCCCGAGGTGTAGAATTCGGCCATGTCGGGATCGGGCAGCGCGCGCAGCGTCTCGCCGATCCGCGCGAACGCGTCGTCCCAGTCGATCGGCTGGTAGGTGTCGCTCGCGGCGTCATAGGCGAGCGGGTGGGTGAGGCGGCCCTCGTTCTCGAGATGGAAGTCGCTCCAGCCGAGCAGCTCGGTGACGGTATGGGCGGCGAAGAACTCCGGCGTGACGCGCTTGCTGGTCGCCTCCCAGGTGACGGCCTTGGCGCCGTTTTCGCAGAACTGGAAGGTGGAGGTGTGCTCCTTGTCGGGCCAGGCGCAGCCCGGGCAATCGAACCCGTCGGGCTTGTTGGTGCGCAGCAGCGTGATCGGCGCCTCGACCAGTTCCATCTGATCGCGCACCGCGATCGCGGTGGCCTTGAGGGCACCCCAGCCGCCGGCGGGAGCATCATAGGGGCGGATACCGGGAACGTCGCGCTTTTGGACCATATGTCCTCCTGCTGCTCTTGAGTGGTGACCCCGTGCGTTTGTCCCGAATTCTTTGTTTGGTCTGATCGCAGACATCGGCGAGACCTCTGCTTCCATCGACGTTCTCGATGTGAGGCCTATGTCTCGCGCACAGCCTAGACTAATGGGCCAGCGCGCGTGGTCAACAGTCCGTCAGCCCGGATAGAGAGCGAGATGGTCCCTCAAGTGAGATCGTGCAGATCCTTGCCGAGCGGTGGCGTCAGTTGGAACGCGGAGAAGCTGACCTCGAGTCCGGCCCGCTCGGGCGTGCAGGCCATCGGCCCCACCAGATAGGATTTGACCTTCGGAAACGGCGCGAGCCGCATTAACGGCCAAAGCTTGCCGTCCGTTGAGACTTGCAGGCGCAGCACGCCGTTCGAAACCGTTGCGCGCAGCCGGAAGTCGCCGGCATCGTGCGCGTAGGGGGCCGTCGTCCAATCCGATTGCCCGTGGGTCAGCACGCTCGACAGCATCGCACGGCCGTCGGACAACTCGATCCCGGCCTTGACCCAGTGCTGCGCGTCGACCCGCACCATGATGCCGGCCTGATCGTAGAGTGCGGTGAAATTGCCCTGGACGCGCAGCTCCGCGGTGAAGGCGTCGGCGGTCTGGAAGCCAAGGAAATGCCCGCTGTCGCGGGTGAAGCCGTAATGCGTCTCGCGCCAGAAATCGCTGGCATTGCCGGTGACGATACGGAGGCTATCGCCGTCCGCAGTCCAGTGCTCCGGCTCGTTGAGCCAGACGCCGTCATGTCTGCCGAAGATTGCTTTGTTCATCCCGGACCTCGATCGCCCTCAGCGTAGCATGTCAGCGAATACCGGGGCATCCCGCGCGTCGCATCATATCTTTTGTACGCATATGAATTTCAATATTTGAAATTATATTCAAATATTGACATGAGGCGCGCTTGCTTCCTACTCTCGCGAGGCCAACGACAGAAAAACGCGCAAAGGCGTTGGGGGCACGGCACGTGCTCCCTGCACAGGAGGAACACCATGAGCCGGACAACCGGACTTCGAATTCGCGACACCATCCTCTGGATCGACGATACCGGTGAGAGCAATTTGCCAGCCGTGCTCTGCCTGCATTCGCTGTGGCTCGACCGCACGATGTTCGCGGACCTGGTCGCCGCTGCGCGCGGACGCTATCGGGTGATTTGCCCCGACTTCCGTGGCCAGGGACTGAGTGCGCCGAGCACCGACGAGACGGTGACGATGGAGGCTTGTGCCGAGGATATCGAGGCGCTGATCGCCGAGCTCGGGCTGCCATCCGTGCATGTGGTGGCGCAATCGATGGGCGGAGATGTCGCGCTTCGCGTAGCCGCCAAGCGCCCGGATCTGGTGGCGTCGTTGACGATGCTCGGGTCATCGGCACGGGGGGAGCCCCCTGAGCAATTGGCGTGGGCCGAGTCCTGGATGGAGGCTTCCACGAGGGATGGCGGCTTCAAGGGCGAGAATCTCGAAACGCTGATGGCCGTGATGTTCGGCGAGACTTCGCGGAACAGCGCGTCGAAGCGCGCGGTGCTCGATCACTGGCGGGCCAGGATGGAAGCCGGCACGCTGTCGCTCTGGCCGGCGATCCGCGGCGTGCTGTACCGAAAGAGCGCCGTCAATTTGCTGCCGCAGATCCAGGCGCCGACCCTGGTGTTCTCCGGCACCGAGGATATGCCGCGTCCGCCGGAATGGGCCGACGAGGTCGTGGCGGGGCTGCCGAACGCGCGGCTGGTGCGGCTGGAGAAGATCGGCCACAGCCCGATGCTGGAAGCGCCGGACCAGGTGGTCCCGAGAATCCTGGATTTCCTTGCCAGCCGGCAAGCCGCCTGAGCGCGCACTGCCGTCGGTGCGCGGCATTCGCGGCACGCCGACGGGTCTCGCGCGCGGGCTCACGTGACGCGTGGCCCTTATCAGGCGATCTTGGCGTAGGTCAGGAGCTCGATGGCCCGATCGCCGGCCTTCGACACGGCATCGACCAACGCGCGCTGCGCAGGTTTCCAGCGCGTCGTCGGCACGACGATGCCCAGCGCTCCGTAGATATTCTGACGGTCGTCGAAAATCGGAACGGCCACGCCGGTGACGTCAACCTGCGACTCCTCGGCGTCCAGGGCCCAGCCGCGCTGGCGCGTTGCGTCCATGGCGGCCGACAAACCCTTTGCCGCTCGCGCTCGGCCTTCTTCGGTGAAGCCGCGAAAGCACTTCTTGACGATGCGATCGCGGTGCGCCGGCTCGAGATAAGGAAGGATCGCGCGGCTGGATGCTCGCAGATGCTCGTTGCCGGTGACACCCACGAACAGACCGCCGACCCTGAGCGACTGCAAGCTGCCCTCGACCAGGATCTTCAGGACCACGGAGTCGCCGTCGGGTGCGGAAAAGAAAGCCGTCTCGGACGTCTTCTCGGCCAGTTGGCGGACGATCTCGTAGAGTTCCTGCGTTTCGTTCAGCCTTGAGCGATAGGCGCGGTACAAAGGCCCGATCGAGTTGCCGACGACCAGCGTGCCATTGCTCAGCCTGGTCAGATAGCCGCGCGCAACCAGCGTCCGCATCAGATGGTAGCAGGTCGTGATGTTCAGCCTCAGGGCTTGTGCGACCTGCTGAACCGTCGGTGGATCGCTGCTTGCGGCGACGTGCTCCAGGAAGGTGAATGCGCGTTCGACGGTCTGAAGCGTCGGCGTTCCCGGCCTTTCCGAAGCTCCGTCGTCGCCTTTCCTGATCATCGATGCGTCCTGGAGCGCGATTTGCGGCTTCGCATCCCGTCAGTTCTATGCGCTCCCGGCTGCGGCCACAAGATTTCGTGCCGGGGAGTCCGGCTATCGCTTCCGATCCAGGAATCCCTGCAACAACCGCTGCGGCTCGCCGGTCTGGAATGACTTTCCGAACACACCGACACTGAGGTTCACCGATTCGGTCAGCGGCAGTTCTTCCCATTGCCGCAGCAGATCCTTCTGGATGCGCAGTGCTTCGGGGCCGCATTCCAGCAGCGCTTTTACGGTGTGCTCGACGGCGTCATCGAGGCCGCCGGGTTTTGCCACGGCATCGACCAGGCCCCAGGCGAGCGCGGTCGGGGCGTCGATATTTTCAGCGGTCATCATCAGCCAGCGGGCGCGGCCCCAGCCGATCAGGCGCGGCAGCAGTGCGGCGTGGATCACCGAGGGGATGCCGACGCGCACCTCGGGCATGCCGAACATCGCATCATGCGCCGCGACGCGGACGTCGCAGGCGGCCGCGACCTCGAGGCCGCCACCGAGGCACCAGCCGGGCAGGCGCGCAATCACGGGCGCCGGGAATTTGCGGACGGCCTCGCAGAGGTCGCGCAGGCGGCTGATGAAGGCTTCCGCGGATGTCTGATCGAGCGTTGCCATCTCCTTGATGTCGGCGCCGCCGATCATGCTGCGCTCGCTTTCGCCGGCCAGGATCACCGCGCGGATGCTGCGGTCGGCGGCCAGATGCTCAAAGCCTTCGCGCACCCCATTGGTCACAGCCGAGCTGACGATATTCAGCTTGCCGGCGTTGCAGATGGTGAGGCGGACGACGCCTCTAGAGTCGCGGGCGATGCCGCAGTGGGGATTGAGCATGTCCATGGAAAAGTCCCGGCGCAGGAATTGATCGCGCCATGTCCCGGACAAAGCGGGTCCTTGTCAAGGCGCTGGGTTGTGGTTGCGTCGCGCGGTCCGGATCTATAGAATTATAATCATCATATAAATGGAGCTGTCATGACCGCCGCCGAAACCATTGATCTTCACTCGTCCGATCTCAAGCGAGTGCGCGTGGTGGAATGGCAGGCGCCGGGACCGGTCGCCGCGGCGGCCATGCCGATGTCCGGGATCGAGGCGATGCGCGCGATCCGTGACGGCCGCCTGCCGCCGCCGCCAATGGCGAAACTGATCGGATTCCGCATGGCCGTCGTCGACGAGGGGCGGATCGTGATGGAACTCGATCCGCATGAGAGCCTCGAGAACACCATCGGCCTGCTGCACGGCGCGACCGCTGCTGCACTTCTGGACACCGCGATGGGCTGCGCGATCTCGACCGTGCTGTCGGCCGGGCGGACCTCCGTCACCCTGGACCTCAAGCTGACCTATCTGCGTCCGCTGTCGGTGCGCTCGGGAACCATCGCGGCGGAGGGCAGGGTAATCAAGCTCGGTCGCCAGACCAGCTACACCGAGGGCTTCGTCCGCGACGGCAAGGGCAATCTTGCGGTGCACGCGACTGCGACATTTTCGATGCTCGGCGGGGAACCCAACCCGAAATAACTACAGCATTTCCAGCGCAAATCTGCTATTGTATGATTAGAAACATTCCATGAGACCGGCATGCGCTATTCGAAAGAACACAAGCAGGAGACCCACGCGCGGATCGTGAAGAAGGCCGCGACGCGGCTGCGCGAGAAGGGCGCCCATGGCATTGGTGTCGCCGACCTGATGAAGGACGCCGGCCTGACCCATGGCGGCTTCTACGCGCATTTCGATTCGCGCGAGGCGCTGGTGATCGAGGCCTTCAACTACGCCATGGACCGCGCCAATGAGCGCTGGCGCAAGGTCACGGCCGAGGTGCCGCCGGAGAAGCGGCTTGCCTTGATCGTGGACGGCTACCTGACAACGCTGCATCGCGACGAGCCCGGCCAGGGCTGCGCGGTGCCGGCGCTCGGCGCCGAAATCGCCCGCGAGAGCCCGAAGACCCGCAAGGCATTTGCGCTCAAGCTCGACCAGATGATCGAGATGATTGCCGACCAGATCCAGGACATGCCGCGCAAGGCCGCGCGCAAGCAGGCGATGGCGACCCTGGCGACCATGATGGGCACCATCGTGATGTCGCGGATCGCCGGCAATGGCGAGATGTCTGACGAGATCCTGTCGGCTGGCCGCGAGGCGGTGCTGGGACGAGCCGCCGCGGCGAAGGCGCCGGCGAAGAAGAAGGTGAATTAGGCAGCCTATCTCCCCATCGCCGGGACGACGGAGAGATTACACCCCGCCGAACAGCGCGCGATCGGCTTCTACGGTCTCGTAGATGTAATCCGCCACCGCGCGGATGCGGGCGAGGTCCTTGCTGTCGGCGTGCATCAGCAGCCAGAAGGTGCGCGAGATCCGCACCTCGTCAGGCAGCACCGGTTGCAGCTCGGGATGTGTCGACGCCATGAAGTGCGGCAGCACGGCGATGCCGAAGCCCGCGATGGTGGCGTTGAGCTGCGCGATCAGATTGGCGCTGCGGAATTTGGCGGAGATCTTCGGCGAGACCTGCGGCAGATAGTCCAGTTCCGGGGTGAACAGCAGTTCCTCGATGTAACCGACGAAGCGATGCCGCGGCAGGTCGGCGCGCGATGCAATGGCAGGCGCCTGCGCGAGATAGCGGGGTGCGGCATAAAGCCCGAGCGTGTAGTCGAGCAGCTTGCGGCCGACGATGCGGCCTTCCTTCGGCATGGTCAGGCTGATCGCGATGTCGGCCTCGCGCTTGGAGAGCGAGAACAGCCGCGCAGTGGCGACGAGCTGTAAATCGAGATCGGGATACCGCTCGGTGAACTTGACCAGCCGCGAGGCCAGGAAGTGACTGCCAAAACCGTCGGGCGCGCCGATCCGCACCGTGCCGGTGAGATGGGCGCGGGAGCCGCCGACCGCCTCCTGGTTGGCAACGATGGTGGATTCCATCGCCTCGGCGCTGTCGGCGACGCGCTGGCCGGCCTCGGTCAGCAGGTAGCCGGTCTTGCGCCGATCAAACAGTTTTGCGGAGAGGTGGCGCTCCAGCCGGTCGACACGGCGGATCACTGTGGCATGATCGACGCCGAGCTGCTTGGCGGCAGCCGACACCGATCCGCCGCGCACGATCGCAAGCACGAAACGGAAGTCGTCCCAGTCGATCGTGTCGCCGCCTTGATCCTGCATTTCCGCACATCTATGGTGCAATTTATCGGACTTGAATCCTATAAAATGCAGGGTCATTAGGATTTGTAAAGCGATCTCGCCGCGCGGAGCGGCGATTCCGGTCCCAAGGGAGGTTATCCATGCGCTCAGTCGGACATTTCATTGGTGGCAAGGAGGTCAAGGGCGCGTCGGGCCGTACGGCAGACGTCTTCGAGCCGATGACCGGTGAGGTCCAGGCCAAGGTCGCGCTGGCCTCCAAGGCCGCAGTCCGCGCCGCGGTCGAGAACGCCAAGGCGGCGCAGCCGGAATGGGCTGCCACCAATCCGCAGCGCCGCGCCCGCGTCATGATGAAGTTCGTCGAGCTGGTGCAGCGCGACTACGACAAGCTCGCCGAATTGCTGGCGCGCGAGCACGGCAAGACGGTGCCCGACGCCAAGGGTGATATCCAGCGCGGCCTCGAGGTCGCCGAGTTCGCCTGCGGCATCCCGCATCTGATGAAGGGCGAGTACACCGAGGGCGCGGGTCCCGGCATTGACATCTACTCGATGCGGCAGGCGCTCGGCGTCGTCGCCGGCATCACGCCGTTCAACTTCCCGGCGATGATCCCGATGTGGAAGTTCGCGCCCGCCATCGCTTGCGGCAACGCCTTCATCCTCAAGCCGTCGGAGCGCGATCCCGGCGTACCGATGAAGCTCGCCGAACTGATGATCGAAGCGGGCCTGCCGGCCGGCATCCTCAACGTCGTCAACGGCGACAAGGAGGCGGTCGACGCCATCCTCGACGATCCCGATATCAAGGCGGTCGGCTTCGTCGGCTCGACGCCGATCGCGCAATACATCTACGAGCGCGCGGCGCAGACCGGCAAGCGCTGCCAGTGCTTCGGCGGTGCCAAGAACCACGCCATCATCATGCCTGACGCCGACATGGACCAGACCGTCGATGCGCTGATCGGCGCGGGCTACGGCTCGGCTGGCGAGCGCTGCATGGCGGTGTCGGTCGCGGTCCCGGTCGGCAAGACCACCGCCGATCGCCTGATGGAGAAGCTGATCCCGCGCGTCGAATCGCTCAAGATCGGTACCTCGGTCGATCCGTCGGCCGATTACGGCCCGCTGGTGACCCGCGATGCGGTCGAGAAGGTCAAGAGCTACATCGACATCGGCATCAAGGAAGGCGCCACGCTGGCGGTTGACGGCCGCGGCTTCAAGATGCAGGGCTACGAGAAGGGCTTCTATCTCGGCGGTTCGCTGTTCGACAACGTCACCAAGGACATGCGGATCTACAAGGAAGAGATCTTCGGGCCGGTGCTCTCGGTGGTGCGCGCCCATGACTACCACGAGGCGCTGGCGCTGCCGTCGGAGCACGATTACGGCAACGGCGTTGCGATCTTCACCCGCGACGGCGACGCGGCGCGCGACTTCGCGGCCAAGGTCAATGTCGGCATGGTCGGCATCAACGTGCCGATCCCGGTGCCGATCGCCTACTACACCTTCGGCGGCTGGAAGAAGTCCGGCTTCGGTGACCTCAACCAGCACGGTCCGGACTCGATCCGCTTCTACACCAAGACCAAGACGGTGACCTCGCGTTGGCCGTCCGGCGTCAAGGACGGCGCGGAGTTCTCGATCCCGACGATGAAGTGATGGTGTAGCCCAGGCCGTCATTGCGAGCACAGCGACGCAATCCATGTCCCCGCGGAACGGAAGAATGGATTGCTTCGTCGCTTCGCTCCTCGCAATGACGACAACAGTGAGCAAACCATAATGCAGTTCGCTCTCAACGAGGACCAGATCGCGGTTCGCGACATGGCGCGGGCGTTTGCGGCCGAGAAGATCGCGCCGCATGCGCTCGAATGGGACGAAAAGAAGCACTTTCCGGTGGATGTGATGCGCGAGGCAGCAAATCTCGGCATCGGCGGCATCTACATCAAGGACGACGTCGGCGGCTCGGCGATGACGCGGTTCGACGCCGCGCTGATCTTCGAGGCGCTGGCGACGGGGTGCCCGACGGTGTCGTCGTTCATCTCGATCCACAACATGGCGTCCTGGATGATCGATGCTTATGGCAACGACACCCAGCGCCACAAATGGCTGCCGAAGCTCTGCACCATGGAGCTGCTCGCGAGCTATTGCCTGACCGAGCCGGGCGCCGGCTCCGACGCCGCCGCTTTGCGCACCCGCGCGGTCCGCGACGGCGATCATTATGTGCTCAACGGCCAGAAGCAGTTCATCTCCGGCGCCGGCAGCACTGACCTGTTGGTGGCGATGGTGCGCACCGGCGGCGACGGCCCCGGCGGCGTCTCGACCATCGTGATCGACGGCAAGACGCCGGGCGTGTCGTTCGGCAACAACGAGCGCAAGATGGGCTGGAACGCACAGCCGACCCGCGCCGTGATATTCGAGAATGCGCGCGTGCCGGTCGACAACCGGCTCGGCGAGGAGGGCATCGGCTTCAAGATCGCGATGGCCGGGCTCGACGGCGGCCGGCTCAACATCGCGGCGTGCTCGCTCGGCGGCGCGCAGGCGGCGCTCGACAAGGCGCTGGCCTACATGAAGGACCGCAAGGCGTTCGGAAAGCGGCTCGACGAATTCCAGGCGCTGCAATTCAAGGTCGCCGACATGGCAACCGAGCTGGAGGCCGCACGCACCTTCCTGTGGCGCGCCGCCGCCGCGCTCGACCGCAAGGATGCGGACGCCTCGATGCTGTGTGCGATGGCGAAACGCTTCGGCACCGATGTCGGCTTCGAGGTCGCCAACCAGGCGCTGCAACTGCATGGCGGCTACGGCTATCTCAGTGAATACGGCGTCGAGAAGATCGTGCGCGATCTGCGCGTGCACCAGATCCTCGAAGGCACCAATGAAATCATGCGGCTGATCGTGTCGCGCAAATTGATCGAGGGCGCGCGATGAACGATGTGACGGCCGCAGAGGGCGATCTGATCGTCCGCCGCGAAGGCGCGCTCGGCGTCATCAGGCTGAACCGGCCGAAGGCGATCAACGCGCTCAGTCTGGAGATGTCCGAGGGGGTCGACGCCGCGCTCGACCGGTTCGAGCATGATCCTGATATCGCGGTGGTGCTGCTCGAAGGCGCCGGCGAGCGCGGGCTGTGCGCCGGCGGCGACATTCGCGGGCTCTGGGAAAGCTCGAAGGCAAAGGGAGACCTCGGCAAGCGGTTCTGGCGCCAGGAATACATCATGAATGCGCGGATCGCGAAGTATCCGAAGCCGTATGTCGCGTTCATGGATGGCCTGGTGATGGGCGGCGGCGTCGGACTGTCGGCGCATGGCCGCCACCGTGTCGTGACCGAGAAGACCAAGCTCGCGATGCCGGAAGTCGGGCTCGGCTTCTTCCCCGATGTCGGCGGCACCTATCTGCTGTCGCGCACGCCGGGCGAGTTGGGCACGTATTTTGGCCTCACCGGCACCACCATGAATGGTCCGGACGCGATCTATGCGAAGTTCGCCGACGCGGTGGTGCCGAGCGCAAAGCTGCCGGCACTGCGGGAGGCGCTGACCAAGGCTGCGCCGGGGACGAGCTCGTCCGAGATCGACCGGCTGATCGCGGGCTTTGCGACCGGCGAGAAGGCAGGTCCCGTGGCTGCGTTGCAGGCCAGGATCGACGGTTGGTTCGCGCGCGGGCGGATGGAAGACATCGTCGACGCGCTGAAGGCCGACGACTCGGAGCTGGCGCAGGCCACGCTGAAGACGCTCGGCGAGAAATCGCCGCGCGGCATGGTGGTGACGCTGAAGCTGCTGCGGCTCGGACGCGCGACCGCGACGCTGGAAGAATGCCTGGTGCGCGAATATCGCGCGGCGCTCGAAGTGTTCGCCAGCGACGATTTCCGCGAGGGCGTGCGCGCCGCTGTCATCGACAAGGACCGCAATCCGAAATGGTCACCCGCGCGGATCGAGGACGTGACGCCGGAGCTGCTCGCGCCTTACTTCGCCGGGATCGGCGCCGACGAACTGACTTTCCCTGACAGCAAATAGAAACGTCGCAAGCGGAGGATCTTCCATGGCAAACGTCGCATTCATCGGGCTCGGCAACATGGGCGGGCCGATGGCGGCCAATCTGATCAAGGCCGGCCACAAGGTGACCGCGTTCGATCTGGTCGCGGCCTCGCGCGACCAGGCCAAGAGCGATGGCGCTGCGATCGCCGAGAGCGGCGTTGCCGCGGTGAAGGGCGCTGACGTCGTCATCACCATGCTGCCGGCCGGCAAGCATGTGCTCGGCGTCTGGAGCGAGGTGCTCCCGGCGATGGGCAAGGGCGCGCTGATCATCGACTGCTCGACCATCGACGTCGAAAGCGCCAAGCAGGCGCATGCGCTCGCGGCCAAGCATGGCATGGCCTCGGTCGACGCGCCGGTCTCCGGCGGCACCGGCGGCGCCAAGGGCGCGACGCTGACCTTCATGTGCGGTGGTGAGCCGAACGCCTTCGCGGGGGCCCAACCGATGCTGGCCAACATGGGCAAGAAGATCGTGCATTGCGGCGCCGGCGGCGCGGGGCAGGCGGCCAAGATCTGCAACAACATGATCCTCGGCATTTCCATGATCGCGGTCGGCGAAGCCTTTGTGCTGGCCGAGAAGCTCGGCCTGTCGCACCAGGCGCTGTTCGACGTCGCCTCGACCTCGTCGGGGCAGTGCTGGTCGCTGACCACCTACTGCCCGGTTCCCGGCCCGGTGCCGACCTCGCCGGCAAACAACGACTACAAGCCCGGTTTCGCCACCAACCTGATGCTCAAGGATCTGACGCTGGCCCAGGACGCCGCCAAGGCCGCCGGTGCCGCTACACCGCTCGGCCAGCATGCGCAGGAGATCTATAAGACCTTCGACACGTCGGGCCACGGCGGGGTCGACTTTTCCGGGATTATCCAGCACGTTAGGGCTCTTGCCCCGAAGTAAATCGCCGTCATCCTGAGGTGCGAGCGGAGCGAGCCTCGAAGGACGGAAAGACGGTGTCTGTGGCCATCCTTCGAGACGCCGCGCGCAATGCGCGGCTCCTCAGGATGACGTCAGCATACGTGGTGAAGCCGGATGACCACATTTCAAGACGCACGCGCCTTTCTACTCAAGCACCGCACCGACTACGACACCGCGGTGAGGGATTTCCGCTGGCCCGATCCGGCGCCGTTCAACTGGGCGCTGGACTGGTTCGATGCGGAGCTCGCGACAGCGCCCGACAGCCGCGACCGTCCGGCGCTGTGGATCGTCGATGCCGCGAGCGGCAACGAGACCAAACTGACGTTTGCCGAGCTGTCGCGCCGCTCCAACCAGGTTGCAAATTTCCTGCGCGCGCAGGGGCTGAAGCGCGGCGATCATCTGTTGCTGCTGCTCGGCAATGTGGTGCCGCTATGGGAGACCATGCTGGCGGCGATGAAGCTCGGCGTCGTCGTGATTCCCGCGACCACGCTGCTGACCGCGGATGAATTGCGCGATCGGCTCGACCGCGGCAAGGCCAAGGCAGTCGTTGCCACCCAGGATCAGGTCGCCAAATTCGCTGGCCTCGGCGGCGACAAGCTCGTCCGCATCGTGGTTGGCGCCTCGCAGGCGCAGGACGGCTGGCTGCCGTTCGAGCAGGCGACCAAGGCGTCCGATGCCTTCACGGCAGACGGCCCGACCAACGCCGACGACCCGATGCTGCTCTATTTCACCTCGGGCACCACGGCCAAACCAAAGCTGGTGCGGCATAGCCAGCGCAGTTATCCGGTCGGCCATCTCTCGACCATGTACTGGATCGGCTTGCAGCCCGGCGACGTCCATCTCAATATTTCGTCGCCCGGCTGGGCCAAGCATGCCTGGAGCTGCTTCTTCGCGCCGTGGAATGCCGGCGCAACGATCTTCATCGCCAACCAGCCGCGCTTCGAGGCCAAGGGGCTGCTCTCGATCATCGGCCGCTGCGGCGTCACCACGCTGTGCGCGCCGCCGACGGTGTGGCGGATGTTCATCCAGGAAGACCTCGCGAGCTTCAAGGTCTCACTGCGTGAAGTCTGCGGCGCCGGCGAACCGCTCAATCCCGAGATCATCGACCAGGTCAAATCGGCCTGGGGCCTGACCATCCGCGACGGCTACGGCCAGACCGAGACCACGGCGCTGGCCGGCAACTCGCCGGGCCAGAAGGTCAAGGTCGGCTCAATGGGCCGGCCGCTGCCCGGCTATCGCGTGCAGGTCACCGACAATGACGGCCATGCCGCCAAGGAGGGCGAGGTGACCTTGCTGCTCGGTGCCAACCGGCCGGCGGGGCTGATGCAGGGCTATCAGGGCGATGACGGCAAGCTGATTGGGACCGACGGCGAGATCTATCGCAGCGGCGACGTGGTGTTCACCGACGACGAGGGCTATCTGACCTTCGTCGGCCGCACCGACGACGTGTTCAAATCATCCGATTACCGCATCTCGCCGTTCGAGCTGGAGAGCGTGCTGCTGGAGCACGATGCAGTGGCCGAAGCCGCCGTGGTGCCGAGCCCGGACCCGATCCGGCTCGCGATCCCCAAGGCCTATGTGCTGCTGGTCTCAGGTGTCGAGCGCAGTCCGGAGACGGCGCTGTCGATCTTCCAGCACCTGCACACGCGGCTCGCGCCGTTCAAGCGCATCCGCAAGATCGAGCTGGTGACCGAACTGCCGAAGACGATCTCCGGAAAAATCCGCCGGGTGCAGTTGCGCCGGCTCGAACATGACGATAATCGCTCAGATGCGTTGCGCGGAGCCGAGTTCCGCGAGGAAGAGTTTCCGGAGCTGCAGAAGGTGCGGACCTCCGGTTAGGAGGTCAGCCAATGAATGAAGTCTGGAAGAAGCCGCCGGTGTCGCTGGAAACCTACCAGGGCATGGTTGGCAAGGAGATCGGCGTGTCCTCGTGGCACGTGCTCGATCAGGGGCGCATCAATACCTACGCCGACGTGATCGAGGATCACCAGTTCATCCACGTCGATCCCGAGCGCGCCAAGAAGGAGACCGCCTTCGGCACCACGATCGCGCACGGCTTCCTCACGATGTCGCTGCTGTCGATCATGTCCTACGAGGTGATGCCGGTGCTCGAAGGCACCGCGATGGGCGTCAATTACGGTTTCGACAAGCTGCGCTTCATCTCGCCGGTGCGCTCGGGCAAGCGCGTCCGCGGCCGCTTCGTGCTCGCCGAAGCCACGCTGCGCAAGCCGAAGGAGCTGCTGTCGCGCACCAACGTCACGGTCGAGATCGAGGGCGAGGAGAAGCCCGCGCTGGTCGCCGACTGGCTCGGCCTGATCTATTTTAGCTGAGAGATGGTTGAGTAACTCCACCTTTCCCCTCAAGCGGAGAGAGGTGGAGCGAGCCCGCTTCGTCGAAGTAGCGGATTGACGGCTTTGATTCCCGGTGTCCATCATGTCGCCTTTAGGCGGTGCGGTCCCGGGAGTGGCAGCCATGGTGCAGAACATCGTCGCCGGACTTGTCGTCGTCGCGTTGCTTGCGATCGGCTCGATCAGCTACGCGCAGGAACACCACGAGTGCTGGAGCGGGCATCTGCTCAAGAGCCTGAAGCCCTGCGGGTCGATGACCCCCGACGTCTAGCGCGCCCAAGCGCTGGGCCTTGATGCCCCCGGCCGGGCTTGACCCGGCCACCCATCGCTGCTCAAAAGCTGCCAATCGCGAGCGTTTCCACCCTCTCCCCTTGTGGGAGAGGGTGGCTTCGCGGCACGCGAAGCCGGGTGAGGGGTCTGTCTCCACGCAAAGACTCTCACATGCGCTCGCGGAGACAGACCCCTCATCCGGCGCGCCGCAGCCGACGCTGCGCGTCGGCGTTATATCAAGGACGGCGGCCGTAGGCCGCCTACGCCACCTTCTCCCACAAGGGGAGAAGGAAGTCAGAGCAGGAATGACAAGCATGGCAATCAGGTTTGACGGACGCGTCGCTATCGTCACTGGCGCGGGCAATGGTCTCGGACGGGCGCATGCGCTGGGGCTGGCCAGCCGCGGCGCCAAGGTCGTGGTCAACGATTTCGGCGGCGCGCGCGACGGCACCGGCGGCTCGCTGTCGCCGGCCGAGACCGTGGTCGAGGAGATCCGCAAGGCCGGCGGCACCGCGATGGCTGACGGCGCCGACGTCTCGAACTTCGAACAGGTCACCGCGATGGTCGAGCGCGCCACCAAGGAGTGGGGCAGTGTCGATCTGCTCTGCGCCAACGCCGGCATCCTGCGCGACAAGTCGTTCACCAAGCTCGAGGTCGCCGACTGGGACAAGGTGCTCGGCGTGCACCTGACCGGCACCTTCTACTGCTGCAAGGCGGTGTGGGCCGGCATGCGCGAGCGAAACTATGGCCGCATCGTGCTGACGACCTCCTCGTCCGGCCTGTTCGGCAATTTCGGCCAGGCCAATTACGGCGCGGCGAAGGCCGGCATGGTCGGCCTGATGAACGTGCTCGCCGAGGAGGGCCGCAAGAACAACATCAAGGTCAACACCATCTCGCCGACGGCGGCGACCCGCATGACCGAGGAACTGCTGCCGCCGCAGGCGCTCCAGTTGATGAAGCCGGAGGCGATCACGCCGGCGGTGGAATTCCTCCTCTCGGAGGATGCGCCGACCCGCACCATCATGGGCGCCGGCGCCGGCTCGTTCGCCGTGATCCGCGTGCTGGAGACCGAAGGCGTCAACCTGCCGCAGTCCGAATGGACGCCGGACGGCGTCGCCGCGCATTTCAAGGACATCAGCGACATGTCGACCGCGCAGGCGCTGCAAGGCGCATTCGAGCAGACCCAGAAATACGTCGCCCAGGCCGCCGCGCGGGCCGGGATCAAGCTCTGAGCATGCGTGTCGCCGTCATCGGAGCCGGTCCCGCCGGCCTGATGGCGGCGGAGGTGCTCGCGGCGGGCGGTGCACAGGTCATCGTCCACGACGCGATGCCGTCGGCGGGCCGCAAGTTGCTGATGGCCGGCCGCGGCGGGCTCAATCTCACCCACTCCGAGCCGCTGCCGGATTTCCTTGCGCGCTATCGCGAGGCGATGCCGCGCCTGAAGGCTCCCGTCGCGGCATTCCCGCCCGATGCCTTGCGCGCCTGGAGCGATGCGCTGGGGCAGCCGACATTCGTTGGCACCAGCGGCCGTGTGTTCCCGAAAGCCTTCAAGGCATCGCCCTTGCTGCGCGCCTGGCTGCGGCGGCTCGATGCGGCGGGCGTCGGATTCGCCTTCCGGCATCGCTGGGTTGGATGGGATGGGCAGGGCGCAGTGCTGTTCGAGACACCTGACGGCCGGCGTGCGGTGAGTGCGGATGCGACCGTGCTCGCACTCGGCGGTGCCAGCTGGCCGCGGCTCGGCTCCGATGGTGCGTGGGCGGACATTCTTGCCGCGAAGGGCGTTGCCGTGGCGCCGATGAAGCCGGCCAATTCCGGCTTCATCGTCGCCTGGTCGGAGATTTTCCGCGACCGGTTCGAAGGGCAGCCGCTGAAAGGCGTCGCGCTCACGATCGGCCCGCATACGGTGCGCGGCGAGGCGATCGTGACCCGCACGGGCATCGAGGGCGGCGCGATCTACGCCTTGTCGGCCGAACTGCGCGACGCGGTGCTGGCGAAGGGCCGGGCTGTGCTCAAGGTGGCGCTGCGGCCAGACGCGGCACCCGACGAACTGGTCTCACGGCTGTCGGCGCCGAGGGGCAAGCAGACCTTCTCCAACTTCCTGCGCAAGGCGGCGCAGCTCTCGCCGGTCGGCATCGGCCTGATGCAGGAGGCGGCGGCCACCTCCGGCCGATCGCTGGCCACGTTGCCGCCGGCCGAGCTTGCCACGCTGGTCAACGCGGTGCCGATCGAGCTATCCGGCGTGGCTCCGATTGCGCGCGCGATCTCGAGCGCCGGCGGCATCAGGTTCGATGAGCTCGACGCGCACTTCATGCTGCGCCGGCTGCCTGGCGTCTTCGCCGCCGGTGAGATGCTCGACTGGGAAGCGCCGACCGGTGGCTATCTGTTGCAGGCGTCGTTCGCGACCGGCGTCGCTGCCGGGAAGGGCGCTTTGAGTTGGCTCGCACGGAAATCGTAGGATGGGTAGAGCGAAGCGAAACCCATCAACTTCGCTCCGCGTGGAGACGTGATGGGTATCGCTTCGCTCTACCCACCCTACAAAGCGTGGTTCACTCCGAACCAGTCCTCGTCGCAAGATCGGTGATCAAGCCAAGTGCGCCGAAAGTCGCAGCCACAACGCACACCGCGCTCCAGCCGCCAAAACTCCACGCCGCGGACGCCGCCGCCGCGCCAACCGCGCCGCCGATGAAGAACAGCGCGACGAACAGCCCGTTGATGCGGCCGCGCGCCTCCGGCCGCAGCAAATTGACGGCGCGGCGGCCGAGCGTCTGATCCGTGGTGATGCCGAAGTCGAGCAGCACGGCGCCGATGCCCAGCAGCGTCAGGGCCGTGGCTCGCGATTCCATCACGCCAGCCCAGGCGCACAGCGCCAGCGCGCCGATGATCATCAGGTGCGCGGCGATCAGCAGCGGCCGCGCGAAGCCCTTGTCGCCCCAGCGGCCGGCGAGCGGTGTCGCTGTGGCGCCGGCGACGCCGATCAGCGCGAACAGCGCGATGCCCCTGGCGTCGAGCCTGAACGGCGCATCCGGCAGGCGGAGCGCGACCGCGGCCCAGAACGCGGTGAACGACGCCATCACCAGCGCCGCGGTCCAGGAGCGAACGCGCAGCACCGGCTCCTCGCGCAACAGGTCTGGAAACGACCGCAGCAGCGCGCCGTAACTGGCCTTCGCCGCCGGCTGCAAGCTCGGCAGATAGCGCGCCAACGCGCCGGCAAGCACGGTCATCAACACGGCCGACGTGATGTAGTAGCCGCGCCAGTTCCAGCTGTCCGCGATCACGCTTGCCGCCGGCCGCGACAGCAGGATGCCGATCATCAACCCGCTCATGACGTCGCCGATCGCCTGTCCCCGGCGCTCCGGCGGGACCATCGACGCCACCAGCGGCACCACCATCTGGATCGCGGCGCACGACGCGCCCAGCACGAAGGTGGCGGCGAGCAGGATCACCGGCGTTGGCGCCATCGCAGTGCCGATCGCGGCCACGATGGCGCAGGCCAGCGTGCGCAGGATCAGCCGTTTGTTCTCGACCAGATCGACCAGCGGCACCAGCAGCAACAGCCCGAGCGCGTAGCCGAGCAGGGTCAATGTCGAGATCAGCCCGGCCTGGAGCGTGGTCATGCCGAGCGAACGGCTGATCAGTCCGACCAGGATCTGCGGGGCGAACAGGTTGGTGACGACGGTGCCGGTCGTGATGGCCCCGATCCAGATCAGGGGGCGCACCGAGGCAGTGCGCGCCGGGGAGATTTTCGTGGCTTCGGAAATGGTCATGGAACCTCGCGATGGAATGGCGAGGCCCCCTTTAGGGGATCGGGATAATATGCTACAATTCAAATAAGATGATGCAGACTATGCGAGTTTGTTATGAACACCCATGACCTTGTGGCATTCGTCGCCGTGGTGGAAACCGGATCGATCGTCGCTGCGTCGGCGCGGCTGAACCTGACCCAGCCTGGCGTGACGCGGCGGATCCAGAATCTCGAGGAGATGCTCGGTGCGCAGTTGCTCGACCGGTTGTCGAAGCCGTTAAGGCCGACCGCGGCCGGCCATGAGGCCTATGAACGCGGCCGTCGCGTGCTGCGGATGCTCGAGGACCTCAAGTCGGGCGTCGCCAATGACGGCGTGGTGCGCGGCGAGTTCAGGCTCGGCCTGACGCCTTATCTGTCGGAGGCAGGCCTGGCGGGGCCGCTCGATGCCGTGCGTGGCGAATTCCCCGCGCTGGTGGTGCGGGTCGTGGCGGGCTTGTCGCCGCACCAGATCGAAGCCGTCTCGCGCAATGAACTCGACGCTGCCGCGATCTGCCTGCCCGACGGCACCACGCCGCCGGCAGACCTCGCCGCGGATGATCTCGGCGCACAGCCCGTCGTCTTCGTCGTCGCGCGCGACACCAAGCTGCCGAAATCCGTCGACCTCGAATGGTTGTCCCGGATGGGGTGGGTGATGAATCAAGATGGCTGCGGCTTCCGCCAGACCCTGAAGCGGCATTTCGAGGCGGCGCATCTGCCGTTCAACGTCGCGGTCGAGGCGCTGGACAGCGAATTGCGGTTGTCGCTGGTCGCGCGCGGGCTGGGCATCGGCGTCGTGACGCCGGTCGCGGTCAGGCGCAGTGCGATCCGCAGCCGGCTGAAGACGGTGCGAATCCGGGATTTCAATCCCGCGGTGCGCGCCTGGATCGTGCACCGTCCGCCCGCCGGCCGCCTGGCGCGGCCGATCGAGGTGTTTCGTTCGGCGCTGGATCAGGAGTTGCAGGCGCTCATGCGCGGGTAGATGCGTAGGATGGGTAGAGCGTAGCGAAACCCATCGCCTTTGATGCCTGCGGAAACATGATGGGTTTCGCTGCGCTCTACCCATCCTACCGTGTCGGCTAACGCAACTTGCCGCGCGCCGTCACCGGCAACGCGCCGATGATCTCGTCGCCGCGCACCATCACGACTTCGTCCATCATGTTGACGACGACGCAGACGTGATTGGGCACGATCCGCACCACGTCGCCGACATTGGGGCGGGTGTTGCTGCGGGAGAGATCGAGGAAGCCGTGCTCCTCGGCGAAGCGCGCGATCTTGGCCTCGGGATGTTCGAGGATCAGGCCATGGCCTTCGAGGCCGCCGGTATCCGTGGTCAGCGTCTTGGAGCCGGCATCGAGGATGCCGCGCTCGGGACCAGCGCGGCTGACCACGGTGGAATAGATGTGCAGGGCGCAGTCGTCCCAGGTCGCGCTGCCGGCCGCGACCTGCATGCGGTCGTTGTAGATATAGGTGCCGAAACGATGCTCGGTGCCGCCCTTCAGTTTGCCGAGGTTCTTCAGGTTCGGCGTGCCGCCGGTGGAAACGATGGTCGCATCCAGGCCGTGGGTGCGCACGCCGGCCAGCGCCTCGTCATAGAACTTCTGCGCGTCTGCCCAGCCGGTCTCGGTCGGATACAGCATGAAGCCCGCGAAGTGCAGACCCTTCGAGGCTGCGATCTCGCGCGCCAGCGCGATCGCCTCGGCCGGGGTCTCGACGCCGGCGCGCTTGCGGCCGGTGTCGCACTCGACCACCACCGAGAGCGGGCGGCCGGAGGCCGTTGCCGCCTTCGGCAGGTCGCCGACCACCACCGAATTGTCGGCCGCAACGGTGACGTTGGCCTTGCCTTGCAGCGCGCCGAGCCGCGCCATCTTCTCGTCGCCGAGCAGGTTGTAGCTGATCAGGATGTCGTCGATGCCGCTCTCCGCCATGATCTCGGCCTCGCCGAGCTTCTGGCAGGTGATGCCCTTGGCGCCGGCCTTGATCTGAAGCTGCGCCAGCATCGGATTCTTGTGGGTCTTGATGTGCGGCCGGTTGGCGATGCCGGCCTCGTCGCAGGCCTTCTGGATCCGCGCGATGTTGCGCTCGACCCGGTCCATGTCGATCACGGCGCAGGGCGTGCCGTAGTCCTTGGCGATCTTGGCGGCGAGGGGCGTGGTCATGATCTGTCCTTCTTCTCCGGCCTCGTAGGATGGGTAGAGCGAAGCGAAACCCATCGGCGTTTATCCGTATGGCGGCATGATGGGTTTCGCTGCGCTCTACCCATCCTACACATCACGCCTGTTCGATCTCTTCGCGCAGCACTTCGAGCTCGAGCCATCGGTCCTCGGCGGCGGCGAGTTCTTGCTGCGCCTTGGCGATCGCGGCGGACGCGGCGTCGAATTTCTTGCGATCCTTGGCATAGAGGTCGGGATCGTCGAGCAGCTTCTGTTGCCTTGCGATCTCGGCGTGGAGCTTGTCGATCGTCTTCGGCAACGTCTCCAGCGCGTGCTTCTCGTTGAAGTTCAGCCGGCGTTTTGGCGCGGCAGCGGGCACCGCGGCCCTGGCTTCCTTCTTCTCTTCGGCCACGATCTCCGTCTTGATCGTCTCACGCTTCACGTCGGCGCCGCGCTGCGCCAGCATGTCCGAGTAGCCGCCGGCATATTCGATCCAGCGTCCCTGGCCTTCCGGCACGATCACCGATGTCACGACGCGATCGAGGAAGTCGCGGTCATGGCTGATCAGGATCACGGTGCCGTCATAGTCGCCGAGCATCTCCTCGAGCACGTCGAGAGTTTCCAGATCGAGGTCGTTGGTCGGTTCGTCCAGGATGAGCAGGTTCGACGGCTTTGCCAGCGCGCGCGCCAGCATCAGGCGGCCGCGCTCGCCGCCGGAGAGCGCTTCGAGCGGCGTGCCGCGCTGCTCCTGCGCGAACAGGAAGTCCTTCATGTAGCCGATCACGTGCTTCGACTTGTCGCCGACCATCACGTGATCGCCGCGGCCGCCGGTCAGGGCTTCGGCGAGCGTCAGCTTCGGATCGAGGCTCTCGCGGTGCTGGTCGAGCGTCGCCATCTCGATATTGGCGCCGAGCCGTACCGTCCCGGAGTCGGGCGGATCGTTGCCGATCAACAGATGCACCAGCGTGGTCTTGCCGGCGCCGTTCGGGCCGACGATGCCGAGCCGGTCGCCGCGCTGGATCCGGGTCGAGAAGCCGTCGACGATCTTGCGCTCGCCAAACGCCTTGGCGATGCTCTTGGCCTCGATCACCAGGCGCCCGGATTTCTCGGCCTCGGCGGCGGCGAGCGTGGCATTGCCGGTGACGCCGCGATAGTCGCGGCGCTGGTCGCGCAGCGCAAACAGATTGCCGAGCCGCTTGACGTTGCGCTTGCGGCGGCCGGAGACGCCGTGGCGCAGCCAGTGCTCCTCGTTGACGATCTTGCGGTCGAGCTTGTGCTGCTCGCGCTCCTCTTCCTCCAGCACCTCGTCGCGCCACGCCTCGAAAGCGCTGAAGCCGCGGTCGATCTGGCGGATCTGGCCGCGGTCGAGCCAGGCGGTCGAGCGCGACAGGTTGGTCAGGAAGCGGCGGTCATGGCTGATCAGGACCAGCGCGCAGCGGCGGCTCTCCAGTTCGCCTTCGAGCCATTCGATGGTCGGCAGGTCGAGATGGTTGGTCGGCTCGTCGAGCAGCAGGATGTCGGGCGAGGGCGCCAGCACCCGCGCCAACGCCGCGCGGCGCGCCTCGCCGCCGGAGACATGCGCCGGATCTTCCTCGCCGCTCAGGCCGAGCTGTTCGAGCAGATAGCGCGCCTGGTAGTGATCGTCGCCGGGGCCGAGGCCGGCCTCGACATAGGACAGCGTCGTCTTGTGCTCGCCGAAATCCGGCTCCTGCGGCAGATAGCGGATGGTGGCGCCGGGCTGCACGAAACGGCTGCCCGCATCGGGCTCGACCAGGCCTGCGGCGATCCGCAGCAGCGTCGACTTGCCGGAGCCGTTGCGGCCGATCAGGCAGACGCGCTCGCCCGCGGAGACCGACAGTTCGACACCCGACAGCAGTGGCGTGCCGCCGAAGGTCAGGCTGATGTCCTTGAGCTGGATGAGAGGAGGCGGAGCCATCGCGCTAACTTTGCTGGTTCGTCGTCGCCTGCTCGGCGCGGCGGCGCTGGATGCGGCGGATGGTCTGGTCGAGCGTCGACAGAAACGTCGAGCGGTCGCGCGGCGAATAGGATTTCGGCCCGCCGGTGATTTCACCGGACGAACGCAGATCGGTCATCAGATTGCGTACCGCCAGCGTCATGCCGATCGACTGTTCCGTGAACGGTTTTCCATTTGGCGCGATCACATCGGCGCCGGCCTTGACGCAGCGGCTCGCCAGGGGAATGTCGGCTGTGATCACGACGTCGCCGGCGTGGGCGCGTTCGGCGATCCAGTCGTCGGCGGCGTCCATGCCGGAACCGGCGGCGATGCGCTCGATCAGCGGGTCCTGCGGGACGCCGATGAAATTGCCCGCGACCACGCTGACGGGCACGCCGAGCCGGATCGCGACGCGGTAGATCTCGTCCTTCACCGGACAGGCGTCGGCGTCGACATAGATGCGGGTGGGGGCAGTGGATTCAGTCATCGATTCAACGGTTCGCGGGCGCGGCCTGCGTGTACTCCATCGGGCGGAAAATTGCGAGCAAAACGAGAGGCTTGCCACGCGGATAGCTTCGACTACGATTGCCTGGGAAAAACAACCGAAATAAGGGGAAACCCCATGGATTCGAAGACGGCAGCGCAGACCTATCGCGTCTCGGCCTACAACACCTCGAAGCTCTCGGAGAACAAGATCCACGACGACACGGTGGCGCGGAAGTTCGGCTTTTCCGGCGGCCTGGTGCCCGGCGTCGATGTGATGGCCTACATGATGCACTTGCCGGTCGAGAAATGGGGCCGCGACTTCCTGGAACGCGGCCTGATCGAGGCGCGCTTCATCAAGCCGGTCTATGACGGCGAGACCGCGGAGCTGACCGGCCAGGAGACCGGCAATGGGCTTTCGATCGAGCTCTTCAGCCGCGGCGAACTCTGCGCCACCGGTACTGCGTCGCTGCCGGCCTCGACGCCAAAGGTCAATATCGGCGATTACAGGCAGGTGGCCGCTGTCGCGGAGCGCAAGCCGGTCAGTGCGTCGTCCTACGAACAGGGCAAGTGGCTCGGCGTCATCCCGCGCGACTGGTCGGGCGACGCAGCCAAGGAGTATCTCGCCGACATCAGGGAGACCGACCCGATCTATCTGCGTGAAGGCCTCGGCCATCCCGGGCTGCTGCCGCGGGTGATGAACAAGGTGCTGGTCGACAATGCGATCCTCGGGCCCTGGATCCATGTCGGCACCAGGATGCAGCTATTTTCGGCCGGCAAGATCGGCGACGAGCTGACGGCGCGTGCCAAGGTCACCGGCAATTACGACAAGAAGGGCCACCGCTTCGTCGAGCTCGACGCGCTGGTGCTCGGCAACGGCATCCCGCTCGCGCATTGCTGGCACATCGCGATTGTTCAACCGCGCGAGCAGGCGGCGGCGTAGCGGGAGGAGGCAAAACCTCGCCGCACCAACAACTGTCATCCCCCGCGAAAGCGGGGATCCAGTACGCCGCGGCTTCTCAGTAAGTAACTGCTGTCTCTGGAATACTGGATCGCCCGCTTTCGCGGGCGATGACGGCGGTGAGTGACGGTAGAGCAGGGCGCGCCGTTACGCCGCGTTCGCCTTGGCGTCCTGGATCGCGCGCCAGACGCGCTCCGGCGTCAGCGGCATGTTGATGTGCTTGATGCCGTACTCGGACAGCGCGTCGACCACGGCGTTGACGATGCAGACGAGGCTGCCGGCACAGCCGGCTTCGCCGCAGCCCTTGGTGCCGAGCGGATTGGACTTTGCCGGCGAGGGGTGATCGCCGACCTGCATCGACGGCACGTCACCGGCGCGCGGCAGTGCGTAGTCCATGAACGAGCCGGTGATCGGCTGGCCGGAGGCGTCGTAGCTGACTTCCTCCATCAGCGCCTGGCCGATGCCCTGCGCGACGCCGCCATGGAGCTGGCCGGCGACGATCATCGGGTTGACCACGGTGCCGAAATCATTGACCGCCGAGTAACGCACGATCCGCGTCACGCCGGTGTCGGGATCGATCTCGACCTCCGCGACATGGCAGCCGTTCGGGAAGGTCGACGCCGTCTCCTTGGTGGCGTGATCGACGTCGAGCGTCTCGGGCGTGCCCTCCGGCATCTTGCCCGTGCGCATCCGCTCGGCGAGCTCCATGATGCCGATCGAGCGGTCGGTGCCGGCGATGGTGAAGCGGCCCTGGCCGAACTCGATGTCGGCCTCGGACGCCTCCAGCATGTGCGCGGCCGCCTTCTTGCCCTTCTCGACGACCAGTGCCGAGGCCTCGACGATCGCCTGTCCGGTCGCCGTGATCGAGCGCGAGCCGCCGGTGCCGTTGCCGAACCGCACGAGGTCGCTGTCGCCCTGTTCGAGCGTGATCTTCTCGAAGGGAACGCCGAGCTGCTCGGACAGCACCTGCGCGAACGGCGTGGCGTGGCCCTGGCCGTAATCGAGGGTGCCGGTGGTGAGCTTCACCGAGCCGTCGGGCTCGAAGGTGATCTTGCCGAGTTCGCCGGACGGTGGCGCGGTGACCTCGAGATAGGAGCCGACGGCGATGCCGCGCAGCTTGCCGCTCTTTTTGCTCTCCTTCTTGCGCTTGGCGAAGTTGTCGTAGTCGGAGATCTCCAGCGCCTTCTGGAACACGCCGGCGAAATCGCCGCTGTCATAGGTGACGCCGGATGCGGCGGGGAACGGCAGTTGCGACGGCTTGATGAAATTGCGCTTCCGCAGGGTGAAGCGGTTGATGCCCATCTCGTCGGCGGCGGTGTCGATCAGCCGCTCCATGTAGTAATTGGCCTCGGGCCGGCCGGCGCCGCGATAGGCGCCCATCAGCGTGGTGTTGGTCACGACCGTCTTGATGTCGACGCCGAGCAGCGGCGTGCGGTAGACGCTGGCGAGGTTCTTGCCGGTGTTGAGTGACAGCGGGCCCGGCGCGACGCCGGTGATGTAAGCGCCGAGATTGCCGTAGCCGGACAGCCGCACCGCGAGGAATTTGCCGTCGGCGTCAAGTGCGAGCTCGGCATGGATCAGCTGCGCGCGACCCTGGCTGTCGGACAGGAAGCTGGTCGAGCGCTCGTCCAGCCATTTCACCGGACGGCCGAGCTCGCGCGCCGCATGCGCGATGCAGGTGTATTCGGGATAGTTCAGGTTCTTCATCCCGAACGAGCCGCCGACATTGCCGGTCAGGATCCGCACCTTGTCGGCCGGCACGTTGAGCAGCCGCGCCAGGATCGCCTTGTTGCCGGAGACGCCCTGGGTCGGCACCTGTAGCGTGAAGCGTTCGGTGGCCTTGTCGTAATGCGCCAGCGCGACGCGCGGCTCCATCGAGACCACGGCGACGCGGGTGTTGACGATGTCGAGCTTGGTGACGTGCGCGGCGGCGGCGAATGCCGCGTCGATCTTGGCCGCGTCGCCGTAATGGTAGTCCAGCGCGACGTTGTTCGGGATGTTGTCATAGAGCTGCGGCGCGCCGGGCTGGGAGGCCTCGGCCGCATCGGTCACCGCCGGCAGCGGCTCGATGTCGACCTCGACGGCCTCCGCGGCGTCGCGGGCCTGCGCCGCGGTTTCCGCGACCACGAAGGCGACGGGATCGCCGACGAAACGCACCTTGTCGGTCGCGAGCGCCGGTCGGTTGGTCTGTAGCAGCGGCGAGCCATCGCGGCTCTTCAGCGGCAGTCCGCAGGTGAAGGGCTTGTATCCGACCGCCTCAAGATCGGCGCCGGTCCAGACGCCGAGCACGCCCGGCATCGCCTTGGCGGCCGCCGTGTCGATCCCCTTGATGATTCCATGGGCATGGGAGGAGCGGACCATCCAGCAGATGGCCTGGCCGGGCAGGGAGAAATCGTCGGTGTATTTGCCCTTGCCGCGCACCAGGGTGTCGTCCTCCTTTCGTCGAACAGGCTGCCCGACACCGTATTTTTGCAGTGCGATAGCGTTGTCGAGGGAAGCGGGCGGCGTGTGATCTTGCATCGGAAAATGACCTGAAATGCCCGGATTTGCTGGGGTTTGGGGGCGCTGTGGAGATAACGCACACCCGCCTTAACGACAACGCCCGATTGGACATGGACCCAATGTGAACAGAGTTTGCGCAGGCCCTTGGCGCTGCTAAAGTTTCCGTGAACGGTAATTATTCGGCGGGCCCGATCGCTCGGCGGGCGGTCCTGCGGAAAGACAGTTTTGATGAAGGACGATTTGCGGCTTTGTGACGGCCCGCCGGCCGGCGAAGCCCCGTCAGGGTTGGTTGCGGCAGCCGCGGAAAGTGGCGTCTACGCCGCGCTCGACCTTGGCACCAACAATTGTCGGCTGCTGATCGCCTGTCCCACCGGCGATGGGTTCCGCGTGGTCGATTCCTTCTCGCGGATCATCCGGCTCGGCGAGGGTATCGCCGCGACCGGTTCGATCAGCGAGGCGGCGATCGAGCGCGCGATCGCCGCGCTCGCCATTTGCAGCGACAAAATCCGCTATCGCAAGGCCCGCCGGCTGCGGCTGATCGCCACCGAGGCCTGCCGCGCCGCCGGCAATGCCGACAGCTTCCGCGCCCGCGTCGCGGCCGAAACCGGCATCGAGCTCGAGGTGATCGATCGCGAGACCGAGGCGACGCTTGCCGTGATCGGCTGCTCGCCGCTGCTCGATCCCAGGGGACGGGGCGCCATCCTGTTCGACATTGGCGGTGGCTCGACCGAACTGGTCCGGATCGAGCGCGATCCCGATGCGCCGGGTACGCCGCCGCGCATCAGGGCGTGGATGTCGATCCCGCTCGGCGTCGTCACGCTGGCCGAGCATTTCGGCGGCAAGGTCGTCACCAAGGACCTCTATGCGCGGATGATCGACGAGGTCGCCCGCCATGTCGCGCCGTTCGCCGCCGAGCACGGCAGGGACCTGCGCGACATGCACATGCTCGGCACTTCGGGCACCGTCACCACGCTCGCCGGCGTGTTCCTCAATCTGTCGCGCTACGACCGCCGCCGCATCGACGGCATCTGGATGGACGATTGCGAGGTCACCGCGACGATCCAGAAGCTGCTCGGCATGAGCTATGAGGCACGGGTCAACAACAATTGCATCAGCGTCGAGCGGGCCGACCTGGTGCTCGCCGGCTGCGCGATCCTCGATGCGATCCGCAACGCGTTCCCGCTGCCGCGGCTGCGGGTTGCCGACCGCGGCTTGCGCGAGGGCATGCTGGTCGAGATGATGCGCGAGGACGGCGCGCTGCGGGCGTGCTAGAGCTTCTCTTGCCTCGCCCCGCTCGCGGGGAGAGGCCGGATCTTGCGCGAAGCGCAGGATCCGGGTGAGGGGACTCTCCGAGAATGCATCTCTCACTTTCCTTGACGAGGCAGCCCCTCACCCCAGCCCTCTCCCCGCAAGAGCGGGGCGAGGGAGAAGAGAAAATAGAATGGCGAAAGACACCACCGGGCGGCTGCACGTCACGGTCAAGAGCGGCGGCAAGCGCAAGCTGTCCTCGAAACTCTGGCTCGAGCGCCAGCTCAACGATCCCTACGTCGCGAAGGCCAGGGCGATGGGCTACCGCTCGCGCGCGGCCTTCAAGCTGCTCGAGATCGACGACAAATATCGCCTGCTCAAGCCGGGCATGACGGTGGTCGACCTCGGCGCCGCGCCGGGCGGCTGGAGCCAGATCGCGGCCAAGCGTACTGGAGCCGCCGACGGCAAGGGCAAGGTGGTCGCGATCGATCTGCTGGAGATGGGCGAGATCCCGGGCGTCACGTTCGCGCAGCTCGACTTCCTCGATCACGACGCGCCGGAAAAGCTGATCGCGATGATGGGTGGCCGCGCCGATTTCGTGATGTCCGACATGGCAGCCAACACCACCGGCCATCGCAAGACCGACCAACTGCGTATCATCGGCCTGGTCGAGACCGCCGCGCATTTCGCCGGCGAGGTGCTCAATCCCGGCGGCACGTTCCTGGCAAAAGTATTCCAGAGCGGCGCCGACGCCGAGTTGGTAGCGCAGCTGAAGCGCGATTTCGCCGCTGTGCGCCACGTCAAGCCGTCCGCGAGCCGGCAGGATTCGTCCGAGCGTTACGTGCTCGCGACGGGGTTTCGAGGGCAGCAGCCGCCTCCGTCGTGAATTCGTGACGGAGAGCCGTGTCTTTGATGCTTTCTGCATAATCAAGGATTGATTATAATTCCTGTTTATGAACTTGCAGGACATCGAAGCTTTCGTAGCAGTCGCCGAAACGGGGTCCGTGAACCGCGCGGCTGCGCGTCTCAATCTGACGCAGCCGGCCACGACCCGTCGCATCCAGAACTTCGAGGCGGCGATCGGCGACGCGCCGCTGTTCAATCGCGCCGTCAAGCCGGCGGTTCTCACCACGCTCGGGAACCATGTCCTCGAACATTGCCGGAAGGTTCTGACCGCGGTCGCCGAACTGGAGAGCTGCACCACGAACGCGGCTGATCCAGCCGGCGATCTGAAGGCCGGGATCGCGCATGGTCTTGGCGAAATCGTCCTGACCACGCCGCTCGATGCTCTACGGCGGACGTTCCCTCGGATCAGATTGCAGATCAGCTCGAATTGGAGTGCTGGTCTCATCGAAGATGTGCGCAACGGATCGCTCGACTGCGCAATCGGCCTCTTGACCGATGCGCATACGCTTCCGCCAGGGTTGACTGGCGTAGCGCTCGGCGCCGAGCAGGTCGTCATCGTCGGCCCCGCGAAATTATCGGCGAAGCGCCGCGACGATCGTTATCGGCTGCGTGACCTTTCGGGGCAGGGTTGGTTCCTCAACCCGCCGGGCTGCGGTTGCCGCGCGGCTCTGATCAAATTCTTCGACCGGCTCCACCTGCCAATCCACGTCGCGGCTGAGGTGTTTGGTGAGGATCTCCAATTGTCGCTGCTTGCTCAAAGCGGCGGATTGGGTCTGGTGCCGCGTCGTCAATTCGAGCAAAGCCCGCACCGCCGCGCGCTGCGCATCTTGGACGTGATGGACTTCTCGTTGCCTGCCGTGGTGACCTTGATCCGCAACGCGGCACCGGGGCGTTTCGACCCGGCGATCGCATTGCTGACTGACGAATTGAAAGCGAAGCTGGCTTAGATTCTTTGCATAATCATAATCGGGAGTATGCATTTGATTTGGTGTGCTGGCTGGCGGCATAGTTTGCGGCGTCGGGGGTGGCGGACGCCTCCGGCGATCTCGAACGACTGTGCACAGGAAGGCGCTCATGATCGTCACCATATTTCGCTCGCGACTGAATCCCGGCGTTCAAGACGAATACGGGCCGATGGCAAAGCAGATGAGCGAGCTGGCCCGGACCGTCCCCGGCTACATTGCCCACAAGGGCTTCGTTGCCGAAGACGGCGAGCGCGTGACGATCGTCGAGTTCGAAACCGAAGAAGCGCTGGAGCAATGGCGACGTGATCCCGAGCATGCCAAGGCCAAGCGGCGCGGCATTGCGGACTTCTTCAGCGACTACAAATTCCAAATCTGTAGCGTGATCCGGCATCGCACCTGGGCGGCCGGATCGAGGCCGTCACCCCGGCTCGATCACCCCAGTCGCTGATCCCGCGCGTTCTGGGTGTTCTCGGTCGCCGTCTTGACGGCGTCGGTGGCGGCGCGTTTCTCGGCGCCCTTGCGGCTCGAGATGTCGAGCGGCTTGCGGCCGGAGATTTCATTGCCGGCATCGGCCGGCATCTGCCAGAAGAACCAGGCCGAAGCCGCCGAGATCAGCGACACCACGATGAAGGCCGGCCCGAACACGTCGGCGGAGAGCTCGGTCTGGTGATGCATTGCCAGCACGGTTTCGACCGAGAACGCGCCGACCGCGACGCCGGCGGACACCGCGAGCTGCTGGTTGACGCTGACGAGGGTGGTGGCGCGGCTCATCTGCGGCGCCTCGACCTCGGCATAGGCGACGGTGTTGATCGCGGTGAATTGCAGTGAGCGGAAGAAGCCGCCGACCACCAGGATGGTGAAGATCAGCATCAGCGGCGTCGAGATCGTGAACAGCGCGCAGGCGGCGAGGAAAGCCGAGCTGACCACCGCGTTGACCGTCATCATGTTGCGGAAGCCGAACGCCTTGATGATCCGCGCCGCCAGCGTCTTCATGCCCATGGCGCCGACCGCGGAGGCAAACGTCACGAGGCCGGACTGAAACGGCGACAGGCCGAAGCCGACCTGCATCAGCAGCGGCAGCAGGAACGGCAGTGCGCCGATGCCGAGCCGGAACATGAAGCCGCCGACGATCGAGGCGCGCATGGTCGGCAGCCGCAGCAGCGAAAAATCCAGCACCGGCGATCCGGTCCGCCGCGCATGCAGCACGTAGAGCGTCATCGAGATCGAGCCGACCCCGACCAGCGCCGCGACGATCGGCCACGGCAACAGATTGAGGCCCGCGACCGACAGCCCGAACGCGATGCCGGCAAGGCCGATGCCGGCCAGCACCAGCCCCATCAGGTCGAAACGCTCGGGGTCTTCGCTCTTGATCGGGTCGATATATTTCAGCGCCAGGAAGATGCCGAGCAGCCCGATCGGGATGTTGATCAGGAAGATCCAGTGCCAGGAGAAATAGGTGGTGATGAAGCCGCCGAGCGGTGGCCCGATCACCGGGCCTACCAGCGCCGGCACCGTCACCCACGCCATCGCGTTGACCAATGCGCTCTTGTCGACCGAGCGTAAGAGCACCAACCGCCCAACAGGCGTCATCATCGCGCCGCCGAGGCCTTGCAGGATGCGCGCGAACACGAAATCGGTCACCGAGGACGACAGCGCGCAGCCGATCGAGCCCAGCATGAACACGGCGACCGCGCCGGCGAACACGATGCGGGCGCCGAAGCGGTCCGCGGTCCAGCCGCTCGCCGGGATGAACACCGCGAGCGACAGCAGGTAGGACGTGATCGCGAGCTTCAGCGTCAGGGGGCTGGTGCCGATATCGGCGGCGATCGCCGGCAGCGAGGTCGCAATCACCGTGGAGTCCATGTTTTCCATGAACAGGGCAGTGGCCACGATGAGCGGGATCAGGCGTTGTTTGTTCATCAAAATAGGACGGCTGTGCTGAAAAAGGCGGGCGAGGGGGCTGTATCATCCTGCCTTCGGCCACGCTATTGCGGAACCGGCCAAACGCCCTAAATCCTGCGTGACGCTGCTATGCATCCGCCAGCGTTGGAGGTGTGCGCCGTGATCTACGTCCTTGCCGCTCTGCTGCCGCCGATCGGGCTGCTCCTGAACGGACAGCCGTTTTCGGCCATCTTCAATCTGGTCCTGATAGTATTTTGCGCGATTTTCGGGCTGTTTTTCCACATCTTGCTGCTGGTGCCGTCGGCCCATGCGCTGATCGCGGTCCACATGAAGCGGGAGGATCGCCGCCACCGCGAGGTGGTCGAGGCGATCCGCCGGTATGGGCCGCCGCAGGGTTATCGTTGAGCGGGCCGCCGGGCCCCGTAAAAAGCCTGTGCATGGCTGGCAAACACTTTGATTCGTCATGCCGCCATGCTATCGACCAGCGTCAACCCCACCGATGGGCGCCGATTCGACGGTGACGCAGCGAGCGTCGCCGCAGGCGGCGTTCATCCGTAAGACCATCGCGGCTGGACCGCAGATAAGGAGTTGGCAATGGCCACGGGATTTCCGGCTATCCGCGAAGCCTTCACGTTCGACGATGTGCTTCTGAAGCCCGGTCTGTCCGACATTCTTCCATCGGAAGCCGATATCCGTTCGCGCGTCACCCGCGCGATTTCGCTCAATATCCCGATCATGGCGTCCGCGATGGACACCGTCACCGAAGCGCGCATGGCGATCGCGATGGCGCAGGCCGGCGGCCTCGGCGTCATCCATCGCAACTTCGATCCCGAGGGGCAGGCGGCCCAGGTGCGCCAGGTCAAGAAGTTCGAATCCGGCATGGTGGTCAATCCGCTGACCATCGGCCCCGACGCCACGCTGGCCGACGCGCTGACGCTGATGAAGGAAAACGGCATCTCCGGCATTCCGGTCGTCACCGGTGCCGCCAAGAACGTGCCGGGCAAGCTGGTCGGCATCCTGACCAACCGCGACGTACGCTTTGCCAGCGATCCCCGCCAGAAGGTCTCGGAGCTGATGACGCACGAGAACCTCGTCACTGTGCGCGAGGGCGTCAGCCAGGACGAGGCGAAGCGGATGCTGCACCAGCATCGCATCGAGAAGCTCCTGGTCGTCGACGACCAATATCGCTGCGTCGGCCTGATCACCGTCAAGGACATCGAGAAGGCGGTTGCCCATCCGCTGGCCTGCAAGGATGCGCAGGGCCGTCTCCGCGTCGCTGCCGCCACCACGGTCGGCGAGACCGGCTATGAGCGCACCGAGCGGCTGATCGACGCCGGCGTCGACGTCGTCGTGGTCGACACCGCGCACGGTCATTCGCGCCATGTGCTCAACGCCGTCAACCGCATCAAGCGGCTCTCCAACGCGGTGCAGGTCGTCGCCGGCAACGTCGCCACCGAAGGCGGCGCGCAGGCCCTGATCGATGCCGGCGCCGACTGCATCAAGGTCGGCATCGGCCCGGGCTCGATCTGCACCACGCGCATCGTCGCCGGCGTCGGCGTGCCGCAGCTCACCGCGATCATGGATGCGGTGGCGGCAGCGAAGAAGGCCGACGTGCCCGTGATCGCCGACGGCGGCATCAAATATTCCGGCGACCTTGCCAAGGCGCTCGCCGCCGGCGCCGACATCGCGATGGTCGGCTCGCTGCTCGCCGGCACCGACGAGACGCCGGGCGAAGTCTTCCTGTGGCAGGGCCGCTCCTACAAGGCCTATCGCGGCATGGGCTCTGTCGGCGCGATGGCGCGCGGCTCGGCCGACCGCTACTTCCAGCAGGACATCAAGGACTCGCTGAAGCTCGTGCCTGAGGGCATCGAGGGCCAGGTGCCGTACAAGGGCCCGGTCGGCAATGTGATGCACCAGCTCGCCGGCGGCTTGCGCGCCGCGATGGGCTATGTCGGTGCCAAGGACATCAAGGACTTCCACGACAAGGCCGAATTCGTCCGCATCACCGGCGCCGGCCTGCGCGAAAGCCACGTCCACGACGTGACCATCACGCGCGAAGCCCCGAACTATCCGGGCGGGGTGTAAACACCAACTGTCGTCATTCCGGAGCTCGCGAAAGCGAGAGCCCGGAATCCATCGGGCTGCGTCGTTGGTGGAGGAATGGATTCCGGGCTCGTGCTTCGCACGCCCCGGAATGACGACCTTGAGAGTCTGCGTTTGCGCCCTTCCGAAATGACGCCCGTCATTTCAAACAACATTTCAAACAGCATCGCACGAAAACAGCAAATCCATCTCCCTTGCGGGGAGGTGGATTGCGTGACTACGTGTGCGCCACGAAACCAATCACCTCGAGAGGAAATCCGCATGTCCCAAGGAAAATCAGAAGGAAAGCGCATCGTTCTGGCTTCGCGTCCGCACGGCGAGCCCACGCCGGCCAATTTCAGGCTCGAGGACTACACGCCGCCGGTGCCGGGTGATGGGCAGGTGCTGCTCCGCACCATCTGGCTGTCGCTCGATCCCTATATGCGCGGCCGCATGGCCGACGGTCCGTCCTATGCCGCGCCGGTGCCGGTCGGCGGCGTGATGGAAGGCGGCACCGTGAGCGAGGTGATCGCGTCCAACAATCCCGGCTTTGCCAAGGGCGATATCGTGCTGTCGCGCGCGGGCTGGCAGACCCATGTGCTGTCGGACGGCAAGGGCCTCGCCAAGATCGATTCGAAGATCGCGCCGATCTCGACCGCCGTCGGCGTGCTCGGCATGCCCGGCATGACCGCCTATACCGGCCTGCTCGAGATCGGCAAGCCGCAGCCGGGTGAGACGGTGGTGGTTGCCGGTGCCTCCGGTGCGGTCGGATCGGCGGTCGGCCAGATCGCCAAGATCAAGGGGGCGCGCGCGGTCGGCATTGCCGGCGGCAAGGACAAGTGCGCCTACGTCAAGAACGAGCTCGGCTTCGACGAGTGCCTCGACCATCGCGATCCCAATCTCGCCGCCAAGCTGAAGGAAGCCTGCCCGAAGGGCATCGACGTCTATTTCGAGAATGTCGGCGGTGCGGTGTTCGACGCGGTGTTTCCGCTGCTCAATGCGTTCGCGCGGATTCCGGTCTGCGGCCTGATCGCGCATTACAACGACACCGAGGCGCACGCGCCGAAATGGGCCGGCGCGATGATGCGCAACATCCTGACCAAGCGGCTGACCTTCCGCGGCTTCATCGTCAGCGACTTCGCCGCCATGCATGGCGACTTCCTGCGCGACATGTCGCAGTGGGTGCGCGAGGGCAAGGTCAAGTACAAGGAGTTCGTGACCGAGGGCCTGGACAGCGCGCCGGAGGCCTTCATGGGCCTGCTCAAGGGCGCCAATTTCGGCAAGCAGCTGGTCCGGGTCGGGCCGGACAAGGCCTGAGCTAAGGGGGGCCCGAAGCTCTTATTCCGCGCAACAAAGTATCAAATACGCCACATTGGCAGGCTTTTGGGGGCTTTTCGGCCCCCATTTGCTTGACGGGGACCCGGGGCAGTTGATTCAGTATGGCTATATTTCAGGTGTAGCCATGGTTTTTGAAGCTGTTGTCTTCGCGGTCATCCTCCTCGCCGTTGGCTATTGGGCGACGATGTTCGTCATGGGCCGGCGCGACGACGTCCTGCACGGAAAATTCGTGGAGCATGAGGCGAGCGCCGAACCGATGCGCTCGCCGCCATCGCCGCACGCGCGTCCGGCAGTCTCAGCACCGCAGCCCGACAAGGACTCGTTGCAGGCGCTGCTCACCGTCATCAAGCGGGACCTGCACGACGCGGCGCGAAGCTGACGCCGCTCAGGCCGGCTGCTTGCCGTGCAGCATGTCGAGGTCGACATCGACCTGACCCTTCGCCCTGACATGGCGAACCTCGAAACTGTCGGGCTGGAAGCGGTACTCGACCAGGCCGACTTCCTTGATGCCGATCACCTCCTGCTTCGCATCCGGGATGATGAAGCCGGCCGAGGGTGCCCAGACGTGCCTGACATGCTCGAACGTGTAGTCGCGGCGCTGGTGCACATGGCCGCTGCCGACCAGCCGCCAATCGACCTTGCCGAACATCTCGATCAGGCGGCGCCGCGCCGGCTGCGGCACGTAGCGGAACGAGGTCTCGGCGCGCTCGGCATCGTAGGGCACGTCGCGATAGAGCGGCTTGTGCACGAACAGCGCCACCGGCTTGCCGACCGCCTTGTCGAGCGCCGCGGCAAGCCATTCGAATTGCTCGGCCTCGCTGTCGAGGCCGGTGTTCATGATCAGGGAATTGAGGCCGATGAAGCACCAGCCGGCGGCGTCGAACTGCCAATGGTCCTCGCCGAGCACGGCGGTGAAGGCACCGCATGTTTCCTCGGTCGGCAGTTGCGAAGGCACAGGCCCGGCCGCGCACGGATTGTCGCCGATGTCGTGATTGCCGGGCAGATAGAGGCAGTCGACCGGCAGCGCGTCGTGCAACTGTTTGGCGAACACCATGTCGTTGCGGCTGGTCGGCCCGTCGAACGAGACGTCGCCGCTGTTGAGCACCAGGTCGGGCCGCGTCGCGTCGATGTGCTCGCTGACGCGATGAAAATTGTCGATCAGCAGCGTGTGATGGCGAGCGAGGTGGGTGTCGGAGATCTGGGTCAGGCGAAACTGGGACATGCATCGATCCTTTCGTCCGAAGGATAGGTCGGCGCGAAGTCGGAACGATGACGATTTCGACGTCTTGTTCGGTGCTCTGTTTGATGGCTTGTTTGAAGTGTTGTTTGACGGCGCTTTCGATGCGTCGGCGCGATCCTGCCACCGAACCCTAGATCGAGAGCCGGTTCATCCAGCGCGGCGGCGGGGCAGGCGGGCTCACGCGGCTTCCGAATAGTCCGGTGTCGGGCAGGTTGGTTCCGGCGACGGCCGGCTGCGCGTTGAGCCCGAAATAGTCGCGCACGTCATGCCGCATGTCGTAGACGGCAAAGCCGAGCAGGCCGAGCAGCAGCGCGGTGGCGACGCCGTGCTTGACGATGTCGGCGGTCGAGCGATAGCCGCTGCGGAAATAGATCGAGAGCAGGATCGCGACCAGCAGCGCCGCGGCGACGCCGGCCAGCCCCGACATCATCATGCCGAGCCCGCCATCCGCCGCGTCGCCGAGCCCGCCGGCGCCGGGGCCGATCGTTTCGAACAGGGGCGCGAGGATGGTGCCGAGCGCCTCGGCCACCTGGGCCGCGCCGTCCAGGATCGGGCTGATGATGCTCATCGCGTCATCCGTGAAGGGCTGAAACCGCCATTGGTCCTGGGAGTTGGTCACCGAGGCTCGGAGGATGGTTCAACCCCGTCTCCGGGCGCTCGATTGTATTGGGCGGCCGTGGCGGCTAAGAGGGCGGCCGGGCGCCCGCGGCTGAGGGAGGTTTTTCGTGTCGGTTCAAATGGTTCTATTGCCGGTCTTCATCCAGATTGGTCTCACCTTCGCGCTGCTGTTCGGGATGGCGACGCTGCGCACGCGGACGCTGGCGAGCGGCGAGACCAAGATGGCCGACATCGCGCTGCGCGAGCCGAACTGGCCGGCGAAGGCGACCCAGATCGGCAACTGCTTCGCCAACCAGTTCGAGCTGCCGGTGCTGTTCTACGCCCTGATCGCCATTGCGCTGCCGCTGCGCCATGCCGATCTGTTCATCGTGCTGATGTCCTGGGTGTTCGTGGTGACGCGGTTTGCCCATGCCGGGGTATTCGTCACCTCCAACGACGTGCGGCCGCGCTCGCTTGCCTGGTTCGCCGGCGTGCTGGTGTTGGCGGCGATGTGGCTGTATTTCGCGCTCAAGATCCTGCTGCTGATTTGACGCGCCCAACCGAAAGAGAACGATGACTCCCGCTGCCCGGCTTTCTGCCGCGATCGAATTGATCGCCACCATCGACGCACAGCGCATTCCCGCCGCCAAGGCGCTGAAGGAATGGGGCACCGCGCACCGTTATGCCGGCTCCGGCGATCGCGCGGCGATCTCCGGGCTGATCTGGGACGTGCTGCGCCGGCAATCCTCGGCGGCCTGGTTGATGGACGATGCCAGCGCCCGCTCGCGGGTGCTCGGCATGCTCAAGCTCGAGCGCAGCATGGATGTTGCGACCATCGCGGCGCTGTGCGACGGCGGCCGGTTCGCGCCGGAGCCGCTGACCCCAGCGGAAGAGGCCGCGCTGACCTCGCGCTCGCTCGCCGATGCGCCGGCGCATGTCGCGGGCGATTATCCTGATTGGCTCGACCCGCATCTGGCGAAGGTGTTCGGCGACGACCGCGCGGCGGAAGCAACCGCGATGGCCAGCCGCGCGCCGCTCGACCTGCGCGTCAACACGCTGAAGGGCAAGCGCGAGAAGGTGCTGCCGCGGCTGTCGCATCTGGGTGCCAGGGAAACGCCGTGGTCGCCGCTCGGCCTGCGCATCGAGCTCGGCGCCGACGCGCGCAATCCCGGCATCCATGCCGAGGAGGACTTCATCAAGGGCGCCATCGAGGTGCAGGACGAGGGCTCGCAGCTCGCCGCGCTGTTCTCGGCGGCCAAGCCCGGCGAGCAGGTGATCGATCTCTGCGCCGGCGCCGGCGGCAAGACGCTGGCGATCGCAGCTCAGATGCAAGGCAAGGGCCGGCTGATCGCGACCGACAGCGACAAGCGCCAGCTGGCGCCGATCCACGAGCGGCTGTCGCGCGCCGGCGTGCACAATTGCGACGTCCGCACGCCGCGCGGCGAGGACGAGGTGCTGTCCGACATCAAGGCCTCCGCCGATCTGGTGCTGATCGACGCGCCGTGCACCGGCACCGGCACCTGGCGCCGTAACCCCGACGCCAAATGGCGGATGCGGCCCGGTGCGCTCGAGGTGCGGCTGAAGGACCAGGCCGAGGTGCTGGCACGCGCCGCGCCGCTGGTGAAGGCCGGCGGCCGCATCGCCTACATCACCTGCTCGGTGCTGGCGGAGGAGAACGGCGAGCAGGTCAGGGCCTTCATCGCCGGGCATCCGGAGTTCTCGGTGCAGCCGCCGGAGCAGACCGCATCGGTGCTGTGGGACAAGGCTGAGGCGTTCAGCGAGGCTGCGTTGCTGTCGCCGGAGGGCCTGCTGATGACGCCGCGCCGCACCGGCACCGACGGGTTCTTCGTCGCGGTGCTGAAGAAGGCCTAGCTTCGTAGGGTGGGTTAGCCAAAGGCGTAACCCACCATCTTTGTGCCGCATGCCGCGATCGGTGGATTACGCAATCCACCCTACGATTTTACGACGACACGGAGCACGCCCCCACAGGCGCCGGCATCCGGCTCACCACGATCACCCAGTACAGCAGCGCAACCGCGCTGATCGAACCACCCAGCGCGCAGACGCCGAGCCAGCCCGCGGCCGCATAGACGATGGTCGAGGCGATCGCGCCGAGCCCGCTGCCGATCGAATAGAACACCATGTAGACCCCGATCAGGCGGCTCGAAGCCTCGGGACGGGTGGCGACGATCAGGCTCTGGTTGGTGACATGGATCGCCTGCACCGCGAAGTCGATCATGACCACGCCGACCAGCACCAGCCAGAGCGAGGTGTTGAGGCAGGCGATCGGTGCCCAGCCGGCGAGCATCAAGAGCAGCGACAATCCGGTGGTGCGCTGGCCCCAGCCGCGATCGGCGAGGCGGCCGGAATTGCGCGCCGCCAGCGCACCGGCGAGGCCGGCGATCCCGAGCATCCCGATCGTGGTGTGCGACAGCGACAGCGGCGGCGCGGCCAGCGGCAGCACGATCGAGCTCCAGAACGCGCTGAAGCTCGCGAATGCCAGCAGCGCGAACACCGCGCGTTCGCGCAGCACCGGCTCCTCGGTGAACAGCGTGGCGGTCGAGCGCAACAGCTTGGCATAGGACGCGCCGGCCAGCGGCTGCGGCGCCTGCCGGGGCAGAGCACGCGCGAGCAGCGCCGCCATCACCAGCATCAGCGCCGCCGAGGTCAGGTAGACCACGCGCCAGCCGCCGATATCGGCCAGCGCGCCCGAGGCGAAGCGGGCGAGCAGGATCCCGGAGACGACGCCGCTCTGGATGGTGCCGATGGTCTGCCCGCGCTCGGCCGGCGCGGCCAAGGTCGCTGCGAACGCGACGATCACCTGGATCACGACGGCGAGCAGCCCGACCAGCGCCATTCCGCCGAACAGCACGACGGCGTTCGGCGCGGTGCCGACGACGACGAGCGCGATCGCCGACAGCGCGATCTGGCCGACGATCAGCTTGCGCCGGTCCCAGAGGTCGCCGAGCGGCACGATCAGCATCAGGCCGAAGGCGAGGCCGATCTGGGTCAGCGTCACCACGATGCCGATCGCGGCCGGGGTGATGCCGAGATCACTCGCCATGGTGTCGAGCAGCGGCTGGGCCGAATAGACGTTGGCGACGCTCAGCCCGCAGGCGATCGCGAACAGCAGCACGATCGCGGGGGAAAGCCGTGGTCCGGCCGTGGCGCCGGACGTATCCGGTCCAGCCGTCGTTGCATCCTGGGTGGTCATTGCACGTCCGCTCCACATTCCAATCTGGTCTTATAATGAGACCAGTTGCGTCGAGCGCTGTCTAGTCTTATTTTAGGACCAGTTCGGAATCGTGATCGAGGGAGGGTGAGCGCGATGAAGCGGACCGGATTCGCCAAGGCGGAATGCCCGGTGGCGCGTGCGCTGGACGCGATCGGCGACTGGTGGTCGCTGCTGATCGTGCGCGACGCGTTCGACGGCCTGCGCCGGTTCGGCGATTTCCAGGCCAATCTCGGCATCGCAAAGGGCATGCTGACGGCGCGGCTGCGCAAGCTGGTCGAGCTTGGCGTGCTCGAGCAGGTCGCGGCCTCGGACGGCAGCGCCTATCAGGAATATGTGCTGACCAGGCGCGGACACGACCTGTTCCCGATCGTGGTGGGCCTTAGGCAATGGGGCGAAGCGCATCTCTATGCGCGCGGCGAGACCCATTCGGTGCTGCTCGACCAGGCCGGCCACGCCGTCGGCCAACTCGTGCTGCCGTCGAAGAGCGGCAGGCCGCTGGTGTGGTCGGAGACCAAGGTGAAGAAGGTTGCGGGGCGGAGAAGGTGAGCGTCGAGTTCCCTCCACGTCATTACGAGCAACGAAGCGACGAAGCAAGCCACGCAATGACGAAGGAACCGCACCAGCTCAATCCACGATAAACAGGGTCGCGCCGGTCTTGGTCGACGACCGATGCGCGGCGTCGCCGAAATCGGAGACCTGGTAGCTCATGCCGGGCTTCAGCGTGAATTTGCGGCCGTCGCGCAGCTCGGTGTCGAGCTCGCCCTTGACGACCAGGAGCACATGGCCGCGATCGCACCAGTGATCGGCGAGATAACCGGGCGAATACTCCACCATCCGCACCCGCAGCTCGCCGATATCGAGCGTGCGCCACAGCGCCTGTCCGGTCTCGCCGGGATGCACCGAAGGCTCGACTTGGCTCCAGTCGGTGACGGTGAAGGGCAAGGTCGGGATTTTCATGATGCGCGGGCTCCTGATCGAGACGCCGGTGCGTAGGGTGGGTTAGGCGAAGCCGTAACCCACCGACTTTCTCATCGCGTGGTTCGGCGGGTTACGCCTGCGGCTAACCCACCCTACGATCCATACACCCTCAATGCACCGGATGGTTCGCCGAACCCTGCCTGATCCTGCCCTGATCATCGAGCCGCAGATACTCGCAGATCTTCTTGCCGCGTTCGTTCCGGTAGAACACCACGACGCTGTCGGGCGACACGTAGAGGTCGATCAGCTCGAAATGCAGCTCGGGCAGCTTCGCCAGCGCCGCGCTCCAATAGGCCCGCAGCTGCGCCTTGCCGCGCACCGTGCCCGATGCGCCGAAGCCGAATGCCGGGATCCGGTCCGAGGTCATCTCGGTATCATCGGAATACAGCGCCAGCACGCGCTCGAGGTCGCGCGCGTTCCAGGCGGCGATCCAGTCGTGGCCGAGCGCCAGCAGGCGCGACGGGTCGTGAAACTCCGGCATCGGTTTCCTCCTTGTTGCTTATGGTCAAATTAGGTCAATAATACTGACCTATATCGCTTTGTCCATGCCCAAAGAAGAATGTGGGCGCGCCTCTGAGCGCGGTTGCGGGGGCGGGCGGTGTCGCGTATCTGCTTGCCATGACAGCCCAGCACACAGCCCGTGAATCGTCGACGCCCGCCGTGGCCTCGGCGCATGACAAGATTCTGATTGTCGATTTCGGCAGCCAGGTGACGCAATTGATTGCCCGCCGCGTCCGCGAGATGGGCGTCTATTCCGAGATCGTGCCGTTCCAGAAGGCGGAGGCCGCCTTCAAGGAGATGAAGCCGAAAGCGGTGATCCTCTCCGGCGGTCCGGAGTCAGTCCACGAGACCGGCTCGCCGCGCGCCCCGCAGTTGATCTTCGAATCCGGCGTCCCCGTGCTCGGCATCTGCTACGGCCAGATGACCTTGGCGGCCCAGCTCGGCGGCGAGGTCGAGGGCGGACACCATCGCGAATTCGGCCGCGCCGATGTCGAGGTGAAGACCGACAGCTGCCTGTTTGACGGCATCTGGAACCACGGCGAGAAGCACCAGGTCTGGATGAGCCATGGCGACCGCATCACCAAAATGCCGCCCGGCTTTTCCGTCGCCGGCACCTCGCCGAATGCGCCGTTCGCGATCATCCAGGACGAGAAGCGGAAATATTACGGCCTGATGTTCCACCCCGAGGTGGTGCACACGCCCGACGGCGCCAAGCTGCTGCGCAACTTCGTGCGCAAGGTCGCGGGGCTCTCCGGCGACTGGACCATGCGCGCCTTCCGCGAGGAGGCGATCGAGAAGATCCGCGCCCAGGTGGGCAAGGGCAAGGTGATCTGCGGCCTCTCCGGCGGCGTCGATTCCGCTGTCGCCGCGGTGTTGATCCACGAAGCGATCGGCGACCAGCTCACATGCGTGTTCGTCGATCACGGCCTGCTGCGGCTCGACGAGGCCAAGACCGTCGTCGACCTGTTCCGCAACCACTACAACATCCCGCTGGTCCATGTGGACGCGTCGAAGGAGTTTCTCGGCGAGCTCGATGGGGTCACCGATCCGGAAGCGAAGCGCAAGACCATCGGGCGCCTGTTCATCGACGTGTTCGAGGCCGAGGCCAAGAAGATCGGCGGCGCGCAGTTCCTGGCGCAGGGCACGCTCTACCCCGACGTGATCGAGAGCGTCTCCTTCACCGGCGGCCCGTCGGTGACCATCAAGTCGCACCACAATGTCGGCGGCCTTCCGGCCCGCATGAACATGAAGCTGGTCGAGCCTTTGCGCGAATTGTTCAAGGACGAGGTGCGCGTGCTCGGCCGCGAGCTCGGCCTGCCCGAAGTGTTCGTCGGCCGCCACCCGTTCCCGGGCCCGGGCCTCGCGATCCGCTGCCCCGGCGACATCACCAGGGAAAAGCTCGACATCCTGCGCAACGCGGACGCCGTCTATATCGACCAGATCCGCAAGCATGGCCTCTACGACGCGATCTGGCAGGCTTTCGCGGTGCTGCTGCCGGTCAAGACCGTCGGCGTGATGGGCGACGGCCGCACCTACGAATACGTCGTGGGCTTGCGCGCCGTCACCTCGACCGACGGCATGACCGCCGACTTCTACCAGTTCGACATGAAGTTCTTAGGCGAGACCGCGACGCGCATCATCAATGAGGTGAAGGGCGTGAACCGGGTGGTGTACGACGTGACGAGCAAGCCGCCGGGGACGATTGAGTGGGAGTGAGGGGGCTCAGGTAAGGTCTGAGGCCATAAACTCTCGCGCCGCGCAAGTGCTTGTATGAGGATAGGAAGGCAGGATCGGCCTTGGGGGGCCCAACAATGAAACTTTATTCGTTCGCGTCGGAAGATCTTACGAACATATGGGCGGGAATCGGTGCTGGACTATGGGCGGTAGGTGAAAGTGAGAGCCCTAATTTCGTTAGAGGACGTCTCACTAAGGCTTCGCGGATGCCGATTGGTGCATTCGGTGTTCTCTACTGCAATGCGACTGGCAGTTTAACAGTGCCATTCGTTGTCCATTCGAAGGCGAATCCCGATCGCACGGAGAGAGAGGTCTGGTCTAAGGCATGGGTACTGCCATTTGCGATCAAGCCGCTGGGAAATCCCCGGAGGCAACTCTCCCGCGAACGTGCACGGGAAGTGCTTCCTTCTTTAAAGGATAAGTCTTTTGAGAAACTCTTTCTCGTTCAGGGGCAATTCGCTTTTCAGTCTACGGAAGTAACCGACGCGGATTGGGCGATCCTGATTCAAGAACTTTCCGCTTAAGGCGCCGCTCTCTTTTGCGGTCGTTTGTTAGCCGCCCACAACTGATCTGGTGCAGCGAGCGTAGTCCGGACGAGCGAAGCGATATTCGAGCTCTCGATTGGCGCACCGAGACATTTCTCGCATGTCGTCCCGCTCATGCAGGCTACGCGGTTGGCTGGCGGATATCATCCGGCGGCACATAGTTTAGGGCGGCTACAATCTTCCGTGCGACTTCTTCCACGCCAAGGGCTGCAGGAATACCTAACGTATCGAGCAGTATTGGCGAATAATCGTAGACGTCTTGCTTGTCGACATCGAGCCAGATCGGGATCATGAGGCGCTTACCCTCAAGGATCTCTCTCGTGTAGACTGTATCAAATTCCCGCTTAGTCCAGCCAGGGTTGCCGAAGAAATTCTTAGACAGCACGATGATGCATTTGGGGCATGTCTTGAGACCGCGCTCAATGTTCTCGCGCAGGCCGTCTCCGGGATGGAGATTGAATTCGTCATACCAAACAGGACAGAGCATGCTCGCTAGCTTGTTCGCAAGCTCGCGGACGAATGGGTCTTTGTCGCGCGAGTCGTGTGAAATAAAGGCGAGGGGCTGCTCGTACGTCGCACGAGTGGCGACGTACTCACCGTCTCGGACTAGAAGATGAAGCCCATTCTCCTTCATCTGCGTGGCAAGATTCGACCATTGCTGGGACGACGTGATGTTCGGCGTGTAAACAAGCACGCGGCCACTAAATCGAAGGTCGAGATTTGAGATTTTCTCCGCCGTTCCCGCAAGGCCGGCCGTGACTATGACCTCACTCTCCGGCTTCCAGATCAGTTCGTCGGCGTGAGCCAGAATGTGGGCGAGAAGGGCTTCTGGCGCATTGGCTGGAGGTATGTATATCTTCAAGTACTTTGAGCCGCCGTCGAAGTCCTGAACGACTTCGACGCGTACGTCGAACGACTCACCGTCGGCGGCAGCTAGAGTCACTGTCCGACCAAATTGCATGAAGACCGACTTGTCAAAATACTCGCGTGCAGTCGCCATAACTTGATACCTCAGGGCGTAGTCCTATATTGCAAAGCGTAACCTAGGCACAGGCGCATATCAGCGGGTGTCTTGTCGGCGTGCAAGCCTGCTTTGCACAGCCCGGCCGATCTGCCTCATACGCAAATCAAATCTCACCGCACCTCCTGCGACAAATCACCCCGACGGGCAACTCAGCAAAACCCGTCAATCTGTGAGTGAGAAAATATTCCGCTTGGTGTTTGACCCAACTCAGATGTTCAATGGGCGCGTCTCACCCGACACGAGGGGCGGATCGCGATCGTCACGAACGCGGGTCGAGATGCGGTGGACGCCGAATGCGCGACTGACGAGTGCGCGTGAAGCGGACGGTGAAGTCGTGTGGTCCTGACGCCCAAGTGGCAGGTGTCTTTTCCGATTGCGCGGTGCGCGTTGCGAAGACGGTGACAAACAAGCCAAGTCTCGCCGGGGAGAGCACGAAGTAAGCCGTAACCCATCGCGCAGGGAAAGCCGGGTTGTTTCCGGTTACACCTGTGGTCCTACCCCCGAGCTTTCTACCCATTGCTCGGGGCCCATGGGTGCGATCGGCACCCGGCTTTCCCTGCGCCCTCTGTGAGAGGAGGGCGGAACGAAATGCAAAACTTCGGACAGGTCATGTCGCGAGAATGCGAAGCCGTATCCCCAACCTCAACTGTCATCGCCCGGCTCGACCGGGCGATCCAGTACGCCGCGGCCCATCCGTTCAACAACGACTGTCTCTGGAATACTGGATCGCCTGGTCGAGCCAGGCGATGACACCGCGTGTTGGACATCTTGAATTGCGAACTATACCCGCCGTCGTCCTGGCGAAAGCGAGGACGACGGCGTGTGCGGAGGCGTGCCGTCACAAACTAGTTCCCGCGAATTATTTTCGTCGGCCTGTCGGTTGCCGTCGTCGCCAAGCGTCCTTTGCGCATAACAAGGAGACTGCACATGACCGATCTCGTCACATGCCTTTGGTTCGATCAGGGCCGGGCGCGCGAAGCGGCGGAGTTTTACGCTGCGACCTTTCCCGACAGCCATGTCGGTGCCAGGCATGTCTCGCCGATCCCGGGCATCGGGCAGGGCGATGAGCTGACGGTCGAGTTCACGGTGCTCGGCCGCCGCTTCGTCGGGCTGAATGGCGGTTCCAACTATGTGCCGAACGAGGCCGTCAGTTTCATGGTGCTGACCGACAGCCAGCAGGAGACCGATCGCTACTGGAACGCGGTGACGAAAAATGGCGGCGCGGAATTGCCGTGCGGCTGGTGCCGTGACCGCTGGGGCTTCACCTGGCAGATCACGCCGCGGCGGCTGCTCGAACTGGTCAACGGCTCCGATCAAGCCGCGGGGCGTCGCGCGATGGAGGCGATGATGACGATGAAGAACATCGACATCGCTGCGATCGAGCGGGCGGCGGCTGGGTAATCCGTTGGCGCGGGAAGGTTTGGCCCGGGCGCGACAGTCGGGTGTCGGATCGCGCGGACGGCGCGCTCGCGGCGACGACCACCCCGGCGCAAACGCCGGGTGTGGCCGCTGCCCTTGCGTGATACGAAACCTCGTATCGCAGCTCTGGAGCCAACCTTGATGTCCGTCGCAGCCGCCAATCCGCAACAAAACCCCACCGCCGCCGAGACCGATCCGAACGAGCTCGGCTGGATGCAGGGCTTTCCGCCGCCGCAGGACAAGACCATCACCTTCCAGGACGGCTCGTTCCGCGGCTTCCCCGAACTGCGCTGGGCCTGGAGCAACATCCGCCAGCTGGTGCCAACGGTGAATGTCTGGCGCGGAGCAGGGGGCGCGTCGGTGCTGCCGCGCGCGGATCACGACATCGGCGCGTCGGCCTCGGTGACGATGGACGGCCGGCCGCAGACCTTCGCGCGCATGCTCGAGGACAGCTACGCCGATGGCATCGCCGTGCTGCATCGGGGCAAGCTGATCTATGAGCGCTACTTCGGCGCACTGAAGCCGCACAAGCCGCATATCGCGATGTCGGTGACCAAGTCGTTCACCGGCACGCTCGCCGGCATCCTGATCGCCGAGGGCAAGATCGATCCGCAGGCGCCGGTCACCGACTATGTGCCGGAGCTGAAGGCCAGCGCGTTCGGCGATGCGCGGGTGCATGAAGTCATGGATATGACCACCGGCCTGAAATACACCGAGGTCTACACCGACAAGAATTCCGACGTCTGGGGGCTGCGCCGCGCCAACGGCATGGCGCCGATCCCGCCGGGCTATGAGGGCGCGACCACCATTTTCGACTTCCTCTGCGCGCAGCAGAAGCAGGGCGAGCACGGCAAGGCCTTCGCCTACAAGACGGTGAACACCGACGTGCTGGCCTGGATCATCCGGCGCGCCAGCGGCATGACCTTGTCGGATCTGCTGTCCGCGCGGATCTGGGCGCCGATGGGCGCGGAGGAGGATGCGCATTATCACGTCGACCGCATCGGCACCGAAAGCGGTGGCGGCGGGCTGTCGACCACGCTGCGCGATCTCGCCCGCTTCGGCGAGACCATCCGCAATCACGGCCGCTTCAACGGCCGCCAGATCGTGCCGTCGCAAGTGGTCGAGGACATCGCGCGCGGCGGCGATCCCGCGAAGTTCAAGCCGGCCGGCTACACCACGCTGCCCGGCGCCTCCTACCGCAATCAATGGTGGGTGACGCACAATGCGCACGGCGCCTTCATGGCGCGCGGCGTGCACGGCCAGGGCATCTACATCGATCCCAGGGCCGAGATGGTGATCGCGCGCTACGCCTCGCACCCGATGGCCGGCAACGCCGCCAACGACCCGGTGACCTTGCCGGCGTACATGGCGCTGGCGAAGGATCTGATGGCGGGAGGGTAGGACGTTCAGTGTTGTAGGGTGGATTAGCCGAAGGCGTAATCCGCCATCGCTCCATCGCAAGAGCTGCGGCGGGTTACGCTTCGCTAACCCGCCCTACGAAATTCGCTCATCCGCGCGAGATCTTCTCGAACCGCTTGATCAGGCGCTCCCGCTTCAACCGCGACAGCCGCCTGATCCAGAACATGCCGTCGAGCTGATCGATCTCGTGCTGGTGGCAAACGGCGCGCAGGCCGTCGGACTCCTCGGTCTGCGCGTTGCCGTCGGTGTCCTGATAGCGGATGCGGACGCGCGCGTGGCGTTCGACCTCGTCGGTGACGCCGGGCATCGAGACGCTGCCTTCCTTGTGCAGGATCATCTCGTCCGAGGTGAAGATGATCTCCGGATTGACATAGGTCCGCGGCCCCTCGCGCGTGTCGAGCTCGAGCACCACGACGCGCAGCGCCACGCCGATATGCGGCGCGGTGATGCCGATGCCGGGCGCGGCACGCATGGTCTCGAGCAGATCCTGCGCCAGCTCGCGCAGCGCGTCGTCGAACATGCTCACCGGCTCGGCGGGCCGCGCCAGCCGCGGATCGGGATAGCGGACGATGGGGCGAATGGTCATCCCGCTGTCTTAGGCCAGCGCATGGCGCCGGACAACACGCGGAGAAGGAGGTCTATCGAATCTGTGTTTGATCTCTCCACGAACGCGTCGTGCCCGGCCTCGTGCCGGGCATCCACGTCTTGGTTTCCGAGAGCGAAAGGCGTGGATGGCCGGGACAAGCCCGGCCATGACGAATGTGGAAATGGCAGCGCCTCAGAGGCGCTTTTCGAAGAACAGATCGGGGTAGGGATCGTCGTTGAAGCGCGGAATCTCGGTCCAGCCCGATCTGCGGTAGAGTTGGCCGGCCTCCGCCAGCGCGCTGTTGGTGTCGAGCCGCAGCACCGCGATGCCGAGCTCGCGCGCGACGCGTTCGGCATCGTCCATCAAGCGGCGGCCGAGCCCGAGGCCGCGCGCAGCGGGCGCGACCCACAGCCGCTTGATCTCGGCGTAGTCGCGGCCGCCACCCTTCAACCCGACGCAGCCGAGCGGCAGGCCGTCCGACATCGCCACGATGAAGCTGCCGCGCGGCCGCACCATGTCCTTCGCATCAGGATCGCGCGACAGCTTGACGTCAAAACCCTGTTTGAAGCGCCGCGCCAGCTCCGCGTAATATTCGCCGAGGCAGTAGCGTGCCTCCTCGCTGCGCGGGTCGATCTCATCCAGCGACGTGGCGTCGCGTCCGAGCGCCGAGGCGATCAGATCCATCGCCGCCAGCAGCGCCTCACGCTGGGTGTGATGCGCAAGGAAGTCGGTCGCCTGCCGGTTGGAGAGCGCCTCATAGGCGTTGAACTCGCGCTTGCCGGCCGAAGTCAGCTTTGCGATGCGGCGGCGGGCGTCGTCCTCATGCGCCGTGGTCTCGATCAGCCCTTCGTCCTCGAGGCTGCGCAGCAGCCGGCTCATCAGGCCGGAATCGAGCCCGAGGTAATCCCTGATGTCGCCGACATCGGCGCGGCCATGCCCGATCGCGTTCAGTACCCGCGCCGCACCGAGCGGCCGGCCGCGGCCGAGGAACGAGGTGTCGAGCGCACCGACCGCACGCGTGACGGAACGGTTGAAACGACGGACGCGGGCGACAGGGTCGAGCATATATCTGACTTTAGTCAGATATCGTCCTGCCGTCAATCGGCTGCCTCAGTGTTGGAACCGACGCAGTTCGTCGCGCAGCCGATCGATCACGCTGTCCCAATCGCCAAAAGCCTGCTGGCGGAGCAGCGTCGCGGTCGGATACCACGGCGTGTCCGTGCGCTGGCGCATCCAGCGGAAATCCGCGGCATGCGGCAACAGCAGCAACACCGGCTTGCCCAGCGCGCCGGCGAGATGCGCGACCGCGGTATCCACCGACACGACGACATCGAGCAGCGCAATCGCGGCGGCCGTATCGGCGAAATCGCCGAACTCGTCGCCGAGCTGAACCAGGTTCGGCAGATCGCGCAAGATCTCACGATCGGCGCTGCGCAACTCGCTCTGGAGGCTGACGCATTGCAGCGGCAATGTCTCGAGCAGCGGAGCCAGCCGCGCCAGCGGGATCGAGCGGTTGGCGTCGTTCTTGTGGGTGGCGGAGCCGGACCAGACGAAGCCGGCGCGCGGTCGGCCGGGCGGCAAGCGGGTCTGCCAACGCTCCAGCCGATCGGCAGGCGCCGAGAGATAGGGGATCGATGCCGGGATCGTCTCGAGCTGCGTCCTGAACGCCAGCGGAAGACTGAGCAGCGGGCAATGCAGGTCGAACGCGGGCAGCGGCGCGCCGGCCGAGATGACCTGCACGTCGTCGAGCTGCGAAAGCAATGGCCACAATTCGCCTTGAACCTCGCAGATGACGTTGGCGTCCAGGCGGGTCAGCAGCGGCGCGTAGCGGATGAACTGGATGGTGTCGCCAAAACCCTGCTCGGCGTGCAACAGAATGGTCTTGCCGCCGACCGGCCGGTCGCCCAGCCACAACGGAGCCGGCAACGACCGACGCTGCCGGGCGAACGCGCCGGTCTTCCAGCGCCATTCATAGGCCTTCCAGCCGGCGTCGAAATCGCCAAGCGTGATATGCGCCATCGCGGCTTCGAAATGCGCTTCGGCGAAATCCGGAGCGACCGCGATCGCCGCGCTGAATTCGGGCAGCGCCTCCGTGGGCCGGTCGAGCCGGCGAAGGGTATGGCCGCGATTGGTCAGGATCTGCGGATGGCGCGGCATCAGCCCGCGCGCGGCATCGTAGTTCGCAAGCGCCGCGAGCGGCGCATTCAATCTCAGCTGGGTGTTGCCCCGGTTGACCAGCGCGCCGACGTGATCGGGCTTGGCTGCGAGCGCGGCGTCATAGCTCGCCACCGCCTCGTCGTAGCGGCCGAGCTCCAGATAGCTGTTGCCGAGATTGTAGAGAAACTCGGGGTGGTCGGGCTCAAGTTGCAGTGCGCTGCGATAGCGCGAGATGGCTTCGTCGTACTGTCCGGCCGTGTGCAGCGCCAGCCCGAGATTCGACATTGCCTCCGACGAAACCGAATTGGCCTTCAGCGCGGCGCCGAGCAAGCGCAGCGCCTCCGCCAGCCGGTGGCGCCGGAAATTGACCATGCCCAGCAGGTGCAACGTGTCGAAATCGTCGGGCACGTGTTCGAGCAGCCCGGTGCAGAGCCGCTCGGCCCTGGCGAGATCGCCTTGCTGGAACGACTCGAAGGCCTTGCGCTGCATCCGCGCCAGGTTCGGCATCCGTCCGGATGTGCTGGTCCAACTTGCCGGCATGGAAGCGCCTTCGAATCGTCTGACGCGGTGACGGTAGCATTTTTCGCCGACGGCCGGCCCGTTGCGCCACTGTCAGCGCGACAGCACCAGCACATTGCCGGCCAGGATCGCGGCGGCGCCGGCGAGCACCGGCCAGCCCAGCGTAAGATGCTCGAACAGCGCCGACAGCACGAGGGCGACCAGCGGCACCAGTGCGAGCGTGTAGGCGGCACGGCCGGGGCCGAGTCGGCGCACCAGCTCGAAATAGAGCATGAAGGTGACGCAGGACGCGGCGACGGCGAGATAGAGGAAGCTCGCGGCGTAGGAGAGCGAGAGGTCGGCCGCGAAATGCGTGCCCGTCGCGATTGCCCAGAGCGCGCTCGCCGCGGAGCCGACGAAGGCCGCCCAGGCGAGCACGGACACGACTGGCAATCCGGCGCGCTGGTTGCGGGCGCCGACGCTGGTTCCGGCGCCGGTCGCCATCGCCGCGACCAGAGCCCAGGCGAAGCCGGCAAGCGGCGCGGTGCCATGCGCGCCGGCGCCCGGCAGGAAGATGATCGCAAGTCCGAGGATACCGCACAGCGCGCCCCAGACGAAGCCGGCGGAGATCGGCACGCCGAGCGTCGTGCGCGCGATCACGGCCGCGAACAGCGAGGAGGTCGACAGCACCAGCGCCGCAAGCCCGCTCGGCATCCGCGCGGTCGCCTCATAGAACGCGATGAAGGCAATGGCGAAGAACAGCAGGCCCTGCAACGCGACCGCCGGCCGGTCCTTGCGCGGGATCGTCAATGGCACGCCGCGCAACCGCGCGTAGCCGACGAGGATGAGGCCGGCCAGCGCCATCCGCAGCGCGACCGACCATGGCGCGGGCGTGACGCCGGCCTGCATCGCGGTCGCCAGCGCGCCGCCGCCCCAGAGCAGTGCGGTCAGCGCGAACAATGCGGCCGTCATGGCGTGTCGCCGTTGAGCAGCGCGCGCCAGCCGCCCGCATCGATCCGCGCGCTTTCCGCCTCGAGCCGGGTGAGCGCGGAATCGAGCATCGTTCGCTCGCCCGGCGAAAGCCTGCCGAGCAGCCGCGCCTCGATCGCACTGCCGAGGGCTGCGATCCGGTTGAAGGCGGCGCGGCCGCTGCGCGTGATGCTCACCGCGGCGAAGCGCCGATCGGTTTTGCCCGGACGTCGCAGCGCGAAGCCGAGCTCGACCAGCTGGCCGATGCCGCGGCTGACCGCGAATGGATCGAGCGCGCAGGCGCGGCCGATCTCGGAGGCATTGGCGGCATCGCGCTCGGCGATGACGGCGAGGATGCGCCAGCTGGCCTGGCTCAGTCCGAATGTCTCGCCGTAGAAACTTTCCAGCGGACGCGCCACCTGCGCCGCGACCAGGAACAGGCGGTAGGGCAGCCAGGCGCTGAGCTTCAAGCCGTCATCGGATGCGGGAGCAGGTTGTTTCATGTGCGGAGGGTTTCATATGTACTTGCATAGTGCAAGCATCTCGCAAGCAGCCTCCGGCGCGCCTGCGCGAAAATCCCGACACACTTGTCACTCCCGCTTGCGATCGCCGCCGCGCCAGATTGCGGCATGGCCAATGACGACCGGCGGCGCGTGGTGGAACCGCGCGGATGTCGCGGAGTTCGTCCAAATCGGAGATGGAGACCATCATGAGCAAATCAGCCGACAATGACCACAGCGCCGAACTGGCCACGATGCAGACGCCGCCGGTGGTGTCGCGCGAGGCGTGGGAGGCGGCGCGCCTGGAGTTGCTGGTCAAGGAGAAGGCGCATGTGCGGGCGCGTGACGCGCTGGCTGCCGAGCGGCGGCGGATGCCGTGGATGGCGGTCGAGAAGGCCTATGTGTTCGAGGGACCGAACGGCAGCGTGAGCCTGCTCGACCTGTTCGAGGGCCGCCGGCAATTGATCGTCTACCGCGCCTTCTTCGAGCCCGGCGTGTTCGGCTGGCCGGATCATGGCTGCCGCGGCTGCTCACTCGGCGCCGACCAGGTCGGCCATCTCGCGCATCTCAACCAGCGCGACACCACGCTGGCTTACGCCTCGCGCGCGCCCCAGGCGGACATCGCGCGGCTGAAGGCGCGGATGGAGTGGGAGATGCCGTGGTACACCATCACCGACAGCTTCGATGCGGATTTCGGTGTCGCCGAGTGGCACGGCCACAACGTGTTCATTCGCGACGGCGAGCGGATCTTCCGCAGCTATCTCGTCAACAGTCGCGGCGACGAGGCGATGGGCACGGTGTGGAGCTATCTCGACATCACGCCGCTTGGCCGCCAGGAACTGTGGGAAGATTCACCGAAGGGCTATCCGCAGGGACCGACCTACAAATGGTGGAACTGGCATGACAATTACGACGCCGAGGCCGCGCCCAACGCAAAATGGGCCGCGGTGACCGATGCCGGCGAGGCCGCGTTCCGCAAGATCGCGGAGCAGGAGCGCAAGGCCACGTAAGGATCGTAGCGGCGAGAGCCCGCCGCGTCGTGCCGAGAGCTTCGGATCTGATGCAATCAGAGCCGGAGCTCTCGCTGTTTGTTCAGCGCGCGTGAAACCGCGCTCGCTCGCCTCAGGCCGCGTTCAGGCTGCCTGCGGCCTGCAACGCGCCGGCGACGGCCTTCTCGCGATGCTCGGGGCCGACCTGGATGCCGTCGGCCGGGATGAACTCCAGATTCCTGACGCCGATGAAGCCGAACACCCCGCGCAGATAGGTCTCGAGATGCTCGAGCGCGGCCATCGGCGTGTCGGCGCCGTAGTAACCGCCGCGCGAGATCGCGATGATGACGCGCTTGTTGCCGGCCAGTCCCTCGACGCCGGTGGCGCCATACTTGAAGGTCTTGCCCGCGACCACGATGCGGTCGATCCAGGCCTTGAGCTGGCTCGGGATCGTGAAATTGTACATCGGCGCGCCGATCACGACGATGTCGGCGGCGAGGAACTCGTCGAGCACGGCTTGGCCGGCCGCGATGTCGTCGCGCACCGACGGGTCCGGCGCTGCGCCCTGGCTCGCGGCGAGGTGCAGGCCGGAGAGGTGGGCGAGCGGAGTCTGGCTGAGGTCGCGATAGCTCACGACGAGCCCGGGATTGGCCTGGCGCAGCCGCTCGACGGCGGCGGCCGAAACCTGACGGCTGACGGAGTGGGGGCCGAGAACCGAGGAGTCGATGTGCAGAAGTTTCATGGCAGAGGTCACCTTTGGTATAGGTTTGTAACTGGCGCTATATGAGTGACCGCCCTAAATCTCCGCAAGAACGCACATTTTTGAAACCCGAGCACACCGATGAGACCTGAGCACATCCATGTAACCGGCCTGCCGCCCAATCCGGCGGAGCACCAGGACTGCCGCGGCGTGGCATCCGTGCTGTCGCGCGTCGGCGACAAATGGAGCGTGCTGGTCATCATGCTGCTGCGCGACGGACCGCGCCGCTTCAACGAACTGAAGCGCATGATCAACGGCATTTCGCAGCGCATGCTGACGCTGACCTTGCGCGGGCTGGAGCGCGACGGGCTGGTGACGCGCACGGTGTTTCCGACCATTCCGCCGCGGGTCGATTACGAACTCACCGATCTCGGACGTGGGCTCGCGGTGCCTGTGATGGCGCTCGGCGAATGGGCGTTCGCGCATCTTCCTGAGATCGAGGGCGCGCGGAGCAAGTTCGACGCGCGGAATGAGGCGTGAAGTCTTCCTTCCGCATGCCTAGACACCGATCCGTCACCCTGAGGAGCGCGCTCTTGCGCGCGTTTCGAAAGGTCGACGGCCAGCAGACGGACCGTGCATCCTTCGAGACGCGCTACGCGCTCCTCAGGATGACGGACTGACATTTGAGCCCGCCAATTCGTCTGATTAGATCATCGACACCAGCCCGCCGCCGTGACGTTCGAGCCTGCCGGCGAGCTCGAGCTCCAGCAACACAGCGCGGACGATGGCGGGCGAGACGTCGGCCATCCGGATCAGGTCGTCGAGGCTGATCGGGCTCGGCCCGAGCAGATTGACGATGCGGGCGCGATCGTCGGCGGCGTTGATGAATTCCAGCGGCTCGTCGTCCTCGCGCGCGGAAAACATGACCGGCCGCTCCATGATCGGCGTTACCGCGTTGATGACGTCGGCGGCTTCGGTCACCAGCGTGGCGCCTTGCTTGATCAGGTCGTTGGCGCCGGCGGCGCGCGGATCGATCGGCGAACCCGGCACCGCGAACACCTCGCGGCCCTGTTCGGCCGCCATCCGCGCCGTGATCAACGAGCCTGAGCGATGCGCTGCCTCTACCACCACAACGCCGAGCGATGCCCCTGAGATCAGCCGATTGCGGCGAGGGAAGTCGCGTGCCCGCGGCACATGGCCGAGCGGCATCTCGGAGATCGCCGCACCATGCTCGAGCAGTGCGGCGAGCAGGTCCTCGTGCTCCGGCGGGTAGATCCTGTCATGGCCGCCGGCGAGCACCGCGACCGTGCCGCTTGCAACCGTCGCGCGATGCGCTGCCTGGTCGATGCCACGGGCGAGGCCCGAGATCACGACAAAGGCGGCGTCGCCAAGATCGCGCGCCAGGGTGCCGGCAAATTTCAGCCCGGCGCCGGAGGCGTTGCGCGAGCCGACGATCGCGATCATCGGCCGCGTCAGGGCATCACGCGCGCCGCGCACGGCGAGCAGCGGCGGTGCGTCGTCGATGGTGGCGAGCCGCGCCGGATAGTGCGCCTCTTCGGGCGCGACGAGATCGATGCCGAACCTGCGGCAGGCGGCGAACTCCGCGGCAGCGTCGGCTTCACTGCAAATCCGCCCCGGACCCGATGCACCGCCGCGTCGCGCGAGATCGGGCAGGCGCTCCAGCGCATGCGCCGCGTTGCCAAAATGGCGGAGCAGCGATGCAAAGGTGCGCGGGCCGACATTGTCGGAGCGGATCAGCCGCAGGCGGTTGAGCCGTTCGGTGTCGGTCAGTCTTGCGGTGCTGGATGACCGGTCATGCATGCGGGAAGCAGCTTCGCCCAACCTGAGATTGCGATCAACTGCGACATTGGCGCAGCCCTTCGCAACGCGCTAAAAGCAGCCGTCAGTGTCAGGAAGCCATCCCATGATCTCACTCGCCGACCTCACAGCGCGTATCGAGCAGGGGGCGTTGTCGCCCGATGCGGCCATCGCTCAAACGCTGGAGGCGATCCGCGCGCAGGACAATGCGATCGGGGCCTACGTCCGTCACGACGCAAGGGCGCGTGCGCAGACGAGCGGCCCGCTGCGCGGTATTGCAGTCGGCATCAAGGACATCATCGATACCGCCGATTTCCCGACCGAGATGGGCGCCGCGATCTACCGCGGCCATCAGCCGCGCGCCGATGCGCCGGTCGTGATGGCGCTCAAGCAGGCCGGCGCGAGCATCATCGGCAAGACCACGACGACCGCGTTCGCGGCGAATGATCCGACGCCGACGGTCAATCCGCATAATCATGCGCATACCCCTGGCGGCTCGTCGTCGGGTTCGGCGGCCGCGGTCGCCGCCGGGATGGTTCCGCTGGCGCTCGGCACCCAGACCGGCGGTTCGGTGATCCGCCCGGCCTCATACTGCGGCGTCGCCGCGATCAAGCCGAGCTACCGGTTGCTGCCGACCGTCGGCGTGAAGTGTTTTTCGTGGACGCTCGATACGGTGGGGCTGTTCGGCGCCGGCGTGCGCGATGTCGCGCTGGGATTGGCCGCGATGACCAAGCGGACCGACCTTGTGGTGCCATCGCAGGTGGCGGCGCCGCGCATCGGCGTGGTGACGCAGGCATTCGCCGGCGCGCCCGAAACGTCCGGCGCGCAGGCGCTGCAAGTGGCGGCGCGCGCGGCGGAGCAGGCCGGCGCGGTGGTTCGCGAGCTTGCGATGCCCGAAATCATCGCGGAGGCGTGGCGCATCCACCCGGTGGTGCAGGAGTTCGAAGCGCACCAGTCGTTGGCCTGGGAGTATGGGCAGAATTACGACGCGATGCCGCCGTTGCTGCGTGGCCGGCTCGACGAGAGCAAGGGCGGTACGCCCGCCGAGTATGACGACGCGATGGACGTCACACTGCGGGCGCAGCAGGCACTGGCCGGCATCTTCGACGAGGTCGACGTGCTGCTGACGCTGTCGGCGCCGGGCGCAGCCCCCAAAGGCCTGACGTCGACCGGCGATCCCCGTTACAACCGGCTCTGGACCTTGATGGGCGTGCCTTGCGTCAATGTGCCGACGTTGGTTGCCGAGGGTGGATTGCCGGTCGGGGTGACCGTGATCGCGCCGTTCGGCTGCGATGCGAAGGCACTGGCGGCGGCGAGTTTTGTTGAGGATGCGTTGAGGAAATAACCGCCGTCATTCCGGGGCTCGCGAAGCGAGAGCCCGGAATCCATTTCACAGCGAATGTGCTGCCCAATGGATTCCGGGTTCGATGCTGCGCATCGCCCCGGAATGACGGAGAACTACTTCTTCTCGCCGATCTTGCCTTCGGTGCCGGCCTGCAGGCGCTTGATGTTCTCGCGGTGCATGTAGAACAGCAGCAGCGTCAGCACGGCGAACAGGGAAGCGAGCGCGTTGTGGCCGAACCACCACAGGAACAGCGGGGTCACGAAGGCGGCGATCAGCGCCGACAGGGACGAGTAGCGCGTGGTGTAGGCAGTGCCGAGCCAGATCACCGCAAAAATCAGCGCCGCCGGCCAGAACAGGCCGAGCAGCACGCCGAGATAGGTGGCGACGCCCTTGCCGCCGCGAAATTTGAGCCAGACCGGGAAGAGGTGGCCGAGGAACGCACCGAGCGCCGCGACCATCGCCGCGTTCGGGCCGCCGATCGTGCCCGCGATGATGACGGCGACCGTGCCCTTGAGCATGTCGCCGATCAGGGTCGCCGCGGCGAGGCCCTTGCGGCCGGTCCGCAGCACGTTGGTGGCGCCGATATTGCCGGAGCCGATCGTGCGCAGGTCCTGCGTTCCAGCGAGCCGGGTCAGGATCATCCCGAACGGGATCGAGCCCAACAGATAGCCGATCAGGAAGGCGGGCAGCAGCAGCACATCAGCGGACATCGCGGTGGCTCCGTCGACGGGCGGTCCGGTCCGTTTTGGCTGATTTCGTCAACAAAAAATTAACCATCGATCCGCACCATGGCCTCGGTATTAGGGGAGCTTATCATGGCTTCTGTTCGCACGCGGCTGGAGCAGCTTTTCTTCGTCGTTTACGTGGCAGCCATCGTCGTTGGCACGACGATGGAAGCGATGTCACAACTCACAGCGCACTGAGTTCCACACGCGATCAGACGTGCTCATACACGGTGCGTCCGCCGACGATGGTCCGCGTCACGCGACCGGAGAAGCGGGCGTCGTCGAACGGCGTATTCTTGCACAGCGATTTGAGGTCGTCGCGGTCGAGGATCCAGGGCGTGTCGGCGTCGATCACAATGACGTCGGCCGGGGCGCCCGCACGCAGCGTGCCGCCGGGTAGCCCGAGCAGTTCCGCCGGTCGCGTCGACATCGCCCGGATCAGCGTCTTGAAGTCCATCTCGCCATTGTGGATCAGACGCAGCGCCGCCGGCAGCATGGTCTGGAGGCCGACCGCACCGCTCGCCGCTTCCGCGAAGGGCAGCCGCTTGACCTCGACGTCCTGCGGATTGTGATCGCTCATCACGACGTCGATCAGGCCGGAGGCGAGAGCGGCGACGAGCGCCTTGCGGTCTTCCTCGGTGCGCAGCGGCGGCGCCAGCTTCAGGAAGGTGCGGTAGGGGCCGATGTCGTTCTCGTTCAAGGTCACGTGGTTGATCGAGACCGACGCCGAGACGTTGTGGCCGGCGTCGCGGGCGCGCTTGAGGATCTCGAGCGACTCGGTCGAGGTCAGCGAGGCCGCGTGATAGCGCCCGCCGGTCAGCCCGGCGAGCCGCATGTCGCGCTCCAGCATGATCGATTCGGCCGCGGTCGGAATCCCGGCGAGGCCGAGCCGGGTGGCGAATTCGCCTTCGTTCATGACGCCTTCGCCGACCAGGTTCGGGTCCTCGGTGTGATGCACGATCAACGCGTCGAAATCGCGGGCATAGGTCAGCGCGCGACGCATCACCTGGGCGTTGGTGACGCTGCGGTCGCCATCGGTGAAGGCGACGGCGCCGGCGGCCTTCAAGAGGCCGATCTCGGTCATCTCCTGGCCCTGCATGCCCTTGGTCAGCGCCGCCATCGGATGGATGTTGACGATCGCGGTGTCGCGGGCGCGGCGCAGCACGAAGTCGACGGTCGCCGAATTGTCGATCACCGGCGAGGTGTCGGGCTGGCAGATGATGGTGGTGATGCCGCCGGCGGCGGCGGCCTGGCTGGCGGAGGCAAAGGTTTCGCGGTGGCTGGCGCCGGGTTCGCCGACGAAGGCGCGCATGTCGATCAGGCCGGGGGCCACGATCTTGCCGGCGCAGTTGACGATGTCGGTGCCTTCGGGGACGCCGGCGGCACCGATGCCGCGCTTGGCGTCACGGATCACGCCGTCGGCGATCAGGACATCGCCCGGACCGTCGAAGTCGCGGGACGGATCGATGACGCGGGCGTTGGCGAGCAGGATGGGGCGGCGGTCGGTCAGCATCGGACTCACGCGTTCGGCAGGTTGCGGGCGAGCGCTTCGAGCACCGCCATGCGCACTGCCACACCCATTTCAACTTGTTCACGGATCAGCGACTGCGCGCCGTCGGCGACGAAGGTGTCGATCTCGACACCGCGGTTCATCGGGCCCGGATGCATCACCAGCGCATCCGGCTTGGCGTAGCCGAGCTTCTTCTGGTCGAGCCCGAAATAGTGGAAATACTCGCCCGATGACGGCACGAACGAGCCGTTCATGCGCTCGCGCTGCAACCGCAGCATCATCACGATGTCGGCGCCGTTCAGTCCCTCGCGCATGTCACGCGCGACCTCGACGCCCATCCGCTCGATGCCGGGCGGCAGCAGGGTGGAGGGGGCGACCACGCGGACGCGGGCGCCCATGGTGTTGAGCAGGAAGATGTTGGAGCGCGCCACGCGGGAATGCAGCACGTCGCCGCAGATCGCGATCACGAGCCCTTCGAGCCTTCCCTTGTTGCGGCGGATGGTCAGCGCATCAAGCAGCGCCTGGGTCGGGTGCTCGTGGCTGCCGTCGCCGGCATTGATCACGGAACCGTCAACCTTGCGCGCCAGCAGTTCGACTGCGCCGGAGGCGTGATGGCGCACCACCAGGATGTCCGGGTGCATCGCGTTCAGCGTCACCGCGGTGTCCATCAAGGTCTCGCCCTTGCGGGTCGACATCGACGAGACCGACATGTTCATGACGTCGGCGCCGAGCCGTTTTCCGGCGATCTCGAACGAGGACTGGGTCCGGGTCGAGGCCTCGAAGAACAGATTGACCTGGGTGCGGCCGCGCAGACTGGCGCGTTTCTTGTCGACCTGGCGGTTGAGCTCGACATACTCCTCGGAGAGGTCGAGCAGGCCCGTGATGTCGTCGGCGGAAAGGCCCTCGATGCCCAGCAGATGCCGGTGACCAAGGACAAAAGTCGATTTCAATGATGGGGTCATTAAAGCCAGAGCTATAGGCGCGGATGGCCGGTGGGGCAAGCGCGAAGAGGGGTGATCGAAGTTATCCCCGTGTAACCGCGCGGGCACGTCGATAGCTCGCCGCAGTCGGTGTCGACCTCGCGCCGGCTGCAGTCGTTCCGTGGTGCGTGACAGCGGGTTCGTCTCGTCAAGCCCGCCGGTTGGGTAGCCCGCGGCGCCCCTCACCAACCTCGCGGCCGGCGCTATTCGCTGCATCGTGCATTTCCGCATCTCGAACAATCTCCGCGGCGGCATCGGCCCGCGGTGAGGAAGGCGGACACGTTGCGGAAGCCAAATCCTTTGGTTTAGGGCCGCGTACGAGATCTAGGACAATATTCGTTATTGCGAATGCTTCTTAATAGCATTAAGGTCGTTGCAACGCATCCTGATGATGGTCCCATGCTCGAACACTCTGCCTTGATGAATCCGGCGGCCCGACATCCGCAGCACGGCCATGTCCGGTCTCTTGCTGCGGAGAGCAGGGACGTTCACGCTCTGCTCGAACTGGCGTCGCTGCGCCCAACGCGCCAACGCCTGGCGATCGCCGGTCTGCTGTTCGGGGAGGGCCATCGGCATATGACGGCGGGCGGACTTTGCTGGGAGGCCGCCGCCGCCGGCATCCGGGTGTCACTCGCCACGATCTACAATACGCTCAACCAGCTTGCGGATGCGGGCCTGCTGCGCCGCATCGCCGTGAACGGCGACCAGACCTATTTCGATACCGATGTGGGCGACCACCATCATTTCTATGTCGAGATCGAGGATCGCATCATCGATATTCCGGAAGGCGCGATCGAGATCGGATCTCTCCCGGCTCTACCGGACGGTTACGTGGTCGCCAGGATCGATGTGGTCATTCGCTTGAGGCGGACCGGCGAGGCAGCCGGCGGCGTCGGCGCGAAGGCCGGCATCGCACCTGGACCATGCGCGCATCCCGACGCTCCGCCGAGGTCTGCGGAATGACGTCGACGGCCGCGCGCGGCGCTCATTTTCCCCCGCAACCCCTCCCAGGAGCAAACTGAAAACATGGTCACGATTGGCACGAAGCTGCCCGCCTTCGATCTCACCGCTGTCGTCTCGAACCAACCCGGCACCGCCTTCACCCGCATCACCGAGGCGAGTGATGTCGGCAAATGGAAGGTAATTTTCTTCTGGCCGAAGGACTTCACCTTCGTTTGCCCGACCGAGATCGCAGCCTTCGGCGCGCTGAGCGGCGAATTCGCCGATCGAGATGCGGTGATCTACGGCGTCTCCACCGACAGCGAATACGTTCATTTGGCCTGGCGGCAGACCCATGCCGATCTCAAGACCCTTCCGTTTCCGATGCTCGCCGACATCAAGCGGGAATTGAGCACGGCGCTCGGCGTATTGCATCCCGAGGAAGGCGTCTGCCTGCGCGCCACCCTGATCGTCGATCCCGACCGTATCATCCGTTTCGTTTCGGCGAACGACCTCTCGGTCGGGCGCAATCCGCACGAGGTCCTGCGCGTGCTCGACGCGCTCCAGACCGGCGAGCTTTGTCCCTGCAACTGGCAGAAAGGCGAGGCCGTGCTCGACGCGGCCTGACCGGAGGAGGCGACATGGATCCGAACTCGCAACGCCGGGCGCCGACGGCGGCGCCCCCCTCGGCAACTCCGCCGCGAGACGGTGCTGCCGATGATGCGATCTGGCAGGCGGTTACCGTGGCTGCCAACGCGGCCTATGTCGCCCGCGATTTGCGGCGTGCGCTCGACCTCTATCACAGCGCGCTTGACGAGGCGGAACGGCTGTTCGCTCTGGCGTCGAAGGCCAACCTGTCGGTGCCGGCGCCGGTCATCTACAACATCTCCTCCCACAATCTGGCGGAGATTGCCGCTCAGCTGGGCGACCAGGATTCTGCCGAGGAATTCCTGGTTCGGGCCTATGACAAACTGCGCGCGAGTGCGGCGTCTCCCGAGACGCCGCTCCCGCTCAGGCTCGATTGCGCGCGGCATCTGAAGCATGGCCTGGCGCTTCTCGTTCAGCATCTGCACGCGCGCGCCGCACCGGATGCAAAAATTGCGACCTATGTCGAGCAGGCGCAGGCGGCGGCATTCGCGGTCTTCCACGCCGCGAAACACGCCGAGACAGCGCGCCTGAATTACGATCATCCCACCGTCCGGCCCTCGTGACCGGGCGCAACGTCAGCCGATGAATGGAAGGATAGTCTCTTGTTTCAGCTCCCGACCTTGCCTTACCCGATCGATGCGTTGGCGCCGTACATGTCCGCCCAGACGCTCGAATTCCATCACGGCAGGCATCACAAAGCCTATGTCGACAAGCTCAATGAACTGACGGCGGCCGGCCGGTACGATGGCATGGATCTCGAAGCGATCATCAGGACGAGTGCCCAAAACCCGGCCGACCGCACGATCTTCAATCAGGCGGGTCAACACTGGAACCACAGCCACTTCTGGCTCGGCATGAAGAAGAACGGCGGAGGTCCGATCCCGGGTAATCTCGAAAAGCGTGTCATTGCCGACTTCGGGTCGGTCGAGAAATTCAAGGACGACTTCAAGTCCGCCTGCATCGCCCAGTTCGGCAGCGGTTGGGCATGGCTGGTGTTCGATGGCGAGAAATTGGCCGTGACCAAGACCGGAAATGCCGACACGCCACTGACCGAGGGGCACGCCGCGCTTCTGACCTGCGACGTCTGGGAGCATTCATACTACATCGACTATCACAACCTCAGGCCGAAATATGTCGATGCCTTCTTGTCGAACCTCGTTGATTGGGAAACGGTGACCGCGCGATTTGAGCGTGCGATCAAGGCCAGCTAGGATCGGAGCCCACGCAAAGTATCCCGGACCGGTCTTGCGGTAGTCTCGATCCGCGATGATGCGCGTGCCGTCGCCGCAGGCGACGGACAGCGCATGGGCGGGGATTGATGCATGAGCGTGCGCCGGCCGAGAAGCATCTTGATTGTCGCGGCCACGATGGCCGCGAGTTCACCGGCCGCTGCGCAGGGCCTGCCCGGCGACTTCGCGTTCCTTCGCGACATCGATCCGACCATCATCCAGGACATCCGCTACGCCGGCGCGAACAATTTCATGGGACGGCCGATCGCGGGCTATGGCGCGGCGGAATGCGTGGTCAGGCGGGATGTGGGGCTTCGCCTCAAGGCCGTGCAGCAGGAACTGGCACCGCAGAAACTGTCGTTGAAGATGTTCGATTGTTACCGGCCGGCCCGCGCGGTCGCCGACATGGTGGCATGGTCGCAGAATGGCCGCGAGACCGCGGCCGAACGGCGCTACAACCCGGCATTCCCGAAGGCCGATCTGTTCCGGCTGGGCTACATCGCCACCCATTCCGGCCATTCGACCGGGGCGGCGGTCGATCTGACGCTGGTCGACCTGACGGCGGACAATGCGGGAAAATTCGATCCGGCGCGCGCCTATGCCGACTGCACGGCGCCGGCCGCGATCCGCGCGCCGGAGGGCAGCGTCGACATGGGCACCGGTTACGACTGTTCCGATCCGAAGGGGCATACCGCCGCGCGCTCGATCACGGCAGCGCAGCGGCGTTGGCGGACGCGGCTGGTCGCGGCCATGGCCGGGCAGGGCTTCGTGAACTTTGCAAAGGAATGGTGGCATTTCTCGCTGCCGGGGGCCGGCGGGCAGGCCTGTGATTTCCCGATCACGCGGCCGCGCTGACGCGACGGAATTTCCTCAAATCCAAGGTATTTCCGCAACAGTGTGGTTGCCGTCGCGCAAGCCACGGCGCGTGCATTCAAGACTCCTTAAGGCCCCCGTCTATCATGGTTGGACGGAGCGGGAGCACAGCACATGCGTCTGGCGGCCCTTGCGATCATTCTGGCCAGTGCGGTTGGCATCGTGGCCTACGACCAGTACGACAAGAGCACCAACTACACGCGCGTCGATGCGCGCGTCAGCGGCGTCAACGACCAATGCTATCTGGAAAAGATCGAGCGCGGGATCCTCACCAAGACCAGGTGGACCTCCGACATGGTCGGCTGCGAAGCTGCCGAACTGATGCGGAAAGACAATCCGAAGTGGCAGGGCTACAATGTGGGGCACAAGATTGAGCTGCGCGTCGTCTATGTCTCGCCGGTCGACGGCATTTCGCACCAGTCGGTGCTGCGGATGGCGTCGTTCCCGTGCGGCCAGCCGCTGCACGCCGGCGATCTGCTTCCGGTCCTGGCTTCCAGGACCAAGGTGGACAGGACACGCTTGACCTGACCGCCCGCCGCCCGGGCGTCTGGCATGGCAGGTCTCGCTGACGTGTACTTTTTGCTGCCCCGCGCCGGATCGCAGGCTTATGATCCTCCGATTCCATTGCGCTGCTGCCGGCGCATGATCCTCGCCGCTGCAAGCCGGTATTCCCGGCCTTGTGCGCGACGAGATTGTTCCCCGAGGAGACCATGACGCAGGCTCCGTTTGCCACCCACGACGTGCTGAACCAGTCGCCGCCGTTCGAGAACATCGACCTGTTCACGGCCGACGCACCGTTGGTTGCGGCGGTTGCCGCCAATGGCGGGACGGCGGCAGCGGTCGAGCTGTCCGACTTCGGCAAGCATTGGGGCTCCGCCGCGATGGCGGAGCGCGGCCGCGTCGCCAACGAGAATACGCCGAAGCTGCGCAGCTTCGATGCCAGGGGCAATCGCCGCGACGAGGTCGAATTTCATCCGGCCTATCACGAGCTGATGGCGCATTCGGCCCATGCCGGGGTGCACAATTCGACCTGGAGCGCCGAGGGCAAGCCCGCTGGCGGAGCCGCCGAGGTGGTGCGCGCGGCGAAATTCTACATCGCGTCGCAGGTCGAGACCGGTCATCTCTGCCCGATCACGATGACGCGCGCCTCGGTCGCGGCGCTGGCCTCGCAGCCCGACATTCTGGCGAAGACGATGCCGGTCATCGGCACGCGCGCCTACGATCCGAGCTTCGCGCCGTGGTGGAGCAAGCGCGGCATGACGCTCGGCATGGGCATGACCGAAAAGCAGGGCGGCACCGACGTGCGCGCCAACATGACGAGCGCCGAGCCTGATGGCGCTGCCTACCGCATCACCGGGCACAAATGGTTCATGTCGGCGCCGATGTGCGACGCGTTCCTGGTGCTGGCGCAGGCAAAGGACGGCTTGAGCTGTTTCTTCATGCCGCGCTTTGCACCCGACGGCACAGTGAATGCGATCCACTTCCAGCGGCTGAAGGACAAGCTCGGCAACCGCTCCAATGCCTCCTCCGAGGTCGAATTCCACGGCGCCCATGCCGAACTGATCGGCGAGGAGGGCAAGGGCATCCGCACCATCATCCAGATGGTGCAGCTGACGCGGCAGGATTGCGCGATTGCATCCGTAGGCCTGATGCGCTCGGGGCTGGCGCATGCGCTCAATCACGCGCGGCATCGCAGCGTGTTCCAGAAGCATCTTGCCGATCAGCCGCTGATGCAGGCGGTGCTGTCAGACATGGCGCTGCATGTCGAGGCATCGGTAGCACTGGTGATGCGGCTCTGCCGCGCCTTCGACCGCGCGCCCGGCGATGCCGGCGAGGCGGCCTATATGCGGTTGCTGACGCCGGCGATCAAATACTGGACCTGCAAGAGCGCGCCCGGATTCGTCTACGAGGCGATGGAGTGCCTCGGCGGCAATGGCTATGTCGAGGAGGGTATTCTGGCGCGCCACTACCGGGAGGCGCCGGTCAACGCGATCTGGGAAGGCTCCGGCAACGTGATGTGCCTTGACGTGCTCCGCGCACTCGGCCGCGAGGCGGATGCCGCGCTCGCCGTGTTGCGCGCGCTCGCCGAAGCGACCAGGGGCCTGCCGGGGGCCGTCGAAACCGTCGCATCGATCGGGCAATCGTTCCGCCGGCCCGACAGCGAGCGCCTCGCGCGGCTTGCGGTCGAGAAGCTCGCGCTGCTGGCCGCGACTGCGGCGCTCAACCAGGTCTCGCCGCCAAGCGCCGAACTGTTCGCGGCGACACGGCTCGCCGGAAACCATGCCGGCATGTACGGCGCGGTCGACCTCTCCGATGCCGATCAGCGCGCGCTGCTGGCGCGGGCGCTGCCATGATTCACCACCGTCATGCCCGGCCTTGTGCCAGGCATCCACGTCCTTGTTTCGATCGAGCAAGAAAGACGTGGATGGCCGGGACAGGCCCGGCCATGACGAGCCGATAGAACCGAGGTTCGCTGATGGATTCTGTTACGCCGCAAGACACTGCTGCCGCTATCGATGCTGCGCCGCGCCCTCCGCGGGTCTGGAAGTTCTGGGGCACCGCGCTGTGGGGCCTCGTGATCTTCGCCGCGATGTTCGTCGGCCAGGTTGGCGTCATCATCTACCGCATCATCGCGCAGGGTGCCGAGCTTTCGGTCGCCGGCATCACCCATGTGGTCGCCGACGGCCTGACGATCTCGCTCTCGGTGCTCGCCGGCCTGCCGATGGTGCTGCTGGCGCTGTGGTTTGCGATCCGCCGGACCCGGATCCCGTTCGCCGATTATCTCGGGCTGCGCGGGACGTCGTGGAAGAACGTGATCATCGGCATCGTCGCGCTGGTCGTGCTGGTCGGCGCCTGGGACATGGTGTCCCGCGCCGCCGGCCGCGACGTGACGCCGGGCTTCATGGGCGACGTGCTGAAATCCGCGCAGGAGCACAGCGCGCTGTGGCTGCTGGTGATCGCCTTTGCGGTTGCCGCACCGCTCTGGGAGGAACTGTTCGCGCGCGGCTGGCTCTATCGCGGCTGGTCCGAATCCAGGCTCGGCCCGATCGGCGCGATCCTACTGTCGTCGCTGGTTTGGACGCTGATGCACCTCCAGTACGACTGGTTCTTCCTCTGTGAGGTGCTGTCGATCGGGCTGTTGTTCGGTTATCTGCGCTTCCGCACCGGTTCGACCTGGCTGACCATCCTGCTGCACGGATTGAACAACCTTGCGGCGACGATCCAGACCTGGTGGCTGGCGGGGCAGTAGCACCTTCGCCAACCGTCATTGCGGGGAGCAGCCGGACGTTCAGGCGTTCGAACGAAAACTCGAAGAGCGTTTTGCGGACCGCCAGGCTGCAAGGAGCCTTTCGACGTTGGCGTCGACACCGTCGGCCGTATCCAGCTCGAGGTCGTAGGCCTTGCCGGCGTGGATGGTCTCGTAGTCGCGTTTCGCGCTGCCTGCGGGTCTGTCGCCGCGCCGTTGCTCCCGTTCGATCAGGACATCGAGCGGGCAATGCACGGCGACGAAGAACACGTCGTGGCCGGCCAGCAGGTCGCGAAGCGTCTCCAGCCAGCCCTCGGTATCCAGGATGTGCTCCAGGATGAGGTCGTTGCCCGCATCCGCGTAGGCGGCGAGCGAGGCGTGGAAGCCATCGAAGAACGCTCGCCGCGCGTCCTTCCAGGCGAATTCGCCGCTCTGGAAGCGGCTCATCGGAAGCACGCCCGAGTCGCGAAGGTGATCGATCGAGATATGCCAGAACGGCTTTTCGATGCGGGCCTGCAAGGGTTTCGCGATGGTCGATTTTCCGCTGCTCGAAGCGCCATGAAGAAAGATGATCTGCGCCATCGCAGTGTTTCGCTTACGGTCCGACCGCGGCGATCACGAGCGGCATCGTGACCGCCGCCAGGATGGTTTGCAGCGTGATGATCTGGGCCAGCAGGGGGGCATCGCCGCCCATCTGGCGCGCCAGCACATAGGCTGACGGCGAGGTCGGCACCGCGGCGCAAGCCGCGACGATGGCGAGATTGGAGCCGGTGACGCCGAACCACACCGCGAGCGCAACCGTGAGCACGGGCATCGCCACGAGCTTCAGTACCAAAGCAACGCTGGCGGCGAGGCTGGGGCGGAAGATGCCTTCCGGATGCAGGCCGGCGCCGGTGACCAGCAGGCCGATCGCCAGCGACGAGCCGCCGAGCGCGTCGGCGACGTCGTGCCAGAGCTGCGGCAGCGGGACGTGCGCGACATTGATGGCGAGGCCGATCACGCAGGCCCAGATCAACGGGTTCTTCAGCACCGTCATCACGATGGCGCCGACGGATCGCTTCTCCGACGAGGCATATTTCGCCAGCACGGCGACGCTGAAGACATTGACCAGCGGGATGATCGCGACCATCGCGACCGAGGCGAGCGCGAGGCCGGTGCTGCCATAGAGATTGCGCGACACCGACAGCGCGACATAGGTCTGCCAGCGGGTCGCGCCCTGGAAGATCGAGGTGAAGGCCGGGCCGTCGACCCCGGCACGGGCGAGCGGGCCGCGCAGCGCAAGGCAGAACAGGCACATCACGAGCGCCGCGAGCAGCAGCGCGCCGCCGACGCCGGCAACCGGCACCTTGGTCAGGTCGGCCTTGACCAGCGTCTGCACCAGCAGCACCGGGAACAGAACATAGTAAGTGAGCTGCTCCAGCCCGTGCCATTGGCTGTCGAGCCGCATCAGCGTCCGCTTCAGGATGAAGCCGAGCACGATCAGCAGGAACACCGGCAGCAGGGCCGCGATCACCACGGCCATGGTCAGCGGTCTCCGCGCAGCTTGGCGAGGCGGTCGAGCGCGCCTTGCAGGATGAAGATCGCGGCGTGCTCGTCGATCACTTCGGCGCGGCGGGCGCGGCTGACGTCCATCCCGATCAGCTCGCGCTCGACCGCGGCGGTCGAGAGCCGCTCGTCCCACAAGCCGATCGCAAGCGTGGTGAGGCCTGCGAGATTGCGGGCAAAGGCCCGGGTCGATTGCGCGCGCGGGCCCTCGCTGCCGTCCATGTTGATCGGCAGGCCGAGCACGAAGCCCGCGGCGTTGCGCTCGGCCGCGATCGCGAGCAGCCGCGCCGCATCGGTCTTGAATTGCTTACGCTGGATGGTCTCGACGCCGGTGGCGAGCCGCCGGTCCGGATCGGAGACCGCAACGCCGATGGTCTTGGTGCCGAGGTCGAGGCCGATCAGCGCACCGCGATCGGGCCAGTGCGGCGCGGCTTCGATCAGGGGAAGGATGAGGGCGGGCATGGCGCTAGCGCTTAGCACGCGGCCACGCGCCGAGGCAAAGTCCGGCGGCGGGCTGGCGCCATGCGAAAACGCCGGTCAGGCGGCAATCACCCGGTCGTCGTTGCCGAGGCACGCGGCAAGCGCCTGCAAGGGACTGTATTGATGCGATGTGCGGCGCTGGATGAACAGCGTCTCGACATGTGCGTGTTGCGAGCCGAGCCTGTGGATGTTGACGTCGCGGAGCACATGATCGCGCTCGACGACGGCACGCGGCAGCAGGGTGACCCCCATATCGGCGGCGACGCAGCCGACCATGCCGTCGAGCGTGCCCAACTCGAAGCGGACGGCAGACGGCCAGCCGAACTCGGTGAACACCTGTTCGAGACGCTGCCGGTAGGTGCAGCCGGTGCGGAACACCAGCGCGGTCGGACCCGACTCCGAGGTGCCGGCGCGTAGCGCCGCGAGCGATTTCCAGCGCGGCGCGGTGACCAGCACCAGTTCCTCGGTGAACGCTGATGTCGTTGACAGGTCGGCGTGCTCGATCGGGCCGGCGACGAAAGCGCCATCGAGCGAACCGTCGAGCACGGCGGCGACGAGATCGGCGGTTGTCGCGGTGCGCAAGCTCAGGCGCACGGCAGGATAACGGCGGTGGAACTCGGCCAGCAGTGTCGGCAGTCGCACCGCGGCAGTGGTTTCCATCGAGCCGATCGACAACGGGCCCTTCGGCTCGCCATCGTCGCGCGCGGCGAGCACGGCCTCGCGCGACAGCGCCGCCATCCGTTCGGCATAGGGCAGCAAGCGACGGCCGGCGCCGGTCAGTGACATGCCGCGGCTGTGCCGTTCGAACAGTGGGGTGCCGATCTCGGCCTCCAGCGCCTTGATGCGCTGGGTGACGTTGGACTGCACGGTATTGAGCTCTTCGGCGGCCCGGGTGATGCCGCCAAGCCGCGCGACCGTGGAAAAGGTGAGCAGGTCGGTCAATTCCATCTGGGATCACCGTTTTATTTTAGAGATGGTAGCGTTCTCTAGTATTCATTTTCGGAGAATGTTAGGCCGGCTTAAGCTGCGAGTCCAGAACAGCAAGTCCAGATCAGGGAGCAACGCATGCCGATCGGCACCGACTTGACGGCGCGTCTGGGCATCGAACATCCGATCCTGGCGGCGCCGATGGCGATGATCGCGGGAAGCCGGCTGGTCAGGGCGGTGAGCGAGGCGGGCGGCTTCGGCATTCTGGGCGGTGGCTACGGAGACAGGGCCTGGCTTGAGGCAGAAACCGCAAAGCTGAAGGGGTCCGCAAGGCCATTCGGCATCGGCTTCATCACCTGGGGCCTCGCCAAGCAGCCCGAACTGATCGACATCGCGCTGGCGGCGCGGCCGCGCGCGGTGATGTTGTCGTTCGGCGATCCCGCGCCGTTCGCGTCTGCCATCAAGGCGGCGGGCGCGCTGCTGATCTGTCAGGTGCAGAATGAGGAACTCGCTCAACAAGCGCTCGATTGCGGCGCGGATATCCTGATTGCGCAGGGGACCGAGGCGGGCGGTCATGGCGCCTCGCGCACCACGCTCGACATCGTGCCTGCGATCATCGATTTCGCGGCAGGGCGGGTACCGGTCGTCGCGGCGGGCGGCATCGCGGATGGCCGCGGCCTGGCTGCGATGATGATGCTCGGCGCCTCCGGCGTGCTGATGGGCACGCGCTTCTATGCCAGCCTCGAAGCTGATGCGCCGGAGCGGGCGAAGCAATTGATCCGCGCGGCGAAGAGCGGCGAGACGGTGCGCGGCGTGGTGATGGACTGGTCGCGCAAATTGATGTGGCCGGCACCGTTCACCGCGCGGTCGCTCTCCAACGATCATTCGCGGCGCTGGAGCGGCCGCGAGATCGAGCTGATGCAGCGGGCGGATGAGATCGCGGTGGAATATGCCGCCGCGAGGGAGGCGGGCAATTTCGACATCGCCGCGGTGTTCGCCGGCGAATCCGTCGGCTTGATCCATGATATCGTTCCCGCGGCCGAGATCGTCGGCCGCATCGTCGCCGAGGCCGAGCAATCGCTGCACGGCAGGCGCAACTCTCTTCCTCTTTGACCTGAACAAGTGCGAGGCACACCATGTGGCCAGACCGTCGATTGATCGATCGCTTCAAGACCGAATTCCCGATCGTGCTGGCGCCGATGGCGGGCGTAATGGATGCCGAGCTGGTGATCGCAGTGGCGCAAGGGGGCGGGCTCGGCTCACTGCCATGCGCGATGCTGTCGGCCGAGAAGGCCCGCGAGCAGGTCAACATCATCCGCCAGCGCGTCTCCGCGCCGGTCAACCTCAACTTCTTCTGCCACAAGGCGGTCGACGCCGATCCGGCGCGCGAGGCGCGATGGCGGCAGCGGCTGGCGCCTTATTTTCGCGAGCATGGCCTCGATCCGGATGCGGCGATCAACGCCGCCAACCGCGCACCGTTCGATGCGGCCTTCTGCGCCGTGGTCGAGGAATTGAAGCCCGAGGTCGTCAGCTTCCATTTCGGCCTGCCTGAGCCAAAGCTCCTCCAGCGGGTGAAGGGAGCGGGCGCCATCGTGATGTCGTCGGCGACCACGGTGAAGGAGGCGATCTGGCTGGAAGAGAACGGTGCCGACGTCGTCATCGCGCAGGGCGCCGATGCCGGCGGCCATCGCGCCATGTTCCTGACCGAGAATATCTCCGAACAGCCGGGCACGTTCTCGCTGCTGCCGCAGGTGGTGGATGCGGTGAAGGTGCCGGTCGTCGCCGCCGGCGGCATTGCCGACGGGCGCGGGATCGCGGCGGCGTTCGCGCTCGGTGCATCCGCGGTGCAGATCGGCTCGGCCTATCTGCGCTGCCCGGAATCCAAGGTGACCCCGCAGGGCCGTGTCGCGCTGGCGCAGGCGAGCGACGAATCGACCGTCATCACCAACGTGATGACCGGGCGCCCGGCGCGTGGCGTCGCCAACCGGGTGATGCGCGAGGTCGGCCCGATCTCACCGGATGCGCCGGCATTTCCGCACGCGGCGACCGCCCTCGGGCCCCTGAAGGCGGCTGCCGAAAAACAGGGCAAGGTCGATTTCACCAATCTCTGGGCCGGGCAGGCGGTGCGGATGGGCAAGGAAATGCCGGCCGCCGAGCTGACCCGGGCGCTGGCCGGGGCGGCGCTGGCACGGATGGGGCAGCTGGCGGGCTGATTTTGCCCCGGTTTCCAGCGCGGTTGCGGCGCAAAACCGGCCTCTGCTATACGGCAGGCTGACCTTTCAGCCTGACCACCCGAGGCCCTATATAATGTCCGTAGACGCCACGACCGTCCGTCGCATCGCGCATCTGGCGCGGATCGCGGTCAGCGACGCCGAAGTTCCCCATCTCCAGGGCGAGCTGAACGCGATGCTGGCCTTCGTCGAGCAGCTGTCGGAAGTGAATATCGACGGCATCGAGCCGATGACTTCGGTGACGCCGATGGAGATGAAGAAGCGCGCCGATGTGGTCAATGACGGTGAGATCGCCGATGTCATCGTCCGCAACGCGCCGGATACCGTGAACGACTTCTTCCTGGTGCCGAAGGTGGTCGAGTAACACTCGCCTGGTGTTTTCGAGCGAACTGGATGCCGGAAGCGCATCAAACAAAAGCGACAAAGTCCAATGTGTCTGCTCTGCGACGATGAGAAGGCCTACAAGGCCTATATGGATTTCCTCGATGTGATGGAGCGCAAGGGGAAGGTCGCCGATCCCAATGAGGCGATCGACGCCGTGCTCGACCAGCTCGAGGCGCTCGACGCCGAGCGTGCCAAGGAGAACGCCAAGGCAAACAGGGCGCGCCTGGACGATCCCGCCAACGACAAGACCCTGTCTCCGTTTTTCTGCAGCCCGATCAACAAATAAATGACCGATTTGACATCGTTGACGATCGCCGAGGCCCGCGAGAGCCTGGCGAGCAAGTCTTTCACCGCCGTTGAGCTGACCGATGCGCATCTCGCCGCCATCGAGGCCGCGCGGGTGCTCAATGCCTATGTGCTCGAAACACCTGACCGCGCCCGCGAGATGGCGAAGGCGGCCGACGAGAAAATCGCAAAGGGTGAGGGCGGCCCGCTGGCCGGCATCCCGCTCGGCATCAAGGACCTGTTCGCGACCCGCGATATCAGGACCACGGCGTGCTCGAAGATCCTCGGCAACTTCATCCCGCCTTACGAGTCGACGGTGACCTCGCAGCTGTGGCGCGACGGCGCCGTGCTGCTCGGCAAGCTCAACAATGACGAGTTCGCGATGGGCTCGTCGAACGAGACCTCGTTCTTCGGTCCGGTCACCAACCCGTGGCGCCGCGAAGGCTCTAACACGACGCTGGTGCCAGGCGGTTCGTCCGGCGGCTCGGCCTCGGCGGTGGCGGCGTCGCTCTGCATGGGCGCGACCGCGACCGACACCGGCGGCTCGATCCGCCAGCCTGCTGCGTTCACCGCAACCGTCGGCATCAAGCCGACCTATGGCCGTTGCTCGCGCTGGGGCATCGTGGCGTTCGCATCCTCGCTCGACCAGGCCGGCCCGATCGCGCGCACCACGCGCGATGCCGCGATCCTGATGCGCTCGATGGCCGGGCACGATCCCAAGGACACCACATCGGTCGACATCGCGGTGCCGGACTACGAGACAGCGATCGGCAAGTCCGTGAAGGGCATGAAGATCGGCATCCCCAGGGAGTATCGGCTCGACGGCATGCCGGCCGAAATCGAGAAGCTGTGGAGCGAAGGCGCGCAGTGGCTGAAGGCCGCCGGCGCCGAGTTGGTCGAGGTGTCGCTGCCGCACACCAAATACGCGCTGCCGGCCTATTACATCGTGGCGCCTGCCGAGGCCTCGTCAAACCTCGCGCGCTATGACGGCGTGCGCTACGGATTGCGCGATCCGGGCAAGAACATCATCGAGATGTACGAGAACACCCGCGCCGACGGCTTCGGCGACGAGGTGCGCCGTCGCGTGCTGATCGGCACTTATGTACTCTCGGCCGGCTATTACGATGCCTATTATCTGCGCGCACAAAAGGTGCGTACGCTGATCAAGAAGGATTTCGAGGACTGCTTCGCCAAGGGCGTGAACGCGATCCTGACGCCAGCGACGCCGTCAGCCGCGTTCGGCATCGGCGAGAAGGGCGGCGCCGATCCCGTCGAGATGTATCTCAATGATATCTTCACGGTGACCGTGAACATGGCGGGCCTGCCCGGCATCGCGGTGCCCGCGGGCAAGGACAGCCAGGGCTTGCCGCTCGGCCTGCAACTGATCGGCCGGCCGTTCGACGAGGAGACGCTGTTCTCGCTCGGCGAGGTGATCGAGCAGGCTGCCGGCCGCTTCACGCCGGCGAAATGGTGGTGAGCGATGGCCGAGTTCCGCGCCAGCCTGCATGACGCTGTGCCGGACTCGACGTTGTCGCCCGCGCTCGCGGCGTTGTGGTGGGCGGCGAAGGGCGATTGGGACCAGGCGCACCGCATCGTGATGAATGAGAGCGATGCCAGTTCGGCTTGGGTGCACGCTTATCTGCATCGCGTCGAAGGCGATCTCGGCAATGCCGGCTACTGGTATCGCCAGGCCGGCCAGCCGGTCGCCAAGGACATGGTCGAGGCCGAGTGGGAACGGATCGTCGCCGCGTTGTTGGCCTGAACGATCGGTACCAGATGCGGTGTCTCGGCACCGCGAACATTAACCCTGTTTCGGCCGCCATGCCGCCGCCCAGATTGGCCGTGATAGGCTGGTGAACCGGGCGGGGGCCAGCGGCAAAGAGAGTATTTCGTGCGTGGGTCGGGGATAGGGGGATGGCTGTCAGCGATGCTGGTGGCCGTGGTGGCGGCGGGCCTTGCCGGCTGCGCGACCGTCTATAACCTGCCGGGCAACGTGCCGCTTGGCGCCGCGCTTGCCGACAACAGCAGTGCCCGCGACTTTCCGACCTATGAAGATGATTTGCTGCTCGCACTGTCGTTCTCCGGTGGCGGCACCCGCGCGGCGGCGTTTTCGTTCGGCGTGCTGGAGGAACTCGATCGGGTGCATTCCGGTGCCGCCGGCACCAAGACGCTGCTGGATCGCGTCGACTTCGTCTCCGGCGTCTCCGGCGGGTCAATCACCGCCGCCTATTTCGGATTGAAGCGGCGTGCGGCGCTCGATGATTTTCGTGAACGCTTCTTGCTGCGCAACGCCGAGGAAGGCCTGAAGACCCAGATCTCGCTCGGCAATATCGGACGCGCACTGGGTGGCGGCGTCAACGACAGCCAATTCACCGACTGGCTCGATCGCAATCTGTTCAACGGTGCGCGGTTCGAGGCGTTGCCCGACGACCGCCGGCCGCGGGTCTGGATCAACGCATCCGACATCTACAACCGCACGCCGTTCGTGTTCGGCAAGACCTCATTCGATGCGCTGTGCAGCGACATCCGCTCCTATCGTGTCGCCGAAGCGGTGGCGGCATCCGCGGCGGTGCCGCTGGCGTTCGCGCCGATCGTGCTGGAAACCTTCCCCGGCGGCTGTGCGGCGCCGCTGCCGCCCTGGCTCGAACGGGTACGCAACGATCCGAACGCGCAGCCGCTGTTGCGCTCCTATGCCGAGGCCCAGGCACGCTACCGCGACGGCTCGATGCGCTACGTCAAGCTGCTCGATGGCGGGCTGGTCGACAATTACGGCCTGTCGGGGCTGAGCATCGGCTTGCTCGCGGCGCAGCGTCCCTACGAGCCCTTGAGCGAGCGGCAAGCGGCCAAGCTCAAGCGCATCCTGTTCCTGGTGGTCGACGCCGGCCGCGGCATCTCCGGCGACTTCGTGCAGACGCTCGAAGGGCCGAGCGGCGTCGAACTGGTGTCGGCGGCCGCCGACACCGCGATCGATGCCAGCGTGCGATCGAGCTACGCGGCCTTCACCGCGCTTGCCAACGACTGGTCGGGCAAGCTGAAGCACTGGCGGTGCGGACTGTCGGCGGCCGATCGCAGCCGTCTCGGCGTCGGGCCCGGCTGGAAATGCGGCGATGTCGCGATCTATGTCGAGCGACTGGGCTTCGACCGGCTCGGACCGGAGCGTGCCGGCATCCTGAACGCCATCCCGACCCGGCTTTCGCTGCCGCCGGAGCAGGTCGACCAGTTGATCACGGGCGGCGCGGACGCACTGCGCGCGAGCAAGGCCTTTCAGCAGTTCCGGCGCGGGCTCTGAGCAGCGCCGCATGCGACGGCGCGGCCGACGAGGGGCCGCAAGGCGGCTTGACTGGCGCGGTTGGTTGCGCGAAGCCCATTAGCATCCCAGATATCACTTTATCCGGACAACGAGATCCATGACCGCATCCGCCGCCCCGCACAGACTGATCAAGAGCGCCACCGGCGATTGGGAGGTCGTGATCGGCATGGAGGTCCATGCCCAGGTCACCTCGTCCTCGAAGCTGTTCTCCGGTGCGTCGACCGCGTTCGGCGGCGAGCCCAACTCGCACGTTTCGCTGGTCGATGCCGCGATGCCGGGCATGCTGCCTGTCATCAACGAGGAGTGCGTCCGCCAGGCGGTGCTCACCGGTCTCGGGCTGAACGCCCAGATCAATCTGCGCTCGGTATTCGACCGCAAGAACTACTTCTATCCGGACTCGCCGCAAGGCTACCAGATCAGCCAGTACAAGTCGCCGATCGTGGGCGAGGGCGAGGTGTCGCTCGAACTCGACGGCGGCCGTAACGTCACGATCGGGATCGAGCGGCTGCATCTGGAACAGGACGCCGGCAAGTTGCTGCACGACCAGTCGCCGACGATGTCCTATGTCGACCTCAATCGTTGCGGCGTCGCGCTGATGGAGATCGTCTCCAAGCCCGACATCCGCGACGCCGAGCAGGCCAAGGCCTATGTCAGCAAGCTGCGCTCGATCCTGCGTTACCTCGGCACCTGCGACGGCGACATGGAGAAGGGCAGCCTGCGCGCCGACGTCAACGTCTCGGTGCGCCGTTACGGCGAGACCGCGCTCGGCACCCGCTGCGAAATCAAGAACATGAACTCGGTGAACTTCATCGGTCAGGCGATCGAGTACGAGGCGCGGCGTCAGATCGAGATCATCGAGGATGGCGGCACGATCGACCAGGAAACCCGGCTGTTCGATCCGAACAAGGGCGAGACCCGCTCGATGCGGTCGAAGGAAGAGGCGCACGACTACCGCTACTTCCCGGATCCCGACCTCCTGCCGCTCGAGTTCAGTCAAGCCTTCGTCGACGATCTCAAGGCGCAGCTGCCGGAACTGCCGGACCAGAAGAAGTCCCGGTTTATTACGGGCTTCGGTCTGTCGCCCTATGATGCAAGCGTGCTGGTCGCCGAGCGCGAGAGCGCAGAGTTCTACGAGACGGTGCTGTCGGGCCTCGCCGACAAGGCGCGCGACGGCAAGCTCGCCGCCAACTGGGTGATCAACGAACTGTTCGGTCGGCTCAACAAGGAAGGCGTCGACATTGCAGCCTCGCCGGTGTCGGCACAGCAACTCTCCGCGATCGTCGACCTGATCGGCGAGGGAACGATTTCCGGCAAGATCGCCAAGGACTTGTTCGAGATCGTGTGGCAGGAGGGCGGCGATCCGCGCGCGCTCGTTGAAACGCGCGGCATGAAGCAGGTCACCGACCTCGGCGCGATCGAGAAGGTGGTCGACGACATCATCGCGGCCAATCCCGACAAGGTCGAGCAGGCCAAGGCGAAGCCCCAATTGGTCGGCTGGTTCGTCGGCCAGGTGATGAAGTCGTCGGGCGGCAAGGCCAACCCGCAGTCGGTCAACGACCTTCTGAAGTCCAAGCTCGGCATCTGAACCAACAGGACAATGATGTTGTCCTTGGCGTTTGATCCAACCGGATCATGCTCTCGCGTGATCGCATCTAGCGTCGTCGCGCGCGCGTGAACGCAGCGTGATCTCGCCTCACGGCCTCCCTTTGTCGCCTCGATGATGCCGTCGGTGCCGAATCGCGGGATCCACGATTCGACCGGGAATCGGGTTCGGATGACCTCAGACGAGGCAAAAGTTGGCTTACCCACGAAATTTTTTTCGTTGCCAAAAATTGCGACTCGGAGGTTGCGGCGCGCCGTTTCGCGCAAGCGCGTTCGACTCAGCGCGACCGCGATCGTGCGTCGCGTGTTCGAATGCGAATTCACGAATTGCCTACAATACAAGTGGTTTCCGACGACGTTGACAAATTCCGATGTCGGACGCGATTGCGTTTCTCGCATTGACGCTTGAACGCGTCGGCAAGTTTTCCGGCGACGCGCGCTGCGCGCACTGCCATCGCTGCGTCAACACTTCCTTAAGCGGGACACTGTTTTTTTTGGTCTGTTGGTGTATTCGGGAAGTAGTGCATATCGATTCCCGAGTGCACGCAGCGTAGAGCCATCTCACATACTGGAGGGCAACATGGCTAAGAAGGCAAAGAAGGCGAAGGCGAAGAAGGCGAAGAGCGCAGTGAAGAAGACTGCGAAGAAGACCCGCAAGGTCGCCAAGAAGAAGAAGTAAGCCTCTCGCCTTGAGAGGATTGCCGGCGGCTTGATGCCGGCACGTCGCGAGAGCCATCGGACGGACTGCTGAGAGGCACATCCACCCCAAGGCTCTGGCTGACGAAAGAGGGTGTCGGCGAGACATCAGGTCAAACGGCTGGATCGAATTTCGGAGAGGGTAACCTTCCCAAAACCGGTCCGGCAGAAGAAACAGAGATTTCTTCGTTCGGTGCGGAGCCCGCTTGGTTCCGCAGTTTCACCGGCGAGAATGCCGCGTTGAAATCTGGTCCTGACGTGTTCGCCGACCCCCTCGTTCCGGCGGCCTGCGCAGTCCGCGCCCCGGTATCCATTCCCCCATTCCAGTTCTAAATCGATGTCGAGCCTCGACGGCCGTGCGTTGTTGTGCGCGTGCCGGCCGCGCTCGCTGTCCTGCGTCGGCAAGAGGGACGTGCGCCCCTCCGTCGATTCGAAGACCGGTTGCCGATTTGGACCGGCCGACGCGCAGGGCCAATGTCCGCCATGGTTATCGATGTCCGAAACGCCAGGGTAAACCGGCGTTCACGAATGTGCGGAAATGCCTGCGGCACAGGCACTTCTGCGATTCCGGCAAAGCTTCCCGGCGCTGCCGGTTTACATCCCGTTCATCGCGATACTTAAACCGCTCTTCAAATTTGATGGGCCATGATCATCCCAACAAGCCGGCAACCGGCGAGCGGTGATCCAGCGGATCGGCGCGGCGCATGACGAAGGTCAGCGCGGACATAACAGGGCGTTTGAACAGTGGACGGGGGCCGCGCTCGGGGGAGGGCGGCCAACAACAAAAAGGGGAATGACGACAATGTTTCAGGGGGTCATCGATCAGGAAGCTGCCATCCCGGTTGCTGCGACCGCGATCCAGGACGTGCTGTTCGAGCGCGGCATGTACTGGGCAAGCGGCCGGTCCGGTGTGGTCAACCTCGTCGCGGCGCACAAATGGTTCAACCTGGCGGCGCTCAAAGGGCGCACCGACGCGATCTCGTACCGCCGGGAGGTCGCCGAGCAGATGTCCGATGTCGAGATCGCGGCTGCCCAGCGCGAAGCCCGCGCCTGGATGACGACGCACTAAGTTAAGTCTTCGCGATCGAGCTGGGAGCCTCGGCTCCCTCGCTCCAACTAGAGCCAGTATCGCGCGGCGTAGATCACGGTCATCACCGCCCCGGCCACAATGACGAATTGCCGGACGACGGTCGCGGGAAGCACCCGGATCAGGTGACCTCCCGCATAACCGCCGATCATCGCGCCGATCAGCATGGCTACGGTCTCCGGCCATCGCACCGCGCCTTGCACGATGAAGATCACGGTGGCGGCGAGCGACACGCAGGTCGCGAGCAGGTTCTTCAACGCCTTGATCGCCCTGATGTCGTTGGGCTCCGTGATCGACAGCACCGCGGTCAGGATGACGCCGAGCCCGGCACCGAAGAAGCCTCCGTAGACGCACGCGAGTCCGAGCACGGCACTGCTGATGCCGGTCGAGGGCAAGGCCGCGCCGGCCTGCCGTCCGATGGTCCAGGCCTGGATCTGCGGCGCGAAAGCAAACAGCAACGTCGCGAAGGCGATCAGCCCCGGAACCGGCAGGACGAACAGCCGTTCGGGAAGCAGCAACAAGACGCCGGCGCCGATTGCGCCACCAAGCGTGGAGACGATGATGAAGCCGAGCAGGCGCCGCGTCGGTGGCGGGATCTTGCCGCGGTCGGCTAGCGCTGCGATCAGGTGCCCCGGCGAGATCGCCACCGCATTCGATGCGTTGGCGATGACGGCGGGCAGGCCGGCCGCCAGCATCGCCGGAAACGTGATCAGCGTTGCGCCGCCCGCCAATGCATTGATGACGCCTCCCGCGACGCCGGCCGCGAGCAGCAGAAGACTTGTCTGGGGATCCATGCATCACCCTCGTTGAGGGTGAGCAGGCTAGCGGGTGGAGCGCCGGCCCGTCTGGAACGTCTGTGACGCGTCATCAGTCACGCCAGTAGACGCCGGGTGTGGTGCCAAAGGTGCGGCGGAACAGACGGGTGAGATGGCTCTGGTCGGCAAAGCCGGCATCGGCCGCCGCTGCTGCGATCGGCTCGCCGGCGCGCAGCAGTTGCCGGGCACGATTGAGCCGGGCCAGCAGGCGGAAGGCATGCGGCGAGACGCCGAGCTCGCGCCTCACCATGCGGCTGAAGCCTTCCCGGCTGCGTCCGAAGCCCGCCGCGATCTCGCCGATCGGCTCGGTGCTTCCCGTCAGGGCGGTGCCGAGCTTCGCCCTGCCGGTGAGCTGCATCGGGGGAGACGGCTCACGCGACAGGATGTCGCCGGTGATCCCGAGCATGTGCTCGGGCGATATCTCACCCAAGCGCCGAAGCCGTGTCCCGACGCTGATGATCCGTAGCGACGACGCGGCGCGGCTCGTTGGGACATAGGCATTCAGGCAAACCGTCTGATCCGGTGTCGGCAGCGGCGCATGGAGCATTCCGGCGGGAATGAGCGCGGCATGTCCGGCAGGCACCGTGACGGTCGCGCCGTCGATGCGAAAGGCGCGCGCCCCCGACAGCACCAGGACGATCTGGCTCTCGTCATGGAAGTGCGGCCTGAGGCCAGGCGAGCCGGCACCGGACCACGCCGCCAGTTCGACGATGTCGTCTCGATCTGCGCGGCGGTAGCTCCAGGCGTTGGTCATGGCGATGCGAGGGATCTCCGTGGCTCGAACCAGCGGGGGCGGTGATCCCCGAACCTAGCATTGATGCCACCGACGGTCATGGGGATCAACGCGGCGTGACTGTAGCGATCGGCGAGGCGGTTCGCATCGTGGCCATTGCGAGGAGGGCGGCGACCAGGTTGGCGGCTGCGCTGATCGCAATCGGAACGAGGTAGCTGTGGTTGATGTCGAACGCGAAGCCCGCGGCGCTTGGCCCGAGCAGCGTTCCGAATGCGACGCTGGTGTAGAGGATGCCGATGATGCCGCCGACATTGCGGCCGCCGAAATGGTCGGTGACCACGGCGGGCAGGATCGCGACCCAGCCGCCATAGAACACGCCGAACAACAGCGCGAAGACGGTCAGCGACCAGAATGCGCCGGCGAACGCCCAGATCGCCAGCGAGGCGGCCATTCCGAGATACATCGCGATCAGGAACGCGTCACGGCCGACCCGGTCGGCGATGCTCCCCAGGACGAAGCGACCGGCCGTGCTGCCGACGCCGATCATCCCGAGCAGTAGCACGGCAAGCGTCGGCGTCACCTGATGGTCGAGCGCGAACGGCACCAGATGCACGAAGGGCACGAACACGCCGAACGCACTGACCAGGCAGGCCGCATAGAGCCCCGCGAAGCGGGCGGTGCGTACCGCATGCCGGATCGAAACACCCTGACGCAGCGGCGGCCCTGACGCCATATCGAGCGGGTCGCCATCCGGTCCGGTGCCGTAGCGGCGCGGATCGTCCGCGATCAGGAGCGATGCGCCGATGCCGGCGATAACGGCAACGACGCCGAGCACGACATAGGCATCGCGCCAGCCGAGGCTCGCGATCAGCCAGGTGGCGAGCGGCGGCATCACCAATGTTCCGACCCCGATCCCGCTGACGGCGAGGCCCGACGCAAAGCCGCGCCGCCGGACGAACCAGCGTTGCACGGCACCCAGCGTCGGGACGTAGGCGCAACCGACGCCGGCGCCGATCCCGATGCTGTAGGCGGCGTAGACCTGAAGGATGGTTTGCGCCTGTCCCGCCAGCACCATGCCAAGCCCGATCAGCGCCATTCCAATTGCCGCCAGCCGGCGCGCGCCCCAGCGGTCGGCAAGCGGGCCCGAGACGATGCCGAGGCCGAAATACAGGAAGCCCGCGAACGAGAACACCAGCGACACCGAGCCGCGCGAGGCGCCGAACTCGCGTTGCAAGGACTCGACAAAGGATGAGAACGTGTAGGCGCTGCCGAAGCCGATGAACGTGACGACAAAGGCGGCCGTGACCACCATCCAGCCGTAGAACGGCTTCGCGCGTTGTTGTCTGGCGTGCATGGTGGCGCTCCTCATGATCGTTCTCCTTGCACCGCGCGGTCACTGGATCCGGCCGGCGGATAGAGCAGCATTTGCGTGCAGCGGAACAACGCGATCGTCTTGCCGGTCGTCTCGCTGCGGATCTCGGCATCCCACACCTGGGTGGTGCGCCCGGCATGAACGAGGCGCGCCTCGCAGCTCACGCCGCCTTCGCGCGCTGCGCCGATGAAATTCGTCTTCAACTCGCCGGTCGCGAAGCCGATGGCACTGTCCGGCAAGGACGCGAGGCAGCCGAACCCGCACGCGGTATCCGCCAACGCGACGATGCTCGCGCCGTGTAACAGTCCGTGCGGCGAGAAGTGCTTTGCGGCGATGTCGAAGCGGCCGCGGATGTGGCCGCGTTCGGCTTCGATCCAGCGAAAGCCCAGCAGGCCGGGCAGGGCGCCGGCTTGCGACGCGTTGATGCGATCGACGAGTCTGCTGGCGGGGCTACCTGCGCTGACTTCGCGCAGGTCTAATCTATCGGGGACCTCAAACATGCCTTGTCCTGGTTTCATGCGTGAACTGAAAGCCGTCGCTGGGAGGCATCGAAAGATTAGAAAATCTAACTTTTCAGCTAGGAATGCTCTGCGTTGACGAGGCTTTCAGCAGTAGGATAGGCTGATAGAGCGCGCAGAAGACCAGGTTGGCAAACCAGATTTGCTGCGAATTTTGGATTAGAAAATCTAAATCATGGAGAGCAGGCTTCCACCCCTGAACGCGCTCAAGGCGTTCGAGTCCGCCGCCCGCCACCTCTCGGTGAAGCTCGCGGCCGAGGAGCTGTGCGTGACGCCGGGCGCGGTCAGCCAGATGCTCAAGACCCTCGAAGCCCATCTGGGGGTGAAACTGTTCGAGCGGGTGCCGCGCGGCATCTATCTCACCGACGCCGGTCGCGACTATCTGCCGTCGATCCGCAATGCCTTTCGCCAGATCGCGGATGCGTCGCGCCGTGTCACCGCATCTGTCGATATCGGCACGCTGACGGTGAGCGTCACGCCATTCTTCGCATCGGCCTGGCTGGTGCCGCGCCTGGCGTCATTTCAGAATACGCATCCCGAGATCGATCTTCAGATCGTCACCGGTAACACGCTGGTGGACTTCTCGCGCAGCGGTGTCGACATCGCGGTGCGCCACGGCCTTGGCCGTTATCCGGGGCTGCGCAGCGATCGCGTCGTCACGGTCGAGATGGTGGTGGTGGCCGTGCCATCGCTGGTCGAGCGGCTCGGGCGGCCGGCATCTCCCGATGAGCTCGCGGGCTGGCCGCAGGTGCATGACGCCGAGCGCAAGGGCTGGAGCCTGTGGTTTCAGGCCAACGGCATCGCGGAGGTTCGGACGCCGCGCGGCCCCTCGTTCGATGACGGCAGCCTGCTGCTGAAGGCGGTGCTGACGGGGCAGGGTGCGGGGCTGCTGCCGGCGGCGATGGTCGCAGACCAGATCGCGCGCGGCGAACTGATCCAATTGCAGGACACCGCGCATCTGGAGGAATTCGCCTATTATCTCGTCTGTCCCGACAACAGGCAGTCGCTGCCGAAAATCGCGGCGTTCAGGGAATGGATCCTGGGGCCGGCCGCCCAGTCAGCGCCAGCCGAGCGTTAGCTCTCCGCCGTGAGGGCCTATCGATAGAAGGCGTTTGGCGGCACACCGAAATGCCGGCGGAACATCGCAGTGAACGCGCTCTGGCTGGCATAGCCGGCGTCGAGCGCGACATCGACCACCCGCGCGCCGCGCGCGAGGCGCTCGAGCGCGAACAGCAGGCGGGCCTGCTGACGCCACTCGCCGAACGTCATGCCGGTTTCCTTCGCGAACAGGCGATGGACGGTCTTCGACGTCAACTTCAGCCGGCGCGCCCACTGCTCGGCAGTGGAGGCATCGTCCGGGTGGCTCACCAGCGCCTCGCAAATCCGCGCGAGCCTCTCGTCGCGCGGCATCGGCAGATGCAGCGGCAGCACATCGACCTCGCGCAGCTGGTCGAGCAGCACCAGCATCAGGCGCTCGTCGCTGGTCGCGGGCGCATAGTCGAGCGGGACACGCATCGCAGCGACGAACAATTCGCGCAGCAGCGGCGAGACCGTGAACACGCAACTGGTCTGCGGCAGATTCGGCGCCGTGCCGGCGTCGACGAACACGGTGCGGATCTTGACCGCGCCGCACATGCGGACCTCGTGTTCCAGCCCAGCCACCAGCCACACCGCGCGATTGGGCGGCACCACCCAGGTGCCCTCGGCGCAGCGCACGATCATGACGCCTTCGATGGCGTAGAGCAGCTGGCCGCGCGGATGCGCGTGAAGTCCAGTCGAGGCGCCGCTCGGATAATCGATCTCCATCGCCGCCATCGGCCGTGCCGTGGCGTGATAGTCGAGGTGCCGTGTGATCAGCTCGTCGAACACGTCTTGATCTCGAATGTCCCAATTTCGCTAGGTTGGGTCATTCTAGCGTGAGACGGACCATCATGCGACAGCTAGTTGCTGGCGGGTATTCCTCGAACCCCGCGATCAGATCATGTTCAAGCAGAAAGCCGCACTTCTCTATCCCTTCGTCGCCATCGTGCTGTGGGCCGGCAACGTTATCGTGTCCCGCCTGTCGGCGCACACCATCGGTCCGCAGGCAATCACCTTCTATCGCCTGCTGGTCGCGGTCCTGTTGATGTCTCCGTTCGTGGCGCGCGCCGTCTGGCGCAACCGCCTTGCGATCTGGCCGCATCTCGGTCCGCTCGCGATCCTTGGCTTTCTTGCGATGTGCCTGTTCCAGAGCCTGTCGTATCTGGCGGCCGAGACAACGACCGCGACCAACATGGCGGTGTTCACCGCGCTGACGCCGCTGTTGACCGTCGCGCTCAGTGCCGCGTTGCTCGGCGAGCAGCCGACGTTCGGCATGATCTGCGGCGCGCCATTGTCGTTCGCGGGCCTGATCTATCTCGTTAGCGGCGGTGATTTGTCATCACTGCTGCGCAACGGCGTGCATGCCGGCGACGCATTGATGCTGCTGGCCGCGATCGTCTACGCGCTGTACGGCGTGCTGCTGAAGCGGTGGAATCTGCCGATCACCGGATGGCAGTCGACCTACATGCAGGCGCTGTGCGCGCTGGCCGTGATGTTTCCCGCCTTCCTCGCCACGCCGGCGCCGCTGCGCCAGGTCAACGCTGCGACACTGCCGCTGATCGTCTACGCCGGCGCGCTGGCCTCGGTCGTGCTGCCGTTCCTCTGGATCCGCGGCGTCGCGCAACTCGGCCCCAACCGCTGCGCGATCTTCATGAACCTGCTGCCGGTGCTGACCGCCGCCGCCGCGATCGTGATGTTGGGAGAACCGGTCAGGCCGTTCCACGTCATCGGCGGCGGTCTCGCGCTGCTCGGCGTCGCCTGCGCGCAGGCCTTTCCGCGGCCGCTGCTGAGAGTGCAGCGCGCCTGAACGGGTGGATCCCGTCGCGAGGTGATCGATCGCGCGGCTGCCGCAACTGGCGGCCTCGCGATCGGCGCCGCGGCGTCGCATCATTGACCGGGAGCTGCTGCGAGCGCGGCGATGGATCAGTGATCGATCCGATAGAGCTTCGCAAAGTTGCCATCGTAGAGCGACGACAGCTTCGCTATATGCTCAGGCTCGGGCGTTGGATCAATCAGCAGCACGTAGTCGAAATCGGCGCGCCAGCGGGCGAGGTACGGCGCAAACTGCAACGTCTCCTCGGAATATCGTTCGCTGGCCAGCGTGCTCCAGTCCAGCGGCTCCCCCAACGGGGTCGAAATCCGACGGAATGGCGGCAACACGGTCACCGGCTGTTGCGAAGGATCGGCGAACAGGGTCGGCCAAAATGCCGAGCGTTCGATCGCCAGCAAGGCGGGGAGGTGTCCGGTCAATCGGTAAATGCCGAACAGGGCCCTGCGCTCGGGATCGGCTTGCGCCACCTCTCCCTGATATCCCGTTGCAACCAGCACGCGCGCGCCGGGCTCGACACTGGCGATCGCAGCCCGCAGATCGGCGACGTCCTTGCGGTGATCGATCCACGTTGCCCCGACATAGGCGGAGCGGACGCAAATCAGGGCCGCCAGAGTGAACGCGACGAACATTGCCTCGCGCCGTGCGATCCGCGGTTGAATGCCCGCGAACAACAGCAGGGCGAACATCAGCGCCACGCGCAGATCGATGAAGGAGCCGCCCTTTAGCCGCAATGGCGCGGCGACGTAGACGATCGCCAGCACCGCCAGAACGAGCGGCAGTCCCGGGGCAAACGTGATCCGGCGGCGCATCGCGATCAGCACAACGGCAACCGCGACCGTGGTCACGAGTGTCAGAGCGACGCTCGTCGTCATGAATGGACTTACGAGCCTCATGACTTTGGAAATGGCCCGCCAGGCACCGAACGTCGTGGCCTTGTCGCCGAACGGACTCATGCCGTACAGCACCACGACGGGTCCGAGAGCGACCAGCATCGGGACGGCGGCCTTCAGGAAGGCGCGCGGCGTGAGTGTACCCGACTCGTGCCTCCTCCAGAGCTCGGCCACTTCGTCTGCTGCAATCAGCAGGAACAGCAACGCGAGCCCGAAGATATGGCTGAAGAAGGTCACGATCGCCGCTACCGCGCCGGCGACCGCCTTCCAGCCCGAACGATCCCGCCGACGAAGCGCGATCCAGGCAGCCGCGCCCGCCAGCGCCAGGCCAAGCGACAGCAGGTAGTTCATGAAGCCCAGGAAGAAGCACGCATTGTAGGCGACCAGTCCCGACGCCAGCGGCCAGTAGGAACGCGTACCGAACACGGTCCGATGGTAGATGATGGCCCCGGCCACCGGAGACATCAGGGACAAGGCCAGCAGCATCCGACCACCGGTGTGCGCATCGGTCATGCGCAGCAGTGCAGCGCCGATGAGGTCGACGCCGAGATTGGGCAGGACGGTCCAGTGCGGCGCATACATTTTCGAGAGAACTGGATCGTCGGGATGCGCCAGGATGAAGAACCGCGCGAGGTGGTTCGGATAGTCCAGGACCGGTGGAACATCGACGACGAAGAACGGCACGAGCAGCACGACGGCAAGCGCCAGGGCTGTCGCCAGCCACATCCGGGCAGCCGCGCTCACCAGTTGAGTTGGGGTGTTAGACGCCGCTACGACCGGCGCGCAAATCGGGAGGGACATTCCAACTTTCCGACAGCCCGCGGTCATGAGCTGCGGTCCTTGACAATGCTACAGCGAGGCTAGGGAGGGCAGACTGCCTGCGGCTCGCGATGATCAAGCAACATGCAGGGCGCGCGTCGAAGGAAATTCGAATCCGCAATCGTCATTCATGCTTCAACAGGTCGGCTGTTCAGCGGGCCGACGATGGAGCAGCACCGGGACGGACACAGGAAACCGCCCGGTGCCTGGCCATGGTTGCGCTGAGAACGCTGTCCATAGCTTCCGATTATTTCAGTGAGCTGCTCACCGAGTTGAAGGTCCCGCTCAGCGCCGTTCCGACGCCCTTCACCGCAGCGATGATGGCGATAGCAATGCCGGTGGCGATCAGGCCGTATTCAATGGCCGTGGCTCCGGTCTCGTCCTTAAGGAACGAAATGCAAACTGCTTTCATTGTTCTACCTTTCGACTACTGAACATGCGGGATATCCGCGCATCCCGTTTCCGAAATGGACTGACAAACCCTACGGTTGTGTAAACCGCAGGTAGCTATTTTTTGGGGAACCAGAATCTCAATTTTCGTTAAGTTTGATTGTATGGTGCTGAGACTCCATGGCTCCGGTGCAGGCGGCTTGCCGCCCACGGCAGGATTGGTCGCCAAAGCGCACTTGAAACAATGCCTTGTGGCCTCAATTCGACTTTTGGTTGATTGGCCCGCAGCGTCCAAAGCGGGGCAAATGGCCGCCGGTGGGGCTATCGACGGAACCGAATTGCTGCGACATTCTGTCGCATTTTGCGCAAGGCTTCCAGATGGTCGACTTCGATTTCGCAGGTTTTTTGATACCTTTCGGTTCGGTCGGGATGGTCTGGCGCGGCGCTATTTTGCCGGGTGGCGACGGACGGGTTTCGCAAACTAGTCCCGGCGCCAGGCCGGAATGCAAGCGCTGAGCGTGACATGCTTGTAGTCCCGAGCGGCGTCCTGATCACCAGCCTGTTCAGCAAACCTGACCGCGGCTTCCATGTCCTGGGCAGCAGACGCGCGATCGCAGAACAGGCTGCGAATTTCAGCCCGGTACCGATAGCCCTGTAGTTCATCGGGTTGTATGAAAGCGCTTGGTTGTAGTTGCTTTGCTCTTCAGTTGCGTCTCGGCGCGCTTCATCCGACTGACTGTCGAAGAAGGCCAGGCGATTGAGCGACTGGAGTGTACCCAGCTCCAGGTAACGCAGGGACATCGCGCCAAAACTTGCGGGAAGCGCTTCGCTGGAAGCCGAAGGTTGCTCCACCGCGGTATTGGCGTGCGCGATTTCGATGTTCTTGTATTTGATGGCGTTGCCGTAGTCCCGCAGGCCTTGGAACGTGCTCGAGATCTCGGCGTTGATCGGCGCAAGGTAGGCGGGCGCGAGCCGCTGATCGCTCAGTAAATTGAGACACGCCCGTATCTTTGCCTGCGCAGGCAAGACGTCGCGACATTCCTTGGCAATGACACGCCATTCGTCCCGCGGATGCGCCGTTGGCGGTGTCTGCGCAGCGGGCAGAACAACCGCCAGTCCGAAGCAGGTCGCCAACCTGAGACCGCTTGGGCCATTCATCTTATGTCTTCGATCCCGCCCAGCCGAAGGTTCGTTCATGATGCCAAATAGCCGTGCCGCGGGGAAGCCGACACGCAGCATGGATGGGCGCAAAAGCAGAGCCGTCGCCGGTGGCGCCACAAACGGGAGGGCCGGCGCTCTTCTATGGCGTCGACGGGCAGATAGCCCCGCCATTGAGGTGGCGACCGTCCGATCCCTTGGAGTTGTTGGATCAGATCACCTTTGCTTCCTTGGTGATGGCGGAAATCGAAGGGCCAGATTTCCGAACGATGGAAGCAAACTGTTGATCGGAGACCTTGAGACGCTTCCTCAAGATCTTGACCTGGATCTTGTCCCTCAGATCCAGCGCATTGCGAAAATAGGTCTGCCTGCGTTTGTTCATGGCAATTTGCCTCGCAAAGAGAATGTTGCTCGCGATGTTGCGGCATTGCGTCGACATCGTTTGGTCGACGATGGGACCGGTTGTGCTGGCAAGTGCCGTCGCCGCCTTTGCAACGCCGGGCAAACGCCGACGTTCCTTCAACGATAGGGCCGCTTGCTATGAGTGTGCGGGATCGGCTTGACGACAGGTCGTCACGACAAACGCCGCCTTGCTGCATTGCCAGTCGCTGCCGAGCGCAGCGCTCGAGACCGGCCGTGGGGCGGCCACGATCGTCAGCAAGAAAACCATGAAAGCGAACGAAGTTGCCATAACGAAGCCGGCTGCTCTGGCAGAGAAGCGCTGCCGAAACCACGGACCCAGGTCGCCGGAGCGACGAAGCTGCGCGTCACGCAAGATCTTGTCGAGATCCTGGAATTGAATGCCACCGTCTTGCTGCATGGCTTTACCCCGGAAATGATCAGGTGAGGAAAACAATGCAGCCAGCTTGAACGGGGTCTGTTTCGCGCTCGCTTCGAGGTGCCGGGAATGACGTTTCGTTCACGCGGAGGTTACCGCCGGCTCATGCCGGACGGGTGGGCGCCCAAATTTCTCGACGGAGATCGTTAGGGAGCATCGTTGAACAGCCTGAGCGGCCCGAGAGATAGGTGACAGAACGTACCGGACACATGGGTTACACTTTCCGCTTTTGTTCTGCGGGAGGTGTGGATGCCGTGGAAAGCGAGTTCGGTAATGGAAGAGCGCCTTCGCTTTGTCGCCCGCCTGCTGGATGGAGAGGCGATGACCGAGGTTTGCCGGGAGTTCGGCATCTCGCGGAAGACCGGGTACAAGATTTTCGATCGATACAAGGAGCACGGGCTCGAAGCGCTGAGCGACCGGTCGCGCCGGCCGGTGCGTTATGCCAACCAGCTCCCGCAGCCGCTTGAAGCCCTGATTGTCCGGCTGAAGGCCGAGAAGCCGCACTGGGGAGCCCGCAAGATCCGCGAACTTTTGGTACGGCGGCTCGATGGCGATATCCGCGTTCCGGCCAAAAGCACCATCCATGCGGTACTCGACCGCCACGGTCTGGTCAGGCGCGGAGGCGGGCCGCGCCACCGCGCGCGCGGCACGCCGCTGTCGCCAGGCGCCGTGCCCAATGATCTGTGGTGCACCGACTTCAAGGGCGAGTTCAAGCTCGGCAACGGCCGGTACTGCTATCCCTTGACCGTCACCGATCATGCCTCGCGCTTTCTGCTCTTATGCGAAGCACTCGATTCAACGCGCGAGGAGCCTGCAATTGATGCCTTCGAGCGCCTGTTCCGTGAACGCGGCCTGCCGCTTGCCATCCGATCCGACAATGGCGTGCCCTTTGCCAGTCCCAATGCCTTGTTCAATCTCTCAAAGCTGTCGGTGTGGTGGCTCCGGCTCGGCATCGCGATCGAGCGCATCAAACCTGGCCATCCGCAGCAAAATGGCCGCCATGAACGCATGCACCTGACGCTCAAGAAGGAAGCCACCCGTCCGCCCGGCTCCAACAGTTTACAGCAGCAGGACCGCTTCGACGCCTTCATCCGCGAGTTCAATACCGAACGACCTCATGAGGCGCTCGACATGAAGTGCCCGGCCGAGCTCTACGGCGCTTCACCACGTCGTTATGCAGGCCTGCCTGAGCTGACCTATCCGTTCCACGACCGCGACGTCCTCGTCACCGCCTGCGGACGCCTCTGCCTACTCCGCAAGAGAATCAACATCTCCACCGTCCTGGCCGGCCAGAAACTCGGCATCAAGGAGGTCGACGACGGCATTTGGCTCGCCAGCTTCATGCACTATGATTTGGGATACTTTGACCTGGAGCAGAAAACCCTGCAACCACTCGACAACCCGTTCGGCACGAGGTTGTCACCCATGTCTTAGGTACGATCTGTTACCCATCTGTCTGGGCCGGACAGCCGAGGGCTGGCGGAGAGGGAGGGATTCGAACCCTCGATACAGCTTGAGACCGTATGACGCTTTAGCAAAGCGTTGCCTTCAGCCACTCGGCCACCTCTCCGGTGGCGCCGATATGCCCGAGTGGGCGCTGAGCCGCAAGCGGCAGATTCAGATTGCGACAAGGTGATTTAGTGGCAGCTCCGCCACCAGCAGAGTGCGCAGCCTTTATATAAGGCGCTGATTCCCGGTGCGGGGGTGCAAAAGTTCATGAAAATTATGCTATAACAACGGGTTAGCTCAAGATCTGGCCGCGATCAGCAATGTCCCGTCACATCTCTGTTGAAAACCGGCCGGGCCAGCTCATTCCACGCTGGCGCCGCGATGCAGGTCGGCCTCGATCTGCAACCTGCTGCCGCCGCCGAACCGGGCACGGTAGACCTGCAGGTTCTCCATGATCCGCTGGACGTAGTTCCGGGTCTCGGAGAACGGAATCAGCTCGACCCAATCGACCGCGTCGACCTTGGGATCGCGGGGATCGCCGTAGCGCTCGATCCACTTCCGCACGCTGCCGCGGCCGGCATTGTAGGCGGCGAAGGTGAGGATATAGGAGCCGCGATAGTCCTCGAGCAGGCCGCCGAGTTCGGCGGCGCCCAACATCGCATTGTAGACCGGGTCGGTCTTCATCCGGTTGAGATCGAAGGTGATGCCGGCGCGCTTGGAGACATAGCGTCCGGCATCCGGCGTCACCTGCATCAGGCCATAAGCCTGCGCCGGCGACACCACGGCCGGATTGAACGCGCTCTCCTGGCGGGCGATGGCGTAGACCACGCTCTGCTCGACCTCCGGCCCGACCTGCCGGAAGGAGGGAATGCCGTTCACCGGATAGGCGTAGTGGTCGAACGGCAGGCCGCGATTGAGCGCGGCCTTGCCCATCAGCAGCATGCCGCGGGCATCGCCGTTGCGTGCGGTCAGCTCGCCGAGCCCGGCGAGAGCTTCCGGATCGCCATTGTCGCCCATGTCGCCGAAGATCGGGATCGCGAACTCGCGGGCGTCGATCTCATAAAGCAGCGCAACGGCACGGACGATTTCCAGACGGTCGGCGCCGCGGCCGCGCGGCGCGCTGTTGAGCTCGATCTGCGGCAGGCCGAGCTTGGCGCGCGCGAGCTGGCCGTAATAGCTGGTCGATTGCTCGGCCGCGCGGGCATAGGCGGCGCGTGCCTCCTGGCCCCGGCCGGCGGCTTCCGCGGCGCGGCCCTGCCAATAGCCGGCACGCGCCAGCGCGGTCGGGTTGGCGCTGCCGACGCCGATCCGCGCGAAATGCTCGGAGGCGAGGGCGGGATCGTTGAGGAAGCGCAACGCGATCCAGCCCGAGGTGAATTCCTGCTCGGTCTTGTAGATGTCGCGGGCCGGCAGCGCCGCGTCGCGCGCAATCAGATAAGCGGTGCGAAATTCGTTGTTGTCGATCATCTTGCGCGCCAGCAGCCGGCGCTCGATCCACCATTCGTCGACGTTGTAGAGGCGCGATGGATCCTTCGGCGCGCTCAGCATCAGCCGCGCGGCTTCGGCGAATTTCTCCTCGCGGCGGAGCAACTGGATCTTGGCGAACAGATAGCCGGTGTCGCCGGTGAGTTCGCTCGGCACCGCCTCGAGCAGCGCGCGCAGGTTCGAGCCCTTGCGGGTGGCGGCGATGCGCGCCTTGGCCAGCGCGACGTAACCGGAGCCGAGACGCTTGGCTGCGCGCATGCCGGCAGCCTCGTTGTCGGTGCCATAGAGCATCGCGTCCATGCGCGCCTTGTGGTCGCCCGCGGTCAGGAACGAGCCGAACATATCGAGCGCGGCGGTTTCGGTGTCCTCGCTCATGCCGTCGTTGCGCCAGGCCTCGCGGACCAGGCGTTCGGCATTGCCGCGATCACCGCGGGAGACCATCACCTTGGCGAGCGCGAGGCGGCCCTTGGCCGAGATCGGCGATTCATTCTGGAACCAGGCCCAGACCGCGGAGTCGTCGCGGCGATCGTCCCACAGCGAGGCCTCGATCCGGCGCCGCAGGAAGGTCTGTGACGGCCAGCCCGGATTGGCATCAAGGAAGGTGCGGTAGCGTTCGACCGAGGCGCCATTGTTCTCGCTGCGCAGGATCAGCCATTCGGCGAGCTTGCGCGCGACCGGGTCGGAGATCGAGGCCTCGGCTTCGGTGGCGTCGGCCGGCCGGCGCTTGCGCAGCAGCTCGACGACGCTTGCGAGCACATCCTTGTCCGACTGCGAGGTCGACGATGTCGCTGCGATCGCCGCGGGCAGCACCGGCTTGCGCACGATCGGCGCGGCGTGCTGGCGGGTCGCCGGAACCAGCGCGGGCGCGGAAGCGCTGACTGGCGCCGGTCGCTTCGGCAGACTTCCGGTCGCGACCGGAGCCGCCGACTTCGCTGCGCCGGACTTGGTTGTCGTGCTCTTTGACGCGGTTGTCTTTGACGCAGTCGCTTTGGAGTCCGAGGTTTTGGAGTCCGAGGTTTTGGAATCCGTGGTCTTGGCAGGGGTGGTCTTGGCAGGGCTGGTCTTGGCGCCCTCCGTCTTGGCCGCGCTGGATTTGGACGCGTGTGTCTTGGCCGTTTCGGCCTTGGTCTCGCTCGTCTTGGCTGCGCTGGCCTTGGTATCGTTGTGCTTGGCCGCGGTCGGCTTTGCCGTGGTCTTGGGAAAAGCCTTCGGCGTGGTCTTGGCCGCGGTGGATTTGGGAGCGGTGGGTTTGGAAGAGGTGCTGTCGGCAGCCGGCGCCGCCGCCGGAGCATCCGAGGCAGCCCATGCGTCGGCCGTCAGAGTCGCAAGGCCGACGACGAGCGCCAGGCTCGTCGCCAGTGCCGTCGATCGCAATGTACCTGCTCGGGCGGAACGAATCACGGAAGCCCTCCGTGGCCCCGAATCATCTGGTCGATCGGGCCATGGGTTCTTATTTGAGTGAAAACGTAGACAAAATACTAAGAAGCCTGCCGGTGCGGCTGTTTGCGCCAGCACCGCGGCAAAATCGCGGCTGGAACCGGCTGGGAATAGGTACGGTACGGCCCTTTCGCCGGTCGGTCAGACCCGGTATGAATTGCCTTTCATGGCGGTTTCACATGAACCGGGTTGGTCGCACGGCCGGAAGCACGCCAAAAACACGGGTCCGTCGACCTTAGCCTTAGCCTGAAGCGTTTGGAGGAAGTCCATGGCAGCCAAGACAAAATTCCGGGGGTCATTCACTGCCTTGGTGACGCCCTTCAAGAACGGCGGCGTGGATGAGGCGGCGTTCCGAAGCCTCGTGAACTGGCAGATTTCCGAGGGCACGCACGGCCTGGTGCCGGTCGGCACGACAGGCGAAAGCCCGACGCTCAGCCATGACGAGCACAAGCGGGTGGTCGAGTGGTGCATCGAGGAGGCCAAGGGCCGGGTGCCAGTGATCGCCGGCGCGGGCTCGAACTCGACCAAGGAAGCGATCGAGCTGGCCGAGCATGCCGAGAAGGCCGGTGCGACCGCGGTGCTGGTGGTGACGCCGTACTACAACAAGCCGACCCAGGAGGGCATGTATCAGCACTTCAAGGCGATCAACGATGCGATCAACATTCCGATCATCATCTACAACATCCCGCCGCGTTCGGTGATCGACATGTCGGTCGACACCATGAAGCGGCTGTTCGAGTTGAAGAACATCGCCGGCGTGAAGGACGCGACCGCCAGCATGGTGCGGGTGTCGCAGCAGCGCGCCGCGATGGGCGAGGACTTCAACCAACTGTCGGGCGAGGATGCCACCATCATCGGCTACATGGCACACGGCGGCCATGGCTGCATCTCGGTGACCTCGAACGTCGCGCCCAGGCTGTGCTCGGAATTCCAGACCGCCTGGCAGAAGGGCGATGTCACCACCGCGTTGAAGATCCATGACAAGCTGATGCCGCTGCACACCAACCTGTTCATCGAGAGCAACCCGGCGCCGGTGAAGTATGCGATGTCGCTGCTCGGCAAGCTCGACGAGAAGCTGCGTTTGCCGATGGTGCCGGTTTCGGAGCCGACCCGCCAGGCCGTCCGCAGCGCCATGGTGCATGCCGGCCTGATCAACTGAGCCAAGACTGTACTGCCGTGCACGATGTCGTGCGCAATGTCGAACAGAAGGGGATGGGAATGCTGAAGGAATTCCGCGATTTCGCCATGAAGGGCAATGTCGTCGACCTCGCCGTCGGCGTCATCATCGGTGCGGCCTTCGGAGGCATCGTCACGTCGTTGGTCAACGACATCATCATGCCGATCGTCGGCATGCTGGGCGGCCTCGACTTCTCCAACTATTTCGTCCCGCTCTCCAAGAACGTGGTGGCCACCAACCTGGCCGACGCCAAGAAGCAAGGTGCCGTGCTGGCTTACGGCAGCTTCATCACCCTGATCGTGAATTTCGTCATCGTCGCATTCGTGCTGTTCATCGTCATCCGCACCATGAACCAGCTCAAGCGCAAGGAGGCGGCTGCGCCCGCCGAGCCGCCGAAGCCGTCCGCCGAGGTCGTGCTGCTGACGGAAATCCGCGACCTCCTCAAGAAGAGCTAAAGTGGCCGAGAAGAACGAACGCCCGATCAAGGTTGTCGCCGAAAACCGAAAGGCCCGCTTCAACTACGCCATCGAGGACACCATCGAGGCCGGCATTTCGCTGACCGGTACCGAGGTGAAATCAATCCGCAGCGGCAAGAGCACGATCGCGGAATCCTATGCGGATTCCAAGGACGGCGAGATCTGGCTGATCAATGCCAATATCCCCGAATATCTGCAGGCCAACCGCTTCAACCACGAGCCGAAGCGGCCGCGGAAGCTGCTGCTGCATCGCAAGCAGATCAACAAGCTGCTCGGTGCGGTCGACCGCGAGGGCATGACGCTCATTCCGCTGAAGCTGTACTTCAACGAGCGCGGTCGTGCCAAACTGCTGCTTGCGGTCGCCAAGGGCAAGAAGCTGCACGACAAGCGCGAGAGCGAGAAGAAGCGCGATTGGGGCCGCGAGAAGGGCCGCCTGATGCGGGCGCGGGGATAGAGTTCAAGCCGTCATTGCGAGGAGCGCAGCGACGAAGCCATCTATCCAGTGCGCGTCGCTACGGATTGCTTCGCTTCGTTCGCAATGACGCCCAGGGAGATGTCGGCCATGACCCAGAGCAGCCTCACCGACGTCGACTGGAGCAAGATTCCGCCACCTCGCGACGACGGCGGCGCGGCCCATCTGACCGGCATGACGATCCCGCCGGTCCGGCTGCGCGCGACCGACGATACGTCGGTGGTGCTGGCGGCGCTCGAGGGCCGCACCGTGGTGTTCGCCTATCCGCGAACCGGCGAGCCCGGCAAGATCGGGCTGGTCGATGATTGGGACATGATCCCGGGTGCGCGCGGCTGCACGCCGCAGACCTGCGCGTTCCGCGACCTGTTCGCCGACCTCAAGGCGGCCGGTGCGGCGCAGGTGTTCGGGCTGTCGACGCAGAGCAACGACTATCAGATCGAGATGGCATCGCGCCTGCATCTGCCGTTCGCAGTGCTGTCCGACGAAGCGCTGGAACTGACGCACACGCTCAAGTTGCCGACGATGTCGGTGGCCGGTCAGACCCTGATCAAGCGGCTCGCGCTCATCATCGACGATGCGCGCATCACGCACGTGTTCTATCCGGTGTTTCCACCCGACCGGAACGCCGGCAACGTGCTGGAATGGCTGAAGGACAATCCGCGGAACGACTAGCTGGAGCAATATGAAGCCGTGGGGCGGTCGCAGGGGGGCAGCCAAAATATCGAAAACAACCCCATGCAAAGCAGCCAGCGGCGGCCGGCGTTCGACCAAGCAACTTGACATGTCGGGCAACTCAGTGATATTTTTCTATTATTCAGAATTTTCGCGGGTGTCTTCAGCCCCGAAGCGGTCGCAACTGGCATTTGCGAGCCCGTGCAACTGGCGCCAGGACAATCCGGTTGCTCGTTAGAACACGTCGATAGTCGGGAAGCGGGGTTCGCCGGTTAGGCAATCCCAGAGATAGACCGCCAGACCGACGTCGCCGGTCCATAACGTATAGCGGCCTCGTCCGAGTTCCGACCTTTCTTCGCGGCATTGGGCGATGGCCGTCATCGCGAACGATCGCGCCCGTTCAAGCCAAGTGGCGTCGCCGAGCCGGCGGAAGAGCTTCAGGAAGGCGTAGCCGTTGCCGCCCGTGCCGTGACAGAGGTTGGAGCCCTTGCTGAGCGGGCCGGCGTTCCAGGTAAATTCGCCGCCCTGCCGTAGCAACTCGTCCAGCCCAGGCGATTCCAAGGGCACGTCGGCAAACGTCGTGACCATGCCTGGTGCGCCGTGGCAGTGCTGGCACAGACGCGAGGTGCCGCCGGCGATGGCCGGCCAGTTGATGCCCGCGGCGGTTCGCCACGCGTTCCGTGTCAGGGTTTGCGGAACGATCGTGGTCACCAGCGCGCGCTGCTCTTCTTCCAGCCAGCTCCAGCCGCGCAGCAACGGGATCATATTCCCGGCATAACCATGCACGGGACCAAGCCAACGGTGATGATGACCGTACAGATCTTGTCGCCACAGGGGTCCCAGCTCGGTGTCTTCAAGCTCGGACAGCAGCCGCGTGGCCTGGGCGTTGAACAACGGACGCCAACGCGCCTCGCGCGTCATGTCATGCATATGGAGGCACGCCAGCATCGAGCCCGGCATGCCCCACATCAACTCACGGATCGGAAGGGAGATGTTTGCTTCGGCTCGGTCGTAGATTTGATCTGCGACGACAGCGTCGGGGCGCAGCCGCATCATGAGGAGGAGGCTGCCAAGATCGCCGAACAGGAGCGATCCGTGTGCCGAATAGTTGCGCTTTGCGAATTCAGCTCTGCTGTTCTCAATCAGGCGCGGCAGCACCGGGCCGAAATCGAAGGGTACGCTGATCGCGCCAACCTGCCTGAGATAGTCGAGCGCCCAGATCATCCCCGTCGCGCCGAAGTAAAAGCTCGCGGTTCCATCCGGAAGGCCGTCATCTTTGGGGTGCGCCGGCCAGAAATGCACAGGATCAAGGCTGGCGAGCGCGTCAGTGACGATCTCTCCGATCGCCGCCGTCACATCCTCGGCGTCCCAGTCGATTGGCTGCAACGGAATATGTAGACTGTCCGCCATCGCGTCCCCGCGCTTCGTCAGGTCTCCAGATCCTTCCGCACGGTCGCGAAGACCTTGCGGAACATGTCGGTCGTCAACACGCCAGTGTTCGTGTTGTAGCGCGAGCAGTGGTAGCTGTCGTAGAGCTTGTAGTTGCCTGCGCTATGCACGGCACCGTGCACAAATGGCGCGGCAGCCAGGCGAAGCCCCAATGCCCTCAAGGTCGATTCGTGGGCGATGCGTCCCAGCAGGACGATCGCGCGTACGTTCGGCATCGCGGCGATCGTGGTGCTGAGGAATTGCCGGCAGGTGTTGATCTCGACCGGCAGCGGCTTGTTCTGCGGCGGCACGCAGCGCACGGCGTTGCTGATTCGACTGTCGACCAGCGTGAAGCCATCGTCCGGCCGCGCCTGATAGACGCCGCTGGCGAAACCATATTCGAGCAGGGTGGCGTAGAGCAGATCGCCCGCGTAGTCGCCGGTGAAGGGACGGCCGGTGCGGTTGGCACCCTGCATGCCCGGTGCGAGCCCGACGATCAACAGCCGTGCATTCGGATCGCCGAACGATTCCACCGGCGAGTTGAACCAGTCCGGATGGCGCGCGCGACTCTCGGCGCGAAATCCGGCCAACCGTGGACAGAGCTGACAGTTGCTGTCGGGGCGCGTGGCTCGAGCGACGATATTACTCGTCGAAATCGTCATCGGCTCCCCGTGGGGCCATCGTGGTCGCGCGTTGCAGGAATTGCGGGGAATGCGACGTATGGTGGCGCGGTTCGCGCGGGGCCGGGCGTTCGGACGGATCGCGGCCAAGCTTGGATTGCAGCTCGACGAGGTCGGTGAAGACGTCGGCCTGGCGGCGCAACTCGTCGGCGATCATCGGCGGCTGGCTGGCAATGGTGGAGATCACGGTGACGCGGACGCCGCGGCGCTGCACCGCCTCGACCAGCGAGCGGAAGTCGCCATCGCCGGAGAACAGGATCATCTGGTCGATGTGTTCGGCAAGCTCCATGGCATCGACAGCGAGTTCGATGTCCATGTTGCCCTTCACCTTGCGGCGGCCGCTGGCGTCGATGAATTCCTTGGTGGCCTTGGTGACCACGGTGTAGCCATTGTAGTCGAGCCAGTCGATCAACGGACGGATCGACGAATATTCCTGATCCTCGATGATCGCCGTGTAGTAGAACGCGCGGAGCAGCGTGCCGCGGCCCTGAAATTCCTTGAGGAGGCGCTTGTAGTCGATGTCGAAGCCCAGTGTCTTTGCGGTTGCGTAAAGATTCGCTCCGTCGATGAAGAGCGCGATCTTGTTGGAAACAGGTGACGACATCAAAGTGTTCTCGCGTGGTTGTTAGTGTTCTTAGCGCAGCGGTGATCAACCGCGCGCAATTTCCTGCGTTGCTGCCTAAAGTTCGGTGAATCTTTCCCCACGACAGTCACCACCGCAATTATGGTGAGGCGAGGGCAAAAAGCCTAGACCTTTGACGTTGCAATGAAGAGATTTACTTGTCTGGGACGGCAACCTAGCCATGTCGTCAGACGCTCCGGCCGTTCTGGCCCCGGCTGACGGGGTTATCAGAGCCTGTTGGGAAGGCAAATCACAAATTTTACCTTGCGAAACCGGGTCTAGCCCTATAACTAACCCTCATAACCGACATGTTTGGACCCTTTTACCACGGAGCGCCTCGAGATGGCTCGCGTCACCGTCGAAGACTGCATTGACAAGGTCGACAATCGTTTCGACCTCGTCCTGTTGGCCGCGCATCGTGCCCGGATGATTTCGTCGGGGTCGCAACTCACGGTTGATCGCGACAATGACAAGAATCCGGTCGTCTCGCTACGGGAAATTGCCGATTCGACGATCTCGCCGGAAGACCTCCGCGAGGAACTTGTGCACTCCTTGCAGAAGTTCGTCGAGGTCGACGAGCCCGAGCCGGACACCGTGCCGCTGATCGGTTCCGCTGGTGCCAGCGTCGATGCCGACGACACCGAGGTCGCGGTCGAGCGGATGACCGAGGAAGAGCTTCTGAAGGGTCTCGAGGGCCTGGCTCCCCCGGAGGAGCAGCCCGAGGAAGACGAGTAGACCGCTCCCTCCAGATCAATCTGCCAGATCAATTTGCCAAAGGCCCGGACATCGCTCCGGGCCTTTGCTTTTGTTGACAATTTTGCAGTTACGGTGCGTCCTATGCGGGCGCGGGAAATTGAACGGTTCCAGGGCCTGCGCGGGGTGCTGCTTCATTCGAAAGCGCACTAGATTGAGGGAAGAGGGACACCGGTCCCGCGCGAAAGGCAGCGAGTTTCATGGCGTATCGACGCCGCAGTTCCATCCAGATGCAGGCTGCGTCCGAAACGGTCGCGGTGGCGCCGGCGTCGTCCACGGCGGAGCGGCCGGCCAAGCCGCGGACACGCATGATGCGACAATATGACCTTGTTGAGCGCGTCCGTTCCTATAACCCCGACACCAACGAGGACCTGCTCAACCGCGCCTATGTCTATGCCATGAAGGCGCACGGCACGCAGACACGCGCCTCCGGCGACCCCTATTTCTCGCATCCGCTCGAGGTCGCCGCGATCCTCACCAACCTCAAGCTCGACGACGCGACGATCGTGGCTGCGCTGCTGCACGACACCATCGAGGACACCGAGGCGACGCGGGCCGAGATCGACCATGTCTTCGGCCACGAGATCGGCGCGCTGGTCGAGGGCCTGACCAAGCTGAAGCGGCTCGAACTGGTGTCGCGCGAGGCCAAGCAGGCCGAGAACCTGCGCAAGCTGCTGCTGGCGATCGCCGACGACGTCCGCGTGCTGCTGATCAAGCTCGCCGACCGTCTGCACAACATGCGGACCATGGAGTTCATGCCACCGGCCTCGCGCCGCCGCATCGCCGAGGAGACGCTGGACATCTATGCGCCGCTCGCCGGCCGCATGGGTATGCAGGAGATGCGCGAGGAGCTGGAGGACCTGTCGTTCTTCGTGCTCGATCCGGAAGCCTATGCCGTGGTCAAGCAGCGGCTCGACGCGCTTGCCGAGCGCAACCGCAATTTGATCGGCGAGATCGAAAGCCAGCTCTCCAAGAACTTGCAAAAGAACGGCATCACCGCCCGGGTGTTCGGCCGCCGCAAGCAGCCGTTTTCGATCTGGACCAAGATGGAGCGCAAGTCGGTCGGCTTCGAGCAGCTGTCCGATATCTACGGCTTCCGCGTCATCCTCGACGATATCGGGGCCTGCTATCGTGCGCTCGGCATCGTCCACACCACCTGGCCGGTCGTGCCGGGACGCTTCAAGGACTACATCTCGACCCCGAAGCAGAACGACTATCGCTCCATCCACACCACGGTGATCGGTCCCGGCAAGCAGCGCGTCGAGTTGCAGATCCGTACCGAGGAGATGAACCAGATCGCCGAATTCGGCATCGCCGCGCATGCCTTCTACAAGGAGGGCGCCGGTTCGCCGCATGAGCGGATGAAGCACGAGTCCAACGCCTTCGCCTGGCTGCGCCACACCATCGGCATCCTGTCGGAAAGCGCCAACCCGGAAGAGTTTCTCGAGCATACCAAGCTCGAGCTGTTCCATGACCAGGTGTTCTGCTTCACCCCGAAGGGCAAGCTGATCGCGCTGCCGCGCAATGCCAATGTGATCGACTTCGCCTATGCGGTGCATACCGGCGTCGGCAACAGCGCGGTCGGCTGCAAGATCAACGGCAAGTTCGCGCCGCTGTCGTCCGAGTTGCAGAACGGCGACGAGGTCGAGGTGCTGACTTCGAAGGCGCAGTCGGCGCCGCCGTCGGCCTGGGAGGCGCTTGCCCGCACCGGCAAGGCGCGTGCCGCCATCCGCCGCGCCACCCGCGATGCCGTGCGCGATCAGTATGCGGCGCTCGGCCGCCGCATCGTCGACCGTCTGTTTGCCCGCGCCAAGATCGAATATGCCGACGACAAGCTGAAGGGCGCATTGCCGCGGCTCGCGCGCACCTCGATCGAGGAGGTGATGGCCTCGGTCGGCCGCGGCGAGATCAAGGCGTCCGACGTCGCGCGCGCGATGTATCCCGATTACAAGGAAGAACGGCTGGTGCGCTATGGCGCCAAGAAGGGGCTGGTCGCCAAGCTGAAGACGCAGAACCCGCCGCATCCGGCGCGTGCGACCTCGGTGATCCCGGTGCGTGGCATCAATTCCGACCTGCCGGTGAAGTTCGCGCCGAACGGCGGCGCCGTGCCCGGCGATCGGATCGTCGGCATCGTCACGCCGGGCGAGGGGATCACCATCTATCCGATCCAGTCGCCGGCGCTGAAGGATTTCGAGGAGGAGCCGGAGCGCTGGCTCGACGTGCGCTGGGACATCGACGAGACGATGCCGCAGCGCTTCCCGGCGCGCATCCTGGTCCACAACGTCAACGAGCCCGGCAGCCTCGCCCAGATCGCGACCGTGATCGCGGAGCATGACGGTAACATCGACAACATCCACATGTCGCGCCAGTCGCCTGATTTCACGGAGCTGACCATCGATCTTGAGGTCTATGACCTGAAGCATCTCCTCGCTATCATCGCGCAGTTGCGTGCCAAGGCCGTCGTCGCGAAGGTCGAGCGCGTCAATGGGTGAAGCGTCCTTCGCGCGGCTGCACCCGCGCGTGACAGGCTAGAATTTGCAGGTCAGAGAAATGTCAAAGGCTCCTCCGCTGCGTCTCGGTATCAATGTCGATCACGTCGCAACCCTGCGCAACGCGCGCGGCGGGGCGCGGCCCGATCCAGTGCGGCTGGCGCTTGCCGCGATCGCGGCAGGGGCCGACGGCATCACCGCGCATCTGCGCGAGGATCGCCGGCATATCCGCGACGAGGACATGGCGCGGCTCAAGGCCGAAATATCAAAGCCGCTGAATTTCGAGATGGCGGCGACCGACGACATGCTGCGGATTTCGCTCGCGACCAAGCCGCATGCGGTCTGCCTGGTGCCCGAGCGGCGCCAGGAGCTGACCACCGAGGGCGGCCTCGACGTCGTCGGCCAGCACAATGCGCTGGCGCCGTACATCGAGCGGCTCACTGATGCCGGCATCCGGGTCTCGCTGTTCATCGCCGCCGATCCCAGGCAGATCGAGATGGCCGCGAAGCTGAAGGCGCCGGTGATCGAGATCCATACCGGCGGCTGGTGCGACGCCGTGGTCGACGGTCACAAGGACAAGGCGGATGCGGAATGGAAGCGCATCGTCGATGGTGTCAGGCTCGCGCAGGCGGCCGGGCTCGAGGTCCATGCCGGCCACGGGCTCGACTACGACACCGCCGAGACGATTTCCGCGCTGCCTGAAATTCGCGAACTCAACATCGGCTATTTCATGATGGGGGAGGCGCTGTTCGTGGGTATTGCCGGGACGGTGCGCGAGATGCGGGCGGCGATGAACCGTGGCCGTGCCAAGGCCCAAGGTGCCGCTCAAGGTGCCGCTGGCGCATGATCATCGGTATCGGCTCCGACCTGATCGACATCACCCGGATCGCCAAGGTGATCGAGCGCCATGGCGAGCGATTCCTGGAACGCATCTTCACCGACGCCGAGCGCGCCAAGGCGATGCGCCGCGCCAACAACGAGAAGATGGTGGTCGCGACCTATGCCAAACGCTTCGCCGCCAAGGAAGCCTGCTCCAAGGCACTCGGCACCGGTATCCGGCGCGGGGTGTGGTGGAAGGACATGGGGGTCGTGAACCTGCCGGGAGGGCGCCCGTCGATGCAACTGACCGGCGGGGCGCTGGCCCGGCTCCAGGAACTGACGCCCGAGGGCATGCAGCCCCAGATCGATCTGTCGATCACGGACGATTGGCCGCTGGCGCAGGCCTTCGTCATAATTTCGGCGGTTGCCCCGGCCAGATGAGCCGGCGGCGCCGGAATCTGCCGGAAAACTTCAGAAAACTAAAAAATCATTGATATTTCAATGAATTGCGAAGTTTTGAGGCGGCGATTGATTGCGCCTCTGCGAACAACCGTCTAAAACGCCGCAGGCTATATCGAGCGAGACGCGGATTCCAGGTTTAGGCCGGAATTTGCCCTCAAGATCAGAATCAAGGCCATTTTCCTCACGCGAGGGCCTGATGCTTCGCGCGAAGAGAACGTTCTGTCACCGCGTGGACATCGGCCCACGGGAATTGGGAAAGCAATGAGCGTGACCACCGGGACCAAATCTGAGAGCGGCTTGGGCGAAACCATCCGCGTCGTCATCCATGCCCTCCTGATCGCGCTCGTCATCCGCACCTTCCTGTTCCAGCCGTTCAACATCCCCTCGGGGTCGATGAAGGCGACGCTGTTGGTCGGCGACTATCTGTTCGTCTCGAAATATTCCTACGGCTACAGCCACTATTCGATCCCGTTCTCGCCGAACATCTTCTCGGGCCGCATCTTCGGCTCGGAGCCGAACCGCGGCGACATCGTGGTGTTTCGCCTGCCGCGAGACGACTCCACCGACTATATCAAGCGCGTCATCGGGCTGCCGGGCGACCGGATCGAGGTCAAGAACGGGCTGCTCTACATCAATGATGAGCCGATCAAGCGCGAGCGGCTGAGCGATTTCGTCGGCGAGGACCCCTGCGGCTCGGCGGATGCCACCGCGCGCGTCAAGCGCTGGAAGGAGACGCTGCCGAACGGCGTCAGCTATGAGACGCTGGACTGCCAAGACAACAGCTACATGGACAACACCATCGTCTACACCGTTCCGCCCGGGCATTTCTTCATGATGGGCGACAACCGCGACAATTCCACCGACAGCCGCTTCCTGTCGCAGGTCGGCTACGTGCCGTTCGAGAACATCATCGGGCGGGCCCAGATGATCTTCTTCTCGATCGCCGAGGGCGAGCAGGCCTGGATGATCTGGCGTTGGCCGTTCGCAGTGCGGTGGAATCGTCTATTCTCCATCGTGCGATGAACGACGAGACTTCAGCCATCAACGATCAGGCGCCGAGCGGCGAGCCGAGCCAGACGCCTGCCGCCGAGAGCACGGCCGCGCCGAAGAAGCGCCGTAGCAAGGCAGCCAAGGCCGCCGAGGCCAAGGCTGCGATCGCCGGCACCGAGGCGCGGATCGGCTATACGTTCACCGATGCCGCGCTGCTGACCACCGCGTTCACCCATGTCTCCGCGCTGAAGCCCGCCAGCCGCAACCGTGCTGACAGCTACCAGCGGCTGGAATTCCTCGGCGACCACGTGCTCGGCCTGATCGTCTCGGACATGCTGTTCCGGGCGTTCCCGAAGGCCGACGAGGGCGAATTGTCGAAGCGGCTCGCCGACCTCGTGCGCAAGGAGAGCTGCGCCGACGTCGCCAAGTCGCTCGGGCTGCTCGACGACATCAAGCTCGGCATGGTCAAGGCGGTCGAAGGCGCGCGGCTGCGCAAGTCGGTGCTCGGCGACATCTGCGAGGCGGTGATCGGGGCGATCTTCCTCGACGGCGGCTACGAGGCCGCGCGTCAATTCGTCGAGCGCAACTGGACCGAACGCATGCACAAGCTGCGCCGGCCATTGCGCGATCCCAAGACCGTGTTGCAGGAATGGGCACAGGGCAAGGGATTGCCGACGCCGGTCTATCGCGAGGTCGAACGCACCGGCCCGCACCACGATCCACAATTCCGCGTTGCGGTTGACCTGCCTGGCCTCGCCTCCGCCGAGGGCCTTGGCGGCAACAAGCGCGCGGCCGAGAAGGCAGCAGCATCCGCGATGATCGAGCGTGAAGGCGTCGGCACCAATGACTGACGAAGCCAAAGGGCAACAGGACGCGACGCGCTGTGGCTTCGTCGCGCTGATCGGCGCCCCCAACGTCGGCAAGTCGACGCTGGTCAACGCACTGGTGGGCTCCAAGGTCACCATCGTGTCGCGCAAGGTGCAGACCACCCGCGCGCTGATCCGCGGCATCGTGATCGAAGGCAACGCGCAGATCATCCTGGTCGACACGCCCGGCATTTTCGCGCCGCGGCGCAGGCTCGACCGCGCGATGGTGTCGACCGCCTGGAGCGGCGCCCACGACGCCGATCTGGTCTGTGTGCTGCTCGACGCCAAGTCGGGGATCGACGAGGAGGCCAACGCGATCCTGGCCAAGCTCGAATCCGTCGCGCATCCGAAGATCCTGGTGCTCAACAAGGTCGACCTGGTGCAGCGCGAGAAGCTGCTGGCGCTGGCGCAGGCCGCCAACGAGCGGATGCGCTTCGAGCACACCTTCATGATCTCGGCGCTGTCAGGCGACGGCGTCGACGATTTGCGCCAGGCGCTGGCGAAAATGGTGCCGGCGGGACCGTTCCTCTATCCCGAGGACCAGATGTCGGACGCGCCGATGCGGCATCTGGCGGCCGAGATCACCCGCGAGAAGATCTACAGCCATCTGCATCAGGAATTGCCGTACCAGTCGACGGTCGAGACCGACAGCTGGACCGACCGCAAGGACAAGTCGATCCGCATCGAGCAGACGATCTATGTCGAGCGCGAGAGCCAGCGCAAGATCGTGCTCGGCAAGGGCGGCGCCACCATCAAGTCGATCGGCGCGCAGGCGCGCGTCGAGATCGCCGAGATCATGGGCGTGCCGGTGCACCTGTTCCTGTTCGTCAAGGTGCGCGAGAACTGGGGCGACGATCCCGACCGCTACAAGGAAATGGGACTGGATTTCCCCAAGGAATAAGAGCCGGCGAGTGAACGTGTCCAGAGCAATGAACGTGCCCAGAAATGTACTGTGGTTTGAGGTGCTGCTCTATCTCTCGCTGACGCTCGACGCGCTGTCGGTGGCGTTCCAGGACCGCACCCCGACCGATGTCAGGACCGATCAGGTGATCATGGGCGAGACCCTGACGGCCGGCTGCATGATCCTGCTCCTGGTGTATTTCGTGCGGCTCGCCGCGCGGCACCGCAAGAACTGGCCGCGCTGGGCGCTCGCTGCGATGCTGGTGCTGTCGGTGATCTCGCTGGTGCAGGTGATCGGCGAAAGGGGTCTGGAGATCGACAGCGCCATCGAGATCGTGTCCTGCTTCCTGACCACGGCCGGGCTGTATTATTCCTTCACCGGCGACGCGCAGGGCTGGTTCAACGCGTAAGGGAAGCGCAGGGCGGGCTAGCCGAAGGCGTAACCCGCCGCGACTGCTTGGCGATATCGGCGGATTACGCTGCGCCAATCCGCCCTACAGTGATACGTTCACCACATGGAGTGGACCGACGAAGGCATCGTGCTGGGGGTGCGGCGGCATGGCGAATCCTCCGCCATCGTCGAGCTGCTGACGCGGGAGCACGGCCGCCATCTCGGCCTGGTGCGCGGCGGCGCCAGCTCGCGGATGCGCCCGCTGCTACAGCCCGGCAACAGCGTCACCGCGGTGTGGCGGGCGCGGCTCGACGAGCATCTCGGAATGTATGCGCTGGAGGGCACGCGGCTGCGTGCCGCGACGTTGCTGGCCTCGTCGCATGCGGTCTACGGCGTCACGCATCTCGGGGCATTGGCGCGGCTGCTGCCGGAGCGCGATCCGCACGACGACATCTACCAGATGCTGGAGGGGACGCTCGACGATTTCGAGGACGCCGTCGTTGCCGCCGTGCATGTGATCCGGTTCGAGCTCGCGATGCTGACCGAGCTCGGCTTCGGGCTCGACCTGGAGAACTGCGCGGCGACGGGGACGACCACCGACCTGATCTATGTGTCGCCGAAATCCGGCGGCGCGGTGTCCCGCGCGGCCGGCGAGCCGTGGCGCGACCGGCTGTTGCCGCTGCCGGCGTTCCTGCGCGAAGGCGAGGGCGGCAACAGCCTGTCGGATCAGGATCTGCTCGACGGCTTCCAGATCACCGGCCTGTTCCTGCTCCGCCACGTGCTGGAGCCGCGCGGCCAGGGGCACTCCGATGCCCGCGACGGATTTATCAACGCCGTGACAAGGCGGCGGAGCCGATCGACGGTTCCGTAAGCCTGATTCGCAACCTAAATTGGCGGTGATTCGCGGCTTGCCCGATTCACCGCCAGGGTTTAACGCCTCCCCATGGGAAAACGACAGATACCGCCGGAAAAGCCGGCCGAAATTCACGAGGTGCCGCTGCGCGACGCGCTCGAGGAGCGCTATCTCGCCTATGCGCTCTCGACCATCATGCATCGCGCATTGCCGGACGCCCGCGACGGGCTGAAGCCGGTGCACCGGCGCATCCTCTACGGCATGGACCTGCTCGGGCTCGAACCGCGCGCGGCCTTCAAGAAGTCTGCCAAGATCGTCGGCGACGTGATGGGCTCGTTCCATCCGCACGGTGACCAGGCGATCTATGACGCCATGGTGCGCCTGGCGCAGGATTTCTCCTCGCGCTACCCGCTGGTCGACGGCCAGGGCAATTTCGGCAATATCGACGGCGATAATCCGGCCGCCTACCGTTACACCGAAGCCCGCATGACCGATGTCGCTCGGCTGCTGCTCGACGGCATCGACGAGGACGGCGTCGAATTCCGCCTCAACTATGACGGCCAGTCGAAAGAGCCGGTGGTGCTGCCGGGCGGTTTCCCGAACCTGCTGGCCAACGGCGCGCAGGGCATCGCGGTCGGCATGGCGACCTCGATCCCGCCGCACAACGCGGCCGAGCTCTGCGACGCCGCGCTGCACCTGATCGAGAAGCCCGACGCCAAGTCGAAGGCGCTGCTGAAATGGGTCAAGGGTCCTGATTTCCCGACCGGCGGCATCGTCGTCGATTCCAAGGAAGCGATCGTCGAGGCCTACACCACGGGGCGCGGCTCGTTCCGCACCCGCTCGCGCTGGGTCCAGGAGGAGGGCGCGCGCGGCACCTGGGTGGTCGTCGTCACCGAGATCCCGTGGCTGGTGCAGAAGTCGCGGATCGTCGAGCGGATCGCCGATCTCATCAACGAGAAGAAGCTGCCGCTGGTTGCCGACGTGCGCGACGAGTCGGCCGAGGACGTCCGGCTCGTGATCGAGCCGAAATCGCGCACCGTCGATCCGGCGCTGATGATGGAGTCGCTGTTCCGGCTCACCGAGCTCGAAAGCAAGATCTCGCTGAACCTCAACGTGCTGATCAAGGGCCGCATCCCGAAAGTGGTCGGCCTTGCCGAGTGTCTGCGCGAATGGCTCGACCATCTGCGCGACGTGCTGATCCGCCGCTCCAACTTCCGCAAGGGGCAGATCGAGCACCGGCTCGAAATTCTCGGCGGCCAGCTGATCGCGTTCCTGAACCTCGACAAGGTGATCAAGATCATCCGCACCGAGGACGAGCCGAAGCCGGTCCTGATGAAGACCTTCAAGCTGTCGGAGATCCAGGCCGAGGCCATCCTCAACATGCGCCTGCGCAATTTGCGCCGCCTCGAGGAGATGGAGATCCGCACCGAGGACAAGGATCTGCGCAAGGAGCTGAAGGGCATCGAGGGGTTGCTCGCCTCCGAGACCGAGCAATGGGCCAAGGTCGGCGAGCAGGTCAGCAAGGTCCGCGACATGTTCGGGCCGAAGACGCCGCTCGGCAAGCGCCGCACCACCTTCGCCGATGCGCCGGAGCACGATCTCGCCGCGATCGAGGAAGCCTTGGTCGAGCGCGAGCCGTGCACCGTCGTGATCTCCGAGAAGGGCTGGGTGCGGACGCTGAAGGGCCATGTCGAGGATCTCTCGGGGCTCACCTTCAAGACCGACGACAAGCTCGAGCACTCGTTCTTTGCCGAGACCACCTCGAAGCTGCTGCTGTTCGCCACCAACGGCAGGTTCTACTCGCTCGACGTCGCCAAGCTGCCGGGCGGCCGCGGCCATGGCGAGCCGATCCGCATGTTCATCGATCTCGAGCAGGACGCCGCGATCATCTCGCTGTTCGTCAACAAGGGCGAGCGCAAGTTCCTGGTCGCGAGCAGCGAGGGGCAGGGCTTCGTCGTCAAGGAAGAGGACTGCGTCGGCAACACCCGCAAGGGCAAGCAGGTGCTCAATGTCGAGATGCCGAACGAGGCCCGCGCGATCACGACCGTGAACGGCGATACCGTTGCGGTGATCGGCACCAACCACAAGATGGTGCTGTTCGGCCTCGACCAGGTGCCGGAGATGGCGCGCGGCCGCGGCGTGCGTCTGCAAAAGTATACCAGCTCGGAGCTGTCCGACGTCGCGGTGTTCGATGCCAAGACCGGCCTGACCTGGAAGGACTCCGCCGGCCGCGAGCACAGCATGACCATGAAGGAACTGGCCGACTGGCGCGGCAACCGCGCCGATGCCGGCCGGCTCGCCCATGGCCTGCCGAAGTCGAACAAGTTCAACCGCGGCGTGGAGTAACACTGTGGAGGGCGGGTTAGGCGCAAGCCGTAACCCGCCGTCTCGTCATGGACGGTGGATTACGCCGCTGGCTGATCCGGCCTACGGCTGCGCCTTCAAGTTGCGCGGTGTGATAGTATCCACATTTTGCCGCGCTATAACCGTCGCCGACGAACTCGGACGGCGGTTGCCATGGCGCACAATCACGATCATGACCACGACCATAGTGGTCATTCCCACGGTGGACATTCCCACGGTGGACATTCCCACAGCGGCCATTCCCACGCAGGACATTCCCATGCCGGGCACAGCCATGCGCCCGCCAGTTTCGGCACCGCCTTCGCGGTCGGCGCCTCGCTCAACACCGCCTTCGTCATCGCGGAATTGATCTTCGGCTACTCCGCCAACTCGCTGGCGCTGGTCTCCGACGCCGTCCACAATCTCTCCGACGTCATCGCGCTGCTCCTGGCCTGGGGTGGGGCGTGGCTCGCCGGCAGGCGCCCAACCGACACCCACACCTATGGCTATCGCCGCGCCTCGATCCTGGCGGCGCTGTTCAATGCCGGGCTGCTGTTGATCGCGGTCGGCGGCATCGCGGTCGAGGCGATCAACCGCTTCCGCGAGCCTGCGGAGGTGGCAAGCTGGACCGTGGTCTGGGTCGCGGCGCTCGGCATCCTGATCAATGGTGGCACCGCGCTCATGTTCATGCGCGGCCGCCACAGCGACCTCAATGTCCGCGGCGCCTATCTGCACATGGCGGCGGATGCCGGCGTCTCGCTCGGCGTCGTGGTTGCCGCGCTGCTCATCATGGCGACCGGCTGGCAATGGATCGATCCGGCGATCAGTCTGGTCATCGCCGTGGTCGTGCTGATCAGCGGCTGGGAACTTGCCCGCGACAGCGTCAACCTCGCGCTCGACGCGGTGCCGAAGGGGATCGATCTCAAGCAAGTGAGGGATTATCTCGCCGCGCTCGAGGGCGTCACCGAGGTGCACGACCTGCACATCTGGGCGATGAGCACCAGCGAAACCGCGCTGACCGCGCATCTGGTGCGGCCCGGCGGACACGACGATATCTTCCTGCACCGCGTCTGCGCGGAGCTGTCCGAGCGATTCAGCATTCATCACGCGACGTTGCAGGTCGAGATCAGCAGCGAGACCTGCCGGTTGGCGCCGGCCGAGATGGTGTAGCCGGGGGCGTCGCCAAGTCCTCGCGAGAGCGTCAGGTCGAAATGTCGCCGGAGCCTATGACCGAGGCGCTTCGATGCCGCTCGCCTCTGACCAGTCCCGAAACAGCCGCGCGGTCGCGTCGTCCATCGGAAAGAAGCTCTCGATCCGCAACTCCTGTAGCGTAACGTCCTGCGGCGTCCCCAGCGTCGCGATCGTGGTGAACAGTTGCAGGCAGACATCGCCCTTGCGAAACAGCATCGGTAGCACCGGTCCCGATGCGAAGCCCGCGGGCGGCGCCGCCAACGCCGCCGCGACGCCGTCATAGGCGAGCAGGCGCTCGAGCAATTGCGCCGTCGCGGTGGTGCCGTCACTCACGGCGTCGGCCTCGACGCTGCGAATGAAGTAGCCGGCCACCTGGGCCCAATTGGTGAGGTAGGGCCGCAGCACGCCGGGAGCGACCAGAGCGTCGGCCAGATTGACGGGGGCGCCGGGCTCCAGCGGTCCGACCAGGAATTCCACCAGCCTCACTGCGCCAGCATTGGCGAGCAACAGATTCCAGTGCCGGTCGACCACGACCGCAGGGAACGGCTCCTGCTGCGCCAGGATGAAATCCAGCGCGTGGCGGATCTGGGCGAGCTCCGGCGCGGCAAGGTCGGTTTGCCGCCACACCGGCGCGAAGCCGGCCGCGACCAGCAGCGCGTTCTGCTGGCGCAACGGCACCTCGAGCGCCGCGGCGAGTCGGATCACCATGTCGCGGCTTGGTGCGGCACGTCCGAGTTCGAGGAAGCTGAGATGGCGCTGGGAGATATCGGCGCGCCCGGCGAGCTCGAGCTGCGAGTGGCCTTTTCGCTTCCGCCATTCGCGCAGGCTGGCGGCAAAATCGTGCTGCTGCGACATGAGTACCTGTGAAGTAGTTGCCGGAACGATCTCCCCGGGCAAGATGCCACAAGCTAGTTCGAAGCGCATGAGGGCCGGATGGGCGAGTGGATCGGCGTTGCGATAGCCTTGGTCTCGAGCTGTCTCGGCGGCATGGCGGCGGCGATCACGCGTTACCTGGCCGGCAATGCCGATCCGGTCACGCTCGCCATCCTGCGCTGGGCGATCGGCTTTCTGTGCGTGCTCCCCGCCGCGGTCCTGCTCGGCGCGAAGTGGCCGCGGCGCGAGGATTGGCTTGCGGTGGCCGCGCTCGGCATCGCCTTCTTCGGCGTCTTCTTCGTGCTCTATAATATCGCGATGACCTACACCACCGCGGCCCGCGCCAGTCTTGCGCTGGCGACGCTGCCGCTCTTCACCATGGTGGTCGGCGCCGTGCTCGGCATCGAGCCGTTGACGATGCGGAAATCGATCGGGGTCTCGATCGCGGTGCTCGGGGTGGCGGCTGCGCTAGCATCCGGGCTGTCGGCGGCGCCGGCGGGGGCGTGGCGCGGTGAACTGATCATGGCGGCCGCGGTGCTCTGCATGGCGTTCTACAACGTGCTGTCGCGGCCATTGATCCGCCGTTCCAGCGCGCTCGGCTTCCTCGCCGTGGGCATGGGCGCGGGTGCGGCTGCGCTTGCGGCGGTGGGCATGTGCACGGGGAGCCTGGCGACGCTGCGCGACTTCGGCACGCCGCAATGGATCGCGGGGCTCTATCTCGGGATAGCCGGCGGCGCGCTCGCCTTCATCCTGTGGGTGCTCGCGCTGGAGCGGGCGTCGCCGACCCGTGTCGCCAACACCATGACGGTCAATCCGATCGCCGCCGGGCTGCTGGCGAGGCAGTTGGTCGGGGAGCCGATCACCGCCAATCTGGTCGTCGGCCTGATTGCGGTGTTCGCCGGGATCTGGATCGCGACGTCGGAGCGCAAATCGGCCTGATCAGCTACGCGGGGCGGATGGTGCGGTCACCGACGGGGCAGGCACGTGCTTCGGCCTCAGCGTGCCGGCGTAGAACGACAGGGCGAACACCAGGATGAGGCCGCCAAGATAGACCCCGTAGGATTGTGGCGGCGTGATCGCCCATTGCATCAGGCGTCGGATCGGGCTTGGCTGACCGGGGTCGTTGTCCATGCGCTGTTGTGCGCGATGGCTGAGCCAAAGGAAAGCGGAATTGCAGCCATCCGGCCGCGCTGTTCCGCGCGAAATGGTGAGGCGGAGCGGCCCTTGCAATGCCGCGTTGGCGTCCGCATCTGTCACGCGACGACAAGCCCTTCCTCCCGCACCGATTGCCCGGCATAATCAGCTGATGGAACTGACGCCCCGCTTGCGCCTCATGAATTGGCTGGTCCGCCAGGGCCTGACCGGCCTGCCGGAAAACGACCTGCTGCGCGGCTTCTGCGAGCGCGGCCGGGCCGCCGGCATGCCGCTGTCGCGGGCGATCGTGTTCATCGATACGCTGCATCCGATTTTCGAGGGGCGTGGCTTCCGCTGGAACGACGGCGTGAGCAACGAGGCCGACATCTTCGAGTACGGCTCGACCAGCACCGGCGAGGCCAGCCAGACCTGGCGGAGGTCGGCGTTCCATCACATGCTCGAAAACGGCCATGACGAGATGGTGATCGACCTCAACGGCTCGCACGATTTTTCGATGATCGGCGAACTCGCCGAGAAGGGTCACAAGCACTTCGCCGCTTTCGTGCACCGCTTCGGCGAGGCCGGCACGATCGGCGAGATGGACTGTTTCTATTCCTACTACACCACCCGTCACTCGGACGGCTTCGGCGAGAGCCATATGGCTGCGCTGCGCGACCTCGTGCCCGTGCTCGGGCTCGCGATCAAATCGGCCGCGCAGGTCGAGATCGCCCGCACGCTCGGGCGGGTCTATCTCGGCCGCGAGACCGCGGAGCAGGTGCTGCGCGGACGGATGCAGCGCGGCATCACCGAGAAGATCAAGGCCGTGCTGTGGTACTCCGACGTGCGTGGCTCGACCGCGATCAGCGAGCGCATCGGCCCGGACGAGATCATTCCGTTCCTCAACGACTATGCGCAGGCCTCGATCGACGCGATCCACGATGCCGGCGGCGAGGTGCTGAAGCTGATCGGTGACGGCGTGCTGGCGATGTTCACCGGCGAAAACCTGGCCGGCGCCAAGCGCGCGGCGCTGCGGGCCGAACACACCTTCCGCAACAACATGGACGCCTTGAACACCCGCCGTGCCACCGACGGACAGCCGACCACCTCGGCCTATGTCGGGCTCCATGTCGGCGAGGTGTTTTACGGCAATATCGGAAGCCAGGACCGGCTGGATTTCACGGTGGTCGGGCCTGCCGTCAACGAAGTCAGCCGGATCGCCTCGATGTGCGCCTCGGTCGATCGCGACCTGCTGACCTCGACCGCGTTTCGCGCCGGGCTCGATGCCGTCGGCCGCAACTATCTGGTCTCGACCGGCCGCTTCGTGTTGCGCGGCATCGGCCATGCGCAGGACCTCTACACGCTGGATCCGGCGGTTGCCGCCGACGAGGTCGTCGGCGGCAAGTATGAGCGCTATCTGGCGAGCTAAACTTCTCACCGTCATTGCGAGGAGCGAAGCGACGAAGCAATCCATGTCTCCGCAGCTGGCGGCATGGATTGCTTCGCTCCGCTCGCAATGACGGGATGGGTGGTCCGATCTAGCAGCGCGCCGGCTCGCCGACCATGTCGGGCTGCCGCGTCAGCGACACTGCCGGAGACATCAGGATCACCAGCGCCTGTGCGGCGAAGATCGCAGCCGCGAGATACAGGCAGGCTTCGGCACCATAGAGGCCACCGACGATGGCGCCGAGCGCGGAGCCGAGCGGGCGGGCGCCGTAGCTCATGATGTTGATTGCCGAGACACGGCCGAGCAGCGAGGGCGGTGTCACCGACTGGCGCAGCGTGGTGGTCGAGATCACCCACAGGATCGGGCCGACGCCGAGCAGGAAGAAGCCGAGGCCGGCGAGCAGCGGCGTCGCAAACCAGGTGGTCAGCGCCATCACGAGCGAGGCGACCAGGCCGGTGACGGGGCCGAGCCCGATCACGGTGCCGAACGCCAGCCGCTTCATCACCCGGGTTGCGAACAGCGCGCCGACCACCATGCCGACGCCATACATCGCAAGCGTCGTGCCGACGCCGGTGGCGCTGAGCCCGAGATGGCGCACCGCATAGGGCACGAACACCGCGAGCAGCAGGAAGGATGCGGTGTTGAAGATGAACTGGGTGATGAACACCGGCCGCAGCAGGGCATGATGCATCACGAAGGCCGCACCTTCCCTGATGTCCTGCATCGGATGACGCCGCGGGGCGGGCGCACGCGCCGGCTCGTAGAGACCGGCGAGCAGCACGACCGCGATCGCCGACAGCGCCGCGGCAAAGCCGAACGCAGGCGCAGCGCCGACCCAGCCGACCAGCACGCCGCCGAGCGCCGGTCCGCTGGCAAAGGCGACGGTGCGCGCCAGCTCGATGCGGGCGTTGGCCGCCGGCAATTGCTGTGCTGTCACCAGCGACGGCACCAGCGCAGGGGCGGCGACGCTGTAGGCTACCGTCCCGCAGACCGCGATGAAACCGAGCAGCGCGAGCAGCGGCAGCGTCATCGCGCCGAACCAGAGCAACACCAGGATCGCAGCAAGCGCGGCTGCGCGCAGCGCTTCGGAGCTTGCCATCACCCAGCGTCGCGACACCCGGTCGGCGAGCAGGCCCGCTGGAATCGCAAACAGAATGAAGGGCAGCGTGAGTGCGGTTTGCAACAGGCCGGTCTGGCCTTCGCCGACGCCGAGCACCAGCACGGCGACGATGGGCGCGGCCGCAAGCGCGATCTGCTCGGCCGATTGCGCGGCGAGGTTGGACCAGGCCAGGCGATTGAAGGTGGCCGGCAGGCGAGGCGTATCGGCAGACATGGCGGAATCCTCAGCAATTCGATCTGTCCATAGTGTGTGGTTGGAAGACGTCCGATTCCACCCGTTTCCCGACAACGCAAAAAGCAAAGGCCCGCCGGAATCGGCGGGCCCTGTCGATGATATCAAACACGATCGCGTTATTGCGGCGTCGGCGCGAGTTGGCCGGTGATGGTGCCAACCAACGTGGCAGGCCGGCCGTCGTCACCGGTTGCGGGCTCCGCGGCGGCTTCAGCCTTGCGCTGCGCCAGCGCGCTGGTCAGGCTGGTGAGCGCATCGGGGCCGGCCGGGAAGCCCGCCTCCGAGAGGATCTTGTCGATCATCGGCTTGAACGCCGAGACCGACAGCAACTGCGCGGCGAGGCCATCGCCAAGCCCGAGACCACCATTGCCATTGGCATGGCCGTTGCCGCCGCGGCCAAGCATGCTGCCGGTGTCGAAGATCCGGATGTCGGAGATCTTCTCGATCGGCTTCACCGCCTCGGCGAGCGCGCTCGGGATCACGTTGATGCGGGCGACGTTGAGGTCGTAGGCGATCATGTCGGCGCTGAGCTTGTTGCGCGCCTCCGCCTTCATCGTCGCCACTTCCGCCTCGGCCTGGCCGAGCGCCTTCACACCGGCCGCGCGGGTGGTGGCGGCCGCCGCGTCGGCCTTGGCGAGCACGTTGGTGGCTTCCGCCTTGTTGGCGGCGGCCTGGCGTTCGGCTTCGGCCATGACCGTGATCGGCATGGCGTCGGTCTCGGCCGCCTTGCGCGCGGCGATCACGTTGATGATCTTGTCGCGCTCGGCGATCTCGGTGGCGCGCGCGGTGGTGACCTTTTCCTCGGCGGCGATCGCAACCGCACGCGCGGTCTCGGCGATGGTCTGGGCTTCCGACTGCTCCTTGCTCTTGGCGGCGACCGCGATCGCGCTCTCCTGCGCGACGATCTGGAGGTCGCGCTCCATCTCGGTGTTGCGGCGCTTGACCGCGAGATCGGCCTCGATCTTGCGGGTGTCGCGGGCCTGGTTGGCCTCGGTCTGCTTGTTGGCGACCGCGAGCTCCTGCTGAATGCGGTATTCGGCCTCGTTCTGCAACGCGGTCTGTTCGACCTGCGCCGTCTGCGCGCGCATCGCCGCGGTCTTGTTGGCGATGTCGCGCTGCTGGGCCAGTTCGGCCTCGCGCTTGGTGCTTTCGATCGTCAGCGTGGTCTGCCGCGCCACCAGGTCCTGCTGGGCGATGTTGACCTCGGTGGTGCGGACGATCTGGTTGCGCTCCTGTTCACGGTCCTTGGTGATCTTGGTCAGCGTGGTGAGACCGTGCGCGTCGAAGAAGTTGCTCGGGTTGAAATGCTTGATGTCGCTCTGGTCGAGCCGGGTCAGCGACACCGATTCCAGCTCGAGGCCGTTGTTCTGGATGTCGGCGCCGACCGCGTCCTGCACCGCCTTGACGAAGGTCGCCCGCTGCTCCTGCAATTCCTCCAGGTTCATGGTCGCGGCGACCGAGCGCAGGCCGTCGACGAACTTGGCTTCGACCAGTTCGCGCAGCTCGGCGGCGTCGTTGGTGCGGTTGCCGAGGGTCTGCGCGGCCAGCGCGATCGAGGACGAGTCGGGTTTGACGCGCAGGTAGAACTCGGCGCCGATGTCGACGCGCATGCGGTCCTTGGTGATCAGCGAGTCCGGACCGCCGCGCGCGACCTCGAGCCGCAACGTCTTCAGGTTGACCGCGGCGGTGGAATGGAAGATCGGCAGCACCAGTGAGCCGCCGTCAAGCACCACCTTCTGGCCGCCGAGGCCGGTGCGAACGTAGGCCTCGTCGCGCGTCGAGCGCTTGTAGAGCTTTGCGAAGAGCAGACCGATAACGAGAATGGCGATGACGCCAATGGCGACGGGTACAGCAAGTTCCCACATGTGTTATGCCCTGTTGGAAGAGTGTCGTTGTTCGACGAGGTCGGCGGGAGCGGCAATCGCAATGAAACTCTTGGCATCGCGATCGACCAGCAGCACGCTGGCGCCGACCGGTAGTGCCTCGGACTCCGCGCTGGCACGCGCCGAGACGGTATGCCAATTGCCGAAGACATCCTTGAGACGGACCCTGCCGGGCAGGCCCTGATCGAGCGGGCCGACCGACACGGTTGCGACCTTGCCAACAAAGTCGCTATCGCTGACAGCATAACTCTCGTCGCGCGGAATGATGCGGGCGAGGCCGCGGCTGGTGTTTCTGATCACCGGGATGCTGCCCGCGGCGGCAACCACTGCGGCAATCGGGGCCGGGATCGCGGCGCCTGCGGCATGCGCCAGGCCCTGAAGCAGGAAGCCTCCGATCGAGAATATGCCGAGTACCAGGATGATCAGGATCAGGAGGGGAAGCCGCCCGGCGTTGATCCAGAGAAACAGGCCACCGAGAGCGTTGTGGCTCTCGGCCTCGACCGCGAAATCCTTGCCGATGAGTTCGCTGATCGAAAGTCCGACCATGGTGGTCAGCAGCTCGATGCCGCCAAGTGCCACCGTGATCGCAGCCGCGACCGCGAAGGGCCGCACGTCCGGGGCGAGCAGGATGTCGCCAACTGCACTCATTTGTCTGACTTGATCCTTTCAAGCCGCGCCGCGATTTCCTTTTCGCGGTGCAAGCGATCGAGTTCGTCAAGTTCCTTGTCGCCGAGCACGCTGGAAGCGGGAACACCGGTGACCCGGGCGATCGCTGCCATGGCGCGTTCAGCACTCAATGTATTGGTCGTCGATGCCCCCCGGCTGGTTTCGTCCTTGGCTTCACGCAGCAGGCTTTGTTCGAGATCGGTTAATCTATTCTCTGCTTCACGCCGCGCGCCGAGCATGGCCTGTAGCGCCTTGGTCTGCTCATCGATCTCGAGCTCGATGAAATCCATCGCGCGCTCCAGCGCGATCACCTGCGACTCCAGATCAATCTGCCGTGCGACGCCGGCGCGCGCGAGATCCTCGCGATTTTCCGCAAGTGCGAGACGAATCTTCTCGTTCAGGCTGGCCGTTTCGGTATCCAGTTCCTCGCGCCGTTTCTTCAAACGGAATTCTTCGGCGCGCGACTTGCCGAGCGCATAGCGCGCTTCGTCGGCGCCGGCGTCGATCTCGCGGATCGCCTGCTTGACCAGCGCGACCTTGTTGTTGTTCTCGACATTGTCGATGGTCTGGCTCGCGATGGCGGCAAGAAGCCGGCCCATGCGCGCAAGGATGCCTTCGTGAAGCATGGTCTTCTCCTCCGGTGGTGCTGATTTGGATTTGACGGCGATGTGGATTTCGTAGCCGCGGCCATCCGAGATCAAATGCGCCGGGAAGGGGCTTTCCCAGCCCGAGACATATCCCGGCACGTCGAACGGCACCAAGACGCGTCCGCTGACAGTGCTAATGGTCAGTGAAGTTGGGCCCTTGATCGCGAACAACTTGTCGTCGAGCGGTATCCGGCGGACGGCAGTGTCCGCGATGTAGTTGGCGCGGTCGCGCAGGCCGAGTGTCACGAGCCGCGCGGGCAGGCCGGTCTCCTTGCGGATCGTCTCGTAGGCTTGGGCGTGCAACGAGACGAGGTTGGCGCCGACCGGCGCGACCTCGGCGAGGATCGCCATCATCCGGTCATAGGCCGCAAAGGTCGCCTCGATCGCCTCGATGCCCGACGGGTCGGGGGCGAGGGCGTAGCGCAGCGTTGCGGTCGGCGTCTCGACGGGCAGCTTGATCATGTCTCTAACGTAAAGCACTTCCTCAGTACTTTACAAGCTGCTGTCCCGGTATCATTTTCGTGAGCCCAGATGCAGTTGCAAGTGAGTTGCAATAACGGGTGACTTGGGCCATCTTGGCAAGATGGATGCCCGGACTCCTGAAATGCCTTCCGTTTCCCTTCCGAATGCCACGTCAGGCGGCTGGCGGGGTGATTCCGGGCATGCCCGCAGCCTGCCGGAGGTGAACGCTACCGTCGCGGTACCGACCTCGGGTGTGTGGTGGCGCCGGCTGCTGGCCTTTGCCGGCCCGGGCTATCTGGTCTCGGTCGGCTACATGGACCCGGGCAACTGGGCCACCGATCTCGCCGGTGGATCGAAGTTTGGCTACACGCTGCTGTCGGTCATCCTGCTCTCCAATCTGATGGCGATCCTGTTGCAGGCGCTTTCGGCGCGGCTCGGTATCGCCACCGACCGCGACCTCGCGCAGGCCTGCCGTGCGACTTATTCGCGACCGGTGAATTTGCTGCTGTGGCTGGCCTGCGAGGCCGCGATCATCGCCTGCGACCTTGCCGAGGTGATCGGCACCGCGATCGCGCTGAAACTGCTGTTCGGCATTCCCCTGATCGGCGGCGCGCTGCTTGCGGCGCTCGACGCGTTCCTGCTGCTGCTCCTGATGAACCGCGGCTTCCGCTTCCTCGAGGCCTTCGTGATCGCGCTGCTGATCGTGATCGCGGTCTGCTTCGCGGTGCAGATCGCCGCTGCCGCGCCGCCGATCGCCGGCGTGCTTGGCGGCTTCATGCCGTCGCGCGAGATCGTCACCAACCCGGAGATGCTCTACATCGCGATCGGCATCATCGGCGCCACCGTGATGCCGCATAACCTCTATCTGCATTCATCGATCGTGCAGACCCGCGCCTATCCGCGCACCGAGGACGGCCGGCGCGACGCGATCAAATGGGCGACCACGGATTCCACCATCGCGCTGATGCTGGCGCTGTTCGTCAATGCCGCGATCCTGGTGCTGGCGGCCGCGACGTTCCACAAGAGCGGTCATTCCGACGTCGCCGAGATCGACCAGGCCTTCGAGCTGCTGTCGCCGCTGCTCGGCCTCGGCATCGCCTCGACGCTGTTTGCCGTCGCGCTGCTGGCCTCGGGCCTCAACTCGACGGTGACGGCGACGCTGGCCGGCCAGATCGTGATGCAGGGCTTCCTCGACCTCAAGCTGCCGGACTGGCTGCAACGGCTGGTGACCCGCGGCATCGCGATCATCCCGGTCATCGTGGTTGCCGCGCTCTATGGCGAGAGCGGCACCGCGCAACTCCTGGTATTCAGCCAGGTCGTGCTGTCGATGCAGCTGCCGTTCGCGGTGATCCCGCTGGTGCGCTTCGTGTCCGACAAGCGCAAGATGGGCGCGTTCGCGATCTCGATGCCGGTTGCGGTGGCGGCATGGATCGTCGCCGGGCTGATCGTGATCCTGAACGTGAAGCTGCTTTACGATACGCTGCTCGGGACCTAGCTGAGGGCTAGTCCTGCGGTTCTGCCAGCCCTTCGCCAGTGGCGTCGACACGCAGCCAGCCCGATGGGGCGAGCCGCTGTTGCGGCAGGAAGCGGCCCTTGTAGTCCATCTTCTTGGAGCCCTCGATCCAGTAGCCGAGATAGACATAAGGAAGGCCCTGCCGGCGGGCGCGGGCGATGTGATCGAGGATCATGAAGGTGCCGAGCGAGCGGCTTTCCAACCCCGGCTCGAAGAACGAATAGACCATCGACAGCCCGTCGCTGAGCACGTCGGTCAGCGCCACCGCCATCAGCTCGTCGCCGCGGCCGGTGATGGCGCTGTCGGCGTTGCGCTTGCGGTACTCGATGATCCGGGTCTCGACATGGCTGTCCTCGACCATCATCGCGTAGTCCAGCACCGTCATGTCGGCCATGCCGCCGTTGCGATGGCGGCGGTCGAGATAGGCCCGGAACACCGAATATTGCTCTGACGTCGGCACCGCCGTGCGCTGCTCGCCGATGATGTCGGCGTTGCGGGCCAGCACCTTGCGGAAGTTACGGGAGGGGCGGAATTCGTTGGCGACCACCCGGACCGAGACGCAGGCCCGGCACTGGTCGCAGGCCGGCCGGTAGGCGATCGACTGGCTGCGCCGGAAGCCGCCATGGGTCAGCAAGTCGTTGAGGTCGCCCGCTTTGTCGCCGACTAGGTGCGTGAAAACCTTCCGCTCGTGTCGGCCCGGCAAATACGGGCAGGGCGAGGGCGCCGTCAGATAAAACTGGGGGGTATCACGCGAGTGCTGGGTCACGTCAGATCGTCAGGCTCCACAACTAGACAGGCAGCCAAGCTAGCATCGCCCCCCGGAAGCTAACGGTCAATTGGTTTAGGCGGGCCTAATAGGCCCGCGCCGCCGGGGATATCTGGGTCCGGACCGAACTGTTGATAATGACGGTTCCGAGGATGATGTCGTGCAGCAGCCGGCGGCGGCCGTTGAGCAGCCCGATCAGGAGCACCAGCGGCGACAGGAATGAGACCGTTGCCCAGAACAGCACGGCGTGGGTGGCGCCGAGCACGAAATAGCCACGCGCGCCGTACCAGGTGCGCAGTTCCAGATCCATCACGCGCATGCCGATGGTGGCCGAGTGCTGGCCGCCGATCGAGGCGCCGTAATAGACGATGGCCCAGACGATCGAGGCCGGAGAGACCAGCCAGAACAGCGCCCAGCCGAGGCCGAGCGTGACGATGCCGAACACCGCGATGAACAGCACGGCGAGGATCACCGGCACCGACAGCACGACGAGGTCGATCAGGAAGGCAAAGACACGTCGCGTCAGCACGCCGCGGAACAGATCCGGCTGCATCAACGGATCGAACGCATGCGGGGGAACGCCGCCGTCATTGCGCCAGGCATCATTGCGCCAGTTGCCGCCGTCATTGCCGTAGGACATGACCAACCTCCGATGAAAGTCCCGCGCAGGACATGGGAACAGGAGGCTCGCCTGCCAAGTCCGGCCGAACATTAACTAGCCGAAATGTTCGCAGGAATGATGGCGAATCGGGCGTGGCGAATAGCGAAGAGGGCACGAGGTCGAATCGCCATTCGCAAACGTCAGCTCTCCGCCTTGATCTTCTCGGCGGCCTGTGGGGCGAAATAGGTCAGGATGCCGTCGGCGCCGGCGCGCTTGAAGCCGACCAGGCTTTCCATCATCGCGCGCTCGCCGTCGATCCAGCCATTGGCGGCGGCGCCGGCAATCATCGCGTATTCGCCGGACACCTGGTACACGAAGGTCGGCATCGCGAAATGCTCCTTCACGCGGCGGACGATGTCGAGATAGGGCATGCCCGGCTTCACCATCACCATGTCGGCGCCTTCGGCGATGTCGAGCTCGACCTCGCGCAGCGCCTCGTCGGAATTGGCGCTGTCCATCTGGTAGGTGCGCTTGTCGCCGGTCAGCGTCTTGGCCGAGCCGATCGCGTCGCGGAACGGGCCGTAGAAGGCTGAGGCGTATTTCGCCGCGTAGGACATGATCTGGACGTCGCCGAAGCCGTTGTCGTCGAGCGCCTCGCGGATCGCACCGATGCGGCCGTCCATCATGTCCGACGGCGCGATCACGTCGCAGCCGGCCTCGGCCTGGGTGAGCGCCTGCTTCACCAGCACCGCGACGGTCTCGTCGTTGAGGATCCGGCCGTCCTCGATCAGCCCGTCATGGCCGTGGCTGGTAAAGGGATCGAGCGCGACGTCGCAGAGCACGCCGATATCGGGGAACTCCTTCTTGATCGCGCGCACCGCCTGGCAGACCAGATTGTCGGGATTGAGCGCTTCCGAGCCTTGCTCGTCGCGCAGCGCCGGCTCGGTGAAGGGGAACAGCGCGATGCAGGGGATATTGAGTCTTGCCGCACGCTCGGCATCGCGGACGATCTGGTCGACGGTGAGCCGATCGACGCCCGGCATCGAGGCCACCGGCGTGCGGGCGTTGTGGCCGTCGACCACGAACATCGGCCAGATCAGGTCGTTAGTGGTCAGCACGTTCTCGCGCACCAGGCGGCGCGCCCATTCCGACTTGCGGTTGCGGCGCATCCGGATCGTGAGGTCGAGCGAGGGGGAGGCGAGGGCCTCGGTCTGGCGCCGCGGCGTATCGCGCAGTTCGATCGGGCGGCCGAATTTGATCGCCATGACTTCCTCTCCTCGGGGACGGCTGGTCTGGACCTGATATAAGTCCAGTTCTAGCACCTCGCAGGGACGCCGTCATTGCGCCCGTCGCGCCCTTGATTTGCTGCAACGGCAATTGATTTTACCGCCTTGGCGGGCCAAGACTGCGGCCATGAACCCAAGCTTGCAGCCGTTGCGCGGCGATTCGGATGTCTGACACCTCTGCACGCGATCAGGCGCGCGACAGCGCCATCTCGGTCAGCGCGATCTCGTCCGACCGGATCGAACCGGACGAGAATGTCTGGACGCGCCGCCTCGTCATCTTCCTGCGCATCATGGCCGTCGTGTCGGTCGCCAAGGGCCTCTATCACTGGGCCCAGGTGACGGGCTTCGTCGGCGGCGAGGAGGAGGCCTTCGAGAACCAGTCGATGGCCTGGCAGACCGCGACGGTCTATTTCGCGGTCATCGAACTCGTCGCCGCGGTCGGGCTCTGGCTCGCAACGCCCTGGGGCGCCGTGGTGTGGCTGACCACCGTGGTGTCGATGGCGGTCATCGAGCTGATGTTTCCGAGCATCTATGGCGGCAGCCTCACCGTGGTCGGGCTCGAGGCCTTGATGCTCGCGGCTTACCTCGCGCTGGCCTGGATGTCGGCGCGCGAACGTCCCCCATAGCATCGCGTGCAATGCTCGCCCGATGCACTGTTGCATCGCAGCGACAGCACGACGAATAGCGGGTTGCTGCTGCCAATATAGGGTGGTCGTGCGCGCAACGAGAAGACAGCGCTGCTGGTTCTGCTACGTGGATGCCCATGGATCGCATCCCTTCGAGGCGCCCCGCCACGGGCACGCCTCTGCGGGACCTGCCGTCGGGACCCATTTTCTCCGGATCTCGGCGCATGCGCCGGCCGGCTTTGCGCTGGCCGACGGCGGAGCCGGTCCATGAGGCGGTCGCGAATGAGGGCCGCCACGCCCATCGCGTGTAGATCCTGCGCTGTCATCCCGAAAAATTTTCGGACAATTTTCCGGTAACCGATCAGTCACCAGTAAGGGTTCCCTCACACCCGTTACGCCACCGTTTCGAATTCGAACGAAGCTGTTTCCGAATGTGACAGGGGTGGCAGACGAAGCGTGAACAGCGGCCCCGCACCGTCAATGAAAAGTTGCGAAAAGCCCTTGATCCATGGGCTTAATCCACGATTCACTGTCTTAAATTCATGATCTCTTTATTCTCTTATTTAAGCGGATATTCAAACGGCCCCCTTACGTTGGACCTATCAGGCGGGACACAAGTTTCGTCGAATAAAGTCGATAAAAACGACAAACAGGGGAAGTGTCATGATGAAAGCCGTTGCGACAACGGCGGCGGACGCCGCCGATCGCGCTGCCGGTCAAGCTCCGGTGCAGCCGCTCTATCTCGAAGCCCTGACTTTGGTGGAGCGGCTGCATCGCCGGCTCCTCGACGTCATCAAGGACGAGTTCGATCGTCGTGGCCGCGCCGACATCAATTCGGTGCAGGCGCTGCTCCTGTACAACATCGGTGACAAGGAACTGACCGCCGGCGAGCTGCGTACCCGCGGCTACTATCTCGGCTCCAACGTCTCCTACAATCTGAAGAAGCTCGTCGAGCTCGGCTTCCTCGATCATCAGCGCTCGCGCGTCGATCGCCGCTCGGTTCGCATCCGTCTGACCCCGCAGGGCCAGGAAGTGCGCAAGATCGTCGATGCGCTCTATCAGAAGCACGTCAAGACGGTGGAGCAGGTCGGCGGCATCTCGAACGAGGAGTTCGCGAGCCTCAACAAGTCGCTGCATCGCCTCGAGCGCTTCTGGACCGACCAGATCCTGTATCGCCTCTGAGCCGTCCTTTCTTCGCCTGATGGCCAAGCCGGCCGCTTCAGAAGACCGGCAGCCCCTCCAGTAACGCATCGGTCATGCCCGACCGATGCGTTTTTCATGCTGCATCTGCGAAAATAAGTCGGCTCCGACGAGGAACCAACGTGTTCCCTGCGCTTTATCTGTTGCCTGGCGCGATGAGACCCGATCCGGATCTCATCGCGTTCGGTTGCTTTTATTTGGACGCGTTTTCTTCACGCGAACCGGTACTCACTTCGCTTGAAAACGCTCTGATAGAGAGACAGGACATGCTGGTCGAACGCGGGGTCGAGGTGCTGAATGTCGAGGTCGTCGGTGACGCCTACGCGATCGCCTCGAACTATCTGCGCAAATCCGGCGTCATCCCCGACACTTTCGCCACCAACGAGCGCCTGCTCGGCATCATCGTGAAGCTGTTCCAGCGCGGTGAACTGAATCGCCTCCGTCTCGCCAACAGGGCGATCGCGAAATTCGAGGCCGAGACGCTGGTGGTCGCCTGAGCGTCAACCCGGAGACTTCAATGGAAGCCGCTATCGATCGCATCATGCAGACATACGATCTGCTGCTCAACCGCACGTCCGCCGCGAGCGACGAAGCGCGGGCGAAGGTGACGGAGTACGTGCAGACGCTGTTCGAGGCCGGCGAGCGCGATACCCACAGGTTGACGGTGTGCGGACTGACGTATCTGCGCCAGCTCGACGGCAGCACCGACCATGTCAAGGCCGGCTATACCGGGCTGTAGGGCCGCCGGGGCAGGCGGCCGACCATTCTTCGCCGGGACACTGAGTATGCTGCGTCGCTTGCAGAACACACATCCGCATGCTCGCGACAGGATTTGCCCGAGCTTTGCGTCTCGTTCCGTCTTTACTGATTGGATTTTCCGATAAACAGAAGATATTTGAAGAGAGGGCTTCCGTCGTTGGGCAGCTCAATGCCAACGGAGACTTCCACTCTCTCGTCATTTCGCCGGGCCGGGTGTCAGGTGGCGCCGGATACGGCAATTCACGTAACCCGCCCGCAATATTCTCATGAAAAGGCGGACTGTTGAAAAGATCACGGCGCCCCCTAAAATAGCGTCTATTGCCGTCACCGTTTACCCGATCGACCTCGAATGCTTGCGCTCTCTAGTCCAATCGAAGATGATGCCCGCCTTGCCGTGCTCGAGCGCTATCAGGTTATCGAGACGCCGCCTGAAGCCGTTTTTGACGATATCGTCTCGCTCGCCAAGGGTATCTGCGATACACCGATCGCGCTGGTGAGCCTCGTTGAACGTGACAGGCAATGGTTCAAGGCCTGCATTGGGCTCGGGATCACGGAAACGCCGCTCGACCAATCGGTCTGTGCGCATGCGGTGGTCCAGCGATCGACCCTCATCATTCCGGACCTCACCCTTGACGATCGCACCAGGGACAACCCGCTGGTGATCGGAGAACCCTGGCTGCGCTTCTATGCCGGCGCCTTGCTGACCTCTCCGGAAGGAGCCGTCCTCGGAACGCTGTGCGTGATCGATGACAAGCCGCGGCCGGGTGGACTCACTGCCCCTCAGACGGCTGCGATCGAAGCGCTGGCACGGCAGGTGATGGCACTGCTCAATCTGCGTCGCGGCGTCGATATCCGTGACGACGTCCTGGTTGCGCAACAGCAGTCACAAAGAGCAATCGAAACGCGGGCCCGCGCTAGCGAAACCCTCAATCAGCGGCTTCAGGCGGAAGGTGTCCGCCAGCAGCAAGCGCAGGAGGCAGGCCAGATCGGCACCTTCGACGTCGATATTGCAACCGATACCATCCGGTTGTCGGCCGAAAGCTGCAAGATTTTTGGTGTTCAGGAACAGGAACTCCACAAAGTTTCCGACCTGGAGATGCTGGTGCTTGCCGCGGATGCGAAACTGGCGTCGAACGCGGAGATGCGCCGCGACGGCTCCGCCATTTCCGTGGCGGTGTATCGGATCAAGCGTGCCGGCGACGGTGCGGTACGCTGGGTCGAGCGGCGGGGAAACTTCGTGTATGGCGCGGACGGCGAGCCACGTCGCTTTACCGGAACGCATCAGGACGTCACCGAGCGAAAATTGGCGGAGCAGCGGCAGGCCGCGCTTCTCAAGCTCGGCGATGATATTCGCGACGCCACCACGACGGCAGCGATCATCGCCACCGCATCGCGCGCGCTCGGCGAAACGCTCAGGGTCGCGCGCGCCGGCTACGCGGCTGTCGACGTCGCCGCCGATACTTTCGACGTCGAACGCGACTGGACTGGATCGAACGTCGCCAGCATCACCGGACAATTGGCGCTGTCGAAGTTCAAAGCGACGATCGATCGAATCCGTTATGGCGATACTCTTGCCGTCGCCAACATCCGCTCCGCAGGTTGGCTCGAAGCCGACCTTGCAACCTATCGGGACATCGGGGTCCAGGCGCAGATCGTCGTACCCCTGCTCAGGTCCAGTGAACTGGTTGGGTTGATGTTTGCTCACAGCGCAGAGCCACGCACCTGGAATCAGCAGGAGCTGGATTTTACCTATGCTGTGGCCGACCGCACCTATGCGGGTCTTGCCAAGGTGCAGGCCGAGGCCCAGCAGCGCCTGCTCAATCAGGAACTCAGCCACCGATTGAAGAATACCCTTGCATTGGTCCAGGCGATCGCCGCCCAGACGCTGAAGCACGCGGCCGACAAGGAGGCGGTAAACGGATTCAGGCAGCGCCTGTTGGCGTTGAGCAAGGCGCACGATGTCCTGCTGCAACAGAGCTGGTCCGCGGCGCGCATCAAAACGCTCGTGGCAAGCGTGCTGTCCTTGCACGTGGATTCGGCGCGACTGGCAATCGATGGTCCCGATATCCTGCTTGGACCAAAAGCCGTGCTGTCGCTGTCGTTGCTTTTGCACGAACTTGCCACAAACGCGGTCAAGCATGGCTCGTTGTCGATCGAGCGAGGAAGAGTCACGTTGACCTGGTGGATCGACCATGCCGCACCGAAGCCGGCGGTCGTCCTGACGTGGAAGGAGACCGGCGGGCCTCCAGCCACGAAGCCGGCTGTCGAAGGCATGGGCTCGCGCATAATTCGCATGGGCCTTGCAGGAACCGGTGAGAGCATGCTGGATTATACGTCTTCGGGCTTCATCGCTGAGTTTCGTGCGCCTCTTGCACTCGTGACCGAGAACTAAGGCATGATCCGGAAGGCGTGAAGCGGCTTTTCTTGCCACCAGCGCGGCGTTTGCGCCGACAATATGCAAAGGAGCCGCAACGGCCATGCCGATTCAATCTTGTCTCGTCGCGCTCTAGTGGCGCAGCATGAAGCGAGGGCATTCCTCTGAAAAAGTGGCGGCGCGGGTTCTCGTTTGTATCGTCGAGGACGAGCCGCTGCTTCTGATTGCAGCTGCGGATTTCCTTTCTGATGCCGGGTTTGACACGCTCGAAGCCAGCAATGCCGACCAGGCGATTGCCTTGCTGCAACAGCGCGACGACATTGCCGTGGTGGTGACGGATTTCGACATGCCGGGATCAATGGACGGTTTGAAGCTTGCGTTGGCCATTCGCGAACGATGGCCGCCCGTCGAGATTATCGTGGTCTCCGCGGAGATCGCGCTGACACCCGAACAACTGCCTGTCCGCGGCCGGTTCCTCGCCAAGCCCTATGATCCGGATCACCTGGTGGGCATGATCAGGGCATTTGCTGCAACCGCCTAGTTCATATTGCGCTCGGCTGTCGGCAAGGCCGCACCAGGTGCGTGAAGTCGGTGCCTTGTCTTGTTGCAACACGACGCGCCGCAGCGTCCGTTCGTCCGGTCATTCCTGGCGTTCGACGGAATTGAACGTGGCGAGCCGTAGCCGTTCCGATCGCGTCCGGGAAGTTGAGCGCGTGAACGCGCACCGTCGCACGTGTGCCGGAGCCCCACGATCGGGTGAATCGGGTAATTCTCCGCGAGGTTCTTGCTTCAGCGAGTTGAGCCATCCCACGAAGTCACGGTGCGAACTCTGCCTGGACCTCGCCGAGCAGCGCCAAGCCACCCAGCCGACCCAGTTCGTCCGAACATTTCGCGCTCTTGCCATAGCAGCCGAAGGCGACGGTCACGCGTTGCGACAGCGGACCGATGCAGGGAAGGCCGGTCTTGCCGAACGTGGTCATGCAAGGCACGACGCGACGCTCCTCGACATCAAGGCCGGGAATGCGCGTGCGGATCTGCTGCTCCAGCCGATCGGCCACTGCGATCGAGCCACCTGATCTGAACCAGTCCTTGATGTCAGTCTCGTTCTCGAGCGCAACGTCGACCGGATCACCGCCGAGCTTCAGCCAATTTTGACCGTCCGGGTAGAGGATTGGCGGCAGGATGTAGGGATTGTCGCCCTTGGGCCCGAAACAGCGCATCGACGGCATGTCGGCCAGGCGTCGAACCTCCGCTGTGCCGAGCCGGAACAGCGCCGCGGTGCGGGCATAGACCGTGAAACCCAATGATCGACCGAGCAGTGACTGGGTATGTCCGCCTGTTGCGACGAGAACGCGTTCGGCCTCGACACTGCCCGATGCGGTCCGGATTGTCACGCCAGCGCCGTTCTCTGAAATTCCGACGGCGGCTTCGGCGACGATCCTGGCGCCGGCGCGCTCAGCGGCGATCGTCTGCGCCCGGACCAGGCGACGCGGGCTGATATGTCCGGCGTCGCGCGGTTCGAAATAGCCGCGCATTCCGGCCATCAGGCCGAGAAACGGAAATCGCTTCGCAAGCCCCGCATCATCGTACGCCTCAACCGGGATGCCGGCCTCCGCGGTGATCTTGCCGACCGCGGCGACGTCCGCGCCGTCGCGGGGGCCGACGTGAAGCACGCCGACCTCGCGGTAGAAGTCGAGGCCGCTTTCCGCGGAAATCTCGCTATAGCGTGAAATCGCCGCGCTGTTGGCCTGTCGCCAGAACGGGTGCGCGTCGAAACGGCGCGTGATGCGGCCCTCGTCGTAGTGGCTGCCGAAAACCCCGCCATGGCGCGCAAAGTCGGCCGGCTCGTCGGGCCCGATCAGCGCCACTTCGTGGCCCATCTTGCTCAGATGGCGCGCCGCCGCGGCGCCGATCAGGCCACGTCCGACCACCGCAAGTTTCATTGCTCTATGGACGCTCACGACAAACGCCTCTTGCTTGATTGCATTCGAGTGCATCGCTCGCGAAGCGCCCCGCGACTCGGCGAGGGCGCTTGCGAGTTGCCTTGATGCCATTCAATAATCTGTTGCCTGGCCGCGCAACTCTCCTCTGGCCGCAGCGTGGCATTTTTTCCTCACATATCGGTTGGCTTGGTCTTGGTATGATATTTCGATTGAAACATCATACATCCCCGGGTACCGTTTTCCCGCCGGGTCAAACAAAGCTGCTGAATTCAAGTAGCGTCATGCGGGGGCATGAAGTTGCGTTACGTTTCGTCGCGTCTGTTTCTCATCTCGGCATCCATGATCGCCTTGGTCTGTCCGGTCCGCGGACAGACCGCAACAACGCAGGCAGGTCCCGAACGGCTTCCGGCCGTCACGGTGACGCCACCCGAGGCGAGGCCGAAGCGCGCTCCGCGTAGTCCGCAGCGCGATTGGCGCAGAGCCAATGCGCCGCGATCGCAACTGGCGGCGAGGCGGCCTCTGCCGGTGCCGGCATCGCCCGGCCCGGGAGCGTTTTCGTCGTCCCCCGGGCGCGGCGAGGTGTCGAGTGCGGTCACGGCACTGCCGGCCGCCGTCACTGTCGTTGATGCTCCGACGATCACACGCATGCCGGTGGCAAGTTACGGCGATCTGTTCCGGTCGCTACCCGGTTTCGATATCTCGAACTATGGGCAGGGCGGCATCGGCTACGGCCTGTCGATGCGCGGTTACACCGACGGGGAGCATGGGCGCGACATCGCCTACTTCATCGACGGCGTGCCGTTGAACGAAGTGTCATCGCTGCACACGCCGAACTATGCCGATCTCAACATCCTGCTGCCCGAGACGGTCAAGCGGATCGAGGTGGTGCGAGGGCCGTTCTCGGTCGAATACGGCGATTCCAATCTCGGCGGCTCGGTCAACATCGTCACCAAGGAGTCCGAGCCGTTCGCGACCGTCGGGGTCTCCGGCGGCACCCAGGGCACGATTCGCGGCGTCGGCACCTACAGCACCACCCAAGGCGCCTGGTTGCCGTATCTCGCGCTCGAGGGCTATCACACCGACGGCTATCGCGATAACAGCTTCGTCGACCGCTACAATTCCTTCAACAAGGTGACCACGACGCTGCCCGACGGCGCGACCGTCTCGTTCCGGGCGCAGGCCTATGGCACCGAATTCGGCGCGCCCGGCTATGCCAACCGCGACGCCATCGAGGCGGGGCTGATCTCGGAGAAGTCGGCGACCAATCCGACCGATGGCGGCAACAAGCAATTGCAGAATTTCGTCATGAACTATTCGGCGGGCGCCACGGACCAGGAACTGAAGGGCGCGCTGTTTCTCAGTCACGACTACTTCAACCGTTACGCCGATTTCGGCGGCGGGCAGCGTTGGCAGCACGATGACCGCACCATGGCGGGCGGACGGGTCAGCAAGGTCTGGACCGGCGCCATCGGCGATGACATTCCGGTTCAGGTGCTGGTCGGCAGCAACTGGCGTACCGACGTGATCAATGCCTACCAGGCGCCGACGACGGCGCGAACGGTGACGGGCGCGCCGGTTGTCAATCTGGGGCTGACCGAGACCAATCTCGCCGCGTTCGGCCAAGTGCAGGTCAAGCCGCTGCCGTGGCTGAAGTTCACCGCCGGCGGACGTTTCGACCAGTTCATCTATGACATCAATGACCGGATCACGCCGGGCGGCACGCCGGATATCTCCAACGGCATCACCAGCCCGAAAGTCGGCGTCGCGATCACGCCGGTGAGTTGGCTAGAAGTCTTCGCCAATTACGGACAGGGTTTCCGCAGCATCGACGTCCCGCTGGAACTGATCGGCAATCCCGGCTTGCAGCCGTTCAAGATCGCGAGCGCGGAGGCGGGCGGTCAGCTGACCTTCAGCCGTTTCCGTTTCCTCGGCAGCTATTGGACCACCGAGTCGGAGAACGAGTCCTTTCAGGCCGCACCGGGATTGCCGGTGACATTCCTGGGGCGAACGCGCCGTGAGGGATTCGATCTCGACGGACGCTATTATGTCGTGAAGCAGGGGGCGGACAGCGTCTCACTGTTTGCCAATTACAGCGGCGTCGAGGCCGTCATTCTGGGAACGCCGTTCACGGAATACGTTCCGAGCGTTCCGAAATACGTCGCCAATCTCGGCATCGATTTCGACGTCGCGACCGTCAATGCGCAGCGGCTGTCAGGCTCAGCCTATGTGACCTTCGTCGGCAAGAAATACATGACCCAGGATGGCCAGATCACGACTTCGCCGTACCAGCGCGTCACTGGCAAGCTCGCCTATTCATGGCCGGAGGGCTGGTCCGCTTTCACGCAGGCCACATGGTATCCGGGCGACCGCCTGAGCGAGGTCGCGTTCAATTTCGGCGATGCGGTGACCGCGACATCGGCCGACATCTTTGTCAGCCCTCAGCCACGGCTGGTCGTGCTGGGGGGACTGTCCTATCGCTTCCCGACCGTGGTTGCTGCTAGCGCTCCCGCAATGGTGACGAAATGAAAACTGCTCTACTTTTGGTTCTGGGCGCCGGCCTTGGCTTCGCGTCGGTGCAATCGGCATTTGCGCATGACGTGTGGCTCACCGTCGGCGGCAAGGCTTCGAACCGTCGTGCCGTCGTCAACTATGGTCATCCCAACGACCGTCCGCCCGCGGTCGCCGACAAGATCGTCGACCTCGTCGCGATCAACGCCAAAGGCCGCGTCTCGCTGCTCGCCGGCATCGAACCGAAATCCGAGAAGGGCATTCTGGTGGTCGAAACCAGGCCATTCGCCGACGACACACACATGCTGCTGGCGGCGCGGTACGACAACGGCTTCTGGGTAAAGTTGCCGGACGGTTCCTATCGCAACGCCACGCGGCGACTGGTTCCCGACGCCGCTGACAGCATGTGGTCGGTGAAGTTCGCCAAGGCGCTGACCGGCTCCGGGGCGCCCTGGGACACAGTCCTGGGCCAGGAACTCGAAATCGTTCCGCTCTCGGACCCGGCGAAGACCGGCATTGGGCAGACGCTTCACCTCAAGGTGCTGTTTCACGGCAAGCCGCTCGCGGGCGCCGAGGTCGAACGCGGGGACGGGGTGACTGCGGTCGCGGAAAAGGATATTCCGCGCTTCTCCACGGATGCGGACGGCGTCGCCGCGGTGCCGCTGGTCAAGGCCGGTCCGCATTTGCTGGTGATCGATCACAAGGTGACGCCGTCGGCTTCGCCCGATCAGGCCAATGCGGACCTCTACAATGCCACTCTCTGGTTTAACGTTGCCAAGTGATGACTGAACAGTTCGGGGCCGGAGCCGATGAACGACGCCCGCTGGCCTTCCGGGTCTTCGACGACGCACCCGCGGACGCCCGGACGAAGTCATACCTGCTCGGCGCGCTTCTGATACTGGTGAATGTCGCGGTCTGGCTGTGGGCCTATCTCAGCTTCCGCGACTATCCGTTGCTGCTCGGAACGGCATCGCTGGCCTACACGCTCGGGCTGCGCCATGCCGTCGATCCCGACCATATCGCGGCGATCGATAACGTCACCCGCAAGCTGATGCAGGAGGGCAAGCGCCCGGTCGCGGTCGGGATGTTCTTTGCGTTGGGCCACTCGACCGTCGTCGTTGCGGCATCGCTGCTGGTCGCACTGTCGGTCGGCGCCCTCGAAGCCAGGTTCGAAGGCTTCAAGGAATACGGGGGCGTGATCGGGACAGGAGTTTCGGCGGCGTTCCTGCTGCTGATCGCGCTCATCAACACGATGATCCTGATCTCGGTATATCGCGCCTTCCAGGCTTCCCGGCGCGGTGACCATGTCACCGAGGAGGAACTACAGAACGTGCTGAACCAGCGCGACTTCCTCGCTCGCATGCTGCGCTCGCTGTTCGCCCTCATCACCAGGAGCTGGCAGATGTATCCGCTCGGCTTCCTGTTCGGCCTCGGCTTCGATACCGCGAGCGAAATCGGCTTGCTGGGGATCGCGGCGGCGCAAGGCTCCGCCGGCTTGCCGGTGTGGTCGATCCTGGTATTCCCGGCGTTGTTCACCGCCGGCATGTCGCTGATCGACACCGCCGACGGGATCATCATGGTGCAGGCCTATGGCTGGGCGTTCCGGCAGCCGGTGCGCAAGCTCTACTACAATCTGACCATGACGCTGATCTCCATCGTCGTGGCCCTGCTGATCGGCGGCATCGAGGCGCTCGGCCTGATTGCCGGCAAGCTCGACCTGCATGGGCCATTCTGGGATCTTGTCGGCCGCATCAGCGACGACTTCAGTCTCCTCGGATACCTCATCGTCGGCGTATTCATCGCGGCGTGGCTGATTTCGATGCTGGTGTTCCGGCTGGCACGGCTCGATCAGGTCGAAGGCCAGGGCAGTAGCGGCTGACGCGCTCGCAACGGCCAAAGGCAGGCTGGGACAATTCGTCATATGGCCGTCGTGCAACACTGTTGCGCGATCGATGGAATCTGTCGCCGAGCAATTTTGACTCGCTGTTGCGCTGTGATACGCGTGAAGCGGGGTATGAGATGAGGCGGTTCGTTCTCAGGCAGCGTGTGGGCAGGGCGGCGGCGTTTGTCGCAGCGTACGCGCTTGTCCTCAACGTCATCCTCTCGAGCCTCCTCGTCGCCAGCATATCGCCTGCGGCCGCAGCAGCCGGCCAGATCCTCTGCATCAACAGCGCCGACGCCGGCGTCGCCCACGATGACGCCGGCAAGAGCGGGCGTAGCGGCGCGATCCATTGCCCGCTGTGCATCGGCCATCACGTCACCGGCGCGCTGCCGCCGCCGGCGTTCGCGCTCGGCGCTCGGCTGCCGGTCGCGGTCGCGACGATCCGTGCGTTCGAGGCGCGGTTCGTTGCACGGTTCCGATCCCACGATCATCAATCCCGCGGACCTCCGGCACTGACCTGACTGCCGGCGCTTCGGCGCCATTCGTTCGTCAGTTGAAATCCGGAGTCCTGTCATGTCATCCGCCATCGCGCGGCTGCGAGCCTGTGCGCTCGCCGGCACCACCGTCGCATTCATTTCGCCCGTAAACGCTCAATCCACATCGCAATCGACGCTGCCATCCGTCACGGTCGACGCGCCCCAGCCGCGGCGCGACGCATCGGTGCGTCCGCAGCGCCGCGCCGCGCGCAGTACGCCGGCGCGGGCGGCGCCCGTTCCTGCCGCCCCGGTGCAAGCGGCCTCGGGTGAGGGCGGCGGCACCCGTGCCGCGCTGGCCGTGCTGTCGGCGCAGCAGGCGCTGAAGGAGATCAGCAACACGCCGGGCGGCGTCGCGCTGGTGCCGGCCGATGCCTACCGCAACTCGACCGTGGCCAACACGATCAAGGACATCCTCGATTATGTCCCCGGTGTCTTCGCGCAGCCGAAATGGGGCGACGATACGCGGCTCTCGATCCGCGGTTCAGGCCTGTCGCGCAATTTCCATCTGCGCGGCATCCAGCTCTACATGGACGGCATTCCGATCAACACCTCCGATGGTTACGGCGATTTCCAGGAGGTCGACCCGACCGCCTATAAATACGTCGAGGTCTACAAGGGCGGCAATGCGCTGCGGTTCGGCGCCAATTCGCTCGGCGGCGCGATCAATTTTGTCACCCCGACCGGGCGCGATCCGAATCCGAACGGCGCATCGTTCGACTTTGGCGCCTTCAACACCAGGCGGCTTCAGGTCAATGCCGGTGGCGCGAACGGGCCGTGGGATGGCTTCGTCACCGCGTCCACGCAGGCCTCGGACGGCTTCCGCGATCACAGTTTCGGCTCGAGCAACAAGCTCAGCGCCAATGTCGGTTACCAGATATCGCCCGATGTCGAGACCCGGTTCTACTTGAATGCCAACGAGGTGCGCCAGCGCATCCCGGGCAGCGTCGACCGGACGACGGCGCTGACGTCGCCGACCACGGCCGCCGCGGTCAATGTCGCCAATGACTGGCAGCGCAACATCGACACGGTGCGGATCGCCAACAAGACGACCATCCGCCTTGACGACGCCCAGCTCGAGTTCGGCGCGTTCGGCGTCGACCGGCACCTGATGCATCCGATCTTCCAGTGGCTCGATTATCGCTACAAGGACTATGGCGGCTTCGTGAAGTTGACCGACGACCGTAACGTCGGTGGTTTCCGCAACCGGTTCGTCGCCGGCGTCAACATCCTCAACGGCACCATCGATGCCCAGCAGTTCGTCAATGTCGGCGGCTTCAAGGGCGCGCAGACGTCGTCATTGCGACAGACACCGGAGAACTATTCGGCGTTCGCGGAGAATTCGTTCTACTTCCTGCCGAACGTCGCCTTCGTCGCCGGGACGCAATATTTGTTTGCGGTGCGCGACCAGCACGTCAACTTCTCGACCAATGGCGACCTCAACGGCCGCAGCAGCTTCAGCCTTTGGAGCCCCAAGACCGGGCTGTTGTGGCAGGTCGATCCAAGCTGGCAGGTGTTCGGCAACGTCTCGCGCAGCGCCGAGGTGCCGAGCTTCGGCGAGAGCGTCAGTCCGAACTTCCTCAATCCCACCCTCCCGAACATCCCGTTCTTCTCGATCAAGCCGCAGACCGCGACGACCTACGAGATCGGCACCCGCATGAAGCGGCCGGACTATGCCTGGGAAGTCACGCTCTATCGTTCCGAGATCGATAACGAGCTACTCTGCCTCTACAGCGCGTTCGGCAATTGCAACGTCACCAATGCCAACAAGACGATCCATCAGGGGATCGAGGCCGGCGCGGGCGCGGCCATCGTCCGCGACCTCTTCGTGGGAGGACAGGCGCCGGACAAGATCTGGCTCAACATCGCCTATACGTTGAACGATTTCCGCTTCGACAATGATCCGGTGTTCGGCAACAACCAGCTGCCCGGTGCGCCGCGCCACTTCGTGCGGGCCGAACTGCTCTACAAGCATCCGATCGGGCTTTATGCCGGACCCAATCTGGAATGGGTGCCGCAGGCCTATTTCGTCGACAGCGCGAACACGCTGATGACGTCGGCTTACGCGATCTGGGGCTTCAAGGCGGGCTTCGACAATGGCGGTCCGGTGTCGGGCTACATCGAGGCGCGCAACATCGCCAACAAGGCCTATATCGCAAGCGCCAGCATCATCGATCGCGCCAATGCTGCGTCTCCGTTGTTCGAGCCCGGCACGGGCAGGGCAATCTATGCCGGATTGAAATACCGGTGGTGATCGCGTGAGGTCGCCCCGCGAGGTGCGACAATTTGCGCACCCGCTCGTGCACCGTCCGGCTTGCCGAAGTGTGTGGCGAATGGTCGCTAAGGGCGACCAGACGCCATACCGGCGAGCGATTCCTTTGGGTGGTTCGCTTCCCGGTTGACGCGTTGCGCCACGTGACCGGATGCGGCCAATGATCGATCGGCTGCCTCTCAAAAATTCAGGAGGAAGCCTCATGTTCTCGTCCCACATGCGCCTGGCCGGCGCGGTCGTCGCGCTGTTGCTTGCGGCGAGCGCTCCGGCGGCCGCGCAGCAGCTCGAGCTCAAGCTGATGGCGCCGGCAGCACCGGGTGGCGGCTGGGACCAGACCGCGCGTTCGATGCAGCAGGCGCTGGTTGCCGCCGGTGTCGCGCGCAGCGTGCAGGTCACCAACGTTCCCGGCGCCGGCGGCAGCGTCGGCATCGCGCAGTTCGTCAACGGCGCCAAGGGCGACGGCAATCAGATGATGGTGAATGGCTTCGTCATGGTCGGCGCGCTCGCCATGAACAAGTCGCCGGTGACGCTTGACCAGGTGACGCCGATCGCGCGCCTGACCGAGGAGATCCAGGTCATCGTGGTGCCGGCCAATTCGCCGCTGAAGACGGCGCAGGATCTTGCCGCCGCCGTAAAGGCCGATATCGCCAAGGTGACCTTCGCCGGCGGCTCGGCCGGGGGCGTCGACCACGTGATGGCGGCGCTGTTCGCAGGCACGGTCGGGGCTGATGCGAAGAAAATCAACTACATTCCGTTCTCGGGCGGCGGCGAGTCGCTCGCAGCGATTCTCGGCGGCAAGGTCACGGCGGGGATCTCTGGTCTCAGCGAGTACGAAGGCCAGATCAAGGCCGGCAAGCTGCGCGCGCTCGGCGTCACCTCGCCGCAGCGCCTGCCTGGCGTCGACATCCCGACCTTCAAGGAGCAGGGCATCGACCTCGTGCTGGCGAATTGGCGCTCGGTGGTCGCACCGCCCGGCATCACGCCGGAACAGCGCAAGACGCTGAGCGATGCCGTCGAGAAGATGGTCAAGTCCGACGCCTGGAAGGAAATCCTGAAGCAAAAGGGCTGGGATGACGCCTATCTCGGCGGCGATGCCTTCGCCGATTTCCTGAAGAAGGAGATCGCGCGGGTGACCGAGGTGCTGAAGTCGGTCGGCCTCGTGAAGTCATGACGCCGGACAGCGCTCCCGAACGAGCGGGCCGTCGGATCGATCGCGCCGGTGTCGTGATCGCGGCCGCGCTTGCCGCGCTGGCCGCAGTGCTGGTGTGGGACGCGAGCAAGCTGCCGTCGACCACGATGTACGGCATGGGGCCGGAGGCGATGCCGATCGTCATCGCCGTCGGTCTCGTCATCCTGGCGGTCGGCAATCTGATCGACGCGCTGCGCGGCCAATTGCCGGCGCGCGAGAGCATGGATCCGAAGCCGGTGTGGCTGATCATCGGCGGCCTTGCGCTGCTGATCGCCATCATCGGCTTCGGTGGCGGCTTCATCCTCGCCACCTCGGCGCTGTTCGTCACCACCTCGGCCGCGTTCGGCCGCCGCGCGGTGCTGGCTGACACCGTGATCGCGGTCGTGATCACGACCCTCATCTACCTCGCGTTCGACAAGCTGTTGACGCTGAGCCTTCCCGCCGGCCCGCTGGAGCGATTGCTGTGATGGATACGTTCGCCGCGCTGGCGCATGGCATGGCGGTCGCCATGCAGCCGATGAACCTGCTCTACGCCCTGATCGGCGTGTTCCTTGGCACCGCGGTCGGGGTGCTGCCGGGGATCGGCCCGGCGCTGACGGTCGCGCTGCTGCTGCCGGTGACCTACAAGCTCGATCCCGGCGGCTCGCTGATCATGTTCGCCGGCATCTATTACGGCGGCATGTATGGCGGATCGACCACCGCGATCCTGATCAACACGCCGGGCGAGAGCGCGTCGATGGCGACCGCGCTCGAGGGCAACAAGATGGCCAAGGCCGGCCGTGGCGGCCCGGCGCTGGCGACGTCGGCGATCGGCTCGTTCGTGGCGGGCACCATCGCCACCATTGGCCTTGCCTTCCTCGCACCATGGCTGGTCGACTTCGCCGTCAGGTTCGGGCCGGAGGATTATTTCGCACTGATGTGCGTCGCCTTCGTCACGGTGTCGGCGACATTCGGCGACTCGCCAATCCGCGGGCTGACCAGCCTGTTCATCGGACTGACACTCGGCCTGGTCGGCATCGACAAGCTCACCGGTCAGGCGCGGCTTGCCTTTGGTATTCCGGAATTGCTCGACGGCGTCGAGGTGACGACGCTCGCGGTCGGCCTGTTCGCGGTGGGGGAGGCGCTCTATGTCGCCTCGCGCCGCCATCACGCCGAGGAGAAGCTCGAGCCGGTGCGCGGCTCGCTGTGGATGACGCGGGAGGATTGGCGGCGGTCGTGGAAGCCATGGCTGCGCGGCACGCTGTTCGGCTTTCCGATCGGCGCGCTGCCGGCGGGTGGCGCCGAGATTCCGACCTTCCTGTCGTATTCCACCGAGCGGCGACTCACCAAACATCCGGAGGAGTTCGGCAAGGGCGCGATCGAGGGCGTCGCGGGACCTGAGGCCGCCAACAATGCCTCCGCCGCCGGCACGCTGGTGCCGCTGTTGACGCTCGGGCTGCCGACCTCGGCCACCGCGGCGATGATGCTGGCGGGCTTCCAGCAATACGGCCTCAATCCGGGGCCGCTGCTGTTCGCCGAGCGGCCCGATCTGGTGTGGGGCCTGATCGCCAGCCTGTTCATCGCCAATGGCATGCTGCTGGTGCTCAATTTGCCGCTGGTCGGCCTGTGGGTGCGGCTGCTCGCGATCCCGCAGCCTTGGCTGTATGCCGGCATCCTGGTGTTCGCGACCATGGGCACGATCGCGGCCAAGCCCTCGGTCGTCGAGCTGTCGATGCTGGCGGCGTTCGGCGTGATGGGGTTCCTGATGCGGCGGTTCGATTTTCCGATCGCGCCTGTCGTGATCGGGCTGATCCTCGGCCCGATCGCGGAAAGCCAGCTTCGCCGCGCGCTGGCGATCAGCCTCGGCGATCCGATGGTGCTGCTGCAAAGCCCGATGTCGGCGACGCTGCTGGGCGTTGCCCTGATCGCGCTATTGGCGCCGTTCGTGCTGAGGGGGCTGGGGCGCTTCAAGGCCAACGAGGATTAGAATCGATCGACGTTCGCTGTTTGTCGCAGCGGATGCCGGCGCTCGCCGTGTTGAAAGTCGCAATTGCGGACCGATATTGTCTGGGTCACCCCATCGTGCCCGGATCGACCGTCGCCTGTCATGCCATTCTTCCGGCTCAACGAAGACGATCTTCCTACCGTCGAAGCCGCAGATTTCGATCCCGAGGAAGTGCCGCGCGCGATCGCGGCCTTCGGCGGCGTCATGGTTACCAAGGGCATCGAGGTTGCGATGCACGAGCATCGCAAGGCGCAGCTCGTTCTGACCTTGCGGGGTGTCGTCCGCTGCGAAGCCGGCAAAAGTGTCTGGATCGTACCGCCGCGCTGCGCGGTGTGGATACCGGGCAATTATCCCCATAGCGTAACTGCGGCCGGACATGTCGAGGTCTGTTGCCTGTTCGTCGAACCGGAGGCGGCCGTGGCATTGCCGAAGCAATGCTGTGCGCTGTCGATCTCGCCATTGCTGGAGCGCTTGCTCGTGCATGTCACCCGGATCCCGGTGCTGTACGATATCGACGGCGCCGACGGCCGGATCGCTACGGTGCTGCTGGACCAATTGTCTCAGGCCCCCGTCGAGCGACTGAACTTTCCGATGCCCGCCGATGCCCGGCTGCGCAGGATTGCAGCCGCGATGATGGCCACCCCCTCCGATCGCGCGACGATCGATGATTGGGCCAACCGTATGGGCGTGGCGCCGCGTACCTTGACCCGCATCCTGCAACGCGAGACCGGCATGAGCTTCGGCCGCTGGCGGCAGCAGCTCCACATCCTGCTTGCGCTTCAGCGCCTCGCGGCGGGAGTCTCGGTGCAGATCGTGGCGCTCGATCTCGGCTATGGCGACGCCAGCGCCTTCGTCACCATGTTCCGCAAGGCGCTCGGCAAGCCGCCGGCGCGGTATCTGGCCGAGCGCCGCATCGCCGAGCTCTGACCAGAACTCGCAAGAGGTTGTCGCGTTTACGGAATGTGGCGAGAGGGACAATTTCGTATCCAGCTCTGACGTTGACGCCTCAGGAGCATGGATATGGATTCGCTCAGCCACGGCCTCGTTGCTGATGTCCTCGAACGACTGCATCGGGAAGCGGAAGCGGCGGATGCGCCGCTGATGCAGGCCTACGCCCATGAAGCCGTTGATGTCGAGAGAACGGTCAGCAAGTTCGTCGAAGCCGAGACTACGGACATGGCGGGGCTCTATCACGGGCTCGCCGGCAATTTTCTAAGCGTCTCCCGTGATTTTGGCCGATTTCTCTATATGTGCGCGCGAACCTGCAAGGCCGCTCGCATCGTCGAGTTTGGCTCGTCGATGGGGATCTCCGCCATCTACATGGCGGCTGCCTTGCGCGACATGGGCGGCGGCCGCCTGATCGGAACCGATCTCGAGCCCGGCAAGGTCGAACGGGCGCGCGCCAACGTTGCGGCCGCCGGGCTCGACGATCTGGTAGAGTTTCGGCTCGGCGATGCCCGGGAAACGCTGAAGCCCGGCGTCGGCGGCTGCATCGACATGGTGATGCTCGACGGCGCATTCACACTTTATCTTCCGATCCTCAAGCTGCTCGAGCCTCATCTCAAGCCGGGTGCCGTGGTCGTCGGGGAGAACGCGTTCGAACAGGGCTCCGGCTATCTCGACTACGTGCGCGATCCGCAGAACGGCTATCGCTCATTGCCGCTGCCGTTCGACCCGGGGCGCGGCAACGAGCTGACGATCAGGACGGCGTGATCCGCACGGCGCTGATATTCTGATGAAGGGAATAGGCCGTTGATCGAGCTCGTTTCGCCAAATTCCCAGCAGCGGCCGGTTTCGCAAGGTCGGGTCACGCGGATGCTGCTGCGTTGGCTGATGCGTTCTGCGCGCATCGCTGCGGCCGAGACGCTCGCGCCGCAGTTTCGGCTGCTCCAGCTCGAAGGCGGGGCACTCCGCGACGTTGCGTGGACCGTTGGCCAAAAGGTCCAGGTATCGATCGGGTCCGGCCTTGGGGCGCGCACCTACACACCGATGTCGTGGGACGCTGGCGCGGGTAGCATGCGATTGCTCACTTTCATACACGGCGACGGACCGGGCAGCCGCTGGGCAACCGGCTTGCAAGTGGGCGACGACTGTCAATTCTTCGGCCCGCGTCGTTCGCTCGACCTGTCCGGTCTCGACGCGCCGGTGGTGCTGTTCGGCGATGAAACTTCGTTTGCCTTGGCCGCCGCGCTTCGTCACGGTCCGCTGGCGGCCGGTGCAGTCGAGGTCTTCGAGGTCTCGGATGTCGGGGCGGCGCGGCCGGTGTTGGACGTCGTCGGGCTCCGCGAGGCGACGTTGATCGAGCGAATCGCGGACGATGTCCATCTCGGTGACGCCGAGGCCGAGCTGCTGCGCTTTGCCGCCAGAGGCGCGCATTTCGTGCTGACCGGCAAGGCCTCCTCGATCCAGCGCGTCAGCCGGGCGCTGAAGGCCGCCGGCGTCGTCCCATCGCGGCTACGAACCAAGGCCTATTGGGCTCCGGGCAAGGTCGGACTGGATTAGGCGATGGTTCGATACTACCGAGCCGCAGCCTGGGATGTCTTCGGGCAACTCTCGGCAAGTAAACTCTCGGCAAGTAAAAGGCCCGCTCCGGGGCTCGCATTTCGGAGCGGGCCAGTCTGGGCGCGGCAAGTACGGCCGCGGCGGGACCCTAGCCTGACATGCTGACACCACCCTGACGAACATCGAAAAAGCGAGGCGGCTGAACGCCGCCTCTCGCGATGATCGTTCAGTGAACGCTTCGCGGCCGGCTCACCATTTGTAGCCGAGGCTTGCGGTGAAGCGGCGGCGATCGCCATAGTAGCAGGAAGAGATTACCGCGCAGCTCGCGACATAGATCTTGTCGGTCACGTTGACGATGTTGAGTGCCGCGCGCCAGTTGTTGCCCCATTCGTAATGCACGGCGAGGTCGCCGAGCACGAAGGAGGGAACGCGCGCGGTGTTCAGATTGTCGGCGAACGAGGAGCCGACATAGCGCACGCCGCCGCCGAAGCCGAAGCCAGCCAGCGAGCCTTCGCGGAAGGTGTAGTCGGTCCACACCGAGGCGAAGTCACGCGGCGTGTTGGTTGGAACGGTGCCGATCAGCGCCGGATTGAGATCCTTGCTGACGAACAGCTCGTAGTTGGTGTAGCTCGCGACCAGTTTGAAATTGCGCGTGATGTTGGCGACCGCTTCGAGCTCGACGCCGCGCGAGGTGACCTCGCCGTTCTGGGTCTGGAACATCGAGTTGTTCGGATCCGTCGTCAGCGCGTTCTTCCGCTTCAGGTCGAAATAGGCGACGCTGAACCGGGCATTGAGCCCGACCGGCTCGTACTTCACGCCGACCTCGGTCTGCTCCGATGTCTCGGGCAACAGCAATTGGCTCTGCGCGTTGAGGCCGATGATCGGGTTGTAGCCGGTCATGTAGGAGACGTAGGGCGCGACGCCATTGTCGAAATTGTAGATCGCGCCGACACGGCCGGAAAACTTGCTGTCCTCGCGGCTCTGATCGGGCCCCATCCGGTTCTGGTTGACGAGATCGACCCAGTCCTGTCGGCCCGACAGTACCACGGTCAGGCGGTCGAGCTTGACCTGGTCTTGCAGGTAGAGCCCGGCCATGCCCTGGCTGAGATAGGCGTTCTGATACAACGGACCGCTGTAGGGCGCGTTGGTGCCGTACACCGGGTTGAGCAGATTGAGATTGGTGCCCACGCCAAAGCCCTGGCGGTCGTCGATGCCGTAGTGCTTGAGATCGAGGCCGAGCAGGGCGGTGTGTTGCAAGATGCCGGTGTTGAAGCGGTACTCGAGCTGGTTGTCGAGGTTGAACTGCAACGCGTTGCCGCGGGCGTAGAAATTGCCGCGCGCGAGATCGGCGGCAGCCGGCGTCGTGGCGTAGCCGAGCCCGTAGAGGCCGGTGTAGTAGACGTCGACATGCGCGGCGCGCGCGTTCTGGCGGAAGTCGAGGCTGTCGGTCAGGCTCTTCTCGACCTTGTAGCCGACGGTCTCCTGCTCGCGGCGGAACTGGTCGGCGCTGGGATCGCCCGTGAACAGGCTGGTCGGAATCTTACCGAACGGCGCGTTGGTGACGGTGCCGACATAGGGCAGGAAGTTCTCCGCCCTGGTGTTGTTATGTGCAGCCGTGGCGTACACCGTGACGCTGGTGTCGGCATCACGCCAGGTCACTGACGGTGCGAAGAAGAAGTTGTTGTCGTAGGTGTAATCGGTCTGCGTGCCGCCGCCCTGGGCCTGGCCCACGAAGCGGTACAGCACCTGACTGTTGCCTGACTGCGGCACCGCGCCGCCGATATCGAACGCAGTGTAGCCGTTGCCGAAATTGTTGACGCCGGCCTCGATGTAGCGAATGGGCTCGGCCGACGGCATCTTGCTCACGGCGTTGACGAGGCCGCCCGGCGCCGAGCCGCCGTACAGGATGCCTGAGGGACCGCGCAGCACCTCGACGCGTTCGAGGTTGAAGGGTTGCAGCTTCCAGCTGCCATAGGACGTGTAGAACAGTTGCAGGCCGTCGAGGAACAGCGATTCGTTCTGCGCCGGGAAGCCGCGGATCAGGAACCAGTCGTTGCGGAAATCGGAGCCGTAAGTGCCGCCGATGACGCCTGGCGAGTAGCGCAGCACCTCGTCGAACTTGCTGACGATCTTCTGGTCGCGGATCTGCTCGGCGCCGATGACCGTCACCGATTGCGGGGTCTGGATGATCGGCGTGCTGGTCTTGGTTCCGCTCGAGCTCTGCCGCGCCAGATAGCCGGTGACCGGGCCGTTGGCGCGCTCGTGCCCGCCGCCTGCGCTTGCGGCCTGCTGTGCGCTCTGCGGCTGTGCGCCCACCGGCGCGACCGTCGCGCGGCGCGCACCGCTCCGCGCGCGTGTGGTCCGTTGTGAGGGCTGCTGCTGCGATCGCGCCGATTGCCGGTGCGGCGCGTCGACCGAGACCGGCGGCAATTGCGTCTGCGCGAAGGCATCGTCCACGCCAGCAACCGAAAGCACAACCAAAGCCGAAGCAGCGATCCGCTGCGGCCGCATCCATCCGTCCGACATTCAACGCCCCAAAGAAAAGGTTTCTTCGGCCGTCGTTATCACGGCGATTTTCGGGAACAGCCCGCGCACGGTTAGAAGCTATCGAAGCTGTGCGCAAAGCGTGCGGGTGTGACCGGGAGACAACGGCGTATGATGCGCAATTGCACGCCTTGCGCGAGAATTTTGAATCGATCCAGTATTGAACGATTCAAGATTGAACGGTTCAAAGTCATCTGCTGACTGGCGTCGGCTCCGGCGAACTGCCCGCCGTGCTGTTCGCTTTCGGGTCATCAACCTCGGGTGGTGGTCAATCGGGAAGGGCGTCACGTCGCTCTGGCCGGTCGCCGCAGCCACACCGCAGGATGGGTCGGGACCGGGCCTTACGGGGCCGCTCCGGCCGGCTGGCAATCCCCGCCATCCCCACCATATCTGGCATAATTGAACGCCGGGGACCGCAACCGCTTGGCCATTTTGGGGCGATGTGATAACGCTCTGCGGCCAGCTTCGATCGCCACTCGTGACCGTCCGTATCCTCCGTAAAGGCTTGCGGCGGTGGAGATATTTCGCCGATGACCTCCTCGACCAAGACTGCTTCCGCGCCCGATTCCTTCTTCACGGCTGGTCTCGCCGAGGCCGATCCCGAGATCGCCGCCGCGATCAAGGGCGAGCTTGGTCGGCAGCGCCATGAGATCGAGCTGATCGCCTCCGAAAACATCGTCAGCCGCGCCGTGCTGGAGGCGCAGGGCTCGGTGATGACCAACAAATATGCGGAAGGCTATCCGGGCGCGCGCTACTACGGCGGTTGCGAGTGGGTCGACGTCGCCGAGAACCTGGCGATCGATCGCGCCAAGAAGCTGTTCGGCGCAAACTTTGCCAACGTGCAGCCCAATTCCGGCAGCCAGATGAACCAGGCGGTGTTCCTGGCGCTGCTGCAGCCGGGCGACACCTTCATGGGTCTCGACCTCGCCGCCGGCGGCCATCTCACCCATGGCTCGCCGGTCAACATGTCCGGAAAGTGGTTCAAGGCTTCGCACTACACCGTGCGCCGCGACGATCATCTGATCGATATGGACGAAGTCCAGAAGCAGGCCGAGCAGGTCAAGCCGAAGCTGATCATCGCCGGCGGCTCGGCCTATTCGCGCGCCTGGGACTTCAAGCGCTTTCGCGAGATCGCCGACTCGGTTGGTGCGTATCTGCTGGTCGACATGGCGCATTTCGCAGGCCTCGTCGCCGGCGGCGTGCATGCCTCGCCGGTGCCGCATGCTCACGTCACCACGACCACGACGCACAAGTCGCTGCGCGGTCCGCGCGGCGGCCTGATCCTCACCAATGACGAGACGCTGCACAAGAAGCTGAACTCGGCGATCTTCCCGGGCTTGCAGGGCGGCCCGCTGATGCATGTGATCGCTGCCAAGGCGGTGGCGTTCGCGGAAGCGCTGCGGCCGGACTTCAAGATCTACGCCAGGAACGTGGTCGAGAACGCCAAGGCGCTGGCGGAAACGCTGCGCGGCCACGGCCTCGACATCGTCTCCGGCGGCACCGACAACCACCTGATGCTGGTCGACCTGCGTCCGAAGGGATTGAAGGGCAACATCTCCGAGAAGGCGCTGGTGCGTGCCGCCATCACCTGCAACAAGAATGGCATCCCGTTCGATCCCGAGAAGCCGTTCGTCACCTCGGGTCTTCGCCTGGGCACGCCGGCTGCGACCACCCGTGGCTTCGGCGTCGCCGAGTTCAAGCAGGTCGGCGGCATGATCGCCGAGGTGCTGAACGCGCTGGCGCAGTCGCCGGATGGCAAGGCCCCGCTGGTCGAGGCCGCGATCAAGGAGCGCGTCAAAGCGCTGACCGATCGTTTCCCGATCTATCAATAAGTCGTTCGCCGCGAGAGGTCCCGTCGGATGCGCTGTCCGAGCTGCAATTCTCTCGATACGCAGGTCAAGGACTCGCGTCCGACCGAGGACTCCGCTGTCATCCGCAGGCGGCGCGTCTGCATGGCCTGCAATTTCCGCTTCACGACCTTCGAGCGGGTGCAACTGCGCGAGCTGACCGTGATCAAGCGCAACGGCCGCCGCGTGCCGTTCGATCGCGACAAGCTGGTGCGCTCGCTGCAGATCAGTTTGCGCAAGCGCCCGGTGGAGTCCGAGCGGGTCGAGAAGATGGTGTCGACGATCGTGCGCGAGCTCGAAAGCGGCGGCGAGGCGGAGGTGTCCTCAGAGGCGATCGGCGAGATCGTGATGGAGCATCTGCGCCAGCTCGACGACGTCGCCTACGTGCGGTTCGCGTCGGTCTATCGCAATTTCCGTGAGGCCAAGGACTTCGAGGCGGTGCTCGACGAGCTGACCGGCGAAGAGGATCCGCGGCTCGCGACGTTGCGCAAATGATCTTCCGTATCCTGGAAGACCAGTTCGCGCAGAAATCCAAAGAGGCCAAAGCCGCCGATCTGCGCTTCATGCAGTTGGCGCTCGCGCTGGGACGGCGCGGGCTCGGGCGCACCTGGCCCAATCCGGCGGTCGGCGCCGTCATCGTCAAGGACGGCGTCATCGTCGGCCGCGGCTGGACCCAGCCGGGCGGCCGGCCGCATGCCGAGGTCGAGGCGTTGCGGCGCGCCGGCGACGCTGCCCGTGGCGCGACGCTCTATGTCACGCTCGAACCATGCTCGCATTTCGGCCGTTCGCCGCCTTGCGCGGACGCCGTGGTCGCCGCCGGGCTCGCCCGTGTGGTCTCGGCGATCGAAGACCCCAATCCGGACGTCGGCGGCAAGGGGCATGCGAAATTGCGTGCTGCCGGCATCGCAGTCGATGTCGGGCTGTGCGCGACGGAGGCGGCGCGCGACCATGCCGGACACTTCCTTCGCATCACCGACAAGCGGCCGCATGTCATTCTCAAGCTCGCGGTGTCTGCCGACGACAAGATCGCGGCTCGTGGCCACAAGCCCGTTGCGATCACCGGCGAGGCGGCGCGGACCCGCGTGCATCTGCTGCGCGCACAGAACGATGCGATCCTGGTCGGGATCGGCACGGTGCAGGCCGACGATCCGCTGCTGACCTGCCGGTTGCCCGGCATGGCGGCGCGTTCGCCGGTACGCGTGGTGCTGGATCGCGCGCTGCGGCTCTCGGGCGATAGCCGGCTGGTGCATTCCGCGCGCGAGACACCGCTCTGGGTGATGACATCGGATCTCGCCGAGGCACCCGCTGCCGTGAAGCTCGGTGCCGCCGGCGCGCAGGTGATCCGCGTTGCGTCGACCGCGTCGCCGGGACTCGATCTGTTGCCCGTGCTGCATGCGCTGGGGGAGAAAGGCATCACGCGGCTGATGGTCGAGGGTGGCGCGCGCGTGGCAAGATCTTTCGTCGCGGCGGGTCTGGTCGATGAGATCTGGCTGTTGCGCGGACCGGATGCGATCGGCGCCGACGGCGTTCCCGCGCTGGACGCATTGCCGCTCGACGCAATCACGCAGTCGCCCGCTTTCCGGCTTCGTGCTAGCGAAACCCTCGGCAAAGACAATCTCAATATCTACGAGCGTACGTAATGTTTACCGGAATTGTCACCGATATCGGCGAGATCGTTAGCCTGAAGCCCGTGGCGCAGGGGCAGCTGCACCGGCTGCGGATTGCCTGCGACTACGACCAGTCCACGATTGCCGACGGCGCCTCGATCGCCTGCAACGGCGTCTGCCTCACCGTGGTCGCCTCCGGCATCGCCGACGGCAAGACCTGGTTCGATGTCGATGCCGCGGCCGAAACGCTCGGCATGACCACCGCAAGGCACTGGGCGCAGGGCGGTCGGCTCAACCTCGAGCGCGCGCTCAAGATCGGCGATGAACTCGGCGGTCACATCGTGGCCGGGCATGCCGACGGGATCGCCACCATCGTCAAGCGCGACGATCTGCCCGACATGGCGCGCTTCGAGCTTCGAACCACCCGCGAGCTCGCGCGTTTCATTGCAGCGAAGGGATCGATCACACTGGACGGCGTCTCGCTGACCGTGAACACGGTCGACGACGTCACGTTCTCGGTGCTGATCATCCCGCACACGCTTTCCGTCACGACCCTGAACGGCTGGAAGGCCGGCAGCGAGGTCAATATCGAGGTCGATCTGATGGCGCGCTACGCCGCGCGGCTGTCGGAGATGAAATAATCGGGGCAATCGCATGAGCGGGCAGGCGGCCACACCGATCGCTCCGAACCCGCTTTCCCCACGCGAGGCCTTGACGGTCGCCCGCATCGTCAAGGTCAATCATGCCGGCGAGTTCGGCGCGATCAGGATCTATTCGGCGCAATTGCTGGTTTCGAGCTGGTTCTGGCCGGATTGCATCCCTTCACTGGCACAAATGCTCGGGGATGAGCGCAATCACTGCGCGATCTTCCGGGCAGCGATGCCGTCGCGGCAGGCGCGGCCGTGTCGTGTGATGCAGTTCTGGAGCTATGGCGGCTGGCTGCTCGGATTTGTCACCGCGTGCCTGGGCAGGCCGGGCATCTGGGCCTGCACCGCGGCGGTCGAGGCCACGGTTCACCGCCATCTCGACGATCAGCTTCATTTCGTCAAAGACCGTGATCGCGAACTGTACCGGATCATCCTGTCGATCCGGGAGGAGGAACTGGCGCACCTCCAGCACGCGGAGGAGCAGCAGCCTTCGCCCGGCCTGTTGCTGCGAATTTTGCGCCGGGCCATTGCGGCCGCCACGGATGGGCTTATCTGGCTGTCGACCTGGGGCGACTCCAGCCGGATGGCCCATGCGCTGCGGGCGACGCCGACCTGAAAAATCAGGCCAATCGCGGCGCTTTCCGGGCTAGCATGGCCCTTGGCTTTGGCGCGCGCTGCGCCTAAAACGCAGCTCAACTCATCCCCTTTAAAGTTTGATTGGTATTGCAATGGCTGACGCGCGGCGCGCACCTCTGAAGGACCAGACCGACATCACAGGCGCACGCGTGCTGATCGTCGAGGCCCGGTTTTACGACGACATCCAGGATGCGCTGCTGGAAGGCGCCCTGGCCGAGCTGAAGCTCGCCGGCGCGAGCCATGAGGTGATCACGGTGCCGGGCGCACTGGAGATCCCGGCCGCGATCGCGATTGCGATCGATGCGGCTGAAGCCAACGGCAAGCCCTATGACGCGGCAATCGCGCTCGGCTGCGTGGTGCGCGGCGACACCATTCATTTCGAGATCGTCTCGCAGGAGTCCTCGCGCGGATTGATGGATCTGGCCGTCAGCCGGAAATTCCCGCTCGGCAATGGCATCCTCACCGTCAACACCGAGGCGCAGGCCTGGGCGCGGGCGCGCGCCAGCGAGTTGAACAAAGGCGGCGACGCGGCGCGCGCGGCAATTGCGATGCTGCGGATCAAACGCCGCCTGGCAAAGGCCTGACCATGGCTGAGAGCAACAAACCCGGCAAAGCCCCGGAGAGAAAAGCCAACCGGCGCGGCGCGGCACGGCTCGCCGCCGTGCAGGCGCTCTACCAGATGGACATCGGCGGTGCCGGGATCAACGACATCTTCGCCGAGTTCGAGAGCCACTGGCTTGGCAACGAGGTCGAGGGCGACAAATATCTGCCGGCAGAAGCGGCGTTCTTCCGTGACGTGGTTTCCGGCGTGGTACGCGACCAGGCCAAGCTCGATCCCCTGATCGACGAGGCGCTGTCGAAGGGCTGGCCGCTGAAGCGGATCGACGCGATCCTGCGCGCGGTGCTGCGGGCAGGGTCCTACGAACTCGAGCATCGCAAGGACGTGCCCGGCCGGGTGGTCGTTTCCGAATATGTCGACGTCGCCCATGCCTTTGTCGAGAAGGACGAGACCGGCATGGTCAACGCCGTGCTCGACCAGATCGCACGCCAGTTCCGCGGCGACGAGTTTGTGCGGGGCTGAACCGCTTGTTCCGCCGTCATCACCCGCGAATGCGGGTGATCCAGTACGCCGCGGCGGTTATTTTCAACAACAGCTTCCGCGGCGTACTGGATCGCCCGGTCAAGCCGGGCGATGACAGCCGAGGGGTAGGCGCACAATATGGCAGAGCGTCACGATAATCCCTCCGGCGAAGACTCCCTGATCGCGCGCTATTTCAAGCCGCTTGCGACCGATCCGGGCGCGTTCGGTCTCGACGATGACGCCGCTGCGCTACAGGCGGCCGGCGAGGACATCGTGGTCACCACGGATGCCATCGTCGAGGGCGTGCATTTCCTCAGCGCTGATCCGCCCGGCACGCTGGCGCGCAAGGCGTTGCGGGTGAACCTCTCCGATATCGCCGCCAAGGGCGCCACGCCGGCCGGCTTCGTGCTGACGCTGGCACTGCGCAAGGTCGAGGAGACCTGGCTGAAGCCGTTCGCCGAAGCGCTCGGCGAGGACGCCGCTCATTACGGCTGCCCGCTGCTCGGCGGCGATACGGTCTCGACGCCGGGACCGCTGATGATCTCGATCACCGCGTTTGGCCAGGTGCCGCAGGGCAAGATGGTGCATCGTGCGGGCGCCAGGGCAGGGGACCTGGTGTTCGTCACCGGGACGATCGGCGATGCCGCGCTCGGCCTCGACGTGCTCCGGGGCGGCCCGGCCGCGCTGGCCTTGGCGGACGATGCGGCGGCGCGGGAGGTCCTGGCTAGCCGCTACCGCGTGCCGCAACCGCGCAATGCGCTGGCGCGTGCCGTACGCGACCACGCCAGCGCCGCGATGGATGTGTCAGACGGATTGGCCGGCGATCTCACCAAGCTGTGCGCGGCCTCGGGGGTGTCGGCCGACATCGAACTGTCACGTATCCCGCACTCGCCCGCGGCGACCGCGCTGCTGTCGCGCGGCGCGATCGGCGTCGAGGCATTGATTGCGGGCGGTGACGACTACGAGATCCTCTGCACGGTGGGCGAGGATCATGCCGCCGATTTCGTGCAGGCGGCGCAGGCTGCGGGCGTGGCGGTTGCCGAGATCGGCCGGATTGTTGCTGGTGATGCCAGCCTTCGTTTCCTCGACCGGCAGGGCAGGGAACTGGTGCTGAAGCGGCTGTCCTACAGTCATTTTTAGACGTCCTCCACCAGACGGCGCCGATTTTCTTCCAATAGCTGCCGATATCGGCGTTTTCGGCCACAGGTGGCGTTGCGCAGCGGTAACGATTTTGGCAAGGTCGCGCCCGATTTGAGGCAATCCGTTCTTGGGGAGGATTGACCTCGAAAAATAAGCGCCTGCCGCCCCCAGCGGCACAATGAAGGCGCGGGGGTTACATCAAGGATCTGAGGCAACATTCAATGACAGCATTATGGGTGATTGTGCTCTGCGGGGCGCTTTCAATCGTCTACGCGATCTGGGCGACGCAATCGGTTCTGAGTGCGGATGCGGGCAATGCGCGCATGCAGGAAATCGCAGGGGCCGTGGCCGAAGGCGCGCAGGCCTATCTGCGACGCCAGTACACCACGATCGGCATCGTCGGTATCGTGATCTTCGTGCTGCTGGCCTACTTCCTGGGGATGCTGGTCGCGGTCGGATTCGCGATCGGTGCGATCCTGTCGGGCGCGGCCGGCTTCATCGGCATGAACGTCTCGGTACGGGCCAACGTCCGCACCGCGCAGGCGGCGACCACCTCGCTTGCCGGCGGCCTCGAGCTTGCCTTCAAGGCGGGCGCGATCACCGGCCTGCTGGTCGCGGGTCTCGCGCTGCTCGGCGTCACCATCTACTTCATGGTGCTGGTCAACTTCCTGGGCCTGCCGGCCGATAGCCGTACCGTGATCGACGCCATGGTGGCGCTCGGCTTCGGCGCCTCGCTGATCTCGATCTTTGCCCGTCTCGGCGGCGGCATCTTCACCAAGGGTGCGGATGTCGGCGGCGACCTCGTCGGCAAGGTCGAGGCTGGTATCCCTGAGGATGATCCGCGCAACCCGGCCACCATCGCCGACAATGTCGGCGACAATGTCGGCGACTGCGCGGGTATGGCGGCGGACCTGTTCGAAACCTATGCGGTGACCGCGGTGGCCACCATGGTCCTCGCCGCGATCTTCTTCGCCAAGACCCCGATCCTGGTGAACATGATGACACTGCCGCTCGCGATCGGCGGCATCTGCATCATCACCTCGATCATCGGCACGTTCTTCGTCAAGCTCGGCGCCAGCCAGTCGATCATGGGAGCCCTCTACAAGGGCCTGATCGCGACCGGCATCCTGTCGCTGATCGGCGTTGCCGCTGCCATCAACTGGCTGATCGGCTTCGGCAAGCTCGACGGCGTCGATTACACCGGCATGTCGCTGTTCTGGTGCGGCGTGGTTGGTCTGGCCGTCACCGGCCTGATCATCTGGATCACCGAATACTACACCGGCACCGACTACCGTCCGGTGAAGTCGATCGCGGCCGCGTCCGTCACCGGTCACGGCACCAACGTGATCCAGGGCCTCGCGGTCTCGATGGAAGCGACCGCGCTGCCCGCGATCGTGATCATCGCCGGTATCCTGGTCACCTACAGCCTGGCCGGCCTGTTCGGCATCGCGATCGCGACCGCCACCATGCTGGCGCTGGCTGGCATGATCGTCGCGCTCGACGCCTTCGGCCCGGTCACCGACAATGCCGGCGGCATCGCCGAGATGGCGGGGCTGCCCAAGGAGGTGCGCAAGTCGACCGACGCGCTCGACGCGGTTGGCAACACCACCAAGGCGGTGACCAAGGGTTACGCGATCGGCTCCGCCGGTCTCGGCGCGCTGGTGCTGTTTGCGGCCTATAATCAGGACCTCAAATTCTTCATCAGCGATTCCAACGCCCACACCTACTTCAAGGGCGTCAATCCGGACTTCTCGCTCAACAACCCCTACGTCGTGGTCGGCCTGCTGTTCGGCGGCCTGCTGCCGTATCTGTTCGGCGCGATGGGCATGACCGCGGTCGGCCGTGCCGCCGGTGCGATCGTCGAGGAAGTCCGACGTCAGTTCCGCGAAAAGCCCGGCATCATGCAGGGCACCGACAAGCCTGACTACGGCAAGGCGGTCGACCTGCTGACGCGGGCGGCGATCAAGGAGATGATCATCCCGTCGCTGCTGCCGGTGCTGTCGCCGATCGTGGTCTACTTCCTGATCTACTTCATCGCGGGCGGCGGTGCGGCCGGCAAGTCGGCGGCGTTCTCCGCCGTCGGCGCCATGCTGCTCGGCGTCATCGTCACCGGTCTCTTTGTGGCGATCTCGATGACCTCGGGCGGCGGCGCGTGGGACAACGCCAAGAAGTACATCGAGGACGGCCATTACGGCGGCAAGGGCTCCGACGCCCACAAGTCCGCGGTGACCGGCGACACCGTCGGCGATCCCTACAAGGACACGGCCGGCCCGGCGGTGAACCCGATGATCAAGATCACCAACATCGTGGCGTTGCTGCTGCTGGCGATCCTGGCGCACTAAGCGCGCGACACCAATGAATGCGAAACCCCGCGGTGAAAGCCGCGGGGTTTTTGTTGAAAGAACCAGAAGCGAACAACACGGAGATCAATCGATGTCGCTGTCATCCGCACGAAACTTCGCACTTCGCGCCGCCAAGTCGCAGGATCAGAAGGAGGCCATCGAGCTGCTCTCGCAGGCGATCATGGAGCTGGCGATGTCGATCGAAGCCACCGACGCCAAGGTCAAGAAGATCAACAAGTCCTCGTAGCCGTGACGGCGGCCGTCACTTGACCTCCATCTGCAAGCCTTCCTTCTCGATGATGGCGGCGAACTTCTTCGTCTCGGTATCGACGAAATCAGAGAATTGCTGCGGCGTGCCGTAGTCGGCGCGCGCGCCCATGCCCGCGATGTTCTTCTTGACGTCGTCGCGCGCCAGCATCGCCTTGATCTGGCGGTTCAACTCGTCGACGACGGGCGCCGGCGCGGTCTTGGGCAGGAACACGCCGAACCAGGACGCGACGTCGAACTTGGCAAGCTCCGGCGCGCCCTCGCGCATGACCGGCAGGTTCGGCGCGGACTCGCTGCGCTCGGTCGTGGTGACGCAGAGCCCGTTGAGCTTGCCGTCCAGCACTTGCGGCAGCGAGGGATAAAGATTGTCGAACAGGATCTGGATGTCGCCGGCAAGCGCGGCCTGCAACGCGGGGCCGGCGCCGCGGAACGGGACGTGCGTCATCTTCAGCCCGGTCAGTTGCAGGAACCAGGCGCCGGTGAGGTGAGGGCTCTGTCCGGTGCCGGACGAGCCGTAAGTCAGCTTGTCCGGGTTCTGCTTCAGATAGGCGATCAGTTCCGGGATCGATTTGATGCCGGTCGATGGATGCGCCGAGACGATGTTCGGGATCCGGATCATGTTGGAGACCGCCTGCAACTGGTCGGCCCTGTAGCTCAGGTTGCGGAAGATGCTGAAGGCGATCGCGTTGGGGCCGGGATTGCCGATCAGGATGGTGTGGCCGTCGCCCTTGCTGCGCGCGACCTCCGCGGTCCCGATGGTGCCGCCGGCGCCGGAGCGATTCTCCACCACCACCGACTGGCCCCAGAGCGGTTGCAGATGCGCCGCCAGTAGCCGCCCCATCACGTCGGTCGAGCCGCCGGCGGCGGCCGGCACGATGATCCGAACCGTCTCCGATGGTCGCCAGTCGCCGGCGCCGAGACTGGCGCGCGGCAGGATCGACGCGGCGGACAATGCGGCCGCGCCCGACAATATCGTACGACGGGAGATTCTCCTGGTTCTCACGCGCTTACCCCCTGCCCGGATTTCTTGTTTGCGCGAGCGTAGGGGAGTGCTTGCCCGTCGGGCAAGCGCGTCAACTTGGCGCAGGAGCTTGAGCATTATCCGTTGAGCATGATCTCGCCGGAAAACCGCTTCGCACTTTTCCGGATCAGGCTCTAGTTGAAGCTCAGCAGCTTGAAGAGCGGTGTCAGGTAGGACATTTCCTGGCCCGACGTCGGCGTGGTGCGGCTGACGAAGTCGAAGATCTTGCCGTCCTTCAGGCCGTAATTGGCAAGCCGGCGGACCTGGCGGTTCTTGTCGAAATAGACCGCGATCACGCGCTGGTCGACCACGCGCTGGTTCATGAAGGCAACCGGACGCGAGGTCCGCTGCGAGATGTAGTAGAACACCTCGCCATCCAGCGTTGCGACCGTCGAGGGCGTGCCGAGCACGATCAGCACCTGATCCTGGCTGGCGCCGATCGGAATCTGCTCGAGCGCTCCATCGGGCAGGATGTAGCCCTTCTGGAATTGCTCGCCGGTGCAGCCGCCGAGCGCGGCGGTGCAAACCAGGCCAACGACCGCGAAGGCGCGGAAGCGCGAAAGGAAGGCGCGCGCGGAAGCCACGCGAGACTGTCGTGGAAGAGTGTGGTTCATCGGCGGAACTGATCCGTCCCCTTGCATCGGCCGTGGCGTTGACGTACCGGGCAGCTCAATGGATTGCAATCATGCCGGGCTCCAACGGACGAACCCTCAACAGGCGTCCCTTGGGTGGCCGGCAGCCGGAACCCGTCATGCTTTGGCCGTTCAATCACTTCAGAAGACCCCGGGTGCCCGCGCGGAGCACCATTGAGACCATCTATGGCATGATCGTGACGCAGGCGCGAGAACCGTTATTTTACCGTGACTTGGGCGTTCCTGACACGGTTAACGGCCGTTTTGACCTGCTTCTGATGCATCTGTGGCTGGTGCTGCGGCGCCTCAAATCCGTCGAGGCCGGCGCGGACCTGTCGCAGGCCCTGTTCGACCATTTCTGCATCGACATGGACGACAACCTCCGGGAAATGGGCGTCGGCGACCTTACGGTGCCGAAGCGGATGCAGGCGTTCGGCGAGGCCTTTTACGGCCGCACCGCAGCCTACGATCTGGCGCTGACCGACGGCGACGAGGCCCTGGCCCAGTCGTTCTGCAAGAACATCCTCAATGGCCAGAACATGGACAAGGCCCGCGAACTGGTTGCCTATGCCAGGCAGGCCATGGCGGAGCTGGCGCGCGCCGACCTCGCGGCGCTGACCAAGGGCGCCTGGCGCTTTCCGGTCCCCCAGGTTGCGGGGACGGCGGCATGAGTGGCGGTGGCACGGGACGGCCCGAAACGCCGCGCGACCGCGATCCCTGGCGCGTGCTGATCAACGTCGCGCAAATCCCGGAGACCGGCCTGCATCGCGAGATCGTGGCCGACGAGACCGCGCGCAAGTTGATGGCCGAGGTCGCGGAGTTGCGCGAGGTGATCTCCGCCCATGCGGAGTTCGACGTGCAGCCGAAGCGCGACGGCAGCTACCACGTCACCGGCCAGGTGCAGGCCAGGATCGGTCAGACTTGCGTGGTGACGCTCGATCCGATCGAGAATGAGATCATCGAGCCGATCGACGTGGTGTTCGCGCCGCCGGAGCAGATTCCGGAGATGTCCGACCTAGTCGACGACGCCGAGGAAGGCGACGAGGAAACGCCCGATCCTCCGGAGCCGATCACGGGCGGCTTCATCGACATTGGCCGGCTCGCCACCGACGCGCTGTTTCTCGGCATCGACCCGTATCCGCGCAAGGCGGATGCGGTGTTTGAACAGCAGGTTGAAGCGCCTGATCCGGAAAATCATCCGTTTGCCGCACTGAAGGCGCTGCAGCCGAAGCAGGATGGCAAGAAGCCCAAGAGCTAATCGAGCGGAGGCCAGAGTGGTCGCTGCGACATTTGCGAGGGATTGCTTGCCTGCAAGCCTGCGCGAGAGGTATCCTTCGTTACTTCAAAAAAGTGTCACAATGCATTGAAATGAAATGTATTTCTGGTGTATTTTGGCGTGCCGCTTGGCGGTTCGGCGAATTCTGTTGCGACTTTGGTCATGTGTTGGTCAAGAGGTTGTGTCGGACCGAAGACACGCTATTGTCGCGGCCCGGCCGGGACGCGAGTTGGTGTTTCGCCGCGCGCCGTTGACAGCGGTGACTTCAAGCTCGCTGCCTTGGACTGAAGGCTGTGGGAGAGCAGGTTTCCGGGACGTTCATGCCTCAAAAGGTTCGAATCGCGCTTGACGCCATGGGGGGCGATGTCGGCGCTTCCGTCGTCATTCCCGGCGCCGCGATCTCGCTGAGTCGTCATCCCGGCAGCGAATTCCTGCTGGTCGGAGACCGCGCCCTGATCGAGCCAGAACTTGCCAAACATCCTGCGCTCCAGGCGGTGTCGAAGGTGATCCATACCGACGTCGCCGTGAAGAATGACGAGAAGCCGAGCCAGGCGCTGCGGCGGACCCGCAGGGCGTCGTCGATGTGGCTGGCGATCGATGCCGTGAAGCACGGCGAGGCCGACGTCGCGGTCTCCGCCGGCAATACCGGCGCGCTGATGGCGATGGGCGGGCTCAATCTGCGGACGCTGCCCGGCGTCGACCGCCCGGCGCTTGCCGCGGTATGGCCGACGCTGCGCGGCGATTCGGTGGTGCTCGATCTCGGAGCCTCGATCGGGGGTGACGCGCGCCATCTGGCGACGCTGGCCGTAATGGGCAGCGCCATGGCGAGCGTGCTGTTCAACCTCGAACGGCCGACCGTCGGCCTGCTCAACATCGGGTCCGAGGAGATCAAGGGCCATGGCGAGATCCGCGAGGCGGCCGAAATGCTGCGCGCGATGAACTCGAGCCAGTTCGACTATATCGGCTTCGTCGAGGGCGATGCGATCGGCAAGGGGCTCGCCGACGTGATCGTGTCGGAAGGTTTCAGCGGCAATATCGCGCTCAAGGCCGCCGAGGGAACCGCGCGCCAGATGTTCACGCTATTGCGCGAGGCCATGTCGTCGAGCTGGCTGGCGCGGATCGGTTATCTGTTTGCTCGCGGCGCGTTCCAGAAGCTGCGCGACAAGCTCGATCCCAACAAGTCGAATGGCGGCCTGCTACTCGGCCTCAACGGCGTGGTGGTCAAGAGCCATGGCGGCATCAACGCGGAAGGCTTTGCCTATGCGGTGGATGTTGGCTATGAGATGGCCCACTACGATCTCCTCACCAAGATCAATCAGATGCTTAATCGCGACGGCAGCGCCCTGATACGGGCGCAGACCGTGCAGGAGGCTGTCTCGTGACTGCGATACGTTCGGTCGTACTCGGCTGCGGCTCATACTTGCCGGAGCGGGTTTTGACCAATGCCGAACTGGCTCAGCGAATCGACACGTCTGACGACTGGATCGTGCAGCGTACCGGCATCAGCGAGCGTCACATCGCGGCCGATGACGAATTCACCTCGCATCTTGCGATCAAGGCGGCGCAGGCCGCGCTCGCCGATGCCGGGATCGACGCCCAGTCGATCGACCTGATCGTGCTGGCGACCTCGACGCCGGACAATACCTTTCCCGCTACCGCGGTCGCGGTCCAGCATGGGCTCGGCATCAACCATGGCGTCGCGTTTGATTTGCAGGCGGTGTGCTCCGGCTTTGTCTTCGCGCTGACGACAGCCGACAATTTCCTGCGCGCCGGCGCCCACAAACGGGCGCTGGTGATCGGCGCCGAAACCTTCTCGCGCATCCTCGACTGGAACGACCGCGGCACTTGCGTCTTGTTCGGCGATGGCGCCGGCGCCGTCGTGCTGGAGGCGCAGCAGCATTCCGGCACCACCGACGATCCGGGCGTGCTGACGACGCATCTGCGCTCGGACGGGCGCCACAAGTCGAAACTGTTCGTCGATGGCGGTCCCGGTTCGACCAAGACGGTCGGCTATCTCCGGATGGAGGGCCGCGAGGTGTTCAAGCACGCCGTCGGCATGATCACCGACGTGATCGTCGATGCGTTCAACGCCACCGGCTTCACCGCGGACGACATCAACTGGTTCATTCCGCACCAGGCCAACAAGCGAATCATCGATGCATCGGCGCACAAGCTGCATATTGCGCCGCAGAAGGTGGTGCTGACGGTCGACAAGCACGGCAATACCTCGGCGGCCTCGATCCCGCTGGCGCTGTCGGTCGCCGTGAGGGACGGGCGGGTCAAGAAGGGCGATCTGGTGCTGTTCGAGGCGATGGGCGGCGGCTTCACCTGGGGTTCGGCGCTCGTGCGCTGGTAGCGCGGCGGCAAAGAGTATCGACAGGTTGCCGGCATCTTTCCTCCGCCAGGGGGCTGGTCGCTGTTGACCATTGCGCGCTAAGCTTTTAATTTCAGTCAAGAAATTGTTCGCCGAGAGTGCGGGGCAGGCGATGACCACAGGAACCGGAAAAACAGTTACGCGCGTCGATTTGTGTGAGGCGGTCTACCAAAAGGTCGGCCTGTCGCGCACGGAATCGTCGGCGTTTGTCGAGTTGGTGCTGAAGGAGATCACCGATTGCCTGGAAAAGGGCGAGACGGTGAAGCTGTCCTCGTTCGGCTCCTTCATGGTGCGGAAGAAGGGCCAGCGTATCGGGCGTAATCCAAAGACCGGCACCGAGGTGCCGATCTCGCCGCGGCGTGTGATGGTGTTCAAGCCGTCGGCGATCCTGAAGCAGCGGATCAATGGCCATGCCGTCACCAATGGCGACGGCAGCAAGGCCGATTAACAGGCTTTCAAGCCTAGAGGAGCGGGCATTTGGACAAGGCGCCGGATGCGTTCCGTACCATCAGCGAGGTCGCTGACGAGCTCGATATCCCTCAGCATGTGCTGAGGTTCTGGGAGACCCGCTTCGCGCAGATCAAGCCGATGAAGCGCAGCGGCGGCCGCCGCTATTATCGCCCCGACGACGTCGACCTGCTGAAGGGCATCCGCCGGCTGCTGTACGGCGAGGGCTACACCATCCGCGGCGTGCAGCGGATCCTGAAAGAACATGGCATCAAGTCGGTGCAGGGCATCGCCGACCAGACCGCCGCCGTGTCGTTCGGCGCGGTCGAGGAAGCGGTCGGCAACAGCATGGCCGAGCCGGACGACCTCGAGAGCAGCGATGGCCTCGATTTCGACGGCGAGGAGGGCGACGGCGACGAGAAGGGTATCGACTACCGATTCGTCGATCCCGACGAGGATCCGATCCTCTCGACCTACAAGGCGCACGCCCATCCAGCCAAGGCGACCGCCGCGGCGCCACCGGCACGCACCGCTGTGCCTTCAGCAGATCGTGAGCGGCTCGAGCGCGTGTTGCAGGAGCTGGTCGCCTGCCGGCAGCTGATCGACGCGGCGATGAAGGACGGCTGATCCGGGAACCGGCCAGGCACACCTCCGCGTGCGCCAGGGTCGGTCAGAACCACCATAATGATTGAGGAAAAATGGTCGGAGCGAGAGGATTTGAACCTCCGACCCCTAGTCTCCCAGACTAGTGCGCTAACCGGGCTGCGCCACGCTCCGATGCCGTTCCATTAGCTGCGATCCCGCCTTCGCGCAAGGCAAAGCAGGCCCTCAAACGCCGCAATCGGGTGCTTTGGCCGTGGGAACAATCCGGTTTGCCTGCTCGCCAAAACTGGATATCGTCAGGCTGCGATAACTGAGCCGACCGTAAGTCGCATAGTTCGGATCCTCGCCCTTTCCGTCAGTCGCCAAACAACGACATGTTTTGCAGGAAGGGCGTAATCCATGCACCAGCTCATATTTCGTATCGCGATCGTTCCAGGTTTGATCATTCCGGGTCTGGCCGTTTCCCTCGCAACGTCGGCGCAGGCACAGACGGTCTCGACCTCCGTCTCGGTGACGGGCAACGTCAACAGTCCGACTGTTCTGAATTCGTCCGGCCTGCAAGCGCTGCCGCAGGCGACGCAAACCGACAGCTACGCGGCCGCAGGAAAGCCGGTCACCGATACCTTCACCGGCCCGACATTGTGGAACGTCCTGCAGAGCGCGGGCGGAATCAAGACCAATCCGGCCGTCAAGAACGACGTGCTGAACAACTACATCATCGCAACCGGGACCGACGGCTACAAGGCCGTGATCTCGGCCGGCGAGATCGCACCGAATTTTGGCAACAAGGCGGATCTGGTCGCCATCCAGGACACCTCAGGTGGGCTTCCCGGTTCCAACGGCCTCGCGCGGGTGACGGCTCCGGGCGACAATGCGGGCGGCCGCTATGTCAGCAATCTGACCAACCTGACCGTCGCGAGCGCGATCCGACAGTCCTCGACCGGCGGCGGCCTCACCAGCAGCTTCAAGGTGGACGGCGCGGTGAACACCAGCATGACGTTCAACCTAGCCGCGTTGCAGGCGTTGCCGGCCTATACCGAGACCGTCACCTACAAGAGCGGATCGACCTCGGTGACCGACACCTATACCGGCGCGCTGCTGTGGAACGTGCTTGGGCTGGCCGGCATCCAGCTCGACTCCTCGATCAAGAACGACATTCTTCGCAAGGTGATCACGGTCACCGGTTCGGACGGCTATCAGGTGGCATTCTCGGCTGGCGAACTCAGCCCGATGTTCGGCAATGAGCCGATCCTGGTCGCCTATGCCGATACGAACGGACAACTTGGCGCCGGCGGAGCCGACGGTTTCGCGCGGCTCGTGGTGCCGGGCGACATCGCCGGCGGCCGCTATGTGTCCAACATCGCCGATCTCTATGTGTTCGACGGGGTCTCGGCCGTGCCCGAGCCGTCGACCTGGGCGATGCTGCTGCTCGGCTTCGCCGGAGTAGGCTTCGTGGCCTTCCGACGCAAGCCGCTGGCCGCCCCCGCGATGGTCCGTGGATAGACACCCCGTTCCGCGCTTGCGGGATATCGCAAGCCGGGAATCAATGATCCTCCGGCACGTGCGGCCGGAGGAGCCGATCCTCTCGTTTCGACCCGGCGCAGCCGTCGGTTCAGGCCTCGATGTCCATCGCCACGATCAGACATGCCTTTTCGAGGCGGTTGGTGAGCATCGACAACTTGGCCGTGAATTCGGCGAGCTCGGGCTCGCTGAACTCCTCGAACACGGTCTTCTTGAACGCCTTATGCTGCTCGGCGAGGCCCGCCAGATGCTTCCGCGTCTTGTCGGTCAGCGACAGCCGGACCACGCGCGCGTCGGCCGGGGAGGGCGCGCGACGCAGCAGTTCCTTCTGCTCGAGCAGCTTCGACTGTGTGGTTACGAAAGACGGATCGACATGCAAGAGCTTCGACACCACGTTGATCGGCACGCCGTCATCCTTGTCGAGATCCGAGATCGCGATCAGGATCATCCATTGCGGACCGCTGACGCCAAGCGCCTTGCCCCATAACTGACGAACGCGTTCGAGATGTGAGTTGATGGACGAAATCTCGAGGGTGAAGCGCTTGATGATGTCGAGATGTTCGATGGCGCGCTGGCGCGTCGTATCCTTCCTTGTCACTGACACAGCTTTCCTCTTCCCTAGGTGCCGACTCAGCTTTGCGCTGATTTATTCTTCTTGAGTCCCGCTTGGCGGGCGATTTCTCTCGTATGAAGCTCACGAACGCAAGTGAACGTAAAGTAATTATGATGCCCATGTGACGATTAGACTAATTGGGGTGTGACAAACTTTCTCAATCGGTCGAGGCGCTTACGGGGGCGTTGCTGGCGGGCCACAGTGTGGCCGCATTCGCATTCCTGACTTTATAAACTATTTTGATTGGCGAACTCGCCCATGCATATTGAACCCGGCGGTAGGGGAATCTCGATCGTCCCGTTGCGGTGATCGTTCAAGTCCGTCGCACCCTCACATTGAGGGGGCGGGGTTTGGGGAAAGCGGTCTTGGACAATGCGGGAGGATCACGGGGCGTTCGCGGCCCGGACTCTCCGCATATGAGCAACTTGGAGGTTTAATATGAATTCGGTGAAGAGCCTTATCCTGGGCTCGGCGGCTGCGCTGGTCGCGGTCGGCGGAGCGCAGGCGGCCGATCTTCCTGTCAAGGCCAAAGCGGTCGAGTATGTGAAGGTCTGCTCCCTTTATGGTCCGGGCTTCTACTACATCCCGGGTACCGACACCTGTATCAAGCTGGGCGGCTATCTGCGCGCTGACGTTGTCGTCAACGGCAACAGCGTGTACGGCCCGAACGTCAACGGCGCGAGCGGTGCAAACAACCGCTTCACCAACGGCTACACCTGGCGTTCGCGTGAAGACCTGAACATCGATACGCGCACCGCGACCGAGTACGGCGTGGTCCGCACCTATTTCGATGCGGTGTTCACCTGGACGTCGGACAGCTACGCGGCGAACGGCGCCGGCGGAACCGTCTACTCGGCGCTCGGCTCGGGTACGGCCGCTGTCAGCGCGCCGAACAACGCCAACGCTGGTGCGGTTGCGGCTGGTGCGGTCGGCGTTTATTACGCCTTCATCCAGTTCGCCGGCTTCACCATCGGTAAGGCGGTGTCGCAGTTCGCTGCTCCCTGGAACGGTTATCCGGGCAACAACTACGACGCGCTCGTCGGTGGCGTGAGCACCACCAACGGCATCAACCAGTTCACCTACACTGCGCAGTTCGGCAACGGCGTGTCGCTTGCCCTGTCGGCGCAGGACCAGACTGCCTACATGCAGGCTGGCGTGAACAACCTGGGAGCGGGTGGCGCTTACGGCTCCAGCGACTATGCTGGCACGATCGCGCCGGACTTCGTCGCTGCGCTCAAGGTCGACCAGGCTTGGGGTATCTTCCAGGCGTCGATCGCCGCGCATGACAACCACGCGGCCTACTACGGCGGCACCGAAGTCACCGGTCACCCGGATGACAAGTGGGGCTGGGCTGGTGCACTGGCCCTGTCGATCAAGAACATCCCGACCGGACCTGGCGACACCATTAACATCCAGGGCGTCTATACGGACGGTGCGACCCGTTACAACATCCAGGAACTGGCCAGCGCCTTCAGCTCGGTTGCGATCTATGGCGGTTCGAGCCTCCCGGGTGCTTACGGCAGCGTCGGCTTCGGCACGGCACCGGATACGGTGTTCGGCCCCGGTGGTCAGCAGCAGAGCATCAAGACCTGGGGCTTCCGCGGCGCGTACACCCACAACTGGGATCCCTACTGGAACACCAGCTTGTACGGTGCTTACGCTGCGGTCATGTACAACGACACGGCTAAGTCGCTCATCTGCGGCGTTGGCGGCGTCGGTGGCACGTTCCGCACTGCCTTCGGTGGCGGCGCTGGCGTGACCAACTGCAACCCCGACTACAACATCGGGCAGATCGGCCTGATCACCCGTTGGACCCCGGTCAAGAACCTGACCTTCTCGGCCGACGTGACCTACGTCCATCTCGATCAGAAGTATGCTGGCACGATCACCACGTCGTCCGGTTCGATCGGCAAGCCGAGCGCAACCTACGAGCTGAAGGATCAGGACACTGTCCAGATGCTCTTCCGCGCTCAGCGCAACTGGTAATACCCGGTTGATCTGATCACGATCCAATAGAACCCCGGCAGGCGACTGCCGGGGTTTTTCTTTGTGACGGATCGATCGCGGAAGAAGGCGGTGCCTTTGCGCGAGCTGAATTCGCGTGAAGAAGGCATTAACCAGAATTCGGCGCCTCGATTTAGCCGAAACGGAAATCGCTCAGGCTGCGTCATTTCGCTCCACGCGGACCACGAAGACGAGCCATGCAATTCATTGGCCGCAAACTTATTTACTTACCTGATCTACTAAACTATATAACGCGCAGCCAACACATTGAATGATGGCTCTTAGCTTGCTGCTAAGCCTCCCAAACCTCCGGCAATGCCCTGCCGGAGGTTTTTGATTCATGGGCGGCCGGTCGTGACGATCGCGGTCCGTTGCCAACCGCATAGGCCGCAAGCAGGGTCACGTGGTCTTGCCGATTCGACGTCGTCAAGATTTGACGGAATCGATCCGCAGTGCATTCTCGCCATCCATGGGACGCTTCAAGAACAGCCGTCTGGCTCGGATGAGCAGCGGCCATTACTGCTTGATACGGGATCTCGGGCTGGTGAAGGGCGGCAAGGGATTGCGGCACCATGAAGTGTTGATCGACTTCTCCTGGCGTGGCCTGCTCAAGCTGGTGTTGAGCGCCGGGACTTCCGTCCTGCGGCGACGCGCGCCGGTGCACATCGAGACCGCCGAATAGCGCGCGGTCACTGCTCAAGATCATCTTTACGACCTGCGCCCGATCGAGTGCGATCGTCGCCACGTCGATGTATTCGGCGAACAAGACGTTCGCGTCGATCGTCGCCTCCACAGCGGATTGTTCGCGACGTGGAATGATCTCGCCGCGATGCGGGCTGCCTCAATCCGCTGCGTGCGACGTGGTTGCGCGCAGGAGGCGGGCGCCGTTGCCCGGCGATGAATCGGTGATGTAGAGTGCCGTTGCCAAGCGTTGGGACAGCGATCCGCGTTCCAATAGAAACAAAGAAGAAGCAGGGAAGGAACGGATCTCAGATGAAGGATTTCGCCGGAAAGATTGCCGTCATCACCGGTGGCGGCACGGGCATGGGGCGCGAGCTCGCGCGGCAGCTCGTCGCCGAGGGATGCAATGTCGCGATGTGCGACGTCTCGATGGAAGCGATGGCCGAGACCAAGCGGCTCTGCGAGGTCGAGAAGCTGCCGCAGGGCCTGCGCATCACCACCCATGTCGCCGACGTCTCGATCGAGGACCACTACAAGCGCTTTCGCGACGAGCTGATCGAACAGCAGGCGACCGACAAGATCCATCTGCTGTTCAACAATGCCGGCATCGGTGGTGGCGGCAGCCTGTTCACCAACACCCGCGAGCAGTGGGAGCGCACCTTCAACATCTGCTGGGGCGGCGTCTATCTCGGCGTCCGCACCTTCCTGCCGCTGCTGGTGAAGGCCGACGAGGCGCACATCGTCAACACGTCGAGCGTCAACGGCTTCTGGGCCTCGGTCGGCCTCGGCGTGTCGCACACCGCCTACAGCGCCGCGAAATTCGCCGTGAAGGGATTCACCGAGGCGATGATCAACGATCTCCGCCTCAATGCACCGCATGTCAAATGCTCGGTCGTGATGCCCGGTCACATCGGCACCTCGATCGTGTCGAACTCGCGCAAGGTGCAAAACGGTTCCGATCAACTCAATCCCGACGAGCTGAAACAAGTGCGTCAGCGGCTGCAAGGGCAGGGCATCGACGTCGCCAAGATGTCGGATGCCGACATCCAGCAGCTCGCGCTCGACCGCGCCCGCATCTTCCACGACGAGGCACCGACCACGGCAGCCGCCGCCGCCAAAATCATCCTCGACGGCGTCAAGGCCGATCGCTGGCGTATCCTGGTCGGCGACGACGCGCATATGCTCGACGAGCGTGTACGCAAGACGCCGGAGCAGGCCTATACGCCGGAGTTTTATCAGGACCTGGTGGCGGCGACCGGCTGGAAGGTCGGCTGATCAATGCATCGGTTCTGACAGAGGTCAGAACCGATGCGCGTCCTGCCCGAGGCTCTACCCGCGCATTGCGCGCTGGCGCGATCCGGACTGATAGGCGAGGCGGTAATGCCCGGAGCAATAGGGCATGCCGCCGAGCGGCGTGTTGCCGCAAAAGCAGAAATCGTCGGCGCCCGGGGTGCTGAGCGGCCAGCGGCAGCGCTGCTCGCTCAGCTCGAACAGCGAGCAGCTGTTGGCACTGACGACAGGCGCGTCCTCGGGTTCCTGTTCGTAGACTGCCTGGAGCAACTGGAGCTGCTGCTTCGCGGTCGCCCGTTGCGCGGCGTGCGCTGCGGATTTCTTTCGCCGTGCCCGGCGCTCGTCCGGTGTGGTGCGCGTCAGGTTGAGCCGCGACAGCTTGCCGATGACCGCATTGCGGCTGACGCCGATGCTGTTGGCGATGTCGCGGCAGGAGAGCCCGGCCTCGAAGTAGATCTTGAGCTGGTCGATGCGCTCGGGCGTCCAGGTTGGTTGGAGAGTCGGTTCGTTGGCAATCATCTGACGGTTCCACGTTCTGTGTTTTGAACCGCCGCGCCGGCATACCCTGTCTCAGGGCGTGCGGCCGTTGTCGCGGATTGCAAGCAACCCGTCCTTGATGGCGAGTCGAATGCCTTCCTCGATCAGTGTCCGTGCAACGCCCGGGACGCTCGTGCCGTGGGTGCCCTGTCTCACCAGCTTCTCAAGATATCCGATGGTCGAGAGCGCCAATGTGACCGGGACGCGGTCGGTTTCGGCCTTTTCCGTAGCCATGAGGAAACGCTTAACCCTGAACGCTTGTACTGAAAAGTATCTATTTAGAGTCTATTTAGGAGTTAGGCGGTTCGTCAAGTCGCCGACCGCAAAATGCGAACGCCGCGCCAGAGGTTAATTTCGGCGCGGCGTGACGTTGATATTGTCTAATTATATGAATGAGTTACGTGCGTAATTCGACCTTGACCGGGAACTTCTTGAGAAGTCGCTCAGCAGTTTCCGCCTTGTCCGGAGGTGCGCTCACACTCAGGTACAGCCCGCGGGACGGGTCGGTGATGGCGTCGACGCTGACGTCACCCGATAGCCCTTCCAGTGCCAGCAGCTCGCGCGCGGCCTCGCCGGCGGCGATCTCGCGCAGCTTGGGCTTGAAGATCTTGCCGACTGGCGTGACCGGCATTTCCGCAATCACCGATACCACACGCGGCCGCGCCGGCGGCTCGAGGATATTGTCCTGCACGAAGGCGGCGAGGGCCTGCGGATCGATATGCGCGCCGGGCTGTGCCGAGACGAACAACATCGGCACTTCGCCCGCATAGCTGTCGGGACGTCCGACCGCCGCAGCCAGCGCCACGCCCGGGAACGCGAGCGCGGCATCCTCGATCGCGCGCGGGTCGATGTTGTGCCCGCCGCGGATGATGACATCCTTGGCGCGGCCCATGATGTAGACGAAGCCGTCGGCGTCGATCCGGCAGATATCGCCGGTGCGCAGCCAGCCGTCGCGGAAAGCTTCTTCGGTCTGCTTCTTGTCGACATAGCCGGCGAACACTTGCGGTCCTCTGGTCAGGAGTTCGCCGACCGGCGAGGGCCATGGCCCGGTGTGCAGTCTGCCGCCGTCCAGGATCGCGAGTTCGACCAGCGGATTGCGGGTGCCGACGCTCTCGGCGCGCGGTTTCACGCCGTGCACGTCGTGGGTGATGGCGCCGGCGAGCTCGGTCATGCCGTAGAGCTGCTGGATGCAGGGACCGCCCCAGGTCGCGAGATAGCGCCGCTCGATCTCCGGCGGGCAGATCGAAGCCCCGGTGGCGGTGACGCGCAGGGTCGAGATGTCGCTGTCTCCGACCGGAATATCGGCCAACGCCCCGAGGATGGTCGGCACGTTGCCGGCGATGTTGATGCGGTATTGCTCGATGATCTGCCAGAAGTTCCGGACCAGCGCCGGATCGCGTGCGCCGGCGGGACCGGGGATCACCATCGTGGTGCCGGCGGACAGACAATTGGCCGAGGTGCAGAACAGGCCGCCGACGTGGAACAGCGGCATTGTGATCATCGCGCGCTCGCCGCGATGGAAGTCGAGCGCCATCCGCGAGGACACGGTGGAAGCGACCATCGCGCGGTTGGTCAGCCGCGCCACCTTGGGATGGCCGGTGGTGCCGCCGGTCGGCAGCATTACTGCGACGCGGTCAGCCTCGCTCATGTCCGTGGACTTGCCGTAGTCGTCGCGCCACGCCGGATCGGGCCGCAGCACCTCGCCGTCGAACGACATCGTGCCGTCGAGCGGCACGATCACGATGCGCTTGAGCGACGGCACCTCGCGCTGCAAGCCTTCGATCCTCTCATAGAGTCCACCCGGCATGCCCGGCGGCGGCGCCAGCAGCAGTTTTGCTTTGATGGCATTGAGCTGGGCGACGATCGCTTCGCGCGTGAACAGCAGATTGAGCGGCTCGGCAACGCCGCAGGCAGCCGCGCCGAAGATCGCAACGATGCTTGCGGGACAGGCCGGCACCAGGATCGCGACCGCATCGTCCTTGCCGATGCCCTGGCCGCGGAAGTAGTTTTCGGCCGCCTTGACATAGCCCATCAGCTGATCGTTCGAGATCACGACCGGGCTGGGATCGAGCGGCGAGCGCAGATAGATCGCGGCTTCAGCCTCCGGCGCGCTCTGCGGGCCGCGGGCGATGAGATCGAGGATGCGCGGGCAGGCGGCAAGCGTCGCCTGCATCTCCTTGTCGCGCGCGGCCTCGTCGGCCGGTGAGAGCCTGTCCTTCAGCATATCCATCCCCGTCCATTTTTGTTCGTTGGGAGGGGGATTGTATCGAGCCGCGCGCGCGGAGCACAAGTGCGGCTATCGACCGCGTTTCAGCCGTGGACGACCGATTTGGCGATCATGCAGTGAATGCCCTTGGAGCCGTTGACCGTCTGCGTCACCCGCAGGTCGGCGGCCAGGCTGCACAGCGTGTAGGCGTCCTCGCGGGACAGATTGCGCTTCTCGCCGAGCAGCACGATCATGTCGCGCAGCGCCCGCACCACACACTGGTCGAGATCGGGATCCATCGCCATTGTCATGTAATGGTCGGCGGTCTCGGCGCGCGGGTAGGCGAGCTTGAGATCCTTGCGCAAGGTGAGGCGGAAGCGGCCGGTCAGCGCGGTCTCGATCGCGGTGACGCAGACCTCGCCGTCGCCCTGTACGCCATGGCCATCGCCGCAGGAGAACAGCGCGCCCGGCACGAACACCGGCAGATAGAGCTTGGCTCCGGCGCCGAGCTCCTTGTTGTCGAGATTGCCGCCCATCGCGCGCGGGACCAGCGAGGAGATGCGGCCCCAGGCCGGCGGCGGCGAGACGCCCATCACGCCGAAGAACGGCTTCAGCGGCAGATCGAGTCCCCAGGGCATGCGGCCGACCATGCGCGCGCGATCGAGCGGGATGTTGAGGATGCGGGTCTCGTGGAAATCGTCGGGCAGCGTGCCGGACAGCGGCTTGATCAGATTGTAGCCCCAGTCCTGGCGAAGCTGGACGTCGAGGATGTCGACCTCGAGCACGTCGCCGGGCTCGGCGCCGTCAACTGCGATCGGGCCGGTCAGGATGTGCCCCGGCACCATCCGCTCGCTCTTGGCATGGATGTCGTCGAGCTCCGGCGGGACGTGGAATTTGCTTCGATCGGGTACCACATCGGCGCCGCCGCTGACGGTCTCGATCGTGACCTCGTCGCCGCTCGCGACCGTGAGGACCGGTTTCAGCTTGGCTTCGAAAAAGCCCCAATGGCAGGTTTCGGGACTGGATTTCAGGTGATGATGGGTCATGTGACGGCTTTTGATTGGTTTCCCAGCAGCGTATGACGCTGTAGCAGAACTTCGCAGAGGCTTCCCTTGTTTTTTGTGCTCTCCAAGACGCTCGGCATCATGCTGCTGCCGATCAATTTCCTGATCGGGATCGGTGTGATCGGCGCCGTGCTGCTGCTGACACGGTTTGCGCGGCTCGGCCGCGGGCTGATGGTCGCCGCGGCGCTGCTGCTCGCGATCTGCGGCTTCTCGCCGCTCGGCAATGTGCTGGTCTCGACGCTCGAGCAGCGCTTCCCGCCATGGGATGCGGCGCGCGGCGCACCCGACGGCATCATCGTGCTCGGCGGCTCGATCGATGCCGATCTGTCGGTTGCACACGGCACGCCCGTGGTGCGCAGCGCGGCTGATCGCGTCATCGCGGCGGCGGTGCTCGCGCGCAAATACCCGAACGCGCGCCTCGTGTTCACCGGCGGCAGCTCCAATTTGATCTCGAACGACGCACGCGAAGCCGACTACGCCGCCGAGATGTTCGAGAGCCTCGGGATTCCCAGATCGCGATTGACCATCGAGCGCCGCTCGCGCAACACGGTGGAGAACGCCGAGTTCTCCAGGGCGCTGGTCGATCCCAAGCCGGGCGAGCGCTGGCTGCTCGTCACCTCGGCCTTTCACATGCCGCGCTCGGTCGGGCTGTTCCGCAAGGCGGGATTCAATGTCGAGGCCTATCCGGTCGATTGGCGTGTCGGCAACGTCTTCAGTTTCGCGACGCTTGCGATCGAGGGCCTGTCGCGGACTGATCTCGGCGCGCGGGAATGGATCGGACTGGTAGCCTATCATCTGGCGGGTAAAACCGATGATCTGCTGCCGGGACCGGTGGCACGGTAGGCGCGAGGCACTTGTCGCGTCCGCCCGCCAATCCGGCTAACATCCACTCAACAGGCGGCGCCAAGCCGCCGATTACGGGAGCTTACGCATGCAGCAACAGACACCGCCGGAACAGTTCGATCTCGCCGCCATCGTCGCGGATCTGAACAGCCTGCTGCGGCTGAAGACCACGGTCATCGGCATCAAGATGTTCGCGCGCGTCGAGGAGATGGAGGCGATCCCGAAAATCCGTCGCCCGTCGGCGGTCCACACCACGGACCAGATCGTGAGCATGGCCTCGCGGCTCGGCTGGACCGTCGGTATCACCGGTGACGATCTGGTCGGCGCGCAATGCCGCGCGGTGATCGGGCTCGCGCCGCAGGACGAGAAGTGGCTCGCCGGCGAGAATTATGTGGGCGTCTGGCACGGCACCGCCGAAGACGCGCGCAAGCGCCAGGAGGCGCTCGATGTGGTGCCCTACGGCCAGTACCAGGCGATGGCGGTGAGCCCGTTGACCAGCGGCCGTCTCGATCCGCCGGACATCTGCCTCGTCTACGCGACGCCGGGCCAGATGATCATCCTGATCAATGGACTTCAGTACACCGGATACAAGAAGTTCGAGTGGGGCGTGGTCGGCGAAACCGCTTGCGCCGACTCGTGGGGGCGGGCGCTGAAAACCGGTGAGCCGAGCCTGTCGCTGCCGTGCTTCGCGGAACGCCGCTATGGCGGCGTGCCCGACGAGGAGATGCTGATGGCGCTGCCGCCGGCCTATCTGGTGAAGGCGATCGCGGGCATGAAGCAGCTCGCCAAGAACGGCCTGCGCTACCCGATCGCGCCCTATGGAATCCAGGCCGATGTGCGCGCCGGCATGGGGGTGTCCTACAAGAAATAGCGGCTGGCGTCATTGCGAGGAGCTCGCGACAAGAATTGCAAGGCAATTTTGCGCTGACGCGACGAAGCAATCCATCGTTCCGCACACGCGGTGAAATGGATTGCTTCGCTTCGCTCGCAATGACAAAACGGGGCAATTTCGCTGTCTGGGAACCTGATCCATGTCCTCGTCGAAACTCGATATCGTCGTCTACGGTGCGACCGGCTTCACAGGCCAGCTCGTCGCCGAATATCTCGCCGCGCATTATCGCGACGGCAGCCTGAAATGGGCGATGGCGGGGCGCAGCAAGGACAAGCTCGCCGCGGTTCGTGACGCGATCGGTGCGCCCGCCGACACGCCGCTGATCGTCGCCGATGCCGGTGACGCGGCGTCGCTGAAGGCGATGCTGGCGCAGACCAAGTCGGTCATCTCGACGGTTGGCCCGTATCAGCTCTATGGCAATGAGCTGATCACCGCCTGCGTCGACAGCGGCACCGACTATTTCGATCTCTGCGGCGAGCCGGTCTGGATGCGGCAGATGATCGACAAGCACGAGGCCGCGGCCAAGGCCAGCGGCGCGCGGATCGTGTTCTCCTGCGGTTTCGACTCGGTGCCGTTCGAGCTCGGCACGTTCTTCGTGCAGGAGGAGGCCAAGCGCGTGTTCGGCGCGCCGGCCGCGCGCGTCAAGGGACGCGTGCGCGACATGCGCGGCACGCTGTCGGGCGGCACGGCGGCGAGCGCGAAGGCAACCTTCGACGCCGTCGCCAAGGACCTCAGCCTGGTCGCGATCCTCAACAATCCGTTTGCACTGACGCCGGGCTTCGAGGGGCCCAAGCAGCCGCGCGGCAGCAAGCCGGCCTATGAGAAGGATCTGCATTCATGGACGGCGCCGTTCATGATGGCGCTGATCAACACGCGCAACGTCCACCGCTCCAACATGCTGATGGGCTTCCCTTACGGACGCGACTTCGTCTACGACGAGATGGTCCTGACCGGTCCGGGCGAGAAGGGCGAGGCCAATGCGAAGAAGGTGATGGCGCTGAATTCGGAGAAGACCGGTCCGAGCGCGCCGAAGCCGGGCGAGGGGCCGTCAAAGGAAGAGCGCGAGAACGGCCGCTACGATCTGCTTTACCTCGCGGTCGCGCCGGACGGCCGTATGGTCCGCGCCGGCATCAAGGGCGATCGCGATCCCGGCTATGGCTCGACCTCGAAGATGATCTCGGAATGCGCGATCTGCCTGTTGCGCGACACGCCTGACGTCGCGCCCGGCTTCTGGACGCCGGGAGCGGCGATGCAGGGCAAGCTCATCAAGCGCCTGGTCGACCACGCCGGGTTGACGTTTGAGGTCGAGAAGTAGCGGCGAGCACGAGCACGGCGTGAATGGTGGGCACGGCGCTAGCGCGCCGTTGCCCACCCTACGCATTGTGCACTACGCCGCTGCCCGCGGATCATACGCGTACATGAAATCCATGCCCTTGGACGACACCGGCAGCAGCAGCTTTATCATGTGATCGCGCAGCCAGGCGCCGGTCGGGCTGAACTCGCGCTTGTTGTTGCCGTTGCGGCGGGCGATCGCCACGATCTTCTCGGCGCGCGGTCGCCGCTCGTGCTCGAAGGCCTGGAACGTGAGGCCGAGCTCCTGGCCGTCGCGCATCAGGATGCCGAGCCGCAGCGCGTCCTCCAGCGCCAGCGATGCACCCTGGCCGGCATGCGGGCTGGTGGCGTGCGCGGCGTCGCCGATCAGCAGCGTGCGCTTGCGCGACCAGGTCGGCAGCGTCGCGACGTCGAGCGTATCCGTCATGATGATATTCTCGGCGGCTGCGATGATCTCGGGGATCGGCGCGTGCCAGCCGGCGTGGAAGTCGCGCAGATGCTGTCTGATCGCATCCTGGCTCTGCAACCGGTAGGCTGCCGCGGTCATGCCGCGCGAGGGCTGCGTGCTCCACCACATCGCACCCGCGTCCGGATCGGGGCTACACAACCCGTAGCCGAAGAAGCCGCTTTGTCCGAATGTCGTCTCCACCTTCCGGCCGATCGGCAGGTGCTCGATCACCTTGCGCGGCACGAAGCCGCCGAAGCCGATCAGCCCGGTGTCGAACGGCGTCGGGCCGTCAGGGATCACATGCCGCCGCACCACAGAGTGCACACCGTCGGCGCCGATCACGAAATCGCCCTCGGCAGTGCTGCCGTCGGCAAAATAGGCGATCACCGGCTGGTCGCCGCGGTCCTCGATCTTGACCAGCCGCTTCTCGAAGAACACCGAGACGTTGGAGGCCCAGGCCTTGTCGATCAGCGTCTCGTTCAGGGTCGCGCGGCACATGTTCACGGCGGGCTGGCCGAAGCGCTGCTGCATGTTCTGGTTGAGCGAGCCGAGCTTCTTGCCGCTCTGCGAATAGAAATCGAACGACTCGGCGATCGAGCCGTTGCGGATCAGCTCGTCGGCGAGGCCGAGCTCGGCCAGCACATGCATGCCGTTCGGTGCGATCTGCAATCCGCCGCCGATCCCGGTGGAGTAGGGCCAGGCTTCATAGAGCTCGGCCTCGATGCCGGCGCGGGTCAGGAACATAGCGGTCACCGGACCGGCGATGCCGGCACCGATGATCAGAGCTTTACGGGGACGAGAGGTCATGCCTTGCTCCATGCAGCCGTGTGAGATAGGAAAGATCAGTAGCTGATTATCTTAGTTGATAAGATAATTGGCAAGTAAGATATGGGAGCTGCTTTGTCAACTGCGAAATCGCGCGACGCGCTGGTGCAGGAACTCGAGGAGGCGATGCGCCGGTCATCCGCGCAGGGCGTGATGTTCGGCCAAGCCGTTGCAAACATGGCCGGAATTTCCAATTCCGACATGGAATGCATGGACATTCTTCAGCTCGAAGGGCGGGTGACCGCGGGGCGTCTCGCCGAAGTGACCGGACTGACCACCGGCGCGATCACCGGCGTGGTCGATCGCCTGGAAAAGGCGGGTTACGTGCGCCGCGAGCGCGACGAGAGCGACCGCCGCAAGGTCTTCATCTCGGTGGTGGAGGAAAAGGCGGTGGAGATCGGCAAGTTCTACGTGCCGATGCAGCAGGCGATGCTCAAGGTGTGGAGCAGATACACCGACGACGAACTGCGTTTGCTGCTGCGCTTTGCCAATGATGGCTACAAGGGCGTCCTGGAAGCGACCGAGGCATTGAAGGCGGTGATCGACACGCCGCCCGAGCAGCGCGCCAATCTCAAGCTGCCGCCGAAGTCTCGTCGCTGATCTCGGCCGACCTCGCGCGATAGCGCTCGGCCGCCGCATACATGCCCCACATCGTGCCCAGCATCATCCAGAAGTGCCGCCAATGGTCGGTGTCGATGATGAAGCTCTCGCCGACGAAGCCAAGGAATGCCGAGAACACCGCGAGATAGCCGCGCTGCCACGGCACCCGCGTGTACACGTAGCGGAACCCGATGATCGCGGTGACGAACACCAGCGCCGGATAGCAGACCCCCGAGATCCAGCCGCCCGACATGAAGGCGTTGAGGTAGGAGTTGTGGGTGTCCTCGGGGAAGTAGGTGTGGAATTGCAGCGGCCCGATGCCGAACGGCAATTCCAGCGCCATCTGGGCGCCGAGGATGTGGCGGCCGAAGCGGCCGAAGCGGCCTTCGTCGTAGCTCTGGTCGAAGCTCGCGCGCTGCTTGAACATGTCGGCGACCGAGCCGATCGAGAGCAGCACCGCGATCAGCGCAACCGCCAGGATCGCAGCGATCAGCGTCATCACGATGATGCGCGAGCGCTGCGCCTGCGAGCGGCTTGTGAACACCATCAGCGCCAGCATGAAGGCCGCGGTGATCAAGAGGCCGCCCCAGGCGGCGCGCGAAAACGACAGCAGGATCGCCAGCGAGATGATGCCGAAGGCAATGGCGTTGCGGAACGCCTTGCCGAACCGGTCGGAGACGACGCTCTGCAACGTGAACAGCGCCGGCAGGATCAGGAATGCACCGAGCACGTTCGGATCCTTGAAGGTGCCGCGGGCGCGATCATATAGCGTCAGCAGATCGTAGCCGCCCGGCACCAGATGGAAGTAGCCGGCGATACCGGCGAGCGAGGCGATCATCGCTCCGACGATCAGGCCGCGGCGCAGCATGTCCAGGCGTGCTTCGGTATCTTCCGACATCACCATCGCAAACAGGATGACGGTGACGGCCATGTACCAGGAGGTGAGAACCCAGTTCACCACTTCCGGCTTGTCGAGGAACGGTACCGCGCCGATGCTGTAGCCGACATTGAGCACGATCAGCGTGAACAGCAGCGGCATGAACACCAGCTGCATGCGCAGGCCGGTGGCGAAGAACAGCACGCAGGCGGTCAGCGTGACCAGCTCGTACGGGCTCGGCTCGATGAAGACGATGGCCATCGACGCCCCGGCCAGCCACACCAGCGCCCGTTGCAGCGCCAGTACGCCTGACGGCGCCGTGGTCGGCAAATGGGACGTTCCGGCTGTCGCCGCATAGGCCATCGGATACTCACGCAACGCGGTACAAACACTGGCTCCGTCGCCCCGTCATTGCGAGGAGCGAAACGACGCAGCAATCCACCTATCCTCGAGCTGCGACATCGATTGCCTCGCTACGCTCGCACTGAAGGCAGTCAGTCTCGAATCTCAGTACGCGTTCTCGTTCTTGGTCAGCAGCGAGAACGGCGTCTTGAGCAGAATGTAGAAGTCGAACAGCACCGACCAATTCTCGATGTAGTACAGATCGTATTCGACGCGCTTCTGGATCTTCTCGTCGGTGTCGACCTCGCCGCGCCAGCCGTTGATCTGCGCCCAGCCGGTGATGCCGGGCTTGACGCGGTGGCGCGCGAAATAGCCGTCGACCGCCTCGTCGAACAGCTGATTTTGCAGCTTGCTCTGCACGGCGTGCGGACGCGGACCGACGAGGGACAGGTTGCCCTTCAGTACGACATTGAGCAACTGCGGCAACTCGTCGAGCGAGGTCTTGCGGATGAAGCGGCCGACGCGGGTGACGCGCGGATCGTTCTTGGTCACGACCTTGGCGGCCGTGGGATCGGCTTGATGGTGATACAGCGAGCGAAACTTGTAGACGTCGATCCGCTCATTGTTGAAGCCGAAGCGCTTCTGCCGAAACAGCACCGGGCCCGGGCTGTCGAGTTTCACCGCGAGCGCCACCAGGCCCATCACCGGCAGCGCGGCGATCAGCGCCAGGCCGCCGACCACGCGGTCGAACAGCCATTTCAACACCAGGTCCCAGTCGGTGATCGGCGCCTCGAAGACGTCGAGGGTCGGGACGCTGCCGATATAGGAGTAGGAGCGGGGGCGGAAGCGCAGCTTGTTGGTATGCGCCGACAACCGGATGTCGACCGGCAGCACCCAGAGCTTCTTCAGCATTTCCAGGATGCGGGTCTCCGCCGAGATCGGCAGCGCGAACAGCACGAGGTCGATGCGGGTGCGGCGGGCAAACTCGATGATGTCGTCGACCTTGCCGAGCTTCGGCGAGCCGGCGCAGGTGTCCATGGCGCGGCTGTCATTGCGGTCGTCGAACACGCCGAGTACGTGGATGTCGGAATCATCCTCGGCGTTCAATGCCTCGATGAGCTGCTCGCCGTTCTGGTCGGCGCCGACGATGATGGTGCGGCGGTCGAGCCGGCCGTCATGCGCCCAGGCGCGCACCATCGATCGCAGCAGCAGCCGCTCGATGATGAGGACGGCGAGGCCGACGCAGAAGAACGACGACAGCCAGACGCGCGACACCTCGCCGCCGAGTTTGGCCAGGAAGGAAGCGCCGATGAACAGCAGGAACACGAATGTCCAGGACGAGATCATCCGCGTCATCTGGCGGAGCTGGCCGCGGAACACCTGCACCTGGTAGATGTCGGCCGCCTGGAAGCAGACCACGGCCGCGGCCGACATGCCGAGGATCGAGACGATGTATCCCCAGTGGATGCCGGTGAGCGGGTGGACATAGGCAAAGTAAAGTCCGACGCCGACGAGGCTGAGCAGCACGAAATCGGCCAGGCGGACCACGCCGGCGATCACGACCGGCGAATAGGCGCTGCGAACCTTCTGGTTGGCGACGGCGAGTGCGGCGGGCGACAGGCGCCGGCGCCGTTCGACCTGCGGCTGGGCGGCCGTTGCAGACGCAGCGGCATCCAGCATCGAGCGTGCGTTAAACGGTTCCACGTTTCCACGTCCATTCCTGCGCTTGCAGATGGGCATCCGCGCGCAGCAGTGAAATTCCCCTGGACGTGACTTAAGGGAACAAATCAGAAGAAACGGTTACGAGAGCAAGGAATGGTTAACGTTTGGCAAACGCGTCGCGATAGCCCGCCAGCACGCCCTCGACCATCGCGCTCTGTGAGAAATGTTCGGATATCCGCTCGCGCAATCTCGCTGCGCGCGCCGCGGTCGCGGCGGGGTTGTCGAGCGCTGTCTTGATCGCGTCGGCCATGGCGGCGACATTGCTGGGCGCGAACAGGGCGTCGGTGTGGGTGTCGAAGATTTCCGGGATGCCGCCGACATTGGCGGCGATCATCGGAACGCCGGCAGCAGCCGCCTCGATCACCACGTAAGGCATCGAATCGCCGCGCGAGGGAACGACCAGCAGGCTGCCCTTGGAGAAGCCGTAGCGTGCCTTGACGTGGCCGATGAAGCGCACGGCCTCGCCGAGCGAAAGCCGCTTCACCTGTTCCTTGAGCCGCTCGAATTCCTCGCCGTCGCCGCCGAGCGTCAACGTCACAGGTTTGCCGTCGGCCCGCAGCCTCGCAACCGCATCGATCAGGAGGTCGGCGCCCTTGATGCGCCGGAACTCGCCGACATAAACCACGTCGGTGGCATCGTCCGCCCTGGTGATCGGCTCGAATTCCTCCGACGTGACGCCGTTGAAGACGCAGCGCACGAGGCCCGCAGGCTTGCCCACGGTGCGCTGATAGGTGTCGCGCGCGAACGCGCTCTCGAACAGGAACAGGTCGGTGCTGTTCATCAGCGTGCGCTCGAGCTGGCTATAGAAGCGCCCCTTCAGAGTGTCGAGCGGATAGTGCAGCGAGCCGCCATGCGGGGTGTAGACCCGGATCACCTTGTTCGACCGCCGGCGCAGCCGGACATAGGCGCCGGCCTTGGCGCCATGGCCGTGCACGACGTCGGGTTTCAGTTGCCGGATCAGGCCGGCGATCTGAGCCCAGACCGCGAAGTCGGCGAAGCGCGGCTCGCGGCGGATCGCCACGCGGCGGACGCCGAGCTTCAGGCGCGGCTCGATCTCGGCCAGCACCGCATCGGCGCGCGCACCGCCGGTCAGGCTGTCAGCGACGATGCCGACATGATGGCCGCGTTCGATCTGGCCGTTGGCGACATCGAGGATGTGACGAATGATGCCGCCGACCGGGGCGCGGACGACATGCAGGATGCGCAGAGGCTGGTCCTGATTTTGATCCTGCGCCATCGATCAGAACCAGCGCTCGCCGACGAATACGGTGTCACCGGGCCCGATCGGCGTGCCGAGCGGCGCGACGAAGCGGCCTGCGCCCGACGCGTCGGTGTGGGTGACCGTGACGGCATCGCGCCTGGCGCGCGGCGAGAAGCCGCCGGCGATCGCCACGGCGCTCTCGACCGTCATGTTGGGCACGTAGGGATACTGGCCGGGAGCCTGCACTTCGCCAAGGATGAAGAAGGGACGGTAGGATTCGATCTCGACGGCAACCGAAGGCTCGCGGATGAAGCCTTTTCGTAGGCGTGCTGAGATCTCGGCGGCGAGCCCGGCCGGGGTACGGCCGCGTGCCGGCACCGAACCGATCAGTGGCAAGGTGATCGTGCCGGCGGCGTCGATCGCATAGGAGTTGGTCAGGCCTTCCTGGCCATAGACCACGACGCGGAGCTTGTCGCCGGGGCCGAGATTGTAGGCCTCGCGCGGCGGCGCCGGCTCGGCATAGGCCACCGGCGCGGCAAAGGGCTGGCTAAACGAGTCGGGGCCTGGGTCGCCGGCGACCGGCGAGGTCCGGCCCATGCAGCCCGACAGCGCGAGCGCAGCAATCAGACAAACAATGGGAGCGCGCAGGTCGCGCATGTCAGGAATCCCGAGACAATATCGGCTCCGATTAACGGCACTCATGGTTAATAAAGGATGAGGGTCAGGTGGTTGCGGCGCTATCCGTCAACCGGGCCGATTAACCCGGCAGCAACCTTAATGGACTGTAATCGCCCGCATTGAGGTGGAATCGCGGCGTCCGCGGGAGTTCGTTATGCGTTTTGAATTCTGGCGTCGAGGCAAGGAAAAGGCTGTCGTGCAGCGGGCGCTGCCGAAGTCCGCGCCCGCTGCCGACCCGGCTGTTGTGCAGCCGGCATTGCCGACATCGATGCCTGACCGGCCGGCGCGCGCATCCGAGGCGGCCGATCTCGACTTGCACGTGCTCGGCCGCGCGCTGGCGCGCAAGCGCGGCTGGATCATCGTGCCGACCGTGCTCGTGTTCGCGTTGTCGCTTGCCGCCGTCAACGTCGTGACGCCGCGCTACAAGTCCGAAGCGCGAATCCTGATCGATAATCGCGAGAACGCCTTCCTTCGCCCGAACGGCGAGCGCGACCTCGAGCGCACCTCGCTCGATGCCGAGGCTGTCACCAGCCAGGTGCAACTGGTGATGTCCCGTGATCTCGCGCGCGACATCATCAAGAAGAACAAGCTCGCCGAGCGTCCGGAGTTCGATCCGGTGCTGCGCGGCTTCTCGCCGCTGAAATCGCTGCTGGCGCTGTTCGGCATCGGCCGCGACCCGTTCAGCCTGACGCCGGAAGAACGCGTGCTCGATGCCTATTACGAGCGCTTCCAGGCCTATGCCGTCGACAAGTCGCGCGTCATCGTGGTGGAATTCCAGTCGCAAGATCCCGAGCTCGCCGCGCGTGTCGCCAACTCGATCGCCGACGGCTATCTGGTTTTGCAGCAGGCCGCGCGGCAGGACCAGGCCAAGTCCGCCAGCACCTGGCTGCTCGGCGAGATCGACAAGCTGCGTACAAAGGTCGCGGACGCCGATTCGCGGGTCGAGGAATTCCGCTCGAAGTCGAGCCTGTTCGTCGGCACCAACAACATTCCGTTGTCGAACCAGCAAATGGGTGAGTTGAATACGCAGCTCAACAACGCTCGTGCGCTGAAAGCCGACGCCGAGACCAAGGCGCGGCTGATCCGCGAGATGCTTCAGAGCGGCAAGCCGATCGAGGCTTCGGAAGTGCTCAACTCCGAGCTGATCCGCCGCATGGCCGAGCAGCGCGGCACGTTGCGTGCGCAGCTCGCCGAGCAGTCGTCGACGCTGCTCGACAACCATCCGCGCATCAAGGAATTGAAGGCGCAGATCGCCGACCTCGACCGGCAATTGCGCGAAGAGGCCGGCAAGATCTCGCGCTCGCTCGACAATGATGCAAGGGTCGCCGATGGTCGCGTCCAGGCACTGCAGGCGAGCCTCGACCAGTCGAAGAAGCAGGCCTCGTCGAGCAACAGCCAGGACGTGCAACTGCGCGGGCTGGAGCGAGAGGCCAAGGCGCAGCGTGACCTGCTCGAAGCCTATCTTGCGAAGTACCGCGAAGCGACCGCGCGTGAGAACATCGAAGCCGCGCCGACCGATGGCCGCATCATCTCGCGCGCCACGGTGTCGAACACGCCGGCCTATCCGAAGAAGCTGCCGATCGTGCTGATCGCGACGCTCGCAACGCTGCTGCTGTCAGCCGGCATCATCATCACCGGCGAACTGTTGCGCATCTCGGCGCCCGGCGCGGTGGGCCGTGCCTTCGCGCCGGCGACTGCCGTGATCAGGCGCCGCGAGCCGGTCATGGAGGCCGCAACCGTGGAGGCGCCGGCGCTGGCGCCGACACTGCCGCCTGAACCCGAGTTCGCATCATCGGTCGCGTCGGCACTGCCGCCGGAGCCCGAATTGCCGCTGGAGCCGGCGTTCGCGCCTGAGCCAGTCATGAACAAGCCGGAGCCCGTGCTGGCCCGGACCGTCGACGAGATCGATGTGCTCGCCGAGCGCCTCGTCGCAGCGGGTCCCGCCGCCCACAAGGTCACGGTGCTCGGTCCGGCTGCGGCCGAGAGCGTGACGCTGACCACGCTGACGCTGGCGCGTCTGATGGCGCGGCAGGCCAAGGTCGTGGTGGTCGATCTGGTCGCGTCCTCGCCGGTGCTGACCTCGGCCACGGTTGATCCGGCAGCGCCGGGCCTTGCCGAATTGATGCAGGGCGAGGCGACGTTCGCGCAGATCATCACCAAGGACCGGCAGTCGCGGGTTCAGATCGTCAGCGCCGGGCGTCCGGGCTTCGATCGCTCCCACCTGCAATCGCCGCGGCTGGTCCTTGCGATCGACGCGCTGCTGCGGGTCTATGACCACGTGCTGCTCGACGCCGGCTCGGCCGTCGACCTGCCGGCCGAACTGCTGACCACGAAGGCGCAGGCCGTCGTCGTGCCGGATGCCGCCATGGCGCAGGACGCGCGCCATCAGATGGTCGATCAGCTCAGGGCCGTCGGCTTCTCCGAGGTGACGATGCTGAGCAAGCCCTGCGCGCCGTCTGAAATGGCCGCGCCGGGCCCGCGGGTCGTGGCCGCCTGAGTTGCTCTCTCAAGCCGTATCTCTTCGGAAAGCCGCTTCACAGTTTTCCGGATCATGCCTCAGTGCGCCAGCATCGGCTGGCGCATCGATCGCTCGAGCACCGGATCGATCCGCAGTTTGATCGTCACCAGCGCGCCGATCAGTCCGACGACGGCGAGCAGCAGCAGCCCCGCGGTGAAACCACCGGTCAGGTCCTTCAGATAGCCCATCGCGAACGGACCGGCGAAGCCGGAGAGATTGCCGAGCGAGTTGATCGCGGCAATGCCGGCCGCCGCCGAAGCACCGGTCAGGATGCTGGCCGGCATCGGCCAGAACATCGGCGGCACCGCCGAGACACCGATCTGCGCGATGCACAGCAGGCCGACGATCAGCACCGGGCTCGACACGAGGCCGGCAAGGCCGATGCCGACGGCGGCGAGCACCAGCGCGCCTGCAACATGGTAGCGCCGTTCGCCGGTCTTGTCGGAATGGCGACCGAGTAGCACCATGCCGATCGCGCCGAATACGAAGGGCAGGGCCGCGATCAGGCCGGTCTGGGTGTCGGTGACGCCGAACGCCTTGATGATGGTCGGCAGGAAGAAGGCAACGCCGTAGCTTGCCGCGTTCAGGCAGAAATACACCAGCGCGCAGGCGAGCACCCGCGAGTCGGTCAGTGATTGCAGCACCGAGATGTGCTCAACGGATTCCTTTCGCTCCCGCTCGAACTCGAGGGTGTTCTGAACCCACTTGATCTCGTCGGGCTCGAGCCAGGTCGCCTGGCGCGGGAAGTCCGGCAGGAAGACCAGGACCGCAAATCCGACCAGCACCGACGGCAGCGCCTCGCAGATGAACAGCCATTGCCATCCGGTCAGTCCGGCGCCGGACAGATTAAGCAGCAGGCCCGAGATCGGCGCCCCGATGATGCTCGAGATCGGGATTGCGAGCATGAACAGGCTGATGACGCGGGCGCGGTAGATCGTCGGGAACCAGAGCGTCAGATAGAAGATGATGCCGGGGAAGAAACCGGCCTCGCAGGCGCCGAGCAGCAGGCGCAGGAAGTAGAAGATCCATTCGCTCGAGAAGCCGGTTGCCGCCGACATCTGCGGGATGAAGGCGAACGCGGCCGAGACGATGCCCCAACTGATCATGATGCGGGCGATCCAGCGCCGCGCGCCGAACCGTTCCAGCAGGATGTTGGAGGGCACTTCGAAGAAGAAGTAGCCGACGAAGAACAGCCCGGCGCCGAGCCCATAGGCGGCCTCGCTGAGGCCGAGCGCCGTGTTCATGTGCAGCTTGGCGAAGCCGACATTGACGCGATCGAGATAGGCGACGAAGTAACACAGGATGAGGAACGGAATCAGCCGCCGCATCATCTTTCCGATCGCGCGCTTCTCGACATCGTCGCTCATCGTTCCCATCCTTCCTGGTTTTTCGATTTTGCTGACGGTTATCGCGCCATCCGGGGTGGCATCTGGTAAACCCGCAACGGTCCGTCGCTTGCCCTTGCAAGCCTGCTTGCAAGTCTTGCACTCATTGTTGTGTAATGAACGGCCGCGTGACTAATGGCATTTGGGAATGGAGCCACGGCGAAACTGTCATGATGCAGCGCGGTATGAGCGCGGGAACCCAGGTGATGGTCGGCCGTGATCAATAATCTGAAATTGCGCCAGTTGCGTCTGCTGGTCGCCCTCGACAGCGAGCGCAAGCTGCAACTGGCAGCCGAGCGCCTGAACATCACCCAGTCGGCGGCCTCGAAGATGCTGGCCGAGATCGAAGCCGTGGCGCGGGTTCCGCTGTTCGAACGGACGGCGCGCGGCGTCGAGCCGACGGCCTATGGCACCATCCTGATCCGTGGCGGCAGGAGCGTGCTCGCGGACCTCGACCGGGTCACCAATGAATTCGCCGGCTACAGGTCCGGTGAGCTTGGAACGGTTTCGGTCGGAACGGTCGCAAAGCCCAGCATCGATCTTGTCGTCGACGTCATGCAGTATCTCGGCGAGAAGTTGCACCGGGTGAACATTTCACTCGATGTCAGCACCAGTCCGCCGTTGATCACGCGCCTTCTCGCGCTCGAACTCGATTTCGTCGTCGCGCGAATTCCGGTCGGCGTCGATCCCGCGCAGTTTGACTATCACGAGATCGGGGCCGAGCAGGCCGGCCTGCTGGTTCGCGCCGAGCATCCGTTGGCGAATCTCGAGAACGTCAATCTGGAGGACACGGTCGACCTGCAATGGATTTCGCAGCCGCGGGAATCCTTCATGCGCCAGGCGCTCGAGCGGCTGTTCTACAGCCGGGGCATCGCGCCGCCGCAACGCATGATCAACACCGAGTCCTTCTCCGCCTCGATCGGGATTGCGGCGGGGATCGATGCGATCGTGCCGGTACCGTTGCTGATTGTCGACCTGCTCGATCCGCAGCGCTTCAAGATGCTCCGCATCCGCGATCAGCTGATGCTCGAGAGCTACGGGCTGATCAAGCTGCGCAAGCGCGCATTGTCGCCGGCCGCGAAGCTGGTGTTCGATGCGATGATGCGGTTCGGCGTGACGAGCAGCCGGCCGGCCGCCGAAAGCGAAACGGCGTAGCGTCGCCCGCAGCCGGTCTCAGCGGAACATGGCGCGCAGGTTCTGGGCAATCTCGAGCAACGCGGGATTGTGCTTCACGGCGCGCTTGGCGCGACTGATGGCCGACAGTGCACCGGCCGCCGCCTTGCCGCGCAGGCTGAGCGGAATGAAGCTGTCGACGATCACCTCATCGTCCTTGCAGAACAGCCGCTTGTACTCGTCCGAGCCGATGCCGAGATCGAAGGCGCGGTAGTCCTGGCCGGCATGATGATCGATGATGTCGCGCATCAGGATCAGGCCCGGGCTGTATTTGGAATTGGCCGACATCGTGTAGGTGTTGAACATCATCGAGAAGCGATGACCGTCGGAGACGCCGGCGAAGATCGCGATCACTTCCTCGTCGCACTCCAGCGCGTGGATGTCGATCGCATAGCCCTTGCCGTCGGCGCGCGGCGCGAGGCAGGCGCTGCGGATGAACTGCTCGACTCCCGGCTCGGCGAACACATTGGGCAGCTTCTGCTCGGCCATGCGCTGCGGCTTGACGCGGAAGAACCAGTCGAGCAGGCGGCAGACGTCGGCGCTCTCGCGCGCGACGTGATAGCGGTAGCCGGACAGCGGTTGCAGCTTGCGCTCCTTGCCCTTGAGGCGGCGGCGGAACGAATTGCTGATCAGCGCCGCGGGGGCCGCGTCGGGCTCGATCACCAGCAGCGGGCAGTCGTTGACCGAAGGCTGGTGCGGCAGCAGGGCGAGCGGATTGGGCAGGTCCTGCCAGCGCAGCGGCTGCTGGCACAGCACCAGCGCGTCGACGCGCGAGCGCTCGGCGATCGAGCGGGTCAGGGCCGCGATGTCGGCTTCGGTCGCGTTGGCGGCGAAATCCTTGTCGCACAGCGCCATGTTGAAGGTCGCATGCTTGCCTCCCATGAAGCTCGCGCAATTGGCGCCGAGGCGGGATTCGACGGCGAGCGGCAACAGCAACAGCGGCCGGCGTTCGCTGTCATGGGCCGCCACGATGAGCGGCCGCACGCCCTCGCGCTCGCCGACCTGACGCTGCCAACTCGCAAGGAAATCGAAGCGCTGATAGGGGGTGAAGCTGTGTTGCGCGGTCTCGAAACCGCGCCAGGTCGCCTCGGCTGCGGCGAGATCATGAAAGATGTCGACGCCGGCAACGCGGACTGCGTTCGGCCACGTTCGCGTCCCGGCCGTTTGGCCCTCAACTGCCGCCGCCATGATCATCTCGGAACCCAAAATAACTTAAGGTATTAATTTACAGTTCTTGACTGCGGTCGACCTTCGCAGGGAAATGTCAACAAAGAGTAATAACAATGGCCTGGCGGGATGCTTGGCGGCGTGTGGGAACCGCCGCACGAGGGCGGGATCTAGGTGCCGGACAACGGGATTTGGCGACGGGCCAAGGCGGAGTTCGCGTATTTCAGCGGCGCCTTCAGGCTGCGGGAGGGTGAGGCGGGGGGCGCCGGGGCGATCCTGCGCTTCGCGCGCGTGCGTCCGCCGCAACGGACGCGCTTTCAGCCGCTCAGGTCGCAGGAGATCACGCCGGAATTCCTGGATCGCACGATCCGCGCGCTGAAGCGCTGGCGCTACGACATCGTTGGGATCGACGAGGCCTGCCGCCGCGCAGTAACCTTGCCGGAGCGTCGGCGCTTTGCCTGCCTGACCTTCGACGGCGCCAGCAAGGATATCGTCACGCATGCCTATCCGGTGCTCGCGAGGCACGGCGTCCCCTTCACACTCTACCTGCCGACGGCCTTCCCGGACGGCGTGGGCTTAGCCTGGTGGCTGGCGCTCGAGGACATCATCGCGCGCGAAGACCGCATCAGCATGATGATCGAGGGTCGCGAGCGGCATTTCGCGATCTCCAGTCTGTCGGACAAATACGAGCTGTTCGATTTCCTGTCCGGCTGGCTGCGCAAGCTGCCGCAGCCGGAGCTCACTTATGCGGTGAACGATCTCGGCACACGCTATGCAGCCGATGCCGCGCAACTGTCTCGCGTCGCGTCGCTGGAATGGGCTGATCTGGTGCAGCTCGCGGCGGATCCGAACGTGACGTTCGGCAGCGCCACGGTAGATTATTTCGTGCTGTCCAATCTCAGGGATGCCGACGCGCAGCGTGAGATGGCGATGGGAAGAGCCGTGGCCGAAAGCGCGCTTCGACGCGAGGTCAGACATTTCGCGTATCCCTTCGGGGACCGCGACGCGTTCCGTCGCTCACACGTGGTGATGGCCGAGGAAACGGGCATTGTCAGCGCGGTGTCGACCATCTCCGGCGTGGTCGAAGCGCAGGGCGGCACCAACCTCCATGCATTGCCGCGCATCGCATGGGACGGCCGCGTGCGGTCGCTACGGATGATGCGGGTGCTGCTCTCAGGCGTGATGTTCGCGCCGGTTCGGCCGACGCGGAGCGCGCATGACACCACCGCCTAAACTAGAACGGCAGTTCGGCCGGCAAGCGTTCGGCGCGGATCCCGAAGGCTATGATGCGGCGCGGCCCGACTATCCGGACTGGGTGTTCGATACGCTCTGCTCGCGATGCGGACTGGGGGAAAAGACCGCGACGTTCGAGATCGGCGCAGGAACCGGCAAGGCGACCCGCCGCCTGCTTGAACGCGGCGCTGATCCACTGACCGCCATCGAGCCGGACCCGCGGCTGGCTGATTTCCTGCGCAAGACCAATGTGGGCAAGCCGTTGCGGGTCGTGGTCGCTCCGTTCGAGGATGCGCAGCTGGACGAGGGCGCCTTCGACCTCGGCGTCAGCGCCACCTCGTTTCACTGGCTCGATGAGGAGACTGCGCTAGCCAGGATCACGCGTCTGCTTCGCCCGGGCGGCTGGTGGTCCGCGGTCTGGAACGTGTTCGGCGACGACAGCCGGCCCGATCCCTTCCACGAGGCGACCAGTCGATTGGCGCATGGCCCGATAAGCCCTTCACAGGGCGAAGGAGGCATACCTTTTGCCCTCGACAGCGCGGCGCGCCTGGCTGCGCTGCGGACTGCCGGCGCCTTCGACATGATCGACTACAACGTCAGCCGATGGCCACTCGTTCTCGATGCCGAGCAGACGGTGGCGTTATACTCGACCTATTCGAACATCACGGCGCACCCTGATCGCGACAATGTCCTGGCCGAGATCGGCCGCATCGCCCGCGATGAGTTCGGCGGACGGGTTGTCCGGAACATGACGACCAGTCTCTACGTCGCGCGCCGGTCGCGATGATCAGCAGCCATGCCTTAAGCGCGATCGGGGCGCAACATCCAGGACACGATCGGCATCGCCGGCAGCACCCAGCCGAGACCCGCGACGACGTAGAAGATCGCCTGCAGCAGCCCGGAATTGGCGAGCCATGGCGTCTGCGCGACCGTCATGCCAAGCAGCGACCACACCACCACCAGGATGAGCAGGAAGATGGTTCCGAGCAGTTTGCGGGTGCGTATGGCCATGGCGGATATGTGCAACTCGTGATCCAGAGCGTTGTCGGCGGCGCTTGCGCCGGGGGCGCGGCGGACTATAAGGGGCCCGAAAATCCAATCAAGTCAGGGCGAAATGGCCGGTATTTCCGCAAGAACATCGCAGCTCCGCGCCGTAAAGGTATGGCTATTGGTGGTCGCTGCCCTGATTGCGCTGATGGTGCTGGTCGGCGGCGCCACGCGGCTGACCGAGTCCGGGCTGTCGATCGTCGAATGGAAGCCGGTGACCGGTGCGCTGCCGCCGCTGACCGAGGCGCAATGGACCAAGGCCTTCGAGGGCTACCAGAAGATTCCGCAATATCGCGAGCTCAATGCCGGGATGACGCTCGAGCAGTTCAAGACGATCTTCTGGTGGGAGTGGAGCCACCGGCTGCTCGGCCGGGTGATCGGCGCCGCCTATCTGCTGCCGTTCCTGTATTTCCTGTGGCGCGGCACGGTGAGCGGTGAACTCGGCCGGCGGCTATGGGTGATCTTCGGCCTCGGCGCGCTGCAAGGCGGCGTCGGCTGGTGGATGGTGGCCTCCGGCCTCTCGGAACGCGTCGAGGTGTCGCAGTATCGGCTGGCGACGCATCTGGTGCTGGCGCTGCTGATCTTCGCGGCGATCGTCTGGACGCTGCGCCGGCTTTCGGACCGCCCGTCCGTGATCGCGCCCGCCAGGCTGAAGATCACGAGCGCGATGCTGCTCGTGATCACCTTCGTGCAGCTCTATTTCGGCGCGCTGGTCGCCGGCCTGCGCGCCGGCAGGGTCTATAACACCTGGCCCGAGATCGACGGCGGCCTGATCCCGTCGGCCGACCGGCTGTGGTTCGAGACGCCGTGGTGGCGCAATCTGTTCGACAACACGCTGACGGTGCAGTTCGAGCATCGCATGACCGCATATCTGCTGTTCGCCCTGGCGATCGCGCATGCGATCGATGCCGTGCGGTCGCGCGCTGGCGGCGGCGTGATCGCCGGCGCGTGGTGGCTGGTCGCGGCGATCACGTTGCAGGCGACGCTCGGCATCCTGACGCTGCTGCATCAGGTGCCGATTGATCTCGCGCTGACCCACCAGGCGGTCGCGATCGTCGTGCTGACCCTTGCGGTATTGCAGGCCGAGCGCTTCGCAGCGCGCCGCACCGAGAGGGACCAGCCGACCTTGGTTGCGGTCGGCCAGTCCCTTTGATCGGTCAGGTGAGATAGTCGAGCCCGATATCGAGTGCGGCCGAGCTGTGGGTGATCCAGCCAGCCGAGATCAGGTCGACGCCGGTGGCGGCGATCGCCGCGGCGGTCGCCGCCGTGATGCGGCCGGAGGCTTCGGTGATCGCCTTGCCGCGGGCCATCTCCACCGCGCGCGCGAGCTGCTCGGTCGTCATGTTGTCGAGCAGCACCGCGTCGACGTCGAGCGCGAGCGCCTCCTCGAGCTGCGACAGCGTGTCGACCTCGACCTCGATCTTGACCATATGCCCGGCATTGGCCTTGGCGCGCTCGATCGCGGTGCGGATGCCGCCGGCGAGCGCGATGTGGTTGTCCTTGATCAGCATCGCATCGTCGAGCCCGAAACGGTGATTGCCGCCGCCGCCGGCGCGCACCGCATACTTCTCCAGCGCCCGCAGCCCCGGCGTGGTCTTGCGGATGTCGACGATTTGCGCGCGCGTGCCCGTGACGGCTTTGACGAGCGTGGCGGTCGCGGTCGCGACGCCGCTCAGATGGCAGAGGAAGTTGAGTGCGGTCCGCTCCGCGGTGAGCAGGCCGCGCGCCGGGCCGTCGATGATCGCGATGACTTCGTCGGGTTCGACCGCGCTGCCGTCGGGCCGCTCGGCGCGCAACTCGATCGATGGCGAAACCATCTGGAACACGGTGCGTGCGACGTCGAGGCCCGCGATCACGCCAGGCTGCCGTGCCCGCATCACCAGCCGGGCCTGCTGGCCGGCCGGTACGATCGCGTCCGCCGTGATATCGCCGGCGCGGCCGAGATCCTCGCGCAAGGCGGCTTGCACGATCGGTTCATAGAGCAGCGGCAACAGGGGATTGAGGGTGGTCATGGGCGGGCACTCCTTGCTGAGATCCTGGTTTCGACGATGTTGCGCGCGGCGGCGAGCGCCTCGGCACGGGTGAGGGAAGACGGTGCTGCCGACAAGGCGGTGTGCGGGAAATCGGTGCGGAAATGACCGCCGCGGCTTTCCTCGCGCCTGATCGCGGCAACCGCGATCATCAGGCCGACCAACGCTGCGCCGGACGCCGCACTCTGGCCGGATGCGAACGGATAGAGGCTCCGGATCGCACGCGCGATCCCGTCATGGTCGCGCAGCACGCCGAGCCCCTGGGTGAGGATCGGCCGCACCACGGAGGGATCGGTGGCTGGCGGCATGGCATCGTCGCGCAGCATCGCCCGCGGACCGGCGCTTATGCTTTCGACGCTCTCGGCAACCCAGCGCGCGCAGACAACCGCCTCCATCAGCGAGTTGCTGGCGAGCCGGTTGGCGCCGTGCAGGCCGGTGCGCGCGGCTTCGCCGCAGGCCCACAGGCCCTGCACCGAGCTGCGGCCAAAACCGTCAACCGCGATGCCACCCATGTGATAGTGGACCGCGGGACGGATCGGGATCGGATCACGGGCGGGGTCGATGCCTGCCATCTTGCAGAAGGCGCTGATCACCGGATAGCGCTGCGCGAAATCCGCGCCGGGATTCTTGCGCGCGTCGAGGAAGGTGCGGTGTCCCGCGGCGCGGTGGCGCCAGACCGCGCGCGCGACGATGTCGCGCGGCGCAAGCTCGGCGCCTGGCTGATCGATCATGAAGCGCTGTCCGGTCTCGTCGATCAGCACGGCGCCGTCGCCGCGGATCGCTTCGGTGAGCAGCGGCATCGGCCGCGACGGCCCGTCGAAGGCGGTCGGATGAAACTGGACGAATTCGATGTCCGACAAGGTTGCGCCGGCATGTGCCGCGAGCGCGAGGCCCTGGCCGAAACATCCACCGGGATTGGTGCTGTCGGCGAACAATCCGCCGATGCCGCCAGTCGCGATCACCACGCGGTTGGTCGCGATCGTCAGCGGTCCGCGCTGACCGGCCACAAGCACGCCCCTGACCGCATTGTCATCGACGATCAGGCGACGCGCCTCGACGCCTTCCAGCAACGTGATTGACGGCGTCTGACGGACGGCGGCGATCAGGGCGCGCATGATCTCGCGGCCGGTGCCGTCGCCCGTGGCGTGTACGATACGGTTGCGGCCGTGCGCGGCCTCGAGCCCGAGGCGCCAGCTGCCGTCGGCACGACGGTCGAAGGCGACGCCGAGTTCGGCCAGATGCTCGACGGCGGCAGGCGCAGCATGAACGATCCGGGATGCTGCCGCCGCGTCGCAAAGGCCGGCACCAGCCGCGAGCGTGTCGGCGAGATGCAGGGCAGGCGTGTCATCCGCGCCGACCGGTGCGGCGAGGCCGCCCTGTGCCCACATGCTGGAGGCTTCCGCGCCGAGCGGTGATTTCGACACCAGCACGACGGGCTCGGGCGCGAGCTGAAGCGCTGTCATCAGCCCCGCCGCGCCGCCGCCGATGATGACCGGGCGGCCGTTCAGATCAGAGAGATCGGTACTCATATTGCCAGCATCCTTTCGACGCTCTTGCGCGCACGATCGGCGATTTCGGGGTCGATCGTGACTTCGTGCTGATTGGTCTCCAGCGCGTGGCGGATGTTCTTCAGCGTGATCCGCTTCATGTGCGGGCAGAGATTGCAGGGGCGGACGAAGTCGACATCCGGATTGCGTGCCGCGATGTTGTCGCTCATCGAGCATTCCGTCAGCAGCACGACGCGGGGCGGGCGCTTGGTCTCGACGAATGTCTGCATCGCGGCCGTCGAGCCTGAAAAGTCCGCTTCCGCGACGACATCGGGCGGGCATTCCGGATGCGCCAGGACGGTGACATCAGGATGGTTCTCGCGCAGCTGGCGCACGTCATCGGCGGTGAACAACTCGTGCACCTCGCAATGGCCCTTCCAGGCGATGATCTTCTTGCTGGTCTGCTTGGCGATGTTCTGCGCCAGATATTCATCGGGCAGCATGATGACGCGCTCGGTGTCGAGCGATTCGACGATCTTCAGCGCATTGCCCGATGTGCAGCAGATGTCGGACTCCGCCTTCACCGCGGTCGATGTGTTGACATAGGCGACGACGGGCGCGTCCGGATAGCGCGCGCGCATCAGCCGCACGTCCTCGGCCGTGATGGAATCCGCCAGCGAGCAGCCGGCCTTGAGGTCGGGGATCAGCACGGTCTTGGCCGGATTGAGCAACTTCGCGGTTTCGGCCATGAAGTGCACGCCCGCGAGCACGATGACGTCGGCGTCGACCTTAGTCGCTTCGCGCGCGAGCAGGAGGCTGTCGCCGACGATATCGGCGACGCCGTGGAAGATCTCCGGGGTCTGGTAGTTGTGCGCCAGCACCACCGCGTTGCGGCGGCGTTTCAGCGCGAGGATCGCATCGACGTCCTCGGCGAAGGTCGCCCATTCGAATGGCGAGATGACGCGTTTGACACGCTCATAGAGCGGTGCGGTACGGGTAAGAAGGTCGGTATCGAGCAGAGCCATTTATACTCTCCATGAGCATAAGATGGCTTATACTTATCCTGAGCATAAGGCGTGTCAAGTACGAGAAAGCGGGAGCTTGGTGCCGGCGACGGCCCGTTCGGCCAGAACGGCATGGCGGAAGCGGAACAGCTTGGCCGGCCGCCCGACGGTATCGGCGGCCATTGCGCCAGTTTCTTCAACGAGTTCCTGCTGCTCGATCAGCCGGCGGAAGTTCTGTTTGTGGACCAGCCGGCCTGCGAGTGCCTCAACACTGCGTTGCAATTGCAGCAGGGTGAATTCGGCCGGCATCAACTCGAATACCACCGGACGGTATTTGATCTTGGCGCGCAGCCGCGCGATTCCGGTCGCGAGAATGCGGCGATGATCCGCCGTCATCGGCTTTCCCGGAACGACTGTTGCCTCGCGGCCGCGCGCGCGATCGGCTTCCGGGATCAGCGACGCCTCCCAGAGCAGCTCGTAGCGCTGCAATACCAGTTCTTCATTCCAGTCGCGCTCGTCGAGACCGAAGGTGATGGCGCAGCGCTGCCAGCGCTCGCGCTGCAATGTCGGTGAGGAGGCTTCCTTCGCCCATGCCTTCAGTTTCGGGGCGATCGTCTTGGCGATGAACGCCGGTGCGCCGTCGCGATGATCCTCCCAGGGGAAGTAGTCGTACCAGCCGGACCAGTGCGCCTCGAAACCTTCGCCGACCCGGTCCTCGCGGGTCAGGCCGAGATAGCTGATCGAGACGCTGTGCGGGCCCTTGGCGTCGCCGGACCGGCCGCGGTCGGCAAAGGTGTAGAGCTGTTCGACATAGCCGAGCGGGTGGCCGGTCTGCGCCTCGACCCAGGCCCGCAACGCGGTTTGCAGTGAGCGGTGGGTAAACTCGAACGGGCCGCTCGGCAGCGCCGAGCCGCCGGCGATGGTCATGATGTCAGGCGTGCCGTCGGTGACGGCGACCAGCACCGCGACGAGGTCGGCGGTGACGGCGTTTCCCGAAGCCGGTGCTTTGGATTTTTGCGGCGATCTGGCCACGCGATCGTTCCGCGCTAGCAGTAGCCGTAGACGCCGCAGGCGTAGGGCAGGCGGTCCCAGTAGTCGACATAGGCGCCGCCATAATACGGGCCGAGATAGCTGTAGGAGCGCGAATTGCCGTAATAGCCCGGCAGCGATGACGATCCGGGCAGCAGCGGCTCGCCGCGCACGACCGGGATATACGGCTCCGAATTGAGCGGGATCACCTTGGGCTCGACGACCACGAGCTGGCGGCCGCGCCGCACATAGGTCGGCCCTGTGATGGTGGTGCGGTAGGTGTAGGGCCGGCGCGGCAGGCCGGGCGGCAGCTGGCGCGCGGCCTTCACGGTGGCGCTTTTCGGGGGAACGAGGCTGTCGGCAGCCTCAGCGGGCGGAATCGCAGATAGCGCGATCGCAAGCGGCAATATCCAGCGCAGCATCAATGGTCTCCCGAATCATCCGGAGCCTATCACTGCCACTTTAAGCCGGATTGAACGTTAACGAGAGGCCCGTCGGCATTAAGCGTTAATCGAGGGGGCCGCCGGGAGTATCCGGAGTGATGCGGGCACCGCTCCGGAACCGCTCCGGGATCAGGAGCGCAGGGCCTGGTCGAGGTCCGCGATCAGGTCTTCCTTGTCCTCGATGCCGATCGAGAGCCGCACCACCTCCGGTGCCGCGCCGGACTTCACCTTGGCGGCGTCATCGAGCTGGCTGTGGGTGGTGGAGGCCGGGTGGATCACCAGCGAGCGGGTGTCGCCGACATTGGCGAGATGCGAGAACAGCTTCAGGTTCGACACCAGATTGACGCCCGCGTCATAGCCGCCCTTGAGGCTGAAGGTGAACACCGCGCCGGCGCCCTTCGGCGCGTATTTGCGTTGCAGCGCGTTGTACCTGTCGCCGGGCAGGCCGGCATAGTTCACCGCCGACACGGCCGGGTGGGTGGAGAGGAATTCCGCCACCGCCTTGGCGTTGTCGCAGTGCTTCTGCATGCGCAGCGGCAGCGTCTCGATGCCGGTCAGGATCATGAAGGCGTTGAACGGCGACAGTGCCGGACCGAGGTCGCGCAGGCCGAGCACGCGGCAAGCGATCGCGAAGGCGAAATTGCCGAACGTCTCCTGGATCCGGATGCCGTGATATTCCGGGCGCGGCTCACTCAGCATCGGGTACTTGTTGTCCTTCGACCAGTCGAAGGTGCCGGCATCGACGATGATGCCGCCGAGCGAGTTGCCGTGACCGCCGAGGAACTTGGTCAAGGAGTGCACGACGATGTCGGCGCCGTGGTCGATCGGCTTGATCAGGTAGGGCGAGGCCAGCGTGTTGTCGACGATCAGCGGCACGCCGGCCTTGCGCGCGACGGCGGCGATCGCCTCGATATCGGTGATGCTGCCCGCGGGGTTGGCGATCGACTCGATGAAGATCGCCTTGGTGTGCGGCGTCACCGCGCGCTCGAAGCTTTCGATCTCGTCGGGGTCGGCCCAGGCCACGTTCCAGCCGAATGCCTTGAAGGCGTGGGTGAATTGATTGATCGAGCCGCCATAGAGCTTGCGTGCCGCAATGATCTCGTCGCCGGGCTTCAGCAGTTGCTGTAGCACGACGAGTTGCGCGGCGTGGCCGGAGGCGACCGCAAGCGCAGCGGTGCCGCCTTCAAGCGCGGCAACGCGCTCCTCGAGCACCGCGTTGGTCGGGTTGCCGATGCGGGTGTAGATGTTGCCGAAGGCCTGCAGGCCGAACAGCGAGGCGGCATGATCGGCGTCGTTGAAGACGAATGACGTGGTCTGGTAGATCGGCGTCGCCCGCGCGCCGGTGGTGGGATCAGGCTGCGCGCCGGCGTGCACGGCGAGGGTGGAAAATCCCGGGAGGCGATCGGTCATTCTTGGTGTCCTGTTGTGGCCTGGTCGAAATGCGCGGCATGCTGATGGTGGCCGCGCCCGCCGTCAAGCGAGTTGGGCACGCCGCCGTCCCTGGAATGGCATTCTATGCCGTACCGCGCGAGCGGCAGGATTATTCCGCTTGGACGTCAGGTCGTCTCGGTCTTGTTCTTCGCGGCGCGGTCGGATGCCGCGGTCTGGCCGCCGCCAAAACTGGTGCGGTTGAGCGACAGCCGCATGCCCTGGGTCGGAATTGGCGCTCGCTTTGAACTCAGCGTGCGCGAGTTGACGCCCATCCAGGAGATCTCCGATGACAGCCGGCCATATTCGATCTTCGGGCAGCGGTTCATCACCACCTTGAGGCCGGCGGACTCGGCCTTCTCGGCGGCGGCATCGTCGCGTGCGCCGAGTTGCATCCAGATCACCTTCGGCAGCGGCGACAATTTCAGCGCCTCTTCGACCACGGGCATGATGTGGCTGGAATTGCGGAAGATGTCGATCATGTCGATCGGCCGATCGATGTCCGCAAGCGAGGCGACGAACGGCTTGCCCATCAGCGTCTTGCCGACATGGCCGGGATTGACCGGGATCATGTCGTAGCCGCGCTGCGCCAGATATTTGAAGGCGAAGTAGCTCGGCCGCACGTTGACCGGCGAGGCGCCGACCATCGCGATCGATTTGACGTTGTTGAGGATGCTGCGGATGTAGTTGTCGTCGTAGGCGTCGTGATTCATCGGAATGCTACTTGTCCTGCCATTTCGGCTCGCGCTTCTCGATGAAGGCGCCGATGCCTTCCTCGGCGTCGCGCGCCATCATGTTCTCGGTCATCACTTCGGCCGCGAAGCGATAGGCGTCAGCAAGGCTCATCTCGGCCTGACGATAGAACGCCTCCTTGCCGAGCTTGACCGTGTAGGCCGATTTCAGCGCGACCCTCTCGGCCAGCGCGATCGCGGCGTCGCGCTCGGTGCCAGCGGGCACCACGCGGTTGACGAGGCCGATCTCTTTTGCAGTTGCGGCCGAAATCGGCTCGCCGGTGAGCAGCATCTCCATCGCCTGCTTGCGCGGCACGTTGCGCGACAGCGCCACCATCGGCGTCGAGCAGAACAGCCCGATGTCGACGCCCGGCGTCGCAAACGCCGCCGCCTCGGAGGCGATTGCCAGATCACAGCTGGCGACGAGTTGACAACCGGCCGCGGTGGCAATGCCTTGGACGGACGCGACCACCGGCTTCGGCAGGTGTACGATCGCCTGCATCATCGCGCTGCATGCGTTCATGATCTGCGCAAAATAGGCCCGGCCGCGATCAGCGTCGCCGCGGTGCGCGGTGAGCTCCTTCATGTCGTGGCCCGCAGAAAAGGCCGAGCCGTTCGCCGCAATCACGACGGCGCGGATGCTCGTGTCGTCGCCGATGTCGTTCAGCGCGGCGTGCAGTTCGCCGATCATGCCCTCGGACAGGCTGTTGCGCGCGGCGGGACGATTGAGCGTCAGTACCGCGATACTGCCGACGGTCTCGCGCAGCAGGATCGGCTGGTGTCGTGGCGCTTCTGCGCGGGCGGCTTGGGCGGTCATGGCGAGATTCCACTATCGTGTCTGTGACAATTTAATGTAACAGGCTGACTGAAGCGAGGGCAGGGACGGCATGGCGATTGCGAAAATGAGCGTAGCTGATCTGGAGGAGTTCCTGCGCAAGGAATTTCCGCAGGCCTTCACCTACGACGATATCAGGATCGAAAGTGCCGACGGCGAGACGGCCCTGCTGCGCCAGCGCTTCAGCGAGCGCATGCTGCGCCCTGGCGGCACGGTGTCAGGGCCGACGCTGATGGGGCTGGCGGATTTCGCGATGTATGTGGTGCTGCTGTCGGCGATCGGGCCGATCGGTCTTGCGGTCACCACCAACCTCAACATCAACTTCCTGCGCAAGGGCCAGCCGGGGCAGGACGTTCTCGCGGTTGCCAAGCTGCTCAAGCTCGGCAAGCGGCTGGCGGTTGGCGAGGTGAACCTGCTGTCCGGCACCTCACCCGATCCGATCGCCCATGTCACGGCGACCTATTCCATTCCAAATCAATAGGCTTTTCTACGGTATCATTGCACCATATTTATAATTCATTGTTTTTGCTGAAGTAATTTGCGCATCTGGGCGTTGACGCACGCCCGCGGCTTCTCTAGAAAGCCGCCCAGTTTCGGCGCACACGGCGCCGATTTCTTTTTCACGGATTTCACACATGAGCACGTTCTCGGCCAAGCCCGCCGAAGTGACGAAGAAGTGGGTCGTGATCGACGCCAAGGGTCTGGTCGTCGGCCGTCTCGCCACCCTCGTTGCGATGCGCCTGCGCGGCAAACACCTGCCGACCTACACCCCGCACGTCGATTGCGGCGACAATGTCATCATCGTCAATGCCGCGCATGTGGTGCTGACCGGCCGCAAGCGCGACCAGAAGACCTACTACAAGCACACCGGCTTCATCGGCGGTATCAAGGAGCGCACCGCGAAGCAGATCCTCGAGGGTCGCTTCCCCGAGCGCGTCGTCGAGAAGGCGATCGAGCGCATGATCCCGCGCGGTCCGCTCGGCCGCATGCAGATGGGCAATCTGCGCGTCTATCCGGGTGCCGATCATCCGCATGAAGCGCAGAGCCCCGAGAAGGTCGATATCGCTTCCCTGAACCGCAAGAACACGAGGGCCGCATAATGTCCGATACGTTGCAGTCCCTCGACCAGCTCTCGCAGGTCAAGCCGGCCGCGCCCGACGCGCCGAAGTACGTCAAGAAGGTCGACAAGTTCAACCGCGCCTACGCCACCGGCAAGCGCAAGGACGCGGTCGCCCGCGTCTGGGTCAAGCCCGGCTCGGGCAAGATCTCGGTCAACACCCGCGAGTTCGAAGTCTACTTCGCCCGCCCGGTGCTGCGCATGATGATCCAGCAGCCGCTGGTCGCTGCCGCCCGCAACGGCCAGTACGACGTGATCTGCACGGTCGCCGGCGGCGGTCTGTCCGGCCAGGCCGGTGCTGTCCGTCACGGCATCTCGAAGGCGCTGACCAATTTCGAGCCGGAGCTGCGCAGCGTCCTCAAGAAGGGCGGCTTCCTGACCCGCGACAGCCGTACCGTCGAGCGCAAGAAGTACGGCAAGGCGAAGGCCCGCAAGTCCTTCCAGTTCTCGAAGCGCTAATTCGAGTACTAAAATTCGCGGCAATTGCCGCGAGCATCGAGTTGCAAAGGGCGCCGCGAGGCGCCCTTTTTGCTGCGCCTGCTTCGCCGCGAATTAGCGCAGTTTTTCAAGAAAACTTGCGTGTGCGTGCAAACGAAATTGGAACTCGGGGCCTCTAGCCTGCAAACTCGCACTGGCGCTGCATCACCACAATCAATCGCGCCTGCGAACGTTGCGTCACACCGGGCTGGGGTGAGTCCATGTCGTTCGATCCGTCGACACTCTATCTGTTCGCCACCATGGTCGCGGGCATGCTCGGCGCCATGCTGTGGTTGTTCGGCAGGCAGGAGAATATCCCCGCGCTGAAATGGTGGGGCACCGCTTATCTGCTCGGTGCGGCCTCGGTCGCGCTCTGGACGGTCGGCAGCTCGACGCTCGATCCCTTCGTCCTGCTCGGTCTCAATGCAATCGGCTTCGCCGCCTGCGGCATGGTGTGGAATGCCTCGCGCATTTTCCACGGCCGCAAGGCCAACCTGCCGGGCCTCGTGCTGGGCCCGATCGCCTGGATCGGCGCGGTGACGATGCTCGAGGATCCGGCGACGCGCCTGACGATCGGCGCCGGGATCGTCGCGGTCTATGCCGCGCTGACTGCCTCAGAACTCTGGAGCGAGCGCCGCCGTGCGATGCAGCGGCGCTGGATCGCAATCGTGATCCCGGTCGCCCATGGCTGCGTCCTGATGCTGCCGATCCTGGTCGGCGACCTGCTGCGCCTGAACGGGCAGAATGTTGTCGTCTCCAGCTTCTGGGTCACGTTGTTCTCGATCGAGCTCGTGCTGTATGCGATCGGCACGGTGTTCGTGATCTTCATGATGGTGTCGGACCGCGCGGTCGCCGTGCACAAGACGGCGGCGTCGATCGATCCGCTGAGCGGCATGCTCAACCGCCGCGGCTTCTCCGAAGCGTGCGCGCGGGTGATCGAACGCGAGGCCACGGCCGGCCGGCCGGTCACGGTGATGATTTTCGACATCGACCACTTCAAGTCGATCAACGACCGTTTCGGCCACCCCGCCGGCGACGAGATCCTGAAACTGTTCTCCGCGGTCGTGGTCAACAATCTCAGGATCAGCGACTTGTCGGGCCGGATCGGCGGCGAGGAATTCGCCGCGCTGCTGCCGTGTCCGCTGGAGGAGGGCGTGCTGGTCGCCGAGCGCGTGCGCGAGGCGTTCGAGAACAGCGATATCGTCTGCGAGGAAGGTCCGGTCGATACCACGGTCAGCATCGGCGTGGCCGGCGGCCCGGCCGGGACCGAGCTCGAGGTGCTGCTGGCCTCGGCCGACACCGCGCTCTACCAGGCCAAGCGCGGCGGCCGCAACCGCGTCGAGGCGGCGGCGGAATTGCCGCTGTCGCTTGAGAACTGGCGGCGCAAGACCGCGGGCCTGCCCGCATCGGCGCGGCACAAGGCGTCACCTGCCCAGGCATGAGCGAGGTAACGCCTGGTTAACCATTCGATCCCATGCTTTCGGGCATGGAGTCGATCCGCACCCGCAATCCGCAGTCCGTCCTGATGTCGCTCGAAGCCGACGCTGCTGCGGCAGGCAGCGGCTTCGCCTGTCTGTTCTCGGACTCGGACGAGTATGAGAGCGCGCTGGTCGCCCAACGGCGGGCGCAAGGCCGCTACCAGCAACCGACGAGCCGCTGGCCGGTCGTGATGATGGTCGGCGTGCTGCTGATGGTCGTGGGGACGGTGCTGCTGTTCTCCTAAGGCGGTTCAGGCGGCCTTCGCAGCCGCCGGATCCTCTGCCTTGAAATGGTCGATCATCACCTTGGCGATCGCCATCAGCGGCAGCGCCAGCGCCAGCCCCCAGATGCCGAACACGACGCCGAGCAGGATCTGGAACGCGAACAACGTTGCCGGCGGGATGTCGAGCGCCTGGCGCTGGATGATCGGCGTCAGCACGTAGCTCTCCAGCGCGTGGACGCCGAGGAACAGGATGAAGGCGGACAGCGCCGCGATCCATCCGGTCGCGAGGCTCGCCAACACCACGATCAGCCCGCCGAGGATCGCCCCGACGGTCGGGATGAACGCGAGCAGGCCGGCCTGGATGCCGAGGATGAACGAACTCGGGATGCCGATGATGGCAAGCCCGATCCAGGTGACCAGGAACACCGCGGTCATGGTGATCATCTGTGCGATCAGCCAGCGTTCCAGCGTCTCGCCGATGCGGTCGACGATGGCGGTCGCCTCGCCACGGTATTTGGCCGGCGCGATGAACAGCAGTCCTGCACGGTAGATGCTTGGCTGGGCCGCGAAGGCGAGCCCGAGGAACAGCACGATGAAGAAGTTGCCGACGACGCTGACGGTGCCGAGCAGCACTTTCAGCGTCTGACTGATGATGGCGCCGCCGCTGGAGGCCAGCGCGCCGGCCCCGGGGATGCCGTGGGGCTGCGACGACGTTGCAGGTGCCGTGGGCGTCGTCGCCGTGGCGGTACCTTCCGGCTTCGTCTCGCCGGCGGCATTGGCGAAGTCGAGATAGCTGGTATCGACACCACGCTGCTCGAGGAACTCCTTGACGCTGCCGAGCTGCGACTTGATCGTGTTGCTCAGCACCGTGGCCTGCTGCGCGATGGTGGTACCGCCGAGGAACACGATTCCGGACAGCAGTCCAGCCAAGGCGAGGCAGACGATCGCGAGCCGCAGCGCATGCGGCAGCCCGGTCAGCCGCCCGAGCAGGGTGGTCATCGCGTTCAGGCCGACGCCGAGCAGCATGCCTGAGAACAGCAGGAAGAGGGTCGCGGCGAATTGCCAGGCGAACATCAGCAGGGCTGCAAACAGCACTATCCCGATGCCGCCGACGGCGATCGCCCACGCCATGTCGTTACGGGCCCGCAGGCGATTGTCAGCCGAGTCTGTCACGGGTGATTCCTTCTTCGCGACGGTGTGTCCAGGGCAGTCTTTGGCGAAAATTGTGCCGGGATCAAGCTGCGAGCGATGCGCCGCTCTGCCGTCGACCGGCGGTTGTGGGGGAGAGGCCGCCGGGTGAGGCATTTCGGGGCTCCGGGCAGCCTTTTGGGTCCGGTTGGACCCGCCTGTGCAGGGCTGCAAGCCCACCTGTGCAGAGATAGACAGTTGATCCGGCGGGAACTCGAAGGCATGATCGTCTCCGCAACGTCGCAAACTTAGAAGAATCATTGCGCGAGACTTGAATAATGAGACGGCCCGTGGTCGGCGTGATCGGAAACGCCCATCGCATTGAAAATCGTTTCACAGTCCAGATGGTCGGAGAGCGCAACCTTCGCGCGGTTGCCGAAGTCTCGGGTGCCGTCCCGCTGATGTTCGCGGGAACCCCTGACATCACCGATGTCGGTTCCTTGCTCGACGTGGTTGACGGCGTCGTCCTGACCGGGGCTCGCGCCAATGTCCATCCGACCCGCTTCAACACCGAACCTTGTGCCGCGCATGAGCCCTATGACATCCCCCGCGACGACGTCGCGCTGGCGTTGTCGGAAGCCTGTGTCGCGCGCGGCGTGCCGATCTTCGGCATCTGCCGCGGCTTGCAGGAAATGAACGTCGCCTTCGGCGGCTCGCTGCATCCGGAGATCCGCGAGATTCCGGGCCGGATGAACCACCGGATGCCGCGGCTCGAGAACGGCGAGATCCATCCCGATCCCACCGTGGTGTTCGCCGACCGCCACGACGTTGCGCTCACGCCAGGCGGCGCATTCGCCAAGATCCTTGGTCGTGAGACCATCCGGGTCAATTCGCTGCACGGCCAGGGTATCCTCGAGCCCGGCCAACGCGTCGTGATCGAGGGCGTCGCCGAGGACGGCACCATCGAGGCGATCCGCATCGCGGATGCCACAGGCTTTGCGCTCGGCGTGCAGTGGCACGCCGAGTACGACCCGCAGCGCAATCCGATCAATCGCGCTCTGTTCGAGGCGTTCGGCGACGCGTTGCGCGAACGGCGACGCGCGGCGTAAGGGTCGAGGGACGACGCCGAGTTTCCTTTTCTGTCGGCTTGCTTCGTCGGGCAAATCAGTGTTTGGGGGCGGTGCATCCGTTCGTCATTCCGGGGCAGCCGGAAGGGCTGAGCCCGGAATCCATTCATCCAATGGGTTATACGGCTCAATGGACTCCGGGCTCGACGCCGCGCGCCGCCCCGGAATGACGCCAAGCTCAGTCAGACCAAATGGAATCCGCTGCCTGCATCCACCGGGGGATATGGCGTGCCGGCGGGCAAGCCGAGATAGAGGTATTCGAGGCCGTAGGAGGCGGCGAAGCTGGCGGCATTGGCGTCGAGCACGATATTGCCGCCTGCACCGAGATGCAGTTCGGGGCGGGTCAGGCCGGCGTCCGTGAAGGCCGGTGCATCGTTGATGGACAGGTCATTGAAGCTCGTATTCACGTTCGAGAGGTCGGCAGCGTTGCCGGCGAGGTCGGTGATGGCAGCGCCGTTGAGATTGGCGCCGGTCACGGCGAGCGTCGCGGTCGGGTTGTCGCCGCCGGAGGCGAGATAGTCGAAGGCGAGCTTGGTCGGGTCGTGCAGCGCTGCGGTCGCGGCCGCGTCGTAAATTGCGCCGCCGCCATTGTTGAGCGCAAGCGTCGGCGCGCCGCCCGACACCGTGACGGCTTCGTTGAAGCCGAGGGTCAGCGCGATGCTGGCGCCTGCGGTCTCGATGCCGGTCGTCGGCGCCGCGGTGACACCTGATACCTCCGGCGCAGTGGTGTCGATTTGCAGGACGCCGCCGGGATTGGTGACCGCGCCGACGAGGCTCGCATGGTGGCCGTAGCTGTCGGTTATCGACGCGCCGTGCAGCGTGATGCTGGATATCGCGAGGTCGGCGGTGTTGTCACCGGCCGCGACCGTGTAGCTGAAGGTCAGCGCATCGCTGCCGCTGCCGCCGGCATAGGTCGCGACGCCGCCGTCGTTGAGCAGCAAGTTCGGTACGCCATGCGTGGTGTCGACGGCGACGGCATCGTTCATGTTGAGGGTAAAGGTCACGTTGTGGCCTGCGTCGAGATCGCCGTTGCCGTTGGCGATGCCTGTGCCACTCGTCGTCACCGACAGCACCGACGGCAGCAGGTAGATCGCGGTGCCGCCATAGCCGTCGCCGCCGACGCCAAAGCTCTGGCCGGCGAAATTGTCGTTCGGATCGAGCTGGAAATCGAATGTCTTGTCGTGCTCGGCGAGTTCGAGCACATTGCCGGGCAACAGCGTCACCGTGGCGTTGCTGCCGATGTTGACGCCATAGAAGTCAATGGTGTCGCCGATCGCAAACCCGCTGATGATGTCGGCGGGCGCCGCGTGTCCGTCGATCTCGAGCGTGCCGCCAGTACCCTCGAACACGATCGGGGTGATGCCGGTCGAGGCGCTGTCGTTGAAATCCGCAAGCCCTCCCGCGATGATCATGCCGTCGGCGGTGGCGCCGGCGTCGACGGTCAGCGTGGCGCCGGGTTCGACTGTGATGCCGTGAATGACGCCGCCACTGTAGATTTCGGCATTGCCGTGCAGGATTGCGCTGTCGGCGATCCCTGAGACATCGAGCGTGCCGCCTGTCTGAACAACGAGGTTGGTCGCGGTCTGGCCGGAGGCGACATAGTAGATCTCGCCGTTGATTACGAAGTTGTCCGGAAGCGACGGATCCCAGCCCAGGACATGCATCAATGTCAGGTCAGTCTGGGTGATCCCGTTGATGACGCCGTAATCGCTCTCATTGTTGAAGGCGTCGTTGCCGGACGGGCCCGCCCCACCGCCGGAGCCGTATCCAGAATCCCAATCGCCGAGATCGCCCTTGGCGATGTGGTTGTTCCAGCTGCCGAGGCTGGTCGCGCCATCGTCGATCGAGAAATAGCCGGTGGAGTGGACCGGGCCGGCCGCCAGTTCCCGAACGCCGGGCGCGGAAAAGCGGAACAGGTCGGGGACACCCCAGCCGTTGGAATAGTGCTCGCCCTTGACCCCGAGCAGGGAGTCGCGGCCCATCACCTCGGTGATCTCGTGCTCGATCGAGCCGACGATGTAGTACTGGTTGGCCCCGGGAACAGCGGTGGGATTGAACGACCAGTCCGTTTCGGCACTAGTGCTGAAGCCGACCCAGCCGTCGACGGCAGTATCGTTGGCGCCGATCAGGCCCAACGCCTTGGCTTCGGCGCGGCCGATGTCGAACACGCCGCCATTGGTCGGATCCGATGTCGGCAGCGTCGCAAAGGCGGCGAGTTGGTCGGCCGCGGTGCCGTTAGCGATCAACGCGTCGCGGATCGTCGCATAGCCGTAGCGCGGCGCCTCGGCTTCCTCGCTTTCGCCGAGATCATTGGAAGTGATCGGCGAGCCGTTGACCTCGCCCCAGCCGACATGGATGTTGAGGGTGACGTTGTTGGTGAAGGCTGCGTCGAGCAGGTTCACGACATAAGCGACCGCGGTCTTGAAGGCGGCCGGAGCGCTGTTCGCGCTGCTGTCGTAGACGATGTTGATCTGCAACGATGCCTCCCCGGCATGCGGCGTCGGCATCAGGATAGGCCAGCCACTCACCTGAGGCTTGGACTATCCGGCGCCCGATCCGGATCGATCGGCGCCGGGGAACGCAATATTCTCCGTATTTATACGTATACAAAAGTGGCGGATCGCCGGACCGGACTCGGCTAAGCAACAAGGCGCGAGCCCCCGATATTGCCCCGGCCGACAATCCTTTCCGATATTGTTTTCCTTATCGGTTTTCTGGTGCAACTGCTCAGGATGAGTTGGTCGGGATGAATTTGTCGGGCCGTCTGGCGATCGGGATGCTGTTTCCCGTGGTCCTGCTCCTGTTAGCCTTGGGATTTGTCCATGGCGTCAGCTGGCCGGGCATTCTGCTTGCAGGCGGCGCCGTTGCGATGGTGTTGATGACTGCGGAGACGATTGCGAGACTGCTTTCGAAGCCGGCCCAGTTGATGCGGGTGGCCGACGGCCTGGCGCGCGGCGAGCAGGTGCCGATCAGCCGGGGCAGCAGCGGCAACGACGAGGCCACGCGGCTCGCCGCGGCGCTCGCCGAGTTGTCAGCGCAATTGGGCAGCCGGCAGAACCTGCTGGAGAACACCGTCGAGAGCATCCGCGATCCCGTCGTGGTCGCCGACGAGCACGGCACGGTCGTCATCGCCAACGTCGCGGCGCGGCGGCTGCTCGGGGTCGAGATTGGCTTCAACAGCGTAACCGACGTGCGGGCTTTCACATGCTATTACGCCGACGGCGTGACCATCATGCCGATTTCGAAATCGCCATTGGTGTGCGCGCTGTACGGCGAGAGCGTCGATGATTTCGAACTGAACGTCAGGCCCCAACCGCCGGCCGAGGATGTCTGCTTCATCGTCAACGCCCGCCCGCTGCGCGATGAGGCGGGCCATCTGCGCGGCGCCGTTACGGTGCTGCATGACGTCACCGCGCAGCGGCGCGCGCATCAGGCGCTGGTCGAGAGCGAGCAGATGGCGCAGGCCATCGTCAGGACCGCGCTCGATGCGTTCGTTCAGACCGACCAGGACGGCATCGTGCTGGACTGGAGTCCGCAGGCCGAGGCGCTGACCGGCTGGACCCGCTCCGAGGCGATCGGTCAGCGGGTGGTGGAACTGGTGTTTCCGGAGGAGCTTCGCCTTGCGCACCGCCAGAGGGTCGCCCGCTTCCTTCAGGAGACCGCGGCCGGCGGTATGGGCATGCGCTATGAAACCGAATCGGTGCATCGCGACGGCCACAGGTTCTTCGCCGAGGTTTCGCTGAACGCGCTGCGCCGCGGCGACGGCTACGTCATCAATGCGTTCGTCCGGGACGTCACCCAGCGGCGGATCGCCGAAGAACAGCTGATCCAGGCGCAGAAGACGGAATCGCTGGGGCGCCTGACCGGCGGCATCGCGCACGACTTCAACAACATGCTGACGGTGATCACCGGGACCATCGAAATCCTCGCCGACGGCGTCAAGGACAACCCGCAGCTTGCCGGGATCGCCAAGCTGATCAGCGATGCCGCCGATCGCGGCGCGCAACTCACCTCGAGCCTGCTGGCATTCGCGCGCAAGCAGCCGTTGCAGCCCGGCGGGACCGATGTCAACGACCTGATCGGTGAGGTGGTGCGGCTGCTGTCGCAGACGCTGGGCTCGCAGACCGAGATCCGGACGGAACTCGGCCGCGACGCCTGGCTCGCGTTCGTCGACCGCAGCCAGCTTGGTGCCGCGCTGGTCAATCTCGCCATCAATGCGCGCGATGCCATGCCGGACGGCGGGACGCTGACCTTTGCGACCCGCAACGTCCAGCTCGGGATTCCCGAGGCGGTGGCGCGTGGCGTCGAACGGGCCGGCGACCATCTGGTGATCGAGGTGACCGATACCGGGACCGGAATCTCGCCGTCGCATCTGGAGAAGATCTTCGATCCGTTCTTCTCCACCAAGGAGGTCGGGCAAGGCACCGGGCTCGGGCTCAGCATGGTGTTCGGCTTCGTCAAGCAGAGCGGCGGCGGGATCGAGGTCAAGAGCGAGCAGGGGCGCGGCTCCGTGTTCAGGATCTATCTTCCCAAGGCGGACGGCACCGCGCCAGGCGCAGCCGAGGAGGATGATCAGCCGGTCCGGGGCGGCAACGAGACCATCCTGTGCGTCGAGGACGACGCCACGATCCGTGACTATGTCACCGGCCAGCTCGAAAGCCTCGGCTACAAGGTGTTGGTGGCGGCGAACGCCGATGCCGCCCTTGCGATCGTCAATGGTGGTGCCGCGTTTGACCTTCTGTTCACCGACATCGTGATGCCGGGCAGCATGAATGGCCGGCAGTTGGCCGAGACGCTGATGGCCGGGCACCCGGCGCTGCGGGTGCTGTTCACCTCAGGCTACAGCGATGGCGTCCTGCCGGTGCAGCAGGGGCGTGCCGGTCATGGCATTCCGCTGCTGACCAAGCCCTATCGGCGCAGCGAGCTGGCGCGGATGCTGCGGCGCTGCCTTGATCTTCAGGTCGACTTCCAGGGCGACCCGGTTCCGCAGCCTTACTCCGTGCAGCCCGATCTCGAACGTTTTCTGCGCGAGAATCCGCCGGAAAAAAGCTAGCATCGGGACTCACTGACAAGCGCAGGCGGCGATCATCCCGACCGCGGCCGTTGTGGCGCAGCCAATGAGTTCGCCGGGAGGCCAATCATGACCATCACCATCACCGCCTTTGAGCGGTCGCCGGATGGCGGCAAGGGATTGGCGCGGGATACGCGGGTGCGGTGGGCGCTTGAAGAACTCGGCCTGCCTTACGAGGTGCGTCTCGTATCGTTTGCCGCGATGAAGGAGCCCGCGCATCTGGCGATTCATCCGTTCGGCCAGATCCCCACCTATCAAGAGGACGACCTCGCGCTGTTCGAGACGGGGGCGATCGTGCTCCATCTCGCCGAGCGCCACAAAGGCTTGCTCCCTGACGATGCGAATGCCCGGGCACGCGCGATCGCATGGATGTTTGCCGCGCTCAACACGGTGGAGCCGCCGATCCTCGAATTCTCGACCGCGTGGCTGTTCGAGCGCGACAAGTCGTGGCACGAGGCGCGCCTGCTGCTGGTCAAGGATCGCGTCCGGCAGCGGTTGGACCAGCTTTCGGAGCGTCTCGGCGATGCCGATTGGCTCGATGGTGCGTTCAGCGCCGGCGACCTGATGATGGCGTCGGTGCTGCTGCGGCTGAAGCCTTCGGGCATGCTCAACGGGCATCCGAAGCTCGCTGCCTATGTCGGCCGTGGCGAAGCGCGGCCCGCCTACCAGCGGGCATTCGCGGCGCAATTGGCGGTCAACACCGCGAAATCAGACTGAGGGCGGTGCTTACAGGCTGTGTAGGATGGGTAGAGCGCAGCGAAACCCATCAAATCTTTCTGTGGTGAAAATGATCGGTTTCGCTGTGCTCTACCCGTGCTACTGGCTGCGATAAGAGAACGACGTGATGCAGGAAGGCAGTAAAGTCGCGATCTTCGACGGGCACAATGACGTGGCCCAGCACCTTGTTGAATACCGCGAGGGCGGCCGCGATTTTCTCGTGCGCTCCGAGGAGGGCCATCTCGATCTGCCGCGCGCACGGGAAGGCGGCATGGTCGGTGGCCTGTTCGCGATGTACGCCAAGGCAGAACATGCGCGACAAGGCGACTTCACGCAAACTGCCGATGGATACGAGGTGCGACTTGCCGAGCCGCTCGATGCGGCCTACGCCCGCCGCACCATCGATGCCCAGTTGAGCGCGCTGGAACGCCTGGTTGGACGCGCCAACGGACGGATTCGCTTTGCGACGACCGTGGACGAGATCGAGGCGGCGCGGCGCGATGCGGCGTTTGCAATCGTGCTGCATCTCGAGGGCGCCGAGGCGATCGACGCCGATCTGGACGGGCTGGCGCGGCTCCATTCGCGCGGCCTGCGTTCGCTCGGTCCGGTGTGGAGCCGGCCCAACATCTTCGGTCACGGCGTGCCGTTCGCCTATCCGCGGTCGCCGGACACCGGCCCCGGCCTGACCGATGCCGGGAAGGCGCTGGTGAAGACCTGCAACGAACTCGGGATCATGGTGGACGCAGCCCACCTCAACGAACGCGGCTTCTGGGATCTGGTAGCGATCAGCACCGCGCCCATCGTGGCCACTCACGCCTGCGCGCATGCGATCTGCCCCGCGACCCGCAACCTGACCGACCGGCAGCTCGATGCCGTCAAGGCATCGGGTGGCGTCGTCGGCTTCAATTTCAGCGTGTCCGAGGTGCGCCCGGACGGACACCGCGATCCGGACATTCCGATCGAGACGGTCGTCGCGCATCTCGGCTATCTGGTCGAACGGATGGGTGACGATCACGTCGCTCTGGGATCGGACTTCGATGGCGCGACGATGCCGCACCCGCTCAGGGATGCAAGCCAGCTCCAGAACCTGATCCAGGCGTTGCGCGCGCACGGCTTCGATGAGGCCACGTTGCGCAAGATCGCCTTCGACAACTGGATGCGAATGCTGCGCCAAAGCTGGCGGTGATTGGTCGCAGTCCGTTGGCTCGGTCGATCCTGCGCGCTATGCTGGCGCAACAATGGCGCGGCCGGTCAACGGCCCGATGGCAGGGAGTTTTGAATGCAGGACCGCAAATGGTCGCGACGCGACTGGCTCAAGGTGACGGCCGCGACCGCAGCCGGCATGGTATTCGCCGAACCGCTGCGCGCCGCGGCGCCGCCTGCCGAAACCGTGACGCCGGAGCTGATCGCGGCCGCCAAGAAGGAAGGCAAGATCTCGTTCTACAGCGCGCTGGAGCTGAATACGGCCGAGCGTCTGGCGCGTGACTTCGAGCAGAAATATCCGGGCATCAGCGTTCGCGTCGAGCGCTCCGGCGCCGAACGGATTTTCCAGCGCATCGCGCAGGAGCAGGGCAGTGGCATCAACGCCGTCGACGTCGCCAACTCGACCGATCCGGCGCATTATCTCGACTGGAAGAAGAACGACTGGCTCGCGGCCTACCTGCCCGAAGAGGTTGCGAAGCATTTTCCCGCCGACCAGATCGATCCCGACGGCATGTCGGCGACATCCTGCGCCTGGTTCGAGGTGATCGGCTACAACACCGAGCAGGTGAAGCGCGAGGAGGCGCCGCGGAGCTACGCCGACCTGCTCGATCCGAAATGGCGTGGCAAGATCGTCAAGGGTCATCCGGGCTATTCCGGCGCGATCATGACCGCGACCTTCGTGCTGGCGCGCGATCTCGGCTGGCCGTACCTGGAAAAGCTGTCGCAGCAGCGGGTGATGCAGGTGCAGTCGGCCGCCGATCCACCGAAGAAGATCCTGCTCGGCGAGCGGGCCGTCATGGCCGATGGCAACGACTACAACCTCATACTGGCCAAGGACCAGGGCAAGCCGGTCGAGGTGGTGTATCCGGCAGAGGGCGCGCCGCTGATCATCGTGCCGAGCGGCGTCTTCAAGAACGCGCCGAACCCGAACGCGGCGCGGCTGTTCCAGAGCTTCTTCTTCAGTGCCGAGACCCAGCAGATGCTGGCCGACGAGTTCGCGCACCGCTCGTTCCACGCCAAGGTGAAGGAGAAAGCCGGCCACGTGCCGCTCGACAAGCTGAAAATGCTGAAGGCCGATCCGGCCCAGGTGCAGGCGCAGAGCGAGGAGATCAAGGCGAAGTACGCGAAGCTGTTTCGGGTGTAGTGCTGAACTGCAGGATGGGTAGAGCGCAGCGAAACCCATCAGCCAGGCATCGCGAAGCGAAGACGATGGGTTTCGCTGCGCTCACCCATCCTACGCGATCCTCATCTCGCGCCCTCACGCCGCGCGCATTGATCGCTGCGCGCGGTAGGCTTGCGGCGATGTCAGCGTGAGCTTGCGAAAGGCCTTGCGAAAGCTGCTCTCGTCCTCGTAGCCGGTGGCGCGGGCGATCGTCTTGATCGGCTGCGTCGTCGTCTCCAGCAGCGTGCGGGCGTGCTCGACGCGGCGGCGCGTGATGAAGGCCTGCGGCGGCTCGTGGGTCAATTCGCGGAAGCGGCGGTTCAGCGTGCGTTCGCTGAGGCCCAGCGCGTGCGCGAGGCTACGCACCGTGATCGGCGCCTTGCCGGTGCGGCGTACCAGCATGTCCGCCTTGATCAGCAGCGGGTCCTGCGCGAGCATGTAACCGAGCGGCATGAAGATCGCCTGGGTGCGCTGCGCGGTGTCGATCACGGCATAGTCGGCGCAGACCTTCGCGACCTCGGGGCCTTCGACCAGCTCGATGAGCCGCAGCAGCAGATCGACCCACGACATCGGGCCGGCGGCGCAGACCAGGCGGTCGGCCTGGGTGATGACGGCGTCGCTGGCGAGATCGATCCTCGGGTGGCGGCGGCGCAGTTCGCTTTGCAGCCACCAGGTGATGGTGGCGCGGCGGCCGTCGAGCAGCCCGGCATTGGCGAGCAGCAGCACGCCGCTGCAGAACGCGCCGATCAGCCGGCCGCTGGCGTGCTGCTGGCGCAGCCAGGCGCCGGCGCGGTCATATTGCGGTTGCAGGCGCTCGGCGGTGAGGTGATCGACCAGGCTGCCCGGCACGATGATCGCGTCGAAGCTCGTCCGCCTGCTGATGGCGCCATCGACGGCGACGAGCTTGCCGCCGCCCGCGCGCACCACCTTGCCGTCGAGCGAGAGCGTCTGCCAGCTGAAGCGTGCCTTGCCGCCGCGCAGCGCCATCACATGGTTGCCGAGGGTGAGGATGTCGGCGATGCCGGCGACTGCCGATTGCATGCAGCCTTCCAGCGCGAGGATCGCAAGCTTCATGGGACCTCCTGATGTTGCCGTCATCCTACCCGATCGGCGCGATCAGGCCATGGCGGATATTGCCCGATCTCTGTCTGATCGGCCACTGCCTGATCGCCCCGCGCTGGTCCATCTTCGCTGCGTTGTCACCACCTCAGCAATGGAGAGAGACCATGCCTTACATCACCATTTCCACCGTCCGCGGCATCTTCGACGTGGCACAGAAGAAGAAACTGCTCGAACGCGTCACCGATCTCATGGTCGAGGTCGAGGGCCAGGGGGACCCGGACTTCCGCCGCAACGTCTGGGTCAAGATCGAGGAAGGCGAGCCGGCGAGCTGGTCGCTCGGCGGCATGATGCCGACGCCGGACATGATCGCGGGCAAATTCGGTGCACTCGACGCCGGCGGCCGACGGGTCGCGAAGGCCAAGGTGTAGCCGCGACGGTCGCAGAGGAAGACCTTCGTAGGATGGGTAGAGCGCAGCGAAACCCATCGCCCAGTGCAAGGTCAGAGATGATGGGTTTCGCTGCGCTCTACCCATCCTACAGATATGCCAGCACAAAAACGAAAGGCGCTTCCGGTGGAAGCGCCTTTCGCATTCGTGAGTGCCGTTGAGCTTACAGCGAGTAGTACATCTCGAACTCGACCGGGTGCGGGGTCATTTCGAAACGGGCGACCTCGGTCATCTTCAGCTCGATATAGGCGTCGATGAAGTCGTCATCGAACACGCCGCCGTTCTTGAGGAAGGCACGGTCCTTGTCGAGGCTCTCGAGCGCCTCACGCAGCGAACCACAGACGGTCGGGATCTGCTTCAGCTCTTCCTTCGGCAGGTCGTAGAGATCCTTGTCCATCGCCGGACCCGGATCGATCTTGTTCTTGATGCCGTCGAGGCCGGCCATCAGCATCGCGGCGAAGCCGAGATAGGGATTGGCCATCGGGTCGGGGAAACGCACCTCGACGCGCTTGGCCTTCGGGTTCGCGGTGTAGGGGATGCGGCAGGAGGCCGAACGGTTGCGCGCGGAGTAGGCGAGCAGCACCGGCGCCTCATAGCCCGGGACCAGACGCTTGTAGGAGTTGGTCGACGGGTTGGTGAAGGCGTTGATCGCCTTGGCGTGCTTGATGATGCCGCCGATGTAGTGCAGGCAGGTCTCCGACAGGTCGGCATACTTGTTGCCGGCGAAGGTCGGCTTGCCGTCCTTCCAGATCGACTGGTGCACGTGCATGCCCGAGCCGTTGTCGCCATAGACCGGCTTCGGCATGAAGGTGGCGGTCTTGCCGTAGATGTGGGCGACCTGGTGGATGCAGTATTTGTAGACCTGCATCTGGTCGGCCATCAGCGTCAGCGTGTCGAACTTCATGCCGAGCTCGTGCTGGGCGGATGCCACTTCGTGGTGGTGCTTCTCGACCTTGACGCCCATCTTGGCCATCGCGCCGAGCATCTCGGAACGCATGTCCTGCACGCTGTCCTGCGGCGGCACCGGGAAGTAGCCGGCCTTGGTGCGGATGCGGTGGCCGAGATTGCCGCCTTCATACTCGGTCGAGGAGTTGATCGGCAGCTCAGAGGAGTCGAGGCGGAAGCCGGTGTTGTAGGGGTCGGCCGAATAGCGCACGTCGTCGAACACGAAGAACTCGGCCTCGGGGCCGACGAACACGGTGTCGCCCACACCCATCGACTTCACCATCGCCTCGGCCTTCTTGGCGATGCCGCGGGGATCGCGGTTGTAGGGCTCGCCGGTGGTCGGCTCGAGCACGTCGCAGGTGATGACCATGGTGGTCTCGGCGAAGAACGGGTCGATCGTCGCGGTGACCGGGTCGGGCATCAGGCACATGTCGGATTCATTGATCGCCTTCCAGCCGGCGATCGACGAGCCGTCGAACATCGTGCCCTCGGCGAAGATCTCGTCGTCGATCATACTGACGTCGAAGGTGACGTGCTGCCACTTGCCGCGCGGATCGGTGAAGCGCAGGTCGACGTATTTGACGTCGTTGTCCTTGATCGATTTCAGGACGTCTTTGGCGGTCTTCATGAATACCCCTTATGGATGTGCGGGTCGGTTTCCGGCGGTGGGCGACGTTATTCCCGCTTTTGGCGGGTTCGTGTGACTACTCAAACGAAATCAGGCTGCCGAAGCAGCCTTTTTTCTCTTTTGCCGTCAGAAAATCCGGATAGCACCGCCCTCAAATAGCGTCCAGCCCGGATTCTCCGGTCCGGATGCGGATGGCTTCCTCGATGTTGGAGACGAAGATCTTGCCGTCGCCGATCCGTCCGGTCTGGGCGGCGCGGCGGATCGCGTCGATCGCCTTCTCAACCAGGTCGTCGCCGATCACGATCTCGATCTTCACCTTGGGCAGGAAGTCGACGATGTATTCTGCACCGCGATAGAGTTCGGCGTGGCCCTTCTGGCGGCCAAATCCCTTGGCCTCGGTCACGGTGATGCCTTGCAGTCCGACTTCCTGGAGCGCTTCTTTGACCTCGTCGAGCTTGAAGGGCTTGATGATGGCTTCAATCTTCTTCACTGAGCGCCTCCCGGGCATTGCAGTTTGCAGGGTCGAATTCGATGCGCGTGGGGCGCAGTCTGGTTTGGTCGTAAGCCTTCCGGCGACGGGCCGGACACACGCGCAACGGTCGCATGGAGGGTCGTTGTGCGCGGCTTCCTCAAAAGCAGGGTCTATGCCAAGTTGTTAAGGTCCCCGATTTTGGAATGTTATCAGCCTTTTAACAGGCAGTCGGCTGATATCGAACCAGATAGGCTATGATATCCACGCCCAACAAATAGGCAAATAGATCAATCCGTATGCAGTCGGCCAGTACAAACTCTGCGAACGTCACAGGAATTGCCTCTCGAAAAGGCGAAGCGATTGAGGATTCGGCATGGACGTTCTGACCACCACCGAGATGGAGCGTGCCGACCGGCTGACCATCGCAGCCGGCACGCCGGGCTTCGCATTGATGATGAGCGCGGGTCAGGCGGTCGCTGAAGCCGCGATGGACCTGGTCGAGGAGGGGCCGATCGTCGTGGTCGCCGGCCGCGGCAACAATGGCGGTGACGGCTTTGTCGCTGCCGCCGAGCTCGCCGCACGCGGTCGGGAGGTCTCGGTGATCCTGCTCTGCGAGCGCGACAGCCTACAGGGCGATGCGGCGCTCGCGGCGAAGGGCTGGAAATATCCGGTGCTGCCGTTCAACCCGCAGGCGCTCGGCAAGCCGGCGCTGATCATCGACGCGCTGTTCGGTGCCGGCCTCAATCGTCCGGTGAAGGGCGACCCGCTGGAGATGATCGCGGCCATCAACACCAACGGTACGCCGGTGCTGGCGGTCGACCTGCCGAGCGGCGTCAACGGTACGTCAGGTGCTGTCATGGGCGCGGCCGTGCAGGCGACCGAAACCGTCACCTTCTTCCGCAAGAAGCCCGCGCATCTGCTGCTGCCGGGCCGGATCTATTGCGGCCGGGTGCGCGTCGCCGATATCGGCATCGATCCGCAGGTGCTCGACGAGATCAAGCCCCTGACCACGGAGAACCTGCCGCAGGCTTGGCGCTGGTCGTTCCCGGTGCCGCGGATCGATGGCCACAAATATGCAAGGGGTCACGCTGTCGTGGTGTCTGGCGATCTCGCCTCGACCGGGGCGGCCCGGCTCGCGGCGCGGGCGGCGCTGCGCGCCGGCGCAGGTCTCGTGACGCTGGTCTCGCCGCGCGATGCGCTTGCGGTCAACGCGGCGGCGCTGACCGCGGTGATGGTGCGCCCGGTCGACAACCCGATCCAATTTGCCGAGCTACTCGACGACAAGCGCCTCAATGCCTGCGTGATCGGCCCCGGTGCCGGCGTCAGCGCGCGCACCCGCGACTTCGTCCACACTGCGCTCACGGCGCAGCGACATCTGGTGCTCGACGCCGATGCGCTGACGAGCTTTGCCGGCTCGCCGGACCGGCTGTTCGAGGCGATCAAGGCATTCGACGGTCTCGGGGTGGTGCTCACCCCGCATGAGGGCGAGTTTCCGCGGCTGTTCAGCGATATCTCCAACAAATATCCCGGCCGCTCCAAGCTTGAGCGCGTGCGCGCGGCGGCGGAGCGTTCCGGCGCGGTGGTGCTGCTGAAGGGCGCCGATACGGTGATCGCCTCGCCCGACGGCCGCGCCACCATCGCCGCCAATGCACCGCCCTGGCTCGCCACCGCCGGCGCCGGCGACGTGCTGTCAGGCATCATCGCGGGCTTCCTGGCGCAGGGCGTCGCGGCGTTCGAGGCGGCCAGCATCGGCGTCTGGCTGCATGGCGAGGGCGCCAGCGAGGCCGGGCCCGGTCTGATCGCCGAGGACCTCACCGAGGTGCTGCCGGCCGTGTTCCGCCGGCTCTATGACGAGTTCGGCATTGAGTATTAGGCGGCTCGCGCTGGCCGACATGGACGTCGCTGCAAGGGTGCATCGCGCCGCGTTCGATCATGCGCCGCCCGGGCTCGCGGACCGGCGGCAACTCTGGACCTTCCAGCGCAACGCACGGGCGCGCCGCTTCTACGAGGCGCGCGGCTTTGTCGCGGTCGAGCAGACCGATGGCAGTCGCAACGAGGAGCGGGAGCCGGACGTGCGCTATCTCTGGACCCGAGTGGTTGCGAGCTAACGTCGAGACGCGGCGGTCCGCCTGCCATGACGGACCGCCGCGTCGACCGATGCTACTCAGGCAATGTCGGTGGAAAGCGAAACGCTCTTCCACGCAGCGAATTCGGCTTGCAACAGTTTCATCTTGTCTTCGACCAGCCGAACAGCATCGCTGCCGAGCAGCAGGTGCGCGGGCGGATCGGCCGACAGTGCGAGTTTCAGCATGGCCTGCGCGGCCTTCGTGGGATCGCCAAGCTGCCGGCCACTCATTTCCATGCGGCGTTTGCGGATCGGTTCGATGAGGGCGTCATAGTCTGTAATCGATCGTTCTGCCCGCACCATCGATCGTCCGGCCCAGTCGGTGCGGAAGCTGCCGGGCTCGACCGCCGTGACCTTGATGCCGAGGTCATTGACTTCCTTGCCAAGGGTTTCGGAGATTCCCTCCAGCGCGAATTTGCTGCCGTGATAATAGCTAAGGCCGGGCATCGTGATGATCCCGCCCATCGATGTGATGTTGAGGATATGCCCGGCGCGCCGCTTGCGCATGTGAGGCAGCACCGCCTGAATCATCGCCACCGCGCCGAAGACGTTGACCTCGAACTGGCGTCGCAGGTCGTCGATTGACGATTCTTCCAGAATGCCCTCGTGACCATAGCCGGCATTGTTGACGAGAACGTCGATCGCGCCGACCGTATTCTCGACCTCGGTGACGGCGGGCGCGATCGCCGCGAAGTTGGTGACATCGAGAATGATCGCGTGCGCGCCTTCGCCGAGCGCTTCGAAGCTCCGCCTGTCGCTCTCGTTGCGCACGGTGCCCGCGACGGCGTGGCCGTCACGCAACGCGGCTTCGGCCAACGCGCGGCCGAAGCCGGACGAGACGCCCGTGATGAGGAAAGTCTTTGCCATAGGAGATGTCCTTCAGATCCAAGTTGGCGATCCAGATCGCGGGCTCGATATAGTCGGCTTGATTGGTGCAATAATCGGCATAAAATGACATGACCTGATGCAGATAATCGCACAATGCAACATGCTGGCCTTTTCGAGTTGAACGCCGTCGTCGCGATCGCGACGCATCGCAGCTTTCGCGCCGCGGCGACTGAGCTCGGCATCTCACCCTCGGCGTTGAGCCACGCCATTGCCGGGCTGGAAAAGCGGCTTGGCGTGCGTCTCATCAATCGGACGACGCGCAGCGTCGCGTTGTCGGAAGCGGGGGAGCGTTTCCTCGCCAGGGTTAGTCCCGCGCTGCGCGAGATTGCCGGCGCGATGGAGGATGTGAACGAATTTCGCGACACGCCGGCAGGAACGCTGCGCATCAACCTGAAGGAACGCGCAGCGCACCAGATCCTCCGCCCGGTTGTTGCGAAATTCATGCGGCGCTATCCCGACATGAATGTCGAGTTGACGATGGAAGGACGCCCCATCGATATTGTCGCGGAAGGGTTCGATGCCGGCATCCGGCTCGCCGAAGCCGTGCCGCAGGATATGGTCGCGATTCCCTGCGGTCCGGACACGCGCTTCATCGTCGTCGGCGCGCCCGGCTATTTCGCGCGCTCGTCGGTGCCGCGGTCTCCGCTCGATCTGCTCGCCCACGAATGCATTCGCAGACGAATGCCGAGCGGCAAGCTCTATCACTGGGAGTTCGAGAAGCGCGGCGGCGAGCAGATGGCGCTGGATGTGCCGGGCAGGCTGACCCTCGACAATGACAGCCTGATGGTCGAAGCCGCCCTCGAGGGCGTGGGGCTTGCGTTCGTCAGCGACTTCTGGGTGACCGGGCATCTCGCCGCCGGAACGTTGCGAGCGGTGCTGGACGCCTGGACGCCGCCATTTCCCGGCCTGCGTCTGTACTATCCGCGGCATCGCCACATGACGGCCGGGCTTCGTGCCTTTGTCGACATGATCCGGGAGGAGACGAAACTGGCTGCCCGGGCAAGCGGCGTGCGGCAACGATCGCAAAAGACGTGACGTCGAAAATCACGGATATCCTCACTTCGGTCCGCTACAGCTTCGGCACCACTTCGACGCTGGCCTTGAGCACCGCTGAAGCCGCTGAACCATTCATCAGTTCGTAGGAAAACCGCGTCTCAAAATAGTCGTCACCGAGGAAGCCCTTGTTCGGGGTGTAAGCGGTGCTGGTTTCGTTGTCCGCCCGATACTTCCCATGCTTGGCGCTGACCAGAATTGTTTGCGGGCGCATCGGGCCCAGCGAACCATAATTGATCCGGCACTCGTGATCCTGCAACACGACGATCTTGGCCGTGATCGTACAGCCCGGACAGAGACTGATCCTGGGCACGTGGCAATTGGGGTTGAAGCCTCCTCGCGCTATGGCCGGACCGGTGGCCCATGCCGACAGCGTGAGCAGCGAGAGACAGAACGTGATGATTGGGGTTCGAGACATTCGAAAGCTCTTCCTTGCCGTATCGTCAGCCGATCGCGGCAGTTTGGAGCACTTCGGACCAGTCGGCACGTTACGTTTTATTGCCGCAAGGCTGTTCTATTCCGCGGCCGAGCTCAGCGCGGTCTGGTTCACGCGGGTCTCGCCCGCCAAGTTATCGACGGTGACATAGGTGTCGTACCAGGTCAGCCGCGGCGGGGCTCCGAACCGTTCGGTGAGCTCGGCCATCTTGGCGTCGCTGAACCATGCCTCGGCTGCCGCGCGGCTCTCCCAGAGATAGACACCTCCGGTGCCGGCCTCTCCGTTGAGGTAGTCCTTGCGGATCAGGCCCTTTGTCGCGAGATTTCGATAGGTCGGGGCGGTCGCCATGCCGCCCTTGATGGCCTGTTCTTCGGTTCGCTTCGGAAGATCGAATTGAACGATCACGATGCACTGCGCCATCCCGGTTCTCCGCTCTGAGTCACATGGTGTCAGGTTGGTTCGGCCGCATGCCGATCAGCTCCGACAATACATCACCCGTTGCGCTTGTCTCGCACTGACGGGCCTCGCATCGCGATTTCGATGCGCATCTGGGTCGAGCAGGTGAAGGATGCGACGAGGACCCGGCCAGTTGACCTGCCGCCACGTTTTCACGAGACTGTTGCTGGACGCCCGGTGACCCGTCGGGCTACGGCCCGCGATATTCTTTCGCTCCTTCAAAAGCTTTCTCGTGAGTGGCAAGCAGAACAATTTCTTCGCTCAGGCGCTGCAACAGGGCGTGTCGGCATTGCGGGCGCGGCAGTTCGCGCAGGCGGAGCAGATCGCAGCCGGCATCCTGAAATCGAACCGCACCGACCGGAACGCCGCGCTGCTGCTGGCGCATGCCCTGATGGGGCAGGGTCGGGGAAGCGAGGCGATTGCGCCGCTGGAAAAGATCGCACGCCGCGGCGATGACGGCGAGGTCGAGACCCTGCTCGGCGCGTTGCTGTGCGGTGCCGAGCGCGTCGCCGACGGCATCGCGCAGCTTCGCCGCACTGCCGCGCGTCGTCCGCCTTACTTTCCCGCCTTTCACGAGCTGGCGGGGCAATTGGCCAAGGCCGGCCAGCGCGAGGAAGCGATCAGGATCATCGAGGCCGGCCTTGCGCTAGCCCCCAGCGACGTCGATCTCAAGCTCAGCCTCGGCCGCCTGTTGCATGGGAACGGCGACATCGCAAAGGCGCTGGTCGCGCTGACCAGCGCGCGTGACGGCGCACCGAATCGTCCCGACGTGCTCAATGAGCTCGGCCGCATCCTGATCCTCCACGGGGATTACGCCGCGGCCTCGGACGCGTTCCGCAAGGTGCTCGCGCAGTATCCGGACGATCGCTCGGTCCGCGCCCAACTCGCCACCAGCCTTCTCGAGCAGGGAGAGCGTGATGCCGGTGAGGCCGCGCTGCGCGCGGTCGCACGCGGCCAACCTCAACTGCTGGGCCGCGCCGCGGTCGTGATGGCCGCATCGTCGCATGGCCGCTTCTTCTTCGACCAGAATGCGGCGGCGAAATTCTTCGGCGTGGAATCCGGATGAGCGGGGGCAGGCCGATGCAGGTGCGCCCGTGATCAGCCCGCGTGGTCAGGCCCGGAAATTTCTCCGGTAGAGACTGGGCTGCCGTTTCAGCTCGGCGCGGAATTCATCGACGCGTTTGGCCTCTTCCGCCGTGAAGGGCGATGCCTGCGCGATCCAGCCCTCGCGCTTGACCGGAAAGCATTGTGCGATCGGCGTCCCCCTGGGAAGCACGCCGTTGAAATTCCTGTCGTGCCAGTATGCGGGGAAGTGCACCCAGTTCTCGGAATAAAGGTCGGAATTGACCAGGCCGGTGAGCGTGGTGAAGGGCAGGTCGAAGCGGTTGATCGGATGTGTGAAGTAGATCGCGTAGCCTTCCGGGGCTTCGACGGTCCACAAATTGTGGAATTTGAGAAAGAAGCGGCCGGCCTCAAACAGCGGCGTGCCGCTGACCTGACCCGGATCGTGAAAGCCGATCGGTGAACGCGGAAATTCGGGCGTGCCTCCCGGCGGCAGGTCCTGGTCCCAGGTGATCTCGCCATTCTCGATTCTCAGATCGCATACCAGCGGCAGCAAGAACCCGCAGGTCATCGCATCGACGAAGGGGGGGCAGCGCTTGATGGTGTCGTCGTCGTGCTGGTTGATCGAGCTGAAGGACGTCGCCGGCATCGTCTTGAGCCAGTCGGGGACGCCCTGGGCCGCCGGCACCGGCGGCGGAAGCAGGCCCTCAAGCTCCGCCGGACAGCGAAATTTGAGGGTCAGTTTGTTGCTGTTGGACATTGCGCGCTCCGATGTCCCGACGACTACATGAACGCGTCGCAAAGGTGAAGCGCGCTAGCTCACCAGGTATTTCGCGATCGCAGGCTCGTTCCAGGTGATGCCGAGGCCGGGACCGCGGGCGGTCACCGCGCCGTCTTTGATCTCTGCGGGCTGCGCCAGGATCGCGCCGGCGAAGTCGAGGAATTCGAGCCAATGCGCGGTCGGCGTCACCGCGAGCAGATGCGCGCTGACCTCCGCGAACAAATGGCTCGACATCGGGATCGATGCGGCGTCGGCCTGTCCGGCGACCTGCATCCAGCCGGTGACGCCGCCGACCTTCATGACGTCGGGCATGATGAAGTCGGACGCGCCCGCCGCGATGGCTTCGGCGAAGCCGCGCGGGAACCACCAGTTCTCGCCGGCCTGGATCGGCGTCGGCGAGGTCTCGCGGACCTTGGCGTGTCCGGACAGGCTCTCCTGCGGCACCGGCTCTTCGATCCAGTGCAGGTCGTAAGGCGCAAGCCGCGCGATGCGGCGGGTCGCTTCCGCCGGATCGAGCGATTGGTTGAAGTCGATCATCAGCGCGATGTCGGGGCCGAGCAGGGCGCGTACGCCCTTCACGACGCGCTCGTCATTGGCGGCGTCGCCGTCGCCGCCCTTGATCTTGATGCCGCGAAAGCCCTGGTCGAGCGAACGGCGCAGCGCGCGCTCATCGGTGGCAGGGTCGACCACGCCGTAGCTGTCATAGGCCTTGATCGGCTTCGCCGAGCCGCCGAGCAATTCGACCAGCGGACGGCCGGCGAACTGGCCGAGCACGTCCCAATAGGCCATGTCGAGACCTGAGACCGCCATGCCGACCAGGCCCTGCCAGCCGAGCAGGCGGAATTTGGCATCCATCGCCTTCATCAGATCGAACGGCGCGACCGGCTTGCCGACCAGTTCGCGGCCGATCTCCTCGATCAGATACGCCAGTGGCTTAAGTGTGAGCTTGCTGTAGGCGAAGATGTAGCTATGGCCGGTAACGCCTTGATCGGTCTCGACATCGATCAGGATCAGCGGGCCGGAATCGATTACGCCGAAGGCGTTCTTCACGGGGCGCTTGAGCGGCACGACGACGCTTCGCGCACGGACTTCGCGGATCGCTGCAACTGTCTGGCTCATGGCGTTTCCTCGTCTTGTTATTGGACATTGTACCATCGGAGGAGCCGCGGTGCCGCCCAGTCGGCCGCGACCTGCTCGATCAGATAGCGGCCAGGATATTCGGCGAGGAAGGCGATCCGCTGGGTCTGGCCCGGTTCGACCGCGAGTGTGTCGAGCCAGTATGGTTTCCAGCCGTCGTCGAGCCGGTCGAGCAGGCGGAAGTGATGGCCATGCAGGTGAAACACGCTGGCCATTGCGCCGCGGTTGGTCAGGGCCAGCACCACCGCCCGGCCGGCCTTGGCCTGAAACGCCGGGGCGACGGATGGCTTGAAATCGGCTGTGCGGAACCATTCGGCCGGTGCGCCGAGTGCCAGATCGAATCGCGTGGCATTTTTCAGATCGATCTGGGCGGGCATGTCGTTGCCCGGAAGCGGCGGCGCCGGCGGGAACGCCGCCGCCCGGAGCGGCGGCTCGTTCGAGACGACGAGTTTGCCGACCGGGTGGGCCTGCTTGCCGTCGTGCAACAGGATCGCAAAGGTCGTTCCCGCCGGCCCCACGGCGTCGACAAAGACGTCGGTGCGGCTTCCCGGCGCCAGTATCAGCGCACCATTGCGGGCGGGGAACGGTTCGGCCGGCTGGCCGTCGATGGCCATCACGCGGACCTCGAGATTCTCCAGTTTGACCGCCAGCACGCTGCGTTGGCTGCCATTGATAAAGCGGAGTCTGAGGCGGGCGTTGCCCGGTGCCGAGATATCGTATGAGGTTTTGCCGTTAATTGTATGAATCGGCGTCGAATCTTTCGGATCGTTTCCGGGCGGGATCGCGGTTACGTCCGACCGCAGGCGCCACTCCTCGATCAGCAGGACCTCGTCCCGGTCGATCGCGACCGGCGACGTACCGGTAACGATCAGCGGCCGCGGGCGGGTTGGCGCCGAAGCATCGTCGCTGACCAGCGGTGCGCACAGGAAGGTACCGGCATGCCGGAGCGGGAGCTGGAAGCTGTCCGTTGCCCCGGTCGCGAGCGGCGCCCGGGACGTCAGCGGCTCGGCGGCGGGGACGCCATCGAGCCCACGGCAATCCAGCGTGGCCGCGACCGGCAATTCGTTGCCAAAGGTCACGTCCAGAACCTCGCCGCGCTTGAAGCGGAGCTCGCCATTTCCGAGCGACCAGACCGGGGTTTCCGGTCCGCTGCCAGGGCGAAGCGAGATGCCATCGGTCCTGGCCTTGAGCGCGACCGCGGTCCGGCCCTGCGCCAGGGCCGTGGCGGGCCAGGCGGGGCAAAGCGCCGCGGCGCCGAAGGCGGCCATCAGATCGCGCCGGGTGAGGGAAAATTCGGGACGTGCTACGGGGCTTGTCATCGGGCCGATGCGGACCATTTTCGAGTGCACCTGTCCAGTCGCGATCGGTCGCGGGATGAGGTCGCCAGCGGCCATTTTTTTGCTGCGAACCGGTGGGCGCATGTTATAAGCCCGGCCGCCCGCGGCATCGCGGCCGGACTGGATGCTTTTCGCGCGGGCGTGGCGGAACTGGTAGACGCGCTGGATTTAGGTTCCAGTGACGAAAGTTGTGGGGGTTCGAGTCCCTCCGCCCGCACCAAGCGCTTACAGCGTTTGCATGACGAATTCTTGGAGAGCCTTTGCCCCGCAGGGGATGACGGTTCGCCGAACCCACAGACGTCAGGCCGCAAGGCTCAAGCGTCGCACAGATTGAACACTGCCACGGCCGCTCGGGCCGCGGCAAAAGCGGAAGAAGATTGATACCATGCAGGTCACCGAGACCCTCAACGAGGGACTGAAGCACGAATTCAAGATCAGCGTTCCGGCATCCGATCTCGATGCCAAGGCGGGCGCCAAGCTGGTCGACCTCAAGGACAAGGTCCGTCTCAACGGCTTCCGTCCCGGCAAGGTGCCGGTGGCTCATCTGAAGAAGATCTATGGCCGCTCGGTCATGGCCGAGACCATCGACCAGACCATCAGCGACACCAACCGGCAGTTGTTCGAAGACCGCGGCTTCCGCCTTGCCGGCGAGCCGAAGATCACGATGCCGACCGAGAAGGACCAGGTCGAGGAGCTGCTGTCGGGCAAGACCGACCTGACCTACACCGTCGCCATCGAAGTGGTGCCGCCGATCCAACTCGCCGATTTCAAGTCGTTCTCGGTCGAGAAGCCGGTGGTCGATGTCGCCGACGCCGACGTCGACGATGCCATCAAGCGAGTTGCCGAAGGCAGCCGTCCCTACATTGCCAAGGCCGAAGGCGCCAAGGCGGAGAAGGGCGATCGCGTCACCATCAGCTTCAAGGGCACCATCAACGGTGAGGCCTTCGAGGGCGGCACCGGCGAGGGCATCCAGGTCGTGATCGGCGCCGGCCAGTTCATCCCGGGCTTCGAGGAGCAGCTGACCGGCATCGGCTCTGGCGAGACCCGAACGCTGAAGGTTCCGTTCCCGAAGAACTACCTCAATGAGAAGCTCGCGGGTCAGCCGGCCGAGTTCGAGACCACCGCGACGCTGATCGAGGCGCCCGGCGAGATCACGGTCGACGACGAGTTCGCAAAGACCCTCGGCCTTGAGTCGCTCGACAAGCTCAAGGAACTGATGCGCGAGCGCCTGACCGCCGAATTCGCCGGCGCGACCCGCCAGAAGGTCAAGCGCGCGCTGCTCGACCGCCTCGACGAGAGCCACAAATTCGAGGCACCGCCGTCGCTTGTCGCCGAAGAGTTCAACCTGATGTGGAACTCGATCAAGGCCGAGATGGATTCGTCCGGCAAGACCTTTGCCGACGAGAACACCACCGAGGATGCGGCCAAGGAAGAGTACCAGAAGATCGCCGACCGTCGCGTCCGCCTCGGCCTCGTGCTGTCGGAGATCGGCGAGAAGAACAAGATCACCGTGACCGACGACGAAGTGTCGCGCGCGGTCATCGAGCGCGCGCGCCAGGCGCCTGGCCGCGAGAAGGAAGTCTGGGACTACTACCGCAGCAACGCCCAGGCGCTGGCCCAGCTCCGCGCCCCGATCTACGAGGACAAGGTCGTCGACTTCGTGCTCGAGCTCGCCAATGTGACCGAGAAGAAGGTCACCAAGGACGAGCTGTTCAAGGATGAAGACGCCGAGAAGACTGCCGCCTAATTCCGGCACCTCGCGTTAATGATGAACCGCGAAAGCGCGCTTGGCGAGGGTCCCCTCGCTAGGCGCGTCGCGGCGAATCGGCTTCAACGTCTGCGACCCTGCCCAGTTGGCTAGTGTCGGTCTTGTCGGCCGGAAATTGGCCCATATCTGGGTTAAGCCTTGAGCCGACAGGCCTTAGCCAAGTAGCCTTTGAGCCGAGTTGCCCTGAGCCAAGTTCTGCATCACCCCTAACCCTTGGGTTCTTTCATGCGCGATCCCGTTGAAACCTACATGAACCTCGTGCCGATGGTCGTCGAGCAGACCAATCGCGGCGAACGCGCCTACGACATTTTCTCGCGCTTGCTGAAAGAGCGTATCATCTTCGTCACCGGTGGTGTGGAAGACGGCATGTCGACGCTGATCGTCGCGCAATTGCTGTTCCTCGAGGCCGAGAATCCGAAGAAGGAAATCTCGATGTACATCAACTCGCCGGGCGGCGTGGTGACGTCGGGCCTTGCGATCTACGACACGATGCAGTTCATCCGTCCGCCGGTGTCGACGCTGTGCACGGGGCAGGCGGCCTCGATGGGTTCGCTGCTGCTGGCAGCCGGCGAGAAGGACATGCGCTTCACGCTGCCGAATTCCCGCATCATGGTGCACCAGCCCTCCGGCGGCTTCCAGGGCCAGGCCACCGACATCATGCTGCACGCGCAGGAGATCCTGAATCTCAAGAAGCGCCTCAACGAGATCTATGTGAAGCACACCGGCCAGACCTACAAGGCGATCGAGGACGCGCTGGAGCGCGACAAGTTCCTCACCGCCGAGGATGCCAAGGCGTTCGGCCTCGTCGACAAGGTCATCGACAAGCGCCCAGAGGATCCGGCGAGCGCCAAGGCCGCCTGAGACGGCCGCCTGATCGGACACGACATCTGGAGGCGTCGGTGTGATCTCCACATTGACGCCTCACATACCCGGCAATGCAGGGCGGCGGCCCCCGCCGGTAACTGCGTGCGCACGACAGAAAGTTCCGCTTTCGTGCTCATCGGCCGCCGTGGTAATCCCGCAACGTTCCGTGGATTTCGACGCGCATTCCGCGTGCGATCGTGGAAAATCACGGTATTGTCACGGTCTTGAGCCGGCCCCCCGATTAGCGAATTCTTGATAGTCGGGTGCCAGCATGGTTGGCTGTGATGCATCGGCTAAGATCGCGGAGATTCGAATAAACCGTGATTCGCACGGTCAGTATTGCGTAGGGTCTTTTTTGGTACGGAATTTGCTCTATCTACCCAAGACGCCGGTTGTGTGCCGGATTGGGTCGATCTGGCAAACGAGATCGAACGGCGGACGGAGATAATGAATGAGTAAGGTCGGCACGAGCGACGCCAAGAACACGCTATATTGCTCGTTCTGCGGCAAGAGCCAGCATGAAGTTCGCAAGCTGATTGCCGGACCGACTGTCTTCATTTGCGACGAGTGTGTCGAACTCTGCATGGACATCATCCGTGAGGAGAACAAGTCCTCGCTGGTGAAGTCGCGCGACGGCATCCCGACGCCGAAGGAAATCTGCAAGGTCCTGGACGACTACGTGATCGGCCAGAGCCATGCCAAGAAGGTGCTGTCGGTCGCCGTCCACAATCACTACAAGCGGCTCAACCATCAGACCAAGCACAACGACGTCGAGCTGGCGAAGTCGAACATCCTGCTGATCGGTCCGACCGGTTCGGGCAAGACGCTGCTCGCGCAGACGCTGGCCCGCATCCTTGACGTTCCGTTCACCATGGCCGATGCGACGACGCTCACCGAAGCCGGCTATGTCGGCGAGGACGTCGAGAACATCATCCTGAAGCTGTTGCAGGCGGCCGACTACAATGTCGAGCGCGCGCAGCGCGGCATCGTCTACATCGACGAAATCGACAAGATCAGCCGCAAGTCGGACAATCCCTCGATCACCCGCGACGTGTCGGGCGAGGGCGTCCAGCAGGCGCTGCTGAAGATCATGGAAGGCACGGTGGCCTCGGTCCCGCCGCAGGGCGGCCGCAAGCATCCGCAGCAGGAGTTCCTGCAAGTGGATACCACCAACATCCTGTTCATCTGCGGTGGTGCGTTCTCGGGCCTCGAGAAGATCATCTCGGCGCGCGGCCGCTCGACCTCGATCGGCTTCGCGGCGCAGGTGCTCGCGCCGGAGGACCGCCGTACCGGTGAGATCTTCCGTCACGTCGAGCCGGAAGACCTGCTCAAGTATGGCCTGATCCCGGAATTCGTCGGCCGTCTGCCTGTCGTCGCGACGCTGGAAGACCTCGACGAGGCCTCGCTGAAGAAGATCCTGACCGATCCGAAGAACGCACTGGTGAAGCAGTACCAGCGGCTGTTCGAGATGGAGAACATCGAGCTGACTTTCGCCGACGAGGCGCTTGGCGCGGTCGCCCGCAAGGCGATCGAGCGCAAGACCGGTGCCCGCGGCCTGCGGTCGATCCTGGAGAGCATCCTGCTCGAAACCATGTTCGACCTCCCGGGCCTGGAAGGCGTCGAGGAAGTCGTGATCTCGCGCGAGGTCGTCGAGGGAACGGCGCGTCCGCTCTACATCTATGCGGATCGTTCCGACCGCGCGGTCGAGAGCAGCGCAAGCGCGTAAACGCGCGCGTCACGACCACCAAAATTGCACGGCTGCCGGACGATCCGGCGGCCGCAATGGCGCAGCAATCGCGGCCATTTTGGCGTTGCAGTAAATGCCTGTTTAGCCTGCATTTCCGGGCACTTCTCAGACTTGACACCCCCCGGCCTGATAGCCACCTAATGCTATCGGCGAGGGATCTCATGCGTTGAGATTCGTCGCTTTACGATGCGGAATAAGCGGCTGCTGACGGCAATCTTTTTCCGGATCACCAAGGCACCTTGTGGCGGTCGCGCAAGCAGGCGGACTGCGAGCAAGGGGGCAAAACAAAAGGATAAGGCCATGACGACCTCAAAACCCCGGCCAACGATCGTCCACGGCGAAAGCCATTCCTATCCGGTGCTGCCGCTCCGCGACATCGTCGTGTTCCCGCACATGATCGTGCCTCTCTTTGTCGGCCGCGAGAAATCGATCCGCGCGCTCGAAGAGGTGATGAAGAACGACGCGCTGATCATGCTCGCGACGCAGAAGAACGCGTCCGATGACGATCCGGCACCCGATTCAATTTACGAGACCGGTACGCTCGCCAGCGTCCTGCAACTGCTGAAACTGCCCGACGGCACCGTGAAGGTGCTGGTCGAGGGCCTCGAGCGCGCGCGCGTCGAGAAGTATTCCGACCGCAGCGAGTATTACGAGGCGACCGCGGTCGCGCTCGCGGACACTGACGCCAACTCGGTTGAAGCCGAGGCGCTGGCGCGGTCGGTCGTGTCCGACTTCGAAAGCTATGTGAAGCTGAACAAGAAGATCTCCGCCGAAGTCGTCGGCGTGGTCCAGGCGATCACCGATTTCGCCAAGCTCGGCGATACCGTTGCGTCGCATCTCGCGGTCAAGATTGCCGATCGGCAGGCGATCCTGGAGACGTTGTCCGTCACGCAGCGCCTGGAGAAGGTGCTCGGCCTGATGGAGAGCGAGATCTCGGTGTTGCAGGTCGAGAAGCGCATCCGTTCGCGCGTCAAGCGCCAGATGGAGAAGACCCAGCGCGAGTATTACCTGAACGAGCAGATGAAGGCGATCCAGAAGGAGCTCGGCGACGACGAAGGTCGCGACGAGTTGGCCGATCTGGAGGAGAAGATCTCCAAGACCAAGCTCTCCAAGGAAGCCCGCGAGAAGGCGCAGCACGAGCTGAAGAAGCTGCGCCAGATGTCGCCGATGTCCGCGGAAGCGACCGTCGTGCGCAACTATCTGGATTGGCTGCTGTCGATTCCGTGGGGCAAGAAGTCCAAGGTCAAGAAGGACCTCGAGGCCGCGCAGGCGGTGCTGGACTCCGATCACTACGGGCTCGAGAAGGTCAAGGACCGCATCGTCGAGTATCTCGCAGTGCAGTCGCGCGCCAACAAGCTGACCGGACCGATCCTGTGCCTGGTCGGGCCTCCCGGCGTCGGCAAGACTTCGCTCGGCAAGTCGATCGCGAAAGCGACCGGCCGTGAGTTCGTGCGCGTGTCGCTCGGCGGCGTGCGTGACGAGGCCGAGATCCGCGGTCATCGCCGCACCTATATCGGCTCGATGCCCGGCAAGATCATCCAGTCGATGCGGAAGGCGAAGACCTCGAATCCGCTGTTCCTGCTGGACGAGATCGACAAGATGGGCGCCGATTTCCGCGGCGATCCATCGTCGGCGCTGCTCGAGGTGCTTGACCCTGAGCAGAACTCGACCTTCAACGACCACTATCTTGAGGTCGACTACGACCTGTCCAACGTGATGTTCATCACGACCGCGAATACGCTGAATATTCCGGGCCCGCTGATGGACCGCATGGAGATCATCCGGATCGCCGGCTACACCGAGAACGAGAAGGTCGAGATCGCGCGCAAGCATCTGATCCCGAGCGCGCTCTCCAAGCACGGTCTGGACTCCAAGGAATGGTCGATCGACGACGCGGCCCTGCTGCTGATGATCCGCCGCTACACCCGCGAAGCGGGCGTGCGTAACCTGGAGCGTGAGCTCTCCACACTGGCTCGCAAGGCGGTGAAGGAGCTGATGATCTCCAAGAAGAAATCGGTGAAGGTCACCGAGGCGAACATCGAGGAGTTCCTCGGCGTGCCGAAGTATCGCTTCGGAGAGATCGACAGCGAGGATCAGGTCGGTATCGTCACCGGTCTGGCCTGGACCGATGTCGGCGGCGAGTTGCTCACCATCGAAGGCGTCATGATGCCCGGCAAGGGCAAGATGACGGTGACGGGCAACCTGCGCGACGTGATGAAGGAGTCGATCTCGGCTGCGGCGTCCTACGTGCGCTCGCGGGCGATCAACTACGGAATCGAGCCGCCGTTGTTCGACCGCCGCGACATCCACGTTCACGTGCCGGAGGGTGCGACCCCGAAGGACGGTCCGTCCGCCGGTGTCGCGATGGCCACCGCGATCATCTCGGTCATGACCGGCATCCCGGTCCGCCACGATGTCGCGATGACCGGCGAGATCACGCTGCGCGGCCGTGTGCTGCCGATCGGCGGTCTGAAGGAGAAGCTCCTGGCTGCCGCGCGCGGTGGCATCAAGACGGTGCTGATCCCGGAGGACAACGCCAAGGATCTCACGGAGATTTCCGATGCGATCAAGGGCGGCATGGACATCATCCCGGTCTCGCGGCTGGATGAGGTCATCGCCAAGGCGCTGGTCCGCGTGCCGGCGCCGATCGCCTGGGAAGAGGAGGCCAGCAAGGTCGACGTCAAGCCCGACGCTTCGGATGAAGCCTCCGGCGGCCTGACGGCGCACTGAGCCAACCTCCGATCTGAAAAATCAAACGGCGCCTTCGGGCGCCGTTTTTGTTTTGGCAAACGAAGCTGCCTGGCTGGTCAGAATCGCCATGGCGCGGACGAATTCGCTTGCTTCATTGAGGACTTCGACACCGAGCGTTTCTGAAGCCGATCCCAGATCAGAAGGAAGCGATCAGATGACCACCCAATCCGGAGTGCCGCTGCCCCCTGACGATATCAGTCGGAAACTTACGCTATCCCACTCGGACGATCCGATGCTCCGCCATGTCTCGATCGTCGGCGGCACCTACACCGTCCTCGTATCCGGCGAGCAGACCGGTGGGCGCTACTGCCTCATCGACATGCTGATCCCGCCCGGAGGCGGACCGCCGCCGCACCGTCACGACTTCGAGGAGATGTTCACCGTCATCGACGGCGAAATCGAGTTGATGTTCCGTGGGCAACCATATCGGGCTGCCGCGGGCTCGACGGTGAACATACCTGCGAACGCGCCGCACGCGTTCAGGAACGACTCCAACAGGCCGGCGCGTATGCTCTGCATGTGCACGCCGGCAGGCCAGGAAGAATTGTTTTTGGCGGTCGGCGATCTCGTCGCAAGTCGTACCGCGCCGCCGCCCAGCCTAAGTCAGGCCGAGCAGGCCGAGCGCATGGCAAGAGCAAAGGCGCTGTCCGCCAAATACCGGACCGAACTATTGGCGTGAAGAGCGCTTGGTCTCCCTGCTGCCGGCCATGCGACCAGGCCAACGAAGATCAAGCCAACGAGGTGCCCCGCCCCGACGGAGCGCGATCCGGTTGGCGTGTGCTTTGGCGACGGGGCGGACCGACCCGGTCGTGCCTCAGTCATTCACCAGGAGCGCCCGTGTCCGGGTGAATTCGCGACAGCGGGCGAGGCCGGGCCAGACCACCAGCGAGGCCTTCTTGTGGGCTCCGAAGCCGGGCGCCAGCGCCAGCACTTCGGCATGCAGGCCGGGATAGGGGCCGGGCCCCGGGCGGAGCAGCGCATCGAGGCGGCCGGCGAGAAGATCGGCGACGTCGTCGGTCGCCACCGCCCGCACATAATCGGGCGGCCGCTTCATGCCGGCGAGATGGGCGAGCAGTCGGTCGGGCCTGTCGCTCAGGGCCGGCGAGATGCCAAGGCGAAGCGGCTTCGTCTTCAGCGCCTTCGCGACCGTATCGCTGGCTTCCGACAGGCGTTTGAAGGCGTCCGCCACTTGCGGCAGCAAGGCCTCGCCCTGCGCGGTAAGGATCAGGCTGCGATGCAGCCGCTGGAACAGCGGCACGCCGAGTGCCTGTTCCAGGTGCTTCACCTGCTGGCTGACGGCACCGGGCGTAACCGCGAGTTCGGTCGCGGCCGTCTTGAAGCTGAGGTGGCGGCCGGCGGCCTCGAAGGCGCGTAGTCCGTTCAGGGGAGGCAAACGATAGCTCATGGGCGCGGGTCCAGGTGTGAAGGTGACGGCTTCAGAATAGAAAAACTCTTCCAGGCAGTCAGAAACAATCGGTTGAGCGGAGCGCGTGCACGCGGGACAAGACGTGCACCGATCGCGCCTTCGGCAAGATCGTCGTGCCGCAGGGTAACATGGCCGAGATCATCCATCCCTTCTACGAGAAGCATCGAGGTGCGATGGAGGCCGCCATGCGCCATCGCCTCGACCTTGCCGAAACGATGTTACGCGAACGCACGCATCTGTCCGATCTCGACGCGATCAGGCAGCAGGTGATGGATGAATTCGAGATCGTGCTGACCCAAATGCCCTATGTCGGCGGCGCGGCAAGTCGCATGAGCGATTTCTTCATGCGTCTGATCGGCTTCATGGCGATAAGCCGTGTGCTGCGGCGGCACGGCGTCTCGCTGTCCGTGATCGGCGAGATCGAACGGGAAACCTACAAGGCGCAATTGCTCACCGAGCCCGCAGCCGAACGGCTCGCCGCGGGGCGTCAGTTCATGTCGTCGGAGAACCAGGCCTTGCTGCGCGAGCAGGCTGCCAGAAGCCTTCAGAACGAGTACCCCGAGGATTTCGTCTACGATTTCGTCGAGCCGGGCCCGGGTGATAGCTTTGAATTCGGCATCGACTACAAGGCTTGCGGATTCTGCAAATTCGCGGCTCGCCATGGCGACAAGGAAATCCTGCCGAACATCTGCGGGCTTGATTTCGACGCCTATGCAACGCGCGGCATCCACCTGGAGAGGACGCAAACATTGGCCGGTGGCGCGAGCCACTGCAACTTCCGTTTCTCGCGATTGCCGCCGGACTAGTTCTTCTTCTCGACCATGAAATTGCCGAGCGCGCCGAGCGCCATCAGCACGCTGGTGCCGAGGAACACCGCGCGCATGCCGATATGGCCGCCGATGAATCCGCCGGCGAGCGGGCCGATCACCTGGCCGGCATATTGCGCCGAGATCGAGTAGCCCAGCATGCTGCCGGTGACCGCGTCGGGCACGTTGTGCCGAATCACGCTCGCGATGCAGGGCAGCAGGCCGCCGAGCGCGAGCCCCATCAGGAAACGCAGCAGGATCAGCTGCCAGCCGCTGACCACGAAGGCCTGCGGAATCAGCAGCACCGCCGAGGCCGCAAGGCAGACGATGATGATCCGCCAGTGGCCGACGCGATCGGCGAGCTTGCCGAGATGCGACGACGACAGCAGGCTGCCGAAGGCCGCCGCCGACATCACGAGGCCGGCCACGAACGTCACCTGCGGCGCCTCGACCAATTGCGCGACGTAGACCGTGATGATCGGCTCGATCGACATGTTGGCGATCATCAGCAGCAGGCCGGTGCCCCACATCGCGATGACCGGCCGCTTGTCCGGAACCAGCGACCAGCCGCCACGCGACTTGCCGCCTGCCACGGTCTTCGGACGCGCGTCCTCGCGGATCAGGAAGGTGGTGCCGAGGAAGGTGATGAAGATGACGCCGCCGATCAGGAAGAAGGTCTTGCGGATGCCGATCAGGCCCGGCAGCACGCCACCGATCAAGGGACCGACCAGGCTGCCGGCCATGATGCCGGCGGACAGCACGCCGATCGCCCAACCGGAGCGCGCTTTCGGCGTCTGCGCTGCGACCAGCACGGTCGAACCCGACGCGTAACCGCCGAGCAAGCCGGTCAACAGCCGCAGGCCGACCAGCTCATAGACGTTGTGCGCCATGCCGATCAGCGACATCGCGACCGCCATGCCGAGGCTGGCGCGGATCAGCATCAGTTTGCGGCCATAACGGTCCGCCAGCCGTCCCCACAGCGGCGCCGTCAGCGCCGCGCTCAGGAAGGCGGCGCCATAGGCCACGCCCGACCATTGCACGATGGCGGCATGATCGCTCACGCCGAGCTGCTCGACATAGAGCGGCAGGAACGGCAGCAGCAGCGTCATCCCCACGATGGTCGTGAAGGAGCCGAACACGCAGACGATGAGGTTGCGCTTCCAGGGGCCGGCGTCCAGGACTGCTTCGCGATCGACGTCCACGTTCATGTCAGCGCAACCCGATCACGGCGAAGCCGCGCGCCCGCAGGCCACGGCGGTCCTCGTTGAGCGAGCGCAGCAGGCGGTCGCGGGTGTCGGTGATGTGGTCGGCGGCCTCGCGCGCGGCCGCCTCCGGATCGTTGGCCTTGATGAAGCCGAGGATGCGGCGATGCTCGCGCCAGGCCTGCTCGCGCGAGGGTTCGGTCCACACTTCAAGCCAGCGCGCCCGCGACAGCCGGGTCATGGCGCCCTTGATTGCCTTGACGACGAACGGGTTGCCGGAGAGGCGCGCGATCTCGACATGGAAATCGGTGCCGACGCGGTGCCATTCCTCGCGCGGCGCGCCGGACTGGCAGGCATCCAGCATCTCCTCGACGCCGGCGACGTCGGCTTCGTTCGCCCGCGCACAGGCGAGGCGGACGGCGGTCGTCTCCAGCGGAATCCGGAACTCGGCCAGCGCCTCCAGTTCGCCGAGGTCGATCGGCGCGACGACCCAGTTGCGGCCGTCGCGGCGCACCAGCTCTTCGCCTTCGAGCCGCACCAGCGCGGCGCGGATCGGCGTGCGCGACCCCTCGAACCGGCTCTCCAGCCAGCGCTCGGTCAGCCGCTCGCCCGGCCCGAGATCGAGCGACAGGATCATTTCCCTGAGTTGGTCATGGATCTGAAGCATCTGCGACATGGCTGTCTCTGGGCTGCGTCCCGGCGGGGAGAAAGTTTGGGCTTGGATCGACGCCGTATCCCGATTTGGTATCCCAAACAAGGCGATTTCGGGATACCGGAGTTGCGCCGTTGCAGCGCCGCGCACACGAGCGCGTTACAATGGCTCCGAGCGGCGTGCTCGAGCGGCGTGGGCGGGTGTCGCTCTGTTCGACGGGAGAACCCAGGATGCGGATCGACGGGCAGTGCCATTGCGGGGCGGTGACGTACCAGGCCGAGATCGATCCCGAGAGGGTATCGATCTGTCACTGCACCGACTGTCAGGCGCTCACGGGCTCGCCCTACCGAGTTACGGTGATCTGCACCGCCGAGCAGGTCCAGCTGACCGGAGGCGCGCCGAGGGTTTACGGCAAGAGGGGCGACAACGGCCGGATCCGCTTCCAGCATTTTTGCGGCGACTGCGGTTCCCCCTTGTTCACGGCCGGCGAGGACGGCGGCCCCGACGACTGGGGCATCCGCTGGGGCAGCATCCGCCAGCGCGGCCAATTGACCCCGCGGCGTCAGGTCTGGTGTCGCTCGGCCGCGCCGTGGATCAATGATCTCGCGGCATTGCCGGCGCGGCCCATGGAGTGAAGACGATCGATTGAGGGTTTGCGACCTTGCGCCTCGGGGGCAGGCGAGGCTAAAGAGGCGCGCAGGTAAGGGCGGCTAGCTCAGCTGGTTAGAGCATCTCGTTTACACCGAGAGGGTCGGGAGTTCGAATCTCTCGCCGCCTACCAGCCTTCGCGGTTCACGGCTACGGACGCAGTGGTTCTCGCTGCGTACCGATAGCGGCAGCGCGAACCGCGAAATTGCTGCCAAATTCAGTCCGGTGTCAGGCTCCCTGACTAGCATCGATCGACGGTTGCGCGCCCGAGATGCGCGCGGCAACGGGACCATCGATGCGCCGGGTTTTGAACGCCATAGCGGTGACCGCCACCTTGCTCGCCGGATCGGCGCACGCTGCACGGCTGACTGGTGACAATGCGGCGTTCGTGGCCAAATTGGCCGGAGGGCTCTACGCGACGATCTATTGCGGTGACACCTATGAGATGGACAGCAATGGTCTGGTCGAATGGGCTGACGGGCGGGGCGTCGATGCCGTCTACCTCCTGCCGAAGTTCGTCGCCGGCGCCAGCGCCTTTGTCGGCAGGCCGTACGATCGCAAGGACATCAATCCGAAAGTTACGCGGCTGATCCGGAAAGTCTTCGACAACCTCGATGATCTGTCACGGCGCAACGGCAAGGACGAAAGCTGCCGCTCGCTGCTTGGCGAGGAAATGTTCGAGCACTTCATCAGGAAGAAGGGAAGCGCGCTCTGAGACCCGATGCTCGCTGAAGCATTGGACGCCACCCGACCGGGGCTAGCTTGTCGACCGGGATTGCTCCAGGCGTACTTTTCGGAATCTCGCTTCGATCGCAGCCTGGCTCCGCCCCAGCAGCAGTGAAATCTCGCGCGGGGTCTTTCCCGTGTCCCTCAGGAGGAGGATTTTTCGCTCCTCGTCGGCGGTCCACGGCTTCATTCGATAGCCAATGGTTCGGGTATCCGTGTCGTCCATCGTCAGACCGTGCGAACGGGAGAGATCTTGGAGAGCTAGCCTCCAGTTCTCGTTCCCGTTCAACGCGCGAAATGACGCGGGGCAGCCGGAGCTCCAGCCTTGGGCGGCAGTGACGGACGCGGCGTGCGCGGCGGCGCCATGACCGGGTTGGTCATCGCGTTGGGGCCGCCGATCTGCTCCGTTCGCTTGCCAGGGCCACCCACACTGGTTTGGGCCGCTGCGATGCCGGCCGACAACACCACGGCAAGTCCAGCCAAGATCACCAATCTCATCGGTAACGCCTCCACACTGCGCAGGACAGCGGATTAGACGGATCAGTTTCGCCTGCCAAGGCCACCGTGGGGCAAAACAAATATCGCTGTTTGGTGTCCGCGAGCCAGCGAAAGGCTGGTCATGGCGCATGGCGAAGCCAAAGCATGCGCGATTACCAAAACCTGAGCAATTTCAGATGTTAGGGTCTTGATCTTGTCGTTTTGCACCGAGACGATCAGACGCTAGATTATCTCGTCTCGGTGATGGCTGTTGCCTGCGCTCAATTGGCGCCGACATCGCCGCAATCAGATGGTATTGTTCACCGCATAACCGGGAACTCGATTCATGCGCATCATCGCTGCCGCTCTTCTTCTGACGGCCTTCATTGCCGGACCTGCATTCGCGCAGGCCGACCACGTTCCGAAATACCGTGAGGAGGTCGAGAAGTCGCCGGCGGATGAAGCCAACGAGCAGAGGCAGCAGCGCGCCTATCAGCGTGCGCTCAACGCCGTGCCGAACCAGAAGCCGGTCGACCCATGGGGCATGGCACGCCCCAATGACGGGCAGGGCACACCGAAGGCGAATGTCGCGAAGACGAAGCCGGCCAAGCCGACGAGCGCGGCCGCCAAATAATCCCGGGCGCGGACCAGGTCGATGACGTACTACCTCTGCAAGCTGACCGGTCCACGCCCGACTCTTCCGCAAGACACGACGCCGCAGGAAGCCGCGATCATGCAGGCGCACGTCGCCTATTGCGGCGAAAGGTTTTGATCACATGGACGCAGGTCACCCGCAAAACGCCGATCAGATTGCCTACTGGAACGGGCCGGGCGGCCAGCGCTGGGCCACACGGCAGGCCGCGCAGGACGTCGTGCTGCGGCCGGTGCTCGACCTCCTGATCGATCGCGCCGCGCCGAAGGCCGGCGAGCGCGTTGTCGATGTCGGCTGTGGCAGCGGCGCCGCGACGTTTGCGCTGGCGGCGAAAGTCGCGCCTGATGGCCGGGTGCTCGGCGTCGACGTCTCAGAACCGATGCTGACACAGGCGCGGCAGAGCTCCCCGCAGGGCCTGCCGGTCGAGTTCGCACTTGCCGACGCAACCGTCTATCCGTTCGCCCCCGAGAGCTTCGACCTGCTGGCCTCGCGCTTCGGCGTGATGTTCTTCGCCGATCCCGCGCTGTCGTTCGCCAATCTGCGCAAGGCGATGCGCAACAGCGGACGGCTGGCCTTCGCCTGCTGGCAGGAGCCGCGCGAAAATCCGTTCTTCATGGCGCCGCTGCAGGCCGTCTACAAGCACGTGCCGAAGCTGCCGCCGCTCGGCCCCGAGGATCCCGGCCCGTTCGCGTTCGCCTCCGAAGCGCGGGTGAAGCGGATTCTGGGCGAGGCCGGCTTCTCCGGCATTGCCATGGAGCCGTGCAAGGTCGAGCTCGATATCGCGACCGGGCGCGGCATCGATGCGGCGATCCAGAGCGCGCTCGAGATCGGGCCCGCCAGCCGCGCGCTGGAAGGCCATCCGGATCAGGTGCGCGCCGCCGCCATCGCGTCGATGCGCGAGGCGCTGGCGCCGTTCGCGAAGGGGGATTCCGTGCCGCTGCCTGGCGCGATCTGGATCGTGACCGCGCGGGCTTCCTAAAGCATGATCCGGAAAAGTGCCAAGCGGCTTTCCGAAAAGATCATGCTTGGACAACAAGCCAAAGCGCGATGATGATTCAATCCAATTTCATCGCGCTTGAGCAAGGGAAGGCTGGGTCGGCTAGTTGAATTGAGCGCGGCACGCCGGGCTGAGGTGGCGCTTGTTCCGCTCCATGCACGCCGTGATATTCTTGACGTTCGGCACGAATTCACGGCAGAGCTTCATGGCGTCCGCCCGGCAGGCCCTGCGTTGTTCCGCAGTGCCTGAATTCGCATGCGCTCCGCCAGCGACAGCCGCAAAGGCGAGCGTTGCGAGCAGCGTGATCGCGGCGCCTCTGGGCCGACGGATTGCTTGGTTCGTCTCGCAGGCAGGTTGCATGACTGTCGTATCCTCTGTTGTCGCCTCGCCGAAGGTTCTTGATCGCGCTTGATGCGCCGTGCCGGGGGCCGCAGGATCTACGCCCGCTCTTCCCAGATCATGGCCAGATGCACGATGGTCTGCACGGCCTTTTCCATGTCCTGCCGGCTGACCCATTCGAGTCGCGAATGGAAAGCGTGCTCGCCGGCGAAAATGTTCGGGCAGGGCAGCCCCATGAAGGACAGCCGCGAGCCGTCGGTGCCGCCGCGGATCGAGGTCCTCACCGGCGTCAGTCCAGCGCGCTCGATCGCCTCGATCGCGTAGGCGACGATCTGGGGGTGGCGATCGATCACCTCTTTCATGTTGCGGTACTGCTGCTTGACCTCGATGCGGTAGGTCGAGCGTGGATAGCCGGTCATGACGTCTTTCACGATCCCTTCCAGCAGCGCTTCCTTCTGCTTCAGACCCGGCTCGGTGAAGTCGCGCACGATGAAGTCGATCCGCGCATTCTCCAGCGCGCCGGAGATCGCCACCGGGTGCAGGAAGCCTTCCTTGCCTTCAGTGGTCTCGGGCGAGCAGGTGTCCTTGGGCAGCCGGTCGACGATCGCGGCGGCGATCTTGATCGCGTGCTCCATCTTGCCCATGGCGAAGCCCGGATGGGTCGCGACGCCTTCGATGATGACGCTGGCGCCGTCGGCCGAGAAGGTCTCGTCCTCGATGTGACCTGCGGTCTCGCCGTCCATGGTGTAGCCGAAATCGGCGCCGAGCTTCTTGATGTCGACCTTGTCGACGCCGCGGCCGATCTCCTCGTCCGGCGTGAACAGGATCTTGATCGTGCCGTGCTTGACCTGTGGATTGCTGACCAGGAAATGCGCCGCATCCATGATCTCGGCGAGCCCGGCCTTGTTGTCGGCGCCGAGCAGGGTGGTGCCGTCGGTGGTGATGATGTCGTTGCCGATCTGGTCGGCGAGTGCCTCGTGCTCGGCGGCGCGGATCACCTGCGAGGCGTCGGCCGGGAGCACGATGTCGCCGCCGCGATAATTCTTCACGATCTGCGGCCTGACGTTCCTGCCGGTGCAGTCGGGCGAGGTGTCCATGTGCGAGCAGAAGCAGATCACCGGCACCGTCTTGTCGGTGTTGGCCGGGATCGTCGCGTAGACATAGCCGCAGGAATCGAGATGCGCGTCTGAGATGCCCATCGCCTGCAGTTCGGCGACCAGGAGGCGGCCGAGATTCTTCTGCTTCTCGGTGGAGGGCGTGGTGGGTGAATCCGGATCGGACTGGGTGTCGATCACGGCATAGCGCAGGAAACGCTCGGTGACGGTGTGCTTGAAGTCGAGGGCCGGTGCCAGCATGAAGACCACGCAGAGGTACGGGACAGGGATAAGGCGCTCAGGCGAAATTGGTTCGCGCAAGCAAAGCGCATCAGGCGCCAGCTCTACAACAGAAAAGCGCCATTCCGGGGCCGCGTCACGTGCCGGAATGGCGCCTGATATCGACCGGGAGAGTTGGAAGCACTAGACGGCTTCCTTGAGCTCCTTGGCGGCGCGGAAGGCGACCTTCTTGCTTGCCTTGATCTGGATCTGCTCGCCGGTCGCCGGGTTGCGGCCCATGCGGGCGGCGCGCTTGCGAACCTGGAGGATGCCGAGGCCGACGATGCGGACGCGCTCGCCCTTCTTGAGGTGCTTGGTGATCCGGCTAACCATGTCGGTCAGGATCGTCTCGGCCTGCTTCTTGGACAGCTCCTGCTCTTCGGCAATGGCCGCTGCCAGGTGCTTCAGCGTGATTGTCGCCGGGGTCGCTGCTTTCTTCGCCATGTGTGGCCCTCCTCGTTGCTGAATGGCTGGATTGCTGCTTTCACGCGAATGGTAAAGCCGTTCGCGTCGGGAAAAGTGTCCGGAAAGGTCCTGAAACGGCCGGTCTGGGAAACGGGCAGCGCCGGGCCGGCCACAGGAACCCAGACCTATCAGGCCTTATTTGATTCGGGGCTTTGCTGACTACGCCGTTTCCCCTGAAAACAGCCGGCAACCCGCGTCCACGGCGCAGCGGACAACCTGCGTTGCGGCTGACGCTCGCAACACCCTCGAAATTCGGAACAGGTGGTAAGTGCTTGATAAGACTGGCGCGAGAGACGGGACTCGAACCCGCGGCCTCCGCCGTGACAGGGCGGCGCTCTAACCAACTGAGCTACTCCCGCGGATGCTGATCATCAAATTGATCCGCGCAGGACCGAGGGCATAAAGGCCCGCATCCCGTTAGTCAAGGACGTTACGGACCCCTGCACAAGCGATGTGCCCGGCCGCATTTTCAGCCGGCGCGAGGTGCTTTGCCGCTGATCGATCGCACTCGGTTCAATGCGGGCGCCTGCCGACCTCGCTCACGAACCGGCCATGTCGCATCGTGGCCGGTAAATGTCAGGCCGCGGCACCGACAGCATTGATGGGCTGCCCTGATGGCTGGGAACTGCGTGAGGTTTCCTCCCGCTGCTCGGGGGTCAGCCACCACAGCAGGAACAGCAGCGCGATGCCGTTCGACACCAGGGCTGTCGTCAACGGCACGTTCATGATCGCTTGAACGGCGATGCCGGATGAGACTGCGATGAAGCGCGGCGAGAGATGGCGCGAGACCATCGATCCCAGTGACAGGATCAGGCCGCAGGCGAACGCCGAAACCGGGGTGAGCGCAAGGCCGACCGATGCAATCCCCTCGGTGGCGAGGAAGGAGGCGTTGAAATTGCCGTCGCGATAGATGGCTCCGAGCGCCGGGCCGAGTTCGCCGTAGGGGCAGGCAATCAGCTGGCGCAGGACCGATACCTGGCAGAAGCGGGTCAGTTCACGATGTGCAAAGAAGTCGGCGTAGTGATCGAGCGCGAGGGAGGGGATCGCGACGAAGCGCAGATTGATGGCGCTGAAGATCACGTAGTCCGTGTCCGCGACGAGGACGAAGAACGCGGCCAGACCGACGATCATCGGGACGACGTAGGCCAGCACCGTGGCGAGCCGCGGGTCGAACCGGCCGAACAGGAAGAACAGAAATGGCAGCCAGAGCGGCAGCAGCAGAATCGTCTTGTTGTTGACGACCGGGTAGAAGCAGAGTGCGAACAGCAACGTGCCGGCGGCCGGCATCCATTCCCGGCGCGATGCGAAATGCGCGAACAGATAGGGCAGAATAGCACCGATGATGATTCCGGTGAGATAGTTCAGCAGCGCCGGTCGCGCGACGGCGTTGCGGGCCGTGCCATAGGGGTTGCCAAGGCTGGCGCCGAAATACACGTCGGCAATCAGCACGGCGAACGACGCCCCGAGCAGCAGGAACGCGACGCGCTTGATGGCTGTCTCCGACAGGCTGGGTCGCCAAAGCGGGATATTCTGGAACATTAGCGGGATGATCGCCGCGGCCAGCGCGGCGATCATGGCCCAGCGGGCGATGGTGTGCGGATAATCGAACGCGCTGAAGAAGCTCAGCCAGACGAAGCCGAACACGGCTGACAGCAGCGAGAAGCCGACCAGATAGCCGAAGCTGAATCGGCTCACGATGAACGCCGGGATGAAGACCGCCATGATGGCGGTGCCGAGGATCGCGTGCGCGCTGACGTCCGATCGCCAGAAATGCATGGCGGGGAATGCATGCCCGCAGGCGATCATCGAGCCGATGCTGAGGATGAAGAATCCGAAGATCGAGACCCCGACAAACAGGTCATCGCGCGTCAATTTCATCGGCCGGCCCGAATCTGAAGCTGCTTGACAGCTAGCCGGTCGGCCTCGGACAGCGCAAGTCAAGCTAAGTTAACCGGGGCGGGCGATCCACGTCGTCATGTTTCCACTCTGCGACTTGTCACAGTGACGCCATATTGAATCGGCCGCGGCAAGACGCCGACGCGATCACGCGAAGAATGCGGCGACCGCGACCAGATCGGCTTGTCCTGGCGCCTCGCCGCGCAGATTGGCGTCGATGACGCGGCGGCAAGCCTCGACGGTATGGGTATCGCCCAATTCATTGGCGGCCTCGAGGATCGACCAGACCGTATCCATCGGAACGTCGCTTTGCGCGGTGGTTTTCGGGTCTGATAGCATCGGGTGGGGCCGGGCTAGAATTCGAACAGGTCGCGGCCGCGCCGCGCCAGGATGTGTAGCTCCGCCACGGTGCCGCGCACGGCGTTGCAGCGCCGGCATTCGATGACGGTGTCGCCGGACGCGTGCGCCGGATCGGCGACCTTGATTGCGAGGCTTCCGCAATCCGTGCAGATGATCTTGAAGCCGGTTGTAATGACTTGCTGTTGTAAATGCATTGTGGGCCTGCGCCTCTGTTGACACCTACCGTACGGAACAATTTTTAAAACTGGGGTCGCGGAGCAGATCGCAATCGAACGATCGTGTTAGGAGCAGCTTAAGGTTTCGCCGCCGCCACGCTGCCCGGCTGATGCTTGGCGGAAGCAATAATTGGCGGAAGCAATAAAAAGGCCGCCGGGCGGCGGCCGTTCTCCCGGTGAAGCGCTCGATGGTCTCAGCGAACGGTCGACGTCTCCGACGACGTGATCGCGACGGGCTTGCCGGCCTTGATCACCTGATTGGTCTGGGCGGTCTGGGTGAAATCCGCGTTGTGCCGCGCCGAAATGCCGAACGCCGCAACCCCGATGGCCGCAACAAGGGCAACCACCACAATCTTGAGGTGGGTCGCGCGGTCAGCTGAATGGATCGAGTGGTTCATGGTCGCCTCCGGGCGTCTATGCGCCGTCTATGGCAGCTACTGGTAAGCCCGATCTGTTTCCGGATCGTTTCGTGAGTTCCGCGAAATGGTTTCGTGCCACGAAGCGATTGGTTTCACCGTGTCTTGCGTCACACAGGCGGAGAGCTGAAACTGGCGCCAGGCGCGTGAATGCGCCTGGGAGAAAAACAATAATGAAAACAAAGATCATGACCCGCAGAAGCGTGCTCGGGGCTGGCTCCGGCGCGGTCGCCGCCACGATGTTTGGCAAACGAGCTATTGCCGCGGCCGAGTTCGACTTTAAGCTTGGCGTTGACACCCCGGAAACCCATCCGCTGACGATCCGTCTCGTCGAAGCGGCCAAGGCGGTCGCGGAGCGTTCGTCCGGCCGGCTCAACATCACGGTGTTTCCGAACAGCCAACTCGGCGGCGATCCCGAGATGCTGTCGCAGGTCCGGGCCGGCGGGATCGAGCTGATGGCCGCGCCGAGCCTGACCCTGTCGATCCTGGTGCCCTTGTCGGGCCTGCCCAGCATCGGCTTTGCCTTCCAGTCCTACGACCAGGTCTGGGCCGCGATGGACGGCGGCGTCGGCGATCTCGTGCGCGAAGCGATCACCAGGAGCGGCGTGGTGCCGCTCCGGAAGGTCTGGGACAATGGCTTCCGCCAGATCACCTCGTCGTCGAGCCGGCAACTCAATGGCGTCGACGATCTCAAGGGTTTCAAGATCCGCGTGCCGGTGACCGCGCTTCTGACCTCGCTGTTCTCCGGTCTCGGCGCGTTGCCGTCGAGCATCTCCTACAGCGAGCTCTATTCGGCGCTGCAAACCCATATCGTCGAAGGGCAGGAAAACCCGCTGGCGCAGGTCTCGACCGGCAAGCTCTACGAGGTGCAGAAGTACTGCGCGCTGTCGAACCATTGCTGGAGCGGCTACTGGATCATCGGCAACCGCCGCGCGATGGCGGGCCTGCCGCCTGATCTCGTCGAGGTCATCAATGCCGCGTTCGATGCGGCAGCAGTGAAGGAGCGCACCGACCTGGTCGAGATGGACCGCTCGTTGCAGGCTGAACTGACTGGGAAGGGCATGACCTTCAACAAGCCAGATCATGTTCAGTTCAGGGCCGCGCTGGTGAAGGCGGGGTTCTACACGCAGTGGCAGAAGACCTATGGCGCGGATGCGTGGGCGGCGCTGGAGAAATACACCGGCAAGCTGACGTGACGAGATCGACGCGACCCGAACCAATCACCCGCGGATCCGGGTGCCCCGGCGTGACGAGGCCTTTCGGTCGCTTTTCGCGGGCCGTGCCGCCGGTAACGACAGAAATTCTCCGACGCTGGCCTGGCAGAAATCGAGATAGGCCCGGACGATGCTGGAGGGGTGGCGATGCGACGGATAGAGCAGGCTGACTTCCTGCTCCGGCATCGGGTGATCTGCGAGCACCGCGCAAAGCTTGCCGCTTTGGAGGTGCGCGGTCGCGAGAAAGGGGGGCAGTTCGGTCAATACCTCGCCTGCCAGAGCCCGGTTGCGTAGATGCAGGTAGGAGTTCGTGGACAGAATCGCTTGCGGCCGGACGACGTGCTCGCCGAGGCGCCAGGAAGCGCCACTGTTGGTGTCTCGACACCAGACCGCGCAGGGGCGGTGGGTTATCTGATCCGGTGTGTCCGGGGTGCCAAACCGCTTCATGAATTGCGGGCTGGCAACGAGGACGTGTCGATAAACCAGGAGCCTTCGCGCCACCATGGCTTCGTGGACGAGAACGCCGACGCGGAGTGCAACGTCAATTCCCTCTTCCACAAGATCAACTCGGCGATCGGTGGTGTAGGCACTGACCTGGACGTCGGGATAGCGTCGCTGGAATGCGCCGATGAGCTCCCACCACGGCTCAAATTCCGTCGGCAGTGAAATCCGCAGACGCCCCCGCAAACGCGCCTGATCGCTCTTCGCGGCCTCTTCCGCTTCGGCCAGCGCGTCAATTCCGAGGGTAGCGCGGTCGTAGAGCCGGGTGCCGATGTCGGTCAGCTTCGTGCCGCGCGCCGATCGCTCCAGCAGGGCGACCTTGAGCTCCTTCTCAAGCTCGCGGATTCGCCGGCTCAATGTCGGCAGCGGGATCCCCATCCGCAGCGCGGCGGCCGACAGGCTCCCCGCCTGGACGACGCTGACGAACATCTTGACGGCGTTGAGATCCATTCGGAAAGCCTATCATAAATGAGAGGCTAGTTGCCAGATCAATCAGTACCGGATCGATTTTGAGTAGCCTAGGTATCGACCGTCGCGCTTGCGATGCCACATCGAACCCAAGGAATCTGTGCGATGCCAATCGAAAACCTCCTCAAGACCTACGAAACCGCTCTCAACGCAGGTGATGTCGACGCAATTATGAAGCTCTATGGGCGGGAGCCCGCTTTCATGCCGCAGCATTCTCCTGCGCTGATGGGGCGAGAAGCTGTCCGGGCTGGCTACGAGCAGGTGTTCAGGACGATCAAACTCGACGTCAAATTCCAGATCCACGAAGTCGAGACGTTCGGGGATTGGCAATGGGTGCGCACGAGCTCGACCGGCCGTACCAGGATTCTGGCGGCGGGGCTCGAGATCGACGAGGGCAACAACGAACTGTTCATCTTCCGACGTGAGGACAGCGTGTGGAAGATCCATCGTTATCTCTTTGCAACCACGCAGCCACGGGCTTAACTTGGCGGCTCAGATCGGCGGCGGCGCTTCTTGCGGAAGCGTCGCCCGAGCGACCGCATTGGTGAAGGCGCAGCGAAGGGGTCTCCGGTTGCAGCGCCACCTTCACTGATGTGTCGTGAGCCGCGTAAATCCGTCGTCGCTCCAGTCGTGGCTGCCCACGCCGTGCCGCACGAAGAACACGCCCGCCGGATCGTACTTCTGCTTGATCTGCAGGAGCCGCGGATAGTTCGCGCCCCAATAGGCTCGCTGCCAGTCCCGCTCGAAGAAACTGCTTTCCGCGAGATAGGCGCCGCCATCCGGCGCGACCTTTCTGAGTTCGCCCACCGCGTTGGCAATGGCTGCGGCATGCTTGCGCGCGTCAGCCAGGTCCGGCTCGTGACCTCTCAAGGCCGGATAGGCCGGCGGGCCCTCGCTCGCGATGATGGCGAGCGCGAAGGCATCGATCACGGCCGGGTTCGTCGCAGTCTGCTTCGCGGTGGCGATCGCGGTCTCCGATCCGCCGGCCAGCCCTTTCTGGAAATGCAATTCGACCGTTGAGTGCTGCGCCGCCGCGAGCAGGGCATCGACGAGCCGCTCGCGATCAGCGCCGTCCAGCAGCGAAGCTGCCAGCCACAGCGATTCGAAGCCGTGAATGAAATGTCCAGCCTCGCTCAGATTTGCGGTCCAGAACGCGTTGTCCGCCGGAGCGCCGGGACGATCGTCGAACTGGATCGCCTGCGGCGCACGTTGCCTGATATAGTCGAGGTCCCAGCGCCGCGCCGCCGGACCGGTGCGGATCGACGGCGCGCGAACGAAGGTGAATTCGTCGCGCGCCTCGGTGACGAAACCAATGAAGGGCTGCCACAGCTCGTCGGCCTGCGGCTTGGCAAGGCCCTGAAACGAGAGCTGGATGTCGAGCACGTTGCCCGGCTTGACGTTGACGATCTCGCCCCAATGCGGATTGTGCAGGCGCGCAGCGTAGAGATCGATGAACGCCCCGATCAGCTTGCGGAATGACGCGCTTGACGCGGCGCGGACCGTCATGTTGGCGAAGCCGAAGAGGTCGGGAAGTGGATGGGTCCGCAAAGTCATGCGGGCGACGACACCAAAAGTGCCTCCGCCGCCGCCACGCAAGGCCCAGAACAAATCGGCATTGTTGCGGGCATTTGCGATCCGCGCGACGCCGTCCGCTGTCACGATTTCGGCTTCCAGCAGGCTCGCTGCGGCGATGCCGTAGTTCTTCGAGTAGCTGCCGAACCCGCCGCCCTGCACCAGACCCGCGACGCCGACCGTGCCGCAGCCACCGCCTTGCACGTAGCGGCCACCTTTGGTGGTCACCTCGTTGTAGACATGCATCCAGATCGCGCCGGCGCCCACGGTGACGGCCGGCTGTGGCGGATCCTCGCAGCCCCGCGCGACGAAGCCGTCATGCAGCGTGATGTCGTTCATCGCGCGCGTCCAGATCATCAGCGAGTCCGGTGCGCTCGATGTGCCGAGATAGCTGTGGCCGCCGCCCCTGACGACCAGCCGGAGATTGTTGTCACGGGCAAAATTGACGGCAGCGACGATGTCGGCGGTGTCTCGCGCCGCGACAGCATAGACGCTCGGCTCCGACGTCCAGGCGTCGAGATAGCCCGTGGTCTGGGTCAGGGCCGGGTCGTCGCCGATGGAGTAGGGATTCTTCAGCTCCCTGAATACGTCGCGGCAGGCAGCACCGGAAGGATTGTCGCGACATGCCTCCAGCGGCGATCTCACGGCGATGAGGCGCCCCTTCGTCTGCTCGTTGAGTCTGCTCCAGCTGGCGGCCGACGGCCATTCGGGATCCGAAGGACGTGCTCGCCGGAGCGGGCGCGAGGCGGACCCGCCTGCGCTTTCCGCAGCCGGCGCGGGCCTCGGTCCGATCCATCGCGCCAGCGGGGCGAGGGCGGCGCAAGTCAGCAGGTCGCGACGATTCATGGGCTGATCGCCTGTCCGTGGACGAGAACGCGCGGCAGAATAGCAGCGCCATGCATGACTACAATCCCAACCGCGCGATCGCCGCGACCTTCCAAGCGCTGCCGGCACCAGCTTCATCGCCAACGGCGCCGCGCAGGCCAGCGACTCCGCGCTGACCACGGCATCGCTCGCGATGAACTGGCGCAATGGCTGGTCGGCATCGGCGACGTTCGAGGGCGAGTTCTCCAACGTCACCTCGAGCTACGCCGGCAAGGGCGTGGTGCGGTATCACTGGTGAGGCACGCCGATTACCTCAGGCGTAATCGCGCGCGCGACGTCTCCTTGCGATGATCGGTTGATGGCTGGCGACAAAGTCGCCACACGATCCGCAAGGGAGTTCTATCATGGCTAGCCGACCGCTTTTCGCGACCGCCAGGGATGGCACATCGCTGTTCGTGCAGGATTGGGGCACGGGCAAACCGGTGCTCCTGCTCGCCGCCTGGACCTTCAATTCCAGCGTCTGGGGCAGCCAGATCGTGGCGTTGAATGCGAAGGGCTATCGCTGCGTCGCGCCGGACCGGCGCGGCCACGGCCGCTCCGACCTGCCGGCGACCGGATATGATCTCGACACGCTGACCGACGACGTCGCCGCCGTGATCGAGCAGCGGGATCTGCGCGACCTCACCGTCGTCGCGCATTCGATGGGATCGATCGAGGCTGTGAACTATCTGGCGCGTCATGGCTCCGAGCGCGTCGCACGGCTGGTGCTGGTGGCGCCGACCACGCCGTTCATTGTCCAGTCCGAGGACAATCCGGACGCGGTGCCGCGCGCGATGGTCGACGCGCAGAACGCTGCGATCGCGCAGGACTTCCCGAAATGGATGGGCGAGAACGAGGCGCCGTTCTTCATGTCCGACACGCCGGAGGCGACGCGGGCCTGGATCAGGGAGATGATGCTGAGTGTGCCGCTGCCGGTGGCGCTGGCCTGCCGCAAGACCATCTCGTCGGCCGACCTGCGCGCCGCGGCGAGGGCGATCGATCGTCCGACCCTGATCGTGCACGGCGACAAGGATGCCAGCGCGCCGCTGGAACTGACCGGCGCCAAGACAGCAAGGCTGATCAAGGGCAGCAGGCTCGCCGTCTATCAAGGCGCGCCTCACGCACTGCCGCTGACGCACAACGCGCGCTTGATGGCCGACCTGCTGGCCTTCATGGATAGTTAGATCATGATGCGATGCGCATCATGATCTCTTCGGAAAACCGGCTCCCACTTTTCCGGATCATGCTCTAACTGGCGCGCGCGATATCGGCACGGATCCAGCGCGCTGCCCAGACGAACAGCAGCGCGCCGAGCGTCGTCGTCACCGCCGCCGACAGCAGCGAGTAGCGGACTGCATCGACGCCATAGATCCCCTTCAGGGCGTCGTTGATCATGCCGACGGCGAGCGGGCCGACACCCTGGCCGAAGCAGGTGGCGGTGAGCAGCACGAGCGCGGAGGCCAGCGCGCGCATGCTGGGTTTAGCCACCGTCTGAGCGATCGCAAAGATCGGGCCGAGATGGAAGCCGACCATGAACGAGGTCAGCGCCAGCGTTGCGACCATCAGCGTGAAGCTTGGCGTCAGCATGCACAGCGCGAACACCGGGCCGGCGAGGCCGGACATGATCGCCGGCGCCCACAGCTTCCAGCGATCGTCGCGACGGCCGATCTGCGCCACCACGAGGCCGCCGATCAGCGTGCCCGCCATGCCGGCGAGCCCTTTGAAGGTGCCGGCATAGGTGCCGATCTCGGCGCTGGTGAGATGATGGATGCGCGCCAGGAACGGCGGGATCCACACCGCCGTGGCGTAGTTGGTGTAGGTCGTCAGGCAAAACCCGATCAGCACGATCACGAAGCTCGGCTGCGAGATCAGGAAGCGTAATGTCGGCCCGATCGGCTCAGCCTTGAAGGTCTCGGCCATCGCGCCGCGTTTCGGTTCCGATATCGTCAGCCACAGCACGGCGGCTAGCGCGATGCCGGGCAGGCCGGCGGTGAAGAAGGCCATCCGCCAGCCATAGTGCTGGTTGACGTAGCCGCCGATGAAATAGCCGAGGAAGACGCCGAGATAGGTGCCGATCGCGTAGATGCCGAGCGCGCGCGGCCGCTCGTTCTTGTCGAACAGATCGGCGATCATCGATTGCGACGCCGGCGTGCCCGCGGATTCCCCGATGCCGACGCCGATCCGCGCCAGCGCAAGCGCCGTGACGCTGGAGGCGAGGCCGCAGAGATAGGTCATCGCGCTCCAGAACGCGAAGGCGAGGGCCACGATGTTGCGGCGGTTGAGGCGGTCGGCCATCCGCGCGATGGGAATGCCGAGCAGCGAATAGAACAGCACGAAGCCGAACCCGGCGAGCAGGCCCATCGTGGTGTCGCTGAGTGCGAACTCCTTCTTGATCGGCTCGATCAGCACGTTGAAGATGGTGCGGTCGAGGAAATTGAGGGCGTAGATGATGGTGAGCAGCGCGAGCACGTAGTAGCGGCGCGTGGAAGGCGTTGCCGCGGCTTGCGTTGGTGCCGCCGCCTGCGGTGCGACATCGACCATGACTTCCTCCCCCGGATTTGTCTTTTCTTGCCGGCTCGCGTGCGAGCGCCTTACGCCTCGCGGATGTAATTCCCCGCTTCGAATTCGACCTGGCCGGCATCGGCATCGAACGACACGCCGATCGGGTCGCGGCCGGCAGCCATGGCCTCGAGCTGGTCGGCGAGCATCCGGCGGATCATCAGGATGCCGCGGTCGCTCTGGCCGAAATGCTCCTCGGAATGAACAGTCACCGGACCCTGGCCGACCTGGGCCTCATAGTCGCCGGGGAATTGCTGGTGCTCTTGCTCGGTCATGTCCCACCAGAACTTGCCGTTGAACTTCGAGCGCATGCGGCCGATGTCGCCAGCGTTCTTGACCCGGCCAGCGACATAGATGCGGAACGAGGTGTCGTCGATCGGGAGGGTCCAACCGATCGATTCGACCCGGGCGAACTGCGCGACCCGCGGATTGGGCACGACGCGGAGTGTGGGCAGGGCGGCCTCGGTGACGCGGTAGAACACCTTGCCGTCGTCCTGCCGGCGGATCGAGCGCACCGCGACGCCGCGCGGCGTCATCTCGAACTTCACCTCGGGCATCGAGGCCATCATGTTGGTGAATTGCGGGCCGGAGAACGAGCCGTGCAGCACCGGCACGTGATAGGGGTCGGCGACGTTCTCGAAATGCTGTAGCCAGTTGCAGGGGATCACGGCCGGACCGCCGCCGCCGATCGAGGAATCGTCGGCCTCGACAAACTCGCCGTCGTCCATCGTCTCCAGGCACTCGTAGCGGGGGAGCACCGGCTTTCTGTCGGCCGGACCCATATAGGCGAAGATCAGGCCGTAGCGTTCCTGCACCGGATACCAGGGCTGGCGCACCTTGTCCTTGAACAGTCCGCCTTCGGGCTCGCAGGGCTGCTCGAGGCAGCGGCCTTCGGTGTCGAACTTCCAGCCGTGGTAGCAGCAGCGGATGCCGTCCTCCTCGACCTTGCCGTAATAGAGTGTAGTGCCGCGATGGCAGCACCGGGCGTGCAGCAGGCCGATCCGGCCGTGCCGGTCGCGAAAGAGAATCAGGTCTTCGCCGAGCGCGCGGACTTTTCTGGGGATATCGGTGGCGTCGCCGGCGAGCCCGATCGGGTGCCAATAGCGCCGCAACAGCTCGCCCATCGGCGTGCCGCGGACCACCGAGGTGAGCTCGGTCCGGGTGGTGGACGGCTTCATCGCATAGGCCGTGCCGAGATCGCGGTCCCGTTGGGTGATCGTCATGTATCTCCTCCGGCCGCCGGTCAGTCGCCCGCGGCTGCGTTGTCGTTGACCAAGTCAACGATAGATCGATGACAATGTCAACGATCTCGATTAGCTTGGCAGCGGCAGGCTTTGTTGGCAGAGGTTGGCAATGACCGAGAAGCTCAGGACCGAGAAGGTGTTGCCGCCGGAGGCGGTGGTCGATGCCGAACTCGCGCCGATCACCGCGATGATGTCCTCGCGGCTGATGGTGCTGGCGAATCTGCTCAGGCGAGGGGCGCTGCTGCGCTACAAGCGGCTGACCGGCCTGTCTTCCGTCGAGTTCGGCCTGGTCGCCTCGCTCGGCCGCCGGCCGCCGATGAGCGTGGTGCGGCTGGCCGAAGCCGTCGGCATGGACAAGGGGCAGATCAGCCGGGCGCTCGCCGAGCTGGTGGCGCGCAAGCTTGTGGCGAAGGCGGCCAATCCGCGTGACAATCGGGAAACACTTGTCTCCCTCACCAAGGCCGGGCTCGCCGCCCATGACGCCATTGTGGCCGGTGCACAGGAGCGAAACCGGCGTCTGCTGGAACAGCTCGGTCCACAGGATCTCGAACTACTGCTTGGACATATTGACCGCCTCACGCTGACCGCGGCCGAGATGCTCGCTGCCGAGCGGGAGCTGGGCTGATATGGGGAGAGCGCAGGGCACCGGATGGCCGCCGCTGCGTTGGCCATTGAGGCACGCGCATCCGCCCGACGAGGCCAAGAGCCGCGGGAAGGGACCGTAAAAGCGTCAAAATAGCTTGTCTTGCGCCCCCTGTTGCGCTGCGCTAAAGCCTCAAGAACAATTCCAATCAACGAATCTGCGGCACGTCCGAAACCGCAGCAAGAAGGCCTCGCCGATGACCGGCATCCTGCAGAATTACCTCCCACTTGTGGTCTTTATCGGAGTTGCGAGCCTGATCGGGCTGGCGCTCCTGATCGCGCCGTTCCTGGTCGCGTTCCAATCGCCGGACCCGGAAAAGCTGTCCGCCTATGAATGCGGATTCAACGCTTTTGACGACGCCCGCATGAAGTTCGACGTCCGCTTCTATCTGGTGGCGATCCTCTTCATCATCTTCGATCTCGAAGTGGCGTTCCTGTTCCCGTGGGCCGTGGCGTTCGGCAAGCTCGGCGCCACCGGCTTCTGGTCGATGATGGTTTTCCTGGCCGTGCTGACGGTCGGGTTCGCATATGAATGGAAGAAAGGCGCGCTCGAATGGGATTGAGCCCCACCGCCGCAACCTCGCAGCCGGCGATCGCCAAACCTGATATCGCGATGGCTCCGAAGGGCATTCTCGATCCGTCGACCGGCAGGCCGGTCGGCGCCAATGATCCGTTTTTCCTCGAGGTCAATCACGAGCTGTCCGACAAGGGCTTCTTCGTCGCCGCGGCCGATGACCTGATCACCTGGGCGCGCACCGGCTCGCTGATGTGGATGACCTTCGGTCTCGCCTGCTGCGCGGTCGAGATGATGCAGGTCTCGATGCCGCGCTACGACGTCGAGCGCTTCGGCTTCGCGCCACGTGCCTCGCCGCGGCAGTCCGACGTGATGATCGTCGCGGGCACGCTGACCAACAAGATGGCGCCGGCGCTGCGCAAGGTCTACGACCAGATGCCGGAGCCGCGCTACGTCATCTCGATGGGCTCCTGCGCCAATGGCGGCGGCTACTACCACTACTCCTACTCGGTGGTGCGTGGCTGCGACCGCATCGTGCCGATCGACATCTACGTGCCGGGCTGCCCGCCCACGGCGGAAGCGCTGCTTTACGGCGTGCTGCTGTTGCAGAAGAAGATCCGCCGTATCGGCACCATCGAACGCTAAGGTTTCAGGCATGGACGACGGCAAGCTCGACGCCCTTGGGCAGACGATCGTGAGCGCGCTTCCGGGCGCGGCCACTTCGCACTCGGTCGCGTTCAATCAACTCACTATCGATGTCGAGATTGGCAGAATCGTGGACGTCGTGACGTTTTTGCGTGACGATCCCAATTGCCGCTTCGTCAACTTCACCGATGCGACCGCGGTCGATCACCCGAGCCGCGAGAAGCGCTTCGACGTCGTCTACCACCTGCTGTCGCCGACACTGAACGCGCGCATCCGGCTGCGCGGACAGGCCGACGAGACCACGCAGGTGCCGTCGATCATCGGCGTGTTCCCGGGCGCCGACTGGTTCGAACGCGAGACCTACGATCTCTACGGCGTGATCTTCACCGGCCATCCCGACATGCGCCGCCTGCTGACGGATTACGGCTTCGACGGCCATCCGCTGCGCAAGGATTTCCCGCTGACCGGCTTCGTCGAGGTTCGCTACGACGACCAGGAGAAGCGGGTGCTGTACGAGCCGGTCCGGCTCAACCAGGAATTCCGCAAGTTCGATTTCCTTTCGCCCTGGGAAGGCGCGGACTATCCGCTTCCCGGTGACGAGAAGGCCAAGGCGGAGCCGAAGCCATGAATGAACAGCCGCAAAATCTGCGCAACTTCACGATCAATTTCGGTCCGCAGCATCCGGCCGCGCACGGCGTGCTGCGTTTGGTGCTCGAATTGGACGGCGAAGTCGTCGAGCGCGTCGATCCGCATATCGGCCTGCTTCACCGCGGCACCGAGAAGCTGATCGAGCACAAGACCTATCTCCAGGCGATTCCCTATTTCGACCGGCTCGACTACGTCGCGCCGATGAACCAGGAGCATGCATTCTGCCTCGCGGCGGAAAAGCTGCTCGGCATCACGGTGCCGCGCCGCGGCCAGTTGATCCGCGTACTGTATTGCGAGATCGGCCGCATCCTCTCCCATCTGCTCAACGTCACCACGCAGGCGATGGACGTCGGCGCGCTGACCCCGCCGCTGTGGGGCTTCGAAGAGCGCGAGAAGCTGATGGTGTTCTACGAGCGCGCCTCGGGCTCGCGCATGCACGCGGCGTTCTTCCGCGTCGGCGGCGTGCACCAGGACCTGCCGCCGAAGCTGATCGACGACATCGAGGCGTGGTGCGATCCGTTCCTCAAGGTGGTCGACGACCTCGATCGGCTGCTGACCGGCAACCGCATCTTCAAGCAGCGCAACGTCGATATCGGCATCGTGCCGTTGAAGGAGGCCTGGGAATGGGGCTTCTCCGGCGTGATGGTGCGCGGCTCCGGCGCGGCCTGGGACCTGCGCAAGTCGCAGCCCTATGAGTGCTACGCCGAGATGGATTTCGACATTCCGATCGGCAAGAACGGCGACTGTTACGACCGCTATCTGATCCGCATGGAAGAGATGCGCCAGTCGGTGCGCATCATGAAGCAGTGCGTGCAGAAACTCAAAGCAGCCGACGGGCAGGGCCCGGTCGTGGTCGAGGACAACAAGATCGCGCCGCCGCGCCGCGGCGAGATGAAGCGCTCGATGGAAGCGCTGATCCATCACTTCAAGCTCTACACCGAAGGCGTCCACGTGCCGGCCGGCGAGGTCTATGCCGCGGTCGAGGCGCCGAAGGGCGAGTTCGGCGTCTATCTGGTCGCCGACGGCACCAACAAGCCCTACAAGTGCAAGATCCGCGCGCCGGGCTTCGCCCATCTCCAGGCGATGGATCACATCTGCAAGGGCCATCTCTTGGCCGACGTTTCCGCCATCCTTGGCTCGCTGGACATCGTGTTCGGCGAGGTCGACCGGTGATGATGTCCGCATCCGCACCGCGCGCTAATTGAGAGTTTGAACGATGTCCGTCCGCCGCCTTGCCCCGAAGGAATTGCAGCCCGCGAGCTTCACGTTCACGGACGAGAACCTGGCCTGGGCCAAGAAGCAGATCGAGAAATACCCGCCGGGCCGCCAGGCTTCGGCGGCGATCGCGATCCTGTGGCGCGTGCAGGAGCAACATGACGGCTGGGTGTCGGAAGCCGCGATCCGCGCCGTCGCCGACCTGCTCGAGATGCCGCATATCCGGATGCTGGAGATCGCGACCTTCTACACCATGTTCCAGCTCTCGCCGGTCGGCAAGAAGGCCCACGTCCAGGTTTGCGGCACCACGCCGTGCCGGCTGCGCGGCGCCGCCGACCTGATCGAGGTCTGCCAGCATCGCATCCATCACGATCCTTTCCAGTTGTCGAAGGACGGCAACTTCTCCTGGGAAGAGGTCGAGTGTCTCGGCGCCTGCGTGAATGCGCCGATGGTGCTGATCTGGAAGGACACCTATGAGGACCTGACCAAGGAAAGCTTCGGCAAGGTGCTCGACGGCTTTGCCGCCGGCAATCCGCCGAAGCCGGGTCCGCAGATCGACCGTCAGTTCTCGGCGCCCGCGGGCGGGCCGACGACGCTGAAGGAAACCACCTGATGGGGGGCTTTCAGGTGCAGGCAATGGGGATCGGGAGGGCGGCTTCGATGATGGCCTGGCGCAAGATCGCGCTGCATACCGCTGTCGCGGCCGGCTTCATGTTCCTGCTGCAACGTTACGGCCTCAGCGCCACGCTGGAATCCAGCCTGTTGTGGGCCATCGTGTTCGGCGGCTGCGCCGCCGGGCTCGCTTACTCACAAGCCAATCGGTGATGTTCGGAAAGTTTTTGTTATGCTCGACGACAAGGACCGCATCTTCAAGAACCTCTACGGCCTGCATGATTGGGGCCTCGAGGGCGCGCGCCGCCGCGGCGCCTGGGACGGCACCAAGGGGATCATCGACAAGGGCCGCGACTGGATCATCAACGAGATGAAGGCGTCGGGCCTGCGCGGCCGCGGCGGCGCGGGTTTCCCGACCGGCATGAAGTGGTCCTTCATGCCGAAGGAATCCAAGGACGGCCGTCCGAGCTATCTCGTCGTCAACGCCGACGAGTCCGAGCCCGGCACCTGCAAGGACCGCGAGATCATGCGGCACGACCCGCATCTCCTGGTCGAGGGCTGCCTGCTCGCGAGCTTCGCGATGGGCGCGCATGCCTGCTACGTCTATATCCGCGGCGAGTTCATCCGCGAGCGCGAGCGGTTGCAGGCGGCGATCGACCAGGCCTATGAGGCCAAGCTGGTCGGCAAGGACAACATCAACGGCTGGCCGTTCGACATCTATGTCGCCCACGGCGCCGGCGCCTATATCTGCGGCGAGGAAACCGCGCTGCTCGAGAGCCTCGAGGGCAAGAAGGGCCAGCCGCGGCTGAAGCCGCCGTTCCCGGCCAATGTCGGCCTCTATGGCTGCCCGACCACCGTCAACAACGTCGAGTCGATCGCGGTCGCGCCCGACATCCTGCGCCGCGGCGCCGCCTGGTTCGCCGGCATCGGCCGGCCGAACAATGTCGGCACCAAGCTGTTCTGCATCTCCGGTCACGTCGAGCGGCCCTGCAACGTCGAAGAGGCGATGGGCATTCCGTTCCGCGAGCTGATCGAGAACCATTGCGGCGGCATCCGCGGCGGCTGGGACAATCTGAAGGCCGTGATCCCCGGCGGCTCGTCGGTGCGCATGGTGCCGGCCGAGCAGATCATCGACACGCCGATGGATTTCGACTCACTGAGCAAGCTACGCTCGGGCCTCGGCACCGCGGCCGTGATCGTGATGGACAAGTCGACCGACCTGATCCGGGCGATCGCGCGCATCTCCTACTTCTACAAGCATGAGAGCTGCGGCCAGTGCACGCCGTGCCGCGAGGGCACCGGCTGGATGTGGCGCGTCTTGACCCGCATGGCCGACGGCCGCGCCCACAAACGCGAGATCGACATGCTGCTCGAGGTCACCAAGCAGGTCGAAGGCCACACCATCTGCGCGCTCGGCGACGCCGCGGCGTGGCCGATCCAGGGTCTGATCGCGCATTTCCGTCACGAGATCGAAGAGCGCATCGATCAGTATTCGCACAAGGCGGACCTCGACGATCAGGGCGTTCGTGATCCCGTGCACATGGTGGCCGCGGAGTAATGACTGCGATGATGCAACAAGCCGCATGGTGGCAGAAGTTCGGGACGCTTGCGCAGATGGCGCAGGCGCTCGTGGCGCTGCTCGGCTTTGTTGCCATCCTGGTGCAGATCAACGAAATCCGCTCGACGAACCGCGCCTCCGCGGCGCGCACCGCGTTTCTGGGTTACACCGAGCTCGCATTCAACAATCCGAAATTCGCGCAGCCGGACTATGATGCGATCCAGGCCGGCAGCCGCGAGGAGCGGGTGCAGTATGAGAGTTTCGTGGCCTATTTCCTCTATGCTTGCGAGGAGGCGATCTCCGCCTTCGAGAACAAGCAGGAATGGCAGGCCTCGTGCGACTACGACCTGAAGCCGCATCTGCCGTTCCTGTGCGCCAAGAGCCGGGCCGAACCGGGCTATCTCTCGACCTACAGCACCGACACCCAGCAATGGGTGAAGACATCAATGAAAACCGCCAGCGTCGCGCCGCCCGACTGCAAGCTGGGAAAGACTTGAAGACATGAGCAAGATCATCGTCGATGGCAAAGAGATCGATGTGCCGCCGGAGTACACGCTGTTGCAGGCGTGCGAGGCGGCCGGCGCCGAGATTCCACGCTTCTGCTATCATGAGCGGTTGTCGATCGCCGGCAATTGCCGGATGTGCCTGGTCGAGGTGAAGGGCGGCCCGAAGCCGGTCGCGAGCTGCGCCTGGGCCGTGCGCGACTGCCGTCCCGGACCGAAGGGCGAGCCGCCGGAGATCTCGACCCGTTCGCCGATGGTCAAGAAGGCGCGCGAAGGCGTGATGGAGTTCCTGCTGATCAACCATCCGCTGGACTGCCCGATCTGCGACCAGGGCGGCGAGTGCGATTTGCAGGACCAGGCGATGGGCTACGGCGTCGACACCAGCCGGTTCGCCGAGAACAAGCGCGCGGTCGAGGACAAGTATCTCGGCGCGCTGGTCAAGACCTCGATGAATCGCTGCATCCAGTGCACGCGCTGCGTCCGCTTCTCCGCCGAAGTCTGCGGCGCCCCGGAAATGGGTGCGACCGGCCGCGGCGAGGACATGGAGATCACCACCTATCTCGAGCATGCGCTGAGCTCGGAGTTGCAGGGCAACCTGGTCGACATCTGCCCGGTGGGCGCGCTGACCTCGAAGCCCTATGCGTTCGCGGCGCGGCCCTGGGAGCTCGGCAAGACCCAGTCGGTCGACGTCATGGACGGCGTCGGCTCCGCGATCCGCGTCGACACCCGCGGCCGCGAGGTGATGCGCATCCTGCCGCGCATCAACGAAGCCGTGAACGAGGAGTGGATCTCCGACAAGACCCGCCACATCGTCGATGGCCTGCGTACCCAACGGCTCGATCGTCCCTATGTGCGCGAGAACGGCCAGCTCCGGTCGGCGACCTGGCAGGAGGCGTTCGCCGCCATCGCCGCCAAGGCCGGCCGCACCGACGGCAAGCGGATCGGCGCGATCGCCGGCGATCTCGCCGCGGTCGATGAAATGTACGCGCTGAAGGAGCTGCTGGCTGCGTTCGGCTCGGTCAATCTGGCGGTGCAGGGCGGCGACGCATTCGACGCCAAGGCTGGCCGCGGCTCCTACATCTTCAACCCGACCATCGCCGGCATCGACCAGGCCGACGCCATCCTGATCATCGGCTCGCATCCGCGCAAGGAAGCCGCGGTGCTGAACGCGCGGATACGCAAGCGCTGGCGCGCCGGCGGCCTCAAGGTCGGCATGATCGGCGCGAAGTCCGATTTCACCTACGACCACGACTATCTCGGCGCAGGCACCGACACGCTGGCTGATCTTGCGGCCGGCAAGCACTCGTTTGCCGACGTGCTGAAGAACGCGCAGCACCCGATCATCCTGGTCGGCCCCGGTGCCTACACCAGGCATGACGGCGCGGCGGTGCTGGCGCAGGCCGCCAAGCTCGCGGTCGATGTCGGCGCGCTGAAGGACGGCTGGAACGGCTTTGCCGTCTTGCAGGACACCGCCTCCCGTGCCGGCGCGCTCGATATCGGCTTCTCGCCTTCGGCCGGCGGCCTGACCACCGCGCAGATGACCACCTTCGGCACGCTCGACGTGCTGTTCCTGCTCGGCGCCGACGAGATCAAGGTGCCGGACGGTACCTTCGTCGTCTACGTCGGCACCCATGGCGACCAGGGTGCGCACCGCGCCGACGTCATCCTGCCGGGCGCGGCCTACACCGAGAAGTCCGGCATCTACGTCAACACCGAGGGCCGGGCGCAGATCGCCAACCGTGCCGCGTTCCCGCCGGGCGAGGCCCGCGAGGACTGGGCGATCATCCGCGCGCTGTCCGACGTGCTCGGCAAGAAGCTGCCGTTCGACTCGTTGCAGGCGCTGCGGCAGGCGATGTTCAAGACCTATCCGCATCTGATGCGGCTCGATCAGATCGAGGCCGGCACGGCGGACCAGGTCAAGGCGCTGGCCGGCAAGGGCGGCAGCGTCGACAAGGCGGCGTTCAAGCCGACCGTCGAGGACTTCTATCTGACCAACCCGATCGCGCGGGCCTCTGCCGTGATGGCGGAATGCTCGCGGCTGGCGTCGGGCCGAATGCTGACGGCAGCGGAGTGAGCGTGACCTGATGGCTGAATTCTTCGCAAGCTCGTTCTGGACCGGCTTCCTCTGGCCGCTGATCATCATGGTCGCGGAAAGCCTGTTGCTGCTCGTCGTGCTGCTGATCGCGATCGCCTACATCCTGCTCGCCGACCGCAAGATCTGGGCCGCAGTGCAGATCCGCCGCGGTCCCAACGTGGTCGGCCCGTTCGGATTGCTGCAATCCTTCGCCGACCTGCTGAAATTCGTGTTGAAGGAGCCGGTGATCCCGGCGGGCTCCAACAAGGGCGTGTTCCTGTTGGCGCCCTTGGTGTCGTGTATCCTGGCGCTGGCCGCCTGGGCCGTGATCCCGTTCGATCTCGGCTGGGTGATCTCCGACATCAATGTTGGCATTCTCTACATCTTCGCAATCTCGTCGCTGTCGATCTACGGCATCATCATGGCCGGCTGGTCGTCGAACTCGAAGTACCCGTTCCTGGCCGCGCTGCGCTCGGCGGCGCAGATGGTGTCCTATGAAGTCTCGATCGGCTTCGTGATCATCACGGTGCTGCTCTGCGTCGGTTCGCTGAACCTGTCGGCGGTGGTCGAGGCGCAGAACACCCGCGGTCTGGCGCATTTGATCGGCCTGCCGCAGCTCACCATCCTGAACTGGTATGTGTGGCCGCTGTTCCCGATGTTCGTGGTGTTCTACGTCTCGGCGCTGGCGGAAACCAACCGTCCGCCGTTCGACCTGGTGGAAGCCGAATCCGAGCTGGTCGCCGGCTTCATGACCGAATACGGCTCGACCCCGTATCTGCTGTTCATGCTCGGCGAGTATGTCGCGATCACCACGATGTGCGCGCTGGCGTCGATCCTGTTCCTGGGCGGCTGGCTGCCGCCGGTCAACCTGCCGCCGTTCACCTGGATTCCGGGCATCGTCTGGTTCGCGCTCAAGGTGTTCTTCATGTTCTTCATGTTCGCGATGGCGAAGGCGATCGTGCCACGCTACCGCTACGATCAACTGATGCGGCTCGGCTGGAAGGTGTTCCTGCCGCTGTCGCTGGCGATGGTGGTGATCGTGGCCGGCGTGCTGCAATTCGCCGGCATCGCGCCGAAGTGAGGCCGTCATGAGTGTCAATGTCAACGCAACAGCCCGCTCGCTCCTGCTCTCGGAATTCGTCTCGGCGTTCTTCCTGGCGATGCGCTATTTCTTCCAGCCGAAGCCGACGCTGAACTATCCGTTCGAGAAGGGGCCGATCTCGCCGCGCTTCCGCGGCGAGCACGCGCTGCGCCGCTATCCGAACGGCGAAGAGCGCTGCATCGCCTGCAAGCTGTGCGAGGCGATCTGCCCGGCACAGGCGATCACCATCGAGGCCGGCCCGCGCCGCAACGACGGCACCCGCCGCACGGTGCGCTACGACATCGACATGGTGAAGTGCATCTATTGCGGCCTCTGCCAGGAGGCATGCCCGGTCGACGCCATCGTCGAGGGACCGAATTTCGAGTTCGCGACCGAGACCCGCGAGGAACTGTACTATGACAAGGCCAAGCTGCTCGCCAATGGCGACCGCTGGGAGCGCGAGATTGCGAAGTCGATCGCGCTCGACGCGCCGTACCGGTGAGGTGAGGGCATGATCCTTCCGGCGCTGTTCTTCTATCTGTTTGCCGCGGTTTGCGTGGCCTCGGCGGTCATGGTGATTGTCTCGCGCAATCCCGTGCACTCCGTGCTGTTCCTGATCCTGGCCTTCGTCAACGCGGCCGGGCTGTTCATCCTGATGGGCGCCGAGTTCCTCGGGATGATGCTGATCGTGGTCTATGTCGGCGCGGTCGCGGTGCTGTTCCTGTTCGTGATCATGATGCTCGACGTCGATTTCGTCGAGCTGCGCGAGGGCTTCATCCAGTATCTGCCGATCGGCATCGTGATCGGCGGCATCTTCCTGTTCGAGCTGCTGCTGGTGGTCGGCGCCTGGGTGATCAATCCGACGGTCACCAAGACCATCACCGCGGCGATCCCGACCAACGTCACCAATACCGAGGCGCTCGGCCTCGTGCTCTACACGAAGTACATCCATTACTTCCAGCTCGCCGGCATGGTGCTGCTGGTCGCGATGATCGGCGCCATCGTACTGACGCTGCGCCACAAGGCCAACGTCAAGCGACAGAACATCAACGTGCAGAACGCGCGCACGCCCGAAATGGCGATGGCGATGCGCAAGGTGGCGTCGGGGCAGGGCCTGCAGGATGCCGACGCGGCGGAGTGGGTGAAATGACCATCGGGCTCGGACACTACCTCGCGGTCGCCGCGATCCTGTTCACGCTCGGGATCCTCGGCATCTTCCTCAACCGCAAGAACATCATCGTGATCCTGATGTCGATCGAGCTGATCCTGCTCTCGGTCAACATCAACCTGGTGGCGTTCTCGACCTTCCTCGGCGACATCGTCGGCCAGGTGTTCGCGCTGCTGGTGCTGACGGTGGCGGCCGCCGAGGCCGCGATCGGCCTCGCCGTGCTGGTGGTGTATTTCCGCAACCGCGGTTCGATCGCGGTTGAAGACGTCAATCTGATGAAGGGCTAGGCGCGCATGATCCGGAAAAGTGGGAGCCGGTTTTCCGGCGAGATCATGCGCAAGGGAATCGTGCGATGATACAGGCAATCGTCTTCCTGCCTCTGCTGGGAGCCATTCTCGCAGGCATCATTGCGCTGACGGGAGCGCACGCGCGCTGTCCGAGCGGCGACACCGTCGATCATCATGACGACGCGCATGGCGACGCCCATGCTGCCGACGCTCACGCCTCGGCGGCCCACGATGATCACGGCCATGACGACCATGGCCACGACGACCACCACGTCTCCGAGCCGCCGGCGGCGGGATCGCGGCTCGCCGAGCTGATCACCACCGGCCTGTTGTTCGTCTCGGCGGCGTTGTCCTGGATGACGCTGGTCGATGTCGGCTTCATGCACCATGACGCCCGCGTCGTGCTGCTGCCCTGGATCACCTCCGGCGACCTTCAGGTGGCCTGGACGCTGCGGGTCGACACCCTGACCGCCGTGATGCTGGTCGTGGTCAACACCGTGTCCGCGCTCGTCCACCTCTACTCCATCGGCTACATGGACGAGGATCCGAACCGGCCGCGCTTCTTCGGCTATCTCTCGCTGTTCACCTTCGCGATGCTGATGCTGGTGACCTCCGACAACCTGGTGCAGCTGTTCTTCGGCTGGGAGGGCGTCGGCCTCGCGAGCTATCTCTTGATCGGGTTCTGGTACCAGAAGCCGTCGGCCAATGCCGCCGCCATCAAGGCCTTCGTGGTCAACCGCGTCGGCGACTTCGGCTTCGCGCTCGGCATCTTCGCGATCTTCGCGCTGGTCGGCTCGACCGATTTCGAGACCATCTTCCACGCTGCGCCGGGCCTGACCGGCAAGACCATCAACTTCTTCGGCCATCAGGTCGACGCGCTGACCCTGACCTGCCTGTTCCTGTTCATGGGCGCGATGGGCAAGTCGGCCCAGTTCCTGCTGCACACCTGGTTGCCGGACGCGATGGAAGGCCCGACCCCGGTGTCGGCGCTGATCCATGCCGCGACCATGGTGACCGCGGGCGTCTTCATGGTGGCCCGGCTGTCGCCGCTGTTCGAACTGTCGCCGACCGCGCAGGCGGTGGTGATGTTCTTCGGCGCGACCACGGCGTTCTTCGCCGCCACGATCGGCCTGGTGCAGAACGACATCAAGCGCATCGTCGCCTATTCGACCTGTTCGCAGCTCGGCTACATGTTCGTGGCGATGGGAGCAGGGGCCTATTCGGTCGGCATGTTCCATCTGTTCACGCACGCCTTCTTCAAGGCGCTGCTGTTCCTGGGCTCCGGCTCGGTGATCTACGCGATGCACCACGAGCAGGACATCCGCAACATGGGCGGCCTGTGGCGCAAGATCCCGTACACCTTCGCGGTGATGTGCATCGGCACCCTGGCGCTGACCGGCTTCCCGCTGTTCGCCGGCTACTTCTCCAAGGACGCGATCATCGAGGCGGCCTATGCGTCGCATAACCCGTTCGCGGTCTACGCCTATCTGTTGACGATCGTGGCCGCCGGCCTGACCTCGTTCTACTCCTGGCGTCTGATCTTCAAGACCTTCTTCGGCGAGCCGCACGACCAGAAGCATTACGAGGCCGCGCATGAGAGCCCGGTCTGGATGCTGGTGCCGATCGGCATACTTGCCGCCGGCTCGATCCTCGCGGGTCTGCCGTTCAAGGAGCTGTTCGCCAGCCCGCACGGCGTGGAGGAGTTCTTCCGCGAATCCGTCAAGATGAACCCGCATATCCTCGAGGACATGGAGCATATCCCGAGCTGGCTCGCGCCGCTACCCACCGTGATGATGGTGCTCGGCCTGTTCCTCTCCTACATGTTCTACATCCGCCGGCCGTATCTGCCGGTCGAACTCGCCGAGCAGCAGCCGATGCTGTACCAGTTCCTGCTCAACAAATGGTACTTCGACGAGCTGTACGACTGGATCTTCGTGCGTCCGGCGAAGTGGCTCGGCTATACGCTCTGGAAGAAGGGCGACGGCTTCATCATCGACGGCTTCGGTCCGGACGGCGTCTCGGCCCGCGTGCTCGACGTCACCCGCAATGTCGTGAAATTGCAGACCGGCTACCTCTATCACTACGCGTTCGCGATGCTGATCGGGGCGGCCGGATTGATCACCTGGTTCATGTTCGGCTTGGGAGGCCAGTAAATGACAACCTGGCCCATCCTTTCGGTCACGACCTTCCTGCCGGCGGTCGGTGCGATCCTGGTCTATCTGCTGGCGCGGGGCGGTGACGAGACCGCCAGCCGCACGGCGCGCTGGATTTCACTGTGGACCACGCTGATCACCTTCGCGGTGTCGCTGATCCTGGTGTCGCGCTTCGATCCCGCGCAGACCGACTTCCAGTTCGTCGAGAAGGCCTCCTGGCTCGCCACCGGCATCACCTACCACATGGGTGTCGACGGCATCTCGCTGCCGCTGATCATCCTGACCACCGCGATCATGCCGCTCTGCATCATCGCGAGCTGGAAGTCGGTGACGCAGCGCGTCGGCGAATACATGATGGCGTTCTTGATCCTGGAAACGCTGATGATCGGCACCTTCTCGGCGCTCGATCTCGTGCTGTTCTATTTGTTCTTCGAGGGCGGCCTGATCCCGATGTTCCTGATCATCGGCGTCTGGGGCGGCCCGCGCCGGGTCTATGCGTCGTTCAAGTTCTTCCTCTACACGTTCCTCGGCTCGGTGCTGATGCTGCTCGCCATCATGGCGCTGTACTGGAACGCCGGCACCACCGACATCCCGACCCTGATGCACACCGCGGTGCCGCGTTCGATGCAGACCTGGGCGTGGCTCGCCTTCTTCGCCTCGTTCGCGGTGAAGATGCCGATGTGGCCGGTGCACACCTGGTTGCCGGACGCGCACGTCGAGGCGCCCACGGCAGGCTCGGTGATCCTGGCCGCGATCCTCTTGAAGATGGGCGGCTACGGCTTCCTGCGCTTCTCGCTGCCGATGTTCCCGTTGGCCAGCCACGACTTCGCGCCGTTCGTGTTCGTGCTGTCGGTCATCGCCATCATCTACACCTCGCTGGTGGCGATGATGCAGGAGGACATGAAGAAGCTGATCGCCTACTCCTCGGTCGCGCATATGGGCTTCGTCACCATGGGCATCTTCGCGGTGACCACGCAGGGCGTCGCCGGCGGCATGTTCCAGATGATCTCGCACGGCATCGTCTCGGGCGCGCTGTTCCTCTGCGTCGGCGTGGTCTACGACCGCATGCACACCCGCGAAATCGCGGCCTATGGCGGCCTCGTCAACCGGATGCCGCTCTACGCGCTGACCTTCATGGTGTTCACCATGGCCAATGTCGGTCTGCCCGGCACCTCGGGCTTCGTCGGCGAGTTCATGACCTTGCTCGGCACCTTCAAGATCTCGCTGCCGACGGCGTTCTTCGCCACCACCGGCGTCATCCTGTCGGCCTGCTACGCGCTCTGGCTCTATCGCAAGGTGGTGTTCGGCGCGCTGGTCAAGCCGTCCTTGATGTCGATCAAGGATCTCACCTTCCGCGAATGCGTGACGCTGTTCCCGCTGATCGCGCTGACCATCCTGTTCGGCGTCTATCCCAAGCCGGTGCTCGACATGTCGGCGGCCTCGGTACAGCAGCTCGTCAACAATTACCAAACCGCCGTGACTGCCGTGAAGGCAGCCGCGCTGACCGTCCAGTAAGGCCCTCGTCATGAGCTTTTCCAGTGCAGGTTATCAGTTGCAGCCGGTGCTGCCGGAGCTGGTGCTCGCGGTCGGCGCGATGGTGCTGTTGATGATCGGGGCCTATCGCGGGCAGGGGACGACGCGGCTGATCACCGCCCTCGCGGTGGTGCTGCTGGTCGTGACCGGCGCGCTGGAGCTCTGGCTGCCGGCCGGCAAGCTCGTGACCTTCGGCGGCAGCTTCATCGTCGACGACTTCGCCCGCTTCCTGAAGATCCTCGCGCTGATCGCCTCCGCGGCGACGCTGATCCTGTCGACTGAGTATCTGTCCCAGCCGTCGACCCGCACCTTCGAATTCTCGATCCTGGTGCTGCTGTCGACGCTCGGCATGATGGTGCTGATCTCGGCCGGCGACCTGATCGCGCTCTATCTCGGCCTCGAGCTGATGAGCCTTGCGCTCTATGTCGTCGCCGCCAGCGCGCGCGACAATGCCAAGTCGAGCGAAGCCGGCCTGAAGTATTTCGTGCTCGGCGCGCTGTCCTCGGGCATGCTGCTCTACGGCGCCTCGCTGATCTACGGCTTCACCGGCACGGTCTCGTTCGCCGGCATCGCGGCTGCCGCCACGACGGGCAGCATCGGCATCGTGTTCGGCCTGGTGTTCCTGCTCGCCGGCCTGTGCTTCAAGGTCTCGGCGGTGCCGTTCCACATGTGGACGCCCGACGTCTATGAGGGCGCGCCGACGCCGGTGACGGCGTTCTTCGCCTCCGCCCCGAAGGTCGCCGCGCTCGCGGTGTTCACCCGCGCGACGCTGACCGCATTCCCGGGCATCGTCACCCAGTGGCAGCAGATTCTGGTGTTCGTGGCGATCGCCTCGATGGCGCTGGGCTCGTTCGCGGCGATCGGCCAGACCAATATCAAGCGGCTGATGGCCTATTCCTCGATCGGCCATATGGGCTTCGCGCTGGTCGGGCTTGCTTCCGGTACGGTCGAGGGTGCCCAGGGCGTGCTGATCTATGCCGCGATCTATGTCGCGATGACGCTCGGCACCTTCTCGATCATCCTGGCGATGAAACGCAACGGCCAGGCGGTGGAAAAGATCAGCGATTTCGCCGGCCTGTCGCGCACCAACCCGCTGCTCGCCTTCATCTTCGCGATGCTGCTGTTCTCGCTGGCCGGCGTGCCGCCGCTCGCGGGCTTCTTCGCTAAATGGTACGTGTTCGTCGCCGCAATCAAGGCCAACCTGTTCACGCTCGCCGTGATCGGCGTGCTGACCTCGGTGGTGGGCGCGTTCTACTACCTGTCGATCGTCAAGGTGATGTATTTCGACCAGCCGATCGGCAAGCTCGATCCAATGCGGTTCGAGCTGCGCACCGTGCTCGCAGTCGCCGGCCTGTTCGTGATCTTCTTCTGGGCCTATCCCGGCCCACTGGTCAGCGCGGCCTCGGCGGCGGCCAAGTCATTGTTCTAAAGCGTATGATTCCGAAAACAGGACGCTGGCTTTCGGAACCGATCATGCGCATAAGTTCGACATGACCTTCACGCTCGGACCCCGAGCCATCACGGCGGGCTACAGGCTCGCCGCCTTCGACCAGATCGGCTCGACCAATGCCGAGGCGATGCTGCGCGCGCGCGCCGGCGAGCGTGGGCCGATGTGGTTCGTGACGTCGGAGCAGACGGCGGGGCGCGGGCGGCGGCAGCGGGTCTGGATCGCGCCGCGTGGCAACCTTGCCAGCAGCATTCTCGAATTGATGGACGTTCAGCCGGCGGTTGCCGCGACGCTCGGCTTCGTCGCCGGGCTGTCGGAGGAGGCCGCCCTCGCAGCCGTCAGCGTCGAGGCGGCGCTTCGCCTCGGTTCCGAGCGCCCGACATACGCGCTGAAATGGCCGAACGACGTACTCGCAGGGGGCGCGAAGCTCGTCGGCATCAATATGGAGGCCGAAACCATCGGCGATCGTCTCGCGGTCGTTGTCGGCATCGGCACCAATGTCGTCGCGGCGCCGGAGGGCACACCGACACCGGCTGTATCGCTAGCCGACCTCGGCGTCCAGATCAGCGCGGAAGAGCTGTTCATGGCGCTGTCCGATGCCTGGGTCGAGTTCCGCGGCATCTGGGACAATGGCCGCGGTTTCGCCGAGATCCGCAGGCTCTGGCTCGAGCGCGCGGCCGGGCTTGGCGGCGAGGTCGCGATCAACACGGGAACGGCCACGATCGAGGGCATCTTCGAAACTATCGACGAGACCGGCTGTCTGATCGTGGGCACGGCCGAAGGCAGGCGTATTCCAGTCGCGGCGGGCGAGGTCTATTTCGGCAGCGCTGCCTCGAAGAGGGCTAACTGATGGCGCGCCCGGACGAACTCACCTTTGCCCCGCTCGGCGGTGTCGGCGAGATCGGCATGAACCTGTCGATCTACGGCCTCGGCAACCGCCACCAGCGCTCGTTCCTCGCGGTCGATCTCGGCGTCTCCTTCGGCGACGAAGAGCATCTGCCGGGCATCGACCTGATCATGCCGGACGTGCGTTTCCTGGAGAAGGAGCGCCACAATCTGATGGGCCTCGTGCTGACGCACGCCCATGAGGATCATTTTGGCGCCATCATCGATCTCTGGCCGAGGCTCGGCTGCAAGATCTACGCGACGCAGTTCTCTGCGGCGCTGTTCGAGGCCAAATGCGCCGCCGAGCGCAATCCGCCGAAGATCCCGATCACCGTGATCCCGTCGGGCGGCCGGGTCGATATCGGCCCGTTCAATGTCGAGTTCATTCCAGTCGCGCATTCGATTCCGGAATCGCATGCGCTCGCGATCAAGACCGACGTCGGCACCGTGCTGCACACCGGCGACTGGAAGATCGATCCGACCCCGGTGATCGGCCTGCCGACCGACGAGCGGCGGCTGCGCGAGCTCGGCGACGAGGGGGTGCTGGCGCTGGTCGGCGATTCCACCAACGCGGTGCGCGACGGGCGCTCGCCGTCGGAGACCGAGGTCGCGGCCACCATCAAGAAGCTGGTCAAGGCGGCCAAGGGCCGGGTCGCGGTCACCACCTTTGCCTCCAACGTCGCCCGCGTGCGGGCGGTGGTCGACGCCGCGAACGCCGCCGATCGCGAGGTCGTGGTGGTCGGCCGCGCGATGGAGCGCGTGGTGCAGGTGGCGCGCGAATGCGGCTATCTCGATGCCTCGCACAAGTTCCGCAGCCCCGACTATTACGGTCACTTCCCGGCCGACAAGGTGCTGGCGCTGTGCACCGGCAGCCAGGGCGAACCGCGCGCCGCGCTGGCGCGGATCGCCAACAACGATCATCCGCAGGTGACGCTGAACAAGGGCGACACCGTGATCTTCTCCTCGCGCACCATTCCGGGCAACGAGAAGGCGGTCGGCGGCATCATCAATGGGCTGGTGACGCAGGGCGTCGAAATCATCACCGATCGCGAGCATCTGGTGCATGTCTCCGGCCATCCGCGCCGCGACGAATTGCGCGACATGATCTCCTGGGTCCGGCCGCAGCTCCTGATCCCCGTGCATGGCGAGGCGCTGCACCTTGCCGAACACGCCAAGCTGGCACGCGCCGCGGGCGTCCCCAAGGTCTTGACCTGCCGCAACGGCGACCTGATCAAGCTCGGGCCGGGCGACCCCGGCATCATCGGCGAAGTGCCCGCGGGCCGCCTCTACAAGGATGGAACCATCCTGGAGGATGCCAAGTCGCGTGCCGTGGTCGAGCGGCGGCGGATGGGCTTTGCCGGCTGCGCCTTCGTTGCCATCGCGATGACCGCGCAGGGCGAGATGGCCGACGATCCCGAGGTTGATCTCGTCGGCATGCCGGAGAACAATGCCGCGGGCGAGCTGCTCGACGACATCGTCTTCGACGTGGTGGTATCGACGATCGAGGGCCTGCCGAAGCCGCGGCGGCGCGATCCCGATGCGCTGGGCGAATCGGTGCGCCGCGCGGTCCGTTCCGCGCTGAGCGAACAGTGGGGCAAGAAGCCGATCTGCGTCGTGCACGTCCTGACGGTCTGACGCGGAGCTGAGGCATGATCCGGAGACGTGCGAAGCGGTCTTCCGAAAAGGTCATGCCCAACTAGAGGGAGAGAAGCATGCTGGGCCGGCTCAATCACGTCGCGATCGCGGTCAAGGACGCAAAGCAGGCCGCGAAGATCTACGGCACCGCCTTCAATGCCGAGATCTCCGATGCCGTGCCGCTGCCGGAACACGGCGTGATCACGGTGTTCGTGACGCTGCCGAACACCAAGATCGAATTCATCGAGCCGCTCGGCGATGCGTCGCCGATCGCCAAATTCGTCGAGCGCAATGCCGATGGCGGCATCCACCATGTCTGCTACGACGTGCCCGACATCATCGCGGCGCGCGACCGGATGATCGCAGAGGGGGCACGAGTGCTCGGCGACGGCCAGCCGAAGATCGGCGCGCATGGCAAGCCGGTGCTGTTCTTCCACCCCAAGGATTTTTCCGGCGCCTTGGTCGAGATCGAACAGGCTTGAGGTCATGGGCTTTCAGATCTCGGCGTACCAGATCTCCACCGGGTTCGCGATCTACTTCGTCCTGTGGTGGCTCGTGCTGTTCCTGACGCTGCCGTTCGGCATTCGCAGCCAGCACGAGGACAATGTCGGCGCGCCCGGCACCGACCCCGGTGCGCCGATCCTGGCGCGGATGGGCCGCAAGCTGCTGTGGACCACGGTGCTGTCGGCCGTATTCTTCACGATCGGGATGTGGGCCTATTATGCCGGCTATCTCTCGGTCGACCGGCTCTCGCGGCTGATGGGGATGCCGGAGTTTCACAACTGACGCAGAAGAGGCCGCAAAGGCCCGATAGCGGGAGCGGGGATCAACCTCGTCTCGCCAACCGCCGGAGGAGACGACGATGAACCTGCAGGCCCAACCAGGCTCCGGGCAGAGCGACTATCGAATCCTGCGCGAGGCCGATCTGCGGGACTATCTCGCGGGCCTTCCAGCCATCGTCGCCGCGCTTGGCGGCCGGCCTGCCGACTGGTCGATCAGCGAGGTCGGCGACGGCAACCTCAACCTCGTCTTCATCGTCAAGGGCAGCACCGGCGGCATCGCCGTCAAGCAGGCGCTGCCCTATGTGCGGCTGGTCGGCGAGAGCTGGCCGCTGCCGCTGTCGCGCGCGCATTACGAGCATCTGGCGCTGGTGCGGCAGGCGCGGCTGGTGCCCGAGCTCGTGCCGGCGGTGCTGCACCATGACGAGCCGCTCGCGCTCACCGCGATGCAACTGCTCGAGCCGCACATTATCATGCGCAAGGGGCTGATCGGGGCGACGCGGTATCCGCGCTTCGTCGACGATATCTCGACCTTCCTGGCGCAGACGCTGTTCTTCTCGTCCGATCTTGCGCTGTCGGCCGCGCAGAAGAAGGACGGCATCGCGGCCTTCGCCGGCAACCATGCGCTCTGCAAGATCACCGAAGACCTGATCTTCACCGATCCCTACCGCGTCGCCGAGCAGAACCGCTGGACCGCGCCGTATCTCGATGCGACCGCGGCCGCGTTCCGCGACGACCTCGACCTGCATGTCGCGGTCTCCAGGCTCAAGCTGAAATTCATGGCGAGCCCCGAGGCGCTGCTGCATGGCGATCTGCATACCGGCTCGATCATGGTCACCGAAACCGAGACCAGGGTGATCGATCCCGAATTCGCCTTCTATGGCCCGATGGGCTTCGACATCGGCGCCGTGATCGGCAATCTCCTGATGGCCTATCTGGCCTCGGCCGGGCACGAACGGACGCCGGGCGAGCGAGCGTCGTTCGAGGCCTGGCTGCTGGAGACGATCGAGGGGGTCTGGAGCGAGTTCTCGCGAAAGTTTCTCGCACTGTGGCGCAGCGAAGCCAAGGGCGACGGCTATCCGGTGTCGCTGTTCGCCGGCGAGGCGGGTGCTGCCCGGCTGGAAGCGGAGCGGCAGGCCTACATGGCGCGGCTGTTCCAGGACACGGTCGGCTTCGCCGCAGCCAAGACCATCCGCCGCATCCTCGGCCTCGCACACAATATCGATTTCGAGTGGATCGCCGACGAGAAGCAGCGCGCTGTCTGCGAGGCGAGGAGCCTCAAGCTCGCACGCAGGATGATGCTGGAGACCGGGGCGTTCACCACGATCGGCACGGTGACCTATGCCGCACGCGAGCTGCGCCATTGGCAGCCGGATTTCGCGAGGTGAATCTGCCTTGAGAGCGCGGAACGAAAGGTAAAGCCCGGACAGATCATGCCGCGGGAATGCGGACGTGTGGCCCACAGGCCGTCCAACAATTTCAGTGTCGTCCCGGCGAAGGCCGGGACCCATTGCCACCAAAGCGAATTGTCGTGCGACGCTGGTGCCACAGCCTGCCCTTCAACTCGACTCTGTGGTTATGGGTCCCGGCCTTCGCCGGGACGACGAATGAGAAGCAGCGCGCTCATCTCACTCAACCTACTCCGCCGCTTGCTCCCGCAGCCGCTGCGCATAGACGTTGATGATCAGCGCGGCGAGCAGGATCAGGCCGCGGATCAGGATTTTCAGGAAGCTGTCGATGTTGACGTGGTCGAGGCCGTTGTTGAGCACGCCGAGCACGAACAGGCCGACGATGGTGTTGCCGATGCCGCCGCGGCCGCCGAACAGGCTGGTGCCGCCGACCACCACGGCTGCGATCGAATCCAACAGATAGGTGTCGAACTCGTTCTGCTGTGCGCTGCCGAAATGGGCGACGCCGAGCATGCCGCCGATCCCCGAGCACACCGCCGAGATCACCATCACGCTGCCGAGGATCAGCTTGACGTTGAGGCCGGCAAATTCCGCGGCCTCGCGATTGCCGCCGACCATGTAGACGTAGCGGCCGAACCGCGTGTAGGTCAGCACCAGATGGCCGCCGAGCAGCATCACCGCGGCCACGATCACGATCCAGGGGATGCCGCCGATCGAGCCCGAGCCGAGCGTCGTGATCAGCGGCGGCACCTTGTAGGCGATCTGGCCGCGCACCAGCAGCGCCGAGACGCCGGCCGCGATCTGCATCATGGCGAGCGTCATGATGAAGGAGGGGATGCCGATCACGGTCAGCCCCAGCGCGTTGACGAGGCCGAGCAGCGCGCACAGCGCTAGCGCCAGCAGGATCGCGGCAAAACCCGGCATCGGGACGTTGGCGATGTTGACGTAGGATTCCTGCAACGTGAAATACGCCACCGCGATGCCGGTGACGTTGGCGATACTGGCGATCGACAGGTCGATCTCGGCGCACAGGATCACGAAGGTCAGGCCGACCGCGATGATGCCGGTGACCGACACTTGCGTGAGGATATTGCCGAGATTGTCGATGGTCGCAAACGACGGGCTTGCGATCGCGAAGAAGGCGCTGAGGAAGATCAGCGTCAGGAACGGCGCGATGTTGCGCATCTGCGAGCGCAGGAACGGCGCCAGCCCACGCGGCCGCTGGTGATCCGCTCGTGCCGTCGCGCCGTCACTGCTCGTCATTATAGATCTCCATTACGCGGCCTCCAGCAAGCGATCCTTGCTGACCGCTTCGCCGGCGAATTCGCGCACCACCGCGCCGCGCTTGAGCACCAGGATCCGGTCGGCCAGCGACAGCACCGTCTCCGGCTCGGTCGACAACACGATGATCGCCAGTCCCTTGGCGCGCAGGTCGCGCACGATGTTGATCACGTCGTTCTTGGCGCCGACATCCATGCCGCGGGTCGGCTCGCACAGCACCAGCAGGCGCGGCGGGTAGGTCAGCCATTTCGCCAGCGCCACCTTCTGCTGGTTGCCGCCGGAAAGCATGCCGAGATCGAGGCCGACCACCGGCGGCCTGATCTGCAATTGCTCGACCTGATGCTGGGCGATGGCGCGCTCGCGCACCGGCTTGAGCAGCAGGGACGAAATGCGATCGAGGATGCTGATCGAGATGTTCTTGAACACCGGCTCCTGGTGGAACAGCATGGCGCGGCGGCTCTCGGGTACCAGCGCAACCCCGGCCCGCCGCGCCGCCGCGGTGCTGCGGAATGTCTTGACGGCGCCGTCGACCGCGAGCGTGCCGCCATCCGGCTTGAGCTTGCCGAACAGGATCCGCGACAGCTCCAATTGCCCGCAGCCCATGAAGCCGTAGATGCCGAGCACTTCGCCGGAACGGGCTTCGAACGAGACGTCTTGCAGGCTGCGGCGGAGCGAGAGCTGATCGACCTTCAGCACTGCCGCGCCGCCGCCCGATCGCGGCAGCATCAGGTCGTCGGTGTAGCTGTGCTCCAGCGCCGCGCCGCCGCGGCCGATCATGGCCTCGATCAGCGCGCCCTTGGTGGTGTCCGCGGACGCCGTCTCGGCGATCTTCCGCCCGTTGCGGAACACGGTCACCACGTCGGAGACCCGCAGGATGTCTTCGATGAAATGCGAGATGAAGACGATGCTGGTGCCTTGGTCGCGCAGCTTGTGCAGCGTTGCGAACAGGCGTTCGACCTCGGGTGGGGAGAGCGCGGAGGTCGGCTCGTCGAGGATGATGATGCGTGCGCCCGAGAACAGCACGCGGGCGATCTCGATCAATTGCTGCAAGCCGATCGGCAGGTCGCCGAGCCGGGTCATCGGATCGACGTCGATGCCAAATCGCGATAGCTGCTCGCCGGCCTCGCGCGCCATCCGTCGCCACTGCACGAAGCCGAGCCGGTTGGTCGGCTGGTTGCCGAGGAAGACGTTCTCCGCGACCGTGAGGTCGGGCGCGACGCTGAGCTCCTGATGCACCATGCCGATACCGGCGGCATGGGCGTCGCGGGTGGAGCGGAAGCGGGTCTCCTTGCCGTCGAGCATGAAGCGGCCGGAGAACTCTGGATGCACGCCGGCGATGATCTTCATCAGCGTGCTCTTGCCGGCGCCGTTCTCGCCGACGAGACCATGGATCTCGCCGGCGTGAAGCGCGAAGTCGACCCCACGAAGGGCTTCGACACCGCCGAAGGCCTTCGTGATCTGGTTCAACTCGAGGATCGGGGAGCGTCCCTGCGACATGCGGCCCGCTCAGATCAGGAAGTGATCCTCCATCCACTGCATGCCGGGGGCGTTGGTCTTGGTCACGACGGGACCGTCGGTCACGACGTTCTTCGGAATGCCCTGGCCGCTCTTCTCGCCGCCGACCACGGCAGCGACGCCCGCGACGATCGCGCCGCCATGGATGCGGCAGGACGGGTTGCGGACGGTTGCGAACATGCGGCCTTCGCTGACTGCCTGGATCGCCGGCGGCATGGCGTCGACGCCGCCGATCAGGATGTTGGTGCGGTTACGCGCCTTCATGATGTTGTAGGCCGCGAGCGCCATGTCGTCATTGTGGAAGAACGCGGCGTCGATCTGCTGATATTTCGTCAGGTAGGTTTCCCAGAGCCGGGCGGTCTTGGAGACGTCCCAGTCGGCGGGCTGGGTGTCCAGCACCTCGATGTTCGGGAACTGCTTCACCACCGAGTTGAAACCCTTGGCGCGGCCCTGCGCGCCGGTGTGGCCGAGCGCGCCCTGGGTCATGATGACCTTGCCCTTGCCACCGATCGCGTTGCACAGCGCCTGCGTCACCGATGCGCCCATGAACTCGTTGTCGGGCGCGAGGAACGAATGGACGTTGATCTGATCGAGCGGCGCGATCAGCGTGTCCATGTCGATGACGGGCGTGCCGGCGTCGATCATCTTCTGCACCGGCTGGGTCAGCGTACCGATGCCGAACGCCTGGATCGCGACGAAGTCCCATTTCTGCGAGGCCATGTTGTCGATCGCGGCGCGCTGCTTCACCGCATCGAGCTGGCCGTCGAACCAGGTGACCTCGACGTTGAACAGCTTGCCCCAGAACTCGGCGGCCTGCTTGCCCTGCGCGCACCACGTCGCCTGCAATCCGGCGTTGGAGAATGCGGCTTTCAGCGGCTTTTCCGAGCGTCCCATCTCGGCTGCGAGCGCGGACGTGGTCAGGCCCATTCCGCCGAGCAGGCCGGCTGCTGCTCCACCTGCCGCTGCCAATTGCAGAAGGTCGCGCCGCGTCGTCGACGCCTTGTCCATCCCCTTGTCGGTCCTTGGCATTGCTTGCTCCCTCATGTTTTTTCTGACCGTCGGCGTCAGTTGCACGCGCCGCGGATAAAGCGAGTGTGTCACAATCGGAACGGGGGCGCTACGCTCTCTTGTCCACGAGATGTGTCTGCTGCAGCACGACGGCGTCGATGTCGGCGAGCGCCTTGTGCCACGCAGCATCGATCTCCGCGGACCATTGCTCGCCGAGAATTTCGCGCAAGCTGTCCGCGATTACGGCGAAGAAGGCGAGAAAGAGTTCGCGCGACGTGCCGTAGGCATCGTGCGACGACACTTCGCACTCGATCAGGCGGAAACGTCCGCTGCGTTCGCCGACGAAATCGAGGATTGCCTCGATGGTCAGCGCGAGCATCGCGCCCTTCACCGGCTCACTGCCGTCGGTGCGAAACATCGCCTGCGCTTCGGGATGTTCGCGAAACAGGCGCCGATAGACGATCGGCGTCAGATCATCACAACGCGCGGCTGCGAGTTCGAAACTGTGCTCGATAGGATTCGATGATGAGGTCATTGCGCGATGCGATCATCACATAAAAGATCATCACATAAAAAAAAGAGCAGGGCGCCAAGCCCTGCTCCAAAAATTGTGTCGACCCTATTTGCCCCAAGAATTAGATTTGATCTTGATTGATGGGGTGACGCTGCTTGTGCGCGTCGGGCTCCTCCCGAGACTTGGACCACCAGGACACACCTCGCGGCTGGCCTGAGCCCGAATTGGTAGACCATCTTTCCAAGCTTGTCATCATTTTCGGCAACGAATGTTCAAATTTCGAGCAGTTTGCGAAATGATTGGGATGGCGCCACCGTCGGTTGCGACGTCTGCTTCAAAACACGTGGCAGAGTAATGGGATACGGCCATTGGCAAAGCGCCGTGACGCAACTGCCACGCCGCGCCGATTCCGTCGGTGGGGAAGAAACCGGCAGCGTTGCCGATCTCGACTTCCGACGCCCATGGTGGTTAGTTCCCTCCCGGATGGGTTTTGCAATGCGCCGGCGGCTGAAGAATTTTCTGCCCATAGTCCTGGTTGCCCTGCTGGCGCAGATTTTCGCGCCGATCGGGGCCTGCTGGGCGGCGAGCCTTGCCATGTCGGATCCGCTCGCGGCCGCCACGATTTGCCATGGCAATGGCGGAGCCGGGCAGGACGACCAGACCGGTCATGGCGTTCATGACTGTTGCCCGGCGTGCAGCGTGCTGCAAACCGGTGCGCCCGTCGATCATCCCGAAGTGGCGGCCCGCGCCATTGAACGTGTCCCGAGTCGCATCGCTTGGCTCGATTTCGCCGGCGAATTCGATGGTTCGCGGGCAGGTCTCGCCGCGCAAGCGCGCGCGCCGCCGACTTTTTCCTGACGAGTAGCCGCTGCCGGTGCGTGTCCCGCGCCGGCGAGTGCCCTTGAGCAGGCCGGCCGAAGGGGCCGGTGTCAGGATTCTTCCATGTTTCGGTTTCACCCACGGGGTGGGGCAAGCGCGCTGATGCTGGGCGCGGCCCTTTCCACGATTAATTGTTGGGCAAAGGCCCAGACCGCGCTGCCGTCAGTCACGGTCGAGGCACCGCAGCCGGCGGCGCGTGCCAAGCGCGTCGCGGCCAGGCCGCACGCGCGTACCGCATCGGTCCGGCGGCCGCCCAAGCCGCGAGCCGCGCCCGCGGTGGCTGCGGCCGGCGGCGCCAAGCCGGGGGAAACGGCCGGGGCGGCGCGGGATGGTTTGAACCGGGCGCCAGCCGGCCAGACCCAGACCACCATCGACCGCAGCCAGTTCGACAACCGACCGTCGTTTTCGGTCGCCGACGTGCTGCGCGACAGCCCGGGCATCTCGATCAAGCAGGGCAACGGCCCGCGTGACTTCGGGATCTCGATCCGCGGCTCGAACGCCCGCAACGGCTTCGGCATCCGCAACCTCGTCATCTTCGACGACGGGTTCCCGGTCACCCAGCCCGACGGCCTGTCGCGCAGCGACCTGATCGATCCGCATGCCTATGGCGCGATCGACGTGGTCCGCGGGCCATCGTCGGCGCTGTACGGCAATTACGCGACCGGCGGCGCCTTGAACTTCCGGACCCGGCCGGGCGGCACCATCGACGGCGTCGAATACGGCGTCGACGGCGGCAGCTTCGGCTATCTCAACAATTATCTGGCCGCCGGCAAGAAGGTCGGCAATTTCGAGGGCTCGCTGTTCGCCAGCGACGCGCGCGGCGATGGCTATATCGGCAACAGCTGGTTCAATACCCAGACTGTCAACTTCCTCGGCACCTTGCAGGCGACGCCGGACGACCGCTTCACGTTCAAGCTGATCAACAACGATCTGACGGCGCGCCTGCCGATCCGCTCGTCGCTCAACCAGTTCTACCAGAACCCGTTCCAGCAGGGCTGCGCGACCGGCGCCACGGCGGCACCTGGCTGCGGAACCGTCTCCCTGTTCAACAACGGCTTCAACGGAACCAAATCCACCGAGACTGCGGTGCAAGCCGGCCTCGGCCGCGATGACCGCCGGACGATCGTTGGCGGCCGCTGGGAGCACGATTTCGACAACACGACGACGTGGCGCAACCAGTTCGTGTTCGACGACAGGAACATCAATCAGCCGACGGGATCGACCAGCGCGCTGGGTGACTATCCTTCGTACAATTTCATGAGCGATTTGACCAAGCGCGGCGAATTGCTTGGGATGGATTCGACCACGATGGTCGGCGGTTGGTACAACACCCTCACGACGACCGGCACGACCTGGAACGTTTCGCCTGCGGGCAATGCGACACTCGGACTGCCACAGAGCAGCCTGTATCAATCGACAACCAATTATGGCGTCCGGGCGCGGGAAGAGATCAAGCTGATTCCGACGGTGACGGCGATCGCCGGGATCGGCTGGGAAACGACCACGCTGAACGGTGTCAACACCGCGCTGTCCTATCCGGTCATCAACAATCCCGCAATCGTGGGAGCCACCGTGACGAAAGCGGCGCCTGTGTTCACCAATACCGCGCCGGAGTTCGCGCTGATCTACAAGCCGGACAATGAATGGCAACTACGCGCTCGCGTGGCGACCGGCTACGGTACGCCGCAAGTCAGCAATCTGTTCGTTCTGCCGAGTGGGTTATCGGGCAACAACACGTCGCTCAAGACCCAGACCAACCTCGGCTACGACCTCGGCGCGGACTGGTCCCCCAACAAGAGCGTGAAGGTCAGCGCCACCGCCTTCTACGAGTTCTTCAACAATGAGCTTGTTTCTCAGGCGACGCCGGTGGCGGGCGTTACATACACCTTCAATGCACCGCGCTCGGAGCATCGCGGCGTCGAACTTGCCGCCCAATGGGCCTTTTACCAGGGATGGCAGTTCACGGCGGCCTACACCTATCTGGACGAGGTATATACCGACTACACGGAAAGCATCAGCGGCTTCACATTCAATCGGGTCGGCAACAAGATTCCCGGCATTTCGCCAAATGAGCTGACGACGCGTTTGGGCTACGACCAAATGTCGGGGCCGTTCCTGGGACTCGGCGGGTTCGTCGAAGTCCAGTGGAAGGATGGCTTCTACATGGACAACGCCAATCTGCTGCGGGCGCCGGGTTACGAACTGGTCAATCTCAACGTTCACTACACGACAGGTCTGATCTCCGACTATTTCAAGTCGCTGAATCTGTATCTCGAGGTGCGGAACGTGTTCGACCGAACCTACATCGCCTCCGCGAACAATATCGCCAACTCGGTGACGGCGGCGGGCGTTCAAAATCCCGCGAGCATACTGGCGAACACCACCGGCTCGATCTATGCCGGATCGCCGCGGGCGTTTGTCGCGGGCATGAAGATCGCGTTCAAATGAGGAGCGCATCGATGACGTCTCGCAGACCTGCCGTTCGGATCGCGCTGGCGATGCTGCTGCTCGGGACCTTGCCCGATCCGGCCAGGGCGCAGATGAGTCACCAGCACGCCTCGGAAGCGGCGTGCGAGGAAACCATCCTGCGTTGCGCGAGCAAGGTCACTCCGGCGTTCGGGCCGGACGGGACGTTGTGGCTGGCCTGGATGGCCGGAGGTCAGATATCGGTCGCGAGCTCGAAGGATCGGGGCAAGAGCTTTTCCGCGCCGGTGCAGGTGACGCGGGACCGGCTCAATTTGGATTGGGGCCCGGATGCGCGCCCGAAGCTTGCGATCGACGCCAGGGGAGACATCGCGCTGGCGTTCTCGATCTTTCGCGATCAGGCCTTCAACGGCCAGGTGCTGACCTCGCGTTCGACCGATGGCGGGCGCACTTTCGATCCGCCGAAGCCGATCACCGCAAACAATGAGAGCCAGCGCTTCGAGGCGATCGGCTTCGATCCCGCCGGCACGGTGTTCGCGGTCTGGCTCGACAAGCGCAACCGTGTGCCGGCGCAACAGCGGGGCGAGAAGTATGACGGTGCCGGATTGTTCTTCGCGTCGTCGAAGGACGATGGCGCGACCTATTCCGACGCGCGGCTGGCGGCCGACAATACCTGCGAGTGCTGCCGTCTCGCCCTGGCGTTCGATGGCGCAGGCCGTCCGGTGGTGGTGTTTCGAAACATCTTCGAAGGCGGTGTGCGCGACCATGCGATCGTGACATTTACCGATCTGGCCACGCCCGGCGAACTGCATCGGGTGAGCCGCGACGACTGGCAGATCGCGGCCTGTCCGCATCATGGGCCGAGCCTGACCATTTCGCGTGAAGGCACCTATCATGTGACCTGGTACACCAACGGCAAGGCGCGCAAGGGATTGTTCTACGCGCGGTCGCGCGATGGCGGCAAAACCTTCTCCGATCCGCTTCCGATCGGGCAACCGAACCGGAGCCCGTCGCGGCCGCAGATCATCGCAGGCCCGCAGGGGCTGGTGATGGCGTGGAAGGAGTTCGACGGCCAGAAGACCTCGATCAATCTGATGATGTCGCACGACGACGGAGCGAGCTGGTCGAAACCCGCCGTCATTGCTGACACCAGCGACAGTTCCGATCATCCGCTGCTCGTGACCGATGGCCGGCAGACCTATTTGTCGTGGATGACGAAGGCGGACGGTTATCATTTTCAAGCGATCGAGGGCGAACCATGAAGCGCCGCTTCCTCGCGACCCTGATCCTGCTCGCAACGCTGTCGCCCGGGCTGGCGGTGGACGCGGGCGCACCCAAGCCGTTCGAACGCGGCAGCTGGCAGAAGCTGCTGCATGCGCATGCCGGGCATCCGACCCTGGTGCATTTCTGGGGCGTCACCTGCGGACCCTGCAAGGTCGAGTTGCCGCAGCTTGGCCAGTTCATGAAGGATCATCCCGGGATCGACGTCGTGACGATCAGCGCCGACCTGGTGCCGAACCTGCCGGAGGCGACCCGATCGATGCTGGCTAGCGCAGGGCTGGCATCAGCCGAGAACTGGATGTTCGGCGACGGCTTCGCCGAGCGGTTGCGCTTCGAGATCGATCCGGCCTGGCAAGGCGATATCCCGCGAACCATGCTGATTGCCCGTGATGGGACCATCACGACGATCGAAGGGTCGGCCGAAATGGCCGATCTGAACAAATGGTCTGAAGCCCAGGCCGCAGCAATCCGATGACACGACGACTTCAACCTGAAAGGACCCCGTCGCCATGAAGACGCTCTCCCGTATCCTTGCTTTCGCAGCGCTGGCCGCTGTCATGTCCACCTCCGCGCGTGCCGAGGACGTCAAGGCCGGTGACCTCGTGATCACGCAGGCCTGGACGCGCGCCACGCCGAACGGTGCCAAGATCGGCGGCGGCTATCTGACGATCGAGAACAAGGGCACGACACCGGATCGGCTGGTGTCAGGCTCCGCCGATGTCGCCGGCAAGGTCGAGGTCCACGAGATGTCGATGGACAATGGCGTGATGAAGATGCGCGCGCTCGACAAGGGCCTGACCATCGAGCCCGGCAAGACCGTGAAGCTCGCACCCGGCGGCTATCATCTGATGATGTTCGACCTGAAGAACCCGCTGAAGCAGGGCGACAAGGTGCCGGTGACGCTGGAGTTCGAGAAGGCCGGCAAGGTCTCGGTTTCGCTCGATGTGCAGGCGGTCGGCGCGCAGGCGCCGGGTGGCGATCATTCCGGCCATGGCGACCATTCCGGTCACATGGACATGAAGAAGATGTGAGGCGGCCATGCGGTCATCGACGCTCCTCATTGTCACGGCCGCGCTGTTCGCAGCGCGGCCGGCGATCGCGCATGTCACGCTCGAGGCAAAGCAGACGACGGTCGGCTCGTACTACAAGGCGGTGTTCGCCGTGCCGCATGGCTGCGCGGGATCGGCGACGGTCAAGCTTCGCGTGCAGATTCCGGAGGGCGTGATCGGGGTGAAGCCGATGCCGAAGCCGGGCTGGACGCTCGATATCGTCACCGGCAAATACGCCACGCAGTACGACTATCACGGTGCCAAGCTCTCCGAGGGCGTGAAGGAAGTGGCCTGGAGCGGCGGCAAGCTCTCGGACCAGAACTACGATGAGTTCGTGATGCAGACGTTCCTCACCGATACGCTGAAGCCGAACACCGTGCTGTATTTTCCCGTGGTGCAGGAATGCGAACAGGGCGTGAGCCGCTGGATCGATATTCCGGCCGACGGGCAGGGCGGCGGCCACGACCATGGCAGCAAGACGCCGGCGCCCGGTGTCAAACTGCTGCCGAAGTCCTGAAGCCGTGCGGCTGGTCGCAAGTCTTGTCAGAGCAAGTCTCGTCGCGTTGCTGCTGGCGCTGTGGCTTGCGACCTCGGCTCATGCCCATGCCGTCCTGATCGGCGCCGAGCCGGCGGACGGCAGCGTGCTGGCGGAAGCACCGAAAATGCTGGTGCTCCGCTTCAACGAAGCGGTGGCGCCGACGGCGGTCAGCCTGCTCGACGCCGCCGGCAAGCCGCGTGACGTCGCGTTCCGCGCCCTCGATCAATCGGTGATGGTCACGCTGCCGTCGGACCTGCCGCAGGGGACGCAGGTGGTGAGCTATCGCGTCGTATCGCAGGACGGCCATCCGGTGGCGGGTTCGCTGCTGTTCTCGATCGGGGTCGTCACCGGCTCGGCGGCGCCATCCGGCGACGGCGTGCTCCACGCGCTGATCTGGCTGGCACGGCTCGGGCTCTATCTGGGCCTGTTCGCCGGCGTCGGCGGCGTGTTCTTTGCCGCGTGGATCGGGCAGGGGCCGGCCGGCGGACCGCTGATCATGTGGTCGTTGGCGATCGGCCTGGTCGGTGCGGTCAGCTCGCTTGGCCTGCAAGGTGTCGACCTGCTGAACCTGCCAATCACGGGAATCCTGACCTGGGCGGCATGGGCTAGTGCCGCCGGCACCAGCCTGTTTCCGGCCCTGCTGCTGGCAATCGGCGCGATGTTGACCGCGGCGGTCGTCTGGCGCAGCCCGTCATTCCGTGTGGCCCTTGTCGGCACCGCTGTCGCAATGATCTGCGTCGGCTTGTCGCTTGCGGTCAGCGGCCATGCCGCGACGGCTTCGCCACAATGGTTGACCCGCACGGCGCTGTTCAGCCATGGCGTTGGCTTGGCGTTCTGGATGGGTGCGCTCGCGCCACTGGCGGTGCTGGCCTGGCAGCGCAAGGACTCGCTGTTGCCGGTGCTGACGCGCTTTTCGATATTCGCGGTGCCGGTGGTGGCGTTGATCGCCCTGTCGGGCCTCGCGCTCGCCGTCGTCCAGCTCGAGAGTTTCGGCGCGCTGTTCGACACCGGATATGGCAACGTCCTGCTGGCCAAGCTTGCGCTGGTGTCGCTGCTGCTGGCGCTTGCCGCGCTGAACCGGCTGGTGTTCACGCCCGCCATCGCGCGCGATTTGCATCGCACGCGACCGCTACAGCGCTCGATCGCGCTCGAATTCGTGCTGATGATCGGCATCCTTGGCCTCGTCGCATTATGGCGCTTTACGCCGCCGCCGCGCGTGTTGGCGATGTCGACCGACGTTCCGCTCGCGGTCCACATCCACACCGATGCGGCGATGTTCCAGGTGCTGATCGCGCCGGGCAAGGTCGGGCAGAACGACTTCGTGCTGCAATTGATGAACGGCGATGCCAGCCCGTTCGCAGCCAAGGAGGCGACGTTGACGCTGAGCCTGCCGGATCGCGGCGTCGAGCCGATGGAACGCAGTGCCGCACTCGGCCCCGATGGCTATTGGCACGTGAAGAAGGTGCCGCTGCCGGTCCCCGGCCGCTGGCACATGCAGATCGATGCCCTGGTGACCGATTTCACGAAAGTGACACTGGAAGACGATTTCGAGGTCAGATGAGGCCGGTGTCCGCGCGCTGGGGACATCGGTGGGACGCAATTCGATCAAATGGCCGAAATTCGCCTGATTTGAAGGGTTTTTGACCTGAGGCGGCCTTGTGTTTTCACAGCCGATCCGGTTTCACTGCAACTCTTCCCACGCTTTCCTGATTCCCGAGTAATGCCATGCGATTATCGCGGTTTTTCCTGCCCATCCTGAAAGAAAATCCGAAAGAGGCGGAGATCGTCTCGCATCGGCTGATGCTGCGTGCGGGCATGATGCGGCAGGAGGCGGCCGGCATCTATGCCTGGCTGCCGCTCGGCTTCCGGGTGCTGAAGAAGATCGAGCAGATCGTCCGCGAGGAGCAGGACCGCGCCGGCGCGCTCGAGCTGTTGATGCCGACGTTGCAGCTTGCCGATCTCTGGCGTGAAAGCGGTCGTTACGATGCCTATGGCCCGGAGATGCTGCGCATCCTCGATCGCCACAAGCGCGAGCTGCTGTACGGACCGACCAACGAGGAAATGATCACGGAGATCTTCCGCTCCTACATCAAGTCCTACAAGAACCTGCCGCTCAACCTCTACCACATCCAGTGGAAGTTCCGTGACGAGCAGCGTCCGCGCTTCGGCGTGATGCGCGGTCGCGAATTCCTGATGAAGGACGCCTATTCGTTCGACCTCGACGAGGCCGGCGCGCGGCGTTCCTACAACAAGATGTTCGTGGCTTACTTGCGCACCTTCGCGCGGATGGGCCTGAAGGCGATCCCGATGCGGGCCGAGACCGGGCCGATCGGCGGCGATCTCAGCCACGAATTCATCGTGCTCGCGGAGACCGGCGAGTCCGGCGTCTTCATCAACCGCGACGTGCTGGACCTGCCGGTGCCGGGCGAGGACGTCGATTACAACGGTGACCTCACGCCGATCATCAAGCAATGGACCTCGGTCTATGCTGCGACCGAGGACGTCCACGAGGCGGCGCGCTTCGAGCAGGAGGTGCCTGAAGCGAAGCGACTCAACACCCGCGGCATCGAGGTCGGCCAGATCTTCTATTTCGGTACCAAATATTCCGACGTCATGAAGGCGATGGTGGCCGGTCCCGATGGCGTCGACGTGCCGATCCATGGCGGCTCCTACGGCGTCGGCGTGTCGCGTCTGGTCGGCGCGATCATCGAGGCCTGTCACGATGACGCCGGCATCAAATGGCCCGAGGCGGTCGCGCCGTTCCGCGCCGCGATCCTCAACCTCAAGCAAGGTGATGCCGCGGTCGACGGCGCCTGCGAACAGCTTTACCGCGATCTTCTCGCCAAGGGCGTCGACGTGCTCTACGACGACACCGATCAGCGTGCCGGCGCCAAGTTCGCCGCGGCCGATCTGATCGGCATCCCCTGGCAGATTCTGGTCGGGCCGAAGGGGCTCGCGGAGGGCAAGGTCGAGGTGAAGCGCCGCAGCGACGGTTCACGCGACAATATGAGCCCGGCCGACGTCGTCGCGAAGCTCGCGGGTTAAAGTTTATTCACGCCGCGTGATCGGCGGGGTAATCCGGCCACATTTGGCCCGAATCATGGGATTATCGAGAGATGGATGAGACCATGAACGAGCCAGTCCGTACCCCGCCTTTTGCGCCATTCGAATGGCTGCTGTCCGGACGCTATTTGCGCGCGCGCCGCAAGGAAGGATTCATCTCGGTCATCGCCGGCTTTTCGTTCCTCGGCATCATGCTCGGCGTCGCCACGCTGATCGTGGTGATGGCGGTCATGAACGGCTTCCGCAAGGAACTGCTGGACAAGATCCTCGGCCTTAACGGGCACCTTCTGGTGCAGCCGCTGGAATCGCCGCTGACCGACTGGAAGGACGTCGCCGACCGCATCAGCCAGGTCCAGGGCATTCGGCTCGCGGCGCCGGTCGTGGACGGGCAGGGGCTCGGATCCTCGCCGTTCAACGCCGCCGGCGTCTTCATCCGCGGCATCCGGGCCGACGACCTCAACAACCTGACCTCGATCGCCAAGAACATCAAGCAGGGCACGCTCGAGGGGTTCGACGAGGGGCAGGGCGTGGCGATCGGCCGGCGTCTTGCCGATCAGCTCTCGCTGCATGCCGGTGACATGATCACGCTGGTCTCGCCGAAGGGCGCGGTGACGCCGATGGGCACCACGCCGCGCATCAAGCCCTACCGGATATCGGCGGTGTTCGAGATCGGCATGTCGGAATACGATTCGACCTTCGTGTTCATGCCGCTGGCCGAAGCGCAGGCCTATTTCAACCGCAACAACGATGTGTCCTCGATCGAGGTGTTCACCACCAATCCGGACAAGATCGACACCTATCGCAAGCTGGTGACGGAGGCGGCCGGGCGGCCGGTCTTCCTGGTCGACTGGCGACAGCGCAACTCGACCTTCTTCAACGCGCTGCAAGTCGAGCGCAATGTGATGTTCCTGATCCTGACCATGATCGTGCTGGTCGCGGCGCTCAACATCGTCTCGGGGCTGATCATGCTGGTGAAGGACAAGGGCCAGGACATCGCGATCCTGCGCACCATGGGCGCCTCGCAAGGCTCGATCATGCGGATATTCCTGATCACCGGCGCCTCGATCGGCGTGGTCGGAACGCTGACCGGCTTTGCGGTCGGCATGCTGATCTGCCTGAACATCGAATCGATCCGGCAATTCCTGTCATATCTGACCAACACCGAGCTGTTCTCGCCCGAGTTGTATTTCCTCTCGAAACTGCCGGCCGAGGTCGACTTCGGCGAGACGCTCGCCGTCTTGATCATGGCGCTGACGCTGTCCTTCCTGGCGACGCTCTACCCGTCGTGGCGTGCCGCGCGCCTCGATCCGGTCGATGCGCTCCGGTACGAGTGAGGCGCACGCATGGCTGAGGGGGCTGAAGACGTACCGGTCGTCTATCTTCATGATATCAAGCGGGAATACCGGCAGGGCGAAGCGACGCTGACGGTCCTCAACGGCGCCAAGCTGGCGCTGTGGCCGGGTCAGTCGGTGGCGCTGGTGGCGCCGTCGGGATCAGGCAAGTCGACATTGCTGCACATCGCGGGCCTGCTGGAGAGCCCCGATGATGGCGAGGTCTACGTCTCCGGCACGCCGACCTCGCAGATGTCCGACGTCGACCGCACGCAGATTCGCCGTTCCGATATCGGCTTCGTCTATCAGTCGCACCGGCTGCTGCCGGAGTTCTCGGCGCTCGAGAACGTCATGCTGCCGCAGATGATTCGCGGGCTGAAGCGCTCCGAGACCGTGAAACGGTCGACCGAGATCCTGTCCTATCTCGGGCTCGCTGACCGCATCACCCATCGTCCGGCCGAGCTCTCCGGCGGCGAGCAGCAGCGCGTGGCGATCGCGCGCGCGGTTGCCAACGCCCCAAGGGTGCTGCTCGCGGACGAGCCGACCGGCAATCTCGATCCCGGCACCGCCGATCACGTCTTCAACGCGTTGATGCAACTCGTCAAAGCGACCCGGGTCGCGATGCTGATCGCGACCCACAATCTCGATCTCGCCGCGCGGATGGATCGCCGGGTCTCGCTTGCGAACGGGCAGATCGTCGAGCTCGAATAGAGCGTTGTCGAGTGAAGCCGGCCCGGCTGCTCACAGCCTGGTCTCAATAGGCCCGGTGCGATCGTTTGCCGGACGCGTGCGGCCGCCGATCGAGCGGCGGCCCCGCGTAATAGGGATTGTTGATGCACACCGCGGACAGGCCGGATGCCGAGGCCTGGCACTGCGCCAGCGACGTGTAGCCGCAGTCGGTATCCTCGCCGCCCCATCGATAGTTGGTTTTGCAGACCGGCGAGGTCGAATCGTATTTCTGCGCGGTTGCCGGCGTGCTTGCGACGGTGCCGACAGCGAGCAAGGCCAGAATCAGGAAGCGCATCGGAATCTCCGGTCAATCAGCCGTCCGCGAGGACGCGCCGACGTCGCGCCAGTAGGCGACGCAACCGAATATGCATCAACTCACATTCGCGTCGGCGTTGCCTGCAATTTGGTTGTCTGCAACTCGCTGTGTCAGTGGATGAACAGGTCGAAGAAGCTGTCGCCACGCTCCCGCGCGCGCGTGTGAAGATAGGAGCGCGGATCGTTGTCGCCGGCATAATATGGGTTGGCGACGCAGGTCTGCCCGATGCCCGACGCGGTGGCCATACACGCCTGATAGGACGGGTACGAGCAGGTGCTGAGACCAGGGTAGCGGTCGCCCTGAATGCAGAACGGGTAACGCACGCCGACCGCATGCGCGGGCGCCGCGCCGAGCCCGGCGAGTGCGGCGACAGACGCCGCAGCGAGAATCATCGTCCGCATGTGCATTCCTTTGGCTCGCGAAAATTTCAGTCCCGGTGAGGATCCAAATCGGACAAGCGGGTTCCGGTCAACTCGATCTTTCGCGCAACTGTGCACGCAGATTTGAATTGTGAAAATTGTGCGGCGGCTATGTGGCAAAAGTTCCAAGAAGTGCCCGTAATACAGTATTAACTTCAAATTTGAGCGAAGTCGTTTGGGCCCTCCTGTTGCAGCGAAGTTACAGCAATTCCGATGAGGGCTGCTATGACGGTGTCTCGCGGCCTTGGGGGCCTGTAGAAAAAGTTGGAACGGGAAAAATGAAGAAGATTTTGCTTGTCACCGCCAGCATGATTGCGCTCAGCGCGACGGCTGCTTCCGCGGCTGACCTCGCGGCTCGCCCTTACACCAAGGCTCCGCCGCCCATGGTTGCCGCTGTTTATGACTGGACCGGCTTCTACATCGGTATCAACGGTGGTTGGGGCCAGAGCCACGACAACCGTGGCATCGCCGGTGTCGGCGGCGTTGGCAGCTACGACGCCAACGGTGGAACCGTCGGTGGTCAGGTTGGCTACCGCTGGCAGGCTGGCGGCTGGGTGTTCGGTCTGGAAGCTCAGGGCAACTGGGCTGACTTCTCGGGCAGCACCGGCAACATCGTCGTCCCGGGCGGCACCGTTCGCTCGAAGACCGATGCGTTCGGCCTGTTCACCGGTCAGATCGGCTACGCCTGGAACAACGTCCTGCTGTACGCCAAGGGCGGTGCTGCGGTCACCGATCGCAACTACCAGTTCCTGGCGCCCGGTGGTGGTCTGGCTTCGCAGACCGGCTACGACACCCGTTGGAGCCCGACCGTTGGTGTTGGCCTCGAATTCGCATTCTCGCAGGGCTGGTCGCTCGGCGTCGAATACAACCACATCTTCGAGGACAGCCACGGTGCAACGTTCGTGACCCCGACCGGCGTCGCGGTTCCCGGCTTCTACACCGGTGGCGACACCGACATGGTCCTCGGCCGTCTGAACTACAAGTTCGGTGGCCCGATCATCGCGCGTTACTGATCGCTCGCTTAATTCAAGCGACATCGAAAACCCCGGGCTTCGGCCCGGGGTTTTTTGTTGCCGGCACGGATTGACCATCGTTCTCGATCGCTGCGGATCCAACGCGGCCCAGAGACCCCAACCAACTGCGGTGTTCTCGCTGCAATCCGGGAATGGGACCTCTGCCGGGCGCGCTGCCAACTCCTGCCATGATTAACCAAGGGATTCCTTTCGGGGACAGTTTCCAAACTGCTCCACCACCGTCGCTTGACTCCTAGAACAAAAAAGGAACAATGTTCTGCATACGTTCCAGTTCAGGGAGAGCGGCCATGTTGAAGATTTTCGTGCAGGAAGCTGCGGCGCTGGCATCGATCACGCTGTTCGTCGGGATGATCGCGGTATGGGCCCAGCTGATCACCCAGTTCTGAAATTTCCCCGCGAGGGTAGGGGCATGGCTGGCCCCTGGCGACCCTCGAATGCCCGCTGGGGAAAACCGGGACGACCTGCCACCACGCCGCGTTCGGCGTGGACTTGGCGGGGTCCAGGCGCCACGATGGGGCGCGAGTCGGGCCTGACGCTTTCGCGCTCCGGCTTTGGCACTCGCGCCATCCCTGCCTCAAGAGACCCCGTAAGCAGCCATGCCGAATGCCGGATTCGTTCATCTTCACGTCCATTCCGCCTATTCGCTGCTGAAGGGCTCGATCAAGATCGCCAAGCTCGGCGAGCTTGCGAAGGCCGACCGCCAACCGGCGCTGGCGCTGACCGACACCGACAACATGTTCGGGGCGCTGGAATTCTCCGACAAGATGGCCGGCTACGGCATCCAACCGATCGTCGGCTGTGAGGTTGCGGTCGATTTCGGCGACGTCGACCCCAACACGCGAAGCATCCTGGCGACCACCGGACCGACGCGAATCGTGCTGCTGGCGGCACGCGAGCGCGGCTACCAGAACCTGATGCGGCTGAACTCGCGGGCGTTCCTGGAGACGCCGGTGAACCAGACACCGCACATCAAGCTCGACTGGCTCACCGACGCCGCCGAGGATCTGATCGCGCTGACCGGCGGTCCGGACGGGCCGATCGCGCTGGCGCTGCGTGCCGAGCAGGCAGCGCTGGCGACCACCCGTTGCGAACGACTGGCCAGCCTGTTCGGCGACCGCCTCTATGTCGAATTGCAGCGCCATGGCATCGACAAGGAGCGCCGCACCGAGGGCGGGCTGATCGATCTCGCCTATGCGAAGGGCCTGCCGCTGGTGGCGACCAACGAGCCGTATTTCGCCAGCAGCGACGACTACGAATCGCATGACGCACTGCTGTGCATCGCCGGCGGCCATCTGATTGCCGAGACCAACCGCGAGCAATTGACCCCGGATCACCGCTTCAAGACCCGCGCCGAAATGGCGGTGCTGTTCGCCGACATCCCGGAGGCGTTGGCCTCGACGGTCGAGATCGCCGAACGTTGCTCGTTCCGGCCGAAGACCCGCAAGCCGATTCTGCCGTTCTTCACCGTCGGTGCCGCCGCCAGCGCAGATGCCGCCGCCGACGAGGCCGCCGAGCTGAAGCGCCAGGCCGAGGAGGGCCTCGTGAATCGCCTGCGGGTGCACGGTCTCTCGCCGGGCATGACCGAAGAGGACTACAGCAAGCGACTCGCCTTCGAGCTCGACGTCATCACCCGCATGAAATACGCGGGCTACTTCCTGATCGTGTCGGACTTCATCAAATGGGCGAAGGCGCAGGGCATCCCGGTCGGACCGGGCCGCGGCTCCGGCGCGGGCTCGCTGGTCGCCTGGGTGCTGACCATCACCGACCTCGACCCGATGCGATTCGCGCTGCTGTTCGAGCGCTTCCTCAATCCGGAACGCGTCTCGATGCCGGATTTCGACATCGACTTCTGCCAGGACCGCCGCGGCGAGGTGATCCAGTACGTGCAGGAGCGCTACGGCCGCGACCAGGTGGCGCAGATCATTACCTTCGGTACGTTGCAGGCGCGCGGCGTGCTGCGCGACGTCGGGCGCGTGTTGCAGATGCCGTACGGGCAGGTCGACAAGCTGACCAAGCTGGTGCCGCAGAATCCCGCGGCTCCCGTGACCTTGGCGCAGGCGATCGAGGGCGAGCCCAAGCTGCAAGCGTTCCGCGACGAGGACCCGGTGGTGGCGCGCGCCTTCGACATCGCGCAGCGCCTCGAAGGTCTCACGCGGCACGCCTCGACCCACGCCGCGGGTATCGTGATCGGCGACCGGCCGCTGAGCGAGCTGGTGCCGATGTATCGCGATCCGAAATCCGACATGCCGGTCACCCAGTTCAACATGAAATGGGTCGAGCCCGCGGGTCTCGTGAAGTTCGACTTCCTTGGCCTCAAGACGCTGACGGTGCTCGACGTCGCGGTGAAGCTGCTCAAGCAGCGCGACGTTGATGTCGACCTCGCCACGCTGCCGATCGACGATGCGGCGAGCTACCAGATGCTGGCGCGGGGCGATGTGGTCGGCGTGTTCCAGGTGGAAAGCCAGGGCATGCGGCGCGCGCTGATCGACATGCGGCCGGACCGCTTCGAGGACATCATCGCGCTGGTGGCGCTGTATCGCCCGGGTCCGATGGCCAACATCCCGACCTATTGCGCGCGCAAGCACGGCGACGAGGAATCGGAATATCTGCATCCGATCCTGGAGCCGATCCTGAAGGAGACGTTCGGCGTCATCATCTATCAGGAACAGGTGATGCAGATCGCGCAGCAGATGGCAGGCTATTCGCTCGGCCAGGCCGACCTGCTGCGCCGCGCGATGGGCAAGAAGATCCGCGCCGAGATGGACAAGCAGCGCGACATCTTCGTCGCCGGCGCGATGAAGAACGGCGTAGCGAAGGGCCAGGCGGAGACGATCTTCGAACTGCTCGCCAAGTTCGCCGACTACGGCTTCAACAAGAGCCACGCGGCGGCCTATGCCCTGGTGTCGTACCACACCGCCTACATGAAGGCGCATTATCCGGTCGAGTTCCTCGCAGCGTCGATGACGCTCGAACTCAACAACACCGACAAGCTGTCCGAATTCCGCTCCGAGGCGCAGCGGCTCGGCATCAAGGTCGAGGCGCCCAACATCAATCGTTCCGGCGCCACCTTCGAGGTCAGCGACAATACGATCTACTACGCGCTCGCGGCGCTGAAGGGCGTCGGCATCCAGGCCGTCGAGCAGATCATCGAGGAGCGCAACAAGAAGGGCGCTTTCACCTCGCTGGCCGACTTCGCTGCGCGGGTCAGCCCGCGCGCCGTCAACAAGCGGATCATCGAGAGTCTCGCGGCGGCTGGCGCGTTCGACACGCTCGATCCGAATCGCGCGCGCGTGTTCGCTGGCGCCGATTCGATCCTCGCGGCGTGCCAGCGCAGCCACGAGGCGGCCACGTCAGGCCAGAACGACATGTTCGGCAGCGCGCCGGATGCGCCCAGCATCATGCTGCCGCAGGTCGAGCCGTGGCTGCCGGCGGACCGCCTGCGACGCGAATATGACGCGATCGGCTTCTTCCTGTCGGGCCATCCGCTCGACGACTACGCCACCGCGCTGAAACGGCTGCGGGTGCAATCCTGGGCGGAATTCTCGCGCGCGGTGAAGACCGGCGCGACCGCGGGCAAGGTCGCGGCAACCGTGGTGTCGCGCATGGAGCGGCGCACCAAGACCGGCAACAAGATGGGCATCATGGGCCTGTCCGACCCGACCGGCCATTTCGAGGCCGTATTGTTCTCCGAAGGGCTCGCGCAGTACCGCGACGTGCTCGAGCCGGGCGCCGCCGTGCTGCTGCAACTCGGCGCCGAATTGCAGGGCGAGGACGTGCGGGCGAGGGTGCTGCACGCCGAACCGCTGGATCACGCCGCCGCCAAGACCCAGAAGGGGCTGCGCATCTTCGTGCGCGACACCAAGCCGCTGGAGTCGATCGCCCGCCGGCTCAACATGCCGGATGCCGCACCCGCGCCGGGTGGCGCCGCAAGGCCGCCGGCGGCCAAGTCCGCACCGGCAGCCGCGCCGCCGGCAGGTGCAGCCGACGGCGACGTCTCGCTGGTGATGATGCTCGACCTCGAGACCGAGGTGGAGATGAAGCTGCCCGGCCGCTACAAGGTCTCGCCGCAGATCGCCGGCGCAATCAAGGCGGTCGCCGGCGTGGTCGACGTGCAGACGCTGTAGGTTGCCAGCTCCTTTGCATGGGGTTGTTTTTCGATATTTTGGCCGCGCTCGCCCGCGCTAGCCCTTGGGCCGCCAAACAGGGCCGTTTCGGCTCGATTTGGGCCTATCCGGCCGGCGTAACCGGCCGTATTTCCTTGCTTCTGGCGCAAATCGCGCTATATACCGCGCCATCTCACACGGAAACATGGCTCAAAAGGCCGTCCGGTGGCAGCCGGGCCATAAGGCTCGTCTGCTCACACGTTTCCGGAGGAACCAACCGGAGAATTATCACTATGTCGCTGCCCGATTTTTCTATGCGTCAGTTGCTTGAAGCTGGCGTTCATTTTGGCCACCAGGCCCACCGCTGGAACCCGAAGATGCAGGATTACATCTTCGGCGCCCGCAACAACATCCACATCATCGACCTCGCGCAGACCGTGCCGATGCTGCACCGTGCCCTTCAGGCGGTCAGCGATACCGTCGCCAAGGGCGGCCGCATCCTGTTCGTCGGCACCAAGCGTTCGGCGCAGGACGGCGTCGCCGACGCTGCCAAGCGTTCGGCGCAGTATTTCGTCAATTCGCGCTGGCTCGGCGGCACGCTGACCAACTGGAAGACGATCTCGGCCTCGATCAAGCGCCTGCGTCACCTCGACGACGTGCTGTCGTCCGGCGAAGCCAATTCCTACACCAAGAAGGAGCGGCTGACGCTGCAACGCGAGCGCGACAAGCTCGACCGTTCGCTCGGTGGCATCAAGGACATGGGCGGTCTTCCCGACATGATCTTCGTGATCGACACCAACAAGGAAGACATCGCGATCCAGGAAGCCCAGCGGCTCAACATCCCGGTCGCCGCGATCGTCGACACCAATTCGGACCCGAAGGGCATCACCTATGTGGTGCCGGGCAATGACGACGCCGGCCGCGCGATCTCGCTGTATTGCGACCTCGTCGCGCGCGCCGCCATCGATGGCATCTCCCGCGCCCAGGGTGATTCCGGCATCGATATCGGTGCCTCGGCCGCGCCCGTGCAGGAAGACCTCCCGGCGGCCGCGCCGTCCGGCTTCCAGGGGCTCGCCGGTCCTCGTGGCACCGCCGACAACCTCAAGAAGCTCACCGGCGTGTCCGGTGCGATCGAGAAGAAGCTCAACGACCTCGGCGTCTTCCACTACTGGCAGCTCGCCGAGCTCGACCACGACACCGCGCACAAGATCGGCGAAGAAGTCGGTCTGCCGAGCCGTGCCGACGCCTGGGTCGCCCAGGCCAAGACGCTCGCCGAAGCGGAATAAAAGTTACGCGGTGCGGCCGGGTGTTTCCCGGCCGCCGCTTCTATTCCACGAACAACGATTTCCCTGTCGCCGACGGCGGCGCCATCGGGCGCCGCGCTTTCCGTACAGGCAAGAAGGACATTGAACGATGGCAACGATCTCCGCAGCGATGGTCAAGGAACTCCGCGAGTCGACCGGCGCGGGCATGATGGATTGCAAGGCAGCGCTGACCGAGACCGACGGCGACATGACCGCTGCGCAGGATTGGCTGCGCAAGAAGGGCCTCTCCAAGGCCGCCAAGAAGGCCGGCCGCGTCGCCGCCGAGGGCCTGATCGGCGCGCTGACCTCGGGCACCAAGGGCGTGCTGGTCGAGGTCAATTCCGAGACCGACTTCGTTGCGCGCAACGAGCAGTTCCAGGGCCTGGTCAAGATGATCGCGCAGGTCGCGCTGAAGCACGGCTCCGACGTCGAGGCCATCAAGGCCGCCAAGGTTGGCGACTTCACGGTGGAGCGCGCGATCTCGGACGCGATCGCCACCATCGGCGAGAACATGTCGCTGCGCCGCGCCGCGTCGCTCGAGGTGAGCAAGGGCGTGGTGTCGAGCTACGTCCACAACGCCGTCGTCGAGGGCGCCGGCAAGATCGGCGTGATCGTGGCGCTGGAGTCGGCCGGCAAGACCGACGAACTCGCAGTGCTCGGCCGCCAGCTCGCGATGCACGTTGCCGCCGCGAAGCCGCTGGCGCTCGACCCGGCCGGGCTCGATCCGGAGACCGTCAAGCGCGAGAAGGACGTGCTGGCCGACAAGTACCGCCAGCAGGGCAAGCCGGAGAACGTTATCGAGAAGATCGTCGATTCCGGCCTGAAGACCTACTACAAGGAGGTCTGCCTCCTCGATCAGGCCTTCATCCACGACAGCGGCAAGTCGGTTGCCCAGGCGGTGAAGGAAGCTGAGGGTAAGGTCGGCGGCCCGATCAAAATCGCCGGTTTTGTGAACTATGCTCTCGGTGAGGGAATCGAGAAGCAGGAAAGCGACTTCGCTGCCGAAGTCGCGGCCGCCAGCGGCAAGAAGTAACCGCTGACAGCGGGCGTCCGGCGTGCGCGCCGGAGGCCTGCCTGCGCGGGACAAGAAAGCGATCGCATCATGGCCGAGCCGATCTATCGTCGCGTGGTGATCAAGCTGTCCGGCGAATATCTGGCCGGCTCTCACGGCTTCGGTATCGATCAGCCGACGGTCGATCGTGTTGCCGACGACCTGATCGCGGCGCGCAAGCTCGGCGTCGAGGTCGCGGTCGTGATCGGCGGCGGCAACATCGTCCGCGGCGTCGAGGTATCCGCGCGCGGCGTTTCGCGGCCGACCGGCGACACCATGGGCATGCTTGCGACCATGATGAACTGCCTCGCGCTCGAGGCGGCGATCGAGCGCAAGGGGACACCAGCGCGGACCTTGTCGGCATTCGTGATGCCGGAGATTTCCGAGCTGTTCACCCGTAGTGCGACGCACAAATACCTCGCCGAGGGTCGTATCGTCCTGCTCGGCGGCGGAACCGGCAATCCGTTCTTCACCACCGATACCACTGCCGTGCTGCGCGCGGCCGAGATCGGCGCGCAGGCGGTGCTGAAAGCCACCAATGTCGACGGCGTCTACAGCGCCGATCCGAAGAAGGACCCCAAAGCCAAGCGCTTCGACCGACTGACCCATTCGCAGGCGATCGAGGGCGGCTACAAGGTCATGGACGCGACCGCTTTCGCGCTTGCCCGCGAGACGTCGCTGCCTATCATCGTGTTCTCGATCGCGGAGCCCGGTTCGATCGGTGCGATTCTGCGCGGATCCGGACACGGCACGGTCGTCGCCGGCTGATTGCTGCGCCTCCGGGTCCAGACTTTGGACCCGAGGGCGTCGGCAGCCGGTTTCTAATGAAAGGGAGAACGTCATGGCCGCACCTGGTTTTGACATCAACGACGTGAAGCGCCGCATGCAGGGCGCCACACAATCGCTCAAGCACGAGCTCGGCGGTCTGCGTACCGGCCGCGCCGCGGCCTCCATGCTGGAGCCGGTCCAGGTCGAGGCCTACGGCTCGCATATGCCGCTCAACCAGGTTGCGACCATCAGCGTGCCCGAGCCGCGCCTGCTGTCGGTGCAGGTCTGGGACAAGACGATGGTGAAGGCGGTCGAAAAGGCGATCGTCGATTCCAACCTCGGCCTGTCGCCGGCGACCGAAGGCCAGGTGCTGCGCCTGCGGATTCCCGAGCTCAACGAGGAGCGCCGCAAGGAGCTCGTCAAGGTCGCGCATAAATACGCGGAAGCGGCGAAAGTCGCGGTCCGCCACGTGCGCCGCGATGGCCTCGACGTAATCAAGAAGCTCGAGAAGAATCACGAGATCTCCGAGGACGATCAGGAGCGCCTGTCGAACGAGGTGCAGAAGGCGACCGACGGCATGATCGTCGAAATCGATCAGCTGCTTGCCGCCAAGGAAAAGGAAATCCTGACGGTCTGAGAAGCACCCGGGAACAGCCGATGTCGAACGCCGCCGCCCCAGCAACTGACGGACCGGATCGCTCCGGCAGTCCGTTGCATGTGGCGATCATCATGGACGGCAACGGGCGCTGGGCCGCTTCGCGCGGCCTGCCGCGCGTCGAGGGCCATCGCCGTGGCGTCGAGGCGCTCCGCCGCGTGGTCCGTGCGGCCCATGAACTTGGCATCCTCTATCTCACGATCTTCTCGTTCAGCTCGGAAAACTGGTCGCGGCCGGCGAGCGAGATCGGCGATCTGTTCGGCCTGCTGCGGCGCTTCATCCGCAACGATCTGGCGACGCTGCATCGCGACGGCGTGCGCGTGCGCGTGATCGGCGCGCGCGACGGGCTCGATCCCGACATCTGCGCGCTGCTCAGCGAGGCCGAGGAGCTGACCCGCAACAACGTCAAGCTCAACCTCGTGGTCGCCTTCAACTATGGTTCGCGGGCGGAGATCGCCGCCGCGGCGCGGCGGCTTGCGCGCGAGGTCGCCGACGGCAAGCGTGACGCCAGCTCGATCGATGCCGACACGCTCGGACAATATCTCGACGCGCCCGACATTCCGGATCCGGATCTGATCATCCGCACCAGCGGCGAGCAGCGTCTGTCGAACTTCCTGATGTGGCAGGCTGCCTATAGCGAGCTGGTGTTCGTACCGATTCACTGGCCGGATTTCGACAAAGCGGCGCTCGAAGGCGCGATCGCGGAATACGGCAAGCGCGAGCGCCGGTTCGGCGGCCTCGCCGCGAAAACCGGCTCGTGAGCGAGGGCGAAGCCGCGCCGGCGGCAGCAAGCGAACAGGGGTCGCGCAACCTCGTGATGCGCGTGGTCGCGGCGCTGGTGCTGGCGCCGCTCGCGATCGGGTTGGCCTATCTGGGTGGCGTCGCCTGGTCGCTCTTGGTGACGCTGGTGTCGGTCGGATTGTTCGCGGAATGGCTTGCGGTCACCGGACAAGGGCGTGAACTCCGCGCCATGGTGCCGGGTGTGCTCGCGCTGCTGCTCGCCGGTTTTTGCCTGATGGCCGGTCGACTGGACGCGGCCCTGGTCGTGATCGCCGTCGGTGCGGTCGTGGTGGTTCTGACTTCGGGGGCACGGCGCAATTGGGCGGTTGCCGGATTGCTCTACGCCGCCGCTGCCGAGATCGCGTCCGTGCTGCTGCGGCTCGATATGGTGAAGGGCTTTGCCGCCCTGATGTTCGTGCTGCTGATCGTGTGGGTCACCGATATCGGCGGCTATTTCGCGGGTCGCAGCATCGGCGGTCCCAAGCTTTGGGTGCGGGTCAGCCCGAAGAAGACCTGGGCGGGCGCTATCGGTGGCTTCGTGGCGAGCCTGCTCGTCGCGGCCGGCTTTGCCGTCTTCGAGATCGGCACCACCGGGCCGCTGCTGCTGCTCGGTGCCGTGTTGTCGGTGGTGTCGCAGCTCGGCGACCTGTTCGAATCCGCCGTCAAGCGCCGGTTCGGCGTGAAGGATTCGAGCCATATCATTCCCGGCCATGGCGGCCTGCTGGACCGCCTGGACGGATTTGTCGCAGCCGTCATTGTGGCGGCGATTTTCGGCTTTCTCCGCGGTGGCGCCGATGGCGTTGGGCGCGGTCTTATGGTTTGGTGATGAGATGAGCGCAGTTCCATTGCGTAACAACAAGGCCGCGGTGGCGTCAGCCGCGCGGACCGTGACCGTCCTCGGTGCCACCGGCTCGATCGGCGACAGCACGATGGATCTGCTGCGTGGCGCGCGCGACCGCTACCAGGTCGAGGCGCTGACCGCGAACAGCAATGTCGAGGCACTGGCCAAGCTTGCCAGGGAGTTCGGCGCGCGGTTCGCCGCCATTGCCGATGCCAGCAAACTTTCCGAGCTGAAGGACGCACTGGCTGGAACCCGGATCGAGTGCGGGGCCGGGGAGAGTGCCATCATCGAGGCGGCCGCACGTCCGGCCGATTGGGTCATGGCGGCGGTCAGCGGGGCGGCCGGGCTGAAGCCCGCGCTTGCCGCGGTCGATCGCGGCGCCACGGTGGCGCTCGCCAACAAGGAGTGCCTGGTCTGCGCCGGCGACATCTTCATGGAGCGGGCCAAGAAGGCCGGCGCCTGCATCCTGCCCGCGGATTCCGAGCACAATGCGCTGTTCCAGGCGCTGGGTTCCGGCAATCGGGAAGAGCTGGTGCGGGTGATCATCACCGCGTCCGGCGGACCGTTCCGCACCTGGGCGCCCGCCGACATCGAGCAGGCCACGCTGGAACAGGCGCTGAAGCATCCGAACTGGAGCATGGGCCAGAAGATCACCATCGATTCCGCATCGATGATGAACAAGGGCCTCGAGGTGATCGAGGCGTCCTATCTGTTCGCGCTGGCGCCCGACGAGATCGACGTGCTGGTGCATCCGCAGTCGATCATCCACGGCATGGTCGAGTTCTCCGACCGCTCGGTGATGGCCCAGCTCGGCACCCCGGACATGCGGATTCCAATCGCGCATTGCCTGGGCTGGCCCGAGCGTATCGTCGGCCCGTCAGCCAAGCTCGATCTTGCCAAGATCGGGCAGCTCACCTTCGAGGTCCCGGACTTCCAGCGCTTTCCGGGCCTGCGGCTCGCTTACGAGGCGTTGCGGCTCGGGCACGGCGCGACCACGGTTTACAATGCCGCGAACGAGATCGCGGTCGCAGCGTTCATCGCCGGCAAGATCAAGTTCGGCGCGATCGCGCGGCTGGTCGAGGCGACGATGAATGATTGGATCAGGTCGGGGAATCAGCCACCACTGCATTCGGCGGATGACGCGATTTCCGTTGACCATATCTCGCGAAATAAAGCTGCCGCCCTATTGCCTCAAATTGCCTTAAAGGCATCCTAGAGGGTTGGGGACGGAGCCTTTGGCTCTTGTCGAGGGGAAATCGGATGCCCGAGTTTTTTCTTCATAGTATCAATGCGTTGAGCCATGGGCTCCTCGGTTATATCGTTCCGTTTCTATTCGTCCTGACGATCGTTGTTTTCTTTCACGAGCTCGGCCACTTTCTGGTCGCGCGCTGGGCTGGCGTGAAGGTGCTGACATTCTCGCTCGGCTTCGGGCCGGAGCTCGCCGGCTTCAACGACCGGCATGGCACGCGCTGGAAGATCTCGGCCATCCCGCTTGGTGGCTACGTCAAGTTCTTCGGCGACGACAGCGAGGCATCGACGCCGTCGACCCAGACGCTGTCCACCATGACGGCGGAAGAGCGCGAGGGCAGCTTCCATCATAAGTCGGTTGGCAAGCGCACCGCCATCGTGGCCGCCGGCCCGATCGCGAACTTCATCCTCGGCGCGCTGATTTTCGCGGCGATGGCGCTGTATTACGGCAAACCGAGCACGATTGCCCGGGTCGACGGTCTGGTGGTCGAAGGTGTTGCCGCCAATGCCGGTTTCAAGGTCGGCGATGTCGTCACGGAGATCGACGGCAGTGCGATCCAGAGCTTTGCCGACATGCAACGGATCGTAGCATCGAGCGCCGGTTCAGAGCTTGGGTTCAAGGTGAAGCGGGATGGCGCGATTGTCGCGCTCAAAGCGACGCCGGCGCTCAGGGAGGTCAAGGATCCGTTCGGCAACGCGCACAAGATCGGCGTGCTCGGGATCGAGCATAAGGCTCAGGTCGGTGAGGCGACCAGCGCGCCGGTCGGCGTCCTGGAAGCCCTGAAGATCGGGGTCGAGCAGGTCTGGTACATCATTTCCAGCACGTTCAAGTTCCTCGGGTCGCTGTTCGTCGGAACCGGCAATCCCGGGGAGGTGAGCGGCGTCATTGGAATAGCAAAGCTGTCCGGGCAGGCCGCGAGCGCGGGTTTTCAGTTCGTTGTCAATCTGTGTGCCATCCTGTCGGTCTCGATCGGGCTGCTGAACCTGTTCCCGATCCCGCTTTTGGACGGCGGCCACCTGCTGTTTTACAGCGCCGAAGCGCTGCGCGGCCGTCCGCTCTCGGAGCGGACGCAGGAAGTGGGTTTCCGAATCGGACTGGGTTTGGTTCTGATGCTGATGGTGTTCGCGACGTATAACGACATCCTTAGAATCGCTGGGTCCTGAATCAGGGCTTTTCTGTGGCGTTGCCAATGGGCAACGTCTTGGAACGAAAATGGAAATGTTCAGCTCTAGTAAGTTTGCCGCCTTGGCAAATTTGGTTACAAGCTGAGCGGTAGGTTGGGAATCTGTCGGGGCGTTGGGGAACGATCCGGCATCGGTAAGATAAGGGCGCGTCGCGCATGATGTTTGGAATGCGAGTGAGGGGGGGCTTGTTCGCCGCCTTGGTCATGTTCGCCGTGCCGGTGGTCGCCACCTTGGCGACCGTAACTGTGTCTGCGCCTGCGTTTGCGCAGTCGGTCGATTCGATCACGGTGGAGGGGAACCGCCGCGTCGAGCTGGAAACCATCCGTTCCTATTTCCATGGCGGGCCGGGCGGTCGGCTGGGCCAGGCCCAGATCGACGACGGTCTGAAGGCGCTGATCGAGACCGGCCTGTTCCAGGACGTCCACATTGATCAACGGGGCGGACGCCTTGTCGTGGTCGTGGTCGAGAACCCGGTGATCGGTCGCGTCGCCTTCGAAGGCAACAAGAAGATCAAGGACGAGCAGCTCACCGCCGAAGTGCAGTCCAAGCCGCGCGGCACGTTCTCGCGCCCGATGGTGCAGTCGGACGCCCTGCGGATCGCCGAAATCTACCGCCGTTCCGGCCGTTATGACGTGCGGGTCAATCCGCAGGTCATCGAGCAGCCGAATAACCGCGTCGACCTGGTCTTCGAGATCAATGAAGGCGTGAAGACCGGTGTCCGGTCGATCGAATTCGTCGGCAACAACGCCTATTCGGCATCCCGTCTGCGCGACGTCATCAAGACCCGCGAATCGAACCTGCTGAGCTTCCTCGGCGGCAACGACGTCTACGATCCAGACCGGGTCGAGGCCGACCGCGACCTGCTGCGCCGCTTCTACCTGAAGAACGGCTATGCCGACGTTCAGGTGGTGGCCGCGCTGACCGAATACGATCCCGACAAGAAGGGCTTCCTGGTTACCTTCAAGATCGAGGAGGGCCAGCAGTACCGCGTCGCTGCCGTCAACTTCTCGTCGTCGATCGCGACGCTCAATCCCGATGCGCTGCGCTCGTATTCACGCGTCAATGTCGGCTCGCTCTACAACGCCGAGGCGCTGGAGAAGTCCGTCGAGGAGATGCAGATCGAGGCGTCCCGCCGCGGCTACGCCTTCGCGGTGGTCCGGCCGCGTGGCGACCGCAACTTCGACAACCACACGGTGTCGATCACCTTCGCGATCGACGAAGGCCCGCGCACCTATATCGAGCGCATCAACATCCGCGGCAACAGCCGCACCCGCGACTACGTGATCCGCCGCGAATTCGATATCTCGGAAGGCGACGCCTACAACCGTGCGCTGGTCGACCGCGCCGAGCGCCGGCTGAAGAACCTCGACTTCTTCAAGACGGTGAAGATCACCACCGAGCCGGGTTCCTCCAGCGATCGCGTCATCCTGATCGTCGATCTCGAAGAAAAGTCGACCGGCGACTTCTCGGTGTCGGGCGGCTATTCAACCACCGACGGCGCGCTGGCCGAAGTCAGCGTCTCCGAGCGCAATTTGCTCGGCCGCGGCCTGTTCGCGAAGGCGTCGGTGACCTACGGCCAGTACGCCCGCGGCTACTCGCTGTCGTTCGTCGAACCCTATCTGCTCGACTACCGCGTCGCGCTCGGCCTCGATCTCTATCAGCGCCAGCAACTGTCCAACAGCTACATCGCCTACGGCACCAAGACGCTGGGCTTCAGCCCGCGGCTCGGCTTCAGCCTGCGCGAAGATCTGTCGCTGCAACTGCGCTACTCGATCTATCAGCAGGAAATCACCCTGCCGTCGACGCTGAACAACTGTAACAACGTGCCGACGCTGCCGGATGGAACGCCGAATCCGGCGTTCAATCCGAGCCCGGCCTATGCAAACCTGAACGGCATCAGCCTGGTGTCGACCAATGGTCTCGGTTGCTTCTATGACGGCGAAGCCTCGCTGCCGGTCCGCAAGGAACTGGCGGGCGGCAAGACCCTCACGTCGGCGCTGGGCTATACGCTCAACTACAACACGCTCGACAACAACAAGAACCCGACCGACGGTCTGATCGTCGACTTCAAGCAGGATTTCGCCGGCGTCGGTGGCGACGTCAGCTACATCAAGAGCGCGATCGACGCGAAGTACTACACCCCGCTGGTTTCGGACATCGTCGGCGTGATTCACGCCCAGGGCGGTATCCTGAACAAGCTCGGCAGCCAGGATCTGCGCATGCTGGATCACTTCCAGATGGGCCCGAACCTGGTCCGCGGCTTCGCGCCGAACGGTATCGGTCCGCGTGACATCAATCCCTACGGCACCATGGACGCCATCGGCGGCACCAAGTATTGGGGCGTGTCGGCGGAATTGCAGATGCCGTTCTGGTTCCTGCCGAAGGAAGTCGGACTCAAGGGCGCGGTCTATGCCGACGCCGGCGGCCTGTACGACTACCAGGGCCCGACCTCGTGGGCGGCGACCGGCGAAGTCAACCAGCCCGGGTGTATCAAGCCGACGAACAATCCGCCGTCGCCGGGCACCTGCCTTGGCCTGAGCTACGACGACAGCAAGATTGTCCGTACCTCGGTCGGTGTCGGTCTGATCTGGCAGTCGCCGTTTGGTCCGCTGCGCTTCGACTATGCGATCCCGCTGACCAAGGGCGCGTATGACCGCGTGCAAGAATTCCGGTTTGGCGGCGGTACGACTTTCTAAGTCCGCTAGCCGACCGGACTGCGACGGATGGAATGGCGCAGCCGATCTTCTTCAAGAGTCCTCCTTCGTCAACGCTGGCTGAAATCGCCGCGCTGACGAAGGCGCAACTGGTCGACCCCGAGAGGGGAGCGCTTCAGATCAGGGGGCTGGCCTCGCTCGACGAGGCCGGTCCGATGCATCTCGCCTTCTTCGATAATCTCAAATATGCCGACCAGCTCGCCGCCACCAAGGCCGGCGCCTGCCTGGTCAGCCCGCGCTTCGAGGCGCAGGTGCCCAAGGGCACCGCCGTGCTGCGGGCCGCGAAACCGTTCCAGGTGTTCGTCGAACTCGCCCGCCAATGGCACGCCGACGCGCTGCGGCCGCAATCCTGGTTCGGTACCGAAGGCATCGCGCCGTCGGCGGTCATCGATCCCACCGCGCGCCTCGAGGACGGCGTCATCGTCGATCCGCTGGTCGTGATCGGCCCGCGGGTCGAGATCGGCTCGGGCACCATCATCGGGGCCGGCGCGGTGATCGGGGCCGACGTCAAGATCGGCCGCGACTGCAATGTCGGCGCCAAGACCACCATTCAGTTCGCGCTGATCGGCAACAACGTGCTGATCCACCCCGGCTGCAATATCGGCCAGGACGGCTACGGCTTCATCTTCTTCGGCCCGGCCGGGCATGTGAAGGTGCCGCAGACCGGTCGCGTGGTGATCCAGAACCATGTCGAGGTCGGCGCCGGCTCGACCATCGACCGCGGTTCCCTGCGCGACACCGTGATCGGCGAGGGCACCAAAGTCGACAACCAGGTCCAGATTGGCCACAATGTGATCATCGGCAGGCACTGCCTGCTCGCGGCCCAGATCGGGCTCGCAGGCAGCCTGACGATCGGCGACAATGTCGCGCTCGGCGCCAAGGTGGGCATCAACAACCACCTCAAGATCGGCGACGGTGCCCAGGTGACGGCGATGAGCGCGGTGAAGGACGACATCCCGGCCAACGGCCGTTGGGGCGGGCATTTTGCCAAGCCGACCAAGCAATGGTTCAGGGAAATCATCGCTGTCGAGCGCCTGGTGCGCGACAACGAAACAAAAGGCGAGGGTAAGGAGTGATGGAGGAGGCACCGGTCAGGTTCGAGCTGGTGGATATCAACGATATCCTGAAGACGCTCCCGCATCGCTTTCCGATGTTGCTGATCGATCGGGTCGTCAAGATCCGCACCGACTATAGCGGCATCGGCATCAAGAACGTCACCTTCAACGAGCCGCCGTTCCAGGGGCATTTCCCGGATCGGCCGGTCTATCCCGGCGTGATGATGATCGAGGCGATGGCGCAGACCGCCGGCGTGATCGGCATCAAGTCGGTCGACGGCACCGAGAAGCCGCGCGCGGTCTATTTCCTCACCATCGACAAGTGCAAGTTCAGGAAGCCGGTGATGCCCGGCGACACCATCGAATACCACATGCGCTCGCTCGGCCGCCGCAAGACCATGTGGTGGTTTCACGGCGACGCCAAGGTCAACGGCCAGGTCGTCGCCGAAGCCGATGTCGGGGCGATGCTGACCGATTAGAGCGTTTTCGACGCGCCGAGGTCACGACGTCCTGCACGCGTACCGGCCGTCGGCGCCCGCGATCCGCAGCACGCGGTTGAGATAGATGCCGATCGACGGTGCGCTCATCAGCGCGTCGAAGGTTGCGGCGGGCACGCCGCAATAGCGCTGGTAACTGCCCCTGACCGCGACCAGCAGCGCACGATCCGCCGTGCTGTAGCAGACCCGTTGCACGATCGTGCTGCGGTTGATGTCGCGGCATTCGAAGCTCGCGAGATCGACCGGCGCGCCGCGGCCGAGATCAATCGTCTCCGGGACGACCGGCGCGGAGAACAGGCTGAGGATGAGCGCGGCGGCCCGGACCATGGATCGGTTGCGACCTTCTCGTTTGCAACAGGCGGTCATGATACGTCACTGGACAGGGCAGGCAAAGTCGCGCTAACGACCGCCGAACCCGACAGCATAGCGCTTTGGCGCCACTCACGAATTCCGGACCGTACCTGCATGAGCATGATCGACCCCACTGCGCGGATTGCCGACGGCGCTGTGATCGGGGCCGGCACCGAGATCGGTCCGTACTGCATCATCGGCCCCGACGTCGTGCTCGGCGAAAACTGCAAGCTGATCGCCCATGTCACGATCAGCGGGCACACCAGGATCGGCGCCGGTTGCGTCATCTCGCCGTTTGCCGCGCTCGGCGGGCCGCCGCAGGATCTCAGCTATCGCGGCGAGCCGACCCGCCTTGAGGTCGGCGAAGCCTGCACGATCCGCGAGGGCGTGACGATGAACGTCGGCACGGTCAAGGGCGGCGGGCTCACCCGCGTCGGTGACCGCGGCTTCTTCATGAACAACAGCCATGTCGGCCATGACTGCATGGTCGGCAACAACGCGATCTTCGCGACCTCGGCGACGCTGGGCGGCCACTGCGAGATCGGCGACTTCGTCTACATCGGCGGCCTCTCGGCGGTGCACCAGTTCACCCGCGTCGGCTCACAGGTGATGATCGGCGGCGTCTGCGGCGTGCGCGGCGACATCATTCCGTTCGGACTTGCGAATGGCCAGTACGCGGTGCTCGAAGGCCTCAACATCATCGGCATGCGGCGGCGCCAGTTCACCAAGGCGCGGCTCGCAACCGTGCGTGCGTTCTATCAGAAGCTGTTCCACGGCCCCGGTATCTTCGCGGAGCGGCTCGCCGCGGTGCAGCCGCTGGCCGGCGAAGATCCCGCGATCGCGGAGATCCTCACCTTCATCGCGGGCGGCAAGCTGCGACCGCTCTGCCTTCCCGCCGACAGCAACTGAGCAGGGGATGGCCGCCAGCATGACGTCAGCGGCTCCCTCGCTTTCCTCGCCGGTTGGCGTGATCGCCGGCGGCGGCGCCATGCCGTTCGCGGTCGCCGAGCAGCTCGCCGCGCGCGGTATCACGCCGGTGCTGTTCGCGCTGCGTGGTGCCTGCGATCCGGCGCGCGCGCAGCGGTTTCGCCACCGCTGGATCTCGGTCGGCCAGCTCGGGCGTGCGACCCGGCTGTTCCGGGATGAAGGCTGCCGCGACCTGATTTTCATCGGGACCCTGGTGCGTCCCGCATTGTCGGAGATCCGGCTCGACTGGGGCACGCTGCGCCTGCTTGGCCATGTCGTGCGCGCGTTTCGCGGCGGCGACGATCATCTGCTGTCGAGCGTCGGCCGCATCCTCGAGCAGCAGGGATTCCGCATGGTCGGGATCAAGGACGTTGCGCCCGATCTCCTGATGCCGGAGGGCGCGGTGACGCGCACGACGCCGGACAGCACCGCGCTCGCCGACATCGCGCGCGGCCGCGGCGTGCTCGATGCGCTCGGTCCGTTCGACATCGGCCAGGCCGCGGTGGTGATCGACGGTCACGTGGTCGCGGTCGAGGACATCGAAGGTACTGACGGGCTCCTGGCGCGCGTGGCGCGGTTGCGCGCCGAGGGCCGGATCCGCGCCAAGGCCGGTCGCGGCGTCCTGGTGAAGGCGCCGAAGAGCAAGCAGGACCTGCGCTTCGATCTGCCGACCATCGGGCCGCGAACGGTCGAGGGCGCCGCGGCGGCGGGCATCGCCGGCATTGCCGTGATCGCCGGCAACACGCTTGCAGCCGAGCCGCAGGCGCTGATCGAGACTGCCGACGCCAAAGGGCTGTTCGTCATCGGACTGGCCGGCTGATGCAAGCGCAAAGCCTCAGCATCGGCCGCAAGATATTCCTGATCGCGACGGAAGAATCCGGCGACCGCCTTGGTGCGGCGCTGATGCAGGTGCTGCGCGAACGGCTTGGCGATGCCGTGCGATTCTCCGGTGTCGGCGGCCGGGCGATGACCGCCGAGGGCATCGTCCCGCTATTCCCGATCGAAGAGCTCTCGATCATGGGCTTCGCCGCCGTCGTGAAGCAATTGCCGAAGATCCTGCGGTTGATCAGCCGCACCGCCGACGCGGTGCTTGCCGACGCGCCGGATATGCTGGTCATCATCGACAGCCCGGACTTCACCCATCGCGTCGCCCGCCGTGTTCGCGCGCGCAATCCGGATATCCCGATCATCGACTACGTCTCGCCGTCGGTCTGGGCCTGGCGGCCGGGCCGGGCACGTGCGATGCGCGGCTACGTCGATCACGTGCTGGCGCTGCTGCCGTTCGAGCCGGAGGAGTACCGCAAGCTGCACGGACCGCCTTGCAGTTACGTCGGTCATCCCCTGACCGAACAACTTGCCTCGCTGCGCCCGAACGAGGACGAGCACAAGCGGCGTGATGCGCAGCCGCCGGTCCTGCTGGTCTTGCCCGGCAGCCGGCGCAGCGAGATCAGGCATCATCTGGCGCTGTTCGGCGCGGCGCTCGGCCAGCTCAACAAGCAGACCGCGTTTGAGCTCGTGCTTCCGACCATGCCGCATCTCGAGGCGATGGTGCGCGAAGGCGTCGCGTCATGGCCGGTGGTGCCGCGACTCGCGGTCGGTGAGACCGAGAAGCGCGCCGCGTTCCGCGTGGCGCGCGCGGCGCTGGCAAAATCGGGCACGGTGACGCTCGAGCTCGCGCTGTCGGGCATTCCGATGGTGACGGCCTATCGCGTCGGTGCTGCCGAGGCGTTCATTTTGCGCCGTGCCATCCGGGTGTCGTCGGTGATCCTCGCCAATCTCGTGATCGGCAGCGACATCATTCCCGAGTTCCTGCAAGAGGACTGCACGCCGGACAAGCTGGCCCAAGCGTTGGGCGAGGTGCTGGCGGATTCGCCCGAGCGGCTGCGGCAACTCGTGGCGTTCGCGACGATGGACGGAAAGATGTCGACCGGCGACCAGCCGCCAAGCGTCCGCGCCGCCGACATCGTGCTGGCTGAAATGGACCGGCGTTCGACCTAGCTACGGTTCATCATATTGGTCGCGGCGACATCCGGCCGCACAGGTTCCACTTGCCTCCAATCATTAGGCCGTACTAATATTAGTAATAGATAATATTAGTACGGAGCCGCCCATGAGAATCGATCCTGTCGCCTATGTCGGCGCTGTCATTCGAGAGGTCACCGTCAGGGAACGCGATGGCAAGCCGGCGCGGGCGGTGATTGCGACGCGCAGCTACGACACCGACATCGCCGATCTCTGGGACGCGCTGATCAATCCCGAGCGCATTCCGCGCTGGTTCCTGCCAATCTCAGGCGATCTGAAACTCGGCGGCCGTTACCAGTTCGAGGGACAGGCCCGCGGCCAGATCACGGCCTGCGAGCCGCCGCGTCGGCTCGCGGTGACCTGGGAGTTTGCGGACACGGTCAGTTGGGTGACCGTGACGTTGGCTGATGACGGCGCCAGGGGAACACGCCTGGAACTCGAGCATCTCTCGCTCATCGAAGGTGATTTCTGGGATCGCTACGGGCCTGGCGCGGTTGGCGTCGGCTGGGACCTCGCTCTGGTGGGGCTCGCCCTCTACTTCGCCACGCCGCCGGGACAGCCATTCGACCGCGCGGCCGCCGCGGCGTGGCCTGCGTCGGACGGCGGCAAGGATTTCATCCGCCGCAGCAGCGAGGACTGGTGTCGCGCTTCGATCAAGGCCGGCACCGACGAGGCGGCCGCGCGCAGGGCGCAAGCCAACACGACAGCGTTCTATCTGGGTGAACCCGAGCCGGGCAGCGGAGGCTAGCGCGTCGTGCACGCCTTCGACATCCTCGGCGATCCCGTCCGCCGGCGTATCCTGGAGTTGCTGGCGACCGGCGAGCACAGTTCGGGCGATGTCGTCGCGGTCGTGCAGCGCGAGTTTGGCATCACCCAATCGGCGGTGTCGCAGCAGCTGAGGATCCTGCGCGACGCCGGTTTCGCGACGGTGCGTGCCGACGGCACGCGTCGCATCTATGCCGTCGAGCCGCGGCGGCTGCGCGAGGTCGATGATTGGCTCGACCGGTTCAGGGCATTGTGGCTGCCACGCCTTGACGCACTCGCCACCGAAGTCGCCCGAGGCAAAAGAAAACGGCGCCAGCAGGAATGATGGCGCCGTTTCGAACGTGTTAGCGACGATGCTTACTTGCGCTTGTCGATCGGCACATAGTCGCGCCGCGCGACGCCGGTGTAGAGCTGACGCGGACGGCCGATCTTCTGCTGCGGATCCTCGATCATCTCGCTCCACTGGCTGATCCAGCCGACGGTGCGGGCAACCGCGAACAGCACGGTGAACATCGACACCGGGAGGCCCATCGCCTTCAGCGTGATGCCCGAATAGAAGTCGACGTTCGGGTAGAGCTTGCGATCGATGAAGTAGGGATCGCTCAGCGCGATCTTCTCGAGCTCGAGCGCGACCTTGAGCATCGGATCGTCGCCGTGGCCGGTCTCCTTGAGCACCGCGTGACACATCTTCTGCATGATCTTGGCGCGCGGATCATAGTTCTTGTAGACGCGGTGGCCGAAGCCCATCAGGCGGACTTCGCTGTTCTTGTCCTTCACCTTGGCGATGAAGTCCGGAATGTTTTCCACCTTGCCGATGCCGTAGAGCATGTTGAGCGCGGCTTCGTTGGCGCCGCCATGCGCCGGACCCCACAGGCAGGCGATGCCGGCCGCGATGCAGGCGAACGGGTTGGCGCCCGAGGAGCCGGCGATGCGCACGGTCGAGGTCGAGGCGTTCTGCTCGTGGTCGGCGTGCAAGATCAGGATCTTGTCCAGCGCGTCAGCGAGCACCGGATTGATCTTGTACTCCTCGCAGGGCACCGCGAAGCACATGTTGAGGAAGTTCTCGGCGAACGACAGCGAGTTCTTCGGATACACGAAGGGCTGGCCGACCGTGTACTTGTAGGCCATCGCCGCCAGCGTCGGGATCTTCGCGATCATCCGGATCGAGGCGATCTCGCGCTGCTTCGCATCGTTGATGTCGGTGGAGTCGTGATAGAACGCAGCCAGCGCGCCGACGGCAGCGACCATGATCGCCATCGGATGGGCGTCGCGGCGGAAGCCCTGGAAGAAGCGGGCCATCTGCTCATGCACCATGGTGTGGTGCGTGACGGTGTAGTCGAACTCTTTCTTCTGCGCCGGGGTCGGCAACTCCCCGTAGAGCAGCAGGTAGCAGGTCTCGAGGAAGTCGCCGTGCTCGGCGAGTTGCTCGATCGGGTAGCCGCGGTATTCGAGGATACCGGCGTCGCCGTCGATATAGGTGATCTTCGACTGACAGCTGCCGGTCGAGGTGAAGCCGGGGTCGTAGGTGAACACCCCGGCCTGGCCGTAGAGCTTGGCGATGTCGATGACATCAGGCCCAACCGTGCCGCTCAGGATCGGGAAATCGTAGTTCTTGTTGCCGATGGTAAGTGTGGCTGTCTTGCTGGATTTTGCGTCCATCGTGATATCCCCGATGAATTCGTTGCGAAAACCGACCATGCCCAGTCGCTAAATTGCGGCCCATGGCCGGGCGGAACGGCTTGTGGAGAAAGCGTCCGGGGATGGGTAGCTCATTGCAATGTGCGCTGCAAGATGGACCCTGGAGGGGGTCCATGCAGGATCACGCCGCCTGATCGGCGAGACGGGCGAGGCACTCCTGGCGTCCCAGCACCGCCAGCACGTCGAAGATGCCCGGCGACGTCGTACGTCCGGTCAGCGCCACCCGCAGCGGCTGGGCCACGGCGCCGAGTTTCAGATTGTTCTGCTCGGCGAAATTCCGCATCGCGGTCTCGGTGGTTTCCGCGGTCCAGTCGTTGACGGCTTCCAGCGCGGTGCGCAGGCGGCCGATCAATGCGCGCGTTTCCGGCGTCAGTAGCGCCACAGCTTTCGGATCGAGCTCGAGCGGCCGATCGGCGAAAATGAAGTAGGCGCCCGAGATCAGCTCGAGCAGCGTCTTGGCGCGCTCCTTCAGGCTCGGCATCGCCCGCAGCAATTGCGCGCGGGTGGTGTCGTTGAGCTTGGCCTTCAGCGCGGCGCCCTCCGGCACATAATCCAGCACGCTCTCGAACTGGGTCACAAGGGATTGATCGTCGCTCTGCCGGATATAGTGGCCGTTGAGGTTCTCGAGCTTGGCGAAATCGAACCGCGCCGCGGAGCGGCCGATGCCCGGGAGGTCGAATGCGTCGATCATCTCCTGGGTCGAGAAGATCTCCTGGTCGCCATGGCTCCAGCCGAGCCGGACCAGGTAATTGCGCAAGGCGGCCGGCAGATAGCCGAGCGCGCGATAGGCATCGACGCCGAGCGCGCCATGGCGCTTCGACAGCTTCGAGCCGTCTGGACCGTGGATCAGCGGAATGTGGGACATGCTCGGCAGCTCCCACTCCAGCGCGTCGTAGATCTGCTTCTGGCGTGCCGCGTTGATCAAATGGTCGTCGCCGCGGATGATGTGGGTGACGCCCATGTCGTGGTCGTCGACCACGACGGCGAGCATGTAGGTCGGGGTGCCGTCGCCGCGCAGCAGCACGAGGTCGTCGAGGTTCTCGTTTTGCCAGACCACGCGGCCCTGGACCTGGTCCTCGATCACGGTCTCGCCGGTCTGCGGCGCCTTGAGGCGGATGGTCGGTTTGATGCCATCAGGGGCGGTCGCGGGGTCGCGGTCGCGCCACATGCCGTCATAGAGCCGGGTCCGGCCCTCGGTGCGCGCCTTCTCGCGCATCGCCGTCAGCTCCTCAGGCGTCGCATAGCAGTGGTAAGCCCGGCCGGCGGCAAGCAGGCCCTCGGCGACCTCGCGATGGCGGGCGGCACGGCTGAACTGGTAGATGACGTCGCCGTCCCAATCGAGCTCCAGCCACTTCAGGCCGTCCAGGATGGCGTCGATCGCCTCCTTGGTTGAACGCTGGCGGTCGGTGTCCTCGATCCGGAGCAGCATCTTGCCGCCGAGCTTTTTGGCGTAGAGCCAGTTGAACAGCGCGGTGCGGGCACCCCCGATATGGAGGAAGCCGGTCGGCGAGGGGGCGAAGCGGGTAACGACGGAATCGGTCATGTTGCTGCAAGACGTATGTGTGAACGGCGGTGGTGTATAGCAGGAACCGAACATAACTAAAGGCTTGGGCGGGCATTTGAGCGGGCAAACCGGGCTTGGCCCGACGGCCCGAATTTGGCAGAAGATCAGCCAGACTCCTCCAGGGAACCATTTGATGACGACTGACACGACGGCAGAGGCAGGGCGCGACTTCATCCGCGACATCGTCCAGGCCGATCTCTCCTCCCACAAGCACAGCCGGATCGTGACCCGCTTCCCGCCGGAGCCGAACGGCTACCTGCATATCGGCCACGCCAAGTCGATTGCCCTGAATTTCGGCATCGCGCAGGAGTTCGGTGGCCAGTGCAATCTGCGCTTCGACGACACCAACCCGACCAAGGAGGAGCAGGAGTACATCGACTCCATCCAGGCCGACGTCCATTGGCTCGGCTACGATTGGGGGACAAACCTCTTCTTCGCGTCGGATTATTTCGAGCGCCTGTACGATTGGGCCGAGGGCCTGATCAAGGCGGGCTATGCCTATGTCGACGACCAGTCGCAGGAGGAGATCCGCGTCTCGCGCGGTACGCTGACCGAGCCCGGCAAGAACTCGCCGTTCCGCGACCGCTCGGTCGAGGAGAACCTCGACCTGTTCCGCCGCATGAAGGCCGGCGAGTTCTCCAACGGTGCCCGCGTGCTGCGCGCCAGGATCGACATGGCCGCCGGCAACATCAATCTGCGCGACCCGGTGCTCTATCGCATCCTGCACGCGCACCATCCGCGGACCGGCGACACATGGTCGATCTATCCGAGCTACGACTATGCGCACGGCCAGTCGGACGCCATTGAAGGCATCACCCATTCGATCTGCACGCTGGAGTTCGAGGATCACCGCCCGCTCTATGAGTGGCTGCTCGACAAGCTGCCGGTACCCTCGAAGCCGCATCAGTACGAATTCGCGCGGCTCAATCTGACCTACACGCTGCTGTCCAAGCGCGTGCTGACCCAGCTCGTCCGCGACGGCCATGTCTCCGGCTGGGACGATCCGCGCATGCCGACCATCGCCGGCCTGAAGCGGCGCGGCGTGCCGCCGGCGGCGGTGCGCGAATTCATCAAGCGGATCGGCGTTGCCAAGGCCAACAGCGTGGTCGATGTCGGCATGCTCGAATTCTGTATCCGCGAGGAGCTGAACCGCACCGCGCTGCGCCGCATGGCGGTGCTGCGGCCGCTGAAGGTCGTGATCGAGAACTATCCGGAAGGCCAGGTCGAGGAGCTCGAGGCGATCAACCATCCCGACAATCCCGAAGCCGGCACCCGCAGGATCGCGTTCGGGCGCGAGCTCTATATCGAGCGCGACGACTTCATGGAGAACCCGCCGAAGAAGTTCTTCCGCCTCTCGCCCGGCAATGAGGTGCGGCTGCGCTATGCCTACTTCATCAAATGCACGGGCGTGATCAAGAACGACGCCGGTGAGGTCACAGAGCTGCGCGCGACCTATGATCCCTTGACCAAGGGCGGCAACGCGCCTGACGGCCGCAAGGTGAAGGCAACGATGCACTGGCTGCCGGCGGCGCAGTCAAAGCCCGCGGAGATCCGCGTCTACAACCAGCTGTTCGCCAACCCGAGCCCGAACGCCGCCAGCTTCGCCGCCGACCTCAATCCGCAGTCGCTGGAAGTGCTCAGCGATGCCCGGGTCGAGCCCGCGATCGCCGAGGGCAATTCGCCCGACGCGATGCAGTTCGAGCGGCAGGGCTATTTCGTCCGCGATGCGGATTCGACGCCCGACAGGCTGGTGTTCAACCGCACCATCGGCCTGCGCGACACCTTCGCCAAGGAAGTCGGCGGCAAGAGCTAGCGCAGTAGAGCGACAACAGACGGACGCGATCGATGCCAAGTGAAACCGACGATATCGCCTCCGGCATCATTGCCAAATGGTCTGCCGGATTCAGCACGCTCGACGCCGACGCGCTCTCGGCGCTCTATTCGCAGCACGCGTTCTTCTTCGGCTCCAACCCGACGCTGTATCGCGGCCGCGACGGCGTCAAAGCCTATTTTGCCGGCCTGCCGCGCTGGCGCGCGCCGCGCGTTCAATTCAGCGATGTCAGGACCGATCGGGTCAACGACGGTCTCGTCAACATGGCGGGCATCGCATCCTTCTTCCTCGACGGCGACGCGCCGTCGCTCGTCGTCAAGATCACCTGGGTGATCACGCGCGAGGAGGGCGATTGGAAGATCGCCTGCCACCACGTCTCGTCGCAGACACCGCTGATCTAGGCTCCTGCCAGCGCCCGGCTGTCCCCACAGGTCACAGCCCCCGGTTGCGTGTTTCGGTTCCGTTCCGCTAGTCGGGTGACTGCGGCATCCGCTAGCCTGCCGCCCGGCAGGGATCGCAAGCGGAATGGCGGAGCAGGGCACCACCCCGGGCGGCAAACGCGGCTATGCCGGGACGTGGCCGCCGCGCGCTGCTGTGCCGGCCGGTGGCTATGTCCCGGTGTCCGCCAGCACCTGGCGGCCTTTCGTCGAGACGCTGCGGCAATGGGCGCGCGCGGAGGCGGGCGCTGGCCGGCTGCTACCTTGGGTGCCGGTGGCGTTCGGGACCGGCATTGCGTTCTATTTCGCGGCCGAGCATGAGCCGGTGCTGGCGGTCGCGGCCATCGTCGCGATTGCGCTCGGCCTGCTCGCTGTTCTGCTGCGGCGGCGGAGGGTGTTTGCCGCGCTGGTGCTGCTGGCCGCGGTCGCCGCAGGCTTTGCGACGGCGACCTGGAAGACGGCGAGGATCGCGCATGCCGTGCTGGCGCGCCCGATGTTCTCGGTGGCGCTGACCGGGTTCGTCGAGACGCGCGACATCCGGGAGAAGACCGACCGTTTCGTGCTGCGCGTGGTGTCGATGGAGAGCCCGCGCGACAACACCAGATTGGAGCGCGTCAGGCTCTCGGTGAAGAAGGGCACGGCGCCCGAGGTCGGCAGCTTCGTCGAGTTGAAGGCGCGACTGATGCCGCCGCTCGGGCCGCAGCGTCCGGGCTCCTATGATTTCGGCCGCGACCTGTATTTCCAGGGCATCGGCGCGTCCGGCTTCGTGATGGGTGCAGTCAAGACCAGGGAGCCGCCCGCGGCCGGCGGCTTCGCGCTGCGCTACGCTGCCTTCATGCAAGGCCTGCGCGACGCCATCGACGCCCGCATCCGCACCACGCTCGATGGCGACCAGCGCGCGATCGCCACCGCGCTGCTTACCGGGCGGCGCGACGCGATCACGACGCCGGTCAATGATGCGATGTTCATCTCGGGGCTCGGCCATGTGCTGTCGATCTCCGGCTATCACATGGCCGTGGTCGCCGGCGTGGTGTTCTTCACGGTGCGGGCGTTGCTTGCGCTGTTTCCGGCGCTGACGGCGGCACATCCGATCAAGAAGTGGGCGGCGGCGGCCGCGCTCGTCGCCGCGGCATTCTATCTGCTGCTCTCAGGCGCCGAGGTCGCGACGCAGCGGTCGTTCTTCATGACCGCGGTGGTGCTGATCGCCGTGATCGTCGACCGCCGTGCGATCACCTTCCGCACCCTGGCGGTGGCGGCGCTGATCGTACTCGCGATCGCGCCGGAGGCGCTGGTGCACCCGAGCTTCCAGATGTCGTTTGCCGCGACGCTCGGGCTGGTCGCGCTGGTGCAGATCGGGCTGCCGAACCTCCTGGCTTCGCCCGACCATTCGGTGACCGCGCGGGTGGCGCTGTGGGGCGGGCGCGAGCTCATGGTGCTGATGCTGGCCTCGCTGGTGGCGGGGCTCGCGACCACGCCCTACGCCGCGTTCCATTTCCATCGCGTGACGCCCTATGGGCTGCTGGCGAACCTCGCGGCGATGCCGGTGGTGTCGGCGGTCGTGATGCCGGCCGGCCTGCTCGGGCTCGCCGCCATGCCGTTCGGCTTCGACGGCGTATTCTGGGCGATCATGGGATTTGGCATCGACTGGATGATCCTGGTGACGCAATGGGTCGCCGCGCTGCCCGGCGCGGTTGGGCGGATGGCGGCGTTTGGCACCGGACCGATGATCCTGGCCAGCGCCGGCATCATCCTGCTCGGGCTGTTGCGCACGCCACTGCGCTGGTCGGGCGCCGTACTGCTGGTGGTGGCCTCGGCGTGGGCGGTGCGGGTGCCGCAGCCGGATGTGCTGGTCTCCGCCGACGGCCGCAACGTCGCGGTACGCGGCGGCGACGGGCGGCTGCATCTGATGCACAGCGCCAAGGATGCCTTCCTGGTGAAGGAGTGGCTGGCGGCCGACGCCGATGCGAGGACCGCCACCGATGCCTCGCTCGGCGAAGGCGTGTCCTGTGATGCGAGCGGCTGCGTGAGCCAGGGGCCCGGCGGCTTCGTCGCGCTGGCGATGCGGCCGGAGGCGTTGGCCGACGATTGCGAGCGCGCGGTGCTGATCGTGACGGCACGGCCGGCGCCGCAAGGCTGCGCGGCCGCCGTGGTCGATGGCGACCGGCTGCGGCGCCACGGCGCGCTGGTGCTGCGGCGGACGAAGGACGGCTTTGCCATCGACGCGGTCAGGCCCGGCGGGGTCGACCGGCCGTGGTCGCCTGCGGTTCCTGGCGACGGCGAGAGCGAGACATCGCTGCGCGCGCCTGCCGCCGCGCCACGGCCCGCCGTGGACGCGACGCCGGCTGAGGGCGATCTACAGGGCGAGGATTAGCCGTTGTCCGGCGAGGGGCCGGTCGGCAGTTCGAACAGGCCGAGATGATATTCATCGGAATCGGGGCCGGCGTCGGGTTTCCTGACGAGTGTGAAGGTCGCCTCGGGAAACTGCTCCCAGACCTTCAAATCGTCGGCCGTCACCGTCAGCCAGCCGAACCGGAACATGTAGCGACCCGGTTCCGTGACGCGTCCAGCCTTCTGCCATGTGACCTTGTCGACCACTGCGCGGCTTTCCTTGGGTGCACTCTCCGTGGGTGCACATGCTCCGCGCGCGATGATGCGCCAAGGCGCCCGCCGACGCAAATCTTCCAGCGCGCCCCGGAACCCGACGTCCGGGGTCGCTCGAAATCGCTTTGGTCATTCGCCGCCGAACAGCTCATTCCGCGGCGACGATGCGTTTAACCCAAAAACAGCGACGCGAATGCGGAGGGCCGCCGCTCCACAGCCTTCGGCTTGTGCTCGACCGCCGGATGCAGCGCCGGCAATTGCAGCACGCTGACGCGCTGCCCCTCGACCAGCTGGGTCACCAGCACATGGCTCCCGTCGGGGAATTCGACCGCGTCATGATGTCGATCCGGAACGTCGGGCTCGACTTCGTTGAACACGCCGACCCGGAAGCCCATCGTCTTGGTCCAGATCCAGCGGCTGTCGTAGCGAACGTTCTCGGCGAAAGCGAGCTCGGTACCCGGCAGCATGCAGACCGCCACAGTGGGATCGTTCTCCGAAGCAAAACCGCGGGTCGACGTGCCGCGGAAGGTCGTCGTGATCAGCGTCTCTCCGACAATGGCGGGGCGCGATGCCACGGCGTGCAGACTATAGTCACACATCGGATGGCTCCTCGTTTCGAGGTAGCGACCCGTGCCTCTCCTTGAGGCATGGGCCTCTACCAGAGTGGACGATAGCGAACGAGTGTCGGCTCGTTTCGAGGCGATTGTACGACTGGCCGTTGAACGCTCCGATCACAAACACGCGACGCTGCGTGGGAGGTATCGGAGCGCATCGGGCAGACTGCACCTTGCGCTATCTTCCAAGGAACGATCCGATGTGTCGCTCGTTCCTCGCCGCCGCAAGTATTTGCGGCTCAGTACACGTATTTGCGCTCAGTATTTGCGATACAGCCCGATCAGCTTGCCCTGGATGCGGACCCGGTTCGGCGGCAGGATACGCACTTCATAGGCAGTGTTGGCCGGCTCCAGCGCGATCGACGCGCCGCGGCGGCGGAAGCGCTTCAGCGTGGCTTCCTCCTCGTCGATCAGTGCCACCACGATGTCGCCGGTGTTGGCGACGTCGTTGCGCTGGATCAGCGCCATGTCGCCGTCGAGGATGCCGGCATCGACCATCGAGTCGCCGCGCACTTCCAGCGCATAATGCTCGCCGGTGCCGAGCATGTCGGGCGGCACGCTGATGGTGTGGCTGCGGGTCTGGAGCGCCTCGATCGGCGTACCGGCCGCGATCCGGCCCATCACCGGGACCGCCACCGGGCGGTTGCCGTCGTCCTCGGCGACCGGCGGGGTCGCGGGACGCTTGCCGAGGGTGCCTTCGATGACGCTCGGGGTGAAGCCGCGGCGGCCGTTGCCGCCGCCGGCGGAGAGTTCGGGCAGCTTGATGACTTCGATGGCGCGGGCGCGGTTGGGCAGGCGGCGGATGAAGCCGCGCTCCTCCAGCGCAGTGATGAGGCGGTGGATACCGGACTTCGAGCGCAGGTCGAGCGCATCCTTCATCTCGTCGAAGGAGGGCGGCACGCCGGCCTCTTTCAGACGTTCATTGATGAAACGCAGAAGTTCGTACTGTTTGCGCGTGAGCATCTCGAGTATTCCCCCGGTTGATAGCGTCGTTCGATTCCGAGACTCTTCAGTGGGGCCTGCAGGCCGGGCCTGACCTCGGGAGCATGGTGCTTGCTGCAAGCGCTCCCTGGCGGCCTCCCGTTTGTAGACACCAGTACTCGAAACAAATCATGAACGGACACTATATGTTCGATATGTGTTCCGCAACCTCTTAATTTCCGGTGAACGGGTCAAGGCAACACGCAACCAGCGAGCCGCGAAAGCCTCACTCCGGCAGCGTCAGGATCTCACACTCACTGCCCTTGGCAGCGGCGGGCGCAAACGGCGGACGCACGAGAAGTGCCCGCGCCGCAGCGAGATTCCCGAGCAGCGACGAGTCCTGCTGCATGACGGGCGTGGCGACCAGCGAGCCGTCCGCGCGCTCCTCGAGACGGGCGCGCAGATAGTCCTCGCGCTGGTCGTTGGCGGCGAGGTCGCGGCCGAGCAGCGCGCTCGTGCGGACATGATGAACGGTCTTGCGGCCGCTCAGCGCACGAATCAACGGCACCAGAAACAGGAAGGCGCAAACATAGGACGACACCGG